>Ga0315338_1000099_pt1 | contig 400132 bp, 353 predicted proteins | sample ASW8metaG_FD_204518 | JGI IMG/M metagenome (GOLD analysis project Ga0315338, IMG submission 204518) | Ammonia-oxidizing marine archaeal communities from Monterey Bay, California, United States - ASW #8 | ecosystem: Environmental > Aquatic > Marine > Coastal | place: USA: California | collected...
CGTTGGATTTCCTGGGTTCGGCCCGATTGCTTGCCGCGCGCCGCTTCGCGGTCCATGCGGGTATTAGTGGCCCGGGGCAGCATGCCGTACTCGGCCGTCACCCAACCGCGGCCGGTGTCGCGCATCCACGGCGGCACGCGCTGCTCGACGCTAGCTGCGCAGAGCACATGGGTGTCGCCGAACTTGGCCAGGCACGAGCCCTCGGCGTGCTTCGACACGTTCGGCTGCAAGCTAATTTCACGCAGTTGATCGGCTTCGCGCCCCGATGGCCTCATCATCGTTCCTTTTCTCTCGGCATCAGCGGCCAAGCTAACTTGGGGCGCAGCCAAGGTAAAGACAGGCCATGCGTTGACGGAGCCGGTACGCAGACCTAAGTTCCCGATTATGATTTCTGAATTAAATGAACGCTCGCGCGAAATTTTTCGCCAGATCGTTGATGCCTATCTGGCGACCGGCGAACCGATCGGTTCCCGGAACCTGGCCCGGCGGCTGAGCATTGAGCTGTCTCCGGCCACCGTGCGCAACGTTATGGCCGATTTGGAAGAGGCCGGACTGTTGTTTGCGCCGCATACCTCCGCCGGCCGCCTGCCGACGGACGCCGGACTTCGCATGTTTGTTGACGGCCTATTGGAGGTCGGCAACCTAACGGACAATGAGCGCCGCGATATCGAAAGCCAATGCGCCGGTTCGTCGCATAGCCTCGACGGTCTGTTGGAAGATGCAACCTCGGTGCTTTCGGGGCTGTCTGGCTGCGCCAGCGTGGTTTTGGCGCCGAAGACTGAAAGCCCGCTCAAGCATATCGAGTTCGTCAATCTGAACCCGGGCCGCACCCTGGTGGTTCTGGTCACTGAAAGCGGCATTGTCGAGAACCGGATTGTCCAAACGCCCAACTCCCTACCCTCGTCGGCCTTGGTCGAGGCGACCAATTATTTGAGCGCGCGCCTTGTTGGACGCACTCTCAGTGAAGCCTATGACGAGATTATGGCTGAACTGGAAGATCAGCGCGCGCGGCTCGACGGCCTGACAACAAAAGTGGTCGAGAGCGGCCTGGCCACCTGGACCGGCGGCGATTCCCCAGGCTCGCTCATCGTCCGCGGACAGGCGCACCTATTGGATGACGTCACGGCCATGGCGGATCTGGAACAGATCCGGGCACTGTTTACGGCCCTGGAGACAAAGGAGGAGATGCTTAAGCTCCTGTCACTGGCCGATGCCGCCGAGGGTGTGCAGATATTTATCGGCGCCGATAACGAGCTGTTCAACGTGGCCGGATGTTCCATGGTCGTGGAATCCTTCCAAAACAGCAGTGAGCAGATTGTCGGCGCCATCGGCGTTATTGGCCCGAATCGCATGAATTATGGCCGCATCATCCCGATGGTCGATTATACGGCGAAACTGATCGGCCGCCTGGTCGGCTAGTTGAAAATTTGGAGTTGAATATAGAAATGCCTAAAACGAAAGCTGAAGACTCAAGCCCCGAAGATGCCGCTGAGGTTAACGAAGCCGCGGCACCGGAAGACGCCACGGTGGACGCCGGCGAAGCCGCCGATGCCGATCCGAAAACGGACGCCACTGAGAGCGATGCAGCGCCTGAGAGCGACGCCGGCACTGATGCCGAAAATGGCGACGGGCCCGAGGATGTGGCGGAGGCCGAGGCCAGTGCCGATCCGGCGGAACAGCTGGCGCAACTGCAAGCCGAACGCGATGATCTCAACGACAAGCTTCTGCGCGCCCTGGCCGAAGCGGAAAATGTCCGCCGCCGCGCAGCACGGGACCGCGAGGATGCGTCAAGATACGCCATTGCCAATTTCGCCCGCGAGATGCTCACCGTGGCTGATAACCTAAAGCGCGCCATGAGCAGCATCGGCGGCGACGATAACGGCGGCGAGGATGCGCTTAAGAACATCGTTACCGGCTTGGAAATGACCGAACGCGAGATGCTGGCGGGCTTCGAGCGCGTCGGCATTAAGACACTGAACCCGGCGGGCGAGCGGTTTGATCCCAATCTGCACGAGGCCATGTTCGAGGTTGATGACGCCGATAAGCCGGCGGGAACGGTGATGCAGGTGCTGGAGATCGGGTATGTCCTCAATGACCGCTTGTTGCGCCCGGCCAAGGTGGGTGTAACCAAGGGCGGCCCCAAGGAGGCGCCGGCGCCGGCCGCTGGCGACGAGGCCGATGATTCCGCCCCTGCCAAAGACGGTCAGCAAGCCTATGAAAGCAAAGGCGACGAGCCGGGCGCCACGCTGGATGAGGAGCTTTAGCGCAGGCGTTTAATCCGGGGTCCGGAACGAGGCCCGGATAAATAACACAGAATCGGTGGAAAATATTTCAAGACGGTATTGCGGGGTCCGGAACACACGCCTATATATCGCCCGGAAGTCACGAATTCCGGAACTTCCAGAAACAACCACAGGGGATCAGCCGCGGTGCTTAGTCAGGCCGCCGTGATCCGCCGAATGAACAAGAGGATGACATGAGCAAGGTTATTGGAATTGATCTCGGGACCACCAACTCCTGTGTTGCCGTCATGGACGGATCGGATGCCAAGGTGATCGAGAACTCCGAGGGAACGCGGACAACGCCGTCCATGATCGCTTTCGCCGACGGCGGTGAGCGTCTGGCCGGCCAGCCGGCCAAGCGCCAGGCCGTGACCAACCCGGAGAACACGTTGTTCGCCATTAAGCGCCTGATCGGACGGCGCTATGACGATCCCATCACCGAGAAGGACAAGAAGCTTGTCCCCTACAAGATTGTCAAAGGCGATAACGGCGACGCCTGGGTCAGCGTTGACGACAAGGAATACAGCCCAAGCCAGATATCCGGGTTCACCCTGCAAAAGATGAAAGAAACGGCGGAAAGCTATCTCGGCGAGGACGTGACTCAGGCGGTCATTACCGTTCCCGCGTACTTCAACGATTCACAGCGCCAGGCGACCAAGGACGCCGGTAAAATTGCCGGCCTTGAGGTCCTCAGGATCATCAACGAGCCGACGGCGGCGGCGCTGGCCTATGGGCTGGAGAAGAAGGAATCCGGCATTATCGCCGTCTATGACCTTGGCGGCGGCACCTTCGACGTCTCCATTTTGGAAATCGGCGACGGCGTTTTTGAGGTCAAGGCCACCAACGGCGATACATTCCTCGGCGGTGAAGATTTCGATCACCGCATCGTCGAGTACTTGGCCGACGAGTTCAAAAAGGACAATACGGTCGATTTGCGCGAGGACAATCTCGCTCTGCAACGCCTTAAGGAGGCCGCGGAAAAAGCCAAGATCGAGCTGTCCAGCACGGCGCAGACCGAAGTTAACCTGCCGTTCATCACCGCCGACCAGTCCGGACCCAAGCACCTCAATATCAAGCTGACCCGGGCCAAGCTGGAGGCTTTGGTGGAGAAGCTCGTCGAGCGCACCGTCAAGCCTTGCGAGCAGGCGCTTAAAGATGCCGGCCTCAAGGCTTCCGAGATCGACGAGGTTATACTGGTTGGCGGCATGACCCGCATGCCCAAGGTCAACGCAGTAGTGAAGGATATCTTTGGCCGCGAGCCCCACAAGGGTGTCAATCCGGACGAAGTGGTCGCCATCGGCGCCGCCATTCAGGGTGGCGTCCTGCGCGGTGACGTTAAGGATGTGCTGCTTTTGGATGTCACGCCACTGAGCCTGGGTATTGAGACCCTGGGCGGTGTGTTCACCCGGCTGATCGATCGCAACACCACCATCCCGACACGCAAGTCGCAGGTTTTCTCCACCGCCGAGGACTCACAGACGGCGGTGACCATCCGCGTCTTCCAAGGTGAGCGCGAAATGGCTGCCGACAACAAGATTCTCGGCCAGTTCGACTTAGTCGGCATTCCGCCGTCGGCCCGCGGCATTCCGCAAATCGAAGTCACCTTTGACATCGACGCCAACGGCATCGTCAACGTTTCGGCCAAGGACAAGGCCACGGGTAAGGAGCAGCAGATTCGCATCCAGGCCTCAGGCGGTCTGTCAGACGAGGACATTGAGCGCATGGTCGGCGACGCCGAGCAGCACGCCGAGGATGACAAGCACCGGCGCGAAGGCGTCGAAGCGCGCAACACAGCCGATTCGCTGATCCATATGTCTGAGAAGAATCTCGACGAATACGGCGACAGCGTGTCCGACGATGATAAGAAGGCCATTGAGGACGCTATTGCCGAGCTTAAGGAAGCATTGGAGGGCGAGGATATCGAAGCCATCACGGCCAAGACCGAAGCCCTCAACGAAGCCGCCATGAAGCTGGGTGAAGCCATGTACAAAGCCTCTCAGGCGGAAGCAGAAGCGGCCGAGGCCGCCGCCGACGAAGGCGGTTCGGGCGATAGTGACGGTGGCGATACCGGTGAGGCCGAGGACGCCACTGTGGTCGATGCGGACTTCGAGGAAGTTGACCCTGTCGCTGAGTCGGAAGACGACGACAAGGAAGAAGAAAAAGAGAAAGACAGCTGAGAAAGTTGTGGAACGGGGGCTAGTGGACATGCTCACCATGTTCGCGTTCCCCGTTCCGGTTAATTCTCCCGTGTCAGCGCAGCGGATTCCGACCCATGGCCGATAAAAAGGATTTTTATGAAACCCTGGGCGTTGGCCGTGATGCCGGCGCGGACGAAATTAAGAAGTCCTACCGCAAACTGGCCATGAAGCACCATCCGGACCGAAATCCGGGAAACAAACAGGCCGAGCAATCCTTCAAGAACGTCAATGAGGCCTACGAGGTCCTCAAGGACGAAGAAAAGCGCGCCGCCTATGACCGTTTCGGCCATGCCGCCTTCGAACAGGGCGGACCCGGCGGACCCGGCGGACCCGGCTTTGGTCAGGGATTCGCTTCGGGGTTCGCGGATATCTTCGACGAAATGTTTGGCGACTTCGGCGTCCACGGCGGCGGCCACCGCGGCGGTCAAGCGCCCGGCAACGGTGCTGATCTCCGCTTCAATATGGAAGTCGGGCTGGAGGAAGCTTTCACCGGCAAACAGACGCAAATCAAAGTGCCGTCCTCAGTCGCGTGCGATTCATGCTCGGGAACCGGCGCCGAGGGTGCTTCTGGCCCGGTGTCTTGCCCGACATGCCAAGGGCATGGCCGGGTGCGCAGCCAGTCCGGGTTCTTTACCGTGGAGCGGACCTGTCCGACCTGTCAGGGCAGCGGACAGACCATTAAAGACCCTTGCAAGACATGCTCCGGCGCGGGCCGGGTGCACAAAGAGAAGACTCTCAGCGTCAACATCCCGGCCGGTGTTGAGGATGGTACCCGCATCCGCCTGTCCGGCGAGGGCGAGGCCGGGTTGCGCGGTGCGCCGGCGGGGGATCTCTATATTTTTCTTGGCATCAAGCCACACCGTTTGTTTCAGCGCGACGGCGCCGATATCCATTGCCGGGTGCCGATCCCAATGACCACGGCGACACTCGGCGGCACCGTTGAAGTCCCCACGGTGGATGGCGGACGGGCGCGGTTGACCATTCCCAATGGCACGCCCACCGGCCACCAGTTCCGACTCAAGGACAAGGGCATGACCGTGCTGCGCTCCAAGGTGCGCGGCGACATGTTCGTCCAGGCCATGGTCGAAACCCCGGTCAACCTGACCAAGCGGCAAAAGGAACTGCTCAAGGAGTTCGAGGCCGAAAGCCCGGCGGAAAAAACCAGCCCCCAGGCGCATGGCTTCTTCGACAAGGTCAAGGACCTGTGGGAAGACCTTAAGGAATAGGCTTTTCTGCTTACGGTCAGGCCGCCATCGACGCCAAACAATTCCATTTACCCGGCGAATGCTCTAAACAATCGGGGAAACTCCTGAGGGAAGGATCTGCGCCATGAAAATTGGGATCGTCGGATGCGCCGGACGCATGGGCCGCATGCTGGTGGCCGAAGTTATCCTAACCGATGGCGCTGAACTGATCGGCGGGACGGAATCACCGGGCAGCGATTTTATCGGTCAGGATGTGGCTGGATTGGCCGGTATGGACGAGCCGGGCCTCGAGGTTGGCGATGACGCACAGGCGTTGATCGCGGCCTCCGATGTGATCATCGATTTCACCGCGCCCGCCGCCACGGTTGCCCATGCCGCGATGGCGGCCAAAACGAAAACCGGCCTGGTGGTCGGAACCACGGGCTTGGATTCTGACGATATGGCGGCCCTTAGCCAGGCCGCCGAAAGCAGCGTTGTTGTTCAGGCTGGAAACATGAGCGTAGGTGTCAATCTTTTGGTTGGCTTGACGGAGCAGGTTTCAAACATATTGGGCGATGACTACGACATTGAGATCGCCGAGATGCACCATAAGCACAAGGTCGATGCGCCCTCCGGCACCGCATTGATGCTGGGAGATGCGGCGGCCAAGGGGCGTGGCGTTAATCTGGATGACGTCTCGGACCGCGGACGCGATGGCCACACCGGCGCGCGAAAGGCCGGCGACATCGGTTTTGTCTCGCTTAGAGGCGGCGATGTGGTTGGCGATCATTCCATCATCTTTTCCGGCCCCGGCGAGCGTATTGAGCTGACCCACAAGGCCGGTGACCGGAAGCTGTTTGCCGGCGGCGCCGTGCGCGCGGCGCTGTGGACCAAGGGCCGCGCTGCCGGTCTCTACACCATGCGCGATGTGCTGGGATTAGCTTGAGGCAAGCAGTATGGCGACCATGAAAAAAGACGATATTGACGAGTTTTACCGGCGCCTGGCAAAGGAGCAGCCCAATCCCCGGAGCGATCTGGAATATATCAATCCCTATACGCTTCTGGTCGCCGTGGTGCTGTCGGCCCAGGCTACGGATGTCGGCGTTAACAAGGCGACCGGGCCTTTGTTCAAGAAGATCAAATCGCCGGAAGCCATGGTCGCCTTGGGCGAGAGCAAGTTGAAGGATTACATAAAATCCATTGGCCTGTTCAATACCAAGGCCAAGAATGTCATCAAACTCAGCCAACTTCTTCTCGACGACCACGGCAGCCAGGTACCCAACGACCAGGACGCCCTGGAGGCGCTACCCGGCGTGGGCCGCAAGACCGCCAACGTGGTTCGCAATGTGGCCTTCGGAGAGCCGACCATTGCTGTCGATACTCATATTTTCAGAGTCGGCAACCGTACCGGACTGGCCGCCGGCAAAACACCGCTTGCCGTGGAAAAGCTGTTGCTAAAGCGCACGCCGGAAACCTGGAAGCTGCACGCCCACCATTGGCTGATCCTGCACGGACGCTATACCTGCAAGGCCCGCAAGCCGGAATGTGAGGCATGCGCGGTGATTGATCTTTGCCGATACAAGGCTAAGACGACGGCGTAATTCGCCCTAGCCTGCCGCCGCCGGGCCAAACAGCCCTAACTGCTAACTAAAGCACATATAAACAAGCACCTCATTGATCTCTCCATTGCGCTTTAACGGCATTTTGATCTCGTGCCAACTTCTATAATCACGGCCCTGCCATTCCAAAGTTCCTGTATCCGGAATTCGTTTGCCGTTACTCATGATCTCCAGGTTGACCCGATAGATGGCTTCGTAACCTTTTTCGAATCCAGCTGTTGAGAGCAGCTGGCCAGTCCAATCCTCTCCATAGCTGCCCGCAACCTCAGTACCGAAGAGGATAACGCGGAAATCACTGATGTCCGGTTCGTGGCGATAGATGATCAGGTTCTTCCAATATTGCATGAAAGGCCCTGACTCTAGTTGGTCAAAGCGAAGCACGCCGCCCGCAGTCGATGCATCGACCAGATCGACGAAATCGTCAATCAGCGAGTACTCGGCTGGAAGTTCATTCTCGACGCTCATCATTTAATTCCGATTGGCCATTCCATCACCTAGCAACCATGAGTGCGGTCGCGTCAAAAAAACCAAACGGAATCATCTATCCGGCCTGCTTTTCGACCGCCGTTTTCAGCAGGGTGACGAAACAGTCCTTGGTGGACAGGGGCTCGGCGCCGACGGCGCGGGATTCGAAATGGGTGACACGATAAGTCGGTCCCGTCTCGTCCTTGTACAGAAAGACGTCAAGGGTGCAGACCCCAGCCTGGTATTGCCATATCTCGGCCGGCTCATCGCGGCGGGTGAAGCCCGGTTTGCCCAATATCTCCGTCAAAGCCTGACGGTCAAGCCCGGTGATGGTGTCGGGTTCCGGATAGACTTCGACCACGGTTTCGGCCGGCGGCGTTGGTTCGGCAGGCTGTTCCGCTGCCGACTGCGCCGGAGAGACAGGGTCCTCGGCCGCGGCCGTAAACTCGGGAGCCGAAGCGGCAGCAGTCGGCGAGGCGGCGGCTGTTGACGGTTGTGCGGCGGGCGGCGGGACGCTCTCACAGGCGGCCACCGTCAGCATGGCCAAAAACGCCATTGCAAGGGTTCGGCTTTGGTCGCGCATATGCGAAAACGTCATTTCTTGGCTGAGGATTTCTTCGCTGGCTTATCTTCCACAACCTCATCGCCGCCTTCATCCTCTGACGTGTCAGGCGGCTCTAAGGTCTGCATGTCGCCGGAAATCTCGCCACCGGATTCAATGACGATTCGTCCGTAGCGGATGGCGCCGCTGATACGCCCACCGGCGCGGACGGTCAACCGGTCACGGGCGACCAACTCACCTTCGTAGCGGCCTGAGATTTCGGCTTCTTCCACATCGGCGGAACCCTTGAAGAACCCGCTCGGCGCCACATCGATGGCCCGGGCGTTGGACAAAGTCACCTCCACATGGCCCTCGACAATCAGTTTGTCGCACGAGGTGATTTCCCCGGACAGGCAGATATCGCGGCCAACAACCAGGCGCTTGTTGTCGTCGCCGGACCCCATGGGGCGGTCCATGCGCGCACCGCCCGGTCCGGGAATGTCAGGCATCCGCCTTGGCACATCCGGATGAAATGAGGCCGATGCCGGCGGCTTCGCCGGTGCGTGCGAACCCTTGCGGGAAAACGGCTTCAAGGGCGGAGCGGAAACGTCATCACCCCCCCCGGCATCCTTGGGGCGCGTCTTGCCGCTGTCGTCGCCGTCGTTTTTCTTACGGAACATGTCGATACCTCTTTGCCGCTAACGCCTTTACACCGGCCTAACTTCAACCCGCCAGGATTCGAACAGATGCACCATGCTTGCCGTGGCAATGACCGGCGCCAGCAGATTGACCACCGGGACCGTCAGCAACACCGCGATCAGGACCCCTGCAACAAACAACTGTCCCTGATGGGCTTTTCGCAAGGCCCGGGCCTCGGCGGGCGGCAACCGGCGGTGAGCCACCAGTTCAAAATATTCCCGGCTGAGAAGATAACCGTTCACCGCGTAGAAAACAAAAGGGAAAACCGGCGGCACGAACAGAAACACCAAGAGGAAGATATTGAGCAGCACCATCACGGCTAGAAACTTGAGCGAAAGACCGATCGACATGGCCACGGGCGGCTCCGTTACCGTCGGCAGGTTTGGATAGTGTCGCGCCTCCACGGCTTCGCAAACGCGTTCTAAAAATAGGCCGACGGTGGCGCTGACGACGCCGGGAAACAAGAACCAAGTCAGCAGGACCGTGGCCAGGCCGCCGAGGATATCGATCAGCGTATCAAGCCATCCGATTTCGATCACCGCCTGATCGATCAGCAAATAGCCTATGGCGAACCAAAGGATGCCGAAGACCAGAATGGCGAAAGCGGCGCTGATCAAAACGGTGTTGCGGGTAGCCTTGTCGTCTAGCTGAGAGACGCCCTTAATAAACGCGCTTAGCATGCTGAAAACTCGAACCAAATTACGAAGTATCGCTTCAAGAGTCTGTGTAACGGGCCGGATAGACAGGGGCAAGCGCGTTTGTGAAAGCGACCTAACGATGACTTCAAGGTTGGTATCGGAAGGATCGCCTATCTTGTTGATTAGACTCATGGAACGAGTTGTGCCGCTCTTTAGGATGCACCCGTCGACATCCTCAAGGCTTACGCGAGCAAATCCGGTCATCATATTGTTAAGACTCATGGATTTTGTTACCGCGTTCTTGAGGTTCGGCCAGCCGCATAGGCCAGTCGGAATACGGCGTCTGGGCGATCTTCAAAATCCGGTTGAGAAGGGCCGTCCAGCCGGTTGATATGACTCATAAATATTTTTGCCCTGCTCATGAGAGCAGCCGTGGTTGGATATTGTGATGCCGGAATCCGCCGCTATACTCTGGCCCGCTTTCGAAACCCCTTGGAGTCACTCAATGCCTGAGACCCGTTATGACGTAATCGGCATCGGCAACGCCATTGTCGATATCGTTGCCCGCACCGATGACGCATTTTTGGAATCCGAAGGGTTGGCCAAAAGCGCCATGAGCTTAATCAACGCTGAACAGGCGGCTCAACTCTACAGCCGTATCGGCTCGGCAGTCGAGTGCTCCGGTGGATCGGCCGCCAATACCATTGCCGGACTGGCATCCCTGGGCGGGCGCGGCGCCTTCGTCGGCAAAGTTCGCGATGATCAGCTGGGCGAAGTATTCCGCCACGACATCAATGCCATCGGCGTCAGCTTCAAGACCGCCGCGGCAACGTCGGGACCGCAAACGGCGACAAGCATGGTTCTTGTCACACCTGATGCCCAGCGGACCATGCAAACATATTTGGGCGCCTGTGTGGATTTGGGCCCGAACGATATTGATGAAGACGAAATCGCCGGCGCCCAAATTACCTATCTTGAGGGTTACCTCTGGGATCCGCCGGAAGCAAAGAAGGCGTTCCTCAAGGCCGCCGAGATTTCCCACGCGGCGGGACGCGACGTGTCGCTCAGCCTGTCCGATCCGTTTTGTGTCGATCGCCATCGGGATGATTTTCTCGACTTGGCGGAACATCACGTGGACATTTTGTTCGCCAATGAAGATGAGATTATCTCGCTTTATCAGGTCGATAATTTTGACCAGGCACTGCAGGCGGTGCGCAGGCATTGCCGCGTGGCGGCGCTGACACGAAGCGAGAAAGGCTCTGTCGTGGTTTCCGGGGAAGAAATCCATATTGTTGATGCCGCGCCCGTCGGCGAGGTGGTCGACACCACCGGCGCCGGCGACGCTTATGCGGCGGGTTTCCTGTTCGGGATTACGCGGGGAGACAATTTGGCCACGGCGGCACGCATCGGCGGCATCGCGGCGGCCGAAGCGATTTCTCATTTGGGCGCGCGGCCCGAAGTTGAGCTGCGTCAGCTGATTGACGACCAGTTCGGCTGACCCATCCGTATCCACTGACCCACGATTACAAGGCTAACTCTATGAACTTGCGAAATATCGCCATCATTGCCCATGTCGATCACGGTAAGACCACCCTGGTTGATGTCCTGCTGCGCGAGAGCGGCGCATTCCGTGATAACCAGCGGGTCGATGAGCGGGCCATGGACACCGGTGAATTGGAGCGCGAGCGGGGCATCACCATCCTGGCCAAGTGCACGTCGCTGGAATGGGAAGGCACGCGAATCAATATTGTCGATACGCCCGGCCACGCTGATTTCGGCGGCGAGGTGGAGCGAATCTTGAGCATGGTTGACGGCGTGCTGCTGCTGGTCGATGCCTCAGAGGGGCCGATGCCGCAAACCAAGTTCGTCACAGCAAAGGCGCTCAAGCTGGGCCTCAACCCCATCGTTGTCATCAACAAGGTCGATAAGCCCGAAGCCCGATCCTACGAGGTGCAGGACGAAGTGTTTGATCTGTTTACCGCCCTTGATGCCAATGACAATCAACTCGACTTCCCGACCATCTTCGCCTCTGCGAAGCAAGGCTGGGCAGCAGAAGAACCCGACGGGCCGCATGAGGGTATGTCGGCGATTTTCCGCCACGTTGTCTCTCACGTGCCGCCGCCGGAGGCCGATGGGTCGACCGGCTTTTCCATGTTGGCGACAACCCTGGAGGCCGACCCTTTCCTCGGGCGCGTGCTGACCGGGCGGGTTGCCAGCGGGTCCGTGGCGCCCAATACCACCATCCACGCCCTGAGCCCGGACGGCCAAACAGTTGACCAGGGCCGCATTACCAAGGTTCTGGCTTTTCGCGGATTGCAGCGCGTTCCCGTCGATCGAGCCGACGCCGGCGATATCATCGCCATCGCTGGCCTGAGCAAGGCGACGGTCGCCGATACGCTCTGCGCCGAGGATGTTATGCGGGCGATCCCCGCCGAGCCCGTCGATCCGCCGACCCTGGCGATGACGTTTTCCATCAACGATTCGCCGCTTGCCGGCAAAGAGGGTTCCAAGGTCACGTCGCGCATGATCCGCGACCGCTTGCTTCGCGAATCCGAGGGCAACGTGGCCATCCGCGTTACCGAGACCGAAAACAAGGACGCTTTTGAGGTCGCCGGCCGGGGCGAGCTTCAGTTGGGCGTGTTGATCGAGCAAATGCGCCGCGAAGGGTTTGAGCTTTCCATCTCCCGCCCCCGGGTTCTCTACCGCGATGATCCCGAGACCGGAGAGCGCATGGAGCCCCTGGAAGAGGTGCAGATCGACGTCGATGAAGAATTCTCCGGCCTTGTCGTCGAGGCCATGAACTTGCGCAAGGGCCGCATGAGCGAGATGAAACCGTCCGGCGGAGGCAAGGTGCGTCTGACCTTTACCGCGCCGGCTCGAGGCCTGATCGGCTATCACGGGGAATTTCTGACGGAAACCCGGGGTACCGGGATCATGAGCCGGGTGTTTCATTCCTACGCACCGTTTCAGGGTCAAATTCCAGGCCGGCGCAATGGCGTCCTGATCTCCAACGCAGCGGGCAAAAGCGTCGCTTATGGATTGGCTGGATTGGAAGGGCGCGGGCCGTTGTTTGTCAGTTCCGGCGTTCAGGTATACGGCGGCATGGTGATCGGCGAACACAGCCGCGGCAACGATCTCGAAGTCAATCCCATGAAATCGAAGCAATTGACAAACATCCGTGCGTCCGGCACCGATGATGCCATCCGCCTGACCCCGCCCCGGCGCATGAGTCTTGAGCAGGCCATTGCCTATATCCAGGATGATGAACTGGTCGAGGTGACGCCGGAAAACCTGCGCCTGCGCAAGCAACACCTCGATCCGCATGAGCGCAAACGCGCCGCCCGGGCCGGCGCCGCCGATCCGGGTTGAGCGGAGGCCGTTACGCGGATAGTTTGGCTCTATGAGCGAGCCGTCCGCAGAAACTCAAGCCAATTCCACGCCGGTTCACGGTGTTGGCGCCTTTTGGCGAACTTTTCCAGCCGGGATGCGGCGGCGCTGGTGGTTATTCCGGCTGTTTGACCTGATTGCCTATTACTGGCCATCGTTGCGCCCGCGCCGCGGATTGCTGGTGGTGCGGATGGACGGCATCGGCGACATGGTTTTGTTCCGTCGCGCGCTTGATCATTACGCCGACGTATTCGGCTTCGAGAAATCGGAAATTACCGTGCTCGGTTGCGAAAGCTGGGCCGCCGTCGCGGGAGCCCTGTTCGAGGGTTACCGGGTCGAGATCATCAACGAGCACCGTTATGCCAAGCGCCCGCTGTACCGGTTTGGTGTCAATCTGCGGGTGCGGCGGATTGCCCCGGAAGTAACCGTTAACGACGCCTTCTTCCGCCGCGCCCTGATGGCCGACAGCGTAAGTTGGATGTCGCGGGCCAGGCGCACGATCGCCTCCGTTCCCTATATCTCGGAGCGGACCCGGCCTGAGTTCACCTATTACATGAGCCAAGTCGATGAAGCCGTTGATACCGGCCTCTATCCAACACATGAAATCGAGCGCCACTACCGCTTTCTTTCGGCTGTCACCGGCCGCGAGATTAAACCCGAGCCGCCGCAACTGACTTGGCCTACCGGCACATCGCCCCTCGATGTGGGGACGCCCTATATCGTTCTCAATCCCGGCAGTAATGAGTATGGCCGCCGCTGGCCGTTGGCCGACTATGTTGATTTGGCGCGTTCATTCTTGGCGCAGAACTACCGCGTCGCGATAATCGGCAAAGCGGACGAAAAATCCGGCGATGCCGGCTTCAAGGCAATCGCCGACGAAACCGGCCTGATCGACCTGACCGGGCGAACCGATGTGCCGCAGATGTTTGATCTGCTGGCCGGCGCGGCGCTGGTGGTCAGCAACGATACCGGCCCGGCCCATGTCAGCATTGGCCTCGGCCGGCCCACGGTGGTTATTGTCGGTGGTGGCCACTTCGGCAGCTTCGTCCCCTACCCGGCCGACGTCACGCCGGAACACGTCCGGTTCGTCTATCAGCGCATGGAGTGCTATCACTGCTTCTGGCGCTGCCATAAACGCACGGACGATAAGGCGCCGTTCCCATGCGTCGCCGACGTGTCGCCTGAGAACGTCTGGCTGGCCTGCCAATACGTGCTGGCCGACAGCCCGCCGTCGGACGGATAACCTTTATGCGGTCGTGGCGCGATTCGGCTCAGGTTTATCTCGACCGCCGGGTCTTGGCGCTTTTGTTCCTGGGCTTTTCCAGCGGCCTTCCGTTCGGCGTGCTGGCCGAGCCGCTGACCGCTTGGTTGGCTGAGTCAGGTGTATCGAAGACCGCTATCGGCCTATTTGCCCTGGTCAGCCTGCCCTATTCGCTCAAATTCCTGTGGGCGCCGCTCATGGACAACCTGCCGCTCCCCATCCTGACGCGGATGTTCGGCCGTCGCCGCGGATGGGTGCTGCTGACCCAAGTCCTGCTGTTGGCGGTGATCTTCGGTATGGGCCTGACCGACCCGGCCCAATCGCTGTGGTGGACAGCGCTGTTCGCCGTTTGCGTGGCTTTTGCTTCGGCCAGCCAGGACATCGTCATCGACGCCTACCGGGTAGAAATCCTGGAAACCCACAAGCTGGCCGCCGGCGCCGCCACCGCCACTTTCGGCTGGCGCATCGGCCAGGTCGGCGCCGGCGCGGCGGGCTTGATCTTCGCCGACCTGCTGCCGTGGTCGGTGGTTTACGGCGCCATGGCGGCCTTGGTCGGGGTCGGCATCATCGCCATTCTCGTCAATCCGGAACCGAAGACAGAGACCACGGTTGAGGCCGATGAACTGAAGGTTCACTCGCGGCTTTATGTTGCCGTTGTCCGCCCGTTTCAGGAATTTCTCACGCGGCCGGGCTGGCTCGCCATCATCGGGTTTATTTTGCTCTACAAGTTCGGCGACGCTGTCCTCTCGGTTATGAAAATCCCGTTCTTCCTGGAGATCGGCTTCAGCAAAACCCAGATCGCCGAAATCGCCAAGCTGTTCGGCTTCAACGCCATCATCGCCGGCGGCCTGATGGGCGGCATTCTTCTGGCGCGCTTAGGCATCATGCGCGGCCTGATGGTTTGCGGCGTCTTGATGGCGCTCTCCAATCTGATCTTCGTCGCCCAGGCCCAGGCCGGCAATGACATGTGGATGCTGGCGCTGACCATCGCCGTGGAGAACATCACGACGGGCATGGGAACCACCGCCTTCGTCGCTTATCTCTCCAGCCTATGCAATGTCGCCTATACGGCAACCCAATACGCGCTGTTGACCTCGCTGATGGCATTTTCCCGCACCGTGATGTCGTCCGGCGCCGGCTGGCTGGCCGATCAGGTTGACTGGTCGACATTCTTTGTTCTGACCACCCTGGCGGCGCTCCCCGGGCTCGTTCTGCTGGCCTGGATGATGCGCCGGTTCCGCCCGCCGGAGGGGCCCGCCCTGCCTTGAGCTTGCTTGGTTTTGTCCCGGCCGGTGTGTAAAACAAGAAAACGGCCGTCTGGCCAACCCACTACGCAAGGATTTCGGCGCATGGATATCGACCGCATTCCCATAGGTGAAAATCCACCCTATGACGTCAACGTCATCATCGAAATTCCGATCGGCGGCAATCCGGTCAAATACGAAATGGATAAGGCGTCCGGCGCCATGTACGTCGACCGCTTCCTGCACACGGCCATGTATTACCCGTGCAACTACGGCTTCATTCCCCATACTCTCTCTGACGACGGCGATCCCACGGACGCGGGTGTTCTCGGCCAAATCCCGGTGATTCCCGGCGTCGTCATCCGGACCCGGCCGATTGGCGTGCTGATCATGGAAGACGAAAGCGGCATTGATGAGAAGATCCTCTGCGTGCCGGTTGATGAATTGCACCCCTTCTATGCCGACGTCGGATCGTACCGCGACTTGAGGCCCGTCATGCTCGACCAAATCGCGCATTTTTTTGAGCACTACAAGGATCTGGAGCGCGATAAATGGGTTAAAGTCAAAGGCTGGGGCGAAGCGGAACAGGCGATGGAGCTGATCCGCGAGGGTATGGAACGGGCCAGCGGCCAGTAGTCACGGGAGGCACCGATGCCCCATCGCATCTCCATCATCGAAACCGACATCACGCGGCTCGATGTCGACGCCATCGTCAACGCGGCCAATGAAAGCCTGTTGGGCGGTGGCGGTGTCGATGGCGCCATCCACCGCGCCGCCGGCCCCGAGTTACTGGCCGAATGCCGCCGGCTCTGCGGCTGCCCCACGGGTGAGGCCAAAATCACCGCAGGCTACCAACTGAGAGCGCGTCACGTCATCCACACGGTCGGACCGGTATGGCACGGCGGCAGCGCCGGCGAAGAAGCCCTATTGGCCGGCTGCTACGCCAACGCCCTCGCCCTGGCCACCAAACACGGCCTCAAGAGCGTCGCCTTTCCAGCCATCTCCACCGGCGTCTATGGTTATCCGGCGGACCGGGCCGCAACCGTCGCTGTCGCCACCGTGCGCGCGCACCTCGCCGGCGGCAGCCAGTTGGAGCAGGCCGTCTTCTGCTGTTTCGGGGCGCAGTCGGTGGCGGCGCATGAGGCGGCCGTGGAGAGCGGCGGCTAGCGCGAATGAAGGCAGGGGGCCTGCTTTGCCCCCGAAAGCGGACATTCCAATGATGTTTGCTTCTGGCTTGCGAAAGGGGGGGTGGTGGATCAAGAAGTCCACAGTGCAATTTGACGCCATGGCCTTGGCACAGACAGTCTTCCCTCGAGAGACGCTTCTGCATCGCATAGTTTAATGGACTGCCATGCCCCACGCCATTCCGTCGGCAATGGATATGGTGTGCCGACGTTTTCTTCTGCCTTAAATCCAAAGCGGCTGTAATAAGCAGGGTCGCCGAGAACAAAAACATAATCAATTTTAGAATTTTTCAGGTGCTCAAAACCCGTCTGAACCAACGCACTTCCGATCCCCTGTTTATGCAAAGTTGGCGTGACCGCGAGCGGAGCCAAAAGCGCAACTCTAACCGTCCCTTCCTCAACGTGGCAAAACGTGAAACTGATATGCCCTACGACTACATTTTCACCTATCCCAACGAGAGATATTACGCTCTGCCTGAGATTTAGAAGCTCCCTCACCAGCGGCAACAGATTCTCGTCAGGGAAGGCGTCCATATACAGTTGCTCGATCCCGGCAACGTCACCGGGCTGGCTTTCGCGAATTACAAGATTGTTAATCACTATGGCTTTGTAGCTGTTTTGCATTGGCGGCGTGATAAATGTCTGCTTTACACCCGAAAGCGGACATAGGGTCTGTCAGTCTACGGGTTCGAAGCGCTGCTCGACGGGATCGTAGATGTGCAGGGAGCACGACCGGATGTCGATGTACCAGCCGTGCAAGTGCAGCCGGCCGTCGCCGACGCGCTCGCGAATGCAAGGGAAGGTCATCAGGTTCTCGAGCGAGACAAGCACCGCACTTTGCTCGCAATAGCGGGCCTTTTCGTCATCGGAGGCGTTGGGCATTGTGCCTTGGACCCGAAGGTAGGCAGAGCGGACCAGGCTCATCCATGGCGGCACGAACTGGTTGCCCTCGCCCTCCTCGCCGGGTTCCACGAACAAGGAACGGATGCCGCCGCAGTGGGCGTGGCCAAACACGACGAGGTGTTCGACTCCGATATGCTGGACCGCGTACTCCAGGGCGGCGCTGGTGCCGTGATACACACCATCGCGCTCGTACGGCGGCACCAGGTTGGCGACATTGCGGACGACAAACAGGTCGCCGGGATCAGCCTGTAGAACCATGGCCGGATCGACCCGGGAATCGGAGCAGGCAATGAGGGCCACATTAGGTTTCTGGCCCTGGTCCACGAGGGCCTCGTAGGTGGCCCGCTTGTGCTCGAAGCCGTCGTCGCGAAATTCCTTGAAACCGGCGGTGAGTTTGTCGATGGGATCCATGGCTCCGCATTTCTCCAGATGACTCTTGATTTCGGCGCCGATGGTAATCGAACAAGCCTGCACGGGAAACCTTGAATAGCCCACGCCGCCGCCGGTCACCGCCGCATAGTCTTTGAGCAATATTCCTGTTTCACGGGGGACACTCACATAAAGCCCTATGAAGGGTAAATTTGGACCAACACCAGATATGTACGGTATGAATGATCCTTGGCGTGTTGACTTCAATCGAGCGAGCGAGTCTCAGGTCTACTTCAGTAGCGCCTTTGCGCAACCTCTGTTGTTGCATATCAGCGTATCATTCGCCTTGTCATTCCTGGCAGGAATTGGAGGCGAGTCTATCGGATTCAACGCATTAATCCGTTTGAATTCGCCATTTGATAGATTTTAGTGAAATTTGTTTAACCCAAATTTTGGTGCAGCCGGTGCATTCTTATCGCGCCCCGTGTGCGGCGAGCGCCGCCATGCTGACCATATCCGCCGTGGTCGCGCCCATGGGGACGATCTGGACCGGCTTGGAGAGTCCCATGAGCAGCGGGCCGACGACGGTGCTGCCGCCCAATTCATGCAGCAGCTTTGACGAGATTTGCGCGCTGTGCAATCCCGGCATGACCAGGACATTGGCCGCGCCGGTCAGGCGGCAGAACGGATAGTTGGCCATAAGTTCCGTATTGAGGGCGACATCGACGCCCATTTCGCCATCGTATTCGAAGCCGACGCCGCGCCCGTCCAATTCCTCCACCGCTTGGCGCATGGTTTTCGCCCGCGACAATTCAGGCTGGCCGAAATTGGCGAATGACAACAGGGCAACGCGGGGATCATGGCCCATTTCACGGGCCGCCGCTGCTGCCTGCTCGGCGATATCGGCCAGCTCGGCCGGGCTTGGAAGTTCATGCACCGCCGTATCGGCAACGAAAAATGTGCGGTCACGGGCCAGCACCAGCGACAGCCCGAACACGATGCCGCTGGGTCCGGGGTCGATAACCCGGGTGATTTGATTGAGGGCGACGTGATAATTGCGGGTCAGGCCGGTAACCATGGCGTCGGCGTCGCCGGCGGCGACCAGGCAGGCGGCGAACACATTCCGGTCGCGTTTGACCATGCGGTCGCAATCGCGTTGCAGGAACCCCTTGCGTTGGAGGCGCTGGTAGAGAAGCTCAGTGTACTCGTCGAGCGAAGGGTTGAGCTTGGCGTTGGTGATCTCGACGCCCTCGGCGTTGCCCAGACCGAGTTCGTCCATGGCTTTGCGGATACGCTCTTCGCGCCCGACCAGGATTGGCGTCCCGTAGCCGGAACTCATGAAGGCAAAGGCGGCGCGGATACTCTTCTCCTCCTCGCCTTCGGCAAAGACCACACGCCTTGGGTTGGCGCGAACTGAATCAAAGATCGCCTGCAGGCTGCCGGCGGTCGGATTGAGCCGGGCCGACAATGTGGCTTCGTATCGCTCCATATCGATGATCGGGTTGCGGGCGACGCCGGAATCCATGGCCGCCTTGGCCACGGCCATGGGTACGGCGGTAATCAGGCGCGGATCGAATGGCGTCGGGATCAGGTATTCGCGGCCATACTTCAAATGTTCGCCCGAATAAGCGGCGGCGACCTCGTCGGGAACGTCCTCGCGGGCCAGTTCGGCCAGGGCATTGGCGGCGGCGATCTTCATCTCGTCATTGATGGTGCTGGCCCGCACATCCAGCGCGCCCCTGAAAATATAAGGAAAGCCCAAAACATTGTTGATTTGATTGGGATAGTCGGACCGCCCGGTGGCGATGATGGCATCGCTGCGCACCGCCTTGACCGCTTCGGGGGTGATTTCAGGATCCGGATTGGCCATGGCGAAGATCAGTGGGTTGTCGGCCATGGAGCGGACCATGTCCTCGGTCATGGCATCCTTGACTGACAAGCCAACAAAGCAATCCGCGCCATCAACCGCCTCGGCCAGGGTGCGGGCGGTTGTCTTGGCGGCGTGGGCCGACTTCCACTGGTTCATGCCTTCCTTGCGACCCTCGTAGATGACGCCTTTGGAATCGCACATAACAATATTCTTGGCCGCCAGGCCGAACGCCTTGAACAGCTCGACGCAGGCGATGGAGGCGGCGCCGGCGCCGTTGACCACCAGCTTGGTTTTATGGATGGCGCGCCCGGTCAGATCCAAGGCATTGATCAGGCCGGCGGTGGTGATCACCGCGGTGCCGTGCTGGTCATCATGAAACACCGGCACGTCCAAGAGTTCGCGCAACTGCTGCTCGATGATGAAGCACTCGGGCGCCTTGATGTCCTCGAGATTGATGCCGCCGAAGCTGTTGCCGACATAGCGGACACAGTTGACGAACTCATCAACATCCTCGGTGTGAACCTCGAGATTAACGCCGTCGATATCGGCGAACCGTTTGAACAGGACCGATTTACCTTCCATCACCGGCTTGGCGGCAAGCGCGCCGATGTTGCCCAGGCCGAGGACGGCGGTGCCGTTGGAAATCACAGCGACGATGTTGCCCATGGCGGTGTACTGATAGGCGAGATCGGGATCGCGGTTGATCTCCAGGCACGGCGCGGCGACGCCCGGTGAATAGGCCAGGGTCAGATCGCGTTGCGTGGTCAGCGGTTTGGTGGCGTGGATTTCCACCTTGCCGGGCCGGCCCCGGGCATGCATGCGAAGGGCCTCTTGTCCGAGCAGTTGGTTGGCTTGGTCGTCCATGGTGTTCGTTTCCCAGGTTTATCTGTTGTCTGTTAGTCGGATGCCGCGCGTTCGTGGGTGTGGACATTCTGGCCGCCGTGGGTTTCCAGAATCTCCGACACCAGGCGTTCTTCCGCCGCTGTATCCGTACGGGCCCAGAGAATGATGCCGCCGGCTTCCACGGACCTTGCGAAGGCTTCGGTGTGGGGCGTGGCGGTGACTTCGTCGAGAACCTCTTTGGCCGCGACGCCGCTGACCGCCGCGCCGATGACCGCGGCAACCGACGCCGCCGCCGCGCCGCCGGCCAGCAGGATCAGTCCCGATGCCACCAGCGGGCCTTCGTACTTTAGCTCGCCGACCATCGCCGTCAGTACATCGCGCCACGGCTTTCCCGGACTGCCGGCGGCTTCCAGCGATTCGTGGCTGCTCAGCACGCTGAGATCGCTGCGTTCGATACCGGCCTCAATCATGTCTGAGACGGCGCTCTCGAAGGCTTCCCGCGTGGACAGGATGCCGACCACTTCACGTGTTGGTTTCGCGCCGGAATTTGATGCGTTCATATCCACCCCCCAGTCGGCGGCAATGCGTTAATCATTAAACACTATTGTGCCGAAGCCGGCCGGAGAATCAAAGCGTGATTGATGGCGTCCGGTGGCGGCGCTGTGATATGGTGCGGCCTTCATTCATGCAAACCGGTCCCGCCGTCCCCGTGTCCCAAGCCAAAGCGAAACAGAAACCCGACCAGGAACCCGGCTCCGCGGACGTCCCAATTGCCGCTGCGGTGACGCCGATGATGTCGCAGTATATCGCCATCAAAGAAGCCCATCCGGACGGCCTATTGTTTTACCGGATGGGAGACTTTTACGAGCTTTTCTTTGACGACGCCGTGGCCGCATCGGCAGCTTTGGATATCGCCCTGACCAAGCGGGGCAAGCATTTGGGCGATGACATTCCCATGTGCGGAGTCCCCGTCCACTCCCACGAAACGTATCTTAACCGGCTCATCCGCAAAGGCTTCAAGGTGGCCGTCTGCGAACAGACCGAGGACCCGGCGGAGGCCAAAAAACGCGGCGCCAAGGCCGTGGTCAACCGCGATGTCACGCGCATCATCACGGCCGGCACTTTGACCGAGGACACGCTTCTCGACGCCCGCCGCCACAACTACCTGGCCGCCGTGGCCGAAGCCGAGGGCGGCCTGGGCTTGGCCTGGATCGATGTCTCGACCGGCGACTTTTTCACCCAGCCGGTTCAGGCTGAGGGTTTAGATGCGGCCCTGGCGCGGGTTGGGCCAGGTGAATTACTGACTTCGGAATCGCTTTGCCAGCGCCCGGAATTGTTTGAAACCCTCGGCCAACGGAAAGACTGCCTGACGGCCTTGCCGTCGTCGCGGTTCGATAGCGCCAACGCTGTGCGCCGGCTTTGTGAACTTTACGGCGTCGCCGCGTTGGATGCCTACGGCGAATTTACCCGCGCCGAGCTGGCGGCGGCCGGCGCGGTGGTCGATTACGTGGAATTGACGCAAAAAGGAAAACTGCCCCGGTTGGCCACGCCGGCGCGGTTGGCTGGCGGCGGTTTCATGGAAATCGACGCGGCAACGCGCCGCAACCTGGAGCTGACGGAGACGCTCTCCGGCGCTGCCAAGGGCAGCCTGCTTTCCATCATCGACCAGACCGTGACCGGCGCCGGGGCTCGGCTGTTGGGGGCTCATCTGGCGCAGCCGCTGACCGCGCCCGAAGCCATTAACGAGCGTTTGGATATGGTTCAGTTTTTCCGCGACGGGGATCGCCTGCGCGGCGAACTACGTGAACTCTTGGGCCGCGCGCCCGACATCGGTCGCGCCCTGTCGCGGTTAACGCTGGGCCGGGGAGGTCCGCGCGATTTGGCCGCCATGCGCGACGGCATCGCCATGAGCCGGGAGCTTCGCGAACGGGTCGAACAGGCCGATACATCCGCGACCATGCCAGTGGGTATAGCCGATGCCGTCGGGAATTTGGCGCCGCATTTTGAATTGGTGGAACGTCTGGGCCGGGCACTCGCCGACGAGCTTCCCCTGCAGGTCCGCGACGGCGGATTTATTGCTCGCGAATATTCCCCGGAGTTGGATGAGTTGGTGGCGCTGAGAGACGGCAACCGCCGCACCATCGCTGATCTGCAAACCCGTTACGTTGATGAAACGGGCGTTGTCGGCCTCAAGGTCAAACACAATAACGTTCTCGGCTATTTTATCGAAGTGCCGGCCCGGCAGGCGGAAGGCATGCCAAGCGGCCCGGACAGCATTTTCATTCACCGCCAAACCATGGCCAACGCCATGCGGTTTTCCACCGTGGAACTTGGTGAACTGGAAGGACGGATCGCCCGCGCCGCCGATCAGGCCCTGACCTTGGAACTCAAGCTTTTTGAGGATCTGGTCGGCGAAGTCACCGGGCGGGCCGAGGCCATCGCCGCCTGCGCTGCTGCCTTGGCCGCTCTTGATGTGGCCGCGGCGCTGGCGGAACTGGCGGCGGCCAGGCGGTACGTCCGTCCGATCGTCGATGAAACCACGGAATTCGAGATCGAGGGTGGCCGCCACGCGGTTGTCGAGGCAGTGCTGGAGGATGCGCAGGACGCGCCGTTTGTCGCCAACGATTGCCGGCTATCCGGCGGCGGTAGTGGAAACGGCGCGGCGCGGTTATGGCTCATGAGCGGCCCCAACATGGCCGGCAAGAGTACGTTTCTCAGGCAGAACGCATTAATCGCGGTGCTCGCCCAAATGGGGTCATACGTTCCCGCCGAGCGCGCCCGCATCGGCGTGGTCGACCGCTTGTTTTCGCGGGTCGGCGCCGCTGATGATTTGGCCCGGGGCCGATCAACCTTCATGGTCGAGATGGTTGAAACGGCGACCATCCTCAATCAGGCCGGTCCCCGCTCCCTGGTTATTCTCGATGAAATCGGACGCGGCACCGCAACCTTTGATGGCCTGTCCATTGCTTGGGCGGTGGTCGAACATCTGCACGAAGAGAATCGCTGCCGATCGCTGTTCGCTACCCATTTCCATGAATTGACGGCGCTGGCCGGTAAGCTGGACGGACTCGCCTGTCATACCATGCGAGTCAAGGAGTGGGAGGGCGACGTGGTGTTTCTGCACGAAGTGGCGCCGGGAACCGCCGACCGGTCCTACGGAATCCACGTTGGACAATTGGCCGGCCTGCCGGAACTTGTCATTGCACGGGCCGAGCAAGTGTTGCTGGCGCTTGAGAAAGGCGATCAATCGGCGGCGTTTCACGAATTGGCCGATGACCTGCCGCTGTTTCAGGCCCTGGCCGATGCGCCGCGAGGGTCCGGGGTGTCGCGCTCCTCGCCTGTCGAGGAGGCGCTCGGCGACGTCAACGCCGACGAACTAACCCCCCGTGAGGCGCTTGATTTGATTTATAAATTGAAGGCGCTGGATATAGAATAAAGACATTAGATCAAAGAGTTGGAAACGATAATAATCATAAGATTAAGTGACTGATCTTAAATTTTAAGCGACTTTATGGGCCAGCAGGCGGCCTAAAGATGAAAATGAATAGAAGGATACAAATGGGGCGGCTATATAGGTGAATGTCCAGCATCTCTAAACCGCGCCAAATCATCGACCGCAAGCGCCTTATCGGCGAGCTGGATGAGCTTGTCGAGTGGTCCGGCTACACGCCCAAGACCCAAGGCCGCGTGCTCGAAATTTTCAAGGATGCCCAGGCTCATGGCTGGGCCGAAGTCCGTCGGCGCTTTGAGGAAGATGGCCTTGCCGCCCGCGACGTCTTGCACGCCGACACCTATCTTGCCGATCAACTAATAAGAACCGTCTACGAGTTTGCCGTCGGCCGCGTCTATCCCGCCGCCAACCCGACCACGGGTGAACAGATTAGTGTGGTCGCCACCGGTGGCTACGGCCGCGGCGAATTGGCACCGTATTCCGATATCGATTTGATGTTCCTGCTGCCCTACAAGCTGACCGCCCACTCCGAACAAGTCGTCGAATTCATCCTTTATTTGCTTTGGGATTTGGGTCTCAAGGTCGGCCACGCGACCCGGTCCATCGACGAAGCCATGCGGCTCGCCGGCGAGGACTTTACGATTCGCACGGCGCTTTTGGAATCCCGGTGGCTGTGGGGCAATCAGCCGCTTTACAAGGAATTCAAGAAACGGTTCGCGGCGGAGCAAATTTCAGGAACCGGGCCCGAATTTGTCGAGGCCAAGCTGGCCGAGCGCGACGCCCGCCACGAGCGCATGGGCGATACCCGCTATGTGCTGGAGCCCAACATAAAGGAAGGGAAAGGCGGGCTCAGGGATCTGCAAACCCTGTTTTGGATCGCCAAGTACCTCTATCAGGTGGAAAGCGTCGATGATCTCAAGTCAGCGGGCGTGCTCACTTCCGCCGACATCAGGCGCTTCGCCAAGACGGAGAATTTCCTGTGGACGGTGCGCTGCCATCTCCATTATCTGGCCGGCCGGCCGGAGGAACGGTTGACCTTTAATGTTCAAGACGAAATCGGCCAGCGCATGGGCTACAAGGACCACGCAGGCGCCCGCGGGGTCGAGCGATTCATGAAGCACTATTTCCTGACCGCCAAGGATGTCGGCGATTTGACACGAATCTTGTGCGCCGTGCTTGAGGATCAGCAGACCAAGTCTCGAACCCCGGCGTGGCTGCCGAAACTTCGGTTCCGAAACCGGGAGATCGATGGGTTCGGTATTGAAGGCGGGCGCGTGAATGTGTCCGGCCGGGATGAATTCAAGCGCGATCCCGTCAAGCTGATCCGGATATTTCACCTGATCCAGCGCCAAGAGCTTGATATCCACCCCAATGCCTTGCGGCTGGTTTCCCAGAGCCTGAAGTTGATTGACGGCAAGCTGCGCGACGATCCCGACGCCAACCGATTATTTATGGAAATCCTCACCGGCCCCAGCCCGGAAGTCAGCTTGATGCGCATGAATGAAGCCGGCGTTTTCGGCCGCTTCATTCCCGACTTCGGCCGCGTCGTCGCGCAGATGCAGTATGATATGTACCACGTCTATACGGTGGATGAGCATACCATCCGCGCGATCGGTATCCTGTCCGGGATTGAGACCGGCCGGCTGGCTGGTGATCACCCGGTATCACACTCGGTCATCGGTGAGGTGCAATCCCGCCAGGCCCTATATTTGGCTGTCCTCTTGCATGATATTGCCAAGGGCCGCGGCGGCGATCATTCGGAGCTCGGCGCCGAAATCGCCGAGAAACTGGGACCCCGCCTCGGTCTATCGGACTGGGAAACGGAGACCGTATCCTGGCTCGTTCTTCATCATCTTCTCATGAGTAATACGGCCTTCAAGCGCGATATCGACGATCCGAAGACCATCAGCGACTTCGTCGAGGTCGTGCAATCGCCGGAGCGGCTTCGGTTGCTCTTGATTCTGACCGTCGCTGACATCCGCGCCGTGGGGCCCAATGTCTGGAACAATTGGAAGGCGACCCTGTTGCGTGAGCTTTATTGGCGGGCGCAGGAGGCCATATCAGGCGGCGTGTCGGCGGACCGGCGCGAAGAGCGGATCGAAAGCGCCAAACGGCGGCTGCGCGATAGCCTGGATGGCTGGACGGACGAGGAGATCGCGGCCCATCTGGAGCGCGGACATTCCGACTACTGGTTAACGGTAGACGGCGCATCGCACATCAAGCATGCTCACCTTGTCCGTAGCGCGGAGCGCGATGGTGAGGCGTTTCATGTTGAGGTCCAGGTCGAGGCCGACCGCGCGGTCACCGAAATCGTCATTTACGCCCCTGATCATCCGGGCCTGTTTGCCGCCATCGCCGGCGCCATGGCGCTGAGCAACGCGTCCATCGTTGATGCCAAGGTATTAACCCTGGCCAATGGAATGGCCTTGGATACGTTCTGGATTCAGGATGCCCAGGGCGAAGCCTTCTCATCCGAGGGGCGGTTGGCCAAGCTGGCCGGGCGTGTTGAAAAGGCGGTTCAGGGACGCTTGCGTCCGGCTCAGGAATTAGCCCGTGCGCAAAGCGATGCAATGCCGAGCCGCACCCGGGTGTTTCGGGTGGCGCCCCGGGTGCTGATCGACAATCGCGCAAGCAATTCCCATACGGTCATCGAGATCAACGGCCGCGACCGGCCCGGATTGCTCCACGACGTGACGGCGGTGATTACGGAATCCGGCCTGCAGATTTCCAGCGCCCACATCTCCACCTACGGCGAGCGGGTTGTCGATGTGTTTTACGTCAAGGACGTGTTCGGCCTCAAACTGGAGCGCGACGACAAGATCGAAACGATCCGGACGCAGTTGTTCGACGCCATTACCGGCGATGAGAAAGCGGCGCATGCCAAGAAATCCGCGCCGAAGAAGAAGTCCGCTCGATCAAGGAAAAAAGCGGCAAGTTCATGACGGACTGCCGAATTCCCGCCAATGCCGGTTGCCTTTTCGCCGCCACAATGGGTGGTTATTGACGCGCCATGAATTTAATGCGGGCCATTACCACGGTTGGCGGCTTCACCATGCTCAGCCGCATTTTGGGGTTCATTCGCGACATCATGATTGCTGCCGTGCTGGGCGCCGGTGCCGGCGCGGATGCATTCTTCGTTGCGTTCCGATTTCCTAATCTTTTCCGCCGGTTGTTTGCCGAGGGCGCTTTCAGCGCGGCATTCGTGCCGCTGTTCTCCGGTGTCATGGAAACGGAAGGGCAGGCCAAGGCCAAGGAATTCTCCGATCAGGCCTTCTCGGTGTTGGCGTTGATCCTGCTCGTCTTCGTTGCCGCCATTGAGGTCGCGATGCCGTGGGCCATGCTGATTTTGGCGCCGGGGTTTGATCAGGTGCCGGGAAAAATGGAATTGGCGACGGAACTGTCGCGAATCACGTTTCCCTATCTTCTGTTTATTTCGCTGGTGTCGCTGCAGTCGGGAGTGTTGAACTCACTGGGCCGGTTTGCCGCCGCCGCCGCCGCGCCGATCTTGCTCAACCTAACGCTCATCGCGTCGCTGTTGGTGTACGCGCCTCATGCTGAGACGCCCGGACATGCGTTGTCCTGGGGTGTGGCGGCGGCGGGTATCGTCCAGTTTCTGTGGCTCGCCTACCACTGCCGCCAACATGGCCTGCCGGTGCGGTTCACCAGACCCCGATTGAGCGAGCGGGTTCGGCTGCTGGGCCGCCGCATTCTGCCGGTGGTGTTCGGCGCCAGCCTCTATCAAATCAATTTGCTAATCGCCACGATCCTGGCGTCGCTGGTCTCGGACGGGGCGGTTTCGTATCTCTATTACGCCGACCGGGTGACGCAGTTGCCGCTTGGCGTGGTCGGTGTGGCGGTCGGCACTGCGTTACTGCCGCTGTTGTCTCGCCAGCTTAAAGCAGGAGAGCTGGCGGCGGCTGAGCACAGCCAAAACCGGGGCCTGGAATTTGCTCTGCTTCTGACGCTACCGGCAGCGGTGGCCTTGGCGGTCATCGCCGGGCCGATTATCTCCGTATTGTTCGAGCGCGGCGCCTTTGATGCCGCCGCCACCGCCGCGACGGCGCCGGCACTGGTTGCTTTCGCAGTAGGGCTACCGGCCTATGTTCTCATACGTGTTCTAACGCCAGGCTTCTTCGCCCGCGAGGATACCGTGACGCCGGTGCGGATTGCGGCCGGCGCCATGATCGCCAACATTGCGCTCAATCTGATCCTGATGCGGTTCTGGGGCCATGTGGGAATCGCGTCGGCAGCGTCGATTTCGGCCTGGATGAACGCCGGCCTGCTGGCGCTTGTCCTGCACCGTCGCGGCCATCTCGCCCTGGACCAGCGGTTGGCCGCAAGGCTGCCCCGCGTCGTTGCGGCCAGCGCCGCTATGGGACTGGGCCTGTGGATGGCGCAGGGACATTTCGAAGGATGGCTATCGGGCGGGCAAACCGACCGTATCGGCGCCCTGGCTATTTTGGTGGTTGGTGGCGTCGCTGTGTTCGCCGCCATGGCGCAACTTACCGGCGCGGCGAGGTGGCAGGAGTTGAAAAGCCTATCGTCCCGCCGTGATGCCGCTTGACCGATGCGCTGCCGCGAGTGATAAATCGGCCCGCGTTCACGCGTTAGGCAGGGAAGTCAGAATGCAAAGAATCTTTTCGGGCGTGCAGCCGACCGGAAACCTTCACCTCGGGAACTACCTGGGCGCCATCCGCAATTTCGTCCGCCTGCAGGATGACTACGAGTGCCTGTTTTGCGTTGTTGATCTGCACGCCATCACCGTATGGCAAGAGCCGAGCGAGCTGACTGCCCAAACCCGCGAGGTCGCGGCAGCGATGATTGCCGCCGGCATAGACCCGAAACGCCACATCGTCTTCAACCAAAGCCAGGTCTCCGGGCATGCGGAATTGGCGTGGATATTTAATTGCGTGGCGCGGCTGGGCTGGCTCAACCGGATGACCCAGTTTAAGGAGAAAGCGGGCAAGAACAGGGAGAATGCCTCCGTCGGTCTGTACGCCTATCCTAACCTCATGGCGGCGGATATCCTCGTTTACCAAGGCACCCATGTGCCGGTGGGCGAGGACCAAAAGCAGCATTTGGAACTGGCCCGCGACATCGCCCAGAAATTCAACCACGATTTCGGAGTTGATTTCTTCCCCATCGTCGAGCCGTTGATTTTCGGCGAGGCGACGCGTGTCATGTCGCTCCGGGACGGAAACGCCAAGATGAGCAAGTCGGACCCGTCGGACGCGTCCCGCATTACCATGACCGATGACGCCGACGCCATCACCCGCAAGATCCGCAAGGCGAAAACGGATGCCGAACCCCTGCCCGAAGAACCGGCGGGCCTTAAGGACCGACCGGAGGCCGCAAACTTGGTCGGCATCTATGCGGCCTTGGCCGATAGCAACGCCGGCGCGGTTTTGAAGGAGTTCGGCGGTAAAGGATTCGGCGATTTCAAACCGGCCCTGGCGGATCTGGCTGTTGACCGGCTAGGGCCCGTGCAAGACGAGATGCGCCGGTTGATGGCGGCGCCCGACGAGGTCGATGCCGTGCTCCGCGACGGCGCTGAGCGGGCACGGGCGATTTCCGAACCGATCCTCCGCGAGATCCATGATATCATCGGTCTTCTCAGGGCGTGAGATTCTCACCAGAATATGAGGTGCCGGAGCCCCGAGGTTCGGCTATAATGCGTATTGGTAGAACGGGCTTTCCGGGGCCGACTTGAAAAGCGCCGATCGGAGACCAAATACATACCCAAGGACGGGAACAGCTGATGTTTATTCAAACTGAAAACACGCCGAATCCGGCAACCCTGAAATTTCTTCCCGGTTGTGCGGTTATGGATAGCGGCACCGCCAATTTTACCGAGGCCAGCGAAGCCGGTCACTCGCCACTGGCGCAAGTGCTGTTCGGCACCGAGGGCGTGACCGGCGTGTTCTTGGGTTCGGATTTCATTACCGTGACCAAATCCGGCGACAAGGAATGGGACGTTTTGAAGCCGCTGATCCTGGGCGCCATCATGGATCACTTTCAGTCCGGCCGGCCGGTGATCGAAGGGTCAGGCGATGAGGCCGTCGAGAGCACGGATGGCGATGACAGTGTAACGTCCCAAATCAGGGAATTGATCGACACACGGGTGCGCCCGGCCGTCGCCCAGGATGGTGGAGATATCGTCTACAAGGGCTTCGAGGACGGCGTCGTGTATCTACATATGCAGGGCGCTTGCGCCGGCTGCCCGAGTTCAACGGCGACCCTTAAACACGGCATCGAAAACATGCTCCGCTACTATGTGCCGGAGGTGACTGAGGTCCGCGCTGTCGAATAAAACTCCGTTCACCGGCGAGGATTTCGTGCTTGACGAAAATGTTGCGGCGCAATAGAAATTATTGCAGCGCAACATACTGGAAATTGACATGAGGGTGTGTTAGACACCTTGCCAAATCAATGGCCGGCCACAGGTTCCGTTGAGTTCGTTGGGGAGAACTGAACGGAAAGTATAGTTTAAGCATGACAATTTGGATGTGGATCAAACGCCGGCCGACGCCGGGTGGCGCATTTTCGTTTATCGGACGAGTTTTATGACACGACGTTTTGAACGCTGTGCGCTGGTTGTCGCCATCGGTTTGGTTGTCGGTCTCTGTGGCGCCGCCTATCTCAATCCGCCGCGCATGGTAACGGCAGCGCCCCAAGCAATGCTGGACCTGCCGCCGCTGGAGATTGATGTCGCTTCGGGCTGGACGCCGTCGGTTGGTGAACTTGCGGTCATTCATGTCAATGCCGCGGGCAGTGAGGATCTGACAAAAACCGTCTCCGTGCGCGCCCGCGACACTCAGCATATGGCGTCGGCCAAACACACGGCTGCCGGGCTTTGGCAAACATTCGAACGGCTCGGCTACGACCTGAACGCTGTTGGGTCCGGGGATGCCGAAGTGCCGCGCCTATTCGTCGCCAGCCTACCGAAGGACCTCTCGGAAGTTCGTGAAACGGCGCGGCGCAAGGCGCTGTTCTTCAGTTCCGTTTTGCCGTTGGTGCTTCAGGTCAATGATGAAATCAGCGCCGACCGCGAGCGCTTATGGGAGCTGCGCAGCCGACTCATGAAGGGTGCAAAGCTCGGACCCGTGGACCGTTTGTGGCTGATCGTCATGGCCGAGCGCTATCAGGTTAAACGAGGCGATCTGAAATCTCTTGTTAGCCGGGTTGATGCGATTCCGCCATCATTGGCTCTAGCACAGGCGGCGGAGGAAAGCGGCTGGGGAACGTCGCGGTTCGTCCGACAGGGCAACGCCATTTTCGGACAATGGACCTTTTCCACCGATGGAAGCTTGGTTCCCGCTCAGCGTGATACGGACAAGTTTCACCGCGTAAAGGCATTTGGCAGTCTCTTGGATTCGGTTCGCGCCTATGCACGGAATTTAAACACGCACCGCGCCTATCGGCATTTCCGCAAGGAACGGCGCGACATGCGCCGCCAGAACCTGCCGCTGGATGGAATCAAACTGGCCGACAATCTGAAGAGTTATTCCGAACGCGGCGAGGGCTACATCAAAGACCTCCGCGCAATTATCGCCGCCAATAAACTTCGCCGCCTTGATGGCGCTCGCTTGAGCCCTCGAATGGCCAAGGCTGGTTCTCTCATCTAACGCGGTCGCGCGATCTCCAAACTGAAAACTTGAACCTACGGCGCCCGATAGAATTGGCGGCCAAGCCAACGCCAGCGGCCTTTACCGGCCGGCAGGGTGCAATTCAAGCGGCTGCGGCCGATGGGAAAGGCCGCCGCGATTCGCACCTCAATCCGGTTTGGTCCCAAACGTTCCAAGTTGGCGCGGCCGGCGTGCGATACGAAACATGCAAGCTGCCCGAGATCGCCGATGTTTTCGTGAATTGTAAAGCCCATGGCTGGCGGGTTCGGATCAGAAATGACGTGATCCAGGGGCGTCATATCGGTGACCGGAATTGGCAGCGCGTTGACGGCAAGCCGGAAGCGCTCAATACCGCCGTACTTTTCGTTCATGGCGAACCGCGGCAGATAGAACATGTCACCGACACTGCCAATCACGCCCGAATGCTGGCCAAAGGCGGCTTGAAATCCGGTATCCTCGATTAACTGGGAAACGGCAACCCCCGCCTCGCCGTAGGGATAGGCGAACAGCTTTGGGCGCTGGCCGAGCTCGTCGCCGAGGCGCTGAAATGCCTGCGAAAGCTCTTTGCGGTTTCGCTCCGGCGACGCCGTTGCCATATGATGGTGCGATACCGTGTGATGGCCGATGCTCACCCCATCGGCCGCCAGGTCGCGAAGATGATCCCAGGTCATATGAACTGACGAGCCGCGATCGACATGACTGGTCGCGACAAATACCGTAAACGGCAGGCCGGCGGCCTTAAACCTCGGCCAGGCAACCGTGTAGACGGACCGGTAGGCGTCATCAATGCTGATGCCGATGGTGCGGTCCAGAAGTGGCGGGCCGTTCAGAGTGCGCTCAATGATCTCAGGCAGGGGAAGGACTGTGTAGGGACCGGACAATAGCTCGGCGATGTGAGCGTCCAGCTGCTCCACCGTGGTATTGGTCGAGGGATATTTGCCCTCGGCGAAGCGGTGGTACATGAGGACAACGGCCGATCCGTCCGCCAGCGCAGCAGCAGAGGGCGACCACGCCATCAAAGATAACATGATCACGAACAGCCAACGGCGGCCAAGTACAATGATTGCCGGCATGGGTAACGCCCCCAACCCATTTCACTCCGAATGACTTGTCGCTTCCAATCATCAGCGCAAGTGTCATACTTCTACCTGCCAAATCGGAAAAGGGGAAGCAAATGGGCAGGGGACGTGATCGCCATGCATTGAACCAAGCGTTTAGTGCGGTTGGCCCCTGCGACGTCTGATAGACCGTGCGCATCCTTGCCATCGATACCGCCACGACCGCGTGTTCCGCCGCCATTTGGCGGGATGGGGAAATCGCCGCACGCCGGTTTGAGCCCATGCAGCGGGGCCAGTCGGAAGCCCTGATGCCGATGATCCTGGAAGTTCAGGCGGAAGCCGGCGATCAGGTCGCCAATATGGATCTGATCGCCGTAACTGTGGGGCCGGGCGCTTTTACGGGCTTGCGGATCGGTCTTGCCGCCGCTCGCGGTCTCGCTCTGGCGGCGGCTATTCCTTGTCTGGGCGTGACGACCACCGAAGCAATTGCCGCCGCCGTACCGGACGAAGAGGCCACGGCATGCCCACTGCTGGCGGCGATCGAGTCCAAGCGCGCCGACCTATACGTTCAAGCGTTTCACGCTGGCCGAAAGCCGGCGGATGGCCCTCAAGCGGTCGATCCTGACAGCCTGGTTGATACTTGCGGCGGCATCATTTTTCCCGGTTCACCGCTCATTGTTGCCGGCGACGCATCGGAAACGGCGGCTCAGGTTCTGAAATCGGCAAGCGTGGATTGCCGCCTCAGTGCGGCCGCAGGTGTTCCCGACGCCGCCACGGTCGCCGAATTGGCTGCAGCGCGCTGGCAACCCGGCCTTGAGATTGAACCGCCGCGGCCAGTCTATCTGAGGCCGCCGGATGCGGTGTTGCCCAAGGATGGCGGCAGACTTCGTCCGTGACAGCGAAAACGGCTGTTTTTCTTAAGTTTTCTGAATATGTAGGCGGTGAACGCTGAATTCATCGCCATCGGGCGATTCCGGCTCCAAAGACATCACCACATGGCCGTGGTCCGTAACCGACCGGGGAACGTTTTCAAGCGGCTCTCGCCCCTTGAGCCTGACTTCCGCCGTCTGGCCAACAGCCATGCGCTCAATCAACAATTTGGTTTTAACAAATGTAAGTGGGCAAACTTCCGATGTAATATCAATGAAGAAGTCAGCATCGCTATTGCTTTGGTGTATTGGTATGTTTTTCATGTATCTTACTTGCGAGAGCCGGTGACTTTTACTATATAATGACTCTTCTTAACGACGAACAATAGAATACTACAAAGAAATCGTCACAGAAATCCTGGGGAAACGATTTCAAATGAGCGATAGACCGAACCTGAACGAGTTACTCGAACTGACGACGGAAATTGTTGCTGCTCATGCGGGCAACAATACTGTCGCGCCCAGCGATTTGCCGCAGCTGATCCAGGATGTTTACAAGACCCTGGCCGAGGTCGGCACGCAGCAAACATCCAACGAAAAGTTGCGTCCCGCGGTTCCCATTAAGAAGTCCATTTTCCCCGATTACATTGTCTGCCTTGAAGACGGCAAGAAGTTGAAGATGCTGAAGCGCCATCTCAAGACGGCTTACAACCTGACGCCGGAGCAATATCGCGAGCGGTGGGGCTTGCCGAGCGACTATCCCATGGTCGCGCCGAACTATGCGAAACACCGGAGTAATCTGGCGAAGCAGATCGGCCTTGGCACCAAACCGCGAAAGAAACGCCGTTAGGTCAAGCCGATGATCTGGTGACGCCGCCGTTACGATAAGGGGGTACAATCAGGATCTGGTTTCCCTGGAGCAACCATGGCTGTATCAAGAATTGAAAGTATATGCCTCGACCGTGGTATGAAAATGACGGAACAGCGCCGAACCATTGCCCGGGTGCTTTCCGACGCTAGCGATCACCCCGATGTAGAGCAGGTTTATCAGCGGGCCAGTGAAATAGACCCGAATATCTCCATCGCAACGGTTTACCGGACAGTAAGACTGTTCGAAGAAGCGAACATCCTTGAACGCCATGATTTTGGCGATGGCCGGTCCCGCTACGAAGAAGTCACCGATGAGCATCACGACCATTTGATTGACATTAAGTCGGGCCAAGTAATCGAATTTCAAAACGAGGAAATTGAAGCCCTGCAACGCGCCATAGCCAAGCGGCACGGTATGAAACTGGTCGGTCACCGCCTTGAACTGTATGGGGTGGCCGAAGAATCCGATGCCTGAGGTATGCCCCGACTTGACTCAGCAGTTTGCGGTGATAGGTAATGGCGCAAGATGCCCCCGGCGGCATCGGCCCCTTTTCAATACGGGATTGTATCCGCTGGAAGGGCGAAAAGGCGGGTCCGCTCGCCTTCGCCCAAATTCGTAACCCGAGTTGCCATTGGCCAAGAAGCTTTACATAAAATCATACGGCTGCCAGATGAATGTCTACGATTCCGAGCGAATGGCGGACGTCCTGGCGCCGCTCGGATACGCGCCGACCGATCAACCTGACAATGCGGATATGGTTATCCTTAACACTTGCCACATCCGCGAAAAGGCGGCGGAAAAGGTCTATTCGGAACTTGGCCGCCTCAAGAACTTGCGAGCAGCTCGCGGCAACTCCGAGATGATCATTGCGGTTGCCGGATGCGTTGCCCAGGCCGAGGGCGAGGAAATTCTCCGTCGCGCGCCTTACGTCGATATGGTGTTCGGCCCCCAGACTTATCACCGCCTGCCGGAGATGGTAGCCCAAGGCCACCGGTCTCGGGGCGCTGTTCTCGATACGGAGTTTCCGGTTGAGTCCAAATTCGATCATCTTCCGGCCCCTGCGGTTCCAAGCGAGCCAACGGCGTTTGTCACCATCCAGGAAGGATGTGACCGGTTTTGCACCTTCTGCGTCGTTCCGTACACACGAGGCGCCGAGTTTTCCCGGCCGGTGGGGCAGGTTGTCGAAGAAGTAAGGCGTTTGGCTGGAAACGGTGTTCGTGAGATCACATTGCTGGGTCAAAATGTAAACGCCTACCATGGCGCGGCGACGGATAACGAAGACTGGGGGCTAGGAAAGTTGGTCGTCGAACTTGCGCAAATAGATGGTCTTGAGCGCATCCGTTACACGACATCCTATCCCGCCGATATGGATGACGAACTGATTACCGCCCATGGTCAGGTCGCCAAATTGATGCCGTTCCTGCATTTGCCGGTGCAATCGGGCTCTGACCGTGTTCTTGAAGCCATGAACCGCAGACACACCGCCGATGGGTACAGACGGCTGGTGGAACGCTTGCGCGCGGTGCGGCCAGACCTCGCCCTTTCGTCGGATTTCATTGTTGGCTTCCCGGGCGAAACCGACGCTGATTTCGATGCAACATTGGCGCTGGTTGGTGACATTGAATTTGCGCAAGCCTACTCCTTCAAATACAGCCCGAGGCCCGGAACCCCCGCAGCGGCGCATGGCAGGCAAATTTCGGACTCGGTCAAGTCGGAGCGGTTAACGGCGCTGCAGGATTTACTCAACCAACAGCAGATGTCATTTAACGAGAAATGTGTCGGCGGAACCGTGCCGGTGCTGTTTGACCGGCCCGGGCGGCATCCGGGCCAGATTGTCGGCCGCAGCCCATATATGCAGGCAGTTCATGCCGACGGACCCTTGTCCATGCTCGGCGAGATAACTGAAGTGATAATCGACAGCGCGCACGGAAACAGCCTCGGCGGCGCCATTGTCGATAGCAGCGGCGACCAAGAACAACTGCCTGGAAAGGTATACGCATGACAGCGCCTTCCTCACCCGCCAAGGCGTCCCGCGCCCGCGCCGACAAGCAGCACAAAGCTGAGCGCGCATTTGAGGATAACAGCCTGGCCATGCAGTTGTTTGGCTCCCATCACGCGCATCTCGCCCGTATCGAGCAGGACCTCGACGTCACTATTCATGCGCGCGGAAATGAACTCGCCATCGAAGGCGGCATGGACGGCGTTGAAACGGCTTGCAAAGTTCTCGATGGACTTTACGGGCGCTTGCAAGAAGGGAATTCGGTTGATCAGGCCGATGTCGACGGCGCCATACGCATGGCGCTTGCGCCGGGTGGCAACGTCCACGATGCGGACCTGAAGATCCAAATTCGCAAACGCCAGATCGGCCCGCGGTCTGCGGTTCAGGCGACTTACGTTCGTGCCATGGATGATGCGGAACTGGTGTTCGCCGAGGGTCCGGCGGGGACGGGAAAAACCTATTTAGCCGTGGCCAAGGCTGTTGAGCGGCTGGTTCGCGGTGACGTCGACCGGATTATTCTTTCGCGCCCCGCCGTGGAAGCCGGTGAGCAGCTCGGCTTCCTGCCCGGCGACATGCGCGAAAAGGTCGATCCCTATCTTCGCCCACTGTACGACGCACTCTACGATATGCTGCCGTCCGAGCAGGTGGTTAAACGTCTGGAGAACGGCGAGATCGAAGTGGCACCGCTGGCCTTTATGCGCGGCCGAACCCTGGCAAATGCTTTTGTTATTCTGGACGAAGCCCAAAATACGACAGCCGTACAAATGAAGATGTTTTTGACCAGACTGGGTGAAAATGCCCGCATGGTTATCACCGGGGATTTGAGCCAGGTCGACCTGCCGCGCGGCGTCAGGTCCGGCCTTCGCGATGCCATGCGGACTCTCGATAATCTTACCGGCGTGCGTTACGTCCGCTTCAGCGAGGCGGATGTGGTGCGCCATCCGCTGGTTAGCAAAATCGTTCGCGCCTATGGCGAAGCCGAGACTCGGCGCAAGGCCGGGGCGGCTTATGAGACGAATGGAAATGGGGGAAAGAGTGGCGAGCCCACTGATCAAGACTAAGGCCGGAATGGAATCCGCCCTGGACCTGGAGATCGAGGTTTCGATTGCCCACGGCGCTTGGCTGGAGGGAGTGCCCGCTGCCGCTGATGTGTGCCGTCAGGCGGCAATTGCTGCATTTGAGGCGGGCGCCGGCAAGTTTCTCGATGCGCCGTCGGAAGTTAGCGTTCTGCTAACTGATAATCCGGCCATGCAAGAATTGAACAGGGATTACCGGGGCAAGAACCAACCGACCAACGTGCTTTCCTTCGCCGGTATGGACGGCATCGACGCCGAGCACTCGGCGGCACCCGATGCGCCGCTACTGCTTGGCGATATCGTTGTCGCTTTTGAGACGGTTGCCGGCGAAGCGGCGGCGCATGGCAAATCGTTGAGCGATCATTTATCCCATCTCATCGTCCATGGTATGCTTCACTTGTTACAGTATGACCATGAACAGGACGCGGACGCCGAACGCATGGAAGCTTTGGAGACGGAAGTCCTGGCTGGACTTGGCGTCGCTGATCCGCATACCATCATGGCCAAAGAAAATGTACGGAAATGAACGAGCGCCCTCCAAGTAGCACGCCCCGGGCCACCGGGGCTGAAAATGATTCTCTCCTGACCTCGACGTTACAGTCCTGGATGCGCAGCCTGCGTCGCGTCGGCAACGGCGATTCGTCGGCGCGCGACACACTGGAGGAACTCATCGAGGAGCGCGAGGAGGCGGAACTTCCGATCAATGAGGAAGAGCGCCTGCTGCTCGCCAATATCCTTGAGCTTCGCGGGCGCACCGTTCACGACGTCATGGTGCCGCGCGCCAATATTGTCGGGGTTGAGTCCGATGCGCCGCTTTCGGAGATCATCGATATTATCGCCAAGGAGGGGCATTCGCGCCTGCCCATTTACCGAGAAACCCTCGACGATTCCACCAGTATGATTCACGCCAAGGATATTCTCACCTGGCGAGGTGCCGATGAGGATTTCTCACTGTCGAAGATTCAACGCGAGGTTCTGTTTGTTTCGCCTTCCATGGAAGTGTTGGCGCTGCTTTTGGAAATGCGGGTGACGCGCTCACATATGGCCCTGGTGGTTGATGAGTTCGGCGGCGTCGACGGCCTAGTGACGATTGAGGATTTGGTTGAGGAAATCGTCGGCGAAATCGAGGACGAGCACGACCGCGGGGCGGAACCTGAACTGCAACGGCGGGAAGACGGCGGCTTTGATGCGGACGCACACGTCACCATCGAAACCCTGGAAGATGAAATCGGCGAGATCGTTTCCGACGAGGAGCGCGAGGAAGTGGATACACTGGGCGGGCTGGTATTTGCCCTGGCCGGCCGAATTCCCATTCGCGGCGAGCTGATCAAACATCCGTCCGGCGTGGAATTTGAGGTGGTCGATGCTGATCCTCGGAAAATCAAGCGATTGCGGCTTCTCGGTCCGCTTCCGACGACGTTGGATCCAGGCGACAGTAAATAATGCAATCCCGCGATTCCGACGCTGCCGGCTCGGTTGCGCCTCGGAGTCAATGGGTGCGCCGATTGCACCTTTGTTTGATCTCAGTTGACGGCTGGCGGCGATATGGCGCGTCGGCACTGCTCGGCGCCCTGGGCGCGGCGGCGTTGCCGCCCGTCTATCTGGTTGTCTTGCTGGTTCCCTCGTTTGTCGGATTTCTGTGGCTGATTGAGGATAGCCGGAGCGTCAGAGCGGCTGCGGTCTTAGGCTGGTGGTTTGGGGTCGGGCATTTTGCCGCCGGGTTTTATTGGGTCGCGCATTCGTTCCTGGTTGATTCGGCGCGTTACGGCTGGATGGCCCCGTTCGCAATTTTCGGCATGGCGGCGGGGCTGGCCGTGTTTCCCATGATCACGGCGGCACTTTGCCGTTGCGGCTTTAGTTCCGGGCGCTGGACGGCTGTCACCCGGATGATGATGTTCGCGGTCGCCTGGACGGCATTGGAGTGGGTGCGGGGTTGGATTTTCACGGGCCTTCCGTGGAATCTTGTCGGCACGGTCTGGGCGTTTTCCGACGCGGTTAGCCAATCGGTGGCGTTTATCGGTGTTTATGGGCTGAGCCTGCTGAGCGTTCTCGGTGCGGTCTCGTTTGCATCCTTGGCGGAGGAAGCCGGCGGGCGGAGCCGCGCCGCACCGGCGATGGCGGCCCTGGCCATGGTGGCGGCGATATGGGCGGGCGGAGCACTCCGCTTGCAGGCGGGCGACGCAGGGAGCGTCGAGGGCGTTCAGTTGCGGCTCGTGCAGCCCAACATCGCCCAGCATTTGAAATGGAAGCCGGAGCTTCGTGTCGGCCATGTCCGGCATCTGCTGGAAATGAGCCTGCGGCCACCGACGTCCGGGCAAGCGCCGACCCACGTCATTTGGCCGGAGACCGCTGTGCCCTTCAATCTATCGAACGAGCCGGGCTTGCTGACGGCGCTCGGCACCGCCGCGCCGGCCGGCGGACTTTTGATTACCGGCGCGCCGCGGGCGACGCCACCGGGGGGCGGCGCCCCGCAAGCCTGGAACAGCCTGCACGCGGTGACCTCCGATGGTGAATTGGCGGCGACCTATGATAAGGTGCGGCTGGTTCCGTTCGGCGAGTACGTTCCGTTGCGGGGCGTTTTGAGCTTCGGCAAGTTGACGGAAGGCCGGCGAGACTTTTCCCCCGGCACACAAGGCCACACGCTCGCGCTCAAGGGATTGCCGCCGGTATCGGCGTTGATTTGCTTTGAGATCATATTTCCCGGCGAAGTGGTGGACTCCGAACGGCGCCCCGAGTGGATACTCAATCTGACGAATGATGCGTGGTTCGGTCAGTCCGCCGGACCGTATCAACACCTGGTTACGGCCCGTCTCAGGGCCATTGAGCAGGGTCTTCCCGTGGTTCGCGTCGCCAATACAGGCATCTCCGGCATAATCGACGCCTACGGCCGAATGACCGCTCAGCTGGCGCTGGGCGAAGAAGGCGTGTTGGATGCCGGCCTTCCGGCCGGGCTGGACCGCGCACCGCCTTACGGGCGATATGGTGACTGGATCACCGGATTGCTTCTCATTCTGGTTTTAGGAGTTGCCATGTTTATGAACCGGCGCGTCATCGAGCGGTGAAACTCCAGACGTGACAAATTCGGGCGAAATGCCTAGATTTTAAGCGGTCATTCACAGCCGCCGGTTGCGCGGCTTTTGAAGCGAGGGATTCGTAGCTCCATGGCTGAATTTGGTACCAGCAAACCGGCAAAGCGAAGCGGTAAAAAAAAGCGCCTGCCGCCCGGCGTTCCAAATCCGGTGGATATTCATGTCGGCGGACGGGTTCGTGCGCGCCGCACGCTGCTCGGCCTGAGCCAGGAAAAGCTAGGCGACGCGGTCGGATTGACGTTCCAGCAGATTCAAAAGTACGAACGCGGTGCCAACCGCATCGGCGCCAGCCGATTGTTTCAGTTCAGCCAAATCCTGGATGTGCCGGTGTCCTATTTCTTTGATGATCTGCCCGACGCCGTGCGATCACATGAAGGGCAATTGAGATTGGGACTCTCGGATCAATATCAAGAGTCGCTCAAGCCGGACCCCCTGGCACGCCGCGAGACATTGGAGTTGGTGCGCGCATACTACAAGATCCGCGATCCAAAGGTCCGCCATCGCCTGTTTGAACTGACGAAATCCTTGGCCAGGGCAAGCATCGAAGGCTAAGCCGGACGTAACGGCGGCGATCATCCGGAACAGCCCGCGCGCAGGCGATGGGCGACTTTTGCAATACCCTTGACGCCTCGGCTAAAGCCTGCGAAAAGAACCGCCGCTGCGGCGGATATGCGGCGAAAGTGGATGGATTTGGACTACTTGCCACCACATTAAAAAAGGCGCTAAGTGGGCTTACATCTGACAGATTGATGCAGCCCTCGGTCCATTTGGATTGACCTCGTGATCGGAGGCATTAACTGTGCACAAGTCTGATTTCTTATTTACAAGTGAGTCAGTATCGGAAGGCCATCCCGACAAGGTCTGTGACCGCGTTTCGGATGCCATTGTTGACCTTTATCTGGCGGCGGACCCGATATCGCGGGTTGCCGTTGAGACGCTGGTAACCACCAATCTCGTCGTTCTGGCCGGTGAAACCCGCTGCAGCCAGGAAATCTCCAAGGAGCAGCTGGAACAGGCCGCGCGCAACGCGGTGCGGGACATCGGTTACGATCAGGATAATTTCCACTGGCAGAACTCCGACGTCCAGGTCAATGTCCACGCGCAATCGACGGACATCGCCCAGGGCGTGGATGCGGCCGGCAACAAAGACGAAGGCGCTGGTGACCAGGGCATTATGTTTGGCTATGCTTGCACGGAAACAGACGTTTTGATGCCGGCGCCGATCCATTACTCACACCTCATCCTGAAGTCTCTCGCCGATGCCCGCCACGCTGGCGACTTACCGGGAATCGGTCCCGATTCGAAGAGTCAGGTGACCCTCGAATACAAACAGGACAAGCCGGTTCGGGCCACGTCGGTCGTGGTTTCCACGCAACACGCCGACGAGCTGAGCCAGGATGACGTCCGCGAACTTGTCCGCCCGCATGTGGAGAGCATCCTGCCGGACGGCTGGATGTGCGACGAGGATCATTTTTACGTCAACCCGACCGGCCGGTTTGTCATCGGCGGGCCGGATGGTGATGCCGGCCTGACCGGGCGCAAGATCATCGTCGATACCTATGGCGGCGCCGCGCCGCACGGTGGCGGCGCATTCTCGGGTAAGGACCCGACCAAGGTCGACCGTTCGGCGGCATACGTGTCGCGGTATCTGGCCAAGAATGTCGTCGCGGCCGGATTGGCCCAGGCATGTACGCTTCAACTCGCCTATGCCATTGGCGTTTCCAAGCCCTTGTCCGTGTATATCAATACCCACGAGACCGGGAACGTGGACGAGGGCAAGTTGGCTGGCGTTTTACAGGAACTTGTTGATCTGTCGCCACGTGGCATTCGCGAGCATCTGCAGCTCAGCCGCCCGATTTATGAACGCTCCGCGGCCTATGGCCACTTTGGCCGGATTCCGGATGATGACGGCGGGTTCTCGTGGGAACGGACGGACTTGGTTGACGATCTTAAGTCAGCCTTCGGAGCCGGGTGACAGGCGCCGCAAGGAAAGATACTCGCTGGTACGGCCGGCGCCGCGGAAAAAAACTTCGGCCCGGCCGCCAAGCCCTACTCGATACGCTGCTGCCAGAAATCAAACTCTGCCCGCCGTCCGATGGCGGATCCGATTGGCTTGCTGAGAGCTTTTCGCCGCCACCGGCGGATATCTGGCTGGAGATCGGATTCGGGGCGGGGGAGCATCTTTATGCCCAGGCCTGCGCTCATTCGGACGTTGGGTTTATCGGCTGTGAGCCGTTTGTTAACGGTGTGGCGTCCCTGTTGGCGCAAATCGACGCCGGCGGCGCATCAAATATTCGCATCTTTGATGACGATGTCCGATTGGTCCTGGACGCGCTTCCGGACGCCAGCATCGGGCGGCTGTTTGTGTTGTTCTCGGACCCCTGGCCCAAGCGCCGCCACCAGCGCCGCCGACTCATTTCAACGGAATCACTGGATCAGTTCGCTCGCCTGCTGCGCGACGGGGCTGAATTCCGATTTGCCAGCGACCATATGGAATTTGTTCGCTGGACCCTGGAGCGGACGGTTCACCACCCGGCATTTTCCTGGCCGGCGCTTGGCCGGTCCGATTGGAGCCGCGCGCCTGACGACTGGGTTCAGACGCGTTACGAGGCCAAGGCGCTTGAGCACGGGCGGCATCCCGTCTACCTCCGCTTTTTGCGGCGTTCCCGCAACGAGGCCCGAGGCGACTGAAAACCGTTGAATTCCCGGATCGAGGGGTATATATCTCCCCCAGCGCTCAGTCACCTAGAGCGCGACTCGTTAACTCCGAATGACTGAACGGATTTGATGGGGTGGGCCGCGGCCCACCTTTTTTGTTTTCTACCATGTCGATTTCACAGGGTCGGCACACTGGGCAACGGAATTTGCCGATATGGATTTAGCCAACCGCGTGGAGCAATTGATTGGTCCCGCCGTCAACGACCTGGGCTTTGATATCGTCCGCATCCAATTGTCGGGGACGAAGTCGCAACAGCTCCAGGTTATGGCGGAACCATCGGCCGGCGGCGACATGACGGTTGATGATTGCGCCGCAATCAGCCGTGCCGTCTCGGCGGTGTTGGATGTGGAAGACCCGATATCCGGCCCTTATAGGCTGGAAGTAAGCTCGCCGGGCCTGGATCGGCCTCTGGTGAGAATTGAGGATTTTGAACGCTACGCCGGATTTGAGGCAAAGGTGGAAGTCCAGCAACCAATTGATGGCCGCAAACGATTTCGCGGCAGGGTCATAGGTGTGGATGGTGAAAAGGTGAAAGTTCTTGTCAAAGACGCGGAATTGGAATTCCCCCATTCGGAAATCCATCGCGCCAAACTAATCATAACGGATGACTTGCTCGCGGCAGCTGAGGAGCAGCGGAAACAATGAGCGAAACACAGACAGAAGCAATCGGTGCGTATTCACGGCCGGAACTGTTACAGGTGGCGGAAACCGTCGCCCGGGACAAGGGGATTGAGCGCGAAGAGGTCTTGGAGGCCATGGAGCAGGCAATCCAAAAGGCGGGCCGGTCCAAATATGGGCACGAGCACGATATTCGCGCCACCATCGACCGCACCAGCGGCGAGATTTCCCTGGCGCGCTATGTCGAGGTCATGGAAAGTCCGGATCTGATTGAAAATGATGTAACCCAGGTCGATATCGAAACGGCGCTTCAAAAGAAATCCGATGCCGTGGCGGGCGATTTTCTCATCGACCCCCTGCCGCCCATCGATTTCGGGCGGATCGCCGCGCAAACGGCCAAACAGGTTATTGTCCAGAAGGTTCGCGAGGCTGAGCGCAGCCGCCAATACGACGAATACAAGGACCGGCTCGGCGAAGTCATTAACGGCCTGGTCAAGCGCATCGAATACGGAAACGTAATTGTTGATCTTGGCCGCGGCGAGGCCATGCTGCGGCGTGACGAGACCATTCCCCGCGAGCATTTCAACAACGGTGATCGGGTTCGCGCGTATATCGTTGATGTCCGCGAAGAGATGAGGGGGCCGCAGATTTTCCTGTCGCGCACCCATCCCCAGTTCATGGCCAAGCTGTTCGCCCAGGAAGTGCCGGAAATTTATGATGGCATAATCGACATCAAGGCAGTCGCCCGTGACCCCGGGTCACGAGCGAAGATCGCGGTTCTTTCCCATGATTCCAGCATTGATCCCGTGGGGCCGTGCATCGGTATGCGCGGGTCTCGCGTTCAAGCCGTGGTCGGCGAACTTCAGGGTGAGAAAATAGATATCATCCAATGGTCTGATGACCCCGCGTCCTTCATCGTCAACGCCTTGGCGCCGGCGGAGGTTGCGAAAGTCGTGCTCGACGAGGACAACAACAAAATTGAGGTTGTGGTCCCCGACGAACAATTGAGCCTCGCCATCGGACGGCGCGGGCAAAATGTCCGTCTTGCCTCGCAACTTTCGGGCTGGGATATCGATATCCTCACTGAAGCCGAAGAATCAGATCGCCGAACAACGGAATTCCATGATCGCTCGCAGGCCTTTGTCGAAGGTTTGGATGTCGATGACGTTATTGCCCACCTGCTTGTTACCGAGGGATTTTCGTCAATCGAAGAAGTCGCCTTCGTGCCGGCTGATGAACTGAGCGAGATCGAGGGATTTGACGAGGAGGTTGCGACAGAACTTCGCGAGAGGGCGCGGGCGTTTCTTGCGTCGCGCGACGAGGAGCTTAACACGCGCCGCAAGGAGCTGGGCGTTGCAGACGATATGGCCGAGATCGAAGGCCTTACACCCTCCATTATCGTTACGCTGGGTGAAAACGATATCAAGACGCGGGACGATCTGGCCGATCTGGCCGGCGATGAGCTTATGGACCTTGTCGGCTCCAAAGTCCTGAACTTGATCAAGGCCAACGAAATTATTATGGCGGCTCGCGCTCATTGGTTTGCTGATGATCCTGTGGAGGATGCGGGAGATGAGCAGCCCGAGGAGGCCACCGGCGAGGACGGGCCTGCCGACGCTGAGGCAGGGCCTGAACAGGAAAAGGAATCGGCTGAGACGTGAACACGGTGAGTCCCCGAAAATCATCACGCCGGGGACGGCGCGATGGACGAAGCGTTGCTGGCAGCGAGCCGGCGACACGGCGATGTATTGCCTCCGGGGCTCTGTTGCCGAAAGCGGAAATGCTTAGGTTCGTTATTGGACCCGAAGGAGACGTCGTTCCCGACCTGGAAGAGAAACTGCCTGGACGGGGTTTATGGTTGAGCGCGGACCGTGATGTGGTAAACACAGCCTGCGCAAAAAACCTGTTTGCCAAGGCGGCACGGCGGAAAGTAACGGTTTCGAATGATTTGCCGGACCGGGTTGATGCTTTGTTGGCTGGACGGTGTTCCGGTTTGATCGGGTTGGCGCGGCGGGCCGGTGAAGTCGAGGCTGGTTTTGAAAAAGTCCGCTCGCGGTTGCGCGGCGGCACAGCTGGCTTGGTGCTCGCGGCCAGCGATGGCGCTGACGATGGGCGTCGCAAGGTTCGCGCTTTGGCGCCGGACGTGCCGCTTTGTGATGTGATGAGCGGCGTTGAGCTAGGAAGGGCGATGGCCCGGGATAATGTGGTTCACGTTGCCGTGGCCCCGGGCCGTTTGGCGGATCGATTGCGGTCGGAACTAAACCGCCTCGCCGGAATCCGCCAAGTTTGTACGGGCGGCTGAGTTTGGAATATTACGCGACGCGGCCTGTTGAGGCTGATGATTGGAACGAAAGACGATGACCGAGACCAAGGAAAAAAAGGGCGGTAAGCTGGGACTTTCGAGGCCCGGTAAGCTGGAGCTCAAAAAGACTGTCAAGATGGGGCAGGTTCGCCAGAGCTTCTCCCATGGCCGATCCAAGATGGTCGCGGTGGAAGTCAAGAAAAAGCGGACATTTGAACAAGATTCCGAAGGCCACATGTCGGAAGTCATGGAAGCGGCTGAAGCGCTGGAATCCCCGGCGGTCGAAATTGAGGCTGAGGCGCCTCCGTCGGTAATCGAAGGCGTTAAGGCGCCGGCGGATGATGGCGCTCCAACTCTCACGACCGAGGAAAAAGCTGTTCGTGCGCGGGCCCTCGAAGACGCCCAGCGCGAGGACGAGGGGTCAGAAGCAGACGCTCAAGCCGCTCCCGAAGAGGCTCCCGTGTCCGAACCCGATCCGGGGCAGGCCCCAGAGCCTTTGGTTGATGCCGAAGCGGCGAAGGAGAGTGAAGCGCAACAAATGGCGGCTGCCGAGGTTGCCGCCGCCAAGCTTGAGGCCGGCGAAACAGAGGAAGAGTCGGATCATCGTGGACGGCCCAAGCGCGCCGCAGTCCGCCAGGAAGCCAAAAAGCCGGCGAGCACGCCTCGTCGGACCGAGCCGCGCCGCCGGGCCGGCAAACTGACCATTTCAGAGGCCTTGGAGAACCAAGAGCAAAGAACTCGGAGTTTGGCCTCGGTCAAGCGGGCTCGAGAGAAGGAAAAACAGAAAGCACAGGAACAACGCGCCGAGGGAAAGAAGATTGTCCGCGAGGTCGTTATTCCGGAATCCATTACGGTTCAGGAACTGTCCAACCGCATGGCTGAGCGCGCGGCGGATGTCATCAAGGCGCTGATGAACATGGACGTGATGGCCACCATTAATCAGAGCATTGACGCCGATACCGCGGAGTTGCTGGTCGAGGAATTCGGCCACCGCGTCAGGCGTGTTTCGGAAGCGGACGTGGAAATCGACGACGATGTGGAAGAGATGGACGACACGAACTTGCAGCCGCGTGCGCCGGTCGTCACGGTCATGGGCCATGTCGATCACGGCAAGACATCGCTCCTCGATGCTTTGCGTGAAACCAATGTGGCGTCCGGCGAAGCGGGCGGCATTACCCAGCACATTGGCGCCTATCAGGTAACCATGCCGTCCGGAGCCAAGATTTCGTTTATTGATACCCCGGGCCACGCTGCCTTTACGGAAATGCGCGCCCGTGGCGCAAAGGTTACGGATATCGTTGTTCTTTGCGTCGCCGCGGATGATGGGATCATGCCGCAAACGATCGAGGCGATTCATCATGCCAAGGCAGCCGAAGTTCCGATCATTGTTGCCATTAACAAGATGGATAAAGCCGGCGCCGACGCAAGCCGGGTCCGGACCGAGCTGTTGCAGCACGATCTCCAGGTCGAGGAAATGGGCGGTGAAGTGCTCTCGGTGGAAGTTTCCGCGACGGAAAAGACCAACTTGGACAAGCTGGAAGAGATGATTGTTTTGCAGGCCGAGCTTTTGGATCTGAAGAGCAATCCTGAGCGGGCCGCCGTTGGCGTGGTTGTTGAAGCCAAAATGGAACAGGGCCGCGGAACTGTCGCGACCGTGCTCGTGCAGCACGGCACATTGAATGTGGGTGACATCTTCGTTGCCGGCGGTGAATGGGGCCGGGCGCGCGCGTTGACTGACGCCACGGGGCAATCGCTGGACTCCGCCGGCCCGTCCGTGCCGGTCGAGGTGCTTGGCTTGAATGGAACCCCGGAGGCGGGTGACAATTTGACGGCTGTCGAAAGCGAAGGCCGCGCCCGTGAGGTTACCGAGTTCCGCCAGCGTCAGGTTAAGGATGCCAAAATCGCCGCCGGCGCGCGCGGCACCCTCGAACAGATGTTCGAAAAAATCAAAGAGGGAGAGGCGTCAATCCTGCCCGTTGTGGTCAAGGGCGATGTGCATGGATCGGTTGAAGCCATTCTCGGCGCATTCAAGAATTTGGCCACGGATGAGGTCCGGGTCGAGGTTCTTCATTCGGGTGTCGGCGGTATCAACGAATCAGACGTCACGCTGGCTCAGGCGTCGGGCGCCGTTATCATCGGATTTAATGTACGCTCCAATCCGCAGGCCCGTCAGATGGCGGACCGCGATCAGGTCGAAGTTCGCTATTACTCGATCATCTACAATTTGATCGATGAACTGAAGCAAACCCTTTCCGGCATGCTGGCCCCCGAGATTAAGGAAACTCTCCTCGGGTACGCTGAAATCAAGGAAGTCTTTAGCGTCTCGAAGGTTGGTAAAGTTGCCGGCTGCATCGTGACCGAGGGCTCGGTTAAGCGCGGCGCGCGGGTGCGGCTGGTGCGTGACGACGTGGTTATCCACGAAGGCGAGCTAAGCCAATTGAAACGGTTCAAGGACGACGCCAAGGAGGTCAAGGAGGGTACCGAATGCGGTATGGCCTTTGCCAATTACCAGGATCTCCAGACCGGCGACATGATCGAGTGCTTTGACGTTGAGGAAGTCGCCCGGGAACTCTAGAGCCTGGCGCGAATGATCTTAACTCCGGATGTGGTCCGGCCGGTCCCTTCGCGATGGGACGCACCTAGTTCACTAATTCCGAGGTTCGAATGAAAAGACGCGACGCACGCGCCCCAAGCCAGCGGCAATTGAAGGTTGGTGAGGAATTGCGCCATGCCCTGGCGTGGTCGCTTGAGCGCGGGGAAATCCGCGATCCGGCGGTTCAAGGCGTGCCGGTAACGGTCACCGAAGTCCGCGTCAGCCCGGATCTTAAGAATGCCACGGCTTTTGTCATGCCGCTCGGCGGTGGCGCCGGCGAGGATACGTCAATCATTGTCGAGGGCTTGAACCGGGCCGCGCCTTTCCTCCGGCGGCGGGTCGGCGAGACGATCAGGCTCAAACATGTGCCAAAGATTTCTTTCATCATCGACCAATCATTTGATGAGGCGGGACATATCGACGCCTTGCTTCGCGATCCGGCCGTGGCTCGGGATTTGGGCCCACGGTACGAGAGCGGGCGTGGAGACGAGGACGATGGCGCGTAAGCGGCGCGGCACGCCGCTGCACGGCTGGATTATTATCGATAAGCCGCCGGGAATAACCTCGAGCGCGGTTGTCGGGCGGGTCCGCAAGTCAACCGGCGCTGCCAAGGCGGGCCACGGCGGCACCCTGGACCCCATGGCCACGGGGATTCTTCCGATCGCGCTGGGCGAAGCCACCAAAACCGTTTCCTATGCCATGGATGGGAGCAAGTCCTACCGTTTTGTGCTGCGGTTTGGCGAAGCGACGGCGACCGATGATGCGGAAGGCGAGGTCACCGAGCGCAGCGACCGCCGGCCAGCAGAACAAGAGATCAAGGAATGCCTGGCGATGTTTACGGGGGAAATCGAGCAGGTTCCCCCGATCTACTCCGCCATCAAGGTGGACGGCCGGCGTGCCTATGATCTCGCGCGCAACGACGAAGACGTCAAATTGGAGCCGCGGCGGATCAGAATTGATCAGCTGACGTTGACGGATATGCCCGACCCGGACCATGCCGAGTTTGAAGTCGTCGCCGGTAAGGGCTCATATATGCGCGCTCTCGCCCGCGATATTGCACGCAGCCTGGGAACTGTCGGCCACATTCGAGAGTTGCGGCGAACCGCTGTCGGACCGTTTGACGAAACACTGGCGATTTCGCTGGCTAATCTGGAAACGCTGGGGCATATTGCGCCCGATTCGAAGGCTATTCTGCCTGTTGAGACCGTGCTGGCCGACATCCCGGCACTGGCCTTGACGGAACAGGAGGCCCGAAGGCTGAAGCAAGGACAGACCGTACCGGTTTTGCCCGTTGCCAGCCGAACCCCTTTCAAGGACATAAGTCAGGGCGACACCGTTTGCGCCATGACCGGGGGGAAGTTGGTAGCCTTGGCCAAAGTTATGGGAGGGGAAATACGTCCCCTTCGCGTTATGAACCTGTAATATGGAGTGAACGATGTCGATTACCGCAGAGCGGAAACAGGAGCTCATCAAAGAGTTCGCTGTCAAGAAGGACGATACCGGTTCGCCGGAGGTGCAGGTGGCCATCCTGTCAGAAAGGATCACCAATCTCACCGAACATCTGAAGACACATAAGAAAGACTTTCACTCGCGCCGGGGCCTGCTGATGATGGTAGGCCAGCGCCGACGGCTCCTTGATTATGTCAATAAGAAGGAAGCCAAGCGCTACGAAGAATTGGTCAAGCGATTGGGCTTGCGCCGATAGTGTGCGTGCGACGGAATGTCACGTAAAAGACGCACGGTCGCTCCAATGATGAGAGCGGCCCAGTGCACACCCACAGATCGTGGGTAAACGGGAGTTCGGCGCAATCGTCGAGCCCTGTGAAGCCGTGGCGCAATAGGGCGTCAGGTTCGAATATGGAATGATGAAAGAAGATAGATATGTTCCAAGAATACAGAAAAGAAATTGATTGGGGAGGAAGGCCGCTCATTCTTGAGACCGGCAAGGTCGCCCGTCAGGCCGATGGCGCCGTCATGGCGACGTACGGCGAGACCAAGGTGCTTTGCACAGTGGTCGGAGAAAGGAAGCCAAAACCGCACCTGGATTTTTTCCCGTTGGCGGTTCACTACCAGGAAAAGACCTTTGCGGCCGGTAAAATTCCGGGTGGGTTTTTCAAGCGCGAAGGCCGTCCCAGTGAAAAAGAAACACTGACGTCGCGTTTGATCGATCGTCCCATCCGGCCCTTGTTCGTCAAGGGTTTCAAGAACGAAACGCAAGTCATTTGCACGGTTCTGACGCACGATCTTGAAAATGACCCGGACATTGTCGCCATGATCGGCACGTCGGCGGCGCTGACGATTTCCGGCTTGCCGTTCATGGGCCCCATCGGCGGCGCCCGTGTCGGCTACATCGATGGTGAATTCGTGCTCAACCCGTTGGTCGAAGAAGTCGCGGCCAGCGATCTAAATCTGGTCGTCGCCGGCACCCAAGAAGGCGTGTTGATGGTGGAATCGGAGGCCTCCGAGCTATCCGAGGAGACCATGCTCGGCGCCGTTATGTTCGGGCACAAGCACTTCCAGCCGGTGATTGACGCCATTATCGAATTGGCCGAGGCCTGCGCCAAGGACCCCATCGAGCTTCCGTCGGCGCCGGAAGGCAAGGACGAGCTGGCCAAACGGGTCGCCGAGGTGGCCGAAGCCAACCTGCGGGACGCCTACAAGGAAACGGTCAAGCAGGTTCGCCAGGAAAAGATCAACGCCGCCAAAGCAAGCGCGACAGAAGCCCTGGAGGCGGACGAATCGCTTGATCAGGATCTTGTCGGGGCGGTTTTGGGCGATCTGCTCAAGAGCCTGGAAAAAGACATCGTTCGCCGCGATATCCTAAAGACCGGCAAACGGATCGACGGCCGCGACACCAAAACGGTGCGCGCGATCTCGGCCGAGGTCGGCGTGCTTCCCCGGACCCACGGCTCGTCGTTGTTTACCCGCGGCGAAACCCAGGCCCTGGTGGTGGCGACCCTCGGCACCGGCCAGGATGAGCAGATCATCGATGGACTTGCCGAGGACTACCGTGAGCACTTCATGCTGCACTATAACTTCCCGCCTTATTCGGTCGGCGAAGCCGGCCGGTTCGGGTTTACGGGGCGCCGCGAAGTCGGTCACGGAAAGCTTGCCTGGCGGGCCATTCGCCCGCTGATGCCCTCGAAAGAGGATTTCCCCTATACCATCCGCGTTGTCTCCGAGATTACGGAGTCGAATGGCTCGTCGAGTATGGCGACCGTTTGCGGAACGTCACTTTCCATGATGGACGCGGGTGTTCCGCTGCCGCGCCCGGTGGCGGGTATCGCCATGGGGTTGATCAAGGAAGGCGACGAGCATGCCGTTTTGTCCGATATCCTCGGCGATGAGGATCACTTGGGCGATATGGACTTCAAGGTCGCCGGCACCGAGAACGGCGTGACATCCCTGCAGATGGACATCAAGATCACGTCGATCACCGAAGACATCATGCAGGTCGCCCTCGACCAGGCCCGTGACGGACGCCTTCATATCCTGGACGAGATGGCCAAGGGCCTGACCAGTGCTTGCGAAGGCGTCAGCGAAAACGCGCCGCGCATTACGGTGATCCAGATCAACAAGGACAAGATCCGCGAAGTCATCGGACCCGGTGGCAAGATGATCCGTGAAATCTGCGAAGTCACCGGCGCCAAGATCGACATCGAGGACGATGGTACGGTCAAGGTTGCCGCCGTTGATGAGAAAGCCGCGGAAGCGGCGATTGACTGGATCAAGGGTATCACCGCCGAGCCAGAAGTCGGCAAGCTGTATACGGGCAAAGTCGTCAAGACCGTTGATTTCGGCGCCTTCGTCAACTTCATGGGGAGCAAGGACGGCCTCGTCCACATCTCCGAGTTGGCGCAGCACCGTGTCGGCCAGACCACCGATATCGTCAATGTCGGCGATGAGGTGAAGGTCAAGCTGATCGGCATCGATGACCGCGGCAAGGTCAAGCTGTCCATGAAGGTCGTTGACCAGGAAAGCGGCGAGGAAATCAAGGCCGAGAAGAAAGAAGCCGCCGGCTAGCGGGCGGACTTCGGTCTGAAGTTGAAAGGGCGGCCGCCAAGCGGGGCCGCCCTTTTCTTTGCTGCAATTTCGGAAAAGTCGATTAGGCTTTGTCCCGCCCTTCGGGAAATATAGAATGCCGGTGGAATAACCCTTGGAGGGTCCGAAACAATCGTGGCAAATCAAAGCAGCTATACATACGAAGAAATCCTGACCTGCGGCCGCGGTGAATTATTCGGTCCCGGCAATGCGCAATTGCCGTTGCCGCCGATGTTGATGTTTGATCGCATTACGTCAATCACCAGTGACGGCGGCGCCTACGATAAGGGCCAGATTACGGCGGAGTTGGATGTCCGCCCTGATCTTTGGTTCTTCGAGTGCCATTTTCAGGGCGATCCGGTCATGCCGGGGTGCCTCGGGCTGGATGCGCTTTGGCAACTGGTCGGGTTTTATCTGGGCTGGACAGGAGCCGAAGGACGCGGGCGAGCGCTCGGCGTCGGCGGCGTCAAGTTCACCGGCCAGGTGCAACCTGGCGCAACGCTGGTTTCGTACCATATTGATATCAAGCGGGTTATGAATCGCCAAATCACCTTGGGAATAGCCGACGGCGTCATGAAGGTTGACGGCGAAACGGCCTATGAAGCGGAGAGTCTTCGGGTTACCCTGTTCTCTCCGGACGAAGATTCTTAGGCGAGGCGCCAAATGAGACGAGTTGTCATTACCGGAATCGGGATTGTTTCCAGCATCGGAAACAATAAGGAGGAAGTCCTCCAGTCCCTGCGCGAGGGCAAATCCGGCATTACATTCAGCGAGGAATACCGGGACATGGGCTTTCGCAGCCACGTCCACGGCAAACCGACCTTGGATATTGACGAGGCTGTGGATCGCCGCTGGCGCCGTTTCATGGGTGACGGGGCAGCCTACAGCTACGTTGCCATGAAGCAAGCCATTGCCGACTCCGGTTTGACCGAGGCCGAAGTGTCCAGTGAGCGCACGGCACTCATCGTGGGCTCGGGTGGTCCGTCAACCAGCAACCAGGTCAAGGCCGCCGACATCGCGCGCAAGGGCAACCCCAAGAAGGTTGGCCCCTTCATGGTGCCGCGCACCATGTCGTCGACTAATTCAGCAACCCTGGCTACGGCCTTCAAAATCAAGGGGCTCAGCTATTCCATCAGTTCCGCGTGTTCGACGAGCACGCACTGCGTCGGTAACGGGGCCGAACGAATTCAATTGGGTAAGAACGATGTCGTATTCGCTGGCGGCGGTGAGGAATTGCACTGGAGCCTGTCGGTGCTGTTTGACGCCATGCCGGCACTCAGTTCCGGTTACAACGACACACCCGAGAAGGCTTCACGGGCCTTTGACGCGAACCGGGACGGCTTCGTTATTGCCGGCGGCGGCGGTGTCGTTGTGTTGGAGGAGTTGGAGCACGCCAAGGCGCGGGGCGCCAAGATTTATGCCGAACTAGCGGCGTACAGCGCCACCTCGGACGGCCACGATATGGTGCAGCCCTCCGGCGACGGGGCCGTCCGCTGCATGCGGGCGGCGATGTCGGACCTGAACACGCCGATCGACTACATTAACACCCACGGCACCTCTACGCCCATCGGCGATCTGAAAGAGCTGGAAGCCATCCAGGAGGCTTTCAAGGATAGTGACTATATTCCGGCATTTAGTTCGACGAAGTCACTAACCGGTCACTCCCAGGGCGCTACCGGCGTCCAGGAATCTATCTACTGTCTATTGATGATGGAAAATGACTTCATCTGTGCATCTGCCAACGTCGATGAACCCGACCCGGCGGTTGGTAACCTGCCCCTGGTGATTGAGCGCCAAGACGATGTGCGGCTGAACACGGTGCTGACCAACAGTTTTGGTTTTGGCGGCACAAACGCCACGCTCGCCTTTTCCAAGTTCGATAATTAGAGCGGCGTCAGGCGCCGCATATCCGGACAGCACATGCCCGATACTCCTAAATCGCAACCGAGTCCTGCCGAAACCTCGTCCCCGGAGCCGTTAATGGCGGGAAAACGGGGATTGATCATGGGCGTTGCCAATAACAAGTCGATTGCCTGGGGTATCGCCGACATGCTCGGCCAGCACGGCGCCGAGATGGCGTTTACCTGCCAGGGCGAAGCACTTGAGAAGCGCGTCCGGCCTTTGGCCGAGTCGGTTGGATCGGATCTTGTGCTGCAATGCGACGTCGAGGACGAGACAAGCGTCGCCCAGGTGTTTGATAGCCTAAGCGGGCGTTGGCAAGGCCTTGATTTTATCGTTCACGCCATTGCCTACTCCGACAAGGATGAGTTGAAGGGGAGCTATCTCCAGACCACGCGCGGCAATTTTCTCCGCACCATGGATGTATCCTGCTATTCCTTTACCGACATCGCGCGCCGGGCGGCGCCTATGATGACGGCGGGTGGCAGCCTTCTGTCGCTTTCTTTTTCCGGCGCCACGAAAGTTGTTCCCAACTACAACGTCATGGGGGTGGCCAAGGCGGCGTTGGAGGCCAGCATTCGCTATTTGGCCGTGGATTTGGGGCCGCAGAACATCCGGGTTAACGCCATTTCCGCGGGACCCATGCGCACCTTGGCCGGTAGCGCCATTGGCGGCGCCCGGCATATCCTGCGCTGGAGCCAGGAACACGCGCCCTTGGAGCGGGAATTGCAGCTCGAAGACATCGGCGGCGCGGCGCTCTATTTGCTTTCGGACTTGTCACGCAGCGTGACCGGCGAGGTCCATCATGTGGACAGCGGTTTCAACATTGTCGGGATTCCGGCGTCGTCCCCTGGGGACAATGGAGATGGTTGACCATCGAAATTGGCGGTTGTAAACGGCTGGCTGGAATTCGTTTAAAAGAGTATACTTTTTCCTTATAATAATTGTGGTTATGTGCTATGCCTCTGCGAGGAAAGTAAAGATTTTCTGTGTAATTCCCAATAAGGTTCCCATATAGGTTTCATGGATACTGCAAGACCCTATCGTCAGGTTATTGACCAAATCCGAACCGCTGGCCTGCGGCCGACCCGCCAACGCATGGCTCTTGCCAGATTGCTGTTTGAGGGCGGCCCCCGGCATGTGACCGCGGAATTGCTGCATGCGGAGGCCCAGGCGGCGTCCATACGTGTGTCGCTGGCTACGGTTTATAACACCTTGCATCAGTTCACGTCCGCCGGCCTGTTGCGGGAAATCGTCGTTGATTCGCAGCGTTGTTATTTCGATACCAATACTGGCGATCACCACCATTTCTTCTTTGAGGATTCGAGCGAGCTACAAGACATTCCGGATGGCCAGATTGCGGTTTCAGGCCTTCCCGATGCGCCATCGGGGACGGCGATTAAGACCGTTGACGTGATCGTTCGCCTCAATAATCAAGAATAATTTATTTAATAAAATCAGTGAGTTATTCGATTAATTAGAATCGATTAAATTCACTTGACACTTCTCATGCCCGTAGCCATATTAGGGTTATCACTGCGTGGCGCGGCTTGGCGCCATACCACGGTGGATCGATTTCAAACGACTGATTTTAGATGGGAGGAAGACCATGCCTGCGTTGAAAGGAACCAAGACCGAGCAGAACCTGAAGGACGCGTTTGCCGGAGAGTCCCAAGCTAACCGCCGCTATCTCTACTTTGCCCAGAAGGCCGACATTGAGGGTTACAACGACGTAGCCACCGTCTTCCGCTCGACAGCCGAAGGCGAGACCGGCCATGCCCATGGTCATCTCGAATTCCTTGAAGAGACTGGCGACCCGGCGACGGGCCTGCCGATTGGCGGGACCGGTGACAACTTAAAGGCGGCCGTGGCCGGCGAGACCCACGAGTACACGGACATGTACCCGGGAATGGCCAAGAGCGCCCGCGATGAAGGTTTTGACGAAATCGCCGATTGGTTTGAGACTCTGGCCAAGGCCGAGAAGTCTCATGCCGGCCGCTTCCAGAAAGCGTTCGACAGTCTGGACTAGGCCCAAACCGGCCATCTATGACCGGGAAAGGGGCCTCAATCGGCCCCTTTTTCAATTTCGGCCGCAAATGACCAAGTGGTCTGAGAGAACGAGAACATGAGCGAAGGCAGTCTTGAAGCGCCGGTGCGTCGGACCATACCCTGGCAGGACGCGAAATTTTATGACCCCGCGGGCCTGGATGCGGAACTGCGCCGGGTTTTCGATATTTGCCACGGCTGCCGCCGCTGCTTCAATCTCTGTGACAGCTTCCCGCGCCTGTTTGATTTGATCGACGAGTCGGATACGGGTGAATTGGATTCGGTCGCCAGCACCGATTTCAAGCCGGTCGTTGACGCCTGCACGCTTTGCGATATGTGCTTTATGACTAAGTGTCCCTACGTTCCGCCGCACGAATTCGATTTGGATTTCCCTCATCTCATGCTGCGGGCGCGTGCCGTTGAGGCGCGGCAAGGGAAGGTTCCCCTGACCGCCCGTCAATTGACAAAGACGGATCGCAACGGCCGGATCGGTTCAAGCCTGGCTTCTGTCGCCAACTGGGCCACCAAATGTTCCAACCATTTGACGCGGCCGGTGATGGAGACTGTCGCCGGCATCCACCGCGAAGCGGCGCTGCCGAAATTTTGCAAACCGGCGCTGACCGAGAACACCGCCCAACCGCCCGAAATCAACCGTGCTGCCCCGGCATTTGGCCGCAAGGCCGTTCTCTATGCCACGTGCTTCGGTAATTACAACAATCCCGGCATCGGATTGGCCGCCCGCGCCGTGCTCGCCCGGAACGGCGTCGAGACCGAGGTCGTCCACCCCCGCTGTTGCGGCATGCCGCAACTGGAACAGGGCGATATCGCGGCCGTCGCCGAGAATGCCGAGACCGTGGCGGCGGAATTGGGGGACTGGATCGCCAGGGGCTACGACGTCATTGCCCTGGTTCCGTCATGCGCCTTGATGCTGAAGTTCGAATGGCCGCTGATCGTTCCCGGCAACCAAGCCGTCAAGACCCTGAGCGAAGCCACCTCGGACTTGAGCGAGTATGTCGTCGGATTGTCAAAAGAAAGCGGTCTGGCCGGCGGAATGCGTCCACTCGAAGGGCCCGTCGCCCTCCACATTGCGTGCCACGCCCGCGCCCAGAACATGGGCCAGAAGGCGGCCGAAATGATGCGGCTGCTGCCCGATACGGAAATCCGCGTGATCGAGCGCTGCTCCGGCCATGGCGGTTCCTGGGGCATCATGAAGGACAACTTCGAGGTTGGGCTTAAGATCGGCAAACCCGTCGCCAAGCAAGTCGCCGAAACCAACCCCCGCTATGTGGTTTCCGAATGCCCGTTGGCCGGCGACCATATTCTTCAGGGCGCGGAACGGCTCGGCGGAGCAAAGCCGGATGTCATTTCCGCGATGCACCCCATTGAACTCATGGCCAAGGCTTACCAGCCGGCGGAGCCCGAAAATTCATGACCAAAAATTTCAACATTACCGCCGCCGACATCATGGCCATAGAAGAGTACGCCAGGGTTCGCTCAGACAGCCGCAAGCGCGTCACCGAGATCAAACGGGACCGGCGCGTCTCCGTCGGCCCCGACGCAACGTTCTACTTCGAGAGCTACGAAACCATGTGGCACCAAATTCATGAGATGCTTCACATCGAGGGCGGCGGCGCCGAGCAAATCCCCGGCGAACTGGAAGCCTACAACCCCCTCGTTCCCAAAGGGGATGAGCTGGTCGCCACATTGATGTTTGAAATCGACGATCCCGAGCGCCGGGCCCGGGTTCTGGCCGGGCTGGGCGGTGTTGAGGAGACGGTCAGCCTGACCTTCGACGGACACGCTGTTCCGGCCCGGGCCGAAGAGGACATCGACCGCACCACGGCCGAGGGTAAGGCCTCATCAATCCAGTTCCTGCATTTTCCGTTTACGACTGAGCAGATCACAGCGTTCCGGCAGCCGGGCGCGCAGATCACCCTCGGCATCCGTCATCCGGCCTACGGACATATGGCGGTCCTGCCGGAAGCCGTGCGGTCCGCCCTGTCTGGTGATTTCGCCGATTAATTCTAGCCTCGGTTACTTGATGACTTCGTCCCGGTAGACACCCCAGAACTCGACCCGCCTCAGCCATCCCTGGTGGCTGCCGATCTCAATCTCGCACCAGCCCGTCTCGCCAGGACACTCGAGAACCTGACCGATGGTTCCGGCCTCCGCTTTGGCGACGGCGGCGCTTTTTGTCTCAGGTCTACGCCGAATGGTGCGCATGTCTTCGGTCACAATCACTGTGCGCCGCCCGCCCAGCATGCTCTGGTGGATCCAGCCCTGGGTCGCTTGCCAATCCCGCACTTTGCGCCAGGTTCCATATTCGGCGATCACCTCCATGGGCAGGTACTGGCGGTGGTAGACCCATTCCACCGGATACTGGACACCCGGGCCTGTTCGCATGTTGACCTCGGCGGCGCGCAGGCTGACGAACCTGGGCAGCGGCAGCCCGGTGCCGTCGGTCTGCGCCCACGCCTCGGATAATGGCGCCAGCGAAATCGCAAGAACCAGAGCGGCTTGAAAATATCGACGGGGATTGGAAGGCATTGCCGGATCGGACCAAGTAACAGAAAATACCAGACGTCAGGTTGCATTATACGGCGCAGCGGACGGCCCGGGTCAAGCAGCGGATTTTCGACCCCGCCGATGCGCCGGCCCAGGGCATTGGCACTGGACAAGCAGGCCCGGTATTGTTATGGCCTGGGCGATGAGCGACACGCCTTCGGAGGACGAGAGATGGCGCAGAAAAAGCCGCAGGTAGTGGTGACCCGGAAGCTTCCGGATGCCATTGAAACGCGGATGATGGAATTGTTCGACGTGCGTCTGAACCTGGACGACACGGCCATGTCGAAGGCCGACCTGATCGAGGCCGTCCAGTCCGCTGACGTGTTGGTGCCGACGGTTACGGACCGCATCGATTCGGCGATATTGTCACAGGCCGGCGAAAACCTCCGCCTGATCGCCAATTACGGCACCGGCGTCGATCACATCGACCTGGCGACGGCCCGCCAGCGCAATATCTGCATTACCAACACGCCCGACGTACTGACCGAGGATACCGCCGACATGACCATGGCGCTGATCCTTGCGGTGCCGCGGCGGCTGGCCGAGGGCGAGCGGCTGCTGCGGTCCGGCGAGTGGGGCGGCTGGGCGCCGACCACCATGCTCGGTCACCGGATCTTCGGCAAACGCCTGGGAATTATCGGCATGGGCCGCATCGGTCAGGCTGTCGCGCGGCGGGCGCGCGGATTTGGCCTCTCCATCCATTACCACAACCGCCGCCAGGTTCACGCCGATACCGAGACTGAGTTGGAGGCGACGTATTGGGAAAGTCTGGACCAGATGCTGGCGCGTATGGATTTCATTTCCGTCAATTGTCCGCATACGCCGGCCACCTATCACCTGATGTCGGCGAGGCGGTTGAAGCTGCTGCAGCCGCATGCGGTGATCGTCAATACCTCGCGAGGCGAGGTCATAGATGAAAACGCCCTGACCCGCATGCTCCAGGCCGGAGACATTGCCGGCGCCGGCCTCGACGTGTTTGAGAATGAACCCGCAGTCAACCCGAAGCTTATCGCGCTGGAGAACGTGCTTTTGCTGCCGCATATGAGCTCGTCGACCTTTGAAGGGCGGATCGACATGGGTGAGAAGGTCCTCATCAATATCAAAACCTTCGCCGACGGCCATAATCCGCCGGATCGGGTGTTGGTCGAGTCGTTCTAGGCCGTTTCCACCAACTCCCGCCAATAGATTTAGATGAACAGGGGGGAGCCATGACGTCAATTTCACAACTTTTGCACGACCGGTTCGGACTTGAGATGTCCGCCAATGAGGACGCCGGAAATGAGACCCTATGCGGAATTCTCGGCCGCCGCACTCACCGCGGCTATTTGGACCGTGATGTTTCCGACGATCTTATGGAAGTCCTCCTGGCCTGCGCCCAGTCGGCGCCGACTAAGTCCAATCTTCAGCAATACTCCATCGTTGTCGTTAAGGACTCGCAATTGCGGCGCGGGATCGGCGATCTTGTCCCCTCCATGCCCTGGCTGGCGAGCGCGCCGGCGGCGGTGTTTTTCCTTGGCGATGTCCGCCGCATCCGCCGTCTGGCGGAACTGCGCGGCCATGATTACGCCAACAACAATGTGGACACCTTCATGAATGCCGCTGTCGACGCGGCGGTGGCCATGCAATGTTTTATCAGCGCTGCGGAAAGTGCCGGGCTGGGCTGCTGCCCGATCAGCTACATCCGCAACCGGTTAGATGATTTCGCCGACCTCTTGGGTTTGCCGGACGGTGTTTTCCCAGTCGCCGGCGTCACCGTTGGCTGGCCGGATAAGGAAGGCCACGTGTCCATGCGCCTGCCGCCCTCGGTGGTCGTGCACCGCGACCGCTATGTCGATTCCGGACTCGAACACGAGGTTGGGGCCTACGACGCCCGGGCTCACACCCGTCACGCCATCGCACCCGAGAAACAGCGCCATACGGACAAATACGGCGTGCTGGAGGTCTGCACTTGGTCGGAAAATGTCACCCGGCAACTGTCCGAGCCGGAGCGGCCGGAATTTGCGGATTTCTTGAAACGCAAAGGGATCGATCTGGCCTGAGCTTCGCGCTCAAACGAAGATCACGGCGCCGTCCTTGGAGGCGTCGTTGAGAAAGGTGACGACGCCGCCTTCCTCCAGGGGGATGTCGTCGCGCAGCGGCTCATCTTCCAGCCCCCGGGCGCGTAGGCCCATCTCGCAGACCATGAACTTCACGTCCATGGCGACGCAGGCCTCCATCAATTCCTCGAAGGTGGCGATGCCGCGTTTGCCATAGTCGGCATCAAGCTCCGAGGCCGACATGGCGTCCTGGCTGACCGGCATGTGCGCCCATGCAACTGAGCCGTCCTTTTCCGCTTCCAGCACGACACAGGCGTCCATGGTGAAGAACAGCGTCACCGGACGGCCAACGGCGGCGGCGGCCGAGGCCATGACCAGGGCGTAATGGACTTTATCGAACATGCCCGAATAAACGATGATCGAGAGCTTGTCGGGGTGGGCGTTAGTGTTCATGGATCGATAAATCCTTAATAGCCGGATTGTCGCCGCAGAGCGGGCAGCCGGGATCCCGTTTGACTGCGATCTTGCGGAATGTGGTGCCGAGGCCGTCACAAATCAGCAGCGATCCCGACAGGCTGTCGCCGATCCGCAGTAGTTCCTTGATAACCTCCGTCGCCTGCAAGGAGCCGACCATACCACACAGCGCGCCGAGCACACCGGCCTCGGCGCAGGTGGGAATTTGCCCTTCCGGCGGCGGCTCGCGGAAAATGCAGCGATAACAAGGGCCCGGGCCCCCATCGCCGCCGCCCTCAAATGCTTTGAAGGTGGAGATTTGCCCGTCAAACCGCAGAATGGCGGCGGAAACCAGCGGCGTTTCGGCAAAATAGCAGGCGTCATTAACCAAGAAGCGCGTGGCGAAGTTATCACTGCCGTCGGCAACGATATCGTAGCCGGAAATCAGGTCCATGGCGTTATCGGACGTGATGCGGGCATTGTGGCCGATCAACTCGATCTCCGGGTTGACGGTGGCCAGGGTTTCCCGCGCACTTTCCACTTTCGGCTTGCCGACACTTTCGGTGTGGTGGACGATCTGGCGCTGCAAATTGGACAGATCGACCACATCGTCATCGACGACGCCGATGGTGCCGACGCCTGCGGCGGCCAGATACATCAGCATCGGTGAGCCGAGGCCGCCGGCGCCGATCACCAGAACGCGGGATTCGAGCAGTTTCGCCTGACCCTCGCCGCCGACCTCCGGCAGCAAAATGTGGCGGGCGTAACGGTTGATTTGGTTCTCCGTAAAGTCCATATCGCGCTAGCCCAGGCCGTCGAACAGCGGCGTTGACAGATAGCGTTCGGCAAAGGACGGCAGGATAGCAACGATGGAGCGGCCGGCCATTGCCGGGCGCTCGGCAATCTCGATCGCCGCCGCCAGCGCCGCGCCGCTGGAAATACCACAGGGCAGGCCTTCCAATTCAGCCGCCTTTCGCGCCGTAGCGAATGCCGTTTCGTTTCCGATCTGAAGTATTTCGTCGATGGCCGAGGTATCGAGAATTTTCGGAACGAACCCGGCGCCGATGCCTTGGATCTTGTGCGGTCCCGGGGCGCCGCCGGAAATCACCGCGCTGTCTTCGGGCTCGACCGCGACCATCAGAAGCTCCGGCTTGCGCGGCTTGAGTACGTCGGCCAGGCCGGTCAGCGTACCACCAGTGCCGACGCCGCTGACGATGACATCAACCTTGCCGAAGGTATCGCGCCAAATTTCTTCCGCCGTGGAGCGGCGATGCGCTTCCGGGTTGGCGGGGTTCTCGAACTGCTGCAGCATGATGGCGCCGGGCGTCTCCGCAATCAGTTCTTCTGCCCGTGACACCGCGCCTTGCATGCCTTGGGCTGCGGGCGTCAATACGATCTCGGCGCCCATCAGCGCCAGCATCTTGCGCCGCTCCACGGACATGCTGTCGGGCATGGTCAGAATCAGCCGGTATCCCTTGGCGGCACAGACAAAAGCCAGGGCGATGCCGGTATTGCCTGACGTGGGCTCAATCAGGGTGGCGCCGGGACCGATACGGCCATCGTGTTCGGCGGCCTCGATCATGGCCAGCCCGATGCGGTCCTTGACCGAGCCGAGCGGATTGAAAAACTCGCACTTGCCGAGGATTTCAGCCTCAACGCCGGCGTCCGTCATAAGCCGCGTGAGACGGATCAGAGGCGTTGCGCCGATGGTGTCCAGGATACTGTCATAGACCTGACCGCGGAACTGCGGCAGATATTCGGCGCGGCGCGGCTCGTATTTCATGCCGGACAGGTCCTAAATGGTGAAATCCAGGTTTTGCCGGCCTTCGCTGGCGACGCCGGATTCGTTGGCGCGGGTGCACAGATCGTCGATGGTCACGTCTTCCAAGCGCCGCACCATGTCGTCGTGCAACTCCCGCCACAGGGGTTCGACGACGCGTTGGCCAAGTTCAGACGCCGGCGCGTCATCGCGCGCTTTCTCGCTGGTTTCCAACGTGCGTACGATCTTCAGTACATCGCCGACGCTGATCCGACGGCGTTCGCGGGCCAGCCGGTATCCGCCTTTGGGGCCGCGCACCCCGACCAGGACGCCCTGGCGCACGAGTTGCTGCAGGGCTTGTTCCAGATAGCGCCGCGGAATTCCCTGGCGTCGCGTGATGTCCCGGCTTTGCACCGGTTCGGCGCCGGCGTGATAGGCGATGTCGAGCACGGCTTCGATAGCGAACAGGGCTTTCTTGGAAATTCGCAGCATGACCCTTATCCCGCCCCGTCAGTGCCGGTGGAGCCGAAGCCTCCGGCGCCGCGTTCGGTTTCATCGAGATTGTCCAGTTCCCGCCAATTGGCGCTTGAGATTGGGGCGATGATCATTTGTGCGATGCGCATGCCACGCTCAATCACGAACGGGTCCTCGCCATGATTAATGAGAATGACGGCGATCTCGCCGCGATAATCAGAATCGATGGTGCCGGGGCTGTTGAGAACGGTGACACCGTGTTTGGCGGCCAAACCTGATCGCGGACGGACCTGGGCCTCAAATCCGGGCGGCAGCTGGATGGCGATGCCGGCGGGGACCATGGCCCGCGCGCCCGGTTCCAGGGTCAAGGCGCCGTCGACAGCAGCCAGCAGATCGACACCGGCGCTCTCCGCTGTCGCGTACTCAGGCAACGGCAGGTCGGCGCCGTGGTCCAGGCGCTGGATGGCGACGATCACGTCAGTCATGGGCGCCTGTAAATCTATCGGCAATGCGCGCAGCTAGCCGCGCGCCGACCTCGGCCTTGGACAGCTTCGGCCAATCCTCGACGCCGCTCGGGGTAATCAGATGCACCGAATTGGCCGTCCCGCCGAAGGTGCCGGTGGCCGGCGATACGTCGTTGGCGACAATCCAGTCGCAGCCCTTCTTCTCCAGCTTACGCGCCGCGTTGGCGATCAAATCATCGGTCTCGGCGGCAAAACCGACGACCAGTCCGGGCCGCCGGTTTCCTGTCTGGCTTAGGGTGGCGAGAATGTCCGGGTTTTCGACCATCTCCAGGGTCGGCGCCGGCGTGTCAGCTTGCTTTTTGATCTTTCCGGACGCCGCCTCTGCGGTGCGCCAGTCGGAGACCGCCGCCGCGCAGATGGCGACATCGGCGGGCAGCGCACTTTCGCAGGCCGACAGCATCTCGCGCGCCGTTTCCACATGGATCAACTTAACGCCCAAAGGGTCCGGCTCCGTTGTGGGGCCGGTAACCAGGGTCGTTTCCGCGCCCAATTGGGCCAGGGCGCCGGCAATGGCGTGGCCCTGCTTGCCTGATGAGCGGTTGGCGATATAGCGCACCGAATCAATGGGCTCATGGGTCGGGCCGCTGGTGACCAAGGCGCGGCGGCCGCTCAGGCGTTGGCCGTCAGCGAAATAGGTTTCCAGGGCATCGGCAATCTGTTCCGGCTCCAGCATGCGGCCCATGCCGAACTCACCGCAGGCCATGTCGCCTTCGTCCGGCCCGAGCAGGGTCACGCCGCGCTCGGCCAGGGCCGCCATGTTGGCCTGTGTCGCCGCGTTCTCCCACATGCGCACATTCATGGCCGGGGCGGCAAATATGGGCCTGTCAGTGGCCAAAAGCGCCGTGGTGGCCAGATCATCGGCCTGCCCGTGGACCATTTTGGCCAGGATGTTGGCGGTGGCCGGCGCCACCAGGACCGCGTCGGCTTCGCGCGCCAGTCGGATATGGCCCATCTCGTTCTCGTCGGTGAGAGAGAACAGGTCCTGATAGACCGTATCTTCACTGACCGCGCCCAAGGCCAGGGCGGTGACGAACTCAGACCCGCCCGCCGTCAAAATGCAGCGCACCGAGGCGCCGCGCTCACGCAGGCGGCGCACCAAATCGGGGCATTTGTAGGCGGCAATGCCGCCGGAAACGATCAGCAGGATACGTTTGCTTTGCATCACAAGTGGCGCGTCCAGATTTAACGGTAAAAATGTGTGGTTAACCTAGTCTTACACATGGGCCGGCGCAAGGGGGGAGTGGGGCGGAGACGCGAGGCCAAGTGAAAAAATGGCATGGAGTCCGCTTTGCTCCTAATAGCGGACATTTAGGCAGCGTTTGCGAAATGTCTGCCTATGACCCAAAGCGGATATGCGTTTGAGGTCGAAACAGATTGCGGCGAGCCGCAGGTTCTCGGCTATTTTGGGCGATCAGTGGAGGTCAAAAGTTCGTCGAATTGAGATCCGCCAACATCGCGTTCACGCCTTTCTGAGAGCCACTTCCGTACCATGCACGGACGTACTTTCGCCCATATCCGTTTTCCGGGGGATATGAAGCACGTTCACATTGGCTTTGGAGGGCTCGAACTTGGGCCAGCGGCTCTTATGGGCAAACAACGTGCCACGCGGCGCGATGTCTTCGATATTAGCCGTCAGTGTCATTTCTCCAGCGCTATTGGAGAGCACAACCGTGTCGCCGCCTTGGATGCCCCGTTCTTCGGCATCGGCTGGATGTATTGTTACGCGAGCGGGGCCGATCAGTTTGCGAACTTGCAAATCATTGCCATAGCTGGAATTCATCAGGTTCTTGTCCGCAGGCGATAGCAGGCGTAGGAAATCACCCGGCGGAGCAGGGTCGGTGTCCGGCGTCGGTGTGTAGGGCAGACCATCCGCGCGGGCACGATCGCTGGCGATTTCAATCCTGCCGCTTGGGGTCGGGAACAGGCCATCCTGCCACAGGACCAGCGGTTCATCACTGATATAGACCCACGCTTTTTCCTTAAGCTCCGCCCATGTCACGCCGGCGCCGCATTCATCGAGCGCCGCATCGATCATGGACTGGTCGTCCTCGAACAGTTCGGGCGCCTCGAAGCCCATCGCCCGGGCCAGCCGCCGGAAAATTTCCTGATTAGGCAAGGCCTCGCCCATCGGTTCCGTACATTTGACCTGCGGCCCGATGGTAAACTGAAAATATGACGCGCAGAGATCGTCAAACTCGAGAAAACTGGCGGCGGGAAGAACGATATCGGCGTAATCCGCCGTATCCGTCATGAAGCAGTCCACGACAACCGTAAAAAGGTCCTCGCGTGATAAGCCACGCAGGATTTGCGCCTGCGCCGGGTTGGAGGCTACCGGATTGCAGTTCCACACCATATAGGCACGAATGGCATCGGAGTCCTGCAGCAGGGCGGGGACATCCATTTGGCTGACCGCCGAGGCCCCAGCCGCATCTCCATTTTCTTCATAACGCGGTGACGCGCCTCTTCGTGCGCCAATCGAGTAAACATCGTTCAGGAAGTACGCCCCGGCGCCAGGCTTGCCGATGTTGCCGGTGAAAGCCGGTAGCATCGCGCATGCACGAAAGATATTGCCGCCTCCGGGTTGGCGCTGCAATCCCTGACCCAGCCATAGCAGTGACGGACCTGCGCCGTAGAGTCTCGCCGCTTCTTCGATCAGCGCGGCCGGTATTCCGGTCTGCCTCTCGCCCCACTCAGGCGTACACTCAGTGATGGCCGGTGCGACATCGTCATATCCCAGCACGTGATCGCCGATGTAATTCATATCCAACAAGCCATCGCGCTGAATGACGTGAACCATGGCGAAAGCCAGCGCCGCATCCGTACCGGGGCGAACTTGCAAATACAGGTCCGCCTTGGCCGCCGTTTCATGGCGGATCGGATCAACGACGATGACCTTGGCATCGCTTCCGTGCAACCAGTGCTTATCCACGTGAGGAGCGCTGGCGGACGGATTGGCGCCCCACACCAGGATACACGCGCTGTCCTTCGCCGTTAGAGGATCAAAGCCGTTCAGGGAGTCGCCGAACACGTACTGCCACGCCACATGGCCTGCCTTGTTGCAAACGGTATCGGGATCAACCTCCGTCGCGCCCAGGTGGTCGAAGAAACGCCCGGGAAACCCCCCTGCAATCAACGAGCAAGTTCCTGTGTAGTGCGTGTGATAAATTTTCTCTGCGCCATCAGTCTCCACGATCCCTTGGAGACGGGTTGCGATCTCGTCGAGGGCTTCATCCCAACTAATGGGGGCGAAATCACGAGAGCCTTTCCTGCCGGTTCTCCGCATGGGGTATAGCAAACGCGCGGTTTCGTCGCGCCATGCGCCGTTGTATGCGACCGAACATTTTCCGCACAGCCGCCCCTGGTTCGACGGATGATCAGGATTTCCCTTCACCTGAGAGATCGCGCCGTCACGCATCGTCACTACGATGCCGCATCCGTCGTAACAATCGCGCGGACAAGTGGTGTTAATCACGTCCTTCGGTTTGCGAGAAATCAACTAATACTCCCTGGAGAATCTGTAGGTTCTTGGGGATCATACTGAATGCCACCTGTCGTTAAAATAGCGTCATTCTTGGCAACGCTCGAAATCCAGGATGTTCGCATTCGGCGACTAGCGGACATTCGGGGCGGCTAGGCTGACATTGCTTTCGACTCGCGCCAAGTTGCCGATGTAACATGCCACTGTCTGTTTCTGCACTGTGGGAACTAAGCCAATGTCCGAACCACAACTCACCACGCTCGCTGCACGCACCGGCACGGCACTGCGCCTCGCAAAAGGAGAGTCACTTAAAATCGTCAACGTCCACGGGACACAAGTCGTGGACTTTTGGGCTTTCAACGCAGCCGACCTTGAAGAGTGGATGTCAATGCCACACACGCGTAATTCCTGCCGAAAGCTCGCGCCGGCGGTTGGAGAAAGCTTTGTCACCACGCTCAGGCGACCGATCCTGACTCTCGACGAGGATACCTCGCCAGGCGTCCACGATACGCTTATCCCGTGCTGCGACGCTGCCCGATACAAGCAGCTCGGCTACGAAGGCCACGCCAATTGCGCCGATAACATGGCGAACGGCCTCAAGGAACTCGGAATCGATCCACCGCCGCCCCCCGCGGTGTTCAATATCTTTATGAATATTCCCATTGGTCCGACCGGGCGGCTCGAGATCGTTCCTCCGGTCTGCGAGCCCGGCGACTACGTTGTGTTGCGCGCCGAGATGGATTGCATTGTTGCGCTCTCTGCCTGCCCACACGACATCTTTCCGGTCAACGGCGCTGACGCCACCCCACGCGAAGTTGCCTACACCGTCTATCCCACGCCAAATAAGATCGGATAGGTTTGTTTGAACACTGCCCGCTTTTGGCTATGAGCGGATATATTGGGTGGATGTGATTTATGTCCGCTTTACCCCCGAAAGCGGACATAAACGGAGGGTGCAATTAATGTCCGCTTCTGACCCAAAGCGGACATTGGTTGAGAAAGAAACGAAGTGTTATCGCCTACCGAATTTTGATGCAATGACTCGCTAGGATATAATCACGCCCTGGTCCAGGCGGAACCGGAGGCTTGATGTATGCGGCCTCTTGAAAATTTGATCGGACACGCGCGGGATTTATCTTATTTCGTTGCTGCCTTAGTCACGGGCGGCTGCGTGGCCGGGGTCCCTATTGCAGGCACGGCCCCCAAGACTTTCGGCGATGATCAGACGACGGCCGGAATGACGACGGAGCAGGTCATCGAACGTCTCGGTAAGCCGACGTGGCGTTACCGGAACGATGACATGGACCACATGCTGTACGAGAGGACCGGAAACGCATACGAGTGGCCGATCATATGGGCACCGTGGCCGGTTCCCATGCCCATGATTGTTGATGTCGATTACCGGTCGACGAGATGGTGCCTGTTGTTAACGTTCGACCGCGACGGCAAAATGAAGGAGCGGAATTTAGTTTCGGAAGTTGCCGAGTACAGTGGTCGGAGTTACCAGTGCTTCGCATTGCTGCAAGCCCAAGATGATCTTTCCCAATTGCTTGAGTCTCGCGCCGACAACGGCGACGTGCAGGCGGCGATTGACCTGACGGAGACGTTCAATGACCCCGGGGCCCTAAGAAGACTTGCCTGGAAAGGCGACGCGACGGCAGCGTTTGAGTTGGCCAGGAGGTTTGACGACCGAGGACCACTCAGGAAGCTCGCCGAAAAAAGCGTGACGGCGGCAGCCGAACTCGCCCGGTGGTTCGATGAGCCTGGGCCGCTGGAGGAGTTCGCTCGATCGGGGCGGGGCGATCCGGAGGAGCAGTACCAAGTTGGTTACTCCGCCGGTCATTTCGACTTGTCGTGGCCGTGGTACTGCCTCGCGGCGAAACAAGGCCACGCCAAAGCCCAGTATGCCTTGGGCAACTACTACCTTTATGGAGTTGGCAGAATACCGGCGGATCGAATGAAGGCCTACATCTGGTACAAGCTCGCTGAATCCAGTGGTTTGAATGTGGGAGAACGGGACGGCCTCTATTACGGCACGGAGTCGGGAATGACCTGTTGCACGTCGGAGGATCGCACCAAATACGCGTTGGCCGAGATGACATCTTCTCAGATTACGGAAGCCAACCGCCTGCTCAGCGAGTGGCATCCCGAGACGGTAGAATGTTCAATGCTCGGGAGAGATTGAGTGAGACCTTGTTGCCTTGCGCTCGTACTGATTTACGTGCTATCCGCGGCGGTCTCTGGGTGCGGCGTATCATATCAGGTCCATCGCGTGACCGAACAGGGCCTGGAGTTCGTCGGTTCCAACGCGGAAGTCGATGGGAAATACACAATCCAACTCTACGAGGGCGAACGATTGCACCGGGATAAGGTAGCCTCAGTTACGAGCACGCGGGATTGGGCGGGGCACGTGTTTGGGTGGATTAGCGCGATCGACAACAAGCGATTCTTTACCAATGTCTATGATGCGGGGCCACGAGTTATCGTTGATAGCTTTACACCCGAAGGATGGCTAGTTGGGCAGCTCGTTAGAGTTGCCGGCGAAGAAGATTATCATGAACCGAGCGGCTACTACGAACTCGGCAGAGTCGGTCCGTTCGGTCATCCGACTGTGGAATTGCTTCCAGGCAGACACGAGATCCGCTACAGCGGTCGGGTAAGGCGGTTAGGGTTGTTTAACACAATGCATGTATTGAACCTGAAACCGGGCCACAGATACGTAGCTGGCGCCTACAGAGGAACCAAGGGATATTTTAGAACCGTAGGAGCGATCTACCTTGCTGACGAGACTACTGGTGAAGTGCTCGACTGCGTGGGCAGGGGTAAACATACGTACGGTGATTATCTAACGTCATACTCCTCGGAAGAGATTTGTGAAGATGTCAAAACGTGGCGTTGAGACTATCTATCACTTGCAGAACGTCATGCCCGCTTTTGGCGATTGGCGGACATTTTGCCGACTGGTGATTTATGTCTGCTTTGCATCCGAAAGCGGACATTCAGTAGGGGATCGTAAAACTTCCGCTTATGACCCATAGCGGGCATTTGCCATGCCGGACATTCAAGGGGTTTTTGAAACCAAACGTTTGTGGAATGGCCACAATATTAACCGGTGTCGTTATACCGTGGTGCCTTGCCCTTCTCTTCAAGCAGCTCATCAATTTCCTTTTTGAGTTCGATCATCCTGAGTTCGCGGCCTACCGTCATCTTGTTGAAGAAATCTGATTGTTTCTTTGCCTTCTCAAGTTCTTCCATTTGTTGATGTAATCCGGCGTCGGCCTGCTCGCGGTCGGTGACGTCTTGGATAACACCGATGGTTTGAACGATCTGTCCCTCGTCATTCAAGATGGCTTCGGCGTATTCCTGTATATGACGGATTTCGCCATCACGCCGGATGATTCTGACCGTGATCTCATAGCCGGCGTTATCGTTGAAAGCGTCCATTATGACAGTTTCGTACCTCTCTCGATCGTCCGGATGGTACCAATCCAAGTCTCCCTCCAGTGTTGCCGTGCTTCTTAGAAATTCGTCCGGTGTAACACCGTGTATGTCGGCCATCTCTTGGGAGCAGTAAATACAGCGGTCTTCGACTTCGTCCCAAACCCAGTATCCAATTTGTGCCAGCCGAACTGCACCCTTGAAACGCCGCTCGCTGCGGCGCAGTTCTTCCTCGGCCCGGCGTTGATTAGTAACATCCGTGACAATCGTGATGGCACCGCCGCCTTCGACAGGGCGGCGTCGGACTTCATGGATTTTGCCATCCGTGGTTCGATCCTCGAAAACCGCGTCAGACGGATTGATTAGGCTCTCAGTCCGATCGGCAACAAAGGCATCGACGTCGCCCGGCTCGCGTTTCGCACGCTCGGCCACATAGCGAAAAATGTCCGGAAGGTAGCTTCCCGGGCGCAGCAGTTCTTCGGGCAAATCGAACATTTCGCGATACTGATCGTTGCAAACGATCATCTTCATCTCGGCGTCCGTGTAGGCAAGCCCACCGGGCAGGTTGTCGAGCGCGATTTGGAGTTCCTTCGTTCTTTCCTCGACCTGGGCTTCCAAGCCGTGGTGGATCTGTTCCAATGCGCGAGCCCGGCGGCTCGACACGCCTGAAATATTGACGGCGACCGAGAGTGCCATCGCCAGGATAACACCGAATGTGATGACGAAGTATTGGGCGATGCCAATGGCCTCGACCGCGTTCAATGCTTGCCATAGGCTCAGCGTAAAGGTCAAAACGACGATGCCGACGACCGTGGAGAACCATGACGGAAGATGTACCATTGTCGTATCGGTGCGGTCCCAGGCATGGGCAACCAGTCCGACGCCGAGAACGATGAATCCGGCCGACGTGTGGACGGCCATGCGCGTCAAATGTCCCCAGCCGTACGCCGTTTCCAGGCCCATGGCGTAACCGGCAAATGCGATGACGCCCAAACCGAACGTAAGCGAGCCAAGTACGCTGATGGCAACCACAGAACGTTGTGACGCTTGGGCATTGGCAGAAAGGAGCAGGGCGATCCCCGTCAGTGAAAAGCAAAGCGCCGTATTTGGCGCCATGCGGCCGGGGTTCGATGTCGCCACGGTGACGTAATGCTCCATCAACAGCTGGTCAATTCCGAGATCAACGCCAAACACATACTCGATCAACGTCAAACCGCCGATCATCGCCGCCAAGGCACCAAATGCCAGCGCTCCTTTTGCGTTCGCGCGAACGGCGAGGAGAACCCCCATGCCGCATACCAAAAAGCCGAGGGCGGTGTTGTACTGCATCGGTACAAAGGTCGGCGACACCTGGATCAAGGTTGCGTTGTGGGTGTACCAGCCGAGAAGAACAACCATGCCCAGCAAAGTCGGCAGGGTCCCACAAACGGCGGTAACCGAACGCGTTCTCGACCAGCTGCTAATGTTCCATCGCAAATCCATGTGACAGTCCCCCAGGAACCCACCCACTAGAATATACATACTTTGAAATGGTAATGAGTGCGAGTTGCGATGTCCGCTGTTGGCGATTAGCGGACATTTTGCCGACTAGTGATTTATGTCCGCTTTGCATCCGAAAGCGGACGTTCAGTAGGAGATCGTAAAACTTCCGCTTATGACCCAAAGCGGACATTCACAATGAGTAATTTGCCCCCATATTTGAAGGCCACTCCAGCTTTCCTCACGAAAATATTGCTGAGAGAATTGCCCAGACTAGCGCAAAAATTATGACCGTCAAAAATTTGTACGGGCCATGACCAGCCTCAAAGACTTGCCAAAATTCCGCTTCTGACGCCCACCAGGTCGATGTCCACCAGGACTTGTTGTTCTCCGGCCAGACAGAAAGATCTTTTCTCTTCATGTGACGGCCACCCATCCGGGACTACTACATGCGGGTTGCGACCAAGCGTCACTCTATCATGTTGTTTGTTCACATGTAACTGCTTGGGATCTTTGGCAACGAGCTAAGCTATGTCCGCTTATGACCCAAAGCGGACATTCAGGCTGTCGGATGCCTGAGATCGGCTAGGGTCGTAAGTTACGGAAGTGTCTTAGCTACACGGAATCCAAAAATAAAATGCTCAACGGAAGTCTTGTGACTTATGCGGTCTGACGAACGTAAATGTTTTGGTATATTCCTCCAGGCCCCGCCTCGAAGCACTCTTGCTGTGCAATTCCCTGCTAACCTCGGTGCTTCGGTCGTCGGTCCATCGATATAGTCTGAATTCCAGCAATCTTGAACCCACTCCCAAACGTTGCCGTACATGTCGAAAAGACCAAATCCATTTGGCGGAAAACTTCCAACTGGATATGTATGGTTCTCACTTTGGTCCATAGTGCATCTTGCACAATCTCCGTCACCTCCTACCCAACTGCTGCCCCAATAGTAAAATGTTGATGATCCTGCACGGGCGACGTATTCCCACTCAGACTCGGATAATAGTCGGTATTCGTTGTCGGAACGATCACTGAGTTTATGAATGTACTCGTTGGCGTCTTCCCAACTCACATTCTCAACTGGATGCTGATCACCTACATTCTCACTTGGATTCGATCCCATTACAGACAGCCACTCTGCCTGTGTTACTTCATACACACCAACAGCAAATGCTTTGGAGATGGTTACAATATGCTTCGGTCGTTCCGAGTCATCTCCATCATTCGTTCCCATTGAAAACTTGCCCGCAGGCACAACGATCATTTTTGGACAAGTCTGACAATCGTTAAATATCTCACCAGTCCGCAGCTCGGTGGCAGAAACGATCTGCACACTCAGACCAATTACAATAAGACCGATTACAAGTCCGAAAATAACAAAACGCTCTATTCCCTCAATCAGCTCACACGTTCTTTCATGAGAGATCATACTCATTCCGCTTAATGCCTTACCTGAATTAGTGTCTCAACAATATGCCCATACAAGTGGAGAATAACACAAGACTGTGGCTTGGCATTACTGCCTAATTTGATGCTGTGAAAAGTATCCACGCGAAGAAATCGCAATGTCTGCTTCTGGCTATTAGCGGACATAGCGGGCGGTAACGATTTACGTCCGCTTTGCCCCCGAAAGCGGACATTCTCACGGCAGTCGGACAAGGTCTGCTTATGTCCCAAAGCGGATATCGCAAAATTTCATTCATCAACGCTTCTGATTGTTGTTGATGTATAATGCACGGGCAATTCTGTTGGGAAATTACCGGGTAATTTCATTTTAGGTGGAGAGGCCGCAAAGAGGTGATGATGTTGCTGAGAGCCTTCCCGGTAGTTTTTCTGTTGGTCCTTGGGGCCGGAATCGCCGCCGCCGAAGACACCGGGGGAAAGACGATCTTGGTCCTGGATGCCTCGGGCAGCATGTGGGGGCAGATCAGGGGCAAAGCCAAGATCACCATCGCCCGCAAGGTCATCGCCAAACTGGTCAAGGACCTTAATCCGAAGACCGAACTGGGTCTCACTGCTTACGGTCACCGCCGCAAGGGGGATTGCAGTGATATCGAGTTGCTGATCCCTGTTTCCCCGCTTGACCCCAAGCGCATCGTCAAAGCCGTCAACGGGCTTAAGCCCAAGGGCAAGACACCGCTCAGTGAAGCCGTGCGCCAAGCCGCGCAACATCTTAAATACACCGAAGAGAAAGCCACCGTGGTCCTGGTCAGCGACGGTAAGGAAACCTGTGATGCCGATCCCTGTGCCTTGGGGCGGCAACTGGAAGAAAGCGGCGCCAACTTCACCGTCCACGTCATCGGCTTTGACGTTGGCAAAGAGGAACGCCACGGGCTCCAATGCCTGGCCGAGAATACGGGCGGCGTCTACCTCGGCGCCGATGACGGCGATAGCCTGTCAACCGCCCTCAATACGGCGGTCAAGCAAGCCTCCCTCGGCTCTCTCAGGAGCACCGTGTTGGTTCCGGTTCTCGTCGAAGGGGGGGAACGGGCGCACGTGGGTGTCAAATGGACTGTCTCCAAAGCCCTGGATGACAAGGGCACGCCCGGCGATGAAGTTTATTCAATCATCAGTGATGTCGTCGTCAAGGCCTTGGCGACGGGCCGCTATGTCATCCGGGCCGCCTATGCCAACGCCGTTGGCCGCAAGGTCATCGACATTGACGCCAAGGACGCCGGCAAACACCAGATCTCCCTTAACGCCGGGACTTTGCACCTTAAGGCCCTGAAAAAGGCGGGCAGCGACCTCTATCGGGGGGCTCCGTACTTGTTCTGGTCGGTCCATCCCATCGGTGGCGATGGCAAGCCGGCGAGCAAGCACTTGGTCAAGGACGACGGCAACCCCAAGGAGTTCATCCTTGCGCCCGGCCGTTACGTGGTCCGGGCTGAAGCCGGGTTGATCGCCACGCAAACGGACGTCGAAATAAAGGCCGGAGAAACGGCGGAAAAGACGGTGATACTAAACAGCGGCACCGTCGATCTGACCGCCCTGGTCAAAGATGGCGGTCGTCCCTACAAGGGGTCTCCCTACCTGTTCTGGTCGATTCATCCCGTCGGCGCCGACGGCAAAGTGGCGAAAAAACATTTGACCAAAAGGGACGGGAACCCGAAGACTTTCCTCCTTTCACCTGGCCGCTACGTGGCCCGCGCCGAGGCTGGCGTGGTCAAGACGGAGGCCGCCTTCGAGATTAGGGCCGACGAGGTCACCAAGGTAACGGCGGTGATGGCGAGCGGCACCGTCAAACTGACGGCGCTGGTGAAGGAAGGTGGCCAACTCTATAAGGGGTCTCCCTACCTGTTCTGGTCGATCCATCCCGTCGGCGCCGACGGCAAGGTGGCGAAAAAGTATCTGACCAAGAAAGACCGAAATCCGAAGACGTTCGTTCTTTCTCCGGGCCGTTACGTGGCCCGTGCCGGGGCCGGCGTCGTCAAGGCGGAGGCCGCCTTCGAGATCAAGGCCGGAGAAAATTCGGAAAACACAACCGTCTTGAGTGCCGGGCGGGTGAAGGTTGCTTTCGTAGGTAAACCGGGGGGCAAGCCGCTCAAGGACCTTAGGATATGGTATATCCATGCCATCGGCGCCGACGGCAAGCCGGCGAAGAAACATCTGACCTACGCGGACAGGAACCCCTACGTGTTCTTTCTTCCCCAGGGTCGCTATCTGGCCCGCGCCAAGTTAAACAAGATAGCGATCGAGGGCGCCTTTGACGTCGCCCCGGGGGATGAGAAGGCGGTTGAATTCGTCGCCGGGAACCGCTGAGACGTGCTTGATCGCGGGCTGGGTCCCGCCTTGACGTCTGTATAACTATTGGGAATGAGTTTTTGTCTTGCGCTAAACACAAAGCAAATTGAGATGAAATGATACGCACTCTGGTCCACGGTATCGGCTCGTTGTTCCCGCATATGTCCAAGACGACGAAGGCCTGTCTTATAATAGCTTTGATTATCGTAGGCCTGATCGTATCCGTGGCTGTCCCGCTCCTCATCTAATGAAATGCCTCGACCAAAAGAGAGCCTCTGAGATGACTGTGCTTGGCCATTATCGTGGATGTTCTGAGCAAGAAATCACCCTGCCCGAAATAAACCTGGCGGCGACAACAGGCATTGCTCAGCCGGTGCCGCCGGCCTCTTTGCATTTCAGATAGGCTTCCCGGAGTTTATCGATGGTGTCGGCGATGGCCGAGATGTCGGCGACGGCTTTGGAAATCTCCGCTTCCTTGTTGCTCAGTTCCTGGGCCCTATCGTTGACGATGCCCTGCCACCTTTTCACATCGCGCCGGCTTTCCGCCCAGGCATTGGTGGCGGCTTCGATTTGACCGAGTTGGTCATTTATGCGTTCGAGTTCGTCGAAATTTCGTTGCGAGCGCGCGGTGGCTGCCTGACGGCGAAGAGAATCCCGGCTGGCGCCCTCGTTGGCCTTGGCCTTGGCTTCCTGTTCGGCCGCCCTGGCGTCGGCGAGGGCCTGGTCGGCCTCGGCCTTTTGTTTTTTGAGGAACGGAAGGTCGGCTATCAACTTTTCGTATGCTTTCATCAACTTGGACTCTTCTCTGACCGCGTCCAAAAACTGCTGCTTCAGCGTGGAACAATCAGGTTTTTCCTCCGGTTGCGCCGCCGGTCCCTCGGGAACGCCCCGAAAGCTTCCTTCCGAGATTCCTATCAGAACCTTGCATATCGAATTGTCGCGTTTGATTTTGAGCAGGAATTTGTCGAATTTGGCCAGGTTGTCTTTGTACTTCTTGTACCATTTCATCAATTGAGCCGTCGCCGCCTCAATCGCCCTGTCGGCGCTGCCGCCGCGTCCGCCGACGTATTTTTCGGCTTCACGCTTGGCGATATCCTTGCCGAAATCCCGCTGCTCGCCCTTCTTTATGTAGAGGCCCTCGCGCAGGTACCAGTTTCCGCCTTCACAGACAAAGGCCTCGAAGTGCCAGGCATCGACGACGACATAGGGAATTGAGAATTCGATCGATTTGATATGGCGGAAATTGTTTCCCTGCCCGCCCAAGGCATCGATGATGGCATCGACCATCGCCCCGGTGGTCGATAGTTTTTCGCCCCCCGCCGATTCATAGGGGACGGAGCCGTCCACGAGTCCCAGATCCTTTAGGAGTTTTTCGCCCTGCTGCAGCAGCGCGAACACCTTATCGAACAAGTTGCCGTCAATCAGGTTGCCACCGAGCCCGACCATCGAGACAACCAGGTCCAGATCGTTCATGAGCTCTTTGAAATCCTTGAGCAATTGCTCCGTCTCACCGGGCGTCCGCCAGTTGAGATCGTTGATCTTGATCGACGGCGGCCCCGTCGGCACCTCGAGGCCCCGGAGCCGATGGAGAACACGGACAATCCTGAATTTGCAGTTCGTGCATTCCTCCTTTTCCTCTTCAACTTCCTCACCACCGGCGCTAGGCAAGACAAACCCGCCGAGGCGCTTGATCTGCTTGTCCAAAGCTCCCCAGTCCTGCTCCGGCTTTTTCTTGTCTTTGTCTTCGTCATCGGTCGTTTCGACGTCGTCGTAGCCGGTCTTGCCCTTGTTGCGTTGTTTCGCGCGCGTCCGTTCCTGATCCGCTTCGATGGTTTTTTGACCGGGGGTCTTCTTTGGTTTCGATATCTTCGGCGATGAGGTTGTCGGGGTCGGTGTGGCGGTTCCCCCGGAAACCGGGTCGCCGCCTTCCGGCGTCGAACCACCACCCTCAGGCACCGAACCGCCGCCCTCCGGCACCGAACCGCCGCCCTCAGGCACCGGATCACCCGATGGAAGCGGCGGCAACTCCGGCACCGGCACATCGATGATCTCGACCTCGGATGTGCCGACGCACTCGATGGTGTCCGAGCCGTCGTCGAAACTCCGTTTGACGCAGGATTCCCCGGCGGAATTGATGAACGACGTGGTGTTGAGCAGGTTAGCGCCCCATGCCGTGAATGGCATGCACAGGAATAGGACCACAAGGACCGCAGGAATGGATCTGGAGAAACGCATATCGCTTATCCGCCCGATCGGTTGTTCGCGCCCTGCCCGGCGCTCACCTCGACATGATCACCACCAGATCGCCCCGTTTCGGCGGCAAACTCTCAAGCGGCGTAAAGGGGCCAAATGACAATTTCTGCTGCACCCCGGAAAGCGTCAGAACGCCCAGTTCCTTTCTCCGGGTTCCCAGCACCTGACCTGTCGAAGGGTCGGTGAAGGTCTTGACGACTCGCTCGATCATGAACATATCGCCCTCCTTGACGCCTGTCTGGGTGCCTGCATTGATGTAGACCTCCTGGACGTCGGCATCGACGACGAGGCCGGTCCAAGGAACCTTTTGAGAGGTTGTAACGATGGCGGCGGCCGCCTGCTCGATGGCGCCCCGGGTCGCTTCACCGAGTGGCGTCTTCTTAAATTGGTCGCCGCCAAGGCTAACGCCTGAATATCCGGCGGAAAGGTTGAAGGCGGAGCTTTCTATATTCTCCGAGACGGTATGGCTCTCCAGCACTTCGCCTGTCGTTGTGTCGACCACACGCACGTCCATCGCCACCTTGCCCGATGCGCTCTCGGTGGCGGCGCCCAGCTTGAACGGCAAATTGCCGAGGCCGCTCAGCCCCAGATTCAGCCCACCACCCTCATCGGCGGCGCCGAACTCGGTCACCGCGCCGTAGACCAGGAGCTGTACGCCCGCCAGTTTGCCAAGCTTGGGGCCGGTTTCGGAATTGGTCAGGCCGCCCGCCTTCAGCTCCTGCTCGGTCAGGATCTGTTGAAGTTCGGCCCGTTCGGTGACCACGAACCGCTGCGTATTGACAAGTTCGGTGGTCAGCATCGCCGCGAGGCCACCACCTATATCCCAATCTCCGTACTTCTGGGTGAATGCGCCGATGGCGTCAAACTTGCCGACGGCAATGGTTTGTTTCGGGCCGACCAATGGCGGCGGCGGTGTCTCCTGGGCGATTTCCACAACTGGCTGATCTTGCCGACCAACCAGTTGAATGACTCCGTCGCCCGCTTTGGCGGCGTCTAGAAATGCAACTAGTCCGAGACAGATCGCCAACACAAAAATTGCCAGCCTGCAAAGACGACTGATCGGAAAGCCTTGCCTGTACATTCGTCGGTCCTTTCTCGCACATGGGCGCGATCAACCAATGATTCCTGTTAGCGCACCGGTCGCCACACTCCTGTTTTTTTATTGATCGAATAAACTTCAACGACGGTTGCACCGGTGGTCACGACTTCGGCCGTCACCATCTCCGCATCCTCTGTGATCTGCCCGACGGATAAGCGCGGATTGCCGGTCACCATCAATCGATACTCGAGGATAACCCGTACTGTTTTCGCGGTCGGTCCATCGGGACCGTAGACTGCACGCGTATCTCCGGAAGGCGGTTCGGCGCCGCCGACGATGCCGAGACCAGCCGAGGTGCTCGTGTCGAGGGTTTGTCCGAATGCCCGAATAAACGCCGCCAGTCTCGAAATCTGCCGGCTAAGCGCGTAATAATCGACCTCGCGGTTGCTATCACCAATGATCAAATCAACGGCGTCGGGCCGCCCGATTTGGCGCTCAGCCTTCCTCTCGGCGGCTTTGCGCAGGGCTTCCGCTTCATCGAGTTTGGTTTGACCGCTGGCCATCGCCGACGTGACGCCGACCGGCGGCGAGGCCGTCAAGAATAGAGTTAAGCCAACCAATGCAAAGATTGGGGGCCGCATCATAATCGTTTCCCTAATGCCGTCGCGCCGGGCCTTCCATCTGGTGCCGCTCCCCCGATTGGCGCCAATAGGAACTCGCCCGACAACGTTCCACGCGCTATGTCGTAACTCGTCAATGTTCTCCAAACGCAACTCACTATATCTGGTATTTTTCCGATAAGCTTCAAATTTTCGGAAACTGGATTTCGACTTGGTCAAAAAGCAACTGCATTTCCTCTAAGGCCACCTGACGGCGCAACATTTTCAATCTGACCGTGCTCGAAAGACCATTCCGTCAAGTCTCACAAAGTGCCGCCACACCTCGTTAATCGTTTGGACGTGTTCTCATGTCCGCTTCTGGCTATTAGCGGACATTCGGGCGGCATCCGTGGAATGTCTGCATCTGACCCAAAGCGGACATTGGGAGGTCGGTTGAGTTCCGGGCTGAGATCCGGAACGTCATCTGGCCATGGGTGGCGAAGGTTGTGATGTGGCTGTCGGAATGGCGGGAGGACTTGACCCAGGACAGGCTCACCATACGTTCAACGGCTCGGGCTCGTCCCGGAGCTCCGTCCTCAGTTCTTGGAAGTCGAAGGGATCGGCTAGGATGTCTGCCATTTCGGCACCCGCTAGGTAGGATGCCTTTTTTGCCGCCTTGACCATGGCCGGGTGGCCACACAAGTACACCCGCCAGCCTTTTAAGCCCGGCTGGTCGGCGAGCGCCAGATCATTGGAAAACCCAATCCGGTAGTTTTCCTTCGGCTTCTCAGTCGCCTGCCTTTCCGCCTCTTCGTCGCCGGAAAGGCAAAAATGGACTTCAACGCTCGAATGCTCACCGGCCAAGGCTCGCAACTCCGCCTCCAGGTAGAACCCGGGTGGATCGAGGGCGCCGTGGTAGAGGCGAATAGGTCCCGAGTGCTTGGACATCAACGCGTCCCGAGCTACACCGATCATGGGCGCGAGGCCTGTGCCGGTGCCGACCAACAACAAGGGCTGGTCGGGTGAGCCCGGCAAGTAGAAGCAGTCTCCGTTAGGGCCCTGCACATCAAGGGCCTCGCCGACCTGGAGCTCATCACAAATCCAGGTGCTCATGCGGCCACGGGGCATACTCTTTACGTGCAGTTCCAGGTCCTCATCCAACTGCGGCACTGAAGCGACGGAATAACTCCGTTGCAATCCATCGGCGCGGCGCAGATTGACGAATTGGCCAGCCCGGTAGTAAAGCGGCATGGCGGGTCTCAACCATATCCTGGCCACGTCGGGCGCGGCCATTTCCTTACGTGTCACCACGGCGCGACCGAACAGGTCTGCGTCTTCCGCCCCAGCAACCTGTAAAGGTCCCTTGGGTTCGCACACGCAGGGCAGAAAATACCCCTGCGTCACCAGAGTCGGCTTCAGGCCCTTTTGCGCCCGTGCCGTCAAGTCACCCTTCGCGGCCCGGGCTAGGCACGTCAGGCAGGTGCCGACCTTGCATGAGAACGGATGCTCGACGCCGCCGCGCAAAAGTGCGTCCAACACCGTCTCCCCCTCGCTGCAAGGGTAAGTCCGGCCCTCAAAGGTGATTTCCACGACGGCCTGCCCCACTGACTGGCGAACCGCTGTCAGCGGTTCAACACATCGTCGCGGGTTGAGGCGGCGACGGCCATGACTTCGGCGGCGAGCTCGGATCCGACCCCCAGTTCGTCCAGCGTTGCCTGTAAGTGCCCTGCGACGGCGTCGAAGTGCTCGTCCGATAGACCCTTTTCCTCGACTAGGGGCTTGTGGGCCTCGCGCATGTCTTTGCCTGTGTACTCATCTGGTCCGCCGAAGGCCCACGACAGAAAGGCCTTCTGCTTGGCCCGTTGTTCGTCCATGTCTGTGGTATCAAAAAAATGGCTGATAGAATCATCGGTCAGCACCTTGCGATAAAAGATATCCACCGCCGCGTCTACGGCTGCTGCTCCACCCAACTGCTCGTAAAGTGTGGGGTTGCCCATGGTTACGTCTCCCTAGGTTTTTCTCAGTGTGGCAGGCTCCGCACCGCGGCAACCCACATGCAGTCGAACAGTATCATAGGCTGTGATTTATGTCCGCTTTGCCCCCGAAAGCGGACATTCAAAGGGTAGTCGCCAAACGTCCGCTTTTGACCCAAAGCGGACGTTAGCAAGAATTAAGAATATAGTTGGGGCTAATTCTGGAAGTTTATTGCGATACACGCCGTGCGACGCTGCGCGGTTTTCTCTTCTTTAGGCGGTTAGCTGCCCAATCGCGTTTTTCGGCCGCGATGATTAATGCCTGTTGGCTGCCACAAGCGTCCTCACCGTCTGCCGGCTGACATTTCACGTAATCGCCATTCGGTAACATCTTCCAGGCTGAAACAACGTCATTGATCTGCAAATCCAAGAGGCAATCCAATTCGGCCTGCCAGTTTGAGCCCGCTACCGGCACCAGTACCTCGACGCGGCTTTTCAGGTTCCGGGTCATAAGGTCGGCGGAACCGATCAAGAATTCGTCGTCTCCACCGTTGGCAAAATGGTAGATGCGTGAGTGTTCCAAAAACCTCCCGACAATGCTCACCACACTGATATTTTCGCTGACGCCGCGGAGGCCCGGCCGTAAACAGCAGGTGTCGCGTATGACCAGTTGCACCTTGACCCCGGATTGAGAAGCCCGGTACAGGGCATGTATTATGTCGGGGTCCTCAAGACCGTTACACTTGAAGCGGATGAGCCCTTTCTTGCCGTTTGATTGAAATTCAATTTCCCGCTCAATTCTGTCGAGGAGCTTGTTCTTCATCATTTTTGGTGCAGCCAGGATCTTCCGGTAGTTCCTGGTTGGCTTGTAACCGGTGGTCAGGTAGTTGAACAGTTCGGTCAAATCGGCGCCGATCATGTCGTCGCAGGTTAGCATCCCCAAATCGGAATACTGACGCGCCGTTCCGGAATGATAATTTCCGGTTCCGATATGGGCGTATCGCCGCAGCCCTGAATAGTCCTTACGGACAACCAAGATCACCTTCGAATGGGTTTTCAGGCCGACAACTCCATAATTAACGTGAATGCCCGCTTCCTCCAACTGGGCTGCCCATTTGATATTGGCGGCTTCGTCAAAACGGGCCTTGAGTTCCACCACTACGGCGACTTGTTTGCCATTTTTCGCCGCATCAATCAGATACCTAATGATCTCGCTTTGCGACGAGATACGATAGAGCGCCATTTTTATCGCCCGTACTTTGGGATCGCAGCTGGCTTCCCGAAGAAACCGCTCGGCAGAGTTGGAAAAGGACTCATAGGGGTGATGCAGAAGAATAGAGCCCGCATCACGAATGGTATGGAAAATGTTCCGGTCCTCGATCAGCTTTACGTTGGTTATGGGGTGATGATCGGGATCGTGAAGTCTATGGATATCAAGCACGGCGATTTCCATCAAATTGGCCATCCCCAGCAAGCCATCCATTACACAAACATCTTTATTTTCATCAAGCCCAAGCTCGTTGGCTAACATTCCCTGATGGGTCGGATTGATGCCGTCTTCGACTTCCAAGCGTACTGTTGTTGCAAATTTGCGGTCACGAAGTTCAATCTCGATCATGGCCAGCAGATCGTCGGCTTTTTCTTCGTCGCGCTCTGTATTTGCGTTCCTTGTAACCCGGAAAACTTCGCAGGATATGATTTTCATATCAGGAAACAAAAGATCCAGATTATGGGCCATTACCTGTTCAAGCGGCACGAACGTCTGACTTCTGCCAATCCGCATGAACCGGGGAGTATTCCCGTCGATCGGAACCTTGACACGTGCCTGAGCCGTTTCATCCTCGTCGGGGAGTTGCAGTGTTATCAGAAGATTGAGGGACAGATTTGACAGGAATGGAAATGGATGGGCCGGATCCATGGCGAGCGGCGTCACCAGGGGGAATATATTTTCGTAGTAATCGTTCCGGACAGCGGTTCGTTGCTTTTCCGAAAGTTGATCATAATTTGCGAGTAAAATGCCTTGCTTGCCGAGTTCCTCAATAACTTCTGAGAATACAGTCTGAATTTGTACGTTAAGCTCTTTTGTGACCGAAATAGATTCATCAATCTGCTCTTCCGGCGTCCGTCCATCGATGGTTCTTGTATGAACCCCGGCGCCGACCTGCTGCTTCAGGCCACCTATCCGTTTCATAAAAAATTCGTCGAGGTTTGAGCTCACGATAGCAATGAATTTGAGCCGTTCGAGTAACGGATTTTTGCGATTGCGGGCTTCATCGAGAACGCGAAAATTGAACCCAAGCCACGTCAACTCCCGATTCAGATAATACTTTTCATTCCGTAAGGCCGTGCTCGAAATCGATCGCTGCTTGGCGGATTTCTGGCGCGGTTTTCTACCCGTCTTGCGTTTTAGGGCGATACTGTCCTTTGCCCGCGGGGCAGGCTTAACGAGGGTTTTGTCCCTCAATTCTGTCGCTTCCATGTCTTCTTTTCTCCCTAGCAAGTACGGCTGGCTGTCCGAGTATCAATTGTAAAAATCAGGAATAAACGTTTGCTCGGACATGGGGGGGCGAACGTAACCGCCTTTGCTCTTTCTCTTCGGCAATTTGACCGGTTCCGGCGTTACGTCCTCATAGGGGATCATGCTCAAAAGATGGCGAATGCAATTCAACCGTGCTCGTTTTTTTGAATCCGCTTCAACCACATGCCATGGGGCATGTTTGACGTCCGTATGAGCAAACATCTCATCTTTCGCCTTGGAATATCCGACCCAGCGATCGCGGGACTCTAGATCCATGGGGCTAAGTTTCCACTGCTTCGTGGGGTCGTCGATCCGCCCTCGGAACCGCTGTTCTTGTTCTTCGTCGCTGACCGAGAACCAATACTTGATTAGGATTATGCCCGATTGAACAAGCATGCGCTCGAAATGCGGGCAGGCGTGAAGGAAATACTGGTGTTCCTCTTCCGTGCAGAAACCCATGACACGCTCGACGCCGGCCCTGTTGTACCAACTTCGGTCAAACAGGACCATCTCCCCCGCAGCAGGTAAATGTGTGACGTAACGTTGGAAATACCACTGGGTTTTCTCACGCTCCGTCGGAGTCCCCAAAGCCACCACACGGCAAATACGGGGGTTGAGGCATTGTGTGATCCGCTTGATGACTCCGCCCTTTCCGGCGGCGTCGCGTCCCTCAAACAAAACGATGACCTTCAAGCCTTTTTCCTTGATCCAGCCTTGTAGCTTGACCAGTTCGACCTGAAGCCGTGCCAGCTCTTCGTTATAGATTTTGTTTGGAATTTTTATTGGGGCTGACTCCTTCGATTTAATTTTTTCCTTAGTCCCCATAATGACTCCTCCTTCAAGAACGGCTTCCTTGATCACACTCAAGGAACCGATCAGAAACATTGATGTATCGATCAGACCGGCAAATGTTATATCTGGTACAAATACCCGTACATGACATGGGTCAAATTGCAGCGCGTCAGAAAATCAGGCTGTTTCAGTGAAGAGTCTCTATCTGTTACGACACGCCAAATCGAGCTGGGACGATCCCAGTCTGAACGATTTTGAACGACCGCTCGCGCCTCGAGGGATTAAAGCCTGCAAGTTGATGAGAGCGCATCTTCGAAAGGCACAGATCAAACCGAACCTAATTGTATGTTCTCCGGCAATCCGCGCGCGGGATACCTATAATCGCCTCGCTCAGGCCCTCGACAAAGATACGAAAGTCACCTTTGAGAAGGAGCTCTATGAAGGTGGCAGCCGCGCACTGTTGAAACGGCTTCGCCAAATCAGCCACACGGTAAATTCGGTCATGATGATCGGCCACAACACTGGCCTTGAGCATCTTGCATTTGCATTGACTAGCGGCACGGAAACCGAATCCCTTGTCCGTATGCGGGTGAAATTTCCGACCCTCGCGCTCGCCTGCATCGAAATTGAGGGAGACGAATGGTCCATGGCCAGTCCAGGATGCGCCCGGCTAGCGGACTTCATCATCCCTCGCGACCTTAAAGAGGAAAAACGAAGGAAGCATTTGTTATCGGATTAGTGTTCTCGGCTCTAAGTTTGAAAAGCCCGTCATTGAATGCTCGGCGGCATTGCGTAGAAATGTCCGCTTTTGGCTATTAACGGACATTCAGCCGACTAGTGATCTAGGTCCGCTTTACCCCCGAAAGCGGATATTCTCACGGCACTCGTAAAACTTCCGCTTTTGACCCAAAGCGGACATTGGCTCAACCGCACCTACTCGTTGGGATCGGTCGTGCAAATATCGCTACCGCAATCAATTCGGGGAATTTCTTTGCCCGCGGCACGCATGACAGCCAGCGATACAGCAATTCCCACAAGCATGGACAGAAAGGCCGGCACGGCATGCGGCGATAGCGATGGGATGCCATGTAGTACAAGCACGTCGTTGCCGCCGGGTATCGTAGCCGCCCCGAGCCCCATAAGGACACCGCCGATGACGTAGCTGACCCATCGCCACTGTGGCCGCCATCTCCAGTGAAAGCGACAGCCCTGCCAAGCCGACAAAGCGACGCCACAGATCAGCGCAACGAATAAGATCCAAAGGATTACCGGCGGAGGCGGCGATCCACTTGCGGTGTGCCGGGCCGCTTGGCCAAACAGCCGCGTGTAGGGCCAGACACCGATCATTGCGTAGAGCAAGGCGTTGCTAAGCCCCATCAGCAGTGCTGCCGTTGACAATCTGTACCGCGAAGCTGACAGACGTTGACGCCAGCCCGCTAGGCCTGCCGAGCGCAGAAGGCGGATCGACTCCCAGGCCATCCAAACCGTCAATGCGAAGGTGACCGGCGCGCGCCAGTGTCCATCGCTCGCGAGACCTGCAACCGCCTCCATATTCACCGGTGCCAGGCCAGCGGTGGCCAGAACGCCATAAAGTCCGCCGCCGATGAGAAATCCCATCAGCGACGTCATCATACCCAGGTTTCCGCAGCCAAGCCGAGTCAACGTGGAGAAAGCGCAACCGCCGTTGATGGTGGCTCCGATACCAAACAGGGCGCCACCGACGATAGACAAGACGGACACACTCCAGCCGCCCGCTTTCACGAAGTCAATCGGCACAGCCCAAGCGGCTAGGAGGGTGGCGCCCATCACCCAGGCAACCGTCTTAACAAAGCTGGTCAACATATAGGCGCGGCCAGTGGTCAGGACCTCTTCGACCGCACGGACAGAGCACAAGCTGGCCCTATGTGCGGCGAAGCCGATGATGCCAGCCAAAACGGCGGCGAGGCTGACCATCATGATGTCCAGGGGAAGGCTCCGATTTTATCCACTTGCAGAATTTGATCGCGTTTCGCCGGCAGATAATGCGCAGGCGCTGATGCCGAGACAAGACGCTAATTAGAATCATTTGACATACAACTTGTGGGTTTGATTAATGGATTGGCACAGTGACCGTCTCGCAAAGTCAGCACACGGCAAAAAGGTCGAAAACACAGGGAGAGCGTAATGCCAGATCGATATGACATCATCATCCTCGGTGGCGGCAATGCCGGATTCGGCGTCTCCGCGGTTGCCCACGAGGCGGGAAAGAAGATTGCCTTCGTCGAGGAATGGGATTTCGGTGGCACCTGCCCGAACCGAGGTTGTACGCCGAAGAAGTTCCTCGTCGCCGCCGCACATGCATTGCATGAGATCGAACTGGCCGCCACGCATTGCATCGATGTGGGTGAGCCCAAACTGGACTGGGCCAAGCTAATCCAGCGCGAAAAGAGCATGGTCAGCCACATTCCCGACGCCATGGGAGGGTTGGCTGAGAAACGCGGCGATGTGTTCAGGGGCTCTGCTAAGTTTGCCGGTCCGAACACCATTGAGGTCGACGGACAGACCCTAGAGGGAGAGAATATCGTCATCGCCACGGGCTCGAAGCCCCGCCCACTGCCCATCCCGGGTGCCGAGCACATGATCACCTCCGACGAGGTTCTGTCAGAAGAGCAACAACCGGCCGAGATCGTCTTCATCGGCGGTGGTGTCATCGCCATGGAGTTCAGCCATGTATACGCCCGGGCCGGAACCGAGGTCACAATCCTGGAAGTGATGCCCAGGCTACTTCCGCGGGTCGAAGAGGGTGCCGTTGAGGCGGTGCAGACAGAAAGTGAGCGAATCGGCATTACCGTCAAAACCGGCGTGCAGGTTAAAGAAGTCAGCCAGGCAAATGGTAAACTTCGCGTCGCCTATGAGCACGATGGCCAGGACTCAACAGTGGAGGCCGACAGGGTCGTCAACGGTGCCGGCCGCATCGCCAACGTCGAGTCTCTCAACCTTGACGCCGGAAACGTTAAGCATGACCGGATCGCCGTCGAAGTGGATGACTACCTGCGCTCGACGTCAAATCCGACCGTTTGGGTATGCGGAGACGCTTTGGTCACCTCACCCCAATTGTCGCCGATAGCGACTTACGAAGGGCGGATCGTTGGTCGCAACATCGTCGATGGTCCCACTTTCAAGCCGGACTACAGCGTCATTCCCAGCGGCATTTATACCGTGCCAGCGCTCAGCACCGTTGGCTTGACGGAAGAAGAAGCCAATGACAGGGGCCTCAATGTTAATGTCACGACCAGCGACATGACCGATTGGTTTTCCGGCAAGACCTATGCCGAGTCCGTGGCCTATGCCAAGGTTCTGGTCGATGAGGACGCAGACAGGATTGTCGGTGCCCATATGGTCGGGCATCACGGAGAGGATTTGATCCATTATTTCGCAATGGCCATGCGGCACGATATACCGGCCAGCAGCCTGAAGGACGACATGTTTGCGTTCCCGACCTTCTCGTCTGACCTCAAGAGCATGTTTTGAACTCTTTGCGATGATAGCCAATGTCCGTTTCTGGCTATTAGCGGACATTTTGCCGACTAGTGATTTATGTCCGCTTTGCATCCGAAAGCGGACGTTCGCTGTCTTGACAAATCTTTAAATGTTCTTTATATGTTCTTAGTTGTTTTTGAACCCCGGTGACTCCGGGAGGGCGGTTCCCAGCGAGCAGCCATGCTGTTGGACATTGTGAATAGGAATTGGCTGTCGACTGACCCAGTTCGGGTTGCGAGACGAGGGCCGCAAAAGGGGATTCGGCGATGAGCCTCCCGCGCGGTTTTGCTTGTTCGGGGCATGACGAAGTTGACGACAAATGACGATAAATGACGACAGATGACGATATTTTCCGTGCTCGATTATGGAATATATGGCGGTTTGAAATTGACTAAAACCACCGGGTGGCAATCAAAAAGACGACCAGCAGAAGGGCGATAAACCAGAGCGACGGAAGGGTGCCGCCGCGGCCTTCCTGCTCCCTGAGCGCGCGCACCGTGTCGGGGTCCAGCCGAACCCGGCCCTGGGCGATCATCGATGAGCTTTCCTCAATGCCGTCGAGCATGCGGGGCAGGCGTTCGACGGCGTCGGCCAGGCCGTTGACCGTGTCGCGGATCTTAGCTTCCGGGCCCAGGTTGTCACGCATCCAGGTCTCAATCATCGGCCGCGCCAGGAACCACATATTGGCCTCAGGCAGGAGTTTGCGGCCGGTTCCCTCGGCCACCAGCATGGTTTTCTGCAACAGCAGGAGCTGCGGCTGCGTTTCCATCTGGAACGTCTCGGTAATCTGGAACAGATGGCCGAGCAGGCGGGCGATGGAAATTTCGTTCTGCGGTTTGTCCAGGATCGGCTCGGCGATGGAGCGGCAGGCCTGGGTAAAGGCGTCGACGGAACGGTGCGCCGGAACCCAACCGGCTTCGAAATGAACCTCGGCGGCGCGCCGGTAGTCGCGGCCGAGGAAGGCGATCAGCAACTCGCCCAGCGTACGCCGGGTTTTTAAATCCAACCGTCCCATGATACCGAAATCGACGGCGCCGATGGCGCCATCCTCGGTGACGAACAGGTTTCCCGGATGCACATCGGCATGAAAGAATCCGTCGCGGAAGACCTGCTTGAATGTCGCGGTCACCGCTTTCTCCAGGATGGCTGCCGGATCATGGCCGTTTTCGATGATGGCGTCTCGGTCATCCAGAGGAACACCGCTGAGACGCTCGGTTGTCATGACCCGCTGCGAGGTGCGGCTCCAATCCACTTCGGGGACCTGGAAATCTTCGTCGCCTTCGAAATTCTCGCCGAGTTCGGCGGCGGCGGCGGCTTCGAACTGGAGATTCATTTCCAGCTCCACGGTGCCGGCGATGGTTTCCACCACCTCTTCGGGCTTTAGGCGGCGCAATTCAGGCCGGGTCCGCTCAACCGTCCTGGCAATCCAGCGAAACAGCTCCAAATCACGCTCGAATGCCTCTTCGATGCCGGGCCGCAGAATTTTGACCGCCACCTCATCGCCCTCCGTGGTCACCGCAAAGTGGACTTGCGCGATGGACGCGGCGGCGACCGGTGTTTCGTCAAACGTTTGGAACAGGTTCGTCAGCGGCTCGCCGAACTCATCATCGATGATGGCGCGGGCGTCTGTGAAGGAAAACGGCGGCAGGCGGTCCTGCAATTCCGAGAGATCTTCCGACAGCTCGTCGCCCAGGATGTCGGAGCGCGTCGACAGCGCCTGGCCCAGTTTGATGAAACTGGGGCCGGCCTCGTTTAGTGCGCGGGCCAGGCGCTGGCCGGCCCGGCCCGGAGCGCTCCGGTGGGACACCGCGCCGGCCAGGGAGGCAATGGCCGGCGCCACATTGAAGTATTCCAGGACGAACAAGGCGTCGTGGCGGGCCAGGATGCGGGCGATTTTGAGCAACCGGCCGATATTGCGAAGGGAGCGGAACACCGGAGGCCGCCTAAACGCGCCAAGCGGAATGGATAGCCGCGATGCCGCCGGAAAGATTGTGCACCCTGACCTGTTCCAGGCCGGCGTCAGAGATCATGCCGGCAAAGTGATCCTGGTCGGGAAACTTGCGGATGCTTTCGGCCAGGTACCGGTAGGCTTCGCGATCGCTGGCGATCACTTGGCCAAGCGCCGGCAGGGCCGAGAAGGAATAGGCATCGTAGAGTTTGGCCAGGGCCGGCAGGGTGACCTTGGAAAACTCCAGGCACAGAAAGCGCCCGCCCGGTTTGAGAACACGCCGCGCCTCGATCAGCGCACGGTCAATGTGGGTGACGTTGCGGATGCAAAACGCCGTCGTGTAGGCATCAACGGAGCTGTCGCCGGCGGGAAGCTCCTCGGCATCGCCTCGGACCCATTCGATGCCGTCAAGAATTCCGCGGTCAATGGCGCGATTTCGGCCCTGCTCAAGCATTTCCTCGTTGATGTCGACGACGCGGACTTTGCCGCCGCCCCGTTTTAGGAACCGAAAAGCGATGTCACCGGTACCGCCGCCGACATCGAGCAAAGCCATGCCCGGTTTCGGCGCCAACCAATCCATCATGGCCCGCTTCCATAGCCTATGGACGCCCAGGCTCATGAGATCGTTCATCAAATCATACTTGGGCGCGACACTGTCAAAGACGCCGCGTACCAGCGATGCCTTCTCATCTTCGGCGACGCGGCGAAACCCGAAGTCCGTTTGCGGCCCGTGATTTTCAGTTCTCAAGGACATGGTCGGGACCATAGCCCAACAGGACCGAACACGCTAGATTATGAGATGAAAAGGCCGATCCGGCCTTTGCCTTTGAATTTGCGGAAACTTTCCCGAGCGCCATGCCTGAACTGCCGGAAGTCGAAACTGTTCGCCGCGGCCTTGCCGCTGTCCTTGAGGGTCACCGCCTGACCCGGGTGATTTGCCGGCGTCCCGACCTCCGCTTTCCACTCCCCGATGGCTTTGGCCAGCTGTTGACCGGACGCCGGGTCACGGCTGTTCGACGCCGCGCCAAGTTCCTGTTGATAGATATGGAAGATGACACGGTATTGATGGCGCATCTCGGCATGTCGGGTCGGTTCAGCATCTTCGCTGCGCCGCCGCCGCCGGAGGAACCGCACGACCATGTCATTATCGAGACTTCGGCGGGCAACACCATCCGCTACAACGACCCCCGCCGTTTCGGGTTCATGGACCTGACCACTAAGGCCGAAGCGTCCGATCATGTCATGCTGGCCAAGCTGGGGCCCGAGCCGGTTTCTCCAGGGATCGGCGGCCCTGAGTTGGCCGCACGCCTCAAGGGGCGCAAGACGCCCATAAAGGCGGCGCTTCTCGATCAAACTGTGGTTGCGGGGATCGGCAATATTTATGCCTGCGAGGCGCTGCATCAGGCTGGGCTGTCGCCCAAGCGGCTAGCGCGGACTGTGCAAGGTGGACGGGCGGATCGGTTGTCGGCGGCGATTTGCGACGTGCTCGAGCGGGCTATTGATGCCGGCGGGTCGTCACTCCGCGATCACCGTCAGCCGTCCGGCGAGCTTGGCTATTTTCAGCATAGCTTTTTGGCCTATGGCCGCGAGAATGAGGCTTGTCCCTGCTGCGGCCCCAAGCAGACTATTCGCCGCATTGTCCAGGCCGGGCGCTCGACTTTCTATTGTTCCGGTTGCCAGCGGTAGTGATATAAGCGGGCTATGACCAGATTGTTGCGACCAATCCTATCGGCGATCGCCGGATCACTTGTTGCCTTGGCAATTTCCGGCTTGGCGTTTGCCCAGGATCAGGCCGGTTTCTTCAAGAATATGGATGACCTCCCAATCATGCCGGGGCTCACAGAGTTGGAAGAGGCCGGGATGGTTTTTGATTCACCGACCGGTCGTATTGTTGAGGCCTTCGCCGCCGGCCACGCGACCGATGATGATATCATCCGGTTTTACGCGGCAACGCTGCCGCAACTCGGCTGGGTCCGCGGTAGCCAGACTACTTATAGCCGCGACGGCGAAGTTCTGAGCCTTGAACTTCAACCACCACCGGCCGCTGGCCAGCCACTGGGTGTACGGTTTTCGCTGTCGCCGGCGGGTCAGTGACGGCACTGCAAGAGATGCCCCACAAGCAGGTGAAATCCTACCGAATAGCGCTTGCTGCAGGCTTGACTGAACCGACGGCCCTCTCTATAACCCAGCCTCCTGTCGCATACGCGATTGTTGTTAACGAGAGCACTGAATAATGGCTAATCACGCTTCGGCGAAAAAACGCATCCGCCAAACAAAACGGCGTACGGAGGTCAACCGTCGCCGCCTGAGCAATGTCCGCAGTCATCTGCGGCTCGTCGAAGAGGCAATTGCCAGTGGCGACAAGGCTGCCGCCGAGACTGCGTTTCGCGAGGTCGAGCCGAAAATAGCGCGCGGCGCCCAAAAAGGTGTGATCGAGCGCAATACCGCACAGCGGAAATTGTCTCGCCTGTCGGCGCGGATTAAGGCCCTGGCCTCTTAACTAATACGCGTGGACTTCCAAGTATTTAGTTGACGCCGCATGCCCCTGAGGGCGGCGGCGTTTTTCGTTGGCGGGGCGCGAAGGACTCTGACAGGCGCAGATTGTCAAGGGGTTTATTTCGAATTATTTCGCGCGTTCTCTTTTCGATCACGTTGCAACAGGCATAACCTAACCGTAATATTCGCCTTGCGGTGACCGACCAGGATAGAGTCTCCTGGAAATAGTCAAAATAGAAAAAGGCACCGGAGTACTTGAGGGATTGTTGACGTTTACTTTAACTACGTGGCAAATTTCAAGTAATCACACGGGGGCGCTCAAAAAATACAAGTAAAAAAATTTCAGACTGCGGGGACTTTTCCAATTGTCCTGGCTGGAATTTCTGGTTCGCCGGAGAATTATAATTCAGATCAGGGGCGATAACTTCAATCGTTAACGTCTTTGTTCGGAGATGACGGCAACGGCATGAAACCAATTATACGGTAACTGTGCCGAAGTGAATTTGATGCCGATGAAATGGCGCCGTCAATTTAGGGATCGTTTGGCGAAGACAGTGTGTGTATTGGGTGTTTAAAAACGAATATGAACGCGATCACGGAAACAGATAAAACCGAAAACGAAGATTCAGAGGCGGCGGCCGTGTCGGAGTGGGCATCGGTTTCCGGGCTGCTGCGTGCAGAGATGGGCGAAGCGGCTTATCAAAGCTGGCTAAAGCCCATGACGATCCGCGAGGTTGTCGATGGCGTGGTTCGAATTTCGGTTCCGACCCGTTTCATGCGGGATTGGGTTGTCGCCCATTATGTTGATCGATTGTCGGAGTTATGGAGGCTGGAAAACGCTGACATTCAAGAGGTAGAGGTATACGTCCAGGCCGATCGTCCGCCGCGCCCCGCGGCCGCCCCGGTAGCAGCCGAACCTGTTTCCAATCAGGGCCGGCCCGGAGATGATTACCGGAGTGAAATCAGCGCCCCCCTTGATCGCCGGTTTACCTTTGATCAGTTCGTTGTCGGCAAGCCAAATGAATTTGCCTATGCGGCCGCGCGCCGGGTCTCGGAAGCGCCGCAGCCTCCATTCAACCCATTGTTCCTCTACGGCGGCGTTGGATTGGGTAAAACCCATTTGATGCACGCCATCGCCTGGCACATCCGCGAGACCGGACCGGACCGGACGGTAATATATCTTTCGGCTGAAAAGTTTATGTACCGGTTTATCAGGGCGTTGCGCGAACAGAACACGGTCGACTTCAAGGATCAATTCCGCTCGGTCGATGTTCTGATGATTGATGACGTGCAGTTCATGGCCGGCAAGGAGTCGACCCAGGAGGAATTCTTCCACACCTTTAACGCCCTGGTCGACCAGGGGCGGCAAATCGTAATCTCCGCCGACAAATCTCCGTCGGACTTGGAGGGCATGCAGGAGCGATTGGTATCGCGGCTGAATTGCGGCCTCGTCGCCGATATTCACGCCACCACCTACGAATTGCGGCTTGGTATTTTGCAGTCTAAGGCGCAGCAGTTGAACGTCGATATTCCGCAGCGGGTTCTCGAGTTCCTGGCCCACAAGATCACCGCCAACGTGCGTGAACTAGAGGGCGGGCTCAATCGGGTTGTTGCCCATTCGCAGTTGGTCGGCCGTGAAATCACCCTGGAAGCTACACAAGAAGTCTTGCACGACCTGCTCAGAGCCAACGACCGTCGTGTTACAATTGAGGAAATCCAAAAACAGGTGGCGCAGCACTTCAACATCCGAATTTCCGATATGCATTCGGCACGGCGCGCCCGCTCAGTAGCCCGCCCCCGCCAGGTCGCCATGTATTTGGCGAAGCAATTGACCTCGCGGTCATTGCCCGAGATTGGCCGCAAGTTCGGCGGCCGCGACCACACGACGGTGATGCACGCGGTGAAAAAAGTCGAAGAACTGCGGGACCACGACTCCGGATTTGCCGAAGATGTGGAGCTTTTGCGCCGCATGTTGGAAGGCTAACACTGCCCCTCTGACGGTAACTTTTTGAGACTTGCCGGGCCTCTATTCCGGGGGCCGCTGGAATGCCCCGAAAACAGGCGATTTTGATGCCCTCCTGGAGGCCGAATTTGCTTCGGAGTCCAAGGGGTTCTGCTATAATAAGGGCGTTTTCGCAGGGCCGGCTTCCGGTCTTCTTTTGGCGGTCCGGCAGGGGGCTGGCATCGCCATATCCACTAAGGCTAAAGGCTTGAAATTACCTATGAAACTGACCATCGAACGGACCGCTTTGTTAAAAGCCTTGGGCCATGTGCAAAGTGTGGTCGAGCGCCGTAACACCATACCGATTCTCTCAAATGTCAAGATCGAGGCCGGCGACGGGCGATTGGGCCTAAATGCCACGGATATGGACCTTGAGATCATCGATACCGTAGCTGCCGATGTGTCGGCGCCGGGGACGACGACAGCCCCTGCGCATACCCTGTACGACATTGTCCGCAAGTTGCCGGAAGGGTGCCAGGTTGATCTGGATGCCAGCGGCGATGGGCAGATGGTGCTCAGTTCCGGGCGCTCGCGCTTTTCTCTGGCCTGTTTACCGACGGAAGAATTTCCGGTCATGTCCGGGGGCGATCTGCCGCACGAGTTCACGTTGACCGCAGTGGAGCTCAGATCCCTGATCGACCGAACCCGGTTTGCCATTTCGACGGAAGAGACCCGCTACTACCTGAATGGGATCTATCTTCATGCTACCGACAGGGACGGCACCGATGTGTTGCGCGCGGTGGCAACCGACGGGCATCGCTTGGCCAGTGTTGAGGTTCCGCTACCGGCGGGCGCGGGCGGCATGCCGGGCATTATTGTGCCGCGCAAGACTGTGGCGGAGCTACGCAAATTGATTGATGAGTCTGGCGATGAGGTGTCGGTCGGCTTGTCGGATTCCAAGATCAAATTTTCCTTTGACGATGCAATCCTCACATCGAAGCTGATTGACGGGACGTTTCCCGATTACCAGCGGGTTATTCCTGAGGGGAATGACAAAGAGCTGGAGGTTGACCGCAAATTGTTCGCCGAAGCGGTTGACCGGGTGTCTGCTATCTCCAGCGAAAAATCGCGCGCAGTAAAGCTAGCTATGACCAACGGTGTTTTGGTGCTTTCCGCATCCAGTCCGGAACACGGCAGTGCCACCGAAGAAATCGAAGTCAGCTATACCGGCGATGATATGGAAATCGGTTTTAATTCTGGGTACCTGCTGGACATCACACGGCAGATCGAAGGCGACAGTGCGCATTTCTCTTTGGCCGATGCCGCATCGCCGACGATTCTGCGGGAAGGGGGCGATGCCAGCGCCCTTTACGTGTTGATGCCCATGCGTGTTTGAGGGGCGGAATTCTGTTAACTTCACAAGGATTGGTGAGATCGGAAACAGCGGTGGAAGTTCCCAATGCGGGACGCGATGCCGGATGTGATATTGGCGGGCAACAGACCGTCGAACGGCTGACGCTGACTAATTTCAGGTGCTATGCCCATTTGCGGATTGACGTTGCCCCTGGCCCGGTTGTGCTAACCGGACAAAATGGCGCCGGCAAGACCAACTTGCTTGAGGCTGTCTCCTATCTTGTTCCCGGCCGGGGATTGCGTCGGGCCAAATTATCCGACGTAACCCGCTCCTGTGAAGGTGGCGAAGATACCGGCTGGGCTGTGGCGGCGCGGGTGCGCTCAAACTTTGGTTCCGTAGATCTCGGTACGGGTTTGGAACAGCGAAGCGCTTCCGGTGGCCGCGAGCAACGTGTTGTGCGAGTTGATGGCGAGGCAGCCAAGAGCCAAGCTTCCCTGGCGGAGCATATGAGTCTTCATTGGTTGACGCCGCAAATGGACCGATTATTCGTGGAAGGGGCCTCGGCCCGGCGCCGGTTTCTTGATCGTCTGGTATTTGGCCGCGATCCGGCCCATGCAGGGCGTGTCAATTCTTATGAACAGGCCATGCGCGAACGTGCCCGCCTGCTCAACGAGAGTAATTCACCCGACCCAGCATGGCTGTCGGCGCTTGAAGACACCATGGCGGCGCGTGGTGTCGCCGTGGCTGCCGCCCGCCGCGAATTGGCGCTCCATCTTGATGCTGCCTGCCACGAAGGTTTTGGACCTTTTCCCGGTGTAAGGGTTGCCGTCGCCGGAGAACTGGAGGGGTGGCTTTCAGAAGGCCCGGCGTTGGACTGCGAGGACCGCTTTCGGGCTGCTCTTGTGGAGAATCGCCGCCTCGACGCGGAGCGGGGCCGTGCCACCATTGGGCCTCATCGCGGTGATCTCATGGTTCGGCACCTACCTAAGGACCAGCCGGCGGATGTTTGTTCCACCGGCGAGCAGAAGGCGCTGCTGATTGCGTTGGTGCTGGGCAACGCCAAGATGCGGGCGGCGGAGCAAGGCATCGTGCCGGTCCTGCTTTTGGATGAAATCGCTGCTCATTTGGACGGAGAGCGCCGACAGGCGCTGTTTGACATGGTCGCCGACCTTAAGGCCCAGGCTTGGCTAGCCGGGACTGATCGCGACGTATTTCAGCCTTTGGCCGGCATAGCTCAATTTTTTCATGTCGAGAATGCCATTGTGACACCTGCCGAATGAAGGAATTCGGCACAGAGCGTAACCACCGGAAACGGTAAATTGGTGAGAGTAGTATGAGCAAGAAAAAGACCAAGAAGACCGCCAAAGAGGCGCCCGCGGACATTGATGTCAATTCCTACGACGCCGATTCCATTAAGGTATTGAAAGGCTTGGAGGCGGTTCGAAAGCGGCCTGGCATGTACATCGGCGATACCGATGACGGTTCAGGTCTCCATCACATGGTCTATGAGGCGGTGGACAATGCCATTGACGAGGCTCTGGCAGGGTATTGCGATACCGTTACCGTTACATTGAATGGCGACGGCTCGGTTACCGTAGGGGATAACGGGCGAGGTATCCCCGTTGATATTCATGCCGAGGAAGGGATTTCCGCGGCCGAAGTTATTATGACCCAGCTTCATGCCGGCGGAAAATTTGATCAGAACTCTTACAAAGTCTCGGGAGGACTGCACGGGGTTGGGGTTTCCGTGGTCAACGCTCTTTCCACATGGCTGGAGCTTAAAATCTGGCGTGATGGCAAGGAGCATTTTGTCCGCTTTAAGGATGGTGAAACGGAAGCGCCTTTGTCGGTTACTGGCGATGCACCGGCAGGCGATGACGGGCCGGTTTCGGGGACGGAGCTCACTTTCCTTGCATCCACGGACACCTTTTCGAATACCGACTATGACCTTCCGACATTGGAACACAGACTGCGCGAGTTGGCGTTTCTCAACTCCGGCGTGGCCTTAAAATTGGTGGATTTGCGGGGCGTTGAGCCGGTTACCATTGATCTGCATTACGAAGGCGGACTGATAGCTTTCGTTGACTACCTTGACCGGGCGAAGTCAGCGTTATTGGAGCCGGCCATTACCGTTGTCGGCGAGCGTGATGGCCTGAGCGTCGAGATGTCCATGCAGTGGAACGACAGCTACCACGAGACCATGCTGTGTTTCACCAACAACATTCCGCAGCGCGACGGTGGCACCCATCTAGCCGGGTTCCGGGGTGCATTGACGAGAACCATCAACAACTACGCGGCAAAGGCCGGTATCGCCAAAAAGGAAAAAGTCGGCATTACCGGCGATGACGCCCGTGAAGGATTGACTTGTGTCTTGTCGGTCAAGGTGCCGGATCCAAAATTCTCCTCTCAGACCAAGGATAAGCTGGTTTCCTCTGAAGTGCGCCCTCTGGTTGAGGGTATCGTCGGCGAGGGTCTTGACCGCTGGTTCGAGGAGCATCCCGCCGATTCAAAGAGGGTCATCGGCAAGATTGTTGAGGCCGCGGCTGCCCGCGAGGCGGCTCGCAAGGCCCGTGAACTGACACGGCGCAAGGGGGCGCTGGATATCAGTTCGCTACCGGGCAAGTTGGCGGATTGCCAGGAGCGCGACCCGGCGCTGTCCGAATTGTTTATTGTTGAGGGAGATTCCGCCGGCGGGTCAGCAAAACAGGGCCGAAACCGCGCCAATCAAGCCATATTGCCGCTGCGCGGCAAGATCCTCAATGTGGAGCGGGCCCGATTCGACAAGATGCTCAGCTCGGCTGAAATCGGCACCTTGATCGCCGCCATGGGGACGGGTATCGGGCGCGAGGATTTCAATATCGAAAAGTGCCGTTACCACAAAATCATCATCATGACCGACGCCGATGTGGATGGTAGCCATATCCGCACCCTGCTGTTGACCTTCTTTTATCGTCAAATGCCCGAAATCGTCGAGCGAGGTTACCTGTACATCGCCCAACCGCCTTTGTACCGGGCCAAGCGCGGCAATTCCGAGGTTTATCTCAAGGATGATGACCTGCTTGAGGACCATTTGTTCGGATCCGCAATCGATGAAGGCGCCGTGTTCGTTTCCTACAACGGCGAACAAGTCGCCGGCGCCGATTTGCGCCAGTTGGTAAACGATGCGCGGACGATCAAGGATCAACTCAACCGGTTGGCACAGCGCTTACCGCTGGCCATTCTCGAACAGGCGGCGATCTCAAGTGCGCTTGATCCGCAAATCCTCGCTGATTCGGATCGGGCCGGTGAGACGGCTGACTATATTGCCAAGCGCCTTGATGCCCTGGAGCCGGCAGCAGAACGCGGCTGGGAGGGTGTACCCCTGGATGACGGCGGTGTCGCCTTTTCGCGCACACTCAGAGGCGTGACGGAGAACCACGCCATTGATGGCGCCCTGATCCGAAGCTCCGATGCCCGGCGCTTGAATGAAAAAGCCGGCGCCCTGCAGAAACTCTATGCCAGTCATGGGAAGCTTCAGGCCAAGGACACTGAGTTTGATATCACCGGCCCGGTTTCCCTTGTCGACCGGATTACCGAGTTAGGCCGCAAGGGTATTGGCATTCAGCGCTACAAAGGGCTGGGTGAGATGAATCCGGAGCAGCTTTGGGAGACCACTTTGGACCCCAATGTTCGCTCATTACTTCGGGTCAAAGTCAGCCACGCGGACGATGCCGAGGACGTGTTCTCGACCCTCATGGGCGACGTAGTCGAGCCGCGCCGGGAATTCATTCAGGCCAACGCCCTCAAAGTCGCCAATCTGGACGTTTAGGGGCTGGTGTTCCGTTAACGCGATCCTAAGCAGCCTGACGGATAACAGGCACCATGGCAGCAAAATCCGCAAAGCCAATTCGGCGTTCGTTGCTACGGCGGGCTGCTGTGTTCGTTGCCAAATGGACGTTCACGGCGGCAATCTGGGGAGTGGTTGCGGCGCTTCTTCTGGGCGGCTGGTACGCCTCTGATCTTCCCGATGTGGATTCGGCCCTAAAGGCGACACGCAAGCCCACGGTGACGTTGCTCGCCGACGACGGTACGCCTATTGCCAGGCGCGGCGATCTCTACGGTTTGCCGGTGCAACTGGCCGACTTGCCCCAGGATTTACCCAATGCCGTTATAGCCACCGAGGACCGCCGATTTTACAATCATTTCGGCCTCGACATAATTGGCCTGGCCCGGGCTGTCGTTGCCAATATCAAGGCGCGGCGTATCGTTCAGGGCGGGAGTACCATCACACAGCAGGCGGCGAAAAACCTGTTTCTGACACCGGAACGCTCTCTCAGGCGAAAAATTCAGGAACTCATGTTGGCGCTTTGGCTGGAGCATAAGTTCTCGAAGCAACAAATTCTGACCATATATCTCAACCGGGTTTATCTCGGGGCCGGTACATATGGTGTGGACGCGGCGGCCCGGAAGTACTTCGGCAAGCCCGCGACGCGGGTTTCCACCTATGAAGCGGCTATGTTGGCCGGCTTGCTCAAAGCGCCATCCCGCTACAACCCTCGTTCCAGCCGCAAACGTGCGCACGGTCGAACCGTCCAAGTCTTGGCCAATATGGTTGCCGCCGGCTATTTGTCGCCGAACCAGGCCAAGGCGGCCAAGGCCGTCAGAAGTACTTCCACGGCGGTTGCGACCGGCAGCAGGCAAGCCCGGCATTTTGTTGACTGGGTTTTGAACCAAGTGCCAAGCTACGTGGCACCCGGTGATCGCGACCTGATTGTTGTCACCACACTCCGCACGAAAACGCAGCGAGCCGCCGAAGCGGCTATTCTGGGTGCCGTGGACAAGGCCGATGCGGCGCGTGCTACGCAAGCAGCCCTTGTGGCCCTGGCCCCCGACGGCGCTGTCCGCGCCATGGTTGGCGGCCGAAACTATGGAACCAGCCAGTTCAACCGCGCCACCCAAGCCCGCCGGCAACCGGGTTCGGCGTTCAAACCCATTGTTTACTTGGCTGGACTGGAAGCGGGGCTCAAACCCGAAACCATGATCGAAGACGCGCCGCTGTCCATTGGTGAATGGCGACCTCGGAACTTTGATGGCAAGTACCGGGGCAAGGTAAGTGTTTCGGATGCCCTGGTCCAATCCCTCAACACCGCTGCGGTCCGGGTCGCGGAACGGGCTGGTCTTGACCGGATCGTGGAGACGGCCAGGCGACTGGGCATAACGACGGCCCTAAAACCCGCTCCCAGCCTAGCTCTTGGCGCCGGCGAAGTGAGCCTATTGGAGCTGACTTCGGCTTATGGCCCTTTCGCCAATGGCGGCAATGGGGTCTGGGCCTATGGTGTTACAGAGATACGTGACACCGCCGGGCAGGTTATCTACCGCCGGCAAGGGTCGGGCCCGGGACGGGTGGTTAGGCCCGGGCGGGTTACGGCGATGAACAGAATGTTGTCGCGGGTGATCACCGAGGGGACCGGACGAAAGGCTCGATTTGACCGCCCCATCGCCGGTAAGACCGGCACCAGCCAGAATTTTCGTGACGCCTGGTTTATTGGTTACAGCGCTGAGCTCATTGCCGGCGTGTGGATGGGTAATGACGATGGCCGCTCCATGAAAGGTGTAACCGGTGGTGGGTTGCCGGCCATTACTTGGCGAAACTTCATGATTGCTGCGCACAAAGGCCGGTCGGATCAACCTCTACCGACTCCGCCGCCCGGCGGTCCTGAGCCCGAGGAGCCAGGGTTCTGGGATAAATTGTACGTTCGGATTACCGGAGACGGCCCGAGTGGAGACCGCAAATAGAGGCGAACAAGTTAAGCTGACTCTCGATTTATCTTGGCGATCGTCCCCGTCGTGCTTTGATCCGGCTCCAGTTCCGCCAGGACGACTTGGCCGCCGTAACCTTGCACCGCGTCGGCACCGACCACATCGGCCATGGCGTAATCCGCACCCTTGACGAGAACGTCAGGGCGAAGCGCCTCAATCAGTTCGAGCGGCGTGTCCTCACCAAAAATGACCACAGCATCGACGCTCGCCAGGGAAGCCAGAACCGTTGCCCGCGCGGCCTCGGTCTGAACCGGTCGGTCATCACCTTTCAGGCGCTTCACTGAAGCATCGCTGTTGAGGCCGACAATCAAGCGGTCACAGGTGGCACCGGCTTGCGCCAGAAGAGATACATGGCCGGGATGGAGTAAGTCGAAAACGCCGTTGGTGAATCCCGTCTTCAGTTTCTGACCCCGCCACGCCTCAATGCGGTTCAAGGCATCGGATCGGGTCAGCACTTTGGCCTCGGCCGTGGAAATGTCCTGGTGGTGGAGGGCGGCGATGATCTCGCCGCTATGGGCCGGTGCTGTCCCGACCTTGCCGACCACAACTCCGGCCGCCACATTGGCCAAAGCGACCGCGTCCTCGCTGCTGACGCCCGTGCTCAGGGCCGCAGCCATGACCGCGGCCACCGTATCACCGGCACCGGATACATCAAATACCTCGCGAGCCTCGGCGGGAAGGTGCTGGCTGGCGCCATTTGCGGCCACGAGGGTCATACCGTCACCGCTTCGGGTTGCCAGAACGGCACTGATAGCATGCCTCTCGATAATAGCCTCGGCCGCGGCGGTAATCTCTTCGTCGGTTGAAACCGGCATGACTGAAGCCTCGGCCAGTTCCCGGCGGTTAGGTGTAATCAGGTCGGCGCCGCCGTAGCGCGAATAATCTGCCCCCTTTGGATCGACGATGACCGGCTTGCCTTCTTTGGACGCGGTTTTGACCAGCTTGGCGACCGCGGAATCCGTGAGGACCCCCTTGCCATAGTCAGAAAGGACAAGTGCCTGGCATTGCGACAGCGCCCCCATGGCCGCCTCCACCACGCGCTGCTCGATCTCAGAGCTCAATGAAACCGGCGTTTCCCAATCAGCGCGAAGGAGTTGCTGAGCGCCTGCGCTATATCGGGTCTTGTTGGATGTTCGCCGCCCACCGTCAGTAATCGGGGCGTCCGATATCCCCAACTCGCTCACCAAACGCGCCACTTCCTGCCCGGCCTCGTCGTCGCCGATTACGGTCACGAACCGGGTCTGGACACCCAGAGAGACCAGATTGCGGACCACATTCCCGGCTCCGCCTAGCATGGCTTGCTCATCAGTTACCCGCAGAACCGGCACTGGAGCCTCCGGCGAGATGCGCTCGACCTCGCCGGTGACGAAATGATCCAGCATCACGTCACCAATACACAGCACCCGCGCGTCGATCAACTTTTCGACAATTGAAACAAGTTTTGAGCGGTCGGTCATACCAGATCAAGCTCCTGTTCCAGTGCGCCGCACGACATATGTCCCAAAACGATATGCATCTGCTTAATCATAAATCAACTCGCTGGCCCGAGCGCAGACTCTCCATGACGGCGATGGTGGCGACGCTGGTCTCAATAAGCTCTGCTTCTTCCACGGGCGCCGGCCCACCGTTGGCCGCCGCCTGCGTAAAGGCCGCAAGGGCACCTTGGAAGCCTTTATCCTGTGTGCTCGAGTTCGAAGTCTGGCGGGCCCCCGACGACATGGAGAAGTGACGAAAGTCGTCAATGGCGTAGGACTTGCCGCCGCAGTAGGCCTCAATGCGCTCTTTGCCGGCCGCCGCGTCGCCTTGAGCCGTGTAGACGATTGTGGCCAGGCTGCCATTGGCGAAGCGCATTGAAATTGTGACGTCGTCGCATGCACCGCTTGTCGGTTTTGCCGCGTCTGCCTGTACGGATACGACGGCGGCACCCACCAGGTATCGGGCCAGATCAACGAAATGACAAACCTCACCGAGGATACGTCCGCCACCTTCTTCCGCCGAATGAACCCAATGATCGCCGGGAATGGCGCCGGCGTTGACGCGAACCAGAACCAAAGCGGGGCCTTGCGATTCCGCCAAACCGTCGCGAACTCTCACCGACATCGGCGCAAAACGGCGGTTAAAGCCGATTTGAAAGAAGGCGCCGGAGGCTCCGTTGACTGCGTTCCGGGCCTCGATGACACGGTTGATCTCGTCCATGTCCAGGGCCAGGGGCTTTTCCACCAATACCGCTTTGCCTGCCGCCAAAGCGCGGGCCGTGAGGTCTGCATGGCTGTCGTGGCGGGTGGCGACAAGGACCGTGTTGATCTCGGGGTTGTCCAGGACCGCCGCCTCATCCGCCGCCGCGACGTCAAATCCGAAGGTTTGCTGGCCGTGTTCCGCGGTGGCGCCGCGCTGGGTGGCCAAGGTATGGAAACGCACGCCGTTCAATTTTTTCAACTCCGGGAGCAGCACGGACTTGGCGAAGGCGCCGGCACCGATGACGCCGAGAACGCAGCCGTCTGTGCCATTTCCCTGCGCCGCCGCGAAACTCGGTTTGGGCGCTGAAGATTCCTGCTCGGGGTAAGTGAGGACAACGCCCAAATGCGGCTCGCTGCCGCCCGTCACCAAGTCGTAGGCTGTTTCCGCCGCATCAAGAGGGAATCGGTGTGTGACCAGGGCCGTCACGTCGAGTCGGTTGGCGCGGCCGGGTGACATTAAACGCAGGCACTCGGCCAAGTTTTCCGTTTCTGTCCACCGCACCCAACCTTCCGGGTATTTCACGTTGCGGCCTTCGAAGTCCGAATCGTAGCGGCCCGGGCCATAAGACCGGGAAACCACCAGGTTAAGTTCCTTTTTCATGAACTCCTGATAGGGAAATTCGGTGCCTGTCAGGCCAACCATGGTGATACGGGCGCGATCACGCGCGATGGCGGCAGCGGTGTGGAACGGATCGCTGGAGTCCGTGGCCGCGGCAATGAGAACGGTGTCGCATCCCCGGCCGCCGGTTAGGGCGGCGACTGAACCTTCAAGTCCGGCATCTGTCGGATCAAACCCTGCCTCGGCGCCGAGTTCGCAGGCCAAGTCGCGCCGCCCGGAATTGGTATCCAGGGCCAGGACGCGGGTACCGGAAAGGTTTAGGAACTGGCACGCCAATTGGCCCACCAGTCCGACCCCGATGACAGCGACAACATCGCCAAGGCCGACCTCCAGATTGCGGACTGCATGGAGCGCTATGGAGCCGAGCGTTCCGAAGCAGGCATCTTCATCAGAGACGTCGCCGGGGATGATAGCGGCAAGGCTTCCCGGAACGACATTGAGTTCCGCATGATTGGCCAAGCCGGCGCCGGCGATGGCAACGCGATCGCCAACCCTGAATGACCCTTCGAGGCCTTGCCCAACGGCGACAACGTCGCCTGCCGCCGAGTAACCTAGTGGCAGTGGTTCGTCAAGCCGCGCCATGGCAGTCTTGAAAGCCGCGCCAATGCCGTCGCGCTTGGCCTTGCCAATCACCTTTTTAACCAAATCCGGCCGCGCCATGGCTTTTCCGGCCAAGCTCTTCTTGGCGAAATCAACGGCCATGCGCTCGGTGCCGGCGGAGATCAATGATGCCCGGGTGCGGACCAGGAGATGACCGCCCTTAACCTTCGGTTCAGGGACGTCACGGAGCGCCAGCGTCCCGGTGCGGCGGCTCTGAATCACTTGTTTCATGGCGCCCTTTTACCCTCTTTTCGCAGGGGAATGCAAAAACCTTAACCTATTGAAAAATAAATGTTCCCTCCCAACTTGCACGACAATTGGCGCGTCAGGGCGGTCAGAGTAGGGCACAAGCAGTCGGCTTGGTTACTCGCGCACTAAATCGAAGCCGATACTGATGCGCGTCTCATCCGTGTCGAACGGAATGACGCGGTGATAGAAGTAGGATGGGAAAAGCAACATCTTTCCCTCCTGCGGTTGGGTCAGCCGTACATCGGGCTCATTTTGGCAATTGAATCTGGGCTCCGGCCGGCCAAACTCGATCCATCCGGCGTGGCCGGCGGCTTCGGTTTCAACCGCTGACGGCACATGAGCGTAATATACACCGCTCAACCACGCATCCGGGTGAATATGTGCAACTTGGTGACCTTCGGCTTGGAGGGCTACGGACCAGAGAGTTAATTTCAGCCGTTCGGGAGGATCGGCCAGGAATGGATGTTCGCGGTCCTTGCCCATCTCGGTTTGGTATGACTTGACGGCGTCCATGATCATGTTTTCGAGAGTTGCGAGCGGCCCTCGCGGCTCGCGCAAAAGATCGCCTGAATGAGTTCCTTGCCGCGTCGCATCGTGAGTCGGCTCTGCGGACAGGGCCGGGTGTGAGTTGATGTGCGAGCGCAAAGCACTGTTAAAATCGTCAAGGCTGTCGAATCCCGTCACTTGATTGAACTGATAAGGCCGCAAGAAGCGATCAAAATCGACCAACTCGCGGATTGCGTCGTTTTCGCCAAGTTCCATAAGCGCCACGGATTTGAGCGCCAGTGCCCGGGTGTGTCCCGGCTCCAGCTTGAGTGCGGTGCCGAGGGAGTCGAGAGCGGCGCCATACTCGCCCATTTGGATCATCGTCGCGCCTTGGATGCAGTAGAGGACGGCCCGTTCGGGATCCAGTTCGATGGCTCGACGGCTGGCGGCCAGCGCCCCGGCGTGATCGCCGGCTCCAATCAGAACACCAACCAGGTTTGCCTGGGCACTGACAAAGCCGGGTGCAATCTCGATCGCGCGACGGTAGGCGGCGATGGCGCCCTCACTATCCCCCAGCTTGGCGAGAACATTTCCCAGGTTGTAATGGGCATTCCGGGAATCGGGTTCCAATTCGACTGCTTTCTGAAGCACTGACGCCGCGACGTCCAGGTTGCCGAGTGCCTTGTGCGCACTTCCCAGGTTTCCATAGGCAGCGGCAAAACCCGGGTTTAAGTTAGTCACCTTTTCCAATGCAGCGATTGCGTCGAGATGGCGGCCAAGATGTTTGTAGATAACGCCAAGGTTTAAGTAGGCGTTCTCGAAGTCCGACTCCAGCTCGGTGGCACGGATCAGCGGCGCAATGGCATCCTCATAGCGACTGATGGCAAGCAAGGCACTGCCGAGATTAAAGTGAGCGTCGGCGAAGTCAGGGGCGGAGTCGATGGCTGTCCGAAAAGCCACGATGGCTTTGTCCTGCTGGTCGAGGGTTTGGAGCACGGCGCCGGCAGTGTTGTAGGCCATGGCGAATTTGGGCCGCGCGATGATTGCGCGCTCAATCAAATCAAGCGCTTCGTCGGCTCGCCCTTGCTGGTGCGCGACGACGCCAAGCAGGTGGAGGGCATCGGGATTGTCAGGTTCCTCATCAAGCACACGCTGGTAGATGCTCTTGGCTTCATCTAGTCGGCCTGCCAAATGGTGTTCCCGGCCCTGATCCAGGGAATCTGCGCTAAGTTCAGACATGATATCCCGCCTGCCGCCGAATCATTGCTCGGGTCATAGTTAGTCTGTTCATTGGTATTAGAGAGTACCCTTGAAATAGGCGATGGTTTTATGGAGTCCATCGTCCAGTTCCACGCTCGGCGCCCATCCCAGTTTTTCCGCGGCCAGCGAGATATCAGGGCAGCGTTGCAGGGGATCGTCCGAGGGCAGCGGTTCGGTTCGCAGATCCGATTTTGAGTTGGTTAGGGCAATGACTTTTTTGGCTAGATCGCCAATGGTGAACTCCGTCGGATTTCCCAAGTTGATGGGGCCGGTTATCTCATCCGGCGCCGCCATCAGCCGAATCAGGCCATCAATCAGGTCGTCGGCATAGCAGAACGAACGAGTCTGGGTGCCGTCTCCGTAAATACTGACCGGCTCCCCTTTCAATGCCTGGACGATGAAGTTGGAAACAACTCGGCCGTCATTGGGGTGCATGCGCGGGCCATAGGTATTGAAAATACGTGCGACCCGAATGTTGAGGTTGTGTTGGCGCCAGTAGTCAAAAAACAGGGTTTCCGCGCAGCGTTTACCTTCGTCGTAGCAGGCCCGGACGCCGATCGGATTGACGTTTCCCTTGTAAGTCTCCGGCTGCGGATGAATTTCCGGATCGCCGTAAACCTCGCTGGTGGAGGCTTGCAGAATCTTTGCATCGGTGCGCTTGGCCAAGCCGAGCATATTGATGGCCCCGTGTACGCTGGTCTTGGTGGTTTGCACCGGATCGGATTGGTAATGAACCGGCGAAGCAGGGCAGGCCAGATTGTAAATCTCATCGACTTCCACATAGAGAGGAAAGGTCACGTCGTGGCGAATCAACTCGAAATGCGGTTCATCAAGAAGATGCAAGATGTTGTCCCGCGTTCCCGTAAAGAAGTTGTCAACGCAAAGCACATCGCAACCCTCGCCAAGCAAGCGTTCGCACAGGTGCGAGCCTAGGAATCCGGCGCCGCCGGTGACTAAAACGCGCTTTCTGGATTGCATTGATAACTCCCGCTAGTGACGTGGGCCGACACTATCATTTGCTCTAGGGCGAAACAATTGGCCTCAGGTATGAAGAAACCTTTGTTCACTGCCCTCCAAAACAAGGCAGGTGAGAATTCCGGACCGATAAGCGCCGGTGTCGATGCCGATTCGGTTTTTAAACGATTCCGGCGCGTGTGTCTGGGAGTGTCCGTGGACAACGACGCAACCGAAATCCGCGTCAGAATCAAGAAACTCCTCGCGAATCCACATCAGATCAAATGGGTCTTGGGCATCAACGGGCAGATCGGGGCGAATGCCGGCATGCACGAACAGGTAATCTCCAACCCTATGGGAAAGGGAGAGGTTGCGGAGGAAACGAAGATGGCCCGCCGGCAGGGCGGCCTGGAAATCGTCCCGCACCGCCTCCATGTCGAGGAACTTACCGGCGATTCCCAATATGTCGATACCGTAGCTGGCTACGGTGGCGGTGGCGCCGTTCATTAGCCAAGAGTCACCGATGTCTTCCCCGTCTACGAACCGGAGCAGGAAGTCCTCGTGGTTGCCTTTGAGAAATATGATCTCGAATCCCGGCAACGGTTCGTTGAGGAGTAGGTCGATTACCTCGAAGCTATCGGCGCCGCGGTCCACATAGTCGCCCAAATAAACAAGAACGAGGCGTTCAGGGGCGCCTTCGGCTATGTCGTCGGTGATTTTACCATGCAGGCGGCGGAGCAGGTCGGCGCGGCCATGAATGTCGCCAATGGCATAAATCCGGCACGCCTCAGGAACCCTTGGCGCATCACCGGGTATTTGAGGTTGCGGATTCCGGTTCGTCGTAGCCATATTCACAGTATAGTATAGCCGCAAACGCGGTAATCTGTTCTTAAGGGTTCACCCCTACGCTTCAGGCAAGTTTGGAGGAGTCCGGGAGCGGCCGGAACAGCGGGGGACGATGGCTGAATTCGGGGTTATATCCACAGCAAACGTATTCGATCCGACAACTAGCGAGGAAAGCTTGTTGCTTGGGCGGCTCAACCGGGTTGAGACCAATCCATCCGGATACTTTGCCGTGCATCTTCATCTCTCGGATTTGCAACGTCAAAACAAGCAGGCGCATTTTCTCGACATCGCAGCCCGTAGTTTTAGTGGTTTGTTGGATAATCACGAAGCGACTTTGTTTCCCCTCTCCAACGCTGACATGGTGCTCGTCTGTCGTAATGTCCCCGTCGACGACGTCGATCCGGTCGTTGACAAAGTTCGCGCCTTGTTCAACGAAGACCCCCTAACTTCAATCGACGAAGGCGGGTTCGAAGATGGTCTATCGAGTTGGTACGACTTGTCCGTTAGCGAGGACTTCGCGGCTTTTTTTCATATCGCCACCGATCTCTCCATGGGGGCGGACCGGCGTCGTGATGAAGAGGAGAAAAACCGCAAAGCGGCTCAGGAGCGAGACGGCAATCCTCTTGGCCCGATGAATTTAGCGGCCATTAATCAGAAGCTCCAGGGCGCCCAGGTTGCCGATTTAATTAATCAACAGACGTGCCTCCAGGTCGGCGCCGGCGGTGACGGCAAAGTTTTATTCCACGAAAACTTCATCTCAATGGCTGAGTTAAAGAAGCGCATCGCGCCGGAGGTGAACCTATTCGCCAGTCCGTGGTTGTTTCAATACCTGACAGAAACTTTGGATCGCCGAATTCTCGTCACACTGGCCGAGCACGATTTCGACGAACTGGGCGAGGTCATCAGCATCAACTTGAACCTTTCGACGATACTTTCGCGCGACTTTCAGACATTCCACAAAGCGGTCGGCGACAACACGTCGAAAGTGGTCGTTGAGATAAACATTCTCGATATATTTTCTGACATGAACTCGTACGAATATGCCCGCGATACGTTGCAGGAGAGGGGATACCAAGTCTTGGTGGACGGCTTAAGCCCGACATCCCTGCAATACTTCGAACCCGCGATCCTGCAATCGGATTTCGTCAAGATCAGTTGGGGAACGGAATTCGAGAGCGATGATGATGACAGCCGCGTCAACGAACTGCGCGAAGTGGTGGCGACCACCGGAAAAGACAGTGTCATCCTCGCCCGGGTCGATACGGAGAAGGCGGTCAAATGGGGCCTCGGCATCGGCGTGAGCCGTTTTCAGGGCTTCTTCATTGACAAGCTGGTGGAAGTTATCAGAAGCGGTAAAAAGCATTGAGGGTCCTGGAATAAGCAATATGGCGAACGTATCGGACACTGCTAAGCGACTGCCCAGTCAGGAGAACCTTCTTCTCGACTATGTGCATCGCTTGGAAAAACGCCGCAAAGGCCGCCGCGCGGTTCACATTCATTTGTCAGCCTTGCGTCCATTCAACCGGCGCGACCAGCATATTCGTGCCGCGGCAAGCAACTTCGAGCCCCTGATCAAGGATCTGAAAGGGCAGATGTTCGCGCTCAAGAACGCGGATCTGTTTTTCGTCTTTAAGGACGAAGCCAACCCCCATGTCGAAACTATATTACAGAAAGTCCGCTTCCTTTTCAGTGACGACCCGTTGATCCTGGAAGAAGACAAGATCGATCAGGACTTCGCCACTTGGTATGATTGCGAGAAGGATTTCGATGCGATCCTGCACTTGGTTCAGGGCATGGACCAAGCCGAAAAGAAACGCCAGACGACCGTCCGTTCGCGGATGGACGCCCGGGCCGCGCTGAAGGTCAAGCAGGAGCAAGGGGAACCCCTGACGCCGGAAGTTTTGGAAAGGGTGATCACGGCGCTCGTCCGCGCTGACTTATCCAATCTGGTCCGCCGTCAATATATCTGTGCGGTTGATGAAAAAATGGTGCCCGAAGAGGAATTCAGTGAACTGTTTATCTCGATTAAGGATTTGCGCGAAACCATGTTGCCGAATGTCAATCTGTTGGCTAATCGCTGGTTATTCCAGCACCTGACCGAGACCCTGGATAAGCGCATGCTTTCCATGTTGACTAAAACCGACAGCATCTCCATCTCCGGCCAGATCAGCTTCAACATCAACGTGGCGATCCTGTTATCGCCGGAGTTTCAGGCATTTGACGACAATATCGCTGCCGGCCGGCGGGGCTCCATGACCATCGAATTACAAAAAGAGGACATCTTCAGTGACCTGAGTTCCTATATGTTCGCCCGCGAATTCGTTCAGGATAAGGGGTTCAAAATCTGTATCGACGGATTGAGCGCCGAGACCTTGAGAATGATCAATACAGAGAAATTGGGTGTCGACATGATCAAGTTGATCTGGGACCCGGACTTGGTGGATGCCGGCGACGAAATTCAAGATAATCTGCGCGATATTGTCCGGCAGCGCGGCGACAAACATCTCATTTTGTGCCGCTGCGATGACCGCCAGGCCATTGATTTCGGCCATTCCGTTGGCATTGGCCTGTTTCAAGGGCGCTTTATTGAGAGCCTGATCGCCGAAGATGGCCGGCGTCGTGAACTGATGCGCTTGAAACGCAGGATCGAGCGTTCGTAGGCAGTATGGTCAGCCGCCGCCATTGATGACCGTTCCGATCTGGCGAGCCGGCGGCCCAATGCCTCTTAGCTCGCTCTAAGGTTCGTCAATCCGCGTCTTCCTTGTCGGCTACACCGGCGTCGGCGAAGGTTGCCATTCCGGCATGGCAGTGGGCCGCCGCTCTGAGCAGAGCCACCGCCAGGACCGCGCCCGATGCCTCGCCCAACCGCATGTTCAGGTCGAGAACAGGCACTTTTCCGATAGCCTCGAGAAGACGGCGGTGTCCCGGCTCAGCAGAGACATGGGCAACTTGGCAATGGTCAAGGGTGCCTGCTTGGACGGCTTCCAGAACTGCCGCGGCAGCACCGGATACATAGCCGTCAAGCAATACCGGCACACGACGGAACCGCGCGGCAAGTGTCGCACCGGCAATGGCCGCCAGTTCCCGGCCGCCAAAATGACGAAGCGCATCCAGGCCGTCTCCGATCGAGTCTTTGTGATGGTGGACCGCATCGGCGACAACCCGGGTCTTGTGTTCAAGGGCATCGCCAACCACTCCCGTACCCGGACCTGTCCAATCCGCCGACTCACCACCGAATGTGGCATGGCAGAGTGCCGCCGCCGAAGTCGTGTTCCCGATGCCCATCTCACCCAGGCACAGCACATCGGTATTTTCTGTCACCGCGCCCATACCGAACAAGATGGCGTCCAGGCACTCATCTTCGCTCATGGCCGGGGATTCTGAAAAATCCGCCACCGGCCGGTCCAGGGACATGGGTTCGACGGACAACTCAACGCCGAAGGTCCGGCACAGTTGATTGACCGCCGCGCCGCCGGCTTCAAAATTGCCGACCATTTGCGCCGTGACCTCGGCCGGGTAGGCGGAAACACCTTGATCGGTAATTCCATGATTGCCGGCGAATACCAATGCCCGGGGCGTGCTCATGCGTGGCGGGTGGTGGCCCTGCCACTCGCTCAGCCAAAGGCTCAGCTCCTCCAGCCGTCCAAGTGAGCCGGGCGGTTTGGTCAACGTCGGTTCGCGCAAACGGGCTGCCTCACCCGATTCCACATCTGGTCCGGGCATTTCGAGAAGCACGCGGCGAAGATCGCCGAAGCTCTGGATGGAGGACAGTTGGGTCACGATCAGCCTTCCTCGGTATTCAGCGGCATTTCCTTTCCTCCGCCCCTCACCTATAACCGAAAATTCAACAACATGCGCGACCAAATTTGACCGGCAGTTCGGACCATGACCGACCCATTCAGCAACCCCGAGATACCACTTTCTGAGCGCCTGTTCTCCGACTGGGGGCGAGATATTCTGGTCGCCAACGGTTTCCTAACCCGCCTGCCGTTCCGACCCGTCGGAGGCGTCGCGCCGGGCGGACTTGCCCAGGCCAGCCGTGCGTTTCCAATTATTGGATTGATTGTTGGGCTGATTGCCGGTGCAGGACTAATGGCGTCGGCGGAGCTTGATCTTCACCCCTTGGCTTGCGCCCTGATTGGGCTCGCCCTGGCTGCTTTGGTCACAGGCGGGCTGCACGAGGACGGCCTGGCAGACGTTGCCGATGGCTTTGGCGGCGGGCAGGATCGCGATGCCAAACTTCGCATCATGCGCGACAGCCGCATCGGCGCCTTCGGGGTTCTGGCCTTGATTTTCAGCATTGGCATTCGCGCGGCAATCCTGGGCGGCCTGCCGGGACCGGGGTTGGCCGCGGCATCTCTCGTCGGCGCGGCCATCCTGTCTCGCGCCGTCCTGCCGGTGTTTATGCATCGGACTCCCCTGGCGCGTAACGACGGGCTGGCGTCGGAGGCAGGCAAGCCGGATTTGGAAACCGCGGGAATTGCTTTGGGATTGGGCGCCATCGGCGGTATCGTTTTCCTCGGATTGGGCGCCGGGATCATTGCTGCCATTGCGGTCCTGGGCGCGGCGGTTGCCGTGGCCTGGTTGGCTCAGCGGCAGATTGGCGGTTATACCGGAGACGTTCTGGGGGCGGCGCAACAAACCGCCGAGACGGCTTTATTGATTGTTGCGGGAGCCATGCTGTCATGAGCCAGGTAACCAGATGGTGGTGGGTGCGCCATGCACCGGTGGTTGGTATGGAAGGCCGTATCTATGGGTCCGATGATGTCCCATGTGACACCTCGGACACGGTCAGCTTCCAGGCGCTGGCGGCGGCACTACCCGGTGATGCTTTGTGGCTGACCTCCCATCTGGGCCGTGCCCGCAAGACCGCCCAGGCCATTGCGGACGCCGGCCTCTCCTATCCCGAGCCAATCATCGAAGAACACTTGGGCGAGCAGGATTTTGGCGACTGGCAGGGTTTTACATGGGATGAGATGAAGGAAAAGGGTGCTGACATTTACGAGGAGTTCTGGCAATTGCCGGCCCGCAATGCGCCGCCCGGGGGTGAGAGTTTCGCCGATCAGATCGCCCGGACCGCCGCTGTCATTGATCGCGTGACTGATGAACACGGCGGCCGAGATATAGTCGCTGTCGCGCACGGTGGAACCATCAGAGCCGCGGTTGCCCATGCGTTGGGTTTGGAGCCGGAGGGCGGCATGTCATTTGCTTTCAGCAACCTCTCCGTGACCCGGCTGGAACACGTAGCGGAAGGTTTGCTTCGCGGCCGTGGCGGGCGCTGGCGTGTGGTCAGCGTCAATCACCCGCCGCTCGGTATGTGATCGTGAGGCTGCATTGAACCAAGTCACGCCCCCCTTGCTCTCCGTAACTTTAATTCTCGGCGGCGCTCGTTCCGGGAAGAGTGCCTATGCGGAGCAGCTCTTGTCGGGCTACGAGAATCGTCTCTATTTGGCCACTGCCGAGGCCGGGGATGCCGAGATGGCGGAGCGCATCCGCATTCACCAAGAGCGGCGGGGCGACGGCTGGCAGACAATTGAGAAACCCTTGGAATTGGCCACGACCCTAGCCGCTGAAGCGCAGCCTGACCGCCCGATCCTGGTTGATTGTCTGACGCTCTGGTTGGCCAACGTTTTGGCCGCCGGCCGGGATGCAGAGACGGAAACTCAAGCATTGTCGGTGGCCTTGCGGGGCTTGGCCGGCCCCGTCGTTTTGGTTTCCAACGAAGTCGGGTCGGGCATCGTTCCCGACAATGCCCTGGCCCGGCAATTCATGGATTGCGCCGGCCGGCTCAATCAGGTAGTTGCCGGGTCCTCTGACCGGGTCCTCTTGATTACTGCCGGCCTCGCCACCACTTTGAAAGACGCCAAACCATGAAGATACCCGCCACCGTCATTACCGGCTTTCTCGGCGCCGGCAAAACAACGCTGATCCGCCACCTGTTGGCCTCGGCGAACGGCCGGCGCATTGCTCTGATCATCAACGAGTTCGGCGATCTGGGCATTGACCGCGAAGTGGTCACCGGTTGCGGCATTGAGGGCTGCGAGGATGATTCGGTTCTGGAATTGGCCAACGGTTGCATTTGCTGCACCGTGGCCGACGACTTCCTCCCGACCATGGAAATTCTTCTCGACCGCCCGAACCCTCCCGATCATATCGTAATCGAGACGTCCGGCCTTGCCTTGCCCAAACCGTTAGTCAGGGCTTTCAACTGGCCGGAGATTCGCTCCCGGGTGACTGTGGACGGCGTCATTACCGTGGTCGATGCACCGGCCGTGCGCGACGGACTATTCGCCACTGACCCCGAGGCCGTCCAGGCGGCGCGGGAAGCGGATGACGCGCTCGACCACGATTCGCCCCTGGAGGAGGTTTTCGAAGATCAACTTCTCTGTGCCGATATGGTGCTTCTCAACAAAAGCGATTTACTCGAGGGCGATGCCCTAGACGCAGTGCGCGGCACCGTGGCCGATGGCACCGGCGATGCGGTCAAAATTGTCTCCACCACCCACGGCGCCATTGATCCGGCCGTGTTGCTGGGCATCGGTAGCGCCGTTGAGGATGTTATCGAAGGCCGCCGGTCCCACCATGACGGCGAAGAGGAGCACGATCACGACGACTTCGAAAGTTTCGTACTCAGTCTCGGGCCCGTCGCCGATCCCGCGGCGCTTGAGGCCTCAATTCGCAACGTGTCGGTGGAGCATGGAATCCTCCGCGTCAAAGGCTTCGTCCATGTTCCCGGCAAGGAATTGCGTCACGTCATCCAGTCCGTGGGCGCCCGCGTCGAGCGGTACTACGATCGATCCTGGCGCGCTGACGAAGTGCGCCGCTCCGAATTGGTCGTGATCGGCGAAACGGGTCTCGACCAAGCGGCCATCGCCGCCGCTCTTCAAGCCGCGGCCTGACATGCATCTCCTGGCGGCCCAGCCCGGCGGCATATCCGACGGCACGGAAGCCGTCGATCTCGGCCAGACGCCCGGCGATATCGTCGTTTTATCCGCCGCGGATACGGAGCTGGCTTCTCTGGCCGACGCCCGCACCCGGATCGAGAATGAAGACGGCGACAGCCCCTCGGTGCGCCTAGCCAGCTTGTTGCACCTGGGCCACAACATGTCCGTCGATCTCTATGTCGAACGGGTTGTTGCCAATGCCAAGCTTGTCGTCATTCGTCTTCTGGGCGGGCGCGGGTATTGGTCATACGGTGTCGAGCAGGCCGCCGGTGTTTGCCGCGAACGAGGCATTCCCCTGGCTTTGCTTCCCGGCGACGATCAGCCTGATCCGGAGTTGGCTGAGCTTTCTACCTTGCCGCCAGAGGTGCAGCACCGCCTGTGGCAGTACTGCGTTCAGGGCGGGCCGGAAAACGCCCATGAGTTTCTCGCCTATGCGGCAAGCCTCATTGGCTATGAGACGGACTGGCGGGAACCGAAACCCCTGATGCGCGCCGGTCTCTATTGGCCGGGACTCGCCGATCCCTCGCTGGATGATTTGCGCGCGCACTGGCAGATGGACGCTCCCGTGGCGGCTTTGGTCTTCTATCGGGCCCTTGTGCAGGCGGCCAATCTGGATGCCGTCGATGCGCTGATCAAGGGCCTCGCCGATGCCGACCTCAATCCACTGCCCGTGTTCGTTGCCAGCCTCAAGGATGAGGTGGCGGCGGCGACCTTGGAAACGCTATTCACGGACGCGTCCCCTGACATCATTCTCAACACCACAGGGTTCGCGGTATCGGCGCCGGGCCGACCCTGGGCGCCGACGCCCCTATCACCGGACGCCGGCGGACCGGTTGTGATCCAGGCGGTATTTTCCGGCGGCAACGAAGAGGCTTGGCGAGACGGCACGGGAGGCCTGTCGGCGCGTGACATCGCCATGAACGTGGCTCTGCCGGAAGTCGATGGACGGGTGCTTGGGCGTGCCGTTTCGTTCAAGGGATTGGCCCGGCGAGACTCCCTCACGGAAACCGACATCGTCCGATATGAGCCGGTCACCGACCGCATTAATTTTACCTGCGAACTGGCATCCCGGTGGGCGCGTCTCCGCCGCACACCAACTGCGGAGCGTCGCATCGCCATGGTTCTGGCTAACTATCCCAACCGGGATGGACGCATTGGCAACGGTGTTGGATTGGATACGCCGGCGGGAACCGTCGGCACGCTACGAGCCCTGGCGGAAGTCGGATATGGGGTGGCAGATATTCCGGAAGACGGAGACGCGCTGGTCGAACGCATGATGGCTGGCCCGACCAACGACATCAGCGCCCTGGGTGGACGTGCCGTCACCGAAACCCTGGCCATGCCCGACTATCAGATGTTCTTTTCCAGCTTACCTAAGGATATGCAAGAAGCCGTCATCGAGCGTTGGGGGGCACCCGAAACGGATCCTTTTTATCTGTCCGGTGACGTCGATTGCGGCCGCTTTGCCATCTCAGCCTTTCGCCTGGGCAATGTCTGTGTCGGACTGCAACCGGCACGCGGCTACAACATTGATCCTCAGGAGACCTACCACGACCCGGCCTTGGTGCCGCCACACAGTTACTTGGCCTTCTACGCCTGGCTGCGAAACGAATTTGAGGCGCAGGCCGTCATTCACTTCGGCAAGCACGGCAATCTGGAATGGCTGCCGGGCAAGGCATTGGCCTTGTCGGAGGTCTGCTACCCGGAAGCCGCCCTGGGTCCCATGCCGCACATTTACCCTTTCATCGTCAATGACCCGGGCGAGGGGACTCAGGCCAAGCGCCGCGCCGGCGCCGTCATCGTCGACCATCTGACACCGCCGCTGACTCGTGCCGAGAGCTACGGGCCGCTGCGTGATCTTGAACAGTTGGTGGACGAGTACTACGAAGCGTCCGGTGTTGATCCCCGGCGTCTGCGGGTATTGACCAAGGATATCCTGACGTTGTGCCGGGCAACCGGACTCGATGCCGACTGCGGGATTTCCGACGCGGACGACGAGGACCAGGCCCTGGCCAAGCTCGATACCTATCTGTGCGAGCTAAAGGAAATGCAGATTCGCGATGGCTTGCATATCTTCGGCCAAGCCCCCGAGGGCCGCCTGCTGACAGACTTGCTGGTCGCCCTGGTTCGGGTTCCCCGGGGCACCGGCGAAGGCGGCGACGCCTCGCTGCATCGTGCTCTGGCCGACGATCTTGAACTTAACTTTGATCCCCTCGATTGCGACATGGGCGAACCCTGGGTGGGGCCGCGCCCCGACGTGTTGGCAGGAGCTGATCCGTGGCGCTCGATAGGCGATACGGTGGAGCGGCTGGAATGCCTCGCGGCGGATCTCGTTTGCGGGGGGCAAAAGGCGGCCAACGAGTGGTCGAGCACGCGGGAGGTGCTTGAAAGCCTTGAGGAAATTATCGGCCCTGCCGTGACGGCTTGCGGCGAGGCGGAGACGGCGGGGTTGCTTGTGGCCTTGAGCGGCCGGTTCCTGGAGCCGGGGCCGTCCGGTGCGCCGACTCGCGGCCGTCCGGATGTGCTGCCCACGGGGCGCAATTTCTATTCCCTGGATAGCCGCACGGTGCCGACACCGGCGGCCTGGACTCTGGGTTGGAAATCGGCTGGATTGCTGATCGAGCGCCATCTGCAGGAACACGGCGCCTGGCCCCGGTCGGTGGCAGTTAGCGCCTGGGGCACCAGTAATATGCGAACCGGCGGTGACGACATCGCACAGGCTTTGGCGCTGATGGGGGTGCAACCGGCCTGGGATACGGCGTCCAGGCGGGTGACCGGTTTCGAGGTGTTGCCGCTCACAGTGCTCGACAGGCCCCGCGTTGATGTCACGCTTCGTGTATCGGGATTTTTCCGTGACGCCTTTCCGGGCCTTATCGATCTATTCGATTCGGCGGTTCGCGCAGTCGCTGCCCTGGACGAGCCGCCCTCTGACAATCCCTTGGCCGAGCGGGTGCGCGCCGAACAGGCCGTGCTGGAAGAATCGGGTGTAGACCCGAAAGAGGCGCGGCACCGGGCCGGGTTTCGGGTGTTCGGATCGAAACCGGGGGCCTATGGCGCCGGATTGCAGGCGCTGATTGATGAAAAAGGCTGGGAGACCGACGCCGACCTGGCTCGCGCCTATGTCGCCTGGGGCGGTTACGCCTATGGGGATGGCGCCGAGGGTGCGGCTCAGCATGGCCTGTTCGAGACCCGCTTGAAGTCGGTCGAGGCGGTGATCCACAACCAAGACAACCGCGAGCACGACCTTCTCGATTCCGACGATTACTATCAGTTTGAGGGTGGCATGACCGCCGCCGTCCGCCACTTGTCCGGTGCCCAGCCGGCGACCTACCACAGCGATCATTCCCGGCCGGAAACGCCGCGTATCCGTACCTTGGAAGAAGAGGTCGCGCGGGTGGTGCGGGCCAGAGTGGTCAATCCCAAATGGATCGAGGGCGTCATGCGGCATGGCTACAAGGGCGCGTTCGAGATGGCGGCGACGGTGGATTACCTGTTCGCCTTTGCCGCCACGGCCCATTGTGTGCGCGATCACCATTTCGACGCCGTGTTTGAGGCTTACTTGGGTGATGACGCTGTTCGTGAATTTATGGAAACACATAATCCGGCGGCGCTCAGAGAAATGGCCGACCGACTTCTGGAAGCCCAAGCCCGGGGATTGTGGAAGCCCCGGCTTAACAGCACCCATGCCGCGCTCAGGAACTTGGCCGGCGGGGTGACTGCGTGAGTTCGACTCCAGAGACGTCGCAAAATGTTCGCGCCGCCCTATGGATGGTCGGCACCTTGTTGTCGTTCATGGCCATGGCTGTTTCCGGGCGGGAGCTTTCGGCTGATCTCGGCACCTTTGAAATCCTGTTTCTGCGCAGTGTTGTCGGGCTGCTTATCGTCGCAGCTATCCTGAGCCGCGGTGGTTGGGCGCAAATCCATACCGCCAGACTTGGTCTGCATATTGGCCGCAACCTGGCGCACTACGGCGGCCAGTTCGGATGGTTTTACGGCCTCGCCCTGATTCCTCTGGCCCAGGTTTTCGCCATCGAGTTTACGTTGCCGATCTGGGTGGCGATCCTTGCCATACCCATATTGGGCGAGCGCATGAGCATTGGGCGCGTTTGGGCCATTGTGCTTGGTTTCCTGGGGGTCTTGGTGATTTTGCGGCCGGGTTTAGAGATCGTCACTATTGGTGCCCTGGCCGTCCTCGCCGCCGCTTTTTGCTATGCCGTCTCCCATACCTTGACGCGAAAGCTGACGGGTACGGAAACGCCGATGTCGATCCTGTTTTACATGACGGTGCTCCAGCTTCCCCTGGGTCTGTTTCCGGCGCTTCCCGACTGGGTTTGGCCGAAAATTACCGACTGGCCCTGGGTCGTCGTCGTCGGTGTGACGGCGCTGTCGGCCCACTACTGCATGGCCCGCGCGCTCATGCTGGCCGAGGCGACGGTGGTGGTGACGCTGGATTTCATGCGCCTGCCGCTGATCATGGCGGTTGGGTTTGCGCTTTACGGTGAAGCCTTCGACCCCTGGATCATCATTGGTGCGGGGCTCATCTTCGCCGGTGTTTACGTCATTCTCAGTGATGCGGAAAAGCGCCGCGGATAAAGCCGTCAATCACCAGCGGATATCTTTTCCACGGAGCCATTTTGAAAGCGAAAGAAGGCGTCTTGCGGCTCTTCCAGTCCTAATATCTCATCGGGAGAAAGTTTCTCGTACAACCCCCGCAAGACCTTTCCTGCGGCGCCATGGGCAACAACAATCAAATCTTCCAAGTTATCTTCCCGCGCTTTGAGCCAATCAGCGAGGCGATAGGACGCCGCGGCATAACTCTCGCCGCCCGGAAACTGAAACTCCCACTTAAATTCCTCTCGTCGTCCAAGAAGGCCGGGATGATCGGCCTCAATTTCCGCTCGGGTAAAGCCGTCGAACTCGCCCCAGGACATTTCCCGGACCCGATCGTCAAAAACCACCCGTTCCTCAGGAAAGCCTAAGATTTCGGCGATGATCGCGGCAGTTTGGCGCGTTCTGCCCAGCGGGCTGACGATAAATGAAAGCACCGCGGGATCGGTAACTAACGTCTTCAGTTTTTGGCCAATGGCCTCGGCCTGAGTTACCCCCATTTCCGTTAACGGTGAATCCAGCACGCCCTGCATGCGCCCTGCCCGGTTCCATTCCGTCTGTCCGTGTCGAATAAGATACATATCCGTGAGCGATCCTGATTACTGCGTGTAAAGCCGGCCGTCCGGCACGAAGGCGGCGAAGGCAAAGGCGAAGGCGACGTCGTAGGGAACGTCTTCCAAGCCCGTATCCGTGCGGCGGAACGCGGTGACATTGCCGATATCGCGGCCGAAGGCAATCCATTTGGCGTCGTGGATGGAGTTTTGTCCGGGCAACCAAGTTAGCACCAACCCGTCTTTCTCGATTGAGCCCTGCTGGCGCAGGTGTTTGAGGGTCCAGGCCTCGTTACCGACCACGACAACCCTTTCAAAGGACCTGACGCCGTCGGGGAGTTCGTAGGGGAGTTCTGCGGCCTGGGTGTCCATGCGTAGGTACGGCGTGGTGCCGTAGGGCCGGGTTTCGGGATCAGCGGGGACAAGCAATTTTCCGTCCGGTACGCGGGTGCGGAATTTTTCCAAGGATTCCAGGCGCGCGGGAATCGTATCGAGGCGCTGTCCGGTCATATCGCCGATGATGCCAACGCCTAAGAACTGCTGCCACCAGGATTCCGTCTCGTGATCGTACATGATCATATCAAAATGGCGTAGCCGGCCCGTATTGCCGAAGGTAAGCGTTCGCTCCATTACTCTTCGGTCGAAGACGACACCGGAGTTGCAGAGCGGACAATAGGTGATCAGCACCGGAATGCCGCTGACCACGTCATTAACGATTTCGTGCCAAAGCAGAATTCGCAAAGGATAGGCCCGGCTATCCCGGCCGATGGTCACGCTGATGACCGGCTCCAGGTCACCGACGCCGCGAACCTGGGTCACTGGCTGGAATTTCGGGTCGTTGATGGGCGGGATCGAATCCCGGGTTGCGCCATCGGAACGGATTTCGGTCAGATTGATGGAGCGCTTGGCGATATCCGTGAGCGGGAACTCGTTGATCCAATCAACTGGGCCGGCCAAGACGGGTCCCGCAGCCAAAGCCAACCAAAGGCTCAGAAAAATCGTTTCAAGCGGAGCCGAAAATCGTAGGATAGGGATGTCAAGGCGCAGCATGGGGCCATGGTAACGAAGCGCGCCGATAGCGACAAACGGAGAGGCACGGAAATGTCGACCAGCGACGACCAGGAATTGGACCGGCGCCACGCCGAGAAGATGGCCAAAAAAAAGGCTGCGCGGGACAAAATTCTCGCTACCAAAACCATTGAGAAAGGTTTGCTCATCGTTCATACGGGCAAGGGCAAGGGAAAATCGACCGCCGCCATGGGATTGGCCATGCGCGCCATTGGCCACGGCATGCGGGTCGGCATCGTCCAGTTCGTCAAGGGCGTGTGGGAGACCGGCGAGCGAGATATTCTGAATAAATTTCCTGATCTGGTTACCATTCGCGCCATGGGAGAGGGATTCACCTGGGAAACCCAGGACCGTCAGCGCGATATCGCCGCCGCCGAACAGGCCTGGACGACGGCCAAGGAACTGATGGCCGATCCAAGCTACAAGATGGTTATTTTGGACGAACTGAACATTGTTCTCCGCTACGGAAACCTTGATTTGGACGAAATTGTGAAAACGCTCGAAGGTCGGCCCGAGGACTTGCATGTGGTTGTCACCGGGCGCAATGCCAAGGACGAGCTGATTGAGGCCGCTGATCTGGTGACCGAGATGACGCAGATCAAGCATCCGTTCCGTTCCGGGGTCAAGGCGCAGGTCGGTGTGGAGTTTTAATATGACGGTACGGAAATGGTTCAAGGGGTTAATGATCGGCGCCGTTGCGCTCACCGCCGCTTGCGCACAGTTGGAAGATGCGCCGGAGCCGACTACCCGCAACCTGATCGATCATGCGGTCTTTACCATCAACGAGTTTCGCGCCAATCCAAAACTGAAACCCTTCGCCCACCATCTCGCTGAGGCGCGGGCCGTGGTCGTGCTGCCGTCCGTGTTAAAAGCCGGGTTTTTCGCCGGCGGCGAGGGCGGCAACGGTGTCCTAGTCGCGCGGGATGCCAATGGAGTCTGGGGGCAGCCGGCCTTTTATACGCTCGCCGCCGCTAGCATCGGCGTTCAGTTCGGGGTTCAGGACACGGCCATCGTGCTGATTATCCGCAACGACGGGGCTCTCAAGTCAATCATGAACCACCAGGGTAAGATCGGTGGCGATACGGGAATCTCCATCGGTTTGCACGGGATCGGCAAAGAGGCGTCAACCACCACGAACATGGGTGCCGATATTGTAGCCTTCGCCAGTTCCAATCTAGGCGCCTATCTGGGCGCATCCCTGGAAGGCGCGGTGCTGGTCGTGCGCAACGATCTCAACACGGCCTTTTACGGTAAAGATGTGACGCCCGAATCCATTATTGCCGGGCGCTCAACGGACCCCAGGACCGAACGCCTAAGATCCGTTCTCGGCGGTGGGTAATCCCTCGAAAGCCCTGATGATCCAGGGCACCGGCTCCGATGTGGGCAAGTCGTTACTGGTCGCCGGTCTTTGCCGCGCCTGTGTGGCGCGGGGTTTGGCCGTGGCGCCGTTTAAGCCGCAAAATATGTCGAACAACGCAGGCGTCACCCCCGATGGTGGTGAGATCGGCCGCGCCCAGGCCCTGCAGGCCCGGGCCGCCCGCATCCCGCTCAGTCGGCACATGAACCCGGTGCTCCTGAAACCGCAATCGGAAACCGGCGCCCAGGTGATTGTTCAGGGCCAGGTGGAATGCACCGCCACTGCGCGAGAGTATACAGCGCTCAAGGCCGGCCTCTTGCCGCGAGTGCTCGACAGCTTCGCGGAGATCGGCCGTGACGCCGATTTGGTCCTGGTTGAAGGCGCTGGTAGTCCGGCCGAAGTTAATCTGCGCGATGGCGATATCGCCAACATGGGGTTCGCCGAGGTAGCCCAAGTCCCGGTCGTGCTGGCTGCTGATATTGAGCGCGGCGGCGTGATTGCCAGCATCGTCGGCACCCATACGCTGTTGACGGCGGAAGAGGCGGCCTTGACCCGGGGGTATATCGTCAACAGGTTTCGCGGCGATCCGGCGCTGTTTGATGATGGCATCGCGGTGATCGGCGAACGCACGGGGCTCGAGTGCTTCGGAGTCGTCCCGTATTTTGCGGACGCCCGCCGTCTGCCGCAGGAGGACGCCCTGTCTCTGGATACCCGGGCCGTGGCGGAGAAACCAAGCAGCGGCCTGATCCGCATTGCCGTGCCGCGCCTGTCACGAATTGCCAACTTTGACGATCTTGATCCGCTGATCGCGGAACCGAATGTTGACGTGGATATCGTCGAGCCGGGCCGGCCCTTGCCGGGTGATTCCGATCTGATCCTTATTCCCGGCTCCAAATCGACCCTCGCCGACTTAGCTGATATTCGCGAGCAGGGTTGGGAGATTGATATCGCTGCTCACGCCCGGCGCGGCGGTCTCGTCGTCGGCCTCTGCGGCGGCTATCAAGTGTTGGGCCGAAAGGTTTCCGATCCGGACGGCGTAGAGGGGCCGCCGGGCGAGGCCGAGGGACTGGGTTTGCTCGATGTGGAAACGGTGATCGGCGGCGACAAGGCTTTGCGCCATACTCAGGCAACCGAAAATCTTACCGGCAAGATCGTTCAAGGCTATGAAATGCACATGGGGGAAACGCAGGGTCCCGACTGCTCCCGCTCATGGCTGAGCCTGGAAGACGGTAGGAACGAGGGCGCGTGCTCAGTCGATGGCCGGGTCATGGGAAGTTATCTGCATGGGATTTTCGCCGCCGATGAGTTCCGTCACGCCTTTCTCGCCGGAATCCGATCCGGCATTCACACCGGCGCGGCCTACGATTCGGAGGTCGAGTCGACACTCGACGCCCTGGCCGCACATCTGGAAACACATTTGGACGTGGACGCATTGCTTGAGATTGCCCTCAAACCGGCAAACTGAACCGGATGACCGCAATGGCGCCCACCCACATGACGTTAATTAACGCCGTGATCGTGTAAAGATACAGCGTCAGATTAATATGTTTGATTGTTACCTGTGCGGTGCCGTCGCCGATCCAGGCATCATCGACGACGCGACCGGAATAGCGCCGCGGCCCGGCCAAGGCGATGTCCAATGCGCCGGCAACCGCTGCTTCCGGCCAACCTGCGTTCATGGAGCGGTGCTTGCCGGAGTCGCGTAGCATTACCTTAAGTGCTGCCAATGGACGCGCGTTGGGCACAAACAGGGCGCCCATAACAAAAAACAAACCAGTCAGTCGGGCGGGGATGAGGTTGAGCACGTCATCAAGACGCGCCGCGGTCATTCCGAATGCGCGGTACTTGGCGTTCCGATGCCCGATCATCGAATCCATGGTGTTGACGGCCTTGTAAATAATCAACCCGGGGAAGCCGAATAACACGTACCAAAACACCGGCGCGACGACGCCGTCACAAAGATTTTCCGCCGCCGATTCGATGGCCGCGCGCGCAACGCCGTGTTCATCCAACTGGGCCGGATCGCGGCCGACGATATGGGAGACAGCTTCGCGGCCCTCCTCCAGGCTCTCGCCGAGGCCGCGGGCGACGGCCTTGACGTGGTCAAAAAGGCTGCGTCCTGCCAACAACGTGGTGACTAGGAACAGCTCAATGATCCAACCCCACTCGTGATTGAGCGACAGCCAAGCCACGGCCACGCCGGCAAGTAGGGCGACGGTAACCACGACGACAACCGCCAGGGCGCCACGCACGGCCCGGTCCATTTCACCGCGCCGCTCGCGGTTGAGCTTACGGTCGAGGAACCCGACCATGGCGCCGATAGCTTCCACCGGATGCTTGATGACGCGGAAGATCATTCGCGTGTCGCCCAGATAGGCGTCGAGGAAAAGGGCGACGATGAGCAGAATCAGGGGATCAAAGCCCTGTTCCCCGTCAACCATGCCGAAACTCAACATGAGGAGAGAATGGGCGGGCATCCCCCCGTCCGTCAATGAAAATGCCCCTACAGAATGGGTGAAACTACTATATTTTCACGCATGACTTAGTGTACCAATACGCATGGCCACGGAACCCTTAAGCGCCGGCACGGATGGCGGCGCACTTGATGCATTGGCGCAAATGCTCGACACCGTTCCCGATTGGGCTCTCATCGCCCTTGTCGCCGTTGTGGCGGCTGCCGCCGGAACCATGATCGGCGTTGCCATTAGCCGGCGCGACGGACCGGTGTCCGGTGACGCAGATGAAGAAACCGAGTCACGGCAAATTGAGCAGGAAGCCAAACCTGCCCTGCCGCCACCGGAAAACCCCGCCATAAAGGCTTACCAGGAATTCCTCGACAGCAAGGGAATCGCCGCGCGAGAGCTTGACGCGCGGATGCGCGACTTTGCGACGCAGTTCAAGGAGATGCGTCAAAATCTCCGGGATCTGAGTCCCGGTGAACCTTCTCTCGACGTGCAAGTGGAGAATATTCGCGATCTCCTGGATGCCGGTGATCTTGAAGCGGCGGCGGGACTTTTGACAGAAATGGGCCTCAACGAAAACCGCGACGGTTTGGCCAAGCGCCAACTTTCGACCAAACATCTCATGGCTGCGGCTGTCGCGCGAATGGTTGCCGGCGACCTGAACATGGCACGGATGGAATTCACCGAGGCCGCAACTCTCTATGCCCAAGCAATCGAATCGCTGCCGTCTTCCGAGGAGAGCATTCATGCCGAGTATCTCAATAAGCACGGGACGGCGTGTTACCAGGCCGGCGACCATACGGCCGCCATTGCCTCGTTCGAGCGGTCCTTGGATATTCTCCAGGCGAAATTAGGCAAGAACCACCCCGATGTCGCCGCCGGTCTCAACAATCTGGCCCTTCTGCACTATTCGCGCGGAAATTACGATGCGGCCGAACCGTTGTACAAACGCGCCCTTTCCATCGACGAGCAGACGCTGGGCATCGACCATTCCGGCGTTGCGACGGATCTCAACAATTTGGCTTTGTTGTACAAACGCCAGGGGAATCTGGAAGCGGCCGAGCCGCTGTTGAAGCGCGCACTCGGAATCAAGCATAAGAACTTCGATCCGGGCCATCCCAGCTTGGTCACCGGCTTAAAGAACTACGCGTCGCTGCTGCATGCTCTGGGCCGTGACGAGGAGGCCGAAGTTTTCGAGGCCCAGGCTGAAATTTTGCCCCCGGCGCGTACCGCCGCTGCCGAGTAAATTGCACTAACGCCGGATCATTCCCCGCCCAACCGCTAGCAATACGAACAGTGCCGCGATGCTGGCCATGAGAAACATCAGGCCGTGCGGTTCCCAGAATCCGATGGCGTAACCGGCCATCACCGGCCCGGCAATGTTTGATCCCTCGAAGCCCATGATGAATGCGGAATTGGCGGAAGCCAGTTGACCGCCCTTGAATCTTTCGCCGAGCATAGCCATTCCGACCGCGTACATGGACCAACCCGCCGCACCCCAAATCACGAGCATCAATCCGAGAACCAGAAATTGATCGATCACCAAGGGCATTAAGAGCGGTGCGATGGCAGCCACGGCACCGCAGCACACCAGCACTGTTCGGCGGTTTACGTGGTCGGCAATCCAACCGATGGGAAGTTGCAGTGTCAATCCGCCAATCAGGAACAGGCTGAGGAAAAAAACCGCATTCTCTTCGGTCATACCCAGCCTGAGTCCGTAAATGGGCAAGAAGCTGAATATTGACGTATCGAGTACGCCGGCCACGATGGCCGCGCCGACAATGGTTGGTGCCGCCAGGGCCATGGCCAAAATTCCGCTGTGTTCCGGAAAGTCGATCCGGGGTGCCAAGCGGCGGATGCCGACCATGGGCAGCATGGCGATGGCGAAGATAGCGGTGCACCAATAGAAAGGGGCATGGCCCTCGGTGCCGACCACAGTCAGGACCAAGGGTCCGGCGGCGAAACCGCCAGCCAGAACGGCGGCATAGAGCGCCATCACACGGCCGCGGGTCTTTTCCAGAGTGACCATATTCAGCCAGGTTTCCGAGATGATCCAGGGAACTGCTAGGCCGGCGCCGATCACGAACCGGAGGATGAACCACGCCGACAGGGATTCAAAAATCGTCATCAGCGCCATGGCGGCCACGGACAGGCTGACGCCGATGAAGAAGCCATTGGCCGGACCTGCTCGCTTGATGCAGTAAGGCACCAAAGGCGCCATGCAGATGGTGCCGAGTGGCGACATGGAGGTGTTCAGTCCGATAATCACCGAATCAACGCCACGGTTTTCCAGCAACAGGGAGATCAGCGGTGCGAAACCGCCAAATGCCACGCCAAAGCTGAAATTGCTCGCGAGCAGCGCTGCTAGGCTGACTCGGCGCTGAGCATCGCTCAGGTGCCTGACCTGATCGAAATCCTGCTCCGCTTCGCCGTTCATGACTGCGCTCCATCTCGTTGAAGCCGCAGCTCTCGTGCCGACGGCGCCGCCAAGGTGGCAGCAATGGCGGATCAGGTCCACCCGGAAGTTGCCGCTCTTTTCATGGCCGGGGAAAGTTGTATAGTCGGCCCGTCGGTACGCGCCCGGAGGCAATGACCAGGAGTGCCCGACGAAATGCAAACCGCTCGAAGGCAAGGACCAAGCGAATGACAGACAAGACCGCCGTAATGATTTGCGGCCACGGCAGCCGTGACGACGGTGCCATCGATCAATTCAATCAACTCTCCGGCCACTTCAAGCAGCGCCTTCCCGATTTCGATATCGAGAGCGGGTTTCTTGAATTTGCCACGCCGGTCATTAGAACAGGTCTGGAAAAGCTCAAGGAGCGGGGCGCGACGCGCATTGTTTGTGTGCCGGGGATGCTGTTCGCTGCCGGTCACGTGAAAAATGACTTGCCGTCGGAGGTTAACAACTTCGCCAGCGAGAATCCGGACATCGAGGTTATCTTCGGCCGCGACCTGGCCATTGATCCGCGCCTTCTGGAGGCCGCGCATGATCGGATCGCGGAGGCCGAGGCTAGCGCCGGGGATCACATCTCCCGCACCGATACCTTGTTGATGGTTGTCGGCCGGGGAACCAACGATTCCGACGCAAATTCCAATGTCTGCAAGGTGGCGCGCATGTTGTGGGAAGGCATGGGCTTCGGCTGGGCCGAAGTGAGCTATTCCGGCGTTGCTTCGCCCTTGGTCGATGCCGGCATGGCCCAGGCCATGAAGCTGGGATACAAGCGGATCATCGTCTTCCCGTATTTCCTGTTCACCGGCATCCTGGTTCGGCGCATCTATGATTGGGCCGACGAAGCCGCCGCCGCAAACCCCGGCACCGAAGTGATCAAGGCTGGATACTTGAACGACCACAAAGGCGTCATCGATTGCTTTATCGACCGGGTCAGCGAGGCACTTGAGGGCGACAACGCCATGAATTGCCTGTTGTGCAAGTACCGCGAACAGATTATCGGCTATGAACACGACCACGGCGCCCCCCAAGTTGGCCATCATCATCATGTGGTCGGCATCGGCACCGATGGCCACGGCGCCGCTGATCATGGCGTTCACCACGGCCACCATCACCACCACGACCACGACCATCATCACGGCCATTCCGGGGAGTCGGACCATGGTCACGGCGAGCATGACTGAATCGGGCGGGCTTGACTCCCGCTTTGATTACCTGCGCGACCCGGCGGAAATTTACCAACGCTCATTTGAATTAGTGCGCGAAGCCGCCGATCTGACGGGGATTGAGGCCGACATGGAGCCGGTCGCCCTGCGTCTGATCCATGCTTGCGGCATACCTGATATTTTGGACGATTTGACCCATAGCCCGGGCGCCGCCGCTGCCGGCCGGCGGGCATTGGAAGCGGGCGCCGAAATTCTTGTTGATGCCGAGATGGTGGCGTCGGGGATCACCCGAAGCCGGCTGCCGGCCGACAATGCCGTTTGCTGCACTTTGAATGACGAGGCAGTTCCCGAATTGGCGGCGGAGCTCTGCACCACCCGTTCGGCGGCGGCGATGGACCTTTGGTTGCCTCGGTTAGCGGGATCGGTCGCGGTTTTCGGCAACGCGCCGACAGCTTTATTCCGACTGCTGGAATTGCTGGCTGAGGGCGCTGAGCCACCTGCTTTGATTTTGGGTTTCCCCGTCGGATTTGTCGGTGCCGCCGAATCCAAGGACGCGCTTATGGAGCACGCTGGAGACATACCGTTCATCACTTTACGCGGCCGCAGAGGCGGCAGCGCCTTGGCCGCCGCCGCGGTCAATGCCCTGGCTGGAGATCAAACGTGAGGACCGGCGTGACCATTATCGGTATCGGCGAGGATGGTCTCGACGGCCTCAGCCCGCGTGCGCGCGCCGTCATTGACACCGCCGAGGTGCTGGTCGGCGGGGAGCGCCACCTCGAGAAGGTCTCTGGCGGTGATGTGGAGCGCGTCACCTGGGGCAAGGGATTCGACGACGGTGTCCGCGCCATTCGTGAAAACGAGGGCAAACGCATCGTTGTTCTGGCCTCCGGCGACCCCATGTATTTTGGCGTCGGCGCCACTTTGGCCCGCCGCTTCGGCCTAGAAGGCTTTGATGTCATTCCCGCGCCCGGCGCATTTAGCCTGGCCGCTGCGCGCATGGGCTGGTCGCTGCCCGATGTGGATTGCCTGACGGTGCATGGCCGGCCCTTGGAAACCGTCAACCTGTACACCCGCCCCGGCGCGAGATTGCTGATCCTTAGCTGGGACGGAACGACGCCGGCCAAGTTGGCGCAGATGTTAGCGGACAAGGGATTCGGTGAAAGCATCCTGACCGCGTTAGGACATATGGGCGGCTCGAATGAAAGCCGGGTTTCGGCAACGGCGGCTGAGTGGCCAAGCGAACCTGTTGCTGATCTCAACACTGTTGCCGTCGAGTGCGTCGCCGGACCGGAGGCCGTCTACTGGCCGCGTGTTCCGGGCCTGCCCGAAGACGCCTTTGAGCACGACGGCAATATCACCAAGCGCGAAGTGCGTGCCGCCACCCTGGCCCGGTTGGCGCCGCTGCCGGGTCAAACGCTGTGGGACGTGGGCGCCGGGTCTGGAGCCGTGGCCATCGAATGGCTCAGAGCGGAGCCGTCCGCCAAGGCCGTAGCCATGGAACACAAAACCGATCGCGCCCAGGTCATCGCCCGCAATGCCGCTGTCCTGGGTGTGCCCAGCCTTAAAGTCATTGAGGGCGCGGCCCCTGGTGCTTTTGTCCAGCTGGATGGTACGCCAGATGCCATATTCGTCGGTGGCGGCGTGTCTGTGCCGGGGATGCTGAATGCCTGTTGGGATGCCCTGTCCGGATCGGGGCGGCTAGTGGCTAACGCGGTCACGCTTGAAGCTCAGCAGGCGGTGACAAGCTTCCGCGAAACCCATGGCGGCGACTTGACGCGGCTTGACGTCAGCCGCGCCGAACCCGTCGGTGATCTCAATGCGCTCAACCCGTTTAAGGGCGTTCTCCAACTGGCGGCGGTGAAATCATGACCGGGACGCTCTATGGTTTGGGTGTCGGGCCAGGTGACCCCGACCTGCTGACGGTCAAGGCGGTGCGAATTCTGAGCCAGGTTCCGGTAATCGCTTATCCGGCGCCGGACGAAGGCGACAGCCTGGCCCGGTCCATCGCCGCGCCGCACTTACCCGAAGGCCGCATGGAAATCGCCATCCGCACGCCCATGGTGGCGGGAAAGTTCTCCGCCCATGACGTCTATGACCACTACGCCGGCGAGATCGCCGATCATCTGGACAATGGCCGCGATGTGGCCTTGCTCTGCGAGGGTGATCCGTTCCTCTACGGTTCGTTCATGTATGTGTTTGCGCGGTTGGCCGATGATCACCGGGTCGAAGTGGTCCCCGGCGTCTCGTCGTTGGGCGCGTGCGCGGCGGTGGCGGGAACGCCCCTGGTGTCGCGCTCGCAAGCTCTGGCTATCCTGCCGGCGACACTGCCTGAGGACGAACTGGAAGTGCGTATCAACGGTAGTCCGGCATCGGCGATCATGAAGGTCGGCCGGCACCTGGAGAAAGTGCGCCGAATCCTGGTTCGCCTGGGCTTGGAGGAACGGTCCCACTATGTCGAGCACGCCACCATGGAAAACGAAAAGGTGATGCCGCTGTCTCAGGTTAACGGCGACGCTGCGCCCTACTTCTCCATGATTCTGGTGCGCGAAAGCGAAGGCGAGGGTGGGCCATGAGCAAACTTCCTCGGGCCACCGCGATCGTTGCCCTAACGCAGGGCGGGTTGGACCTGGCCCAGCGCATCAAGGCGGTGTTGCCGGATGCTGCCGTGCATGGCCTCTCGGGCCGCACGGACGGTGCCGATGTGCAATTTGAGGATAGCCTCGCGCATTTCCGAGATCTGTTCGCCGCCGGCCGGCCCATTGTCGGGATTTGCGCCGCCGGTATTGTCATTCGCGCCCTTGCGCCCTTGTTGGTGGACAAGGGCTCTGAGCCGCCAGTGTTGAGTGTGTCGGAAGATGGCGTTCATGTGGTTCCCTTGATCGGCGGCCATCACGGCGCCAATGCCCTGGCCGCGGCTATTGCCAAAGCTACCAATGGGGTCGCCGCCATCACCACCGCTAGTGATGTGGCTTTCGGCTTGGCCCTCGACGATCCGCCGACAGGCTGGAACGTCGCCAATCCGGAAGCGGCCAAGGGTATGGTGGCGGCTTTGCTGGCCGGCGAGCCGGTCAAGTTGGATGTCGAGGCGGGAGAGGCGTCTTGGTTAACGAATTCCGGCGCGCCGTTCGGTGAGGCGGGTGATCTTTGCCTGCGCGTGACGGACCGTGCCAGAACTGAAGTCGACGGCGATCTGACTCTTCATCCGCCGACGTTGGCCTTGGGCGTGGGATGCGAGCGCAACGCTGAAACCGAGGAGTTGATCGAACTTTCGGAACAAATGCTGGCGGACGAAGGCTGGGCGCCGGGCGCTCTGGCCTGTGTCGTGTCTGTGGACCTAAAAGCCGATGAGGCCGCTGTTCATGCGGTCGCGAGTCATTTTGGCGTGCCGGCGCGATTTTTTCCGGTTGAGACACTGGAAGCGGAAACGCCGCGTCTAGCCAATCTCTCCGACGTGGTGTTTCACGAAGTCGGCTGTCACGGGGTTGCCGAAGGCGCGGCCCTGGCGGCGGTCGGTGCGGACGGCGCGCTGGTCGTCGATAAGCGCGTCGGTGGGCGAACGACCTGCGCCCTGGCCAGGTCGCCGGGAAACTTGGACTCCGCCGAAATTGGCTCGCGACAAGGGCGCCTCACTGTTGTCGGAATTGGCCCTGGGCCGGATGGATGGCGCACTCCGGCCGTTTCTCAGGCCCTGTCCCGCGCCACCGACGTTGTCGGTTACGGCCTTTATCTCGATCTCATTGCCGAGGCCGTGGCCGGTAAGACCTTGCACGATTCAGCCCTGTCCGAAGAAGAGGCGCGGGTGCGTATGGCATTGGACTTGGCCGCCGAAGGCCGCGACGTGGCCCTGGTCTGTTCTGGTGACGCCGGAATTTATGCGCTAGCGACGCTGGTGTTCGAATTGTTGGACCGCGAGGACCGCGACGATTGGAACCGCCTCGCCATCACCGTGGAGCCCGGCGTCTCGGCGGTGCAGGCCGCCGCCGCCCGGCTCGGCGCACCCATTGGCCACGATTTCTGCACCATTTCGTTGTCAGACCTGCTGACGCCGTGGCCCGAGATCAGACGCCGCATTGATGCCGCCGCCCAGGGCGACTTTGTTGTCGCCCTCTATAATCCAGTCTCCAAGCGCCGCCGCACACAATTGGTTGAGGCGCGCGACATTCTCATGGCTGCCCGGGGCCCCGGAACGCCCGTCGCTCTGGCCCGCAATCTCGGGCGCGACGGCGAGACGGTGGAGATTATCCGCCTGGATGACCTGATCCCGGACCGGGCTGACATGCTGACCCTTGTGCTGATCGGCAACAGCCAATCTCGCCTGACGGAGCGCGGCGTCAACCGTTGGCTCTATACGCCGAGGGGGTACGGCTCGAAAATGGATCAAGCGGCGTCATGACCGTCCACTTCATCGGCGCCGGGCCGGGCGCGCCGGACCTGATCACCGTTCGCGGGCTCGACCTGATTCGCCGTTGCCCGGTTTGCCTCTACGCCGGCTCCCTGGTGCCCGTAGAAGTCGTGGCCGAAGCGCCCGACGGCGCGCGTATTCTCGATACCGCACCTCTGAATTTGGATGAGATCATCGAAGAGATGGCGGCGGCAAATGAACGCGGCGAGGATGTCGCCCGGGTTCATTCCGGCGATCCGTCGCTCTACGGCGCTATCGCCGAACAGATGCGCCGGCTGGACGACCTGGATATCGATTACGACGTGACGCCGGGCGTGTCGGCCTACGCCGCCGCCGCCGCTGCGTTGAACACGGAGTTGACGCTTCCCGACGTGAGCCAGACGGTGATCTTGACCCGCACTTCGGTGCGCAGTTCCGGCATGCCGGACGGAGAAGACCTGGCCACGCTAGGCAAAAGCGGCGCAACGCTCGCCATCCACCTTTCGGTCAACAACCTGGCCCCGGTGGTCCGCGAGTTGACGCCTCATTACGGCGATGATTGTCCCGTTGTCGTCGCCTATCGGGTCAGTTGGCCCGACCAGCAAATCATCCGGGGGACTTTGGCCGATATCCGCGACCAGGTGAAGCAGGCGGGAATTACGCGCACAGCCCTGATCCTGGTCGGTCACGTCCTGGCAACGGAAAACTTCGACAATAGCCGTCTCTACGCCCCCGACCACCACCACGTGCTGCGGCCCAAGGCTTAGAGCTTCTCCTCGATCCAAGCGACGCAATCGTCAACGCTGTCGGCGCAATCGCCAGGCGGCGGGGCTGGGCGTTGGATGAGGACGATGGGGATGCTTGCCTCAAGGGCGGCGGTGATCTTTGCTTCGGTCGCTGCGCCGCCGGAGTTCTTGGATACCAAACAGTCGATGCGATGCTGAGAAAGGAGCGCGCGTTCCGTATCTAGATCGTGCGGAGGCCTTGCGGTGATAACGCGGTAGTCGGTGAGGGGAAGCGGATCGGCGGGCATTTCGATTAGGCGCACCAGGAAATGGATGTCATCCATACCGGTAAAAGCCTCCAGTCCCCGCTGTCCCGTGGTGACGAACACGCGGCTGGCCAGACCGGGGAGGGTTTCAGCGGCGGCGGTCAGGTTCGCCACTTCCTGCCAACCTCCACCTTCCGGCAGCGGCCAGGGCGGCCGGGTCAGGGTGATCCGAGGTGTATTGGTATCGACGCAGGCCTCGAAGGCATGGGTGGAAATGGTTGCGGCGAAGGGGTGGGTGGCATCGATAACCAAAGAGATAGTTTCGCTTGATAGATAATTGGCCAAACCTTCCGCACCGCCGAATCCGCCGCTTCGAATTTCACCGGACAGGGCGGCGACGCTTTTTGTACGGCCGGCCAGGGAGGTTATGACCCGAAATCCGCTCCTGCCCGTGAGTCGGTCGGCGAGATCACGTGCCTCGGCGGTGCCGCCAAGGATCAGAATGGTCTTATCCGTCGGCATGGCCGACCAGCTTGCCGTTTCGGTCAAATACGCAAACCTCCACCCGGGTCCCGCCGGAAAGCGTCGCCAGGGCGACAGAACGGGCCTCGGCGGCAATACGGTCGGCCACCGCCAGGCCCTCGTCTGTCGCCAGTTCCAGCACTTCCATCGCGGTATTAGCGGACTTTACCCGCTTAATGATGTCTGGCGGCGCCTTCAGATCGGCCAGGGCGCTTGCCAGGGCGTCCATGTCCACGGAGGACCGCGATGAGTGGAGATCGAGATTGCCCTGGGCTAGTTTGGTGAGCTTGCCGAAACCACCGGCCAGGGTCAGGCGCTCGACCGGGTGTGACCGCAGATGTTTGAGCAGGCCGCCGGCAAAATCGCCCATGTCGATTAGCGCCTGTTCACCCAACCCATGCATCTCAGCGATGGCGCGTTCCGATGTCGAGCCGGTGGCGGCTGCGATATGGCTGATGCCCGTCGCCCGGGCCACGTCCACTCCCTGGTGGATGGAATGAATCCACGATGAGCAGGAATAGGGAATGACAACACCGGTGGTGCCGAGGATGGAAAGCCCGCCTTGAATGCCCAGTCGCCCATTCATGGTTTTCTCCGCCAGGGATTCGCCGCCGGGGATGGAGACGGTAATCTCCACATCGCTGTTGGCATTATGTTTAGCGGCAAGCCCGGCGACAGCGCTTTCCATCATCGCCCGCGGCGCGGGGTTGATAGCGGGCTCGCCGACAGCCAGGGGCAGACCCGGCAGTGTTACTGTTCCGACGCCCTCACCGGCCCGGAAGACTACGCCTGAGTCCGGTTTCGCCCGTTCCACCTGGACAACGACCTCGGCTCCATGGGTCACATCCGGATCATCGCCGGCGTCCTTGATGGCTCCGGCAACCGCGCGCTCACCATCCAGTTCGTGGCGCGACAGGGCAAAGCTGGGCTCCTGGCCACCCGGCAAGGTAATGGTTACGGGGTCGCTAAACGTACCCGTTAACAGGGCGCCATAGGCGGCGGTGGCGGCGGCGGTGGCGCAGGCTCCCGTCGTCCATCCGCGCTTCAACTCGCCTTGGGGTTTGCGTTTGGCCATGCTCATAATGTAGCGCTTCCGGTCCCTATGCCGCCAGCGCAACGGGTCACGGGAATTTGTCCGACTCCCGCAGCGAGGTCTCTTGCTGGCGCCGCCGGGAACGGGCATATAGAGGGCGCAAAAGGGGACGCCAAATATGAGTGACAGCGCCAAAAAGAATGCCGAGACCAAAAAGCCGGTTGAGAGCACTGCTGGGAAACCGGACAAGAGGCATACGCGAGCCGGAGTCTATACCGCCCTCGCGGCTCTAACTCTCATTGCCATGGGCGCCATTTATGTTCTCAACCAGCGTGGCCCGGCCCGGATATCCGGAACGGTTCAGACGACTGGTGTCGCCGCCATTGGGGGGCCGTTCAACCTAGTCGATCACAAAGGTGAAATCTTCACCGAAAAGAAACTGCTTGGCACCCATACGCTGATTTACTTCGGCTATACCTTTTGTCCCGAAATTTGCCAGACGGCGCTATCAGATATGGCGACGTCGATCGACCTGCTGGGCAGCGCCTCAAAATTGGTCAGGCCCCTGTTCATCACCATTGATCCGGCCCGCGATACGGTGGCGCACCTGTCCGAATACGTGACCTATTTTCACCCGCGCCTAGTCGGACTTACCGGAACCCCGGAACAGGTCACGGCGGCGGCCAAGGCCTATAAAGTTTATGCGGCGAAGGTTGTGGAGGAGGGAGTGGATGCGGACGACGACGATTATCTCGTCGACCATACCTCGATCATGTACCTAATGGGGCCGGACGGGAAATTTAGACTCCACTTCAGCCACGGAACCGATGCCGAGACCATGGCTCAGCGAATGCGCGAGATTTTGTGACCTCAGGAAACGCCCGCGGGATCATTATCGCCGCACCGGCGTCGGGATGCGGCAAGACCACCGTAACTCTGGGACTGCTGCGATATCTGAGCCGCGCCGGACAGTCCGTTGCTTCGGCCAAGGCCGGTCCCGACTATATTGACCCGGCCTTTCACGCCGCCGCCAGCGGGCGATCTTGTCCGAACATTGATACCTGGGCCATGCGCCCCCAAGCCGCGGCCACGGCCCTCGCGGGTTTGGCCGGCGAAGCCGAAATTGTCGTTTGCGAAGGCGTCATGGGCCTATTCGACGGCGCCGCGTCGGGATCAACTGAACGGGACGGGTCCACGGCGGACCTGGCCCGGATGACCGGCTGGCCCGTGGTCTTGGTCGTCGATGCCCGCGCTCAGGCGGCGTCGGCGGCAGCGGTGGTGCGGGGCTTCGCTAGCCACGCCGAGGATGTCACCATTGGCGGCGTCATCTTCAACCGGATTGGCAGTGAGCGGCACGGGGATATCCTTCGCGGTGCCATGACCGAAAGCCTGCCGCAAATTCCGGTGCTTGGTTGCCTGCCCCGGCTCGATGACCTGGAATTGCCGGAGCGCCATTTGGGCTTGGTGCTGGCTGGGGAGCACCCGGAGCTGGAAGCGTTTCTTGAGCGCGCGGCTGACTGGATCGGCGAGCATTTGGATGTGCCGGCGTTGGCAGATTTGGCGGCACAGGGCCATGATCTTCTGGCGTCAAAGGCGGTGGCTTTTCCACCCCTGGGGCAACGCATCGCTGTTGCAAGGGACGAAGCTTTCGCGTTCTGCTATCCGCGCACCCTGGAAGGCTGGAGAGACGCGGGCGCGGAAGTCACGGCGTTTTCGCCGCTGGCCGGCGAAGCGTTCCCGGATGACGCTGACGCTATCTATCTCCCGGGAGGTTATCCCGAACTCCACGCCGGGCAGTTGGCCGAATGCGGAGTTTTTTTTGATGGCCTTAGATCGGCAGCCGGGCGTGGTGCGTGCCTCTACGGGGAATGCGGCGGCTATATGGTGTTGGGTGCCGCGCTCACCGATGCCGATGGCCAACGCCATGCCATGGCCAATTTGCTGCCGGTGGAGACGTCGTTTGCGGAGCGAAAACTACATCTCGGATATCGCCGGGTGACATTGTCTGCAGATTGCCCGCTGGGAACAGCGGGCGACGCCTACCGCGGCCATGAATTCCACTACACGGCAATCTTGGGCGAAGGGCCCGGCGAGCCTTTGTTCCAAGCCTGGGACGCGGAGGGCCGCGATCTCGGAAATTGCGGGTCTAGAGCCGGCTCGGTCATGGGCTCCTTCATCCACCTGATTGACGCCGAATAACCTCTGAAATCGGCGTTTTGGTTGCCATACGCCGCAGAACGGGCTACCAACCGGTGATCATGTTCGGGCGCACCGCTGGAAAAAAACAGAAGACGCAAGAGGTTCCGTTTTGGCAACGGAGAACCCTGGCCGAGATGACTCCCGACGAATGGGAATCCTTGTGTGACGGATGTGGCAGGTGCTGCCTCAACAAGCTGGAGAACGAATTGACCGGCGAGGTCTATTTTACCGACGTGGCCTGCCGCCTGCTGGACCCGGAGACCTGTCGTTGCACCAGTTACGAAGACCGCAAACGGTTCGTGCCGGAATGCCAAATCCTAACGCGCCGCAATATCAAGACACTCGGCTGGCTGCCGTCAACCTGCGCTTATCGTCTTGTTGACGAAGGCCGGGAGCTATACTGGTGGCATCCGCTGGTATCCGGCGATCCCAATACTGTACATGAAGCCCGTATTTCTGTCCGCGGCCGGATTGTCTCCGAGCGCGATACGAGCGATCTTGAAGATCACGTTGTAAGTTGGCCCAGATAAGGAGAGTTTTGTGACCGACGCACCTGCTAATTTTACCGGCGTTCTCGCCGCCGCCCTGACACCGCAAAACGCGGACCTGTCCCCCAATCAAGATTTGATGGCGTCGCATTGCCAATGGCTTTTGGATAACGGCTGTGACGGTTTGGCTATTTTGGGAACAACCGGCGAGGCCAACTCCTTCGGCCTTAAGGAGCGGATTGGGATCATCGAAAGCCTGGTCGAGGCGGGCATTCCGGCGCAAACCCTGATGCCCGGAACCGGTTGCTGTGCTGTTAGCGATGCGGTCAGTCTAACGCGCGCGGCTGTCAATGCCGGCGCCGGTGGCGTGCTGATGTTGCCGCCGTTCTATTACAAGAACCCGACCGACGCAGGGCTGTATGCCTATTTTTCGGAAGTCATCCAACGGGTCGGCGACTCTCGGCTCAAAATCTACCTCTATCACTTCCCGCAGATGTCGGCGACGCCGATCAGTTATGACCTGATTGAAATGCTTCGTAAGGATTACCCCGACACGGTGGTCGGCATGAAAGATAGTTCCGGCGATCTCGACAACATGGTGGGTGCGGCTAAGACGTTTCCGGGATTTACCGTGTTGAGCGGCGCCGACGATTTGCTGCTGCCTGTGTTGCAAGGTGGCGGGGCCGGCTGCATAACTGCGTGCGCCAACGTCGGCTCAAGATTGGCGGCGGACGTCTATGCCGGGTTCCAGGCGGGCGACGATGTATCCGCCGTCAACGGCACCCTGACCGAACTTCGCATTCAAGTGAGCCGGTTCCCGCTCTCGGCGGCGCTCAAGCAGTTGATGGCGCGCCACTCGGGTGATGAGTCCTGGCTCAATATCCGCCCGCCTTTGGCTAAACTGAGCGATCAGCAGGTGCAGGAGCTTTACGGCGCATTCGATGGTCTCGATTATCAAATGGCGGTTGCCGCCTGAAGCGGAGGGACGTTCCGGGTGACAGGCACAGCAGCACAGCAGACCACCGTGGATATCGGCGGTCTTGTCGTGCCGGTCACCCTACGCCGAAACGCCCGCGCCAAGCGGGTTATTCTGAGGATAGAGCCGGGCCGGGCCGGAGGCGAGGATGGTGTTGTCGTTACGTTGCCGCGCGGCGCCTCGTCCCAGGACGGCCTGGACTGGCTATGGGCCAAGGCGGAATGGGTTCGCACCCAGCTTATGTCTCTTGCGCCCATTGTTCCTTTCTCGGCCGGCAGTGCGATCCCGGTTCTGGGTATCGATCACGTCATTCGCCATTATCCCGAACGGCGCGGCGGGGTTTGGGTCGAAGCTGGGGAGATTTGCGTCAGCGGCAGGCCGGAACATACTGCGCGACGGGTGCGCGATTGGCTCAGGCGGCAGGCCAAGCAGGAAATCGGCGGAAGAGCCCGGGATAAGGCGACGCGGTTGGACCGGAGCATCGGCCGTTTAGGCTTTCGCGATACCCGGTCGCGGTGGGGTTCCTGTGCGCCGGGAGGGCATCTGAACTTTAGCTGGCGGCTGATCATGGCGCCGGAGTTTGTCCTTGATTACGTCGTTGCCCATGAAGTGGCACACCTGAAAGAGGCCAACCACGGAGCAAATTTTTGGTGCTTGGTCGAAACCTTGACCGAGGAGACCGACACCGCGCGAAAATGGCTGCGCAAACACGGGGAGACCCTGCACCGGTTTAGATAATTTTGGAGAATCCGGGCGTAACTCTCTGGAAAGACGATGTATTTTTTCTCCTCGGTTGAACTGAGTTAATCTCGGCACTATGATTCGGCATCATGCCTGGAAAAGAAAAACTGCCGTGGCCCCTGACACCGGATGGTGTCACGGATTGGGAGTTTGTCTTCGAGGATTCGGAGACTGGGTTCATCGCCCTGCTTGGACACGCCACAACAGCGGACGCGCTTAAGGATTGCGCCATCGTCATTGTTCAAAACCTGTTTATCCGTGACGACGACGGCGACAACGTCATGAAATTTATCATCGAGCTGAATAAGGTCTTTCCGTATGACGACGATGGTTCGGGTGATTTTTCCGTCATGCAGGATGAAACCACCGAGTTACTACGCAAGATTAAGGACGAACGGAAGCAGAAGGCGGAAGAGTATCTGGCCAACAAAGGTTCCGGCGATGAGCGGCGGGCGGGTTAGCCGTTCGCATAAGCTGGGGCGCAAACCGTGATTCATGCACAGACGACATTGAGCATTGCCACCCCGGGGCAGGGATTGGTCGATTTCACCGGCCAAGCAGCCGTCTGGGTTTCCGATCAGAATGTAGGGCGTGGATTGCTGACGGTGTTTTGCCGCCACACCAGTGCGTCACTCACCATTCAAGAAAACGCTGACCCAGACGTGCAGCTCGATCTCAACGACTTTTTCGGGCGTTTGGTTTCCATCGACCCCGCTCTGTACCGGCATGCGGCGGAAGGCCCCGACGATATGCCGGCGCACATAAGGTCGGCGCTGACCGACACGTCTCTCACCATCCCCGTCAGCGGCGGACATATGGCCTTGGGGACCTGGCAGGGCATTTATTTATTTGAGCATCGCAATCGCCCGCATCAGCGCGAGGTCGTCCTGCACCTTGTCGGCGATTAGTGTCGGCCTCAGGAGGCCGTGTCGCCGCTTTCATTGAACAGATGCACGTCGCGTTGCGGGAACGGTATGGAAATGCCCTCGGCGTCGAAACGTTGCTTGACTGTTTTCAGCATGTCCCATTTCAGCGTCCAATAGTCGCCGGCCTGACACCAAATTCTAACGATAATATCAACCGAGCTGGCGCCCAGCTCGCCGACCACGATCAAGTGTTCCGGATCGTCCATTGTCCGTTCATCGGCCGTGACGATATCGTTGATCACAGTCATGGCATGGTCTATGTCGTCGCCGTAACCGATGCCGAATACAAGGTCCAAACGCCGCGTGTCGTTATGGCTGTAGTTTTTGACCGGCGTATTCCATAGCTGATTATTTGGTAGGATAATTTCCACGTTGTCAGGCGTGGCGATGTGGGTCACGAACAGCGATACCGATTTCACGGTACCGCCATGCCCGCCGCCTTCGATGTAGTCGCCCACTTTAAACGGCCGGAAAATCATGATCATGACCCCGGCCGCCACGTTGCTGAGTGTTCCCTGCAGGGCAAGGCCGATGGCCAGGCCGGCGGCGCCGAGGACGGCAATGAAGCTCGTCGTCTGGACGCCGAATTGCTCAAGGACTGCAAGGATCGTGAAGACGAGAACAGCATAACGCGCCGTGCTGGCGAAGAAGTTTGTGAGCATCTCGTCGGCACGCTCGACCTTTTCCAGCGCCCGCTCCACAAGTGATCGAATGCGACCGGCAACCCACCAGCCGACGACCAAAATGGCTATGGCGCCGATCACCTTGATGCCGTAAATGGTGATCAGTTCCACGGCTTGGTTAATGATCTGCTCAATTTCCGGATTCATGGCTTTTTCTCCACCATCTGACGGCGCTAAGGTGGCCCCCATATAGCATTCCTGTCAAGCACCGGCGGAGCCGCCGCGCAGCCATGAAGAAGCAGAAAAAAGGCAAACGCCGTCCACCGGCATCCCGCAAGAAGCGAAAGAGTACACTCTCGCCTTCCAGGCCCGCCGCGGTTATGCCATCCGATGGCGATGTGTCGCCTTCCATGACGTCACTAGGCTTGGTTGTCAGTCAATTGCAGGCGGGGCAGCCGGCGGAGGCACTGTCTGTTTGCCAGAGGGTTTTGGCTGTTGAGCCGGACAATGCGGAGGCTCTCAATCTTGCCGGCGTATCGCTTTTCCAAATGGGCGATGGGCGCCAAGCCCTCTCCATGCTGGATACGGCCGTTGCTTTCCAACCCGATCATACGGATGCGAACAATAACCGCGGGAATGTGCTCAGGGCCATGGGCCGCCTGGACGAAGCCGAGGCTGCCTACGGCGCCGTTCTGGCAGCCGATCCCAATCATGTGGATGGAAACTTTAATTTTGGCATTGTCCTCGAAGCCCAGGGCCGATTCGCTGAAGCTGAAGCCACCTATCGCCGCTGTATTTCCGCCCGCACCGGATTCGCTGCCGGCCATTTTAATCTGGCAAATGTGCTCAGGGCTCTTGGCCGCCTGGATGAGGCGGTGGTGGCCTACGGCCGCGCCATTGACCTGGACCCTTTGTTGGCGCCGGCGCATGGTAATTTAGGCACGGTACATCAGGAACTCGGCCGTTTGGCTGAGGCCGAGGCCTGCTTTCGCAAAGCGACCGGCCTGGCTCCCGAATTTGCCGAGGCCCACTACAACTTAGGAATCATCCTCCAGGAAACTGGAAAATTCGACGATGCGCTTATCGCTTACGGGAAGGCCCTGGATGCGGCGCCGGACCACGTCGGCGCGGTGCTCAACACCGGTTATGCGCAGAAAGAACTGGGCCGGTTCGATCAAGCCGAGGCCGCCTACCGAAAAGCCATGGATATGGCGCCGGACTACGATAAGTCGGCTGTCAATCTGGGCGACCTGCTGGTTGAAAGCGGGGATGCGGCGGGGGCCATTGCCGTTTGCGATGGCTTTTTGAATGGCCATGCGGGGAATACCAGTGTCCTGGCATTCAAGGCGATTGCTCTGGCTGAGTTGGGCGATGAGCCTGGGACCAGGGAGTTACTTGATTTTGATCGCTTGATCGCGCCGCAGGAAGTGCCTCCGCCAACGGGTTACAAGAACATTGGCGAGTTTAACGACGCCCTTGCCGACCACGTTCTCGGCCATCCGTCATTGAGCTTTGCCCCATCCAGCCATGCGACGCGTAACGGCCGCCATTCGGGAGAGTTGTTGAGTGAACCCCTCGGTCCCATGGTCGATTTTGAGCAAGCCGTTCGCAATGCCGCGGAAGCTTACCGCGAGGATCATCCGCCGGACCCAACTCACCCGTTTCTTGCCCAGGGTCCTGATCATGTGGGCTTGAGTGCGTGGGGGGTGGTGATGGTCGAGGGCGGTCACCAAATTGCGCACATCCATCCGGCCGCCTGGCTGTCGGGAGTCTATTATCCGCAACTTCCTGGCGTCGTTCGGGACGATGACCCGGATCATGCGGGATGGATCGAATTTGGTCGCCCACCCGACGACTTTCACTGGGATAAAGAACCGCCGATGCAGTTGATACGGCCCGAGGAGGGGTTAATGATCTTGTTCCCGTCCTATATGTACCACCGCACGGTGCCGTTCCAATCGGACAGTCCGCGCATCAGCATCGCCTTTGACATATTGCCGCTGCAGGGATGAGATGGAGTCCGCTAAACAACGCTCGTGGATATTTCGCCGATGCCGTCAATGCCGCCGGTGATCTTGTCACCGGGTTTGACCGGCCCTACGCCCGCGGGCGTTCCGGTCATGATCAGGTCGCCGGGGACTAGTTCAAAAAGGGTCGATAGGTGGGAAATCGATTCCGGCACGCTCCAAATTTGCTGCGCCAGATCCCCGTCCTGGCGAACGTCACCATTTAAGGAAAGCCAGATGCGTCCGCTGGCCGGATGGCCGATGTCGGCGGCGGGAGCAATGGCCGAGCAAGGCGCGGCGTGATCAAAAGCTTTGCCGGGCTCCCACGGGCGGCGCATTTCCTTGGCCACGCCTTGCAGGTCGCGCCGGGTCATGTCTATGCCGACACCGTAGCCGTATACGTGATCGAGCGCGTTCCCGGCCTTGATATCGGTGCCGCCCGTGCCGATGGCAACGACCAACTCAATTTCATGGTGAGTATTTTCAGATTGGCTCGGATAGGGAAACTGGCCACCGCTCTCTAGGATTGCGTCGGCCGGCTTTTGGAAGAAAAAGGGCGGCTCGCGTTCGTCGCTGCCGGCCATTTCGCGGATGTGGTCCAAGTAATTGCGGCCGACGCAATAAATGCGGCGCACCGGGAAGCGTTGTTCACTGCCAACGACGGGGAGCGTAGTTTGCTCAAGGGGAAAAACGAAGTTCATTGATAACTCTCAATTCGCCGGATCAATTGGAGGCACGTTGCGTCATTATTTTCGGTGCGCTCACTGCCGGCGGAGGCAGATCGCCAATGTGATAGTTGTGGCAGCCAACACAAGAATCACTGGCTTCGACTTCCGTATGGCAGGCCGCACAGGTTCCGCGCTGGATAGAGCTGAAGTTACTGGCGAACGTCAAGGGGTTCCTGTCCTTGAAGCCGGCCTGGGTATCGGCCTTTGGATTGAGGCGATGGCATAAGGTGCACCCTTCCGCATCAAGCAAGGAGAAGTGCGCGGTGTGGGAGAAGGCCGTGAAGTTTTGCACATGAGCGGCAGGTCTTTTCCCCATCCAATTGACGTTCAACCCCGAATCAGGTCCACCGGCATCAATGGTGTGGCACTTGGCGCACCGGCCCGGGGCTTTGGGGTTGGCCAATGGCTCGAATACCTGCCTGGCCGCTTCGGGGGCCGTGCTCGCCGAGCCGGAAACATCAAGCCATGACGATAGAAACGTGTCGGCATGGCCGCGGGGCCGGTAGAGAAGGACGAAGGCATCGCGGTACCAACCTCCGGCTACGGACCACTCTTCGCCTCCAGCCATATCCATTGGCTCCTCTTCGCTTTCGGCCGTATCTGCCGCCTCACCCTCATCGGCCGCTAGATCACCCTCCTTGTCTAGCTCACCGTCGCCGGATAAGTCACCGTCGCCGGACAAGTCGCCGTCGTCTTTATCCAGTTCTTCGTCTGCCGCCAGGTCTCCATCGCCGGCGAGATCACCGTCACCCGATAAGTCTCCGTCCCCGGCAAGATCACCATCGGCGCTGTCCGAGCTTTCGGCCGCCTCGTCTTGCTGCGGCATCTGGTCCTCTTCAGCCGGGTCTGGAATTTCGACGGTTTCCCCATCCAAGTGCCGCTGAATTTCGACGGCCAAGCGAGGGAACCAGTCAAGTTGGGCAGTGCTGATGGCGTCCATGGGAAGCAAACCAGAGAGCGACGACAATTCAGCACTGCTAAGTTCGCGGTCGAGGGCGTCTTCCAACCGCTCTTGAAGTGCCGGAACACCTCGTACCGTGAGGTCGAAAAACAGTTTCTTCACGGACCAGGCGTATGTCTCAATTGCCACGACCTGCTCATCGGTTGCGTCCGCCAAATCCATCAAATCGAGATCGGTGAGCATTGCCCTGGCCTCGGTGAAGTCCGAAGAAGTTGACAGAAGAAGGGTCATGAACGGGGTGATCTCGCCGTCTGCATCTTCCGGCCAGGCGCCAATAGCTGCTTCCAGGTCCATCAGAGAGATCACGTCGAGGCCCGGCACGCTTAAGAATTCGATTCCCTTGGCTGTGGCTCGGCCAACGCCGGTGATTTGACCACCGTGGCAACTATTGCACGCCGTTTCGAAGTCTTTTACGACCATGGTTGAGCCGCGGGCATCGGGAGCATGACAACCGGTACAGCCCTTTGGCGTGTGCTCCTTCATGCCGGATTCGTGGAAATGCGTCTGAAAGTGCTTGGCGTGATCAAAGGCAATCCGCGTTCGACGCTGAAACGGAAAATTCGTAAAGGCCGGATGGCCGTCGATGAGGCTGCTGAAAATGGAAGTGTGACATGTCATGCAGCGCTGATCCGGAACTTTCGTTAAATCAGCCGAACGGCCTTCATGCTCCTGATGACAAGTGCCGCAGGGCAAGAAGCCGGTTGATTCATGCCGCGGCGCCATGACGGAACGGGAGAAGTTGAGCGCCCAGGGCCTAGTCTCGGATGTGGCTTGGCCGGCCCGTTCGTGCACCACCGCCAACTCGGGTTTCGGCATTCCGTGAGGGTCGAGACCATTGACACCAAGTGAGTGACAGGCCATGCAGCGCTTACTGTCCTTGACTTCGTAAGACCTGGAAAAGGCGGCAGGAAACCAAGTTACGGGTCCGTTATCGAACACGCTGTGGCAACTGTCGCATGAGCCGACCCGGCTGTGCTGAAAAGTCAGCTTTCCGGGGTTAACGAATGCCGGGAGGTATGATCCGCCTGAAACAAGCAGGACAACACCAATTGTAAGTACAACGAGCCAGTTGCTGGCGGCACTAATCCGGCTGCGCCAGTTGCGGATCGGGGTGCAACGGGTAATCGACCGGCAGCAGGTGCCGTCCGGCAGCGGCCCTAGTGAGCATGATCCGCCGGCAAGATCAGAGCGGGTGCATAACCAGCGGCCGTCCTGGTTCAATGGTTGGCATTCAAAGTCCGCTTGGCACTGCCCTTTTCCGTCGGGGCCGATGTGGCAGGGATAGCCTTTGGCGGCATGGCCGCATCGCCATTCCTCATTTGGCCGTTGATAATGGCTGCGGCGAAAATCAAAAAACTGCAGGGGCCCTCTCATCATGCCCCTCCACTGAATGCATAAGCGAGGATCAAATGCAGCACGGCGATTATCAACAGGCTGAAGGTTAGCGGTACGTGCACCAACAGCCATGCCTTGAGGGATAGCTGCAAGGAATAATGAAAATCCAAATCGTTCTTTTTGAGAACCAGTTCACGTAGCTTCGCAGCGAATTCCCCTTCTTGGGCATGGAGATAACGGTCCATATTGTCAAACTCATCGAGCAAAGCGACAAGCGCCCTGTCAGATCCCATCAAATGGAGTAGTAGATTTCTCGGCTCACCAAAGAAGCTGTGCAGCCGGGAAATGTAAAAATCACTGATGGTGGACGACTTGGTTTCGACAGTTGATTGTAGGGCCGTTTCTTCCGCCTCTTCCCGCAGTTCCCTGATAAATACGGGTATCCTCTCCCAGATGACTTCCTCGCCCCGCCTTGCCAGGCGCCTGGGCAGGCTTCGCATGAGGAACAGCCCAAATATACCGCTTGCGGCGACAACCACGAACAAAAATGCGAGAAGTAGCTCAAGTAGACCGCCCGGCACCCGCCACTCGACGTGGACAATAAAAATAAGAACACTTAGCAGGCCGCCGTATATGTGGAGTTGCATCCAACCCGCTGCAGATCCGATCGGCACCATGGTTACAGATTTGCGAACTCGGAATACGGACAATACCAGGACCGTAGCAAGAAGAAGCCAGCCGGATAGAAATGCCTCGCGGTACAGCGCCACGCGGTAGGCCTCGTGGAAGGCCAGCAAACCGGCCGCAACGGCGACGGTGATCGCGGAATTACGAAGCGTGCGGCCAGCAAACGTCATGTCAGCGACTCATCCATTTTACGAGCGAGTCCATATCAGCCATATCCGTGCGCTTGAGCGCATCATGAGGGCAGGCACGTTGGCATGCCGGACCGCCCACCTGATCGACGCAAAAATCGCATTTGGTGGCTTTCACAATGGGGATGTTGGTCAATTCATCGCGGATGAACTCACCCTTGCCGTCGCGAATTTCAACCATTCGAATATTGTCGTAGGGGCAGTTGCTGGCGCAGGTCGAGCAGCCGATGCACGTCGTATCGTTAATAACAACATCGCCGGTGCGAACGTTGCGGTGAATGGCGCCTGTGGGGCAGCCGATCATGCAGACCGGGTCCGTGCAGTGCATGCAGGCATTGGCAACCATATAGTGGCTGACCTTCTGCCCATGGCGAATAAAGCGTGGATTGTTGTTGTGGCCCTTGGCACAGGCACTTACGCAAGCGTCACACCGGACGCAGCGGTCAAGATCGATCAGCATTGTCTTCGTGCCGTTGATGTAACGGTTCTCCACAAGGCTCTCCAGGACGTCGGTGGCAAGTTGCCTTGTTCCGTTCACCGGCTGTTGCGTCTCGTTGCGCCGCTCAACCCGTACCGGCGAGGCCCGCCGCCGCCGGGACAGTATGGATTCCGGCATCATTTCCTCGGGCAGGGTCGGCAGCACAAGTTCCTCAATGACATGAGTCGGAACCCGCAGGACATCTGTATATCCCACGGCCCTTAATGTGTTTTGCAGCGCCCAGGGCTCTGAGTCTTTGTGGCGCCAGTTATGGGCAATTTCCTCAAGCCCAAACACATCCCCCCGGCCCATGAAACGAACAGTTCGATGGCCGTGGTTGACCCGATGGCTCAACCGGGCAAAGCCGGATCGGATTAGCAATAGCCCGTCGGGGTAATTTTCCTCCTCGGCGATAAGCGGCTCCTGAGCAAAACGGTCACGGGAACTTCCGGCGGCGAATCGGTTGAAGGATATGTGCCAGTCAAAATCCCCGTATGTCTCGAACAGCGTCCGTTCAGCAATCTTGCCAACGGTCTCATCGTCCAGGTGTTGGAACAGAGGAGTCTGGCGAAGACGGTGCATGAGGGCATGATCGCGATAAAGCTGATGAACATGATTGCGGAAATCAGCTACGAAACGACAGATGTCGCGAATCCCCTGGCGGCGAATTTGCAGGACCTCGGACGGCCCCATGGCGACAATCGTCGTCGTTCGCGTGGCTCGTGTCAGGGCGGCAATTTCGCCAAACATTTCACCGGGGGTCAGAGTCGCCATCTGCTGGCCCTCGAGTACGCTTTCAACATTGGCAAGCGATACCCGGAGACGATCACTTTCCGATCGGGATCCGCCGGACGTCTCCTTGCCGGAGTACAGAGATGGATCTCGAGCTTCGGGGGTTAGCGGGTTGGACCACAGTTGGGCAATCGCCTGAAAAATACTTTTACGCTGAATGTCAATGCGACCGAGAATTTTACGCGGCAACCCCGGATGCAGGACCACTTCCAAATGCCCGGACATCAGTAGAAATGCCAACGTGCCGTAGTCGCCGCGGCGGATGATTATATCGCCCTTCTGGTAACTCTGGCAGCGCATGTCGTTGCGAACAATTTCACGTAACGGCGCCGAAGGCGGAAATAGGGATGGGTCCATGTCGCAAAACGGCTTCATGGCAAGGATACGCTCGACCTGAGCGTCGTCCATGTTCGGGTCGAACGGATTATCCCATCGTTTTGGGCGTAGGATTTTTACCGGTTCGGCCATCGTGCCCCCACTTCCAACAATCGCCTACGGATCAGGGCACCGCTTTACCTTTGTACTTGTCCGCACCTGGCATCATCGCGTCCAGGCCGGCAAACGCACTGCCGTCATGAGCTTCGGCGAACTTGCGGGCGGCGGCTCCTACTTTGTCGGCAGCGGCATTGAGTGCATCCGCATTGTTCAATTTCAGCTTGGCAGCTTTGGCGGCGGCAATCATCTCGGCCAATTCCGGCGCCTGAACGGCCGCAGCCATTTTTTCAAGTGCGACGCGAGCGGCCTTGGCGCGGCGAGCCATGGCCTTGGCGTAGTTCGCTTTCTTCGTCGCCTTGCCAACGCCTCGCAACGCGTGCTCCAGATCAAGCGCTTTGCCGACGACATACATCATACGTTTTCGATTGGCAGAGGCGCCGTTGTTGTCCTTGCTGTACCAAACATTGTGGCGAACTTCGCCCTGGCTCCAGGCAACCAAGTCGAACTTGCTGCCGGCCGTGTGTCCGCCCACATTGACGAGCTTTTCATTGGGAACGGTGTGGCATTCAAAGCAATTGTTCGCGACCTGATACAGGCGTGACGGGCGGATCATGCCGGCGGCTTCGGAATCGGCATAGCGTTTCGTTTTGTGCTCTGCTGACTCGCTCTCTTTTTTTGCCCCTTTCCCACCATAATCGCTGTGCAGCTTGATCCATCCCTTTCCGGCGCCATGGCAGGACTCGCATGAGATCCCGGCAACGGGCTTGGTCTTTTCACCAACCACGGCGGAGGTGAAATGGCAGGTCAGACAGTCGCTATCCGCCTTGATTCGCCGGATGCCCATCTTTTTCCCGATTTCTTTGGCCTTTTTGCTCCGCGGCAGGTCTTTAAATGTCGTCGAGTGGTGGCTTGGCTTCCAGGCGGAGACCGAAGATTTGTGGCACTCACCGCAGGCGTCGGGACCCATAACCTGAGCCGGATCCAGCCGAAGTTCCCCACCAGCGGCGTTGGCCGAGGGAGCGAGCAACGCCCAAGCTCCGATAATGGCGATCGCCAAGGCCAACCGGGCGGGAGTGATCTTTTTTTCAAATGCTGGAAGTCTCATGCCGTATACTCTCCTGTTGTTTTGGTGCCTATTCCGCCGTCTTGTCAGATCGGTCGGCTGCCACCAATTATATTGTTCCTTGCAATCGCCATTCGTCCGCGCAGGGCGGTGCTTCAGGCCTCCAATTCCAAATCCTCCGCCGGCACCGAGATACATGTTAAACATGATCCCGCCTCCGGTTGGTGGCCCGGCTCCACCAGATACTCAACATTGCCGCTCTTGACCGCCGTTATGCAGGTCCCACACCCGCCACTGCGACATGCACAATCGATTGCTACGCCATTGGATTCAGCCAGGTCGAGGATTGAACTGGCGCTATCATCCCACTTCACGGTTTTTCCGGACCGCGCGAAGGTCACTTCAATGTTTGTGGGTTTGTCGCTCGCCTCTTGTTCCCCGTCAGGCTTAGCGGCCTTCTTAACCGTAGCCATTCCAAACGCTTCGAAGTTCACGTCGTCCTTGGGGACGCCCCATTCGTAAAGCGCGCCGGTGAGCGATTCCATCATCGGCGGTGGGCCGCAAATATAGAAGTCATAGTTGTTGGACGGCAGCAGCCTTTTGAACAGATCGACGCTGACGAATTCCTGGTGCTGGTAGTCCTTCCCTTCGACATCATCGTCCAGCGGCTGGCTATAACAGATATGGAGGCGGACATTCGAATGCTCGTTGGCAACAGCCTCCAGGTGCTCCTTCATCGCATGCTCGGCGCTATTGCGAACACCATAGAAAAACCACACCTCGCCTTTGAAGCCAGTTTGGCAGAGCGTGTTCAGCATGCTGAGAACGGGCGTAACGCCGATCCCTCCGCCGATTAGTACCAGCGGCCGGTTGCGCTCCGTCTTAAGGTGGAAATGGCCTGATGGCGCCTTGACGTCGATGATGTCACCTTCTTCCGCGACGTCATTAAGAAAGGTCGACGACACACCCGGGCGGCCGTCGGGATCGTCGGGCGGCGGCGGAATCTTCTTCACCGTGATGCGGTAGTATTCGGAATTGGCGGCGCTGTCGGATAATGAATAGCAGCGCACCACCGGCTTCGGCTCGTCGGGTACTTTGAAAGCGAAGGTTAGGTATTGGCCTGGAAGAAACGGCGGCAGTGGCTTGCCATCGTGAGGTGAAAGATAGAACGAGTGGACGCCATCCACCTCCCTGGACTTCATGGTGATTTCGAATTTCCGATGCCCGTTCCACGCATCTTCAATTGATTTGCGTTCAAGGTGATAAGCGGCCAGGGCGGTGTCGACCTGGACTACTAAACTGTCCTGGTAAAGCCGGCTCTGTTCGTTTTCGTTGCTGATTCGCCGGATCGATGCGGTCAGCATGATCATGACTTGGAGCACGACCGCCGCGACGATGAACGCTCCGACGACCTGGACAACGCCCTGATTAATTACCGCATCCATATCCGGAACCATTCTCCGCGCTAATAGACGACTAAAATCTCGAACCGTGCACCCGTGTTGTCATTTCGGTCATCCGTGTTGATTGCGTGGAAGCCCTCAAGCTGTAATTGAACGTGTTGACCAACGGCTTGCTGTAGCTGGAACCCAATGCCGTACGAATCAAAGGCATCGCCGTCGTAATCGTGCTTGGCGGCAATTTCGAGGATGAGGTTGCGGCGATGATGGTCCCAGAACGCTTGGTATCCTGCAGCGAACCCCAGCACATCATCGGTGAACGGGCTAATCTCGGCCCCATAGGTGCTCAGGTTCGGCGATGCGAACAGAATGCCGGTGTTGGCCAAAGGTCCGCCGATGATCGCCTCGCGGCCGGCCTGGGTGTAGTTGCCGATGCTGACGAAGGGGTTGAAGTACATGATGTCGTCGGAACCGTGAACGAGTGACGAAAACTCCCCGGTGATCAGACTGCCATCGCCAACAACATTGCCACCGATTTCATTGTCCAATGCGATCGAGTTGTTGACCCGAAACGCCGTGCTGATGCCGCCCCAGGCTCTGATCCGCTGAATGGCCGAGAGGCCAACGTAGAGGCCGTCGCCGCCGCCGTCGTTGGCATTGTCATCGACATAGATTACGTCGAAGTTGTATGAACTGACGTCGGCATCGGCGAAGGTGAACAGTCCAAACATATTGGCATCGGAACTGCGAGAGCGGTCGTTGCGATCAAGCCGGTCCCAGGCCCACATGCCGGATATTCGCAAGTTCGAAGTATTGGGAAATACCAAGTTGTTACGCACAAATCCGACCGCATCCACCGTGTCGTTGATAATGATGCCTTCCTGGAAGGTGATCGGTTGGCGGCCGACAGTGAAACCGAGATCAATGGGCTTGATTCCGGCCTGGTCAAGTTTTGGAAACAGGCTGCCGACATCGCCTTCAAAGAACAGCGTTTCGATATCAAAGTTCAACTCGTTCTGAAAACCATCGTCGCTGCCGCTAAATGTGTTGCGGGTAAAACGGCCTGGCTGATTGTTATCGAAGGGGCGGAGGCCAAGAAGAATCTTCTCTGTACCGGTCAATTGCAAATTGACGTACAAGTCCATTCGATTGGCAATCTCGGTGTCGCGCTTTCGCGACGCGGTCGAATCGTCAAACGACTGGAAGGCCGTTCGATTGATAAGATAAGACCAAAGCCTGGGTTGCCAAACAGCCCCGGTGAGCGGGACTTCAAATCCCTCATAAAGATTGCCGGTGTCAAGGAACGGGTCGCCCAATTCCAACATAAGGCCCGGGCGGGAAGGGATATCGCCCACAGACTTGAAGGGGATGTACTCTTCGCTGAGGGTGTGGACTTCGACCTGATCGCCGAGCGGCCAGAACGAATCGTACCACCGTTCACCCTTTTCCGATGCGTAGGCCGGGCGCGCCAACGTCAAAACCAAGCCCACAGCAAACCCCAGCGCAAAACACCACCTGCCGGGGCCACCGAAAAATCGATGGCACACACTCATTTCGTCGATCCTCCCCAGGATCAAGGCACGGAACGACCCGACTTTTTAGCTATCGGGCTCTAATTCCCTACATAGTTGGCTAGACCTTATCCAAGTCTAGATGAAAAACCTATTGCAAATCGAATGTTAACTCCCGTTGCCACAGCATTTGTGCACCGGCGACCAAAGCGTCGCCTGCCTGTTTCGGCGTAATGCCGTAGTCGAACCCGACATCCTGCATGGCGATGATAAGATTGATCGGCGCCGGCTGAGACATCAATTTGATGTCTGCCTTATAGGGGCCTTTGCCGGTCAATTGGCTGGCATTGACCTCGTAATCACCCCATCGTTCACCCGAGGGCTCAATGCCACGTTTGTGGTTGCGCTCGGTCGGCGGCTCCCCGGTAAAGATCAGGGATAACGGCGACGGCAGGACACGCGGCAGGGAAATCACCGGATAGGGGATCGGGATCACGTGTTCCAGTTCGCCGCCCCTGCCGTTCTGTGTGACGAAGTAGGACTGCAGGCTGAACAGGTACGGATCCAATTCGATCTTGCCCGCGTGGACGTACGATGAATGGCCGTCCCGAAGGTCCCCGTTGGGATCTCGATCTCCGGAACGGAAAACCACCTTTCCTTCGCTATCGGTGACGGTGACGTCCAGCCACACCAAGCGTTCGCCGGTGAACCCCGTCGGCACATTGTGGCCATCGGTGCCGTTCTTGACCTGGACACGGAAGGCAATGCCACCGGCGTCGGCCTTCTCGGTGACGACATCTCCCATCACATAACCGTTGCGAAGCACCTCAAGGCGCTGTGTGCGCGCCCACTCAAGTAACTCAAGCTGTTCGTCGAGAATTTCTCGTGCGTCATAGCGGTCGTCAACGGATTCCCACCGCTCGGGGAATTCCGTGTCGTCGGTGACCGTATCTTCAAATTTATCCGTACCCCAGCCGGCGGCGACGTCAAATTGCAGCCACTCTTCAAGGTTAGCCATCCTCTGCGCTTCAGAATAATGCGGGAAAATTCCCGGATGAATGACCGAATAATCGGGTCCGGCGAAGAAGTGATTTGTCACCTTGCGCGGCTTTGTCGGCACCCCGCCGACCACGGCGCCCGGACCCATCTCATAGCCCGATACGACGCCCTGAACCTTACCCATGTGGCAGTCCTGGCAGGTTTCGCCGCGAGCGGCGGCAGGTGAGGTTCTGTATTCGCTGAATGCCTCTTCCAGCCGGAAGCCGTTGAACAGGGTTACATCGTGACAGGTGCCGCAGAACATGGGGTTTGAGATGTCGGCGAACTGCGTGACTTCCTTGTGGATCTTGCGGCCGGGTTCGTCGGGATTGGTGACCACTCGGTATTCATGGGTGTTGTCGAGTACCCGCTCCAATTCCTCGTTGCCCTTCGGTCCAAAGATCGGCTCCGTTAAGCCGCCCTCGACCAGAGCCAAGCGCCCACTGGCCTTGTTGTAATTCTTGTTGATGCGGTGGCAGACCACGCAGGTAATGCCTTCACGTGAGGTCGGGTGGCGTTCCAGGTTGGAGACAAATGAATTCTCACCCAGGTTCGCGCCGACTTGATTGTGGCAGCGCAGGCAGAAATCGCCGTTCGATCCATTGGCCAACTCGTTGATCTTGTTGTTGAGCGATAGATAGACGGGACTAAGCTGCGAATAGGAATGCTGTGAAACCCGCCATTCACGGTACTGCTTGGGATGGCAAGTGCCGCAGGTGCCTGCTGAAGGAAAGCGACTTTCGGCAAAAAGCGCTTCATGCTCTTCGCTGGCGTCTTTGACGGCGTCGTCGCTCTCTTCTTTGCCGTCGTCGGCTTCCTTGTCCTCTTCAAGCAGGTCCTTGTCGTCGTCGAGAAGCTCATCCTTCTCGTCGTCAAGAAGTTCATCGCCCTCAGTGGAGGTGGCCGCGACCTGGGAGGAGGCCGGTTCCCCTTTAATCTCGGCCGCGTCGAGCGGTGTGGACAGGGCAAAGAACGCCGAACCGGCGAAACTCAGCGCTAAAAGCGCGGGCAGAATACCCGAGACGAGATTAACTCGGAACGGCGGCCAACTGAACGCCGAAGTTAAATGGCCACACGGTTCCATTTTCATGGATTTTTGCATTTTCTACACCTTCTGTGTCTCGCCCTTTGAGCGGACCTCCCCAGGTTCTTGAATTAGCTTACACAAATTAAAAAATTGAAACAGCCAAAAAAAGACCCGCGATTCAATTGAATCGGAGGATATTCAATCACCGCGTTAGTTATGCAAGTCTAATTCGCGAATACGTCTTGCAGATTAATCGTCAAAGTGACCGAGTTTCCAGCCACGGACCCATCTTGCGGCAGCCGCAAAGGGTTGCACGGCGTTCCCAGCAGCGCACGGCGGGCCGATTGCGCCACGGCCCTGTAGTATGGGTCCAACTGGATAAGCGCGGATCCAACTATCCGGGCTTTTTTGACGGTTCCGTTGGTGCGCGTTGTGATGCGGACGTGAACTTCCAGGTTTTCGCGCTTTCTCTGTGCCGGCACGTTCCAGCATGAGCGGATCTGGCGGCGCAAGGCATCGTGTTCCGCTACGTGAATTCTGTTGAGGCCGTAATTTCCCAAGAAGCCATAGGGCGTTTCCGCCAAGACCGCCCCGCCGGGCAGGGCAAAACACAGGATTAAGATGCAAAGGGCTCTTATCACCTTTATTCCTCCGGCCGAGACACGCCGAAACCGGCCCCGACAACACGAGATAGGTTTGTTCCCGAACAATCGGATACGCTACAACATTTGCTGACCATCAAGTAGTTCAGGAAAGGGTTCGTTATCCCAAGCTCCGTTCTTTTCATCCAAAACACGAGGACCGCGGGCAATGCGTTTGTCGAGTCGGCGGTTGATTACATTGCCACCGGTGAGCCCCAACCCATCAGCGAACTCCCGATCTTTAAGTTCGGGGAGTTCGGCGGACGGAATTTTGAGTGGAGTGACTTTATTGCGGATACGAAACAGCGAAAACGCCACCTTTACGCCGGACATACCGTATTCGGCGCCCAGCAGCACATTCCCGGCGAGTCCTTCATAACCACGTCAATCCGTGGAACGCGGGCGCGCTTGTTATCGGGAGCCAACGCCTGGGGCGGTGATGCGACTGAACGGGCAAAATGGCTGCAGGACTATTGGGAATCTGACAACGGGATCACCAAACGACTGGCCGGGATCGGTGTGTTGGACGGATCGGCGCACGACTTTGTTGCCGATCAACCGCTCTGTCCCGCATCCGAATTCAAGACCACCGAGGAAACCTTCAAGCGCGCCAAGGACCACGTCCTCAATGACATCGACGCATTCATTATCCAGGAGTTCTATTCCGACAGCCTGGTCCTGGCCGAGCGCAAGGTCGGCCTACCGCCGATGTTTTCGTTCTTGAAGGCGCACTTCAATCCATCGCCCGCCGTTGCCGATCCAGTCCCCGACGAAGTCCTGGATGAAATCGAGGCGTGGAACGTCTTTGACAAGCAGATTTATGACTTGGCGGTTGGCCGATTTAAGGAACAAGCCGAGGAGGCCGCGCTGGAGATTCAGACAACCATGGAAGCCCGGCGAATCATCGACGATATGCTCCACATTTCCGGCGGCAATGTCCTTACCGTGGAACAGGCCGGCGCCGGCATCGGAAACGGAATCAACGATCTGCTGGCGGCCGGAAAGAAGGACACGGTGTTGGAGATTCTCCGAATCATGATTAGGCATCCGGCCGGACAGGCGCTGTTTTTGGACAGCCTCCTGCAGGTGGCGGAGAGTATTGCGACGCCGGCTGAAATGGAGATCATCCGCGACGCTCAAGAAGACCCGTACTCGCTTTGACGGATGTCGGCCCATAACATGGGAATGCTTCAGCGCGGAAACGGGATGCGAATGCAAATGGAACTGCAACTGACACCACAAGCCTATAAGGCGGTCGAGCAGGAATTCGACGTGAGACGCGGTTACGCCAAGCAATTGATCGAGGCGCGGCGTGTATTCCAGCGCCGCGCGCAAATGAAGGCGGAGGCGTTGGGCGAGGCCGGTTTTATCAAGTTCGCGGCCCTGTCCGGTTCCGAATGCCCGGACCTGTGCGCCCGGATCAGAGAGGAGTTGGACGGCGGCACCGACCGTACCCTGGCGCTGGAAATTCTTGCGCGGGTTTTTACGCCGGAAATCGACCGCGAGATCATCTCCTATTTCGGATCCGAGTATGCGCCGATTGAAGCCGGCTTTTTTGAAACACGGCCGGACGAACCAGTGGAAGCAACTGACGCCTGGCATTGCGGTGCCGGTCCTTCGCGGTTCCTCCGGGTCATGGTTTGCCTGACGGGATCGGCGAAAGACGGCCCCGCCACGCTGTTCTGCGAGCGCCCGATCACGGCGCCTTTGAAGGAGGCCGGCTACGTCTACTGCCAGCTTGAAAATCGGGTTGTAGACTTGAATTCGCTCACCGACGCACTCGGCTTGGAACGCGCGGTTGTTGTGGAAATGGATGTGGAACCCGGCGACACCATCATATTTGATTCTCCGGGCATCCTGCACCGGCGGTTGCTGCCCAAGCATGAGCCCCGCTACGTCATGGCGGCGACGCTCATCCCGACCATGATTTCCTGGCGGCAAGTCACCGATGCGGGCGTTTTGCCTCTACCGCCGGGTACAGGGTTTCCGCCCTTGCCGGGTTTTGCGGAAGAGGGATGAAGCCAACAGCCTTTACCTAAAATTCACAATACTCACGCAATCTGCTTATCTGATATCTATAATCGAAAGTCGGTACGGCGGGAGCGCCATGGAAATTAAGCTAACACCGCAGGCGTACAAATCCGTTGAGCAAGAGTATGACATTGATCGCGGGTATAGCGCGCAACACCAATCCGCCCGCGCCAACTTCCAGCGATCGTCAGTGCTGTCGGATACGGAGTTGAAGCAAAACGGTCTTATCAAGAGGCCTTGCTTCACTGCGCCCGAGTGCGCCGATCTTTGCGAGAAGTTCAAGAACGGGTTGGCGGATGAGTTTGACCGGGACTATGCCGTGGAATTACTCGAGCGGATCATCACGCCGGAAATCGACCGCGAGATTATTTCTTACTTCGAAAGTGAGTACGCCCCCATCAAGTCAGGTTTCCTGGTCGCCCAGCCCAACGAAGAGCTTGATGTTTCCGATGGCTGGCATTGCGATGCGGGGCCGGCCAAGTTTCTCAGGATCATGGTCTATTTCACGGGTTCGGAAGACGGTGGCGCCAATACGCTGTTTTGCGACCGGGGGTCCACCGACCGCTTAAAGGAAGTCGGGTATGTTTTTTGCGAACTCCGCTACCGAATGCTTGACCTGGATCCACTGACCGATGCCCTGGACATGGAGCGAGCGACGATCATCGAATTGGATATACAACCGGGTGATGTCATTCTGTTTGCAGCGTCCAGCATCCTGCACCGGCGGCTGGTCCCAAAGCAGGCGCCGCGTTACGTTTTCACCGCCACGCTAATACCCAGCATGCTGTCCTGGCGCGAGGTTACAGCCGCCGGCCACCTGCCCATGTCGCTGGAACCGGAAAGCTTCCCGCCTTTGCCCGGCTATGCCAAATAGGATCGGGCTGTTTTAGCGCCGGCGGGCGTGGAACACGCCGTAACCCAGTTTCATTTCGGCTTTGCGCGGCGGTGTCAGTGTCATATCGAGAATCTCAAACCCGACGTCATCGAAGTAACCTTCGAAATTGTGACTGAAATAAATCTGCCCGCCCTCCGGGTAGTAATCGAAAATGACCGGATTCTCCTTATCCAATTCGCCATGTAGATTCTTGACGTTATCGACCAGGACAATGTCGTCGGTTAAGCCGGCCGCTCTTTCGATAATTCTTCGGACGATGGACGGCTTGATGAGGTACATGACATGGGCGGAAAAAAACAGGCGGTAGGGGCGGTCTTCGAAGGCCGCGTCGTCCAACTCGATAAACTGTTCTGCGTCCGCTTCAATGGCCTGCTGATCGGCGAAGGACTTCCGGAAATCCTCAATAAACGGCGTATAGGGGTCGATAAGAAGATAGCGGAACGCCTCATCGGGCAGAATGTCTTTCAGGACATAAAAGACGGAACCGTTGGCGCCGCCGAAATCGATCATGGAGAAGGGCCTCTCAGGGTCGCAATCAGCGTGAATATCTCTCAACTTGTTGCGCACCGGCTCCATGCTGTCGTGGTAGTTGGATTTGCGGTAGCTGAGCACGACCTCTTTGATCTTCTCGGTTGTTTGGTTTTCACGTCCCGTCCAAAAATCCTTCACCGCGGCATAGATGTCATCAGCGGTAGGTTCATCAACTCGGATATAGCGGTGGTGCTCGCCGCCCCCTTCAATAAATGTTCCGGAAATTTCCATACTGCCGCCACCTGTTCTGTGTTATTTGCCGGGCATGGCAAGTTATCAAGTTACCTGCTCAATTCCCATTCCAATGTGAACCGCCTATGATGCCTGCGTTTCCTGTGTCCAATATCCGCGAATCATAAACATGTCATCGACTGACCGTGAAGAGCTTAAGGCGAAGAACCTGGAGGCTATCAGGCAAGTGCTGCCGCCCCTTGCCGACGCATTGGGCGGGCACATGCCGCCGTCGAAGCTGGTCATATCAGAAAGCGGCGAGGCCGATGTGCTGGTCGATGGGACCGGCGTCTATCAGGGAAATGCCTCCCGGTTCGCTGCTGAACAGGCTGAGATGTTCCGCGCCAAAGGCCTGAGCATCGCTTTGCCGAAGCCGGAGCCGGGCGCTTTCGATGAACACACCAATCACTTTCTCCTGGCCCTGGCCCGCCGCACGGCCGAACAGGGCATCCAGTTCGTGGATCAGCCCGGGACGTCCGACGCCTATTACCTGATCGTTTCCGGAATTGGCCTGGGCTATCACCTGGACGCGGTGATCGAGGAGTCAGGCGCGCAGTTCGTAATCCTGGTTGATAAGGATATCGATTTTCTGCGCCACTCCCTTGAGGTGTACGACTGGACAGCCCTCATCGGCTCGATGGCCGCACAGGGCCGCCGCATCGCCTTTGCCATTGATCCAAATCCGCAAAGCCTGTCATGGGCGATTGCCAACATGATCAAGGATTGGAACCCGGTATCGGTCGACGGGACGCGGGTGTTCATCCATTCCGGCGAGGACATGATCTCGCGAATGCTCAATTTCTTTCACAGCGATATGTCCAAGGTGCTGTCGTACATGGGGTACTTCAACGACGAGTTGATCATGCTGCGGAACGCCTATCACTCGCTTAAGTCCGGGAAGTCGCAGGTTTATTTGCGGCCCGAAAAAGCAAATATCAAAGCGCCCGTTTTTCTCATCGCCAGCGGCCCGTCGCTGGATGAGAGCATTCCCTTCATTCACGACAACGCGGACAAGGCCGTGATCATTTCCAACGGCTCGGCGTTGCATCCCTTGCTGGTCAACGGGATCGTGCCGGACTTCCACATTGAAACGGAGAACGTCTTCGTTGCGCCGGTCGTTGAGTTGGCGGCGAAGAACTTTGATTTGTCCAAGATTTGCTTGGTCGCCTCTTCGACGGTTGACCAGCACATCACCGAGCATTTCGGCAAGGTCATCTATTTCTTCCGCTCGGCGCTGAGCGCCTTTCCGTTGTTCTGCGATAGCGAGCGGCGCTGCCTGTTGCGGCCTGATCCCACCGTGGTCAACGCCGGTTTGTCGTTCCTGCAGGAAACGGGATTCACGCGCGCCTATTTCTTCGGCATCGACCTGGGTACCAAGGGAGCCGGCCGGCATCACTCTAAGGACGCCTACCACTATTCCGAAGGCGCCATCCCCGAGAGCAAGCGCTACGACATTCCGGTGCCGGGTAATTTCGGTGGCCAGGTCTTGTCGGCCCTGGATTTTGCCTTCACCCGCGTCAACATGGCCGAAGCCATCCATTACCACGGTCCCGCAATCAAATATTTCAATTGCAGCGACGGCGCCCTGATCGAGGGCGCCCAGCCGCAGGTGACAGGCGAGCTTTCGTTTGCGAAAATTTCCGGCGGCAAAAAGAAAGTCGTCAAGGGGATCATCGAGTGCTTTCCCGCCTACACGCTGGACAGTTTCAACGAGGCCTGGGATCCGGACAAAATATTCGCCGCCTTTAATGATCTTACCGATCGCTTCGTGGAATCCTTTGCCGGGCGGACGTCGTTTCAGGACCGCGCCGAATTCGTCCGCGCGACCATCGAATTGCGACCGCTGATGTATATCGGCGCCGTGTTGGAGAAGCGGTTCGACGGCACGGCGTTTCGTGTGTTCCGTGGCACGCTTATCATGATGATGGGGGCGGTGGAATTTTATGCCCAACGCCTGTCCGACCCCACCAAGCACGCGGCCTTCGCCACTATTGTGCGTGAGGAGATTGCCGCGTGCGCCGAGCGAATTCGTGACCTGGCCATCGAAACTCTAAGCGATCCGACCGTGGTGCCGGCGATCACCAACCAGGGCGCGGCGGCGCCGGACGGCGTCATCCCCGAAGTCGCCGCCAGCTGGGGCCAGGTCTCGCGCAACGAGCCGTGCCCCTGCGGCTCCGGGAAACGTTACAAGCACTGCCACGGCAGCACGGCATAAGACCGCCCATTAACTCCACTGGTTTTCGGGCAAAAATTTGGCGCACCCGACAGGATTCGAACCTGTGACCTCTGCCTTCGGAGGGCAGCGCTCTATCCAGCTGAGCTACGGGTGCTCCGTGGCGGGGAACTTACTCTCTGTTTCAACCAGTCGCAAGCAGCGGGCGGGATCGGCCCAACCGGGTCAGACCGCCAACGAGTGCCGGCCGGGACCGGCTTCCATGTACTGATCGAAAATGGCGCATATGGCCCGGACGAAGGGCCGGCCGGCTTCAGTAACCCTGACTTCATCGCCGTCCAGGGTAACCAGGCCATCTGCCGCTAGGTTCGCCAAGCGCGCCCGCTCCGGGCCGAAGTGACTGCGGGTAAAGCCATGGGCGACTGCGGTGTGGTTCAGATTGACCCGCAACCGGCACATCAAGGTTTCAATGGCGTCCCGGCGCATGCGGTCCTCGTTGCTCAATTCGATGCCGTTGTTGGTGGCCAGTTTGCCGGCTGTCACCGCCTCTTTGTATTGCCGGATGGAGGTGGTGTTTTGTACGTAGCCGCCGGACACGTAACCGATAGCCGATGCGCCGAACCCTAGCAGGGCCTCGGCCCGGTCCGTGGTGTAGCCCTGGAAATTGCGGTGCAAGGTGCCGTCGTCCAGGGCGCGGCTCAGAGGATCGTCACTCAGCGCGAAATGATCCAAGCCGATCTGTCGGTAGCCGTGCTCTGCGAGGCGTTCCGAGGCTGCCGCCGCTTGTTCCATGCGCTGGTCGCCATTGGGCAGGGCCGTTTCATCAATCATCTTCTGGTGCGACTTCATCCAGGGCACGTGGGCGTAGCCGAAGACGGCGAGTCGGCTTGGCCGAAGCTCAACCGAGAGATCAACGCTACGCACCACATCTTCGACTGTTTGGTGCGGCAGGCCGTACATAAGATCGAAGTTAATCGACTGGATGCCGGCCTTGCGCAGACGCTCGACCACGGTTTGCGTCATCTCGAACGACTGAATCCGATTGATCGCCGCCTGAACCGCCGGCGTGAAATCCTGGATTCCTAGACTAACGCGGTTGACGCCGGACATGGCCAAGGCATGGGCCGTGCTGTCGCCCAAGGTGCGAGGATCGGCTTCGATGGCCACCTCGGCGCCGCCGCTGATTTCAAAGTGGGTAAGAATTCGCGTCATCAGGGCGGCGAACTCGCCGTCGTGGAGCAGGGTCGGCGTACCGCCGCCCCAATGGATATGCTCGACGCGAGGCCGGCCGCCAAGGGCGTCGGCGACAAGGCCGATCTCCTGGGCCAGCGCACGGGCGTAGGCGGTGACCGGGTCATGGCGATTGACGACTTTGGTGGTGCAGCCGCAGTACCAGCACATGGCGGCGCAAAACGGTACATGGAAGTACAACGACGCGGGTGTGCCGCCGACGATTTCGGCTAACCACCCGCCATAGGTCTCAGGCGTCACCGCGGCATTAAAGTGCGGCGCCGTGGGGTAGCTGGTGTATCGGGGGACCGGTCCACCGTAGCGCTGGGCCAATACTGATTGCATGTTCGAAAGTTAGAGGACAGCGCCCTGCCGGGCCTTGATTCAGATCAATGCGGGGAAAGTGTCGCAGACGCATCATGGCACCGTTGCTAAAAGCCGAAGCGAGGAACAATGGGCATTCGAACGATTTTAACCGTCCTGGATGGTGGCCCCCGTGGCGAGTTGGCCATCGCCGCGGCGATTGCCATGGGCAATGCGGTTTCAGCCCATGTTGAAATCCTTCATGTCGAGCCGATGATTGAGACCGCACTGCCGGTCATTGGCGAGAGTGCCGGGGCGGTGGCCGCGGTGCGCATCATGCAGACGGCCGAAGAAGATATTCGCCGGCGCGCAGAGTGTGCCGAGGCGCTGTTTCACAAACATTGCATTGAACCGGGGCTTCAAATCATTGATGCCGATTCCGTGCCGCCAAAGGACCAAGCCAGCTTCTCCTGGCGGCTGGTGTCCGGTCACGACAATCCGGAAATTGCCCGGCGCGGCCGTTTCTCTGATCTCATCGTTATGGCTCGTGCCAACGAAATCGACGGTGGCGCCGATTCGGCGCTATTGGAAGCCGCACTGTTCGATTCCGGCCGCCCGGTCTTTGTCGCCGGTGACTCGCCCGTCAACGTTGACGGAGAGAGGATCATCGTGGCGTGGGACGGATCGCGGGAGGCTGCTCATAGCCTTGGGCTGGCGATCCCGCTTTTGACGCGCGCCGGTTCCGTGCACGTGCTCTCTATCGGAGACGATGAAACGGTGGTGGATCCCGATCCGCTGGTTCGTTATCTGTCCAGCCATGGCATCACCGCCGAGGCAGAGACAATTGAGCGGCAGGGCCGTAAAATCGCCAAGGTTCTGCTCGAAGAGGCTGGGTCGCGAAATGCCGGACTATTGATCATGGGTGCCTACGGCCACAGTGCATTCAGTGAGTACCTATTCGGCGGCGTGACACGCACGGTCCTGGAGCAGGCGACAATCCCTGTTTTCATGGCCCACTGAGTTCCACCGCCGGCGGATTGTTTGCAAGAACTGCACGCTATATGGTGCAAGGTGTAGTGGCCAATTCAAACCAAGTGTGATAGATGTTCTGAAATACTATGCGTTTCAGGGTACCTTTAATGCCGACTGCGAATTTGACCAATTTGACACCGCTCGCCGACGCTAAACGGCGCGATCCGTCTGCGGATTCTTCGCCTTGCGCCGCCTGCAAGGTGCGCCACCTTGCGGTCTGTTCGGTCCTCAATGACAACGAACTGGGCCGCCTTGATGCGATCCTCACGCATGTCAATCTGTTGCCCGGTGACACGGTGTTCGACGAGGGCGAGAAAGCGGCACATATATTCAATGTCACCACCGGGACGCTGAAGCTCTATAAGTTGTTACCCGACGGTCGCCGCCAGGTGACCGGGTTCCTGTTTGCCGGAGATTTTGTCGGTCTTGCCGATTCCCAGGAGTATGTTTGCAGTGCCGAGGCGGTAACCGGCACCACCATGTGCCGTTTTCCGCGCGCCAAGCTTGAGACCTTGTTGAAGGAGTTTCCAAAAATGGAAACCCGACTTCTCGGCATGGCCCGCAACGAACTTGCCGAGGCCCAGGAGCAGATCTTGCTGCTGGGACGCAAATCGGCGAAGGAGCGCATCGCTTCGTTTCTGTTGATGCTATCGACACGTGCCGAGCGCCGAGGCCAGCCGGGAAATCCGGTTTCCATTCCCATGAGCCGCAACGATATCGGCGATTTCCTGGGCCTGACCACGGAGACGGTGAGCCGAACCCTAACGCGGCTGAAACGCAGCAGTATTATTACCATCGACGCAGACCATTATATCTCCATTGCGGACCGCGACATGCTCGCGGAAATCGCTGGCGGTTTCTGATATCTTTGGCCGGCAACCCCGGCGCTCTCCCTCCTTTGCCACCAACTGAAAGCTCGTCGATTTGATGTAGATCAACGCGTGCGCCTTCCTCTTTGCCTACGTTTAATGGCAACGAAGAGAGATTAGGGAGAGCAACATGACTGCGGGTGAGTCCTACTATCTAATTGCGCTTCTGTCCGGGATGGGCGGCTTTTCACTTTTAATCTTTTGGATCGAACGCCTGACCATGCGGGAATAATGTCGAACGGATTTGGAGGCTGCTGATGTCAAAAGTTATCTGGAAACTGCGCGAAGACCACCGCAACATGGCGCGGCTGCTCAGCCTTGTCGGCCGTGAAATCAACGCGCTCCGCGAAGGCGAAGTCCCGGACTACTATCTGGTCGAGAGCATTCTCGACTATCTGATGAATTTCCCCGATCTTTCCCACCACCCCATTGAGGACATGGTCTATGCCAAACTCAAGGAGCGCGACGCGGACGCCGCGGATGCATTGGGTAACCTGTCGGATGAGCATCAGAATTTGGATACCCTGATCAAGCGTTTTTCGGCAGCGCTGAAGAACGTCCTGGCGGATGAGACGCTGCCACGCGACTGGTTTGCGGGCATTGCATCGGATTATCAGGAAACCTTGCTCCGCCATATGCAGATGGAGGAGGTCTTGTTCTTCCCGCCGGCCATGCGCGCCCTGACCGCTGACGACTGGAAAGAGATCGAAGACCGAATGACCGAAGGAAAGGATCCGCTGTTCGGCGGCGAAACCGACCGCAAGTATAAGGCGCTGCACAAGGAAATCACCGAGTGGAGCCGCCTTTTCGACGAGGCCAGTTAGCTAAATTCTGCCGGCGCCGAAGCGGTCCTTGATGCCGTACCAGGCGATGATCGGCGGCAGGAACCAGGGCTTGCCCCAATAAAGCGGGCGGCCCTTGAATTCGAATGTATCAAACACAGTTTCTGATTCCGCATCACCCAGAATACGTTGCGCTGCTTTGCGTCCGACCCATGGCGCCCAGACGACACCGGAACCGCAGAATGCGCTGGCGTAGTGAATGCCGTCGTGGATGGCCAGATGGGGCAGGAAATCAAACGAGTAGCCGGTGTACCCCCACCACGAATGGGTCACCTTGATATCGGCCAGCTCCGGGAAGATTTCAATTAGATTGCCCAGGAGGTGGGTACACTTTATTCGCGGGTCGTCCGTATCGGCGCCGCGCCGTCCGCCAAAAACTATGCAGGTGCCGTCCGGCGACGGCCTGTAGTAGTTGTACAGGTTGCGCGTGTCGTTGCACATGCGGCGCTTTGGCATCAGGCGCTCAAGGGTTTCCTTGGGCAGCGGCTCCGTGGCGATGATCTGGCTGGGGATGGGGATCACCCGGCGCTGCAGCCAGGGTGTCGCCGGTCCCGTGTAGCCATTGGTGCAGACGATCACCTCACCGGCCGTGAGCGTTCCGCGCGCGGTCGTCAGTTGGAATTCGCCGCCATCGCGCTGGATCCCCGTCACAGCCGTCTCGGCAATGACCTGGACCCCCGCCGCCAAGGCCCTTTCCAACAACCCCTTATGAAACAGTCCCGGATGCAGTCCCGCGGTATCGGGCCGCACTTGGCCGCCATGATAGAAATCCGTTCCCAGTTCCCGGTGCTGTTCGGAGCGGGGCACCATCTCCGCGCCGAGATCGAAGTACTCATTGAGGGCATCCGCTTCCCGGCCCATGCGGTCGTAATCCCCGGGACTGTTGGCGCCGCTGAAACGGCCGGCATAATCGAAACCGCAATCAATATTTTCTTCGTCGACAAATTGCGCCAGGGATTCCCGGGCCGCCACGCCCTCGCCATAGATGGCCATGGCTTTGCTCTTGCCCATTGTTTTGATCATTTGGCCGAACGGCATTTTGATGTTGCCGCTGCAGATTCCGCCGTTGCGGCTCGACGCACCTTCGCCGGCGCGCTGTGAATCGAACACAACCACGGAGCGTCCGGCCCGGACCAGGGTCAAGGCCGCGCTCAATCCCGCGAACCCGGCGCCGACAATGCCGACATCGGCCCGCGCGGGAATTTCGGTGGGTTCCGCGTCGGTCAGAGGCGCCGCCTCCCACCAGTACGGGGTCAGTTTGAGATCGGGATCAAAGGCGGCGGAGGTCATGGTGGTGTTTCCTTGTCGGCGATAAGTGATGATAGAGAACGTTTGTCGGCGCCGGACGGTAGCGGCTGCGTCGGGTCAGCTGTCCAGGCGGCGATATCCTTCCACGGCAGCGATGCACCCAGGTCCCTGAGTAGCATATGATAGCCGGTCTGGTAGATTGCCGTGCGCTGGCGGCCGGAAGCGGAACCGGGCAGGCGCTTCAGCATCATGGCGGTTGGCTTCTTTGGGATGATCTCGTCGCGCTCGCCATACAGAATTAGCGCCGCTGCATCGAACCGGTTCGAGCCTTCCAGCGCCGCGTCCATCAGATTGACAAGCCCATAGATGGCGTCGATGCGGGTCTTCTTGATGACCAGTGGGTCCTGGCCCAATTCGATCAGCATTTCGATATTGTCGGACGGTTTGATATTCAGGCCTTTTCCCGTAAGCGTTAGCCACGGCACCGTATGGGCGCCGAGCCACAGCGACCACCGCTGATACCAGGGCATGGTGGCGCGGCCCCAAACCGCCGGCGCCGATAGGATGATCCCGTCGGTCTCGGGCCGGTCCGCGCCATCCATGGCGACCATGATCACGGCGCCGCCCATGCTCTCGCCCAGCAGATAAAGCGGCAGCCCGGGATGGCGCTTTCTGACCGCGCCGGCGAAGGCGCTGAGGTCGCGGGTATAGCCATCGACGCCGGCCCAGCGGCCGCGGTGGGGCGCATTGCCGAATCCGCGCTGATCATAGGCATAGGACGCAATATTCCATTTTTGGGCCAGGTACAGCCCCGGGTCATCGAAAAAGTTGGAATAGTCGTTGAACCCGTGCACCGCGACGATGACCGCCCGGGCGGGACCATCTTCCGGCATCCATTGCCGCAAGGGAAGCGCGGCGCCGTCGGCAGTAATGAAGGCGTCGCCGGTGAGCCGTGCCTCGCCAATCGCCGGGCCGGGCGCCATCAGGCCAGGCGCGCAGGCGGAAACCGCCAGGGCCAGCACCGCCGCCAAAAAGGGTGGGCGGTCCATTACGCGCTTTCCTTGCCGGGTTTGCGGGTCAGCTTGAGAAAGATTTCCTCCAACTCCGCCTCGCGGGTGGCCAAATCCACAATCGTCAGGTCCGCGGCATTGACGGCGGCCAAAATCTCACCCGCATTGGTGCGGCTCGGCGGGAAACGGAATATCACCTGGCGTCCGCCTCTGAGTTCGGCATTGAAGGATTTGAGACCGGCGGGAAGGGTATCGATGTCGCGGTCCAGGGTCACGGTCATCTCCTTGGCGTCGAGCCGGGCCAACAATTCCCCGGTCGGCTCGCAGGCAATCAGGCGGCCGTGATTAATAATGGCGATGGTGTCGCAAAGCGCCTCCGCCTCCTCCAGGTAATGCGTGGTCAACAGCACCGTCGTACCCTGCTGGTTCATTTCCTGGACACGTTCCCAGAGCTGGCGGCGCAAATCCACGTCGACGCCGGCCGACGGCTCGTCCAGGACCAGGACCTGTGGCGAATGGACCATCGCCTTGCCGACCAACAGCCGGCGGCGCATGCCGCCCGAGAGCGAGCGCGTATAGACGTCCGCCTTGTCGCTGAGGCCGACGGCATTGAGAACCTCGGCGCTGCGCCGCTCGGCCTTGGGAACGCCATAGAGGCCGGCCTGCAGGTCGAGCATTTCAAGCGGCGTGAAATAGGGATCGATATTGAGTTCCTGGGGAACCACGCCGATGGCCCGCCGGGCGCGCCGCATTTGTGTCTCTATATCGTAATCCCAGACCCGGGTCTCGCCCGATGTCTTGGTCACCAGACCGGCCAGGATATTGATAAATGTGGACTTTCCGGCGCCGTTTGGACCCAAGAGCGCAAAGAACGATCCGCGCGGAATGCTCAATGACACGGACTTGAGCGCCTCGACCGGCTCGCCCCGGTTGCTCGCGGCGTAGGTCTTGGAAAGGTCCCGGGTCTCAATGGCGAACTCGGGCGCGGATTCTGGACTGTCGGCACACATGTGGGGGCTCAATGAACTAACTTGCAAGCGGCAATGCGGGCTTTGAATGTCTGGCGGCAATCGGTATCATCCGACCATTGGATTGGTCAACGTTCTTGAGGCGCGCAAATCATGTCGGAAGAAGCGGAAATCGAAGTCGATGAAGCAACCGTGGCCTGTGACGGCGGCGGCGGTGCGCTCGGCCACCCCAACGTCTATCTTCACATGGACGACGACGACCGCATCGTCTGCCCCTATTGCTCGCGCACCTACGTGCTCCGCGAAGGCGCCAATCCGGCGACGCACTAGCGGCCCCTAAAACTCGCGCAATACCCTAAATCCGTAGATTTGGCCGCGGGTGGCGGTGAATGCACTGTGGCGGCTGATGGACTGAATGCGCCAGAAATGACTGGTCCATCCGCCGCCGCGTAGAACCTTTTCGTTGCAAGCGGCTTCCGCCGGCAGCGCGCCATCGGCGGAAGCAATCCCCGTCGCCTGACCGCACCAATAGTTGCCGACCCACTCCCAGACGTTTCCCTGGGTATCATGCAAGCCGAAGCCGTTGGCCGGGAAACTGCCGACGGGGACCGGACTCTCCATTTCGTTGGGCGCGCCGCAGCCGTCACAGCTGGCGTTGCCCTGGCCGATCTCATCTCCCCACCAGTAGTCTGTCTGGGTTCCTGCCCGAGCTGCGTACTCCCACTCGGCCTCATAGGGCAGGCGGTAGACATGGCCGGTTTTGCCGCTTAACCAGCGGAGATACTGCTGGGCGTCGGGCCAACTCACGTTGACCACCGGATAGGCGCTGTTCCAACCCGAGTCGGAAGGTCGGTGGCGGCAGCCGCCGTCGGTGGTGCACGCCCGCCATTGGGCGAAGGTGACTTCAAACTTGCCGATGGAAAATGGGGCGGCAATGCGGACCCGGTGTGCGGCAATGCCGTCGCCGGTGGCCTCATCGGAGCCCATTAGGTATTCACCGGCAGCAATCACCACCAGTTCCGGACACTCGGCGCAGTCGCGGAAAACCTTGCCGGGTTCACGGGTTTCGGTCGCGGATGTGGCGCTCGGCAGGACCAAGAAAGCAGAGAGAATTGTTAGGACCAGTCTGGGAAGCCGCATGGTACCGCCATGAGTGATTGATCTCTGTCCGCTCAGTATAACGCGCCGGACGGTTTCCGGCACGGGACCTTCGACAGGCGCGGGGAGTCCCTGTAAACTCAATCCCTAAACAGGCAACAAACAGGGCAGGGAAGCATGATGGCAAAGGCCGGAGGCGCGACGCCCAAGCACGTATTTCTCATCGACGGCTCGGGCTTCATTTTCCGCGCCTATCACGCTCTGCCGCCCATGACCCGGGCCGACGGCACGCCGGTCAACGCGGTGTTCGGCTTCACCAAGATGGTGATGAAGCTGATCGAGGATACGGACGCCGACCACATCGCGGTCATTTTCGACCGCGCCCGCAAGACCTTCCGCAACGATATCTATGCCGACTACAAGGCCAACCGCGATGCGCCGCCGGAAGACCTGATCCCGCAATTTGCCCTGGTCCGTGAGGCGACCTTGGCCCTCAACCTGCCGGCCGTGGACATGGGTGGATTTGAGGCCGATGACCTGATTGCCACCTATGCCAAACAGGCTGTCGAGCAGGGCGCCGACGTCACCATCGTATCATCGGACAAGGACCTGATGCAGTTGGTCGGCGAGCGCGTGACCATGTATGACGCCATGAAGAACCGCGAAATCGGCCCCGACCAGGTGGTCGAGAAATTCGGTGTCGGTCCGGAAAAGGTCATCGAGGTCCAGGCCCTGGCCGGCGATTCGTCGGACAACGTTCCCGGCGTCGCCGGCATCGGCGTCAAGACGGCGGCGCTGTTGATCAACGAATACGGCGATTTGGATACGCTGCTGGAGCGGGCCGGTGAAATCAAACAGCCGAAGCGCCGCGAGAGTTTGCTGGAGCAAGCCGATATGGCGCGGCTGTCGCGTGATTTGGTGACACTGCGTGACGATGTGCCTATCGACCAGCCACTCAGTTCGTTCGCCGCCAAGGACCCCGATCCCGATACCCTGTTGGCGTTCCTCAAAGAGCAAACCTTCAAATCCCTGCTGTCGACCATGGAAAACCGCCTCGGGCGGACCGCGCCGGAGATCGACGAACCTGCGGAGTCGCCCAAGTCCGCCGAGTCTGCGGAAACAGCTTCCGGCGAGCCCCAATACGAACTCGTGCGGACGGCGGATGAATTGCAGGCCTGGGCCGATGAGGCCACGGCTGCCGGCATCGTCGCCGTCGATACGGAAACCACCGGTCTCGATTCCATGCGCGCTGGACTGGTCGGCGTGTCAATGTGCGTGACACCGGGCCGCGCCTGCTACATCCCGTTGGCGCACAAGGCCCCGGCGGCGCAAGGCGCGCTCGATTTGGGCGATGGCGGGGACGGCGGCGACGAGGCGCCGGAACAAATGCCCTTGGATGAGGCGCTCGCCATCCTCAAACCGGTGCTCGAAGACCCGTCGGTACTCAAGATCGGCCAGAACATCAAATACGACATGCAGATCCTGACCCGCTATGGCATCGACATCCACCCCCTCGACGACACCATGCTGCTGTCCTATGTGGTCGACGGCGGCCTGCACGGCCACGGCATGGATGAATTGTCCCGTGAATTCTTGGGCCATACCCCGATCAAGTTCAAAGAGGTCGTGGGCACGGGAAAATCCCAGATTACGTTCGACCATGTCCCCTTGGAAAAGGCGCTCGACTACGCCGCCGAGGACGCCGACGTGACCCTCAAGTTGCACAAAATCTTCAAGCCGCGCCTGGCGGCGGAGCATATGGCCACGGTCTATGAGACCCTGGAGCGGCCCTTGGTGCCGGTGCTGCGCATGATGGAGGCCAACGGCATCAAGGCCGATGGCAAAAAACTAAAAGCGCTGAGCGACGATTTTGGCATTCGCCTCGCCGACCTGGAGGCGGAAATCCACAAGCTGGCCGGGCGCGAATTTAACGTTGGCTCGCCGAAGCAGTTGGGCGAATTGTTGTTCGACGACATGGATTTGCCCGGCGGCAAGAAGGGCAAGACCGGCGCTTACGGCACCGGCGCCGATGTTCTGGAGAAGCTCGTCGATGAGGGCCACGACCTGCCTGCCCGGGTGCTGGATTGGCGCCAGCTGGCCAAGCTCAAGAGCACCTATTCCGACGCCCTGATGGAGCAGATCAATCCCGATACGGGACGCATCCATACCTCTTACGGCCAGTCCGGCGCGGCGACAGGGCGGTTGTCCTCCAACGACCCCAACTTGCAGAACATTCCCGTCCGCACCGAGGAAGGCCGGAAAATCCGCCAGGCCTTCGTCGCCGAGAAAGGCATGACCCTGGTCTCCGCCGACTATTCGCAGATCGAGTTGCGCCTTCTCGCCCACGTTGCCGGCATCGACGCCCTCAACGAAGCCTTCCGCGATGGCCTCGATATTCACGCCATGACCGCATCACAGGTGTTCGGCGTTCCGGTCGACGGCATGGACCCCATGGTCCGCCGTCAGGCCAAGGCGATAAATTTCGGCATCATCTACGGTATTTCAGCGTTTGGTTTGGCCCGGCAGCTGGGCATCGGCAATTCGGAAGCCGCCGCCTATATCGACGCCTATTTTGAGAAATATCCCGGCATCCGCGATTACATGGAGCGGACCAAGGAGCAGGCGCGAAAGGCGGGCTATGTCTCGACGCTGTTTGGGCGCAAGTGCCATATCCGCGGCATCAACGAAAAGAACCCCAACTTCCGTGGCCTCGCAGAGCGCGCCGCCATCAACGCGCCGATCCAGGGCGGCGCCGCCGACATCATCAAGCGCGCCATGATCCGCCTGCCCAATGCGCTCACGGACGCAAAGTTAAGCGCGCGCATGCTGCTGCAGGTCCACGACGAACTGATCTTCGAGGTGCCGAACAAGGAACTGGACGACACCAAGGCGCTGGTCGCCGGCGTCATGTCCGACGCCGCGCACTTGGATGTCCCCCTCGTCGTCGACACCGGCCACGGCGCCAACTGGGACGAGGCGCATTAAGTCGCCGCCGCTCTCCGCTTCAACCAATTCACCACCCTGACGCCCAACAGCGACGCGGCGATGGCGGCGTAGATCAGGGGTTCCAGCTGGAAGCCCTTGCGCATCATCCAGAAATGCAGGCAGCCGGCAGCGACGGCGAGATAAACCAGCTTGTGCAGCCGGTTCCAATTGCGCCCGCCCAGGCGTTTGATCCAACCCTTGGTCGAGGTCACCGCCAGGGCCAACAGGCAGACGAAGCCGGCCATGCCGACGGTGATGTACCAGCGCTTGATGATGTCCTTCCAGATTTCGCTCCAGTTGAACTGCTGGTCGAGGCCGATATAGCTGGACAGGTGCAGGCAGACGTATAAGAAGGCGAACAGGCCCAAGAGGCGGCGGAAGCGGATGACCACGGCCTTGCCGGTAATCAGGCGGAGCGGTGTCACGGCGAGCGCGACGAGCAGGAACCGGAGCGCCCATTCGCCGAGGTAACGGTTGAGGAACTCCTGGGGATTGGCGCCGGTGCCGCCGGAATAGATCAGCCAGGCCAATTGGCCGAGCGGCGCCAGACACAATAGCCAGACGATGGGTTTGGCGACCCAGCGGATGCGTGATTCCGAGGTCATGGGGGAAGTGTGGCGATCAGTAGTTCTTTTTCAAGTCCATACCGGCGTACATCTGGCCGACCTCTTCCTCATATCCGTTGAACATGAGGGTTTCTTGCTTGGGCGCGAAAAAGCCGCCGCCGATCTGGCGTTCCATGAACTGACTCCAACGCGGATGATCGACGGTGGGATTGACGTTGGAATAGAAGCCGTATTCGCCGGGTGCCGCCATGTTCCACGACGTCGGCGGTTCCTTGTCGGTGAAGCTCATGCGGACGATCGACTTGATGCTCTTGAAGCCGTACTTCCACGGCGTAATCAGGCGCAGCGGCGCGCCGTTCTGGTTCGGCAGCACCTCGCCATAAAGGCCGACCACCAGCAATGATAGCGGGTTCATGGCCTCGTCCAGGCGCAGGCCTTCACGGTACGGCCAGTGCAGCACGCGGCGTTTCTGACCCGGCATCCGCTTGGCATCATGCAATGTCTCGAAGGCGATGTACTTGGCGCTGCCCTGCGGCCCCAATCGTTTGACCACGTCAGCTAAGGGGATGCCGACCCAGGGTACGACCATGGACCAGGCCTCGACGCAGCGGAAGCGGTAGACCCGTTCCTCCAACATGTGCGGCTTGATCAGATCCTCGAAATCATAGCTGCCGGGATGCTCGACCAGACCGTCAACGGCGACGGTCCACGGCAGCGGCTTGAATTTTTTCGAGTTTCGGGCCGGCGCTTCCTTCGACGTGCCGAATTCATAGAAGTTGTTGTACATGGTGACGTCGTCGTATTTGGACGGCTCGACGCCGAGCGCTTCCTGGGTCCACTTGCTTTTGCCGACACCATCCAGCATGGCGCCCCGCGCCTGGGCCGGAAACGCAGCACCGCCGATGGAGCCGAAGGCAGCGCCGGCGCCGGCAACGGCGGCGGTCTTGAGGAATTTCCGGCGCTGGTCGAACATGGTCTTGGGGGTGATCTCGGAGGACGCAACGTCGGAGCGCTTCTTGAATCGGATCAACATGGTGTCCAGACTCCCTGTGGATCATCTCTGCCCGTGAGCGGGTGTGCTCAAAGATATGGGGACGATCTTCACGGTTACAACGAACCCATACATAACCGATTTCTCATATATTGCGCCAGGGTGGCGGCGTTCAAATTATTGCGATGGCGGCGTGAAAACGACGTTGCGGAAAGGAAATTCCGTCATCTGATTTTTCCTGTTCGCGTGTTCCGGAAATCCTGCGTATAAGTCCAGGTATGCGGGTTCTCTATCATCTTTGGCTATCGCCTTTTTGCCGCAAGGTCCGGCTCGTCCTGCACGAGAAACGGCTTGAGTTCGAATTGCGCGCGGAAAGCGTCTGGGAACGGCGCGAAGAATTTCTCGCCATCAACCCGGCGGGCGAGGTTCCGGTCCTGATCGAGGCCGATGGATCGACCATCTCCGGCAGCGAAGCCATTGCCGAGTTTCTCGACGAGGTCCATCCCGATCCGCCCCTGATCGGCCGTCAGGCCCTGCAGCGCGCCGAGGTCCGGCGCCTGGTTCAATGGTTCGACGGTAAGTTTAACACCGAGGTCACGGAGAACCTGGTCGGCGAGAAAATGATGAAAAGGTTCCTCTGCCTGGGCGAGCCGGATTCCAAGGTTGTCCGTGCCGGGCATGCCAATATTCACACGCATCTGGACTACATCACCTATCTGATCGACCGGCGAAAGTGGCTGGCCGGGGATACCCTGTCCTTGGCCGACCTGACGGCGGCGGCGCACCTATCAAGCGTCGATTACATCGGCGATGTGCCGTGGAAGGACCACGAGGGGGCGAAGAATTGGTACGCGCGGGTCAAGTCGCGGCCCAGTTTTCGCGCCATTCTCGAAGACTTCATTCCAGGCGCGCCGCCAGCCAAATATTATCGCGATTTGGATTTCTGAGCCGGTTGCCTACTGGGCGTTGACGTCCATCTGCTCCAGGCTGGCGCGGGCCGCCGTTGCTGCCGTCGCTTCGGGGGCAACGGCCAGGATCATCAGCCAGTCATCGCGCGCGCCCTTGTCGTCGCCGCTCATGCGGCGGAGAATGCCGCGCTCCAGTAGTGCCGCCGGGTGGTTGATTTTTAGTGAGAGTGCGGCTTCCGCATCGGCCATGGCCGCTTCAGCGTGATCCAGCAGACGGTGCGTGGCGGCGCGAAAGGCAAAAGCATCGGCGGAGCCGCCGTACAGGTTGATGGACCGATCGAGATCTTCGAGGGCGCCCGGATAGTCTTTCAATGCGGCCCGCGCCTGGGCCCGGTCGATCAGGAGTTCCGGCTGATCAGGAACCAGTTTGAGCGCGGCAGTCAGGCTGCCTTCGGCCCGCGCCGGGTTGTCGCTGAGCAGCCACGCCTGGGCCGCCTGTCCAAGAAGATTGGCCCGCATACCTGCTTCGCGCTTGGTTTGTTTGGCCAGGGTTTCCAACCGCGTTGCGCCTTCGGCGTATTGCTTGAGACCGACCAGCGCGACGGCCACGCAATGCTCAGCCGCATCGCGTCCGCCGAGATCACGCCAGGCCAGGGCCGATTCAAACGCCTGTTCCGGGTTGCTTTTTGCCAGGGCCATGCAGGCCCGATATTGCGCGGCGTGATCGATTTCGGCCGCCGCCACCGGAGGTGCGGGCGCCGCCGCGGCCAGGAGTCCCATGGCACAGGCTGCGAGAGCTGAGCGTTTGATTATTGGCATCGGCGGGATTCCGGGGTCACGATCATTGCGGCGCCTATCTCAGTGTTTATAACGGTCAATGACAAGCGCCGATTGGAAGATTTGGAAGGTTGGAAATGGCTGCGCCGCGTCTGTTCTGTTTTGGCCTAGGCTATAGCGCCCTGGAACTGGCCCGTGGCCTTCTCGCCGAGGGCTGGTCGGTTGCCGGCACCTGCCGCAACGAGGAGCATCAGGCTCAGGCAACGGAGGCGGGCGCGGACGCAGTGATCTTTGACGGGACACGCCCCTTCGAAAATGCCGAGAGCGTCTTGGCCGGCGTCAGCCATATCCTCAGCTCCGTGCCGCCGGGGCCGGATGGCGACCCGGTTGTCACTGCCCACGGCGATATATTACATAGCCTGAACGATGTGACTTGGGCCGGCTATTTGTCGACAACAGGAGTCTACGGCGACACCGGCGGCGCCACGGTGGACGAAACAGCGCCTGTGAACCCCGGATCGGACCGCAGCCGCGACCGGGCCGATGCCGAACAGGCCTGGTTGGCTCTGCGTCAGCAAGCCGGTTTGCCGGTGCATGTATTTCGCTTGGCCGGCATCTACGGTCCCGGCCGTAGCGCCCTGGATCAGGTCCGGGCAGGCGGCGCTAGGCGGATCGATAAGCCCGGCCACAAGTTTTCGCGTATCCATGTGAGCGATATCGCCGGGGTGCTCCGGGCCTCCATGGCACGGTCCGACCCGGGTGCTATATACAATGTCTGCGACGACGAGGCGGCAGCTGCCGCCGACATCACTGCCTTCGCTTGCGAGTTACTTGGAATCGATCCGCCGCCGTTGGTTCCTTTCGGGGAAGCAGCCGAGGATATGTCGCCCATGGCGCTCAGTTTCTGGAACGACAACCGCATCGTCGACAATCGCCGGATCAAGCGCGAACTGGCGATGTCGTTCGAATATCCGACCTATCGGGAAGGACTGCGGTCGATCCTGGCCGCCGAGACCTAATCGGCGTTACGGCAGTATGACCGTGAACAGGTAAAGCCCGCCGAATAGGATTGGCTGGTGCAGCAGGTAAATGGCCAAGCTGTGCCGACCGGCCAATCTGATAAGTTTGGCGAGCAGGTGAACGGGCTGCCACTCAAGCAGGATAGGCGCAGGTCCATCCCGGAACATCCAGCGTCCGGCCACCACGCCCATCAAGGGAATGGCCAGCCACGGCATCATCGGTACGTAATCCACCGACGGCGGCGGCGTCGGGGACAGTCCGAGCCACAGCAGCCAATCGGCCGCGAAGGCGGGATGGGTCAGGAAAGCGGGCGCGGCGAGGATGAACACAGCCAGTGAAACAAGTGTCATAGACGGCAGAAACATGACGCCTGCTAGGATGACGCTGGCCAGTGCGATGTGATGCAGAATGCCGAAAAAGACAAACGTCCCCGGGTCCATCGAATATGTGGCGAGGGAGACCGCTCCGGCAGCGGCGGCGATCAGGCTAAGCCGCCGGAAAAAAACCTTTGATGTCAAACCCCGCTGCCGGGACATGACCTGGGAAATTCCCATCGCCGCCAGAATGACGGTGACGATTATATAAGAGAACCATACCCACCAGGGATCGGTGAAGATGTTAAAATTCGCCAATCCAAAGAACGTCAGGTCCCAGGAAAAATGGTAGACGATCATCATCAGAATTGCGGCGCCCCGGACCGCGTCGACCAGGGCGTAGCGGGGCCGTTCTCCGTTCACGCTAACCGCCGCCCAGTTCGTCCAGCAATCCGGTGAGACTGCGTTGCAAGCGGATCAGGTCGTGCGGCTCGGACAGCCGATGATCGCCCTCCTTGACGAAAGTAACCTCCACGTTCGCGGTGCGGACCTGCTCGGAAATCTTCTGGCTCGTCTGCCAGGGAACGTCTTCGTCCTTGAGGCCGTGAATGAGCCGGATCGGCGCGTCGATGGCAATCTCGTCGCGGAGCAGGAGATGATCGCGACCGTCATCAACCAGCGCCTTGGAAATAATGTACGGCTCATCGTCGTAGCAGTTGGGTATCTCCACCCGCCCGTCGCGTTCCATCACCGCCTTTTGTTCGGCCGTGAATGCGTCCAGAAGCAAGTCTTCGGTGAAATCTGGGGCCGCCGCCAGCCCGACCAAGCCGGCCACCCGGTCCGGGCGTTGCAAGGCGGTGAGCAGCATGATCCATCCCCCCATGCTGGAGCCGACCAGTACTTGCGGCCCTTTGGTCAAGTGGTCGATGGCATGGACCGCATCCTCTGCCCAGCGGCCAATGGTGCCGTCTTCGAATTGGCCCGACGACTGGCCGTGACCGGTATAGTCAAAGCGTAGAAACGCCTGATCCCGCTGCCGGCAAAGCTCATCCACGGCCAGTGCCTTGCTGCCGGTCATGTCGGACTTGAACCCGGTCAGAAAAACCACGCCGGGTGACTTGCCTGAGCGGCGATGGTAGGCGATGGTCGCGCCGTCATCCCGTGTTAGTATGGCGGGATCGGAGCCTAGGGGCGCCGCTTGTAAATTGACCGTTTCGGAAGCCATGGTAAGTCCGTTTCTATGAATGAAAATGTAACACCTGATAGCTTGCCACCGGAGGGCGCCGAGGACCAGCCCGGCGCTGATGGCGTGCGCGCCGCGACCGTGCTTCAGGTGGTTCCGGCCATGGGTGGGAGCGGCGGCGTCGAGCGGGGAACGGTCGAGATTGCCCAGGCCATTGTCGAGGCCGGCGGACGGGCCATTGTCGCCTCTGCCGGAGGCCCCAAGGTCCACGAACTGACCCGGGCGCGGGCGGAGCACGTCATCATGCCGCTCAGTTCGAAAAATCCGTTCACCATGTACGCTAACATTGATCGTTTGGTGAAGCTGATCAAGGAGCAGGGCATTGATATTGTCCATGCCCGCTCACGGGCGCCGGCGTGGAGCGCCTATTTCGCCGCCAAGCGCGCCGGGGTGCCGATGGTGACGACGTTCCACGGCACCTATTCCACTGGGAATTATTTCAAGCGCCGGTACAACCGGGTCATGACGCGGGGTGAACGGGTCATTGCCATATCCGGCTTCATTGCCGGCCACGCGCGGCGGAATTACGGCGTGCCGCTGGGGAACATCCGTATCATCCACCGCGGCGTTGATCTGAGCCGGTTCGATCCGCGCAAAGTGACGGCACAACGGGTCGCCAACCTGGCTACCGATTGGCGGCTTCCCGACGGCATGCCGGTGGTGATGCTGCCGGGCCGGTTGACCCGGTGGAAGGGTCAACGGACATTCATCGAAGCCATAGCCATGCTCGGCCGCCAGGATATCCGTTGTCTATTGGTCGGCAGTGATCAGGGGCGCGATGAATACAGGCGAGAACTTGAGAATCTGGTCGAGGCAAAGGGATTGGGTGGAATCGTCCGCATTGTTGATCATTGCGATGATATGCCCGCAGCCTACATGCTGACCGACGTGGTGGTTTCCGCATCCACGGACCCGGAGGCCTTCGGCCGCGTTGTCGTTGAGGCCCAGGCCCTGGGCCGTCCGGTGATCGCAACCGACCACGGCGGTGCGCGCGAAACAGTCATTGAGGGCAAGACCGGCCGCCTGGTGCCGCCGCGCGACCCGGTTGCCTTAGCGGCGGCAGTCGAGCAGGTAATCAGCATGAGCGAGGACGCACGCCGGGAGTTGGCGGAGACGACCATCGCCAACGTGCGCGAAAACTTTTCCAAGAATGCCATGTGCTCCAAGACGCTCGACGTCTACGAGGAAGTATTGCGGATCAAGGCGGATTCGTAGCTATGCCCGCAGCCGCCCAGTCGATCTTGGTTATCAAGCTCGCGGCGCTTGGCGATTTCATCCAGGCCCTGGGTCCGCTGGCCGCCATTCGGCGCCATCACTCTGACGCGAAGATCACACTCCTGACGACGGCGCCGTTTCGAGCCCTGGCCCAGGCGTCGGGTTACGTGGACGAAGTTTGGTGCGACGGGCGTCCGTCGATCTTGGCCGTAAGCGAATGGCTGGCGCTACGCAGCCGCCTCCGCTCGGGCGGGTTTGATCGGGTCTACGACCTGCAGACATCGGACCGTAGCTCTCACTATTTCCGCTTGTTCTGGCCCGGACCAGCGCCGGAATGGTCGGGCATCGCCCGTGGTTGTTCCCACCCCCACACCAATCCGGCGCGTGACCTCATGCATACGACCGAGCGCCAGCGCGAACAGTTGGCCATGGCCGGGATTGAGGATGTTCCCGTGGCGGACGTGAGTTGGGCCGAAGCAAATGTCACCCGGTTTGATCTGGCGGAAAAGTTTGCGCTGATTGTTCCCGGCGGGGCGCTCCACCGCCCGGCCAAACGCTGGCCGGTGGAAAACTTCGCGGCGCTTGCCGTCCGGCTGAGCGATCGCGGCCTGCAACCCGTCTTGCTGGGCGGCGAGGGAGAGGCGGGAACATTCGCGCCGATCATGGCGGCTTGCCCCGAGGCCGTCTACCTGGCCGGCCAAACAGACTTGTTTGATTTGGCCGAACTGGGCCGCCGCGCCGCCCTGGCTGTCGGCAACGATACAGGCCCCATGCACATGATCGCCGCCACCGGCTGCAAGTCGCTGGTGCTCTACTCCGACGCCTCCGACCCGGCGCTCTGCGCCCAACGTGGTGAGCGGGTCGCCATCCTGCACCGCGAGTATCTTGAGGATCTGAAGGTGGACGAGGTCGAGCGGGACCTCGACAATTCCTAAGACGCCGTCAGCCGCAAATCGTAAAGCGCGCGGTAATGGGGTTCGCAGGCCTCGGCCAAGTCCTGCAACTCGCCGGTGAGGTTGGTCTCGCGCGGTGTGTGTGTCGCGAAGCCGGTCGATGCTTCTACCGAGTGATACCAATGTTTGGCCCAGACGCCATCGCTGTCGCGGGGGCCGGCGGGCCAATTCAGCATGGCATCGTCGAAATCGATACCGACGGCCCGGCACAGCAGGTTCAGCGCGGTGCCAGGGTCGGTAAGTACGTCGCGGGCGTCGAGCACCGGCGGCGTTTCGCCGGTTCGGTCCCGAACATAGTTGAAGATTTCCGCCTGCTGGACCATGCCGATATCCGTCAATGTGACCGAATCGCGTTTTAGAGCGTAGGACGCAATGACCTCCGCCGGATCACGGATCAGGAAGCAGTTTATGACGCCATCCATCCAGTCCCGGCGCATGGAATCGAGCAGATGATGGGTCATGTGCTTTTGGTAGTAGATCGACTTACCGCCGGGGATCGGACCGACGGCCTTCGCGGCGACACTCTCCCAGTCGCTGTCCATGCCGGCGATGATGTCTTCGCGCATGGGATGCTCAATGCCGGTCTCGGATAGGAAAGCGCCGTAGAACGGTTCGTCCCAAACCACCGTATCCATTCGGCTTTCAAAGGATCTCATCAAGGCCGTGGAGATATTTCGCGGTCCCGACCACATGGCGATGCGCAATGCGCTCACCCGGCGCATTCCCGGGCGATTAAGTCGGTGTAAAGTTCCTGCAGGCGCTGGGTTGTTGCGCCCCGCTTGCCGTCACCGATCGAGCGGCCGTCGATTTCACGGACCGGTGCGACGCCGGCAAAGGTGCCGGTGACGAAGGATTCTTCTGCGCCGTATACTTCGGTCAGGCTGAAGTTCTTTTCGGCCACGGGGATATCATTGTCGCGGCATAGCTGGATGACATTTCCGCGCGTGATGCCGGGCAGGCAGTAGTCGCCCGTGGACGTCCATACCTCGCCTTTGCGGACGATGAAGAAATGGGTCGAGTTGCAGGTGGCGACAAAGCCGTGCGGGTCGAGCATCAATGCCTCGTCGGCGCCGGCCTTGGTCGCCTGGATGCAGGCCGTGATGCAGTTGAGCTTGCTGTGGGAATTGAGCTTGGGGTCCTGGACGTCGGGCGCGCCGCGGCGCACATGCACGGTGAACAGGCCGATTCCCTTTGTCGCGGTTTCCGCCACTGGCGTCTTGTGTTCGGGAATGATGACGATGGTGGCGCCACCGACAGTGACGCGGGGGTCCTGGTAAGGCGTCGCCTTGATGCCTCTCGTGACCATGAGGCGAATGTGCACGTCGGAGACCATTTCGTTGGCTTCTGTGGTGCGCAGAACCTCGGCGGTTAGCTTCTCCGGGTTGAGACCGATATCCATATCAATCGCCTTGGCGCCTTCATAGAGACGGTCCATGTGGGCGTTCGCGAAAGCCAATCTGCCGTTGTGGAGGCGCAAGCCTTCCCATACCCCGTCGCCAAGAATGAAGCCGCTGTCGAACACCGACACCACGGCCTCGGCCCGCGGCACGATCTCGCCGTTGACGGAAATCAGGATGTCGCGGTTGCGCGGATCATCGTTGTAATCATGGGTGCCCTTGGCCATGCGGTTGTCTCCTCCAGCTTTGGCGCAGACGTATTCTTTCCGACATCGCCTGCGGGCGCCAGTCCCGTTCTTGACAGGGGGCTGAATCCCTCTACATTCCAGCCGGTTTCACCGTTTCAAGGCAAGACGTTAGATGGTTGCGATTACCCTCCCGGACGGCAGCGTCCGCAGCTTCGATAATCCGGTCAGCGGCGCCGATCTGGCGGCCGATATCGGACCCGGCCTGGCCAAGGCCGCTCTCGCTATCCGCGTTGGCGGCGAGGTGCGGGACCTGTCCACCGTGCTCACCGATGATTGCGAAGTCGCCATCGTCACGGCCAAGGATGACGAAGCCCTTGAACTGATCCGCCACGATGCGGCGCATGTCATGGCCGAGGCGGTGCAGGAACTTTATCCGGGAACGCAAGTCACCATCGGCCCGGCCATCGAAAACGGTTTTTACTACGATTTTGCCCGCGACGAGCCGTTCACACCCGACGATTTCGAGAAGATCGAAGCGAAGATGGCGGAGATTATCGACCGTGACGATCCCTTCGTGCGCGACGTTTGGGACCGCGACAAGGCCATCGCCACGTTCAAGGAGATGGGCGAGGACTACAAAGCCGAACTGATTGACGCGATTCCCGAAGGCGAGGAGATCGGCATCTATACCCAGGGCGAGTGGGTCGATCTGTGCCGCGGCCCGCATTTGCCGTCCACGGGCCGTGTCGGCAAGGCGTTCAAATTGATGAAACTGGCCGGCGCATACTGGCGCGGTGATTCCAACAACGCCATGCTGCAGCGTATTTACGGTACCGCCTGGGCCGACAAGAAACAGCTCAAGCAGCACCTGCATATGCTGGAAGAAGCCGAGAAGCGCGACCACCGCAAGCTCGGCCGCGAGATGGACCTGTTTCACCTGCAGGACGTGGCCATCGGGTCGGTGTTCTGGCACCCCAAGGGTTGGACGCTTTACCGCACGGCCATGGACTACATGCGGACGCGGCTGGAAGGCGGCGGCTACGTTGAGGTCAACACGCCGCAAATGGTCGACCGGGCCCTGTGGGAAGACTCCGGGCATTGGGAGAAGTTCCGCGAGAACATGTTCATCGCCGAGGTCGATGAAAGCCGCGGCGGCGGCGAGACCCATGCCGAAGCGGGACTGGAGGCCGAGCCCGGCCCCGGTGAAAACTCCGCGACCAAGTTCCTGGCGCTGAAGCCCATGAACTGCCCGTGCCACGTACAAATCTTCAAGCAGGGAATCACCAGTTACCGCGACCTGCCGATCCGCATGGCCGAGTTCGGATCGTGTCACCGCTATGAGCCGTCCGGCGCGCTGCACGGCATCATGCGGGTGCGCGCCTTCACCCAGGACGATGCTCACATTTTCTGCACCGATGATCAGATCGAAGCGGAAACCAAGATTTTCATCGATCTCCTGGCCTCCATTTACCGCGACTTCGGTTTTGACGATTTTGTTATCAAGTTCGCCGACCGACCTGAAATCCGCGCCGGGTCCGACGAGGTTTGGGACCGGGCGGAGAAGGCGCTGCTGGACGCCACTAAGGCGGCTGGCGTCGAAGTGGTCATGAACCCGGGCGAAGGGGCATTTTACGGACCGAAGCTGGAGTTCGTGCTGCGCGACGCCATCGGCCGCGACTGGCAGTGCGGCACCCATCAGGTGGACTTTGTTTTGCCTGAGCGGCTGGATGCAAATTACATCGGTGAGGACGGCGAAAAGCACCGCCCGGTGATGCTGCACCGGGCCATTCTCGGCTCCTTCGAGCGGTTCCTGGGCATCCTGATTGAGAACTACGCCGGGCGGTTTCCGTTCTGGCTGGCGCCCTTGCAGGTCGTCGTCGCTACCATCACCAACGATGCCGATGACTACGCCGCGAGCGTCCTGGCGGCGTTGACCAAGGCCGGGCTGCGGGCCGAGATGGATACCCGTAACGAGAAGATCAATTACAAGATTCGCGAACACAGCCATGCCCATGTGCCGGTGATCATGGTTGTTGGCGCGCGGGAAGCCGAGGATGGTACCGTGGCGTTGCGCCGCCTCGGCGGCAAGGATCAGGAAATTCTTGCACTGCAAGAGGCAACCGCTAGACTATTGGACGAAGCAATGAGTCCCGCCCTCCGGTCCTGAGGGGGCCGGCGGAAAGAGGAGGTTGCGCATATTGAGAAGCCAAAAGAGGAGATTTTTAAATAGGTAGACGTCCGTTTAATCAGCCGCCGACCCGGAAAGGGCCGCGGGTGAACGATCAAATCGAAGCGCCCCAGGTGCGCGTTGTCGATGCCGACGGAGAGATGGTCGGCGTTATTTCCGTAGAAGAAGGAGTGGAGTTGGCCTACGACTCAGGTCTCGACCTGGTCGAGGTGTCGCCCAATGCCGACCCGCCGGTCTGCAAGGTCCTCGATTACGGCAAATATAAATACGAAGCCCAGAAAAAAGCCAACGAGGCGCGCAAAAAACAGAAAACCATCGACGTCAAGGAAATCAAAATGCGCCCCGGCATTGATGAGCATGACTATCAGGTCAAGATGCGTAGCGTGCGCCGGTTCCTCGACGAAGGCGACAAGGTCAAGATGACGATCCGCTTCCGCGGCCGTGAGATGGCCCACCAGGAATTGGGTATGAAGGTCTTGGACCGGGTTCGCGACGAATTGGAAGAACTGGTCAAGGTCGAACAGTTTCCCAAGAGCGAAGGCCGCCTTATGACCATGGTGATCGCGCCTAAGTAACCGCTCAGGGACTCTCAACCAAAATTAAAACCTGCCTCGTGCGCCCGTATATATATCGGCGCCACCGTCAAAAATCAGCTGTTCGAGTTGGATTTAGGATATCGTGCGGCTTGGTTAATGGAGCCAAATCAGGCGGAATAAGTCGATGAGCGATAATCATAAAGGAACGTGTTTTTGCGGAGCCGTTGAGGTTGAGGTGTCCGGTGCACCCGCGGCAATGGGCTATTGCCACTGCGAATCCTGCCGCGCTTGAAGTTCGAACCCGCCGTACATGTGAATTACGCCGAGACGGTTCTGCCGATCAAGGACGGGCTACAAAAATTGAAAGATTTTCCTGCCGAATTGGGCGATTCCGGTGAAGCGGTACCTGAATAATCTAGACGTGAGCAGTCAATAGTTGCGGCGCCGAGCGGCTAAGAAGTTGGCGCGTCGGCGGAGGAATTCACGCTTTCCTACCGCTACGGCCAATTGTTCGGTATATTCGACACTCCCTATCGGAGAGTGCCGATGTCAGATCAGTTTGCCGGCGAAATTATGAAAACGGCCTCAATGCTCTTAAAGACAAAAGGCAATGGCGCCCTTGAGCACGCCCAAAACATTTCCGAGCGCATGCAGAAGTCAGGCGATGAAGAAGATCAAATCTACTGGAAGAGAATAGTCATGCAGATCGAGGCATTGATTGAGGGCGGCCACGGCTGAAAGAAGGCATATCCAAACAGCGTGTTTAATCTTTTTTGAACAAAATCGGACAGTGGCGGTTCCGGGCCTAATCCATTGCCAGTCCTTCGACTTCCTTTAGAATGACCGCCAATAAGAACACGACCGGGGAGACGTATGGCTGACCAATCCAATCCGCGCAGGCTTGCGGCAATTCTGGCCGCCGATGTGGCGGGATATACCAGCCTGATGGAACGAGATACCGACGGAACGGTGGCGGCCTGGAAGGCGGCGTGCTCGGACGTTATTGACCCGGGCATTGATGAATATAGTGGCCGCATCGTCAAGCATACGGGCGACGGGTTTTTGGCGGAATTCTCGACGGTTCAGGATGCCGTGAGCTGTGCCGTCGCCCTGCAGGAGGGTCTGAGTACCGGCATCCTCGACTTTCGCATGGGCGTGAACCTCGGCGACATTACCGATGACGGTGTCGATATCCATGGTGAAGGCGTCAACGTGGCCGCCCGTCTTGAGGCCATCGCCGAGCCCGGCGGCATCTGTATCTCCGGCGAGGCTCATTCATTGGTGCGCAACCGTGTTGATGTTCCGTACCGCGATATGGGCGAGCACGAGGTCAAGCACGTCACCCATCCGGTGCGGGTTTATGCCATCGAATTGGGCGCGGAGGTCGAACCGTCACAGACCGAGGCGGCACCTCCATCGCAAGAGGCTGCCCAGTCTGACAAGCCGTCCATCGCCGTGTTGCCGTTCGACAATATGAGCGCCGACCCGGAACAGGAGTTTTTTGCCGATGGTCTGACGGAAGATATCCTGACTCAATTGAGCCGGTTCGGCGAACTTTTCGTAACCTCGCGTAACTCGACCTTCACCTACAAGGGCAAGGCTGCGAAGGCGCAGGATGTGGCGCGTGACCTGGGTGTGCGGTACGTCGTCGAAGGCAGCGTCCGCAAGGCAGGCGGGCGGGTCCGGGTGACGGTTCAGTTGATTGACGGCGCCGATGACCGCCACGTCTGGGCGGAAAAGTACGACCGCGATCTGGAGGACATATTCGCCATCCAGGACGAGATCACGACGGCAATCGTCGCCACGCTTCCCGGCCGGGTCGAAGCTGACAGCCATGACCGCGCCCGCGACAGGCCGACCGAAAACATGGTGGCTTATGAGTGTTTGCTGGCGGGCAAAGTGCTCCATCATCGAAGCAGCCGCGAGGACAATGTCGAGGCGCTTCGACTTTTGGACCGCGCCATCGAGTTGGATCCGAACTACGCCCATGCGCGAGCTTGGCGCGGCTGTGTTGTGGGGCAAGCGTGGGGCTACGGGTGGGTTGAGAACTTGGACGCCGCGCTGAATGATTGCGCCGAAGAATTGGAACGCGCGCTCGCGCTGGATGACAACGACGCCGACATCCACCGGATCCTGGCTGCCGTCTACATCACACGCGGGCAATTCGACAAAGCGACCATGCACCAGGACAAGGGCCTGGCGCTTAATCCAAACTATGATTTGCTTGTTGTCCAGCATGGCGAACTAATGACTTGGCTTGGCCGTGCCGATGAGGGAATTGAATTGATCAAAAAGGCGATGCAACTCAATCCCTATCATCCATCTCGATACTGGAGCCATCTGGGCCGCGCCTATTTTGTCGCGCGGCGCTACGACGAGGCGATTTCGGCGTTTCGGCACATTGATTCTCCGGATGCAATGCATTTCGCATTTCTCGCCGCGTGCTATACCCATTCCGGGAATGAAGCCATGGCGGCAACGCAGGTCCTCGAAGCCCTCGCCCTTGATCCCAATTTCACCGTCGATGGCCACATAGCGACCATGCATTATTTGTGGGACAAGGACCGTGACCATCACCGCGAAGGTCTTCGAGCAGCGGGATTGCCGGAGCAGTAGGTGCAGAACATCGAGCAAGCCCTTGGCCTAGCCGTGGAGCACCATAGCGCCGGCCGTTTGGCCGAGGCGGAGAAAATCTATAATCAAATACTGCAGACGGAGCCCGCTCAGCCGGTCGCCTTGCATCTGCTTGGTGTGGTGGCCCATCAAGTGGGGCAAAACGAGGCAGCTGTCGATCTCATTAACAAAGCCCTCGCCGCTGCACCGGATTACCTCGAGGCACATTTCAACCTCGGCAATGCGTTGAGCGCACTGGGCCGGCTCGAGGATGCCATCGCCAGCTATCTTGGCGCCCTCGCCATCAAACCCGATTACCCCGAGGCGCTCAGCAACCTGGGCAATGCACAAAAAGGTTTGGGTCGGCTGGTTGAGGCCGTGGAAAGCTACGGCAAGGCCGTCGCCATCAATCCCGGACACATCGAAGCGCACTACAATCTGGGCGTTACGCTCTACGACCTGGATCGGTTTGAGGATGCCGCCGCCAGTTATCGAACAGCCCTCACCATCAATCCCGACTTCGCCGAGGCGCATAACAATCTCGGCAATGCGTTGAAGGAATTGGGTCGCCTGGACGAAGCCGTGGCGAGCTATCACGCGACCCTGGCCGTCAAGCCCGATCTCGCGGACACCCACCGGAATCTCGCAACCGTTCTGCAAGACCAGGGAAAGATCGACGAAGCGGTGGAGCGAATGGATGTGGCGCTGTCCCATAATCCGGACAAGGACGGTTGGCGTATCAGCAAAGCGCTGTTCCTGCCCGTTATCCCCTCGTCACGCGACGATATCGAAGCCCGCCGCGAGGCGCTCACCCAGTCTGTCGCCGCGCTCACGGAGCAAAACCTGAGCATTTCCAATCCTGTTTTGGATGTTGCCCACGCCAACTTTTACCTCGCCTATCACAGCCGGAATAACAGCGGCCTGCTGGCGGACATTGCAAATCTGTATATAGCGTCGTGTCCCAAACTGACCTATGAAGCGGCGCATTGCCGAACCAAGGAAACAGCGAGTAAAGATGTCCTGCGGATCGGTTTCCTCTCCTCGTATTTTCGCAATCATACCGTCGGCAAGCTTTCGCGCGGGATCATGGAACATTTGTCGCGCGACTCCTTCGAAGTCATCTTATTCCGGGCGCCGGGCAGGACAGACCAAATGGCGGACGTCATTGATCAGGCCGCTGACAAGATCGTCGTGCTGCAGAAGAACCTGGAACGCGATTGGAAAACCATTGAGGACGAGAAGCTGGATATCCTGTTCTACATGGATATCGGCATGAACCCTTATACCTACTACCTGTCATTCGCCCGCCTGGCACCGGTTCAGGCGGTGACGATCGGACATGCGGAAACCTCCGGCGTTCCCGGCATTGATTACTTCCTGTCCTCGGATATGACCGAGCCCAAGGACGGTGGCGATCATTACAGCGAGCAACTTGTTAAATTGAGTGCCCTGCCGACATACTACTACCGGCCCGAAGCCCCGGCAGAGCCGTTCGCGCGAAGCGTTTACGGTTTGACGGAAGGCGAGCGGCTTTATGTCTACCCGCAGTCCCTGTTCAAGATCCATCCGGACTTCGATGCCGTATTCGGCAAACTTCTGCAGCGTGATCCCGGCGGGCGGCTGGTGTTCATAGACGACGGCAAGGATGGCAATTGGCGCAAGCTTCTGATGGAGAGGTTCGAGCGGGCGTTTCCCAATGCCGTTGATCGCGTGACCTTCCTACCGCGAATGCCCTACGAGAACTTCCTCGGCCTTCTCCTGATCGCTGACGCAATACTGGACAACCCCTATCTTTCCGGAACCAATTCGGGCCTGGAAGCCTTCGGCGTCGGCGCGCCGATGGTGGCGTGGCCGGGGAAATACTGCAGCGGCAGGTGCGTCACCGCGTGCTACAACCAAATGGGCTTGAGCGATCTGATCGCGGAAGACGAGGAATCCTATTTGGAGCTAGCTTTGCGGCTGGCCCAGGACGCGGATTTCAAGAGCCGAATGCAGGCCGACATCAGCGCCAATTCCCACAAACTTTTCGAAACGATTGAGACAGTCCGCGAGATGGAAACATTCTTCCAAGCGGCTTATGAGGCTTGGCGGACGGGAGAGCCTTTGTCGTAGTTGTCAATCCTGCCCCGACCCGGCCGATGCTCTCTTCCGAATGTCTGCTTTCGCGCAGGAAACGGGCGTTTCGTATTATCATCGCTGCCGCGTATCCCAATTCGGGTTTTGCCAGATATCGGCGTCAATCCTCGGTAGCGGCGGGACGCCACGAATCGCATCGCTGAGTTTCTCTGCGATCATGATTGTCGGGCTGTTTGTATTTCCGTTGGTTACTTTAGGCATTATCGATGCGTCGACGATTCTGAGAGCGTTGATTCCGTGCACCCTGCCTGAGGGGTCCACGACTGCCGTTGCATCGGTGTCGCGCCCCATTTTCGCAGTGCCGGACAAATGCCATTGGGTGTTCACAGCGGCTTCAAGGCAGGCATCTAGGTCGGCATCGGACTCCGCCTCCTTGCCGGGGAAGATTTCCGCGCCGCAGAGGTCATCGAATGCCCGTTGCCGGACCAATTCCCGCACCAGTCGAATGCCTTCACGCATGACATTTCGGTCTCGCGGATCACTGAGGTAGTTCACCAAAATGCGAGGCGGAGACAAGGGATCGGCATCGCGCAGTGTAATGCGTCCCCGGCTTTCGGGCCGCATCAGACCGACGTGGATCTGAAAAGCATGTGCGGGGATTGGCTCCCAAGATCCCTCATTCATGGCAATCGGCGTGATACAAAGTTGGATATCGGGGTAATCGACACCGGCGGCTGAGCGAACGCACCCGACGGCCTCAAAGTGATTGGTCGCGCCGACGCCATCGCGCATCACCAGCCATCTCAAACCTGCCAGGATCCTGCGGAGCGGCCGTGTCTCGGGCCAGACCGATACCGGTTTTTCACAGTGAAACTTGAGGACGAAATCCGGGTGGTCGTTGAGATTGGCGCCGACGCCGGGTCGGTCGGCGACGACCGGGATGCCCATTTCATGAAGATGATCCGCCGATCCGATCCCGGACAACATCAGCAAGTGTGGTGTGCCGACGGCACCGGCGCAGAGGATCACTTCACGCCGTGCCGTAAAGGTCACTGGCTGACCGTATTGATCAACGCCCTCAACGCCTGTTGCCCGCCTGTTGTCCATGACCACGCGGTGAACCATGCACGCCGTCATGACGGTCAGGTTCGGGCGTGACTTGGCCGGATCGAGATAGGCCCTCGCCGTACTCCAGCGTTCGCCGGTGGCGGTCGTTCGATCGAAGACACCAAAGCCCTCCTGCCGGAAACCACTGATATCCTCGGTGACGGGGTATCCTGCCTGCTCGCCGGCTTCAAGGAATGCCCGGGTGATTGGATCCGTTGGATTGGGGCGTGTGACATGAAGCGGTCCGCCGGATCCACGATAGGAATCCGAACCGCCGCCATAATTCTCCATCCGCTTGAAATAGGGTAAAACGTCGGCGAATGCCCAACCGTCGCAGCCGGACTGGCGCCAGTTGTCGAAGTCGCGGGCATGGCCTCGAATGTAGACCATCCCATTGATGGACGACGAGCCGCCAAGGGTCTTCCCCCGGTCGTGTTGGAGATGCCTCTGCCCAAGATGCGGTTCCGGTTCCCCCTGGAAGGCCCAGTTGTGTTTTGTACCTTTTAGGTTCGCCGCCATAGCGGAAGGTATCTTGAGCGATAGTGCGTTGTCCTTGGGTCCTGCCTCAAGCAAGACAACCTTCAGGTCAGAATCGGCGCTCAGGCGGTTGGCCAAAACACATCCTGCGGAACCTGCGCCGACAATCACATAATCCGATTCCATTTGCGTTGTTACTCAGCCGCGCGAACCGTTGGCGTCGGCGAACCATTAAGTGCGCCATAAACCAGCTCGTGGAAGTGATGCAGCAGATGTTCGCTGTTGGGTCCGCGTTCCGGGTCGATCATGTATCGGCCCTGGTCGAAACCAAACGACCGGACTCCTCGCTGGACCGCCAAGTTCAACTCAATGTCCTCGGGTCCAAGTTCTGCATTGAACCACTCAATGACGGCATCGCTGAGTGCGCTTTGTGACCGCGATGTCGGACAATAATGTCCGAACCGAAGCAGCGTTTTCTCGGGACCCAAGGGGATTTGATTGAACGTCCCGATGACGTCGGCGTAAGGAAACGCATACAAGGTCGTCATCGGCCACAGCAGGATATTGTAGAACCAGTCGGTCTGGTATTTCTCACCGGCTACGTCGTAACCGAAGGCTTTCTCGACCGGAATCGGCGGACCCTTGAAATCCATCCAAAATTCACTTGATTGAAGCGTGTATTTTGAAAAATCGATCAGCGACGCAAGCTCTCTGTGGACCGGACCGCATAATTGGAAGTGATACCCCTCGATGGCGTTGTCGATAATGGTTTTCCAGTTGGCGTCGACGACGTACTCCACCTCGTTGACCAAGGCGATGTCGTCAAGATCGGGGAAGAAGGGACGCATCTCCGCTTCCGCCCCCGCCATCTGCTCGCCAAGAGCGGACGCATCCGGGTCCATATTGATGAAAATAAACCCCGCCAGATCTTCAACACGAACTGCCTTCAGGGAAATTTTAGAGCGGTCGAAATTCTTAAGGTTCTCCGTTCGCGGCGCGTTCTTGAGGCAGCCGTTCAGCTCGTAACCCCAGGCGTGATACGGACAGACGATTAATTTCTTGATCGTCCCCCGGCGCTCGTTGATAAGGCGTGTGCCACGGTGCTGGCAGACATTGTGGTAGGCGTGGACTGCGCCCCCGTCGCCACGGACGACTAGGACGCTCTGGTTAAGCAGATCAAATTTGACGAAGTCGCCGGGATTCTCAATCTCCGATCTGTGGCATACGAATTGCCAGGACGGGTAGTATATGGTTTCCGCCTCACGATCAAAAATGTCCTGATCGAAATAGTATTTCGATGGCAGAGTGAGTGCCGTTTCGGGATCCTCAGGGTTCCAATCCGTCTGCTTGTCACTAAACACCGCGTTGCCCTCCAAATCTTTCGACCGGTATGGGTTCGAACAATAATGCATTGCAACTAAATAAACCCAATCTTTGATATTCCGCACCAAAAAAACATGCGGTTGCAACATCGGGTGAGCATCAAGTTGTAGGCCACTACGGATAGTTTAGAGGTCCGCCACTGGGCTGGCGCATCGGGGCTTATCACCATCGCATTCTCCCGGTTCGAAACAGACTTCTGGCGCCGCTTCCAAATAGTGTCTTTAGGCGGAAGCAGGCGATCGTCCTTACGCCAATCAATGTCCGCTTTCGGAGGTAATGCAGACTTCGAGAGGAAGAATTCTTGAATCCATTGATAGGTAAAAATAACTTTAATCTTGACTTTGTACCTATATTTCATATATATATTTTAACTTGAACCCTCGAACGTTTTTGCCGGCCGCCCGGTGGGTGGTCGTGCTGTTTGAAATTGTGAATAACGTTCCCGGACCGTCGCCCCAGTGGGGCGGCGTAAGCCTGGAGCGTCCCCCGGAGGGAGCGCGAAGATAAATGCGCCTTTTGGGGAGGGCTGCTCCGTTGAGTCGCCATGCTGTTTGACATTGTGAATATGTACGGCGGTCGATCGGTCCCTTGGTTTGGATTGTGAGACAGGAGCCATAAATGCCAGGCCTACTTGGGTTTCAGGGCGGGTACGCTCGTTCTATGGTTGGGGTCATCTTTGAATTCGCTCCGAGGGATGCCCCGGACTTGGGCCGCGCCACTGGCGCGATGGTTCCGGGCCATTGACGATAAATGACGATAAATGACGATAAATGACGATAAATGACGATAAATGACGATAAATGACGATATTTTCTGTCTGGAATCAGGGGTAAAATATTTGTTTTCAATGGCTTAACGAAATTCGGCTCGCCTTTTTTTCGGGAGTGACAGTGTATTGACGGGCTATGGCTGGGTTTGAGCGTTTGTGCGGTCGATTTTGACGCCTTGCACGCCTTGCAATCCCGGGCACCGGGGGCTATAACCCGCGCTTCGCGAGCGGTCCGGCGGGGCATGCCCAGCCGCTCTGAAGTTGACCTCGAAAATTAAAGGAAAACAAAATGCCCAAGCTGAAAACAAAGTCCAGCGCCAAGAAGCGGTTTCGCCTGACCGGCACTGGCAAGGTCCGGGCCAATGTGGCCTTGAAGCAACACGGCATGAGTAAGCGCCCTCAAAAAATGAAGCGCAAGTCTCGCGGCACCATGATCCTATCGGCTGTGGATGCCCGCATCGTTAAATCCTACATGCCCAACGGCTAGATTGAACCGGAGACCCAGACCATGGCACGAGTCAAACGGGGCGTAACCACTCACGCCCGCCACAAGAAAGTCATCAAGAAGGCGCGCGGCTATCACGGCCGTTCCAAGAACACATTTCGCGCCGCAATCGAGCGGGTCGAGAAGGGGCTGCAATATGCCTACCGCGACCGCCGAGTGAAAAAGCGGACCTTTCGCGGCCTGTGGATTCAGCGCATCAATGCCGGCGCGCGCCAGCACGGAATGACCTATTCCCAGTTTATGTGCGGTCTCGGCAAAGCCGGGATCGAAATCGACCGCAAGGTTTTGTCTGACCTTGCCATTCGCGAGCCGGATGCATTTAAGGCGCTGGTCGATCAGGCCCAGGCCGCTCTCGGGAAATCCGCCTAACGCCTCAAAACAGGGTTTTGAGTTTTTGGGAATCGGGAGCCGGCCAGCCGGGGGCTTCCGTTTGAATTCGAATATGGGGGAACGCTGAAAACCATGCAGGACCTGGACACCCTCCGTTCAGAACTGTTGGCTGAGGTGGCCGGGGCCGCCGACGTGGCGGCACTTGAGCAGGTGCGCGTCTCGGCGCTCGGCAAGAAGGGCCGCGTCACCGCCATGATGAAAGAACTCGGCGGCATGGACGCCGAGGCCCGCAAGGCCGCCGGCCAAGCCCTCAACGCGGTCAAGACGAAGGTCGCGGACGCCATCGAGGCCCGGCGCGACGATCTGTCGGACACCGAACTCGACGCGCGGCTGATGGACGAGCAAATCGATGTCACCCTGCCGGTGCGCCCAGAAACCGAGGGCCGGATCCATCCTATCAGCCAGACTATGGACGAGGTTATCGCCATTATGGGCGAGATGGGATTGAGCGTAGCCGAGGGTCCCAACATTGAAGACGATTGGCATAACTTCACCGCCCTCAACATCCCGCCCGACCACCCGGCCCGCCAGGAACACGATACATTCTACCTGCCCGGCGACAGCGAGCGCATGGTGCTCCGCACCCACACCTCGCCGGTGCAGATCCGGACCATGATGACCCAGGAACCGCCGATCCGTATCATCGTTCCCGGCCGCACTTACCGCTGCGATTACGACGCCACCCACTCGCCCATGTTCCATCAGGTCGAAGGCCTGGTCATCGACGAGGATTCGCACATGGGGCATCTGAAGGGCTGCCTGATCGATTTCTGCCGCGCCTTCTTCGGCGTCGATGACCTGCCGGTTCGGTTTCGGCCCAGCTACTTCCCTTTTACCGAACCCTCGGCGGAGGTCGACATCGGCTGCACCCGCGAGGGCGGCGAGTTCCGGATCGGGCATGGCGATGACTGGCTGGAGATTCTCGGCTGCGGCATGGTCAATCCGCGCGTACTTGAGAACTGCAATATCGACCCGGCCAAATATCAGGGCTTTGCCTTTGGGCTCGGCGTCGAGCGCATGGCCATGCTCAAGTATGGGATTCCCGATCTCCGCACTTTCTATGAGTCGGACCTGCGCTGGCTCCGCCACTACGGCTTCCGGGCCTTGGATGTTCCGAGCATGGTCGGAGGGCTCAACCGATGAAGTTCACATTGGGATGGCTCAAAGAGCATTTGGATACGGATGCCACTTTGGAAGACATCTCGGAGCGCTTGACCATGGTCGGCCTGGAGGTCGAAAAGATCACCAACCGGGCCGACGGCATGGAGAGTTTCGTCGTCGGCCATGTGGTTGATGCGAAGAAGCATCCCAACGCCGATAAGCTCCAGGTCTGTCAGGTCCACAACGGCAAGGATACGGTCGAACTGATTTGTGGCGCGCCCAATGCGCGCAAGGGCCTCAAGGGTGTGTTCGCCGCCTCGGGTTCCTACATTCCGGGTACGGACATCACCCTCAAGCCGACGGAAATTCGCGGTGTTGTCAGCAACGGCATGCTTCTCTCCGAACGTGAAATGGGCCTTAGTGACGAGCACGACGGCATTATTGAGTTGCCCGAGGACGCCAAGATCGGCGCTTCCGCCGTGGAGGTCATGGGACTGAGCGATCCAATCATTGAGATCGCGATTACGCCCAATCGCGGTGACTGCTTGGGTGTTCGGGGCATTGCGCGGGATTTGGCCGCATCGGGCATCGGTAGCCTTAAACCTCTGGCCAACGGACCCGTCCCCGGCAATTTCGAAAGCCCCCTGGCCGTGCACATAGACCTCGCCGATGATGTGCGGAATGCCTGCCCGAATTTTGTCGGCCGCTATATTCGCGGCGTTCAGAACGGCGAAAGCCCCAAGTGGATGAAGGAGCGCCTGTTGGCGATCGGGCTCAGGCCCATATCGGCGCTGGTCGATATCACCAACTTTATGACCATGGATTTGGGGCGCCCCCTGCACGCTTTTGATACCGCTCATGTCACTGGCGACATTCATGTGAGAATGTCTAGCCCCGGTGAAAGGCTCATGGCACTGAACGGTAAGGAATATGAAATGGACGGCGAGATGACCGTCATTGCCGACGAAGCCAAAGCCGAAGCTTTGGGCGGTGTCATGGGTGGTGAAGAGTCCGGCTGCACGGCCGAGACCACGGATGTGTTCCTTGAGGCCGCTTACTTCGATCCGGTCCGTACCGCAATGACCGGCCGTAAGCTGAACCTGATGTCGGATGCCCGCTACCGGTTTGAGCGCGGCGTCGATCCGGCGTTCCTGGTCGGCGGCATGGAAATCGCCACCCGGCTGGTTCTCGACCTGTGCGGCGGCGAGCCATCCGAATTGGTCATCGCCGGTGACCAACCGGACTGGCAACGCAAAATTACACTCCGCCCCGAACGGGTTCAATCCTTGGGCGGTGTCGATGTGCCGCTTGATGAAATCGAGAGAATTCTCCTGGTGTTGGGTTTCACTGTCGAGGAAGACGGCGAGGCGTTCAGTGTTTCGGTTCCGTCGTGGCGTGGTGACATTGTTGGCGAAGCCTGCCTGGTCGAAGAGGTCGTGAGGATTTACGGCTTTGACAAAATCCCCGCGGTGCCGTCCACCGCCGGCGACCACCTGCCGCAACCGGCTTTGGATGGCGGGCAGCGCCGGCGGGCGTCGGCACGGCGGACATTGGCTGGGCGTGGCATGGTCGAAGCGGTGACCTATTCGTTCTTGGCCTCGGCGGATGCGACGCTGTTCGGCGAGGTGCCGGAGTCAATTCGACTGGTCAATCCCATCAGCGCCGATCTTGACGTCATGCGGCCGTCCCTGCTGCCGAACCTGATCCGGGCGGCCGGGCGTAATGCTGACCGGGGAACGGATGATGCGGCATTGTTCGAAGTCGGCCCGCAATTCTCCGGCGACAAACCGGAAGACGAAGTCAACGCCGTGGCTGGCATTCGGTCCGGCGCAACAGGTGCGCGGAACTGGGCCGAGTCGTCTCGACCCGTGGATGCCTTTGATGCCAAGGCAGATGCCCTGGCCGTGCTCGGTGACCTGGGTGCGCCGGTAGACAAGCTGCAGGTCTTGGTTGACGCGCCCGGTTGGTATCACCCGGGCCGTTCCGGCGCCTTATGCCTCGGTCCGAAAAACGTTTTGGGCTACTTTGGTGAGGTTCACCCCCGGGCGCTGAAGCGCATGGACGTGCGCGGACCAGTCGCCGCCTTTGAGATTTTCCCCGACGCCCTGCCCAAGCCAAAAGCGAAAAAGAGCGCGGCGCGTCCACACCTCGATCTGCCGCAGTTCCATACGGTGGAGCGGGACTTTGCTTTTGTTGTCGGTGCGGATGTGACGGCTAGCGCCGTTGCCGGTGCGGCTTGGGGCGCGGACAAGAAGCTGGTGACGGACGTTCAAGTGTTCGATGTATTCACCGGCGGCAATTTGGGTGATGGCAAGAAATCCCTGGCTATCAACGTGGTCCTGCAACCGCTGGAGAAAACCATGACCGATGAGGAAATCGAGGCCGTGGCCCAACGCATCGTCGCCAATGTTGAAAAGGCGACCGGCGGAACGCTTAGGACCTAGTTTTGGCTATGGCCATGCAGCCGTTGGAAACATTTCCCGCCGCGCTTCGCTCCCAAATCCGGGGCATTTTTCTCGATATCGACGACACGCTAACCACGGATGGCCGGCTGACACCTGAGGCCTACGGTGCCCTGGGAAAATTGCAGGCAGCGGATTTACTCGTTGTGCCGATTACCGGCCGTCCAGCCGGTTGGTGTGATCACATCGCCCGCATGTGGCCGGTTGACGGTGTTGTCGGCGAAAACGGCGCGTTTTATTTCCGCTATGATCACGATAGCCGCACATTTCAGAAACGGTTTATGGCCACGGAAGAGGAGCGGGGCGAGCAACGCAAAAAGATTGATGCCGTGGCGGCGCAGGTCTTATCGGAGATTCCGGGCTGTGCTCTTGCGTCGGACCAGTCCTATCGTGAGACCGACTTGGCCGTGGATTACTGTGAAGATGTCGGGCAGTTGGATGAGGGAGCCGTGGACCGAATTGTGGCAATCATGGAAGGCGCCGGCATGACGGCCAAGATCAGTTCCATCCATGTCAACGGATGGTTCGGCACATACGACAAGCTGACTATGACACGTATCATGATGAAGGAGTGTTTCGATCTCGATTTGGATGCGGAAGGTGACCGCTTCGTTTTTGTTGGCGACTCGCCGAATGATCAGCCCATGTTCGCTTTTTTTGCCAACGCCGTCGGCGTTCAGAACCTTGAGAGATTTGAAGACCGGCTCGACACACCTCCAGCTTATATCACTCACTCACCCGCCGGCGCCGGTTTCTTGGAGGTGGTGGAGATGCTGCTGTCGGACGCCGGCCCATCGACTGTATAGACCCGCGTCGGCTTGCTGCGGCCGCGCACGGTTACTTCGGTGACTTCGCGGCAGTTAAATAATCCTCCGCAGGCTTTGACCGTATTTTCACCTATCATGATGTACGTGCCGTGCTGCTTGTTGAGCTGCTCAAGCCGGGCGGCAATGTTGACCTCGTCGCCATGAACGGTAAATGACAGACGGTTCTCAGCGCCGATGGCGCCGACGACAATCTCGCCCGTGTTAATTCCGCATCGGGTTTTTAGCACCGAGCCGTTGCCAAAAGTGCGCGCCTCGGCAACTTCCTTGATGCCAAGGGCTGTCTTGATCGCGTTGGCGGCGTGGTCCTCGTCCGATGATACGGCATTGAAGGTAATCAACATTAAGTCACCCTGGTACTGGGTAATGACACCTCCGTATTGGTCGATGACTTCGGACATAGCCCCAAAATATTCGTTCAGCATCGTGGCCAATTCCTGAGGGCTAAGCTTCTCGGATTCCGTCGAGAATCCCTCGATATCCGTGAACACAACGCTGGCAATACGGGATTCGCCATCGCCCGGTTGAATGGCTTGGTCGGCTGAGGTTATGCGATCGGCAACTTCGCGATCAACAAATCGCGACAGGTCATGGGCGGCGGTTGTTTCCAGAACGGCTTTGTTGAGAACGCGTTGTGCCCGGAGGATGGCTACGGCAAGAACCGCTGTTACCAAAAGTATTGAAATGATCTTGTCGACCTCGGCGCCGATCAGAATCGCATTTGATGTCAAGTAGGTCACATAGTTCCGTGTAATCATCGGATCTTCCGGCACGCCGAAAATCACGTAGAGAACCAAAACGAGCCACCCGATGGCTGCCGCTGCACCGGCCAAAACAATGTAACGGGGTTCAAATCGGAGCGCGCGCAGGGCGATAAAGATAAAGACGTAAATCATGGTCGGCGCCTTCAAATAGAAGGAAGCCGGTTGCATGTATTGAATATGAAAGCTCCAGATCAATACCATCAAAAGCCCGATATCCATGACTACGGAAATCACCAAGAGCCAGGCGGGAAGGTACGGTTTATAAGAGCATCCCAGCCGGATCACCGTGAAAAGAAAATACAGGGACAATGCCCAGGGAACCGGCTGGAAGGGCGCCTCTGCGGCTGTTGATGGCGCCAAGGTGAAGAGAGCAGCAAAAATAAGGACCAGGACCAACTGAACCCAACTGATCAGCTTTTCACTTTCGATTTGTTGTTTGGCGACAGATTCGCGGACACGTTCAGGGAGGTCGGACTCCAGACGTTCTCCAAATACGAACTGTGTCAGGTGGGACCACATGCGGATCGCCTCCTATGCCTTACGAATCACCTTCGGCAATCTTAGCACTCTCGGTACGGATTACATCCTTCACGGCTTCACACTTGTTCGTTAGGTGAGCCTTGAGAACTTCGGCAAGACGTTTGCCATCACGGGCGATCAATGCATCGAGAATTTGCTCATGTTCATTCATGGCTTCGTCCCACCGCTCCCGGGCGATGTTCGCCATGTAGCGCGCCCGGCCAATACGGCCGGAAAGACCGCGAAAAACATTGGCCAGGGTATGATTGCCCGATGCCGACATGATCTTTTCATGAATCTGCTGATTGAGGCGAAAATATTCAGGCCGTTCACCGCGCGTGTGATGCAGGGCCATCTGATAGTGGAGCGCTCGAATTTCAGCGATCTGCTCGTCACTTATGTTTTCGCAAGCTAGTTCGCCAGACAATGCCTCCAGTGTTCCCAAAACCGGAAACACCTCGTCAACGTCTTCTGAAGTCAGTTGCGTCACCCGTGCGCCTCGGTTGGGCAACAGGGTAATCAGGCTCTCGGATGCGAGAACTTTGAGGGCTTCGCGCAGAGGCGTTCGTGAAATGTCGAAGCGCTGGCAAAGGTCGCGTTCGGAAATTCGATCCCCGGCCAGGAGATCGCCATCGAAAATCATATTGCGCAAACGCTCACCAATTTCCTGATGAAGGGGGGATCGGCCAATTGGGGCGTTCGTTTCGGTATTGCTGATCTGGTTCATTTCAGCCTCCTCTTCGTTCATTGTTTAAGGCCGCGTCCAGGATGCGGACGACATGAACAGCTTGCCTGCCGGTTCCGTCGGCGATCTGGTGGCGGCAGCTGGTTCCGTCGGCGACGATTAAACAATCTGGGTTCTGATCACGCACAGATGGGAACAACGATAACTCGCCCATGCGCATTGAGACCTCCTGGTTCTCCACTTCATAACCGAAGGCGCCGGCCATGCCGCAGCAACTGCTCTCAACCGTTTCGATCTCCAGTTCCGGAACTAGCCCGAGCACCTTCTCAACATCGCTCATGGCGTCGAAAGCCTTCTGGTGACAATGACCATGAAGAAGGGCTCTGCCCTTGGGTTGAGGATTTAGATCAATGTTTAGTCGCCCGGACTCCATTTCCGCGGCAAGGAATTCCTCCAATAAGATGGCGTGAGTCGACAGAGCCTTGGCGTCATTTCCTAGTCCCATAGCCAGAAACTCGTCCCTCAAGGTGAGCAGGCACGACGGTTCCAGGCCGATAATGGGAATGCCGCGTGCGATAAAAGGTCTCAGAGCCTCCAGAGACCGGCTTGCTTCCTTTTTGGCTTCGTCCACCAGGCCAGCGCTCAAGAAGGTACGACCACAGCACAGTGGCCGACCGCCATCAGCGGCGCGGGGCATGAGAATGTGGTATCCGCCGGCCGCTAGCACACGGACCGCCGCTCGGGCGTTTTCCGGCTCAAAGTAAGTATTAAAGGTGTCAGTCCAGAAAACCACTTCTGGTCCGGCCGGATCTCCGAGTTCCATCGCCTTGGGTTGGAAGGGCTTGGCGTGCCAATGAGGTAGTTTCCTGGCGGCGCTGAAACCAGCAAGCATTTGGCCGAGCCATGCTAGGCCGGAGATTGAATTGCGCAGGTTCAGCAACCAACCAAACCGTGATGCCAACGGGGCGTAACGGGGAAGATAGGCAACCAGCCGGTCAAACAAGCGGAGGCCGTGACGGGCGCGATAATGGTGTAGGAACTCGATCTTCATGCGCGCCATATCGACGCCGGTCGGGCATTCCCGCTTGCATCCCTTGCAGCCGACGCAGAGTTTCATGGTGTCCAGCATGTGATCGGAGGTCAGAGCCGCCGGTCCCAACTGTCCGGAAATGGCAAGGCGGAGGGTATTTGCGCGGCCGCGTGTCAGGTGACGCTCATCTCCAGTAGCACGGAATGAAGGACACATGACGCCCGCCGGTGACTTTCGGCAGGCGCCATTGTTGTTGCACATCTCCACGGCGCCGCCGAAACCTCCCCAGGGCGACCAATCAAACACTGTCTCCAGCGGCGGCACCCGGTATCCGGGTTTGAACCGGAATAACGATCTGTCATCCATGCGGGGCGGATTTACGATTTTACCGGGGTTCATCAGGCCGGTGGGATCGAAGGCGCCTTTAACCTCTTCGAAGGTTCGGATCATGCGTGTTCCGAACATGGGCTCGTGGAACTCGGACCGGACTAGGCCGTCGCCATGCTCACCTGAGTGAGAACCCTTGTACTCTCGGACCATAGCGAAGGCTTCTTCGGCGATGGCCCGCATTTTGGTGGCGTCGGCTTCCTGCTTGAGGTTGAGGATCGGCCGGACATGGAGGCATCCCACCGAGGCGTGGGCATACCAGGTCCCTGTGGTGCCATGTCTATGAAAGACGTCCGTTAGTCGTGCCGTGTACTCAGCCAGATCTTCCAAGGCCACGGCGCAGTCTTCGATGAAGGAGATGGGCTTACCATCACCTTTCATGGACATCATGATATTGAGGCCAGATTTCCTGACCTCCCAAATGTCTTTTTGGAAAGCAGGGTTAGTGACCTCAACCGCGTCGCCGGGAAACCCTAGATCGCCCATCAGCTCGCCGAGTTGTTTTAATCGCCGCAGTTGTTCGTCGCCGTCATCGCCGGCAAATTCAACGAGCAGGATGGCATCGGGTTTGCCGCGGACGAATTGCTCGACGACGGGGCGGAACATGGCGATATCACGCGACAGTTCAATCATGGTTCGGTCGACAAGCTCGACGGCGGCAGGCTCTAGCTTGACGATGTGCTGAGCGGACTCCATGGCCGCGTGAAATGTGGGAAAATGGCAAACACCTAGAGCCTTATGGGCGGGAAGCGGCTGCAAATCGAGTTGAATACGGGTGGAGAAGGCCAAGCTGCCCTCGGAACCGACCAGGAGATGGGCCAGGTTCGGGTGTGTCTGAGGTCTGCCAACGGTTGACTGGGACCAAGAACCGCGCCGCGCGCCGCCGGGCGTCAGAGCGTCAATGTTGTAGCCGCCGACCCGGCGCATCAGGTCGGGAAACTGCTCTTTAATTTCACCAGCCTCACGCCGGCCGATATCGAGCATGCGGGAAACCAACTCTTCCTGGGCAGCGGTTTGGGTTGCGCCAGAGGTGTTGTCGGAAACTTCGCCGAACCGCATCTCTGTGCCGTTTGTCAGCACAGCATCAATGGCACGGACATTGTCGCGCATGGGACCGTAACGAATGGAACGGGCGCCGCAGCTATTGTTGCCGGCCATGCCGCCGATGGTGGCGCGGCTACCCGTTGAAACGTCAACCGGGAACCATAGCCCGTGTGGTTTGAGGACGGCATTCAGGTGGTCGAGAACCAATCCGGGTTCGACCCAGGCCGTGCGAGATTGCGAATCGAAGTCGAGGACTTGGTTCAAATATTTGGCGACATCGACGACGAGGGCCTCGCCCACGGTTTGGCCGCACTGTGATGTTCCGCCGCCGCGAGGGAGGACAGGGATCCCTTCTTGAGCGGCGATTTCCATGATGGCGGCAACGTCCGCGCGGGTCTTTGGCACGGTGACGCCAAGAGGCTCAATCTGATAGATCGATGCATCAGTGCTGTAGCGGCCCCGGCTGAAAGAATCGAACAGAACCTCTGCTTCGGTCTCGCGCTCAAGCCGGGATGCGAGCGCGCTATCTCCGATGTGAGCTTTGGGCTCGGTTGATTGACTGGTGACGACCGGCATCCGCGCATCCTGGATAAGTGCTGTTCCAATAAACAAATGTACCTTATTTTGAATTCAAAATTCAATATGCATTGATATTCAATTTGTTATCTAAGCTCAATTTAAACAGAAAAGTGGCTATAATATCGGTAGTTAGGCGATGTGTCGTAGGAAAGAATATTGAATGTTGATATGGCTTATAATTGAATGCATAATGATTTGAATGCGTAGAAGTTAGGAGGAATCCTCATGTCTTTTCGTAGCGGCCGGCATTTCCTGCAGATTCCCGGCCCTAGTAACGTACCGGACCGAATCCTCCGGGCCATTGATCAGGCGACCATGGATCACCGCGGACCGGAATTCGGTGAATTGACCCTGGAAATTATGGACGGCCTGAAGAAGGTCTTTAAGACCGAACAGCCGGTTATCGTCTTTCCGTCGTCGGGTACCGGCGCTTGGGAGGCGGCGTTGGTCAATACATTGTCGACGGGCGACCGGGTGCTAATGTTTGAAACGGGGCAGTTCGCCACGCTATGGTCCGGTCTTGCCAATAAGCTCGGCCTTGATGTGGACTTGGTGGCGGGTGACTGGCGTCACGGTATTCCAGCCGATGCTCTTGCAGCCAGGCTAGTCGACGATAATGAGCATGCGATCAAGGCTGTCTGCTGCGTCCACAATGAAACATCGACCGGCGTTGCGTCGAATATTGCCGCGGTTCGCCAAGCCATGGATGATGCAGGACACCCGGCTCTGCTTTTGGTCGATACGATTTCGTCACTTGCCTCCATCGATTTTCGTCATGACGAGTGGGGTGTCGATGTGACCATCGGGTGTTCGCAAAAAGGCCTCATGCTGCCGCCGGGACTCGGCTTCAACGCGGTGAGCGAGAAGGCCCGCGATGCCGCCAAGAAGAGCACCTTTAACAAATCCTATTGGGATTGGGATGCCATGCTGGCCAATAATGCCACGGGGTTCTTTCCTTACACGCCGGCAACCAACCTGCTTTACGGCCTCAAAGAAGCCTTGGCCATGCTGTTTGAAGAGGGGCTTGACGATGTCTTTGCTCGCCACGATCGTCATGCGGAAGCGACTCGGCGGGCGGTTCGCGCCTGGGGTTTGAATGTCCTGTGCGAGAATTCGGACGAATATTCCAGTGTCCTGACAGCGGTTCTCGTACCCGATGGCCACGACGCCGATATTTTACGCGCGATTATTCTTGAACGCTTCGATATGTCCCTGGGAACGGGACTCGGAAAAGTACAGGGAAAGGTTTTCCGCATCGGCCATCTTGGCGATTTTAACGATCTGATGTTGGCGGGAACGCTTTCGGGTGTTGAAATGGGCTTGGGCCTAGCTGGAGTTCCGCATCAGAAGGGTGGCGTTTCAGCGGCGCTGGATTTCCTGGCGGACCCGGAAGGCACACGCTTTCAGTGAGGAGCCGGAGACCCAAATCATGAGCAAGCCAATCATCACCGAGCGTGACGGCGGCATCGTCACTGTCATCTTGAACCGGCCGGACAAACTTAACGCCTTCACCAAGGAAATGTGGGGAATGCTCGGCGACGTTACACGCGAGCTCAGTGCCGACGACGGAGTTCGGTGTATCGTTTTGCGGGGTGCCGGCGAGCGGGCCTTCAGCCCCGGCAACGATATATCCGAGTTCGCGGACGAGCGTTCCAATGCCGAGCAGGCAGAGGCTTACGGCAAGCTCATGCACCCAACTATCGGTGCGATGAAAGATTGCCCGCACCCCACTGTGGCCATGATCCATGGCGCCTGTGTCGGCGGTGGATTGGAAGTTGCCGGCCTCTGCGACATCAGAATTTGTGGTGAATCTAGCCGGTTTGGCGCGCCGATTAGTAAGTTGGGCTTGGTTATGGCCTATCAAGAGCTTGAATGCCTGACCGCTTTGGCCGGCGCACAAACGGCGCTGGAGATATTGCTGGAAGGCAGGGTATTCGGCGCAGCGGAGGCATTGGAGAAGGGCCTTGTAAGTCGTGTCGTCGCTGATGGCGATGTCGAGACCGAGGCTGCGGAAACGGCGCAGCGGATTGCCGACGGCGCCCCACTCGTCCATCGCTGGCACAAGAAATTCCTCAGGCGCCTTGCTGATCCGGCGCCGCTCAGCGACGAAGAACTCCGCGAGGGGTTTGACTGTTACGATACCGAGGATTTCCAGACCGGCTATCGAGCCTTTTTGGAGAAGACCAGGCCTGTATTTAAGGGGCGCTGAAATGGCGACGCCCATCGGACCCCTGGCCGGCGTTAAGGTCATTGAGCTAGCGCACATCATGGCGGGGCCGGTCTGCGGTCTGATGCTGGCGGACATGGGCGCCGATGTAATCAAGGTTGAAAAGCTGCCCGGCGGCGACGACTCGAGGCGGTTCCTCCCACCTGAGATTGAAGGTGAATCAGCAGCCTTTATGATGATGAACCGTAACAAGCGGGGCATGGCCCTTGATCTTAAATCGCCGGCGGGAAAGGACGTGTTGCGGCGCATGTTAAGAGACGCGGATGTGGTTACGGAGAATTATCGGGCCGGAACCATGGAGCGTCTCGATCTCGGCTACGATGACCTGCGTGAAGAGAATCCAGGACTCATCTATTGCTCTATTTCCGGCTTTGGCAGGACCGGTCCCTACGCGGAGCGGGGTGGTTTTGACCTCATCGCCCAAGGCATGAGCGGCCTCATGAGCATTACCGGCGAGGGCCCGGGGCACCCCCCGGTCAAAGTGGGAGCGCCGGTCACAGATATAACTGCCGGTATCCTTGGCGCCACGGGTGTGCTTGCCGCCTATGTTCACAGGCTAAAGACGGGTGAAGGACAGAAGGTGGATACGTCGCTGTTTGAGGCCGGGATCATCCATACCTATTGGCAGTCAGCCATCGCCTTCGCCACGGGTGTCGCGCCGGGCCCCATGGGTTCGGCTCACCCCTTGAACGCGCCCTATCAGGCATTTGAGGCCAAGGACGGCTGGATCACTGTCGGCGCCGCCAACCAGAAGAATTGGGAGCGGTTGGTGGAAATTCTGGATAGACCCGATCTGTCAGATGATCCGAGATTTTCCGATAACTCAAACCGCATGAAACATCTTGATCAACTCGTCGCACTGTTGGGTGAGGTGTTTGCTACGAAAACAAAGTCGGAGTGGTTGGATAGGTTGGAAGAAGCGGGTGTGCCCGCCGGCCCGGTTCTTGATGTAACCGAGGTCCACAATGATCCGCATGCCATTGCCCGGGAAGTTGTGACGGAAGCGGAGCACAGTCGATTGGGTCCCGTCAAAACAATTGGGTCTCCTGTAAAGTTCTCGGAAACACCGAGCGGTATCGTACGAGGAGCCCCTGTCTATGGTGAGCATTCCCAGGAGGTTCTAGCAGAGTTTGGATATAGTGCGCTGGAGATTGAAAAGCTGATCGCCGAAGGTGTAGTCGCTGTGCCGAATTGATAACGCAGCGTTGCGTTCTTCAGGCGGCGGCTTTTTTCAAGGCCCGATTTACATCCTTGATTTGATCTTCAACGGAGATAACCGCGATCGATGTGATGTCGCGTTTGCGATCCTCATATACGTTTTCTCCGGGCAATTCCTGTTGCCACTCCGCAATACGGGCATCACGCTCTATAAGCAGTGTTTCGACCTGCGGACGGAATAACTGCAGCATGTTAGTGACCCAAATGTTGACCGGCCAGGACGGTATGGCCAGATCAATCTCAAAGCGGTCAATGAGCGAAATTACCGACTCCGCCGTATACCAAACTTCCCCTGTTACCCATCTGTTAGTAGTGAAAAGCCGGATCGGGAAACCGGCGCGGTTCATTGAGATACCGATGAAATGGGTTAGCGAATCATTGTCGCCTTTCGGTTTCTCATATTCAGGAATTTTGGCGGGCTTAATGTTTGCGGGCATTCCTTTTGGCCTAAGGAATGTGTGAAAGTGGCCGTGCTCCTCGCCCCATTTTAAGGCCCGGTCCTCCGGCGGGTGGGCGTGATAATAGTACTGGGCGTGAGTCTCAGAATCATAGACGTCGCCCGCCGGGTAGTGATCCCACTCAAAGAATTCACCCTGTCCGCGAAGAAGTTCGCCAACCACATTGGCATTACTCTTCTGCAGTATCCGATAGCACTCGAGAATCTGATCTCCGGCTGCAGCCATGGCCTTGAGGCGATCAACAGAAAGTTCGGGCAATTGGCTCATGTATATCCACACTTTCCCTACGTGATTGCTGCAAGCCTAACCCGGCGGCAGGTGGAATGGAATGGTTTCGAAAGAAAATGCCGCGGGCCTGTTGCGGGCCCGCGGCTTCGAAACACACCAATGGAGGTTAAAAATTACTGCGCGGCGCAAGGGTTGCAGGGGTTCTTCGCGGCACAGGGATTACACGGATTGCAGGGATTTTTTGCTGCGCAAGGATTGCACGGGTTGCAGGCTTTGGCCGCACACGGGTTGCATGGATTGCATTTGTTTGCAGCGCAGGGGTTACAAGGATTACAGCCTGCCGCCAGCTCGATGATCTCCTGCGGCGTCGCCGTTGCCGCCTGGGCATCCGGCAGAACGCTCATGGCGCCCGCACCGGTCAACGCGGCGATGCCGACGGCTGTGATGGTTTTCTTCAACATTTTTGATCTCTCCTAGTTTTCGGGTATTCGGTTTCGCAGTACGCACCTTAGCGCCGACAAAGGTTAGACAGGGGTAAAGTCGTTTCAAAATCGTGTGAACAGGGCTCTGTACCAAGAAGCAGCAGCGGCGGACTCACGATCACCACCGCCTATATAGAAAAAGCCGAACCGCGCTTTGTCAGCACGGTCCGGCTTTACTAGTTTTTGGTCAGTTAGCGATGCGGAATTCGTCCGGCACCAACAGGACATGATCTTGATCCGGCGCCACACTGGCGTGGCACTCGGCGCAGAACTTCATACTCATGCCCTTGCCTCGCGTCTGACCGGCAATCTTTCCATTTGGCATGATCATGGTATAGCGCCAATCGCCTGAGCCCTTGTTAAAGCCGGCATTCATTTTTTCCATAACGAACATCGGACCGACCGCCACCCGGCCATCCGGCCGAACGATGAAGCTGTCTTTGGCGAGGACAGACCCCAACGGCATGGTTCCCGCACTTTCGAACTTTTTGTAGCGATAATCGCCATGGGGATCGGCATAGTTATTGACGTACCGATTGCCGTGAGTCGCGGATTGATAAGGTGAGGTGTTGACCTTGGTCCAACCGGAAAAGCCTTTGATTTGACGCAAGCCTGCCTTGGTATAGGCCTTTTTCATCTCCACACCCAAGCAGTCGTATATTGCCTTGGCTTCGGCAGGTGAGACTTCGGCAACGGATGCTCCGCCACAAGGATTACAAGGATTGCACGCCCCGCACGGATTGCAGGGATTTTTGGCCGCGCAGGGATTGCACGGGTTGCAGGCCTTGGCCGCACATGGGTTGCAGGGATTACAGCCTCCGCACGGATTGCAGGGATTTTTGGCCGCGCAGGGATTACACGGGTTGCAGGCCTTGGCCGCACATGGGTTGCAGGGATTACAGCCCCCGCACGGATTGCAGGGATTTTTGGCCGCGCAGGGATTACACGGATTGCAGGGATTTTTGGCTGCGCACGGATTACATGGATTGCATGCCTTCGCTGCACAGGGATTGCAGGGGTTACAGGCTTTCGCCGCGCACGGATTACATGGATTGCAAGGACTGCATGGCCAAGCGGCAACCAATCTAGGGGCAGTGCAACTGGCGGACACAGAACTTCCCCCTGCGGCACAAGGATTACATGGATTGCAGGGGTTACAGCCCTTAGCCGCGCACGGATTGCATGGATTACAGCCTTTCGCCGCGCACGGATTACATGGGTTGCAGCCTTTAGCGGCGCACGGATTACATGGATTGCAAGCCTTAGCCGCACACGGGTTACAAGGATTGCATGGGCTACAGCCTTTAGCCGCACAAGGATTGCACGGATTACATGGATTACACGACTTCGCGGCACATGGATTGCACGGGTTGCAAGTCTTCGCGGCGCACGGATTACACGGGTTGCAAGAGGCCGCCAATTGGATCAACCGCGGCTTAGGTTTTGCTATAGGCAACAGGTTTGAATCCCCTGTGCCGGAACTGGCCGCATGACCGGGATTTGCGGCGGCGCCACCAATAATGATACCGACTCCGACAAATGCGGGGACAACCGTTGTTGATAAGAGGGAGTGTTTTAATGGCCTCACGATGACGCCTCCTGTGTTCAAGTATTTTAATTCGCCAGGGCGAAAATAAGGTTTTTAGAATATTACCGTGGCAGAACCAGGGAGTGCCCGCGAATCAAGCATTATCACATGTCTGTGAATGCCTGACTTAGCTCGCTTGCGCCGTGTAAAGTTCTGACGTTCCATACCCCGGCGTGGAAAGAACGAGAGTCATGAAATTCTGCAATTTCGCCGCCGCCATCATTGCCGGACTTCTCAGCATCACGGTTCAGACGACTTGGGCTGGAGTGGGTGAGCCGGAGACCATCGACATTCCATCAGGGCCGTTTGTTCGCGGTTCTGACCGGGCCGAGCGGGAGGCCGCATATCAATTGGATGAAGCCGCGTATGGGCACAGTATGACGCGGAAAATGAAGTGGTATGAGAATGAATTCAAGCGAGGCCGGAAAGAGACAAGTGAATACTCAATCACAGCGGCCCTTGTTACCAATTCTGAGTACGCCAAATTTGTAGCGGATACCGGCCATCGAATGCCGGATGTCGGTTCGGAAACCTGGTCCGCATATGGCTTGATTCACCCCTATTCCCGAACCCGCCGCCACGCATGGTCTTCAGGGCAACCGCCAACCGGACGCGGCGACCATCCCGTCGTCCTGGTGTCGCACAGCGACGCCGTAGCTTACGCGACATGGCTTTCGGTGCGCACGGAAAAGTATTGGCGTCTACCTACTGAAGTTGAATGGGAGAAAGCTGCGCGCGGTACCGATGGACGGCGATTCCCCTGGGGGGACGCGTTCGATCCTTTGCGGCTAAACAGTCACGACCTTGGCCAGTTTGATACGACGCCCGTTGGGCGCTTTCCGGAAGGTAACAGCCCATATGGGCTTATTGATCCAGCGGGTCAGGTATTCGAGTGGACGTCGACACCTGCAAAATCAGGTCGGTTCATTGTTAAAGGGGGATCATGGGACGACAAGGGGTGCGGCATTTGCCGCCCGGCAGCCCGCCACGCCCGGCCTGTGAACCTCAAACATATCCTGATCGGGTTTCGCTTGGTCCAAGACCGCTAAACTGGTTAACCGTCCGTGACAACCAACTTGTAATCAGGGGTCGTATTTAGTGGGCACGAAAAAACGTACTCGCCTGGTTTCAGAGTGACTTTGTAGTCCTTCGATTTTCCCAGAATCAAGCCACCACCGGATACACTGGTCTTAGTTAATTTGTGGATGGGATTTTTCCAGTCGTAGTCGCTTTCGCGCAGCCAGAAACCCAGTGGATAGGGTACGTTCTTGTTGGCAACGCGAAAGATATAGTCGCCCGGTTTTAGGGACATGACATTGGAACTTGCGACCCGATCCTTGCCGCTTTTGGCGTTGATCTTCTCGCAATCCGCTTTTCGCGACGTTTTGTATTTGCGATCAACACCTTCCGGCTCCAAAAACTGGCAACCAGTCTGGGTTAACTCAACGATTTCCGCCGCCTGCACCGGTGACCCGGCCAGGTTGCCGATGGTCAGCAGGCTGACGCCAATCCCTGCAAGTGTTACTGCACTCTTTGACCTGATCATGACTCGTCCTCACCAGTGATGAACTCAAGACTCTGTTTACAGCGTTTTGAACGTTCCCAAATCAGTTTCACATATTTTGGAACCATTCCGGATTTTCACAAATCACCTTGGCGTGAGTTCAGGTTGACCGCCAACCACTCAGTCCGAACAGGGGCCGCAACAACACCCCAACCATGTTTCCGGCAATGGCGCAGACAATCCAGACCCAGCCATGCAGGCTGGTCGAAGCGATACCGCTGAAGAAGGCGCCGATGTTACAGCCATAGGCCAAGCGCGCGCCATAACCTAAAAGCAGTCCACCTATAACCGCCGCCAGGACTGAACGGGTAGGAATTCGCAAACTGGGAGCAAATTTTCCACCAAGCGAAGCGGCTGTCATGGCGCCAAACACAATACCGATGTTCATGACCGACGTGACGTCGGCGAGGATGGGTCGCGTCAGGGCCATTGCCGGAAATCCACCGGACCAGAATTGACTCGTCGCCGGATCCCATCCGATCGCGGTTGCGAATTTTGCTGCCCAGAGTGCGAATGCCCAGGTGATCGACCACGGGTGTCCGGCGATCAGTAGAGTTGCCCAGTTAAGTAGCGCAAGGAGTCCGGCGCTCAGCAAAAGCGGCCACGGGCCGTGAGTAAGTTGAGATAGCGAAAAACCCTGATCGAACCAGAGCCCGCGCTTATTGGTGAAACCTGCTACCCTGAGGGCCAGATAGATTACCCCTAGCGCGTTCAGTTGTAAGATAACGGCCTTGGTCCAACCCAGCTCCCAACCAAATGATACCCGGCCAATAGATGGTAATTCCTGCCACCATGCCAGGTCCAAGCTTCCCCAAAATCCGCCAAAGCAAAAAAACACTAGCACCAGAACCATGCGAAGATCACCGCCGCCGGAAGTAAACAGTGTTCCCGACCCACAGCCGCCGGCCAATTGCATGCCCAGTCCGAACATCAATGCGCCTATCGCCATTGACCATCCAACGGGCGCGACGGCGCCTGTTACGCCATGGCCGAAAATTTGTCCCTGCGCCAGCACTGGGGCGAACAGGATCATCGCCGCGGCAAGCATGAGGCCTTGCGCGCTGATCCCGGAGATATCCCGGTCCACAAATGCCCGTCTGTAGGCGGACGTAAATCCAAAGGATGCGTGGTAGAGGCTTACTCCCATGGCAAGCCCGACTACAAACAGACCAGCGTGTTTGCCGCTGATTCCAAGCAGATATACAAAAAGCCCGCCGGCAACGAGGACCGCGGCGATCAAAAACGGTCGTTGAACGGGTGGATGGCCATTCGCCGTTGTCGCCGCAAGGCTCACTCTAACCGTCCGCTGCCGAGATGATTTTTTCGAAGATAGCGTCCAACTCTTGGGCCATTTCGTTCAGGTCAGGAACGTCGTAGGGCGCAAAAACGTGGCTGGGCAACCGGTAAGTTAATCGCGCTGTTCCGTCGGCACTCTCGGTAACATAGAGTCGAAGCGGCGCCTCTACGCCTGCTGCAGTGCTGGCCTTCAGCATGCGGACGGCAAAGTGCGGATTGAAAATCATCAAAACCCGGTTGCCCGGGATAGTCACGCCAATGGATTGGGCTCCGCAAGTGGCGCAGGCGTTCCCCACAATTCCCATCTTGTTCGCCTTGATGGCGGCCGTCAGGGATGTGACGTAAGCATCGAAGGGTTGGCCCGTGTCGTGCGTCCGCGTTCCGGAGTACGGGGTTGAGTTCTCGGCACGGGCAGGCAACGCTGCCAACACCAAGATCAAACAAAGAGCTAGTTTTCGCATGCTTGTGTCTCTCCTTTTCTGGGTCTGATCTCCCGGAAACATAAATAGCGATGAAGACCCGGACAAGTCACGTCTCTGAGAAGCAAGTGGCGGTTAAAACGATCAAGGCACGATTGCAAACTTGGCAGTGTGAACACTGCTTTTCCGGCGAAATTTAATCTCGACTGAGTCACCCGGATTGTACATATGCAGTTCGGCGGTGAAGTCGGTTGGCGCGGTTATGATACGTGCTCCGATTGCGGTAACAATATCGCCTGCTTGTAATCCGGCTGTGAACGCCGCGCCGCTGCGATCAATCTCGGTGATCAGAGCTCCGCTTCCTTCCCTAAGTTGCTCCGCCGTCAAGCGGGCGAGGGTTAAGCCGGGTGTTCCGCGCAGCACTTTGCCATGAAGCTTAAGATCTTTTACCACGCGCAGGACCAAGCGCATGGATGCGGCGAAGTTAACACCAATATTGGCATCGCTTTTTTTCGTGAAGATTGCGGATACGAGGCCGACTAATTGCGAATCGTCGTCAAACAACGCGCCGCCGGAGCCACCAGGATTGACGGCGGCATCTGTTTGGATGAAGTCTTCAATAGGATTGAACCCCGTGCCGGTTCTGTTAAGGGCGGAAACCACACCGCAACTGACAGATAGTCCCATTCCGAACTGGTTGCCGACAGCGCAGACCTTTTCGCCAAGTCCAGGGGTCGGGCCGATTTCAGGAACAGGGATATCAACGGGAGCTTTGATCAATGCAATATCCGAAGCTTGGTCCCGGGCGATGATCTCGACTGCTACCAATCGCCCATCCGTGAGTCGGATATCGGCTTTCTCGGCGGCACCGAGTACATGAACATTGGTGGCCAGGTATCCGCCGGGCAAGACGGCGACAGCCGTACCCTCAGGATTCTCCGGTCTTCCGGAACCCGATGCCCCATTGCTCTCCCAACCGGGCCATGCCGGAAGTACGGGGACGACAGATCTCATCGCGTCAGGTGAAAATGCTTGTCCGGCAGCCGGACTAAGAAGACAGCTTGCCAAGATAAGGGCTGGCCAAGGACCGGCGTTGACTTTTTGAAGCATGGCCATAGTTAAAGACGTCCACTCTGGAAGTATTGTTGCCGCTTGTAACACGGTGGTTGTCGTGACAGCGAGATCAATTGCGGTATTATTGCCGAAGAACACCAAGGGAGGAAATGGTGCCACTCACACATATACCGCGGGTGAAACTCGCACACGCGCCGACACCGCTCGAACATATGCCCAATCTGTCGGCATTGTTGGGTGGTCCTGGTCTTTACGTAAAACGGGACGATTGCACGGGTTTGGCCATGGGCGGTAATAAGGCACGGCAGCTTGAGTATTACTTTGGCGAAGCTGTTCATCAGGGGGCGGATGCCGTCATGATCACGGGTGCCGTACAATCAAATTTCGTGCGCCAAACGGCCGCTGCCGCCAATAAGCTGGGAATGTCGTGCGAAATACAATTGGAACACCGCGTCGCCGGCATGGACGGTGATTATGACAATTCCGGCAACGTTCTTCTGTCGCGGATCCTTGGTGCCGGCATTCGCACCTACCCCTACGGCGAAGACGAGGCGGGCGCCGACGCCGCCCTGGAAGAGATTGCCGATGAGGTTCGTGCGAAGGGCGGAAATCCCTATGTTATCCATCTAGGCGCAGACCATCCTCCCCTGGGGGCGCTTGGTTATGTTGATGCTGCCTTTGAATTTCTCGATCAGGTTTCCGAGCAAAACCTGAAAATCGATGCGGTGTTTCTCGGAAGTGGCAGTGCCGCTACCCACGCCGGGTTTCTCACTGGCCTTCGCTACAAGAACAGTCCAATTGAAGTTGTCGGCGTTTGTGTTCGACGTGGAAAAGATCTGCAGGCACCACGTGTTTTGAAGCGCGCACAGGAAACCCAAGAGCTTGCGGGTTTTCCTGCCGCCGTGACAGAGAGCGATGTCGTTGTCATCGACGATTACTTGGGGCCCGGATACGGTCAGTCGACGCCGGAGATGATTGAGGCCATGAAACTGGCCGCGGGCTGTGAGGGGCTAATCCTGGACCCGGTCTATACGGCGAAGACTTTTGCCGGGATGATCGGCAAGGTTCGGGACGCAACTTACGGTGCAGGGCAAAACATCGCCTTTCTTCACACCGGGGGAACCCCAGCCGTGTTTGGCTACCGGAGCTTCTTCTCCGAATTGTGAAGGTTCCAAATAGATGAAGTTCGCCAGAATCGTTCTGCTTGATGTATCCGACGCAAATTCCTTTCCGCTGGCGGCGGAGTCGGGGGAATGGGCGATCACAGGGACGTTTGCCTTCGCTCAAACCGACCCGGCCACTTTGACGAATAAGGAACAGCTTGCCTTTCGCAACGGCTGGCTTGGCGCGAGTAGTTTCGGCCGCGCCACCTTTACCGAAGTGGCGGTCATTCCCACCGAACAGTTGGAGGATGTTGTTCGCCGAATTGCCGGTCATCTCCATGAGCAATTCGGTGCTCCCGATATGTTGGCGGCGTTGGATGCCGCACGCCAGGAAGTGGACGACATGGCTAGCCTTTGCGACCACCCGGCCGGGACATTGTTATCTATTGAACGTACCTTCACGGATGACGGGATTAGCGAGGCAGTTCGCTTCATGCCGCGATCGGAAGGCGAGGATCATGCGCGAATTTGGTCGTTGGTTGAAGAGGATTAGGAATAGCTCAATTCAGCTCAATGACCACCATTACGTGGTCAACTTCCTTGTCCATCTTCGAGCGGTGAACGTCGTGGCGGAACGGAACCGCGTAGACCTGATCTTCAAATAGCTCCACGATTTCATCAGTTGTCTTGATGTTGGGCGCATCGCTTAGCGTGTGTCCATAGGATGATCGATCATCCGAAAGCGGTTCCGCCTCGACGCCAACAGCGACATATCCACCCGGCTTGGCGACCCGCATACACTCGTTGGCAACCTGTTGCATATCCGTGCTGTAGGTTAGTACCCAGCCGAGGAAAACAATGTCGAAGGAATTGTCTTCATAGGGCATATCATGCATATCGCCGACATCAACGAAGTCCGAATAGGACATCAAGTCGAGGCCGGTGAGGTTCTGAACGCTGAACCCCTCCCCGAGCAGCATGAAAAATTCCGCTTCGGTGCGGGGGCCGACACAGAGAACCTTCAAGTCCACTCTGTTCTCGAATATGTAATGAATATTATTCAAAACCTCGATTAGGAGTTTGGGCCGGAGAAGCGAAGGCTGGTGATCGGCAATGTTCCTCAGCATTTCCTTGTTGTATTCAAAAACTTCGGTGATGGCTGCCGGATCGACCGTATCAGCGGTCTCAATGTGATCGATATCGACTGTGCTCAGGCGGCTCAGGGTAACCATGTTGCGGATTTGAGGTATCCGAAACAGCATATGAGGGGCCTGTTGTACGAACGCCTCGAACATCGCTGGAAAATCATGGGGAAGAGTAATTTCATTTCTACGGCATTTGTCAGCCATATGTGTGCACTCCGCAGCCTAATCTCACCAAGCACCATATCAACTGCCCAGGCGGTTTGAAATCGTTAGCTATCAGATGCTTCAACAGCGCGTGTCTCACTGACGGGTGGGCTGTTGAGGTCAGGCAATCGAATGCGTAGACTCATCGATGAAAGATCATTTCTGCTGGCAGAGCGATGGGGAAAATAAATGGAATTTCAATTGAACCCCAGTGGATGCCGACAGGTGATCCAGGAGTATGACATTGTCCGCGGGTATGGCCCGCAGTTGGCGGCTGCTCGAGGGGAATTTGGCAGGACCGGTTCCCTCGTAGATACCGAGTTGAACCGATCAGGAGTGGTCAAGAAGAGCGTTTTTGATTCTGGCGAGTGCGATGAAGCAAATGCCAGATTTGTAGACGGTATTTGTGAAAAATTTGATCGGTCGTTGGCGGTCCGACTCTTGGATCGAATTTTCAGTACCGACATCGATAGTGACATCATTTCATACTTTGGTAGCGAGTACTTCCCTATTGCTGCCGGGTTCACCGAAGCTCAACCGGGCGATAGCCCGACAGAATCTGATCGATGGCATTGTGATGCCGGACCTTCAAATCATTTAATTATGGCGGTCTATTTCACCGATTCCGAAGCCGATGGCGCCAACACGCTGTTTATTGACCGAAAGTCTACGAGCGACCTAAAATCTGCCGGCTACGTCTATTGCGATATCCATGACCGAGTTTCAAATATCGAGGATTTAACTGACGAACTCGGCATGGAGCGTCCTGAAATTAGCACATTGCCGGTTAAGGCTGGCGACGTCATCGTGTTTGACGCGCCAAACATCCTTCATCGACGCTCAATGCCGAAACTGGCGGCTCGCCATGTTATGTTCGTGGCGATTACCCCGAGCATCTTGTCGTGGCGAGAAGTAGTGGGGCATGGCACGTTTCCGTTGCCTCTTGAGGCTCAGGATCCATTCTTGCATCTTCCTGGATATGCCCAGGAATAGCTGCTCAGTGTAACCTTTCTCGGCAGGAATTTTTGGTGCGCCCGGCAGGATTCGAACCTGCGACCCCCAGATTAGGAATCTGGTGCTCTATCCGACTGAGCTACGGGCGCCTCTATTGCACACGCGCTTTGGGTGCTTAAAACAGGTTGCCGAGTTTACCAAACGGGACAGAGTAATTGAGCATCAAGGATTCAGTTCCCGGATTATCATCGCCAAGGCCGGCATTTGAATAGTGAGAGATCGAAAGGCCCAAGCGTGATCTGTCATCAAACCTATAGGCAATCTCCAACTGCGAGCGGAATTCCACGGCATGCCCGAGATCGAGATCGTCGGTTTCTCCCCGCCACCAGGTCGGCGCAAAACTGGGCGTGACAACAAGACGCTTTCCAAAGAACACATCAAGGAGAACGCCAGCGCCTACGAACGACATGCCGGTACTCGTTCCTGACAGTGTCACAAAGGGTTTGAGTTGCCATAACTTGTAGTCCGACCGGTATTCCAACCGGAACTCCCCACCCTGATCCTTCTGGCGGTTAAAATCGAACCAGCCGGTGGAAAACGTCAGAAAGTCGGGGTCATCCGCCATTGCCGGTTGCGGCGCCAGAGCGGCGCAAAGACCTGCCACCATAGTGGCGACTACAAGACCCTTCATCTTCACGGTCTGAATTCCCCTCGCGAACCCCAATTGATCGAGGCATCTTAGGGATGATTTGAAGGATTTCAAGCGATTAGGCGATTCCACCACAGTAATCGGAAATTACGCCAGCATACTCTTTAGTTGTTCAGCTGCATCAACCAGTGCTGAGCGTATGCCCGGCTCCATGGCCGAGTGGCCAGCATTTGGAACAATTACGTAGTTTGCTACGGGCCACAAGCGGGCAAGTTCATCCGCCGTGCATATGGGGCAGATCAAGTCGTAGCGTCCTTGGATGATATAGGCTGGAATTCCGGAGAGCTTTTCAATGTTGTTGGTAATATGGTCGTTTTCCATGAAAAACCCGTTCATGAAGTAGTGCGCTTCGATCCGCGCTAAAGCGAGGGCAGCGTGGCCGCCGCCAGACCGGATCGAAGCCGGGTCGCCTAATAGCGTGGAGCAGTTCGTCTCATATCGGTTCCAGGCCTCCGCGGCTGAATCACGGGCTGCCGGGTCCTGGCCGGTCAGCCGCCGATGGTAGTTTTCAAGTAAATTGGTCCGTTCAGTTGCGGGCAAAAACTCAGAGAATGCCCGCCAAGCCTCCGGAAATACCTTTCTCATGCCATCGAGAAACCAATCGGTTTCAAGGGTGCGGCCAAGAAAAATTCCCCGCATGATGAAGCCAAGGCACCGCTCCCGGTGGGCAATTCCATAGGTGAGGGCAAGTGTTGAGCCCCATGAGCCACCAAATACCAGCCAAGCATCCACACCCAGATGTTCTCTGAGCAATTCAATATCACCAACTAAATGATCCGTTGTGTTGTCGGTAATGTCGGCGAAGGGCTGCGATCGGCCGGCGCCGCGCTGATCGAAAAGAATGATCCGGTAATAATCGGGGTCAAAAAACCGCCGGTGCGACGGGTTGGTTCCCGCGCCCGGACCGCCATGGAGAAACACGACTGGGACGCCTTCGGAATTGCCGGACTGTTCCCAATACAATCGGTGCCGATCATCGACCACCAACATCCCGTGATCGAAGGGCTCAATCTTGGGATATAGATCCCGGCGTGTTTCCTGGGCGTCCATGGGTCAATATTGGTTGATCTTGGGCGCCAACGCTAGAGGGTACCTTCGATAACGTAAGTCAAAATTTGCGCAACCTGTTCTGGCGTCTCGGCGACGGCGTGAGCTGCCGCGTCGACTTCTTTCAAAGCGTGCCCCAGGGATGGGTCATGCAAAGTGATATAGGGTTTGCCGAGGGCCGCCGCCATACCTGCATCGAACGCGGCATTCCACTGCCGGTATTTTTCACCGAACCGCACAACAACAATGTCTGAGCGTTCGATCAGGGTCCGTGTCCGGATGGCGTTGATTCCAGCGCCCTTGCGATCCTTCCAGAACGAGTCTTCCTCGTTGCCGAGTATGGTGGTGCCGCAGTCATCGCTGGTGGCGTGATCGGTGACAGGTGCCAGCACCTTGACAGGCAAATCAGCGTCCGCAATTCCCTGCTCAATGCGTTGGCGCCAGTCGTTGTGAATCTCGCCGGACAAGTAAACGCTCCAGGCTTGGTCATTCATAAACGTGCTTCCTCTTTCTATAAACTCAAAGACGCAACCCGGAGATAATCTCCGTGTAGTCGGGGTCGTCGGCATCAATGATCCCGTGGCGAACCAGAAAATCGATTATCACTAAAGCCGAATTGAACTTGAACTCATCTGTTTCCCGTATCATCTCGGCAACCTGTCCAATAGGGTGGAGATAAAAGTCAGAGACCTCTCCGTCGGTATTCTCCGGTTTGAAGTCATTGGGGAGCCGCAGGTCAAAACTATAAAGAATATCGTGACGAAGACCCTCTTCCCGCTCGGTTCTGTAGGAAACGGTGCCGACCGAGATTGCCTTGCAGGCTAGTTCGGCAGGGATACCGGCTTCTTCAGCACCTTCCTTGACTAGGTTATCTCGGATGGAAATGCCGGCTGGCTGGCCCCCCGCCACCATCTGATCCAGTTTTCCCGGTCCCGTGGGTTTGTTCATACTGCGCCGTCCGATCCACATTCTCAAGGTGTCACCATCCTTGACGAAACCGTTGATGTGAACGCCGTAACCCCGGACGCCAAACAGGGGAACTGCTGCCCGTTCCATATCAAAAAGAGACAGGGCGCCAAAGGTTGTCGTGACTGGGTAGAGTTCATCCCGCCAACCCGGGAAGTAGTCTTCGCTGCGCAGTTGTGCCAAAACTTGAGCCATGGCTTCAGTCCTGCTTTCCGCTGACTTCAGGCTGCGACCAAGTTCAATTTTGTCTACTGAAACTTTGAAGACGCTGTCAAATCGCTTTAATTCACCGGCGAAATCCACACGCACCTGGCCGATCTGTTCCCCTGCCACAAGAAACGGAAGGTAGCAGTCAGGATGGAAAACCGCACAGGCGCGAATTCGCTCCAGATAACTCATAACGTCTTCCGGTATGGACGAGTTAAGCCGATAGAAGCTCGCGCTTCTCCGAGGTCAGAACGGTATCCACGAAGACAATTCGACGCAACGATTGTGCAAGACGCTCCGCCTGATTGGGCCCAAGTCCGGCCATCTGAATATCGATGTGCAATTCGTCCCGGTGCCGGCCGGCTACCGCCGAGTGCCATTTGGTGGGAACCATTCCGAGTTTGGAAAACACTTCGAGCACACGCGGCATCACCGTGGGGTCGGTGGCGGCGACAACGGAGAAACATGAAACCGCGGGTGGATTGCGGACGGAAGAATTGTTGTACAAGGGGGCCATGAGACACACCCTCCTTTGTTGATGCAACAGACATACGACAGGAAGTCCCGGTCCCCTACAAAGAGGCCGGGTCCGTAATTCGCCGAATGGCAAGCACCAAGAGGAGTTTCTGTATCTTCATAAGGCGCGATCATAGCCGCGTCGCCGAACAGGTCAAGCAACGCCGTTCTCTAGTTGGCGCGGGAAACCTTACGCCGCGGCGAATTTCTTGTAGTTGGCGGCGGTCTTCTTTCCATCTTTGGATATCTTGACGTAGGCTCTTCCGCAGTGGTCAGCACAATAAGGCTTGTCCGGGACCACCGGATCGCCACAAAAATGGAAATCCTCCGTTCCCGGTTCGCCGTCCGGCCAACTGCACATGCCGGGCCTGAGCGCGGACAAGCTGATAACCTCCGCAGGCTTTGGTTTTTGCCGGATCGGTGAGCCACGTTTCGGTAAGCCTAGGCGGTGAACCTTGCCAACCACGGCATTTTTTGTAACACCGAGACGCACGCCAATCTGGCTGGTTGTCAGGCCTTCATTCCATAGAGCGATGAGTACGCTAACCCGTGTGGGCGTCCATTCTTCTGACATATTATTTGCCGCGCTTAACGATCGGCCGTCCCAGGCTGCGCCAACGTCTAGCGAACGATGCCTCCCTTTCTGATTAAAATTCCCCCAAAATGTCGGGGCATCGAGACCACTATATTTACTTAAGTGACGCATTCCAATCACTATATGTTGTGGATAACTCGCTTTTTCAAAGATTCTGGCCACGCTGCTTCTTCGCAGGTGCAAAAAAAGCTCCCGACATCGGGTCGGCTTATCTATAATTCGGAAATTGCAGCGCTAGTTGAAACTGCGGAAGGTTAGATGGCCAAATCGTCAAATAAACCACCTTCGGATTGGGAAGATGTGGCGAACGGAGAGCTTAGAAGCCGAACCGTCGATGATCTCCTGTGGGAGACCCCGGAAGGCATCGAAGTCAAACCGCTTTATACAGCTGACGACCTGCACGATCTGCAGTTCCAGAACACATTGCCCGGCTTCGCGCCCTATTTGCGCGGCCCGAAAGCGACGATGTATGCCGGACGGCCCTGGACGATCCGCCAATATGCCGGGTTCTCAACGGCTGAGGAGTCCAACGCCTTCTACCGTGACAATTTGAAGGCCGGTCAAAAGGGCTTGTCTGTGGCCTTCGATCTGGCAACTCACCGTGGCTATGACTCTGATCATCCCCGGGTTGTCGGCGATGTGGGGAAGGCCGGTGTCGCCATTGATTCGGTCGAGGACATGAAAATTCTTTTCGATGGCATTCCCCTCGATGAAATGAGTGTGTCCATGACAATGAACGGCGCGGTTTTGCCGGTGTTGGCTGGGTACATCGTGGCCGGCGAGGAACAAGGCGTCGACCGTGAGAAGTTGTCGGGAACCATCCAGAACGACATTCTCAAGGAATTCATGGTCCGCAATACCTATATCTACCCGCCCGCGCCCAGTATGCGAATTGTGGCGGATATCATTGAGTTTTCATCCCGCCACATGCCCCGGTTCAATTCAGTATCCATCTCGGGCTATCACATGCATGAAGCCGGCGCGACGGCGGTCCAGGAACTAGCCTTCACGCTGGCCGACGGACTTGCTTATGTTCGAGCCGCCATTGCCAAAGGCCTCGACGTGGACGACTTCGCACCGCGACTCAGTTTTTTCTTCGCCATCGGCATGAATTTCTTCATGGAGGTCGCCAAGCTTCGTGCCGCGCGATTGCTGTGGTCGCAATTGATGGCCGAATTCAAACCCAAGGACCCCAGATCATCCATGCTGCGGACCCATTGTCAGACTTCGGGCGTCTCCTTGGCGGCCGACGATCCTTACAATAATGTCGTTCGTACCACCATCGAATGCATGGCGGCGGTCCTGGGTGGAACGCAAAGTCTTCACACCAATTCCCTTGACGAAGCCATTGCCTTGCCGACCCCATTTTCTGCCCGCATCGCCCGCAACACGCAACTTGTTGTCGCCGAGGAAACCGGCATCCCCAATGTCGTCGACCCTATGGGCGGGAGTTATTATCTGGAAAGTCTAACTGCATCCCTGGCGGCGGAAGCTGGCAAGCTCATCGCCGAGGTTGAGGAACTAGGCGGCATGACGGAAGCGGTTACAGCCGGAATGCCCAAGCAGCGCATTGAGGAGTCGGCGGCTCGAAAGCAGGCGCGTATTGATCTCGGCGAAGAGGTTATCGTTGGCGTTAACAAGTACCGACCGGATCAGCGGGAAGAGTTGGATATCTTGGAAGTGGACAACACCCAGGTCCGCGACGCGCAGATCGCGCGCCTGAAAAAGATTCGCGAGACACGAGATGAAGACGCCTGCCAGAAATCTCTCGATAACTTGACTCAAACAGCAAAATCCGAATACGGAAATCTGTTGGAGTGTGCCGTTGATGCGAGCCGCGCTCGGGCGACGGTAGGTGAAATTTCCGATGCACTGGAGTTGGTCTTTACCCGGCACCGGGCTCAAATCAGATCCATTTCCGGTGTTTACGGCGCGGCTTACGAAGGTGACGAAGGTTTCGAAAGAATTCGTGCCGATGTTGCGGTCTTTGCCCAGCAAGAGGGTCGCCGGCCACGCATGTCGGTAGTGAAACTCGGGCAGGATGGCCATGATCGCGGTGCCAAGGTAATCGCTACGGCGTTTGCCGATATCGGCTTTGACGTGGACATCGGACCGTTGTTTCAGACATCTGAAGAAGCCGCCCGCGAGGCCATCGAGAACGACGCCCATGTCATCGGCGTGTCGTCACAGGCGGCGGGCCATAAAACCCTGGTGCCGGCGTTGATCGACGAGCTTCGTAAATTGGGTGCGGACGATATTTTGGTCGTTTGCGGTGGCGTCATCCCGGTTCAAGATTATGATTTCCTCCGCAGTCATGGTGTATCCGCCATCTACGGCCCCGGAACCAACATTCCGACCGCGGCGTCCGAAATCATGGATATCATCCGCGGTCAACTCATGGCTGCGGAGTAGCGGTCTCCCCAAACGTAAAAAGTATGGATGCGCGCCCTGGTACATGCTTGGTGGCACGGTTCTATGCGTTTGCCAGCGCGCTTGATTTGACCGACGCTAGCGAAAAACTTAATCGATAATAAGTTAACATATTGAAATAACGCAACCAAAATATTGTAATTTAACTGAGTATCGATTAAATAAAATAAACGCAAGAAACTGCGTGGACCTTTTACGCAACGATTTTACGTGCTCCCCACCGAGTAAGAGGGATCAATTGAAATCGGTCTTTAGGTAATTGAGAAATTACTTTGGCCGGCCTTGCCGATTTTTGGCCTTGCCGATATTAATCAAGGTCTTACGCTGGCTCTGTAAAACCATTATGGTTCTGGCACGGCGGCAAGTGGCGTGTCGGGTGCGGGATAATGGAAATTAGGCGGATAACCTAACAAATGCTCTGTCATACGATTTACGAACAAGGTGACCACACTTGGCTGGTCTTCGGGCAGGACCCCGAGAGGCCGGACAGCGTTATCGACACCAATCAAGTGGCTATCATTTCCAACGGGTCAGCGGTGCTGCTGGACCCGGGCGGGCTTGAAATTTTTCCATCTTATCTATCGGCACTTTCGGAAAAGGTCGCCGTTGATAAGATTGATCATATTGTTCTCTCCCACCAGGATCCGGACGTTGCTTCATCGCTTCCTCTGTGGCGGCAGGTCTGCAAGCCCGAGGTCAAGTTCCACGTTTCTGAATTGTGGCCGAGATTTTTAGCCCACTTGGACGCGGAGATCGCTTTTGAGCAGATTCCCGACGAAGGAATGGATCTGGAACTTGCCAATGGCCTGACTTTTCAGGTCATTCCAGCCCACTATCTGCATTCGCCGGGTAACTTTAATGTCTATGACCCCATTGCGCGCGTTCTGTTTACCGGCGAGATCGGCACGGCGCTTATGCCGTCTGGCAACCGCGATGGTTTTGTTGTCACAGATTTTGATGACTACGCCCCGTTCATGGAGAATTTCCATCGGCGTTGGATGGCCGCGCGTCAGGCCAGGGACGCCTGGGTTGCCCGGGTGTCTCGTCTCGATGTCGATGCCCTGGTTCCCCACCATGGTCTCATCCTCGAGGGAGATAACGTCCAACGCTTCCTTGAATGGTTTTCGGCGCTGGAGATTGGGACGGGAATCGATCCCATGTACGCCGGTGGCGAACGCTCTGTTGCCCCGGCGGCACCGGCGGCAGAGCAACCGGCACCACGGGCGGATGATGATGCGGCGGCGTTTGCCGAACTCATGGGCGAGACCGTCGACGACGGCATTCCCAGCGGAACGCCGGAACCAAACGCCGAGTACCGCCTTGTCACGCGAAGTGATTTTGATGGTCTTGCCTGCGCCGTGCTCCTGGAAGAGCTCGAGATGATTGATGACATTCTGTTCGTCCACCCCAATGACATGCAGGAAGGGCGGGTCGAAATTGATGAGAAAGACATCACCACCAATCTTCCCTATGTGCCGGGCTGTCATTTGGCCTTCGACCACCATCTGAGTGAAATCAAGCGATTGGGCAAAAAGTACGACAATCACATCATCATTCCCGAAGCCCCATCGGCCGCCCGCGTGGTTTACGAGTATTATGGCGGTCCCGCAGGCTTTCCCAATGTCGGCCAGGATTTGATGGAAGCCGTCGATAAGGGCGACTCCGCCCAATTTTCTATGGAGGAGGTTCTTAATCCCGATGACTGGCCCCTGTTGAACTTCATCATGGACTCGCGTACCGGACTCGGCCGGTTCCGCGGATTTCGGATTCCGAATTACGAACTGATGATGGAATTGATCGATGCCTGCCGCAATCACAGCATCGAAGAGATTTTGGAACTCGAGGACGTCAAGGAGCGCGTCGATCTTTACAAGGAACAGGCCGAGTTGTTCAAAGATCAGCTTCAGCGTTGCTCCACTGTTCACGGCAATCTGGTGGTCTTTAACTCATTAGAAGAAGAGACCATCTATGTGGGCAATCGGTTTATCATTTACGCGCTGTTCCCTCAGTGCAATATCTCCATGCACGTGTTGTGGGGGCGCGATAAGCAGAATATTGCCTTCGCCGTCGGAAAATCGATTTTCGATAGAAGTTCGAACACAAATATTGGCGAGTTGATGCTCCAATATGGCGGCGGCGGCCATCACGCTGCCGGCACCTGCCAGTCGGACCCGATCCTCGCCGAAACCGTCAAACAGGCCCTCGTTCAGAAAATCAACGAAGACGGCTGAACGTTCAGCGAGTCTCCACAATCAAACAAGTCTATTTGCCACATCTCGTTCAGCCGAAACGATTGATTGGCGAGGTGCGAGCCCTCCGAAAGGTTCGGAACTTAATCGGTCTGGACCAACGTGTTTCTCGATCATGTACCGTTTGCTTTGCAATGACTTTCAAACCAAGCAATCAATTTGGTCAGATTAAGTTTCCTTTGCACTCCAAATGCTAAGAGTACTTTATGATGCAAAGGAGCTGATCCCATAATCATTTCAATTTCCTTCTCGTAGCATTCGGGACTTGTTGTAAAAACACCTAAAAAAGGTATAAAGTTCCTAATGGCTGTTGTGGAAATTTGCATGACCATGCTCCCATGTTGAAACACGCGAGCGTATGGCAGGCGGTAGACCGTCTGGCCCATGAGTATGGGCTCTCCGCGTCAGGACTGGCGCGTAAAGCAGGTCTCGACCCGACCACCTTTAACAAGAGTAAGAGAATTACCCGGGACGGTAAGTGCAGGTGGCCGAGTACGGAGAGTGTCTCCAAAATTCTCAATGCCACCGGTGCCAGCCTAAACGAGTTCGTCTCCTATGTAGGCGAAGGCGGTGGTGCCGGCGTCTACAGGAATATTCCCTTGATCGGATTTGCCCAGGCCGGCTCGCAAGGATTTTTCGACGATGCCGGATATCCTGTTGGCGGCGCTTGGGATGAAATCCCGTTTCCCGGATTTGCGGACCCGCGGGCCTATGCCTTGGAAATTTCAGGTGAGAGTATGGAGCCGGTGTTCCGGGACGGCGATATTGTGATCGTCTCGCCTGAGGCCAGTATTCGCCGCGGCGATCGTGTCATCGTTAAGACGCGCGAAGGCGAGGTTATGGCCAAGGTCCTGCTTCGACTGTCGGCCCTTAAGGTCGATCTCGTATCCATGAATAAGGATCACGAAGACCGAAGCCTGTCTGTTGAAGAGGTCGATTGGGTGGCGCGAATCATCTGGGCAAGCCAGTAAAGGCTTCGGGCTTCGAAGGCCTATCCTCAAAATCCACGCCTTACTGACTAAGGTCGTCCCCGGCAATGGCGCGCTTGAGTAACTCAGTCGTCTCGCCGAGCCCGTAGAGGGCTATGAAGGACCCCATGCGGGGACCCTGCGATTGACCGAGAAGAATTTCGTAGAGCGCGCGAAACCAAGATTTTAAATCCGGAAACGGATGACGTTTCCCCACTTCGTAGACTTCAGTCTGAATGTCCTCGGCACCGGCGTCGGGCGAAAATTGAGCCAAGGCATCGGCCAAATCCTGCAACGCTGCCTGCTCTTCATCGGTCGCCCTGCGGTACTGCTTCGAGGGCTTAATGAAATCCCGGTAATAGTTGACGGCGTAATCAACAAGACCATCCAGGATCGGAGCCGTTTCCGGTGTGGCCTCCGGCTTGTAGCGCGAAATGAAGTGCCACAATATGGCTTTATCTTCGGTGTGGCAGACGCTGGCGAGATTGAGCAGCACGTTAAAGCTCAAGTGTGCCGGCTCGTGAGGCGGCTCACCGGCATGAATATGCCAGGCCGGGTTGTCCAGGCGCTTGCCGGCGGCCGCATTTTCGAACGAGCCCAAGTGGCTCAGGTAGTCATCCACATTGCGGGGAATGACATCAAAAAACAGCCGTTTGGCGGTTTTCGGTTTCTGATACATGAACAGCGACAGACTTTCCTGAGGCGCGTACCTCAGCCATTCCTCCACGGACAATCCATTGCCTTTAGACTTTGAAATTTTTTCGCCGTTCTCATCCAGGAACAACTCGTAGGTAAAACCAGCTGGTGGCTCGCTGCCGAGTATTCGGCAAATTTTCCCCGACAATCGAACCGATTCGATCAAGTCCTTGCCGGACATTTCGTAGTCGACGCCCAGCGCCGCCCAGCGCATGGCCCAGTCGGCCTTCCATTGCAGTTTGCAATGGCCGCCGGTGACCGGCGTTTCGACCTTCTTACCGTCCAAGTTTTCATAGACAATGGTCCCGGCATCAAGGTCGCGCTCGATGATGGGAACCTGCAACACATGCCCCGTTGTCGGGCAAACCGGCAGGAACGGGCTGTAAGTGGCCTGACGCTCCGCGCCCAGGGTCGGTAGGATGACGTTGATTACCGCATCGTAGCGCTCGAGCACGCCCAGAAGCGCGGGATCAAACTGGCCGCTCTTATAGCAATCCGTCGAGCTGACGAACTCGTACTCGAAGCCAAAATCATCGAGAAACGCCTGAAGGCGCGCATTGTTATGGTGGCCGAAACTCTCGTGGGTACCGAAGGGATCCGGAACCGTGGTCAGGGGCTTATCCAAATGCTCCGCCAACATTCCCTGGTTCGGTACATTGTCAGGAACCTTGCGAAGCCCGTCCATGTCGTCGGAGAACGCGAACAGCTTGGACGGCATGTCGGACAGCAGCGAGAAGGCGTGGCGGACCATGGAAGTCCGCGCGACCTCGCCAAAAGTGCCGATGTGGGGCAGGCCGGATGGACCGTAGCCCGTCTCGAACAACACGTAGCCCTTCTCAGGTTCCTTATCTCCGAGGCGCTTGAGCAGAGCCCGGGCCTCGGCAAACGGCCAGGCGCTGGATTGCTGTGCGAAGTCGCGGAGATCGGTCATGGCGTCGGTTCCGTGTGGTTGGCCGTCGAGCGGGCCGAACCTACGGTTCCCTTCCGGCAAGGTCAACCAAAGTGGCGGAATAGTGAGAAATACATTCAAATTCCTTCAACGGAGAATAAATACTTTGCCATCCTCTACTTCGCACTTGGCTTAGGCTAGGTGCAAAAATATAGCAACCGTCGCGCAAGTGGGCGATAGGTGGTACGTGAATGAAAACTTCAAACAGTCTTGAAAGTGACGGTGAGCGGGAGCGTTCTTCATCATAGAGTTTAAACCAATCAGCTTGCAAATTCGAAAACCGCTCACGGTTTCCAGATGGATTTGCCGCTGCCGGGCAGGCTGTAGCTTTCCCATTTGCGGGTGACTTCGTCGATGATGTCGTCGGTCATCCTAATCTTCCGGCCCCAGCCGCGGGAGGTCTCCGGCGGTATTTTTGTTGTCGCGTCGATGCCCATCTTGCTGCCCAGGCCGGACTCCGGGGAGGCGAAATCGAGATAGTCGATGGGGGTGTTCTCGATCATGGTGACGTCGCGGGCCGGATCGACATTGGTGGAGATCGCCCAGATGACGTCGTTCCAATCGCGGACATTGATGTCCTCGTCCACCACGATAACGAACTTGGTGTACATGAACTGGCGCAAATAGGACCACACGGCCATCATGATCCGCTTGGCGTGGCCGGGGTAAGCCTTCTTGATGGAGACCACGGCGGCGCGGTACGAACAGGCCTCCGGCGGCAGCCAGAAATCGACGATTTCCGGGAATTGCTGGGTCAGTAACGGAACAAAAACATCGTTGAGGGCCTCACCCAGGATCGACGGCTCGTCCGGTGGGCGGCCGGTATAGGTCGACAGATATATGGGGTCGCGGCGCATGGTAATGGCGCTCACCGTGAAAACAGGGAATTGCTCGACTGCGTTGTAGTAGCCGGTGTGATCGCCGTAAGGCCCTTCGTCACCGTAGTCGTCGAGAGAAACATGACCTTCGATGACAATTTCAGCCTCGGCTGGAACCTTGAGCGGTACAGTCTTGCAATCAACCAGTTCCACCCGTTCACCCCGGAGAAGGCCAGCGAATTGGTACTCGGAAAGCGTATCGGGAACGGGCGTCACCGCCGCTAAAATAGTCCCTGGATCGGCGCCGATGACCACCGCGGCAGGAAGCGGCTCATTCTGGTCCTGTTTCCAGCGGGCGTGATGCTGAGCGCCGCCCCGGTGTTTGAGCCAGCGCATGAGGGTGGTATTGGGGCCGGTCACCTGCATTCGGTAAATACCGAGATTGAACTCGTCGCGTGGATCGCCGTCCTTCTTGCCGGCACCGGGTCCTTGGGTGACGACCAAGGGCCAGGTGATCAGCGGCGCCGGCTCATTGGGCCAGCAGGTCTGAATGGGTAGCCTGGCGAGGTCAATGTCATCGCCCTTGATGACCACTTCCTGGCACGGCGCTTTTGACCCGGTCTTGGGTTTCATGGTCATGACCGTCTTGAGGAGTGGTAGCATTTCCAGGGCTTCTCGCCACCCGCCCGGTGGTTCAGGCTGCCGTAGAAAGGCGAGAGTCTCGCCAACTTCACGTAACTCATCGGTTTCCCGGTTCATCCCCCAGGCAACCCGCTCGGTTGTGCCAAACAGATTGACCAGGACCGGCATGTCATAGGGGGAGCCGTCTTCTCGCACGACGTTTTCAAACAACACCGCCGGTCCGCCTTCGGCAATTAAGCGGGTTTGGATCTCAGTCATCTCCAGAAAGGGCGATACGGCTTCGGTGACGCGAACCAGCCGGCCCGAGGGTTCAAGCCGGTTGTCCATGAAATCGCGAAGCGACGAAAAAGCCATTATGTTCATTCTCCCGAGGCAACGGCCTGTAATGACGCCGAAGAAACACAGTAGCGTCAAGGCTCTTTGCTGCCGATCCTGTTGTTTTCATTTCGAAAGAAAGATACGCTAAATCAAGAATTTGCAGCAGTGGGCAGGCCAAGATGGGCGACGGCAGCACCAATAGTTTCGAGAGGTTGATAGAGATCGGTATCGCGCTCTCGGCTGAGCGGGACACTAATCGCCTGATGGAGACAATTCTCCTTGAGGCGAAGGGGATGTGTAATGCCGATGGCGGGACTTTGTACCTGAGGACCGAGGACGATAGCCTCAAGTTCGAAATCATGCGGACGGATTCCCTCGATATCGCCATGGGGGGAACCACCGGTAAGGAAATTACCTTGCCCCCGGTCCGCATGTACGATTCCGAAACCGGTACCGAGAACAGGAAAAACGTCGCCAGTTGCGCCGCACTTTCGGGCAAGTCGATCAACATTGTTGACGCTTACGAATCCGACGAGTTTGATTTTTCCGGTACCAAGAAGTTCGACGAGGGGATGGGATACCGGTCAAAATCATTTCTGACCGTGCCGTTGAGCAATAGCCAGGACGAAGTTATCGGCGTTCTGCAACTGCTCAATGCTCAGGATCGTGAAACAGGGGAAGTCACGCCTTTTGGCGACGACATTCAGCCACTCATCGAAGCACTGGCGTCCCAGGCAGCTGTGGCGCTCGACAACCAACAGCTCCTGGAAGCCCAGAAAAAGCTACTCGACTCATTCATCGAGCTGATTGCGTCGGCGATTGACGCCAAATCACCCTATACGGGCGGACACTGCCAAAGAGTTCCGGAACTGACCAAGATGTTGACCAATGCAGCCGCCGAATCAACGGATGGCCCATTTGCCGATTTTGAGCTGAGCGATGATGACCGCTACGAATTGCACATCGCGGCCTGGCTGCACGATTGCGGCAAGGTCACGACACCGGAGTACGTCGTCGATAAAGCGACCAAACTGGAAACCATTTACGACCGCATCCACGAGGTCCGCATGCGGTTTGAGGTCGTCAAGCGCGAGGCGGTTATTGAGTATCTGAAGGCGGTTGTTGACGGTAATGGCGACCCGGCCGAAATGCGGAAAGATTTGGAAGCGCGGCTGGCGCAGTTGGATGATGACTACGCTTTTATCGCCGAATGCAATCTGGGCGGTGAATTCATGGCGCCGGAATTGGTGGAGCGCGTATCGGAAATTTCCAACATCGAATGGACCCGGACGCTGGATGACCGGGTCGGCATTTCACAAGAAGAGGCGAAACGCAAAGATCGCGTCAAAGCACCCAAATTGCCGACCGTTGAGAAACTGCTCAGCAATCGCGAGGATCATATCTACTACCGCGAAGAAGTGGAGTCGGCGGCACAGGATGACAACGCATTCGGGTTTAAGCTCGACATGCCCGAGCACAAGTTTAATTTCGGTGAAATATATAATCTTTGCATTGGCCGGGGCACATTGACCGAGGAAGAGCGGTTCAAGATCAACGACCATATCGTTCAGACTATTATCATGCTGCAGCAACTTCCGTTTCCCAAGCACTTGGCGCGGGTGCCGGAATATGCCGGCGGCCACCACGAGAAAATGGATGGAACCGGATATCCGAGGAAGCTAAACCGCGATGAGATGTCCGTTCCCGCCCGCATCATGGCCATCGCGGATATTTTTGAGGCTCTAACCGCCGCCGACCGCCCCTATAAGCCGCCGAAGAAACTGAGCGACAGCGTCAAAATTATGTCGTTCATGAAAAAGGATGCCCACATTGACGGCGAATTGTTCGAGCTGTTCTTGAAATCGGGGGTCTACAAGGATTACGCGGAACGCTTCCTTGATCCGTCGCAAATTGATGAGGTGGATATTTCCCAATACCTCGAAAGCGACTCGGACTGAGCGCGGCGACCGGGAATGCCCTCTGAGGAATTTGAGCGGGCCGTCTCTTATCCTTATCGGATTCTTGAGCACTCTTACGTCATCCAGAACGGGGAGTACAAGGAGTTAGCCGGCGAGATTGAGCCTGCGGCGCTGTCAGACCGCGTACCGATATTGGCTGTGGGTTCGAACCAATCGCCCGAGCAACTGGCGCGGAAGTTTTCCGGACCACAATGGAGCGCAATTCCCGTAATACGCGCCCAGTTGGCCGATTTCGATACGGTCTATTCTCCTCATATCACGAGCTATGGTTCCATTCCTTCGACACTGCAATGGGCACCGGGAGCCGCAGTCACCTTGTTTGTAACCTGGCTCGACCGCGAACAATTGAAGCGAATGCACGAAACCGAAATCGGCACTGCCAACTATGGATACGGTAGCCTGACGGGCATTAAAATTGAACCTGAGTTAGGGCCGCCGCTTGAATCTGTGTTTGTATACGCCAGCCGACGAGGTGCCATGCACCATTCCGGTTCCCCCATTTCCGTAGCCGAAATTCCAGCAACGGGCCGTAAGTGGCCGGCACGTACCCAAATGCAGGTTCAGGCTCATGTCCGCGACCGATTGGCACCGGAAATCGATCTAGATGAATTTATCCGAGACGCCATTGACGGCCCGGAGGTTCGACGGGCCCGGACAGAAATGTTGGAGCGCGACAGCCAACCCTTCAATCCTCCGGACTTTGTGATTATCGAGATTTGATCTGGATCGAATTACCGCTACAATTTTAACCAGAACGCGCCCGGATCTGTTTATCGAACAGACCTCGGTTCCATGCATGAGCAAGGCCGGCGCTATGAATTTTGTATTTGACCAAATTCCGGACGATAGCCGACAAGCCAATGATGCGGCGGCGGCCATGGGCATGCGCGAGATTGATTTCTTCCGGCTGGCCTACCGGCGATGGAACGGCCACGATCTTGAAGATGACCGTCTTGAGCGCGTCTTCGCCGATTATATGTTTCACGAGGAAATTCCGCACTGGGTTCGCCACTTTGCCCGCGAGGTCCTGGAACTTAGGGATGCGGAAGTTCTTGAGCCCTCCAGCCTGGGCGCAGAAGACTTTAGGCGACAGATTCCCTTGCCGCGCCGTCCTAGGTTGACCGTTGGCTTTGTTGCGGTCGTGTTCTTGGTCTACAGCTTTGCCCTCGTCGAGACGACTTACTACCCAGGAGACAGTTCGCCCATGCATTGCCAAGGCGGCCCGGGGCTCAAGTTTATTACGGAGGTCGCGCATGCGGTAAATGGAAACCAGGCGAAATTCTGCGAACCGTCGCAGTGAAAGCAATGAAGTTCAAATCGTCAGTTGGCCCGCCACAATACCGATTAGAATGATTATCCCCACGTCTCGGTTGGATTTGAACTTAGCCAGACAATCCTTTGGGTCGTTGATGTCCAGTTTCTTTGCCTGCCATGCCAAATGGCCGGATGCGGCAACCACGGCCAGATAGAATGGCCAATTCAGGCCGGCTACCGCTCCCGCAGCAATAAGCAAACCAACCGTTACGCCGTAAAACATGAACACCCATGCCCTGCTTGAGTCGCCAAACTTGATCGCAGTCGACTTGACGCCAATCAGAACATCATCCTCCTTGTCCTGATGGGCGTAGATGGTGTCGTAACCCAAAGTCCAGAATATTCCGGCGGCATAGAGGAGGTACGCCGGCTGTCCCAGCGAGCCATGAACAACTGCCCAGCCCATGAGTGCGCCCCAATTGAAGGTAAGTCCAAGAAAGAGCTGCGGCCAATAGGTAATTCGTTTCATGAACGGATAAAGAGCGACCAACAGCAGCGACGAGGCGCCAAGCAAAACAGAAAATTCATTGAACTGGATCAGCACCCACAACCCCAAAAGCAATTGCAAACCGAGGAAAGCAAACGCCTGCAAAAGATTAACCTGTCCACTGGCGATGGGACGGGTGGCGGTTCGGGCGACACGTCCATCAAAATCGCGATCAACAATGTCATTGACGGTGCAACCTGCGCCTCGCATGGCCAAGGAACCAAAGGCGAATAGAACCAGGAGCCAAGCTTCAGGCCATCCGTTGGTGGCCAGGGATAGGCCCCAGCAACACGGTATGAACAGAAGCCATGTGCCAATAGGGCGGTCCATCCTGGCGAGCACCAGATAAGGCCGTATGGGTGCCGGGGCCAGCCGGTCGATCCAACTTTTATCGACAATATCGGTGGCGGCTTCTCTTGTGGCGTCGGACATGATCAGCACTATACCCCGCTGCCCCCGCTTGCGGCCAGGGGCCGCCGTTCTATGATGAGTCCACCCAAAATCGAACGCGATGACTGCTATGCCTGAATCCAACGTAAGACTTTTCACCGGTGCCGACCTGAAGGCGGGAGCCGAAATCTCGTTGGAAGCAGGGCAAAGCCATTACCTGGCCCATGTCATGCGCCTCACGCCGGGTCGAACGGCTCTTCTATTCAACGGACGGGATGGGGAGTGGGCTGCGGTAATAGAAGAACTCACCAAGAAGCGCTGCAGGGTCCGGATCGAAAGCTGCAGGCGACGGCAAGAACTGGAGCCGGACTTGTGGCTTGTTTTCGCGCCTGTAAAGAAAAACGCCACTGACTTTATTGTCGAGAAAGCAACCGAATTGGGGGTTTCGCGCTTGTGTCCTGTATTCACGGCGTTTACGGCAACCACGCGGTTTAATCGCGACCGACTTGATGTCCATGCAGTTGAAGCGGCCGAGCAGTGCCGTCGAATGAGCGTGCCTCATGTTGACGAGGCAGTTTCCCTCGATCGCCTCCTGGAGGGCTGGTCCGACGACCGGCAACTTCTTGTGGCTGATGAAAGCGGCTCCGGAAAGCCGATTACAAAAGTCGCGGACGAGTTTCGTGGTGGATCCAGATCGGCAATGAGCGGATACGGCCTGCTGATTGGCCCCGAAGGCGGTTTCTCCGATGCGGAGCGCGACCAATTATCCCGCCGGGAAATTGTTACAATGATCGATCTCGGGCCGCGTATACTTCGGGCGGAAACCGCTGCCGTTTCCGCGTTGGCATGTTGGCAGGCCTTGATCGGCGACTGGTACGGGATATCTCACACGTAACCCAAATTTTGCGACACACGAGCGAACGGAAATTCCATGGCATCTGAAACCGGCAACGGCGGTGATCCGATCACTGATAAACGCCCCCTCGTCGAATACATGGCGGCGGGTTGTAAGCCGCCGGAGGCGTGGCGTATCGGCACCGAGCACGAGAAATTCGCTTACGAATTGGACGGACTCAAGCCTTTGGAATACGAGGGGGAGCGCGGTATTCGAGCGCTCTTGGAGGGCCTTACCCGGTTCGGCTGGGAGCCGGTGCTTGAGGCCGGAAAGCCCATCGCCCTGAAAGGTTCTGACGGTGGGTTCATTAGCCTGGAGCCGGCTGGGCAGGTCGAACTATCGGGTGCCACAGTTGAAAACATCCACCAGACCTGCGGCGAGGTGACAGGTCATTTACAACAGGTCAAAGCCATCGCCAGTGAGTTGGGGATCGGTTTCCTGGGATTGGGCTATCGCCCCAAATGGCCCAATGACGAGGTTCCCTGGATGCCTAAGGGGCGCTACGGCATCATGCGCGAATACATGCCGAAGAAGGGCAAATATGGCCTGGAAATGATGAAGTCGACCTGCACGGTTCAGGTAAATCTCGACTTCGATTCCGAAGCCACCATGGTGCAAATGTTTCGAATTTCCCTGGCTTTGCAGCCTATTGCCACGGCGCTGTGGGCGAATTCGCCATTCAAGGAAGGAAAGCTTACCGGGTATCTCTCTTATCGCAGCCACCTATGGACGGATACGGATCCTGATCGTTGCGGCACATTGCCATTCGTTTTTGAAGACGGGTTCGGTTTCGAGCGCTACGTGGACTACATCCTGGATGTACCCATGTATTTCGTCTACCGCGACGGAAACTATATTGACGCTTCTGGACAATCGTTCCGCGATTTTATGGCCGGGAAGCTTCCGGCTCTGCCAGGTGAATACCCGCTGCTGTCTGATTGGGTTGACCATTTGAGCACAGCGTTTCCCGAAGTGCGGCTCAAGCAGTTTCTTGAAATGCGCGGTGCCGATGGTGGGCCATGGGCGCGACTATGTGCGCTTCCTGCGTTCTGGGTCGGACTGCTGTATGATTCAGAGGCGCGGGATGGGGCCTGGGACTTGGTCAAGGATTGGACGGCGGATGAGCGTGAGGCCTTGCGCAATGAAGTTCCGAAAACAGCTCTGAAAACTCCGTTTCGGAACAGGAGTGTGCGTGAAATCGCCCTCGATGCCCTGCAATTGGCGCATGATGGCCTGAAACGCCGCAACCGGGTCGATAGCCTGGGAATGGACGAAGCCCACTTTCTCAAGCCGCTGTTCCTGATTGCCGAATCAGGCCATACCCCAGCAGAGGAGTTAATCGCCGCTTATGAACGACGATGGCGTAAGTCAGTCGATCCGGTGTTTCAGGAATACGCCTATTAGGGCACCTGTTTTACGTTAAACTGCCGTTCCACCCACTGTCAGGTTATCGATTTTGATTGTCGGCTGCCCGACACCAACCGGCACGCCCTGCCCATCCTTGCCGCAGGTGCCGATACCTGGGTCCAGAGCCATGTCGTTACCGATCATGGAAACACGCGTCAAAACATCGGGACCACTGCCAATAAGCGTTGCCCCCTTTACGGGTGCGCCGATGCGTCCGCCTTCAATTTGATAGGCTTCGGTGCATGAGAAGACAAACTTTCCTGATGTGATATCCACCTGCCCGCCGCCGAAATTGACCGCGTAAATGCCCTTATCTACGGACTCGATGATTTCCTCGCGACTTCGATCTCCGTTGAGCATGTAGGTATTTGTCATGCGCGGAATTGGCGAATGGGCATAGCTTTGCCGTCGACCGTTTCCGGTCGGTGCCACACTCATAAGCCGTGCGTTCAACCGGTCCTGCATATAGCCGGTGAGGATGCCGTCCTCGATCAATACGGTTCGCTGGCTCGGCGTCCCTTCGTCGTCAATGGTCAAGGATCCGCGCCTGTCATCCATGGTCCCGTCATCGACGACAGTCACGCCCGGCGACGCAATTCGTTCGCCCATCAAACCGGCGAAGGCAGACGTTTCCTTGCGGTTGAAATCGCCTTCCAGACCATGACCGATCGCTTCATGCAGAAGAATTCCCGGCCAGCCCGGACCCAGCACGACAGGGACTTCACCGGCCGGTGCCGGGATCGATTCCAGATTAACCAGGGCTTGCCTCAGGGCTTCATCAACTGCGCTCCGCCACGATTCCGGTTCAATAAACCGGTCGTAAACTTCCCGCCCGCCGGTTCCGTAACCACCCGTTTCCATGCGCCCGTCCTTCTCGACTACAATCGAAACGTTGAGACGAACGAGCGGGCGAATATCGGCCATTCTCTCACCACCGGGCCGCAGAATTTGGACAGCCTGCCATTGACCATTTAGAGATACGGACACTTGCTTGACACTGGCATCCTTGGCGCGCGCATAGGCATCAATCTCCGCCAAAAGGTTCACTTTCGTTTCGAAGTCGAGCAGGCTCAGGGGATTGTCGTCACCGTAGAGGGTGTGATTGGTTCCGATCGGGTTATCGGCCCAACTACCGCCGTGGTCCTGTTGTACCGCCTTGACTGTCTCTCCGGCGCGTCGGATCGCATCTTCACTAAGCTCAGACGCGTGGGAGTACCCAGTTGCTTCGCCGGCGATGGCCCTGAGACCGAATCCCTGAGCTGTGTCGAAGGCGGCACTTTTGACTTGGCCGTCGTCGAACACAACGCTTTCCGATTGGCGGTACTCAAGAAACAATTCTCCGTCATCGGCCTTGACTAGAGAATCCTCAACAATGCTCTCGACACGAGATTGATCCAACCCTGCACGGTCGAAAAACAACTCGTCGGTAACGGTAAGATCGGTCATATCGGCTTGCCTTTGTAACGGTGCATTCCTGGGTGCCACATCGCTGTGATGGCGCATTTCACTTACCTCTATATAGGGTGGATTTACGGTAGGTGCGACCACGAATCGCGCTGTTCGATACTTCTTGACCCGGCGGGGGAAGATATTATGGTCTGGTTCAACGTGGTGATTTGCCCGACCGGCTTGCGGCCACGTAAAAGAAACTCGCTAAAAGGTCGGAGCTTTGAGAGCCCTGACCCCGGCCGGTCAGGGTTTTTTGTTGGCCTATGGCCACGAAGGAGGATGTCTCTATGGCGAAGCTAGATGAGACGCAAAGCGGCTGGCGTCAGGCGACACGGCTTGTTCGAGGCGGCACGGACCGGTCAGCATTCGATGAGACAAGCGAAGGGCTGTTTCTCACATCGGGTTACGTCTATAGCTCGGCGGAGGAAGCGGAACTCGCCTTTAAGGGTGACAAAAAGCGCTACATTTACTCCCGGTATGCCAATCCCACTCTGTCTATGTTCGAACAGCGCCTCGCCATGCTTGAGGGCGCTGAAATTTGTGTCTCCATGGCTAGTGGTATGGCGGCGATGTTTGCCGCACTAGCCAGCCAACTTGAAGCGGGGGATCGGGTGGTGGCCTCGCGCGCCCTTTTCGGATCGTGTCATTACATTATCAGCGAGCAGCTTCCGCGTTTCGGCGTTGAGATCGAGTTGGTCGATGGAACCGATTTGGATCAATGGCGAAGCGCCTTGAGTAGGTCGACGCGATGCGTATTTCTTGAAACACCGTCAAACCCGGCCCTGGAGATAATTGATATTGCCGCAGTTGCTGAGCTTGCACATGATGCCGGAGCCCGGCTGATCGTCGATAATGTTTTTGCCACTCCGATCCTGCAGAAGCCTTTGGATTTAGGCGCCGACATCGTCATGTATTCGGCGACCAAACACATTGACGGCCAGGGGCGCACATTAGGTGGTGCAATCTTGACCAACGATACGGAATTTTTCGAAGACCTACTAACACCGTTCATGCGCCATACCGGCCCCGCATTGAGTCCGTTCAACGCCTGGGTATTGCTCAAGGGACTAGAAACCTTGGACTTACGGGTGCGCCAACATTGTGTCACCTCACTTAGTCTTGCCGAATTCTTGAGCGGAAATTCTGCGATTGAGAGCGTGCTGTACCCAGGGCTTTCCAGTCATCCGCAGCATGAGTTGGCCATGAGCCAAATGGCAGATGGCGGAACATTGGTTTCTTTCGATATCGCCGGTGGGAAGGAGGCGGCGTTCAAATTCCTGAACGCCTTAGAACTGATCGACATTTCAAATAATCTGGGCGACGCCAAGAGCCTGACCACTCACCCCGCGACGACAACCCATCAGCGGCTCAGTCTCGAAGAGCGGGCGGAAATGGGTATCACCGACGGGCTCGTACGTTTGTCCGTGGGCCTTGAGCATGTCGAGGATTTGAAAGAGGATCTGAGCCAAGCTCTCGCTAAGTCGCAGGGTTCGTAAGCGGCAGATTACCCCTGGACCCACGGAAGTCCGGCTACTTTCCAGCCGTTGACTGTCCCACGATGCCGAGAGGGATCAGGATCGCCCTCGAAACCCTCGCTGACGTTGTAACACTTTTCGTAACCTCTGCCCGTCATTACTTGCGCCGCGGACTTCGATCTGACGCCGGACCGGCAGAGGAACAGGATTGGCGTTTCGGGCGAAACGCCAAGGTTAATCACCTGCTCGGCGAAATCAGGATTGACGGACATGGAAGGAAAAACTTGCCAGGAGACGAATGAAATCTCTTTTTTCAGACTGCTCAAATCGGGAATGCCGACGTAGCGAAATTCGGCGTCGGTTCTTACGTCGACAAGAACAGCCTCCGGGTCGTTTTCAAGAATTTCCCACGCGTCGCGCGGTGTCACGTCCCCAGCATATAAATCATCAGACATTCGTAACCTCTTCAAGCGGACTCTTTGGAGTTGCAGGCACCGTCTAGGGCTTCGAGCATATCTTCGACGGTAATGAACTTTTGCCGTGGCGAAGGATCAGTCGCATTCTTAAGTTCCATGGCGTCAATTTTTTTCCAGTCCGCGTAGCTGACGGATCTTATGCCGCGTGAATGAAGAAGTTCCTCAAATCCTGAGCGGCCGGTCTTGGAGGATTCGAAAGACGCGTCAAAATCATCATGGATGAATTTGGCGACGACAACGCCATCTGACCGATTGCTGGAGATGACGCCGGATGGGCCGCGCTTGATCCATCCAACAGCATACAGTCCATCGTCAACCCGGCCGTCGTCGTTTGGGATGATGGCGCGCTTCTCATCATAAGGTGCTCCGTCCATGGGTTCAGAACGGTAACCAATGGCGGCGACAACAAGTCCGCAGTCGATCTCGAAGAATTCACCGGTACCCTCGGCCCGGCCACTCACGACGCGCGTTCGTTCCAGCCTCAATCCTTCGACACGATTGCCACCGAGAATTTCGACAGGCGCAGCGTAAAACTCAAAATGGACCCGCTTCGGTTTACTCTTGGAACCGCGCTCGGAATATTCTCTTAGGACCTTCAGGTTGCGTTCGGCCAATCGCCGATTTCGGTCCGACAGGTTGGCGCCCGCTGCCTCCACGCTGTCAGGTAGTTGTTCGGCTCTTACGACCGGAGAAGTCTCATTGAGATTTCCCATCTCACGTAATTCTACATTGGTAAACTTGGCTTCCACCGGACCTCGGCGCCCGAACATGTACACGTCATTGATTGGTGCATGGTGGATTGCTTGGCGGGCGTAGTCCGGTAAATCGGATTTCGCCATGCCCTGGGCCGAGCGAAGCAGAACACGGGCCACGTCCATGGCAACGTTGCCGTTGCCGATAACCGCTGCGGCGCCGACATCAAGGTTCGGTTTCAAGTCCTGAAAATCAGGATGCCCATTGTACCAACCGACGAACGCCGCCGATCCATGAACGCCGAGCTTATCTGCCCCGGGGATCGTAAGTTTTCTGTCATTTGGCGCGCCCACTGCAAGAACCACGGCGTCATAAAGATTGCGCAATTCCTGCAGCGTTACGTCTCGGCCGATTTCCACGTTACCGTAGTAACTGACCTCATCCAAAAGCGCAGTCTTCTCAAATTTTTGAGTAATACGTTTGGTGGTTTGATGATCGGGTGCAACGCCGCCGCGTATCAATCCAAACGGCGTTGGCAGGCGCTCGATGATGTCGATTCGACAGCTTTCGCAGGATTTGACCAACGCATCGGCTGTATAAAAACCGGCGGGGCCGGATCCAATGATCGCTATGCTGACGGGCATGGTCGTTTCCCGAGGGAATTACTCCGTAATCGTCCAAGTGTGACCGCGCCGCAGCAGATCGTTCAAGCTGCTTGAGTCGCTGGTCTCAATAGCTTTAGACACAAGGTTCATGACGCCATCTTCATAACTATCCCTTGGATCACAATACAAGATACCAAGCGCAACGGGTAAATCGGCCCCCTTCATTCCCGCCAACATTGTCGCCACAGAATGATTCGTTTCGTCGTGAACCAGGATGTCGGTTTCGGAGACGCCGTTCTTTCCAATTGTAACTGCCTCAAGCCCGAAGTGGTCCGGCTTAAACCGCAGGCCGCGATCACGATCTTTGCCGAATATTAGCGGCTTTCCATTTTCGACAAGAACCTGGCGGTCATCGGCGACGTCTTTGTCCGCGAAATCAGAAAACACGCCATCATTGTAGACGATGCAGTTTTGGAAAATTTCCACGAACGACGTCCCGTTGTGATCCCGGGCACGTTCAAAAATGACCGGCAATTGCTTTTGCAGATTATCCACAGAGCGCGCCACAAAGCGGGCGCCGGCGCCCAACGCAAATGACGCGGCCGATATGGGCCTTTCAACCGATCCAAGAGGCGTGGAGGGAGAGCGCGTTCCAGCACGAGAGGTGGGAGAATATTGCCCTTTGGTCAGACCGTAGATCTCGTTGTTGAACAGAAGAAACTGCACGTTCACATTCCGCCGCAACAAATGCAGGAGATGGTTGCCGCCAATGGAGAGGGCATCCCCATCACCTGAAACAATCCAAACATCCAATTCCGGGTTCGCCAACTTTACGCCCGTGGCGACGGCCGGTGCGCGTCCATGGATCGTGTGGAACCCATATGTCGCCATATAGTATGGGAACCGGGCTGCGCAGCCGATACCCGAGATGAAGACCGTGTTTTCCGGCCTGGCGCCTGCTTCCGATAAGGCCTTTTGCATGGCCTTTAGGATTGCGTAATCACCACAGCCGGGGCACCAGCGCACCTCTTGGTTGGAGGCGAAGTCCTTCGGCGATAATTCTTTTACGGGTGTGGCAATATCCATCCTAGGTCTCCAACCGCTCCCGAATAGCATCTTCCAGTTCGCGGATTCTAAATGGCTGGCCCGATACCTTGTTCAAACTCTGGGCGTCGACCAAGTACTCGCTTCTGAGCATGGTGACGAATTGCCCGTTATTCATCTCGGGAACCAGGATGCGCTCAAACCCGGCCAGAATATCTCCGAGATTGCGCGGCAACGGCGACAGGTAGCGGACATGAACATGGCTCACATCTAAACCTTCATCCCGCAGGTTGTGGACAGCGCGGCTGATCGGACCATAAGTCGACCCCCAGCCGACGACGGCGAGGGGGCCGGAGTCGTTTCCTTCCTCCACCGATTGTGCGGGCACATCGTCGGCAATTTTCTTGATTTTTGCCGCCCGCGTTTCGGTCATCCTTTGGTGATTGTCAGGATCGTAGGAAATGTGCCCGGTGTCATAGTCTTTTTCCAAGCCGCCAATCCGGTGCTCCAGGCCTGGCGTTCCGGGGGTTGCCCACGGCCGCGCCAGTGTTTCTTCATTTCTGAGGAAAGGCTGAAAGGTCTCGGGATCGGAATGGAAGTTGACGGGAAACGGCTCGATCCCGTCAATGTTCGGAACCAACCACGGCTCGGACGCGTTTCCGATATAGCCGTCAGTCAGCAAGATGACCGGGGTCATATACTTGGTGGCAAGCCGGACCGCCTCAATGCCGGTCTCGAAACAATCGGAAGGAGACCGCGCCGCAAGTACCGCCAGCGGACTATCTCCGTTGCGGCCGTACATTGCCTGGAATAAATCGGATTGCTCCGTCTTTGTTGGCATTCCCGTGGCCGGCCCGGACCGTTGTGAATTGAGGATGACTAGTGGAAGTTCTGTACTGACAGCCAAGCCGATCGCTTCTCCTTTGAGGGCGATGCCGGGACCCGAACTGGATGTCACACCAAGAGAGCCGGCATAGGCGGCGCCGATGGCTGCGCAGGCGGCTGCGATCTCGTCCTCAGCCTGGAAGGTGACAACTCCGTGCTCGACCATCTTTGCAAGATTGTGAAGTACTGGTGAAGCAGGCGTGATCGGATAGGAGCAAAACACCATTTTAAGATTGGCCAGTTTAGCGCCCGTAGTGAGTCCCCATGACAACGCTTCGCCACCGGTAACTGTTCTATACAAACCCGGTGCGATCGCCGCCTGTGAAATCGCAAACCCTTGAAGTCCATCCGCTACTTCAGATGTTTCCGCGAGGGCGTGGCCCGCATTCAATGCGGCAATATTTGACTGGGCGATATCAGGCCGATCAACGAATTTGCTTTGCAGCCACTCGATTGACGGCTGCCGGTCCCGGCCAAACAACCAATATACGTAGCCCAAAGTCCACAGGTTCTTACAGCGTAAAGCTTCCTTCTTACCCAAACCGAATTCTTGGACCGCGTCTAGCGTCAGCTTCGAAATGTCCAGTTTCAAGACTCGGAATTCGCCCAGGCTACCGTCGTCCAAAGGATTTCCCGCGAATCCGGCCTTTCGCAGGTTTCGGTCATTGAACGTTCCGGAATCGATGATAACGATCCCACCAGACCGCAGACCGGCGAGTTCAACCTTGAGGGCAGCTGGGTTCATGGCGACGAGGACGTCGAAGGCATCGCCGGAGGTCTTGATATCCCGCGATCCGAAGTTGATCTGAAAGGATGACACGCCGAAAGTTGTTCCAGTCGGCGCGCGAATTTCGGCGGGAAAATCAGAGAATGTGGCTAGATTGTTTCCTGCCAGGGCGGTGGCGAGGGTAAATTGACCGCCGGTCAGCTGCATACCATCGCCTGAATCACCGGCGAACCGGACGACAGCGGATTCAACTTCCCTTCGCACGCCTTGGGCGGCGGCTTCTTTAGCGACGATATTCATTGTCGGCATGATCGTTTGATTCGATCGACAGTGATTGCACCGTCATCATAATAGACCAGTCCAAATAAAACCGGCTGATTCTGTTAGCAATATAGTGCCTTTTACCGGTATTGAAATACCAACCTTGCTGTATCTCACTTGAAATTGAAAAGCTTGCGCGCTCAATACTCTCACTCTGCATCCCGTCATTGCCAAATCTATGTTAAACCTAGTGCTTTCACGGCGTTGCCCGGGGCGGTAAATGTAAATGAACTCGATGGAAAACAGCATGGAGAGACCATGAACACTGAGCAAGATTCCCTAAATTTAATCACCGACTTGGTTCAAATGGCGCAAAAAGCTGGGGCCGATTCGGCGGACGCACTCTACGCCGAAGGTGTTTCCCTGTCATTGATCCAGCGCATGGCAAAGCCGGAACACCTGGAACGCTCAGAAGGTATTGATATCGGCCTTCGCGTATTTGTCGGCGCTCGCCAAGCTATTGTTTCGTCATCAGATGTTTCCAAGGCGGCCCTCAAAGAATTGATCGACCGTGGCATGGCCATGGCGCGGGCGGTACCCGAAGATCCGTATTGCGGCATTGCCACTCCTGATCTTCTCGCGGACACATTTCCTGATCTCGATGAGTGTGATCCGGTGGAACCAACTGCTGACGATTTGACCGAGAAAGCCGCCGCGGCGGAAGATGCGGCGCGGGGTGTTTCAGGTGTAACAAATTCCGAGGGTGCCGAAGCCGGCTGGAGTCGAACGGCAGTCGCCATTGCTGCGAGCAATGGGTTTGCCAGGCAGAGAGCGAGATCAGGCTATTCCCTCAGCGTGTCAGTGCTGGCCGGCGAGGGGACCGCCATGGAGAGGGATTACGATTACGCTATGGCTGTGCACGGCGAAGATTTACCCAACCCGGAATCGATTGGCCGTAATGCCGGTGAGCAAGCGGTTCGCCGGTTGAATCCGCGCAAGGCCAAGTCCGCGCAGGTTCCCATTGTTTACGATCCACGTGTGGCGGGCTCCTTGCTCGGCCACTTGGCCGGCGCCATCAACGGTTCCTCGGTTGCGAGGGAAACAAGCTTTTTAAAAGACAAGCTAGGCGAGATGATTTTCTCCTCTGGAATCACAGTTACCGACGACCCGCTTCGGGCTCGGGGGCTCAGGTCTAAGTCTTTCGATGGCGAGGGCGTGGCGACGGCCCGGCGAAATATTATCGACGATGGCGTATTAACAACGTGGATTCTGGATCTTCGGTCAGCGCGCCAACTCAATCTCGTGACGACGGGGCATGCTTCCCGCGGCACATCCTCGCCGCCGTCTCCTTCGGTAACAAATTTGCACCTGGAGCCGGGAACCACATCACCGGAGGACATGATTAGCGGTATCGACAATGGCTTGTACGTGACCGAATTGATCGGCATGGGCGTCAATGGCGTCACTGGTGATTACAGTCGCGGTGCAAGTGGGTTTTGGATTGAAAATGGCGAACTTGCCTATCCGGTCAGCGAAGTCACCATTGCTGGCAATCTCGTAGATATGTTTGCCCACATTGAGCCGGCCAGTGATCTCGAGTTTCGCTACGGCATCAATTCCCCGACCGTGCGGATTGATGGAATGACAGTTGCCGGTAAATGAGTGTTGATAAACGGGGTTCCCAGCTTGCAAATTTTGGTTCCCGGCGGCCTCCGTGGTAATGTCTGGCACCGCGATAGGGATGTAACGCTTTGAATGAGCTTACGGAAAATTCGGAGCAGCGGCACCATTCCACCGCTGAACTGATGAGCCGCCTGTGGCGGGAAAATATCCGCCATTACAAGGGATGGCTCTTTCTTGCTGTGATTTGTATGGCGTTGATGGCCGGCGCCACGGCCTTCAGCGCCCATCTAATGGAGCCCATTGTCAACGAGGTCTTTATTGCCCAGAACCGGGCCATGCTTTGGCCTATTGGCGGGCTGGTGCTTGCGACTTTCACCGTCAAAGGGCTTGCCAACTATGCCCAGTCGGTCCTTATGAGCTATGTCGGCTTGAAGATTATCGCCGACAATCAAAAAAGGCTTTATGCCCATCTCTCAACGATGGATTTAAGCTTTTTTCACGACAATCCCACTGGACGCCTGATTTCGCGGTTCACGATTGATATCGGCATGATGCGAACAGCCGTGTCCAATGCCATTACCGGTTTTGGTAAGGATTTCCTGTTGTTGATCGGATTGGTCGCGGTGATGTTCATGAAGGACTGGATGTTGGCCTCGGTCACCTTTTTCGTGTTTCCGATCGCGGTCATTCCGATCGTCCGGATCGGCCGGCGGATGCGCAAGGTATCAGCAAATACGCAGCACGAAATGGGCTTATTCACCACGCTTTTGGAGCAGACTTTTCAAGGCATCCGCGTGGTCAAATCATATGGCATGGCCAGCTACGAGCAGGGACGCATGGGCGACATTATCGATCGCGTATTTGGTTTAAACATGAAGGCGGAGCGAACGCGCGCTATCTCGAGCCCGATCATGGAAACCCTGGGGGGCGTGGCGATTTTTGTGGTTATCGTTTATGGCGGCAATCGGGTCATGGATGGTGCGACGACATCCGGCGCTTTTTTTGCGTTTATTACGGCACTTCTCCTGGCCTACGAGCCGATGAAGCGATTGGCGAATTTGAACGCCAGTTTGCAGCAAGGGCTGGCCGGTGCGCAGCGTATGTTTGCCCTCCTTGATACGGAACCCGGCATTGTTGACAAGCCCGATGCCCTAGAACTCGGTGATGTGCAAGGGCACATCCGTCTCAAGCAGGTCTGCTTTTCCTACAATCCGGGCGTACCAGCCCTCGTCGGCGTGGACATCGATGTTCCCGCTGGGAAAACAGTAGCTCTTGTTGGCCCGTCTGGAGCTGGGAAATCGACAATCCTCAACCTGATACCCCGTTTCTACGATGTTGATTCCGGTACCGTGACTATCGACGGCTCCAGTGTGGAGGATGTGACCATGGCGTCGCTCCACGCCAACATTGCCGTGGTTAGCCAGGAAATCACCCTGTTCGATGATACGGTGGAAGCGAATATCGCCTATGGCCGGGGCGGTGCCGACAAGGAAGAAATCATTGAGGCGGCCGGCAACGCGGCGGCGCATGAGTTTATCATTGAGTTAGCCGAAGGGTATGACACGGCTGTTGGTGAGCAGGGCGTAAAGTTGTCGGGTGGGCAGCGGCAACGTTTGGCAATCGCCCGGGCGATGTTGAAAAATGCACCCATTCTTCTGCTTGATGAAGCCACATCGGCCCTGGATACGGAATCCGAGCGCCAGGTGCAGGCAGCGCTAAGTAAACTGATGCGGGGCCGGACCACATTGGTGATTGCTCACCGCCTTTCCACGGTGGTCAACGCTGATTTGATCTACGTTATTGATCAAGGCCGGGTCGTGGAGAAGGGCAGCCACGCAGAGTTAATCGATCAAGATGGCGCGTACAAACGCCTCTATGTCTTACAATTTGAGGATGCGGACGCCGGGCAGCGGGAGATTGCCGCCGCTGGGGGATAGGCAGGTGAGGCCGATCAAAACGATCCTGCAATCGGACATGCTGAGACGAGTCGTTTGTTGGCTGGGCGCTTGGTATATCCGGTTTGTTCATCTCACCGGACGTTGGCGTGTTGTCGGTGGCGATGTTCCGGCGCGACTCTGGGAGGAAGGGAAACCTTTCATCCTGTGTTTCTGGCATGGCCGATTGCTAATGATGCCGTATTGCTGGAACCATCGGCATATCATCCACATGCTTATTTCGCAGCACCGCGACGGACAGTTGATTGCCAATACGGTTGGTCATTTTGGCATCCGGTGGGCGGCTGGATCGTCAAGCCGCGGCGGCGCGGCGGCGTTAAGAAACATGGTCAAAGTTTTGGACAGAGGGGAATGCGTCGGCATTACCCCGGACGGTCCACGTGGACCGCGCATGCGCGCCAGCGATGGCATTGTCAGCGTGGCGCGGCTGTCCGGCGTTCCCATCATTCCCGCTACCTACGGCGTCAACAGGGGCCGTACGCTAATGAGTTGGGACCGGTTTCTTGTCGCCTGGCCATTTGGCCGGGGAGTGATCATTTGGGGTGATCCTATCCATATCGCTCGTGACGCGGATGCCAATGCCGTAGAAGATGCGCGGCGTCAGGTAGAGGAGGGTCTCAACCGGATCACCAACGAAGCCGATCAACTTACCGGCCGGCCCCAAATTGAACCGGCGACAGTTGATGATGTCGTGGAAGGAAATTCGGTGCAATGATGCTTAACTTGTATCGGTTCGTTACCACGGTGGGAGCGCCGCTCATCGATTTCTATCTCGGGCGGCGAAGAGCGGCGGGGAAGGAAGATCCGGAGCGGTTTGGCGAGCGGCTTGGTATTGCTGGGCTGCCGCGCCCTAAAGGACCAATGCTGTGGGTTCATGCAGCCAGTGTCGGAGAATCTCTATCGGCGATACCGTTGATCGAGCAGATCGCGGCCGCTTACCCCGGTTCTGGAATTTTGATGACGACAGGGACGCTTACTTCTGCTCGTCTCATGGCCGAACGCCTCCCGGCCGGCGTTTGCCATCAATATGTGCCGGTCGACCGGCTGCCATATGTGCGGCGGTTTTTAGATCATTGGCGGCCTGATTTAGCCCTATGGATGGAATCCGAATTTTGGCCAAATCTGATTACAGAGACAGCGTACCGAAACATTCCCCAGGTTCTGGTCAATGGCCGCATATCGCCGCGATCTTTTAGGGGCTGGCAGCGATTTCACGGTATGATACGGCAGCTCTTGCGTCACTTCTCCCTATGCCTGGGCCAAACGGAAGAGGATGCAGATCGCCTTAGGCGTTTGGGTGCGCCGACTGCAAGATGCGTCGGCAACCTGAAGTTTGCGGCGCCGCCGCTACCTGTCGAACCAAGATCACTTTCTGAGATGGAAGAGACATTGAACGGGCGTCCGCGATGGCTCGCCGCCAGCACCCACCCGGGCGAGGAAGAAGTTGTATGGCGGGCGCATGAGGCAATTAAGGCGTCTCAGCCGGGACTGTTGACCATAATTGTTCCACGCCACCCAGGCCGCGGCCCGGAAATTTCCCGCCGTCTAACTGAGGCGGGATCAAAAGTTTCTCGCCGTGCATCAAATGAGGTCATTGGTCCGGAGACGGATATATATATCGCTGATACCATGGGCGAGCTTGGCCTATTCTTTCGCCTCTGCCCTGTCGTGTTTATGGGTAAATCACTGGTTCCCTTGGGCGGGCAAAACTTGCTCGAACCAGCGCGATTAGGCTGCGCCATTTTGCATGGACCGCATATGGCCAATTTCGAAGAAATTGTTGAGCGCATGACCGCGGCGGGGGCATCTCAAATGATCACGGATGAAAAGACCCTCTGCAACACGGTTGAACGATTGCTTGCGGATGAAGGCGAGCGAGCTACCTTGGCCGAGAACGCCAGTAGGTTCGCTGAGGCGGAGGCGGGTGTGCTGGATGCAGTGTGCGCTGAGGTTGACGAATTTCTCGACGCCATGAACGATGCGGGCGGCAACCATGCAAGCTCCTGAATTTTGGCGGCAGGACGGAGCGGTATCGAGATTGTTGACACCCGCCGGTTGGGTTTACGGCCTGGCGGGGTGTTGCCGGCACGTATTTGTCGGAACGCCTGTGGAAGTCTCCGTTCCCGTTATCTGCATTGGTAACCTCGTCGCCGGAGGTGCGGGAAAGACACCGGTTGCACTGAGTCTCGGGAAACGCCTGACCGAGACAGGCAAAGCCGTTCACTTCTTAAGCCGGGGCTATGGGGGGGCGGAACGCGGACCTTTATGCGTGGATGAATCCCAACATAGTGCCGCCCAAGTTGGCGATGAACCAATTTTGCTGTCTCGAAATTCGCCGACTTGGGTGTCGGCGGACCGACCGGCGGGCTGTATGGCAGCCGTTGCCGAGGGCGCCGAGGTAATCATTATGGATGATGGATTTCAAAATCCCTCGGTGCGCAAGACTCTCTCTTTGTTGGTGATCGATGGTGGTTATGGGTTGGGGAATGGGCGAATGATTCCAGCCGGCCCGCTCCGTGAACCACCCGGCCATGCCTTGAAGCGGGCCGACGCCGTCATCATCATCGGTGATGACGAAACGGATTTCGCGGCTATGGCGGCTGCCGCCGGGGTTAAGGTCTTGCACGCAAGCATTAGGCCGGACCATAGCGCCGAAAGCCTTGTCGGGCGCGCGGTTGTCGCATTCGCGGGAATTGGGCGGCCAGAGAAATTCTTCGGCACACTGGATAGCATCGGTTGCGATCTTCGCGCCACCCATGCCTACCCCGATCACTTTCCCTATCGCGTTGAGGAAATTGAGAACCTGCGAGAGTCGGCGCGGCGTGAAAACGCGGCTCTGGTGACGACGGAAAAGGATATCGTTCGCATTGATCCCGGCGCGCGTGAAGGCATTGAAACCTTGACAATAACCCTGCAATGGAGGGACGAAGTGGCGTTGGAGGCCGTTCTCCGTCCCGCATTGGATTAGTTCCTTTCATGCCTCATCCCACGAGCTTTCTGAACCGGTTCTTATTTCACCCGATCCAGGCCGTCGCTGCCATACTGGTTTATACGATCTTTCGCATCCTGCCGCTGGACTGGGCGTCGGGGCTGGGCGGATGGTTGGGCCGGACATTGGGTCCGCCGGTTTCCATCTCGAAACGGGCCAAGCGAAACTTAAAACGGGCCTTTCCGGATATTACTGACGCAGAGGTTTCCCGGATCGTACGCGGCATGTGGGATAACCTTGGACGGACCGCGGCCGAGTATCCTCATTTGCGTCAAATTGACGTATACGCCGGCGATGGCCGTGCCGAGGTCGTTGGTGCGGAGTATGTTGACCTTCTCCGCGATGACGGCAAGCCCGGTATCTTCTTTTCAGCGCATATGGCCAACTGGGAAATTTCCTCCTTGGCCGCCACCCAAAGAGGCCTGCCCTTGGACCGGGTCTACCGGGCTGCCAACAACCGCCTGGTTCAGTGGCTCTATGACCACGGCCGCGCCGCGGTCGAGGGGGCCTTGATCGCGAAAGGTCCGAGAGGTGCGCGGCAGCTCTTGGCGAGTCTAAAAGAGGGCAAGCATCTGGCTATGCTCGTTGATCAGAAGATGAACGACGGAGTTCCGGTGCCGTTCTTCGGTGAAGAGGTCATGACGGCGCCTGCTTTGGCTGAACTGGCGTTGCGGTTCGATTGTCCCATTGTGCCGGCCTGTATCGAGCGGCTTGCCGGCGCCACGTTCCGGCTCAGCGTTCTACCGCCTTTGGAAATAGTAAGGACCGGCGATCACCAGGTGGATGTGCTCGCTGTGATGACGCAGGTCAATGCGCAGATTGAGACCTGGGTGCGCGATAGGCCGGAGCAATGGTTGTGGCTGCACAACCGCTGGCCTGATTAATTCCCCTCCGGCATGGATCCGACCAGTAGCGCCGGATCCAAATGCGTTTTGAACAAACTGACGCCCCAGTGAAGATGCGGCCCCGTAGCCCGGCCGGTCATGCCAATGGTTCCAATTTGCTGACCCTGAGAAACTACATCTCCCGATTTAACCGTGATCTGATTCATATGGATATAAACCGACGTCAAACCGTGGCCGTGGTCGATCATCACCGTCTTGCCGGTCAGGAACATGCCGTCATGCGTAAGAGCGACCCGGCCATTGGCGATGGCCGCGACCGGTGTCCCCTTGGGTGCGGCCACATCAATACCGTTGTGGGGGCTGCGGGGCTTGCCGTTGAGGATGCGTTGGCTGCCATAAATACCCGAAAGCCGGCCGGTGACAGGCCACACAAATCCCGACTGGAAGAAAGTCTCAGCCGTATCCAGTTTTCGAACGTTGGCGATTTTCGCGTTGTCCTCCTTGATGCGGCGCAAGTCTTCCGGTGGCGGTGACACTTTGCTTTCCGGCAGTCCATCGACCCGGCTGATCTTATATTTACGCTTTGAAACCGCCAGTTCCCGTTCCGTCTTGCGGCCATCTGCATGCCGGATGGTTAGGTCAACCGTGTTGGCGGCATCGCGCCCGAAGCCAAGCAGAAACACGCCGTCCTCTGAAACTCGCACCCGGCGGCCGGTTACGGTGACGGTGGAGCCGGGCAGGGTGCGCCCGATAACAAATCCGCCCTGTGTTAACTCGCCGTCCAGGGTTAGATCGCCCGCTGTGCCGGCCGTGGATACAGCCAGGCCGGCGATTACGGCCGCCGCCAATTGCCACAAGCGCAGGGTCAAAGCAGGCTTCCCTGCCAATCGTCGGTGGGCGGCGCCTGTGGTTTTTTGCCACCAGATTTGCGCGGCTTTCGCGACTTCGCCTGACTGCCGCCGGACGTGCTCCCGGCAGTGGTGGTATCAACCGTCGCCCGGGCGCCGCCGTCGTGAAACCTGAGGCCGATGTGGTCTCCGGCGTTCACCCCTGCGATCGATCCAACGGCCCGGCCTTGATCATCGGTGATCAGTGTAAACCCGCGCTCCAGCACCCGTTCGTATGAATAACTCTCCAGCAGTGCGCCAACCCGGCCTAGTTCCGCCTTCCGTTCACGGATAATGGTCGAAGAGACCCGCGACAGGTTCCGGACCTCCGCCGTTAAATTCCGCTCGGCCTGGCGGATTTGATGGTCCGGCTTGCGGAGACTCGTGGCCCAGGAGGCCAAGTCGCGCCGCCGCTGTTCCATGCCGACCCGGAGGCCGTTGCCCAGGCGTTCGGTCCAATCATCAAGCCGCTGGCTGGAACTTTCCAACAATCGCACCGGATCGGGAAGGCCCCGGACCAGCCCCCGCAACTCGCCGCGATTGTCATCAATCGTGCGGCGGATTGCATTGGCCATGCGAAGGCCGTCGTCCATAACCTGGGCCAGGAGCTCCGCCTTGACCGGCACCGCCATTTCCGCCGCCGCTGTTGGTGTCGGCGCGCGCCGGTCCGAGGCGAAGTCGATCAGCGTGGTGTCGGTCTCATGGCCGACGGCGGAGATCAATGGAATGTCGCTGGCCGCCGCCGCGCGGACCACGATCTCTTCATTGAAGGCCCAAAGATCTTCGATGCTGCCGCCGCCGCGCGCGACGATGAGCAGATCGGGCCGCGGTGTTTTGCCGCCCGGCGTGAGCCCATTGAAACCTTCGATGGCGGCAGCGACCTGCTCGGCCGCGCCGTCGCCCTGGACCAGTACCGGCCAGACCAGCACCGGGCGCGGAAAACGATCATCCAAGCGATGCAGAATATCGCGAATGACCGCCCCCGTCGGCGAGGTGACAACACCGATCACATCGGGGAGAAACGGCAGTTCCCGCTTGGCATCAACGTCGAACAATCCTTCTTCGGCCAGCTTGCGGCGGCGCTCTTCCAACAGCTTGAGCAGCGCGCCTTCTCCGGCCAGTTCCATGGCCTCGACCACAACCTGGTATTTCGACCGCCCTGCATAAGTGGTCAACCGGCCGGTGGCGATGATCTCCATGCCGTCTTCGGGATCAATGGCCAACCGCCCCACGGTCCCCCGCCAGCACACCCCATCAAGAACCGCGTCCTCGTCCTTAAGCGTGAAATAGAGGTGACCGGACGCGGCGCGTTTGAAGCCTGAAATCTCACCCCGGATGCGGACCCTGGGAAAGGCGTGCTCGACAGTCATCTTAAGGGCGCCGGAAATTTCCGAGACACTGAGGATCGGCAGGTTATGGGTCGCATTTTCTGTGGATGTAGCGTCGATCATGGGTAAAGTATGTATGATATAAATCCGGTGAGCAAAACAAGCCGGCAAAACGGCCATGGAGAGGAGTTCAATGAAGGTTCTGGTGATCGGTTCCGGTGGACGCGAGCATGCCCTGTGCTGGGCCATCGCCAAGTCGCCCAAGTGCGACGAGCTGTTCTGCGCGCCGGGCAATGCGGGCATCGACCGCGTCGCCGAATCCATCGCCATCGACGCCATGGACCTGGACGGCATCATCAAATTTGCCAAGGACAATGGTGTCGACTTCGTAGTTGTCGGTCCCGAGCAACCGCTGGTGGCGGGGTTGGTGGATCGCTTGGACGCCGCCGGTATCAAGGCGTTTGGCCCTAACGCCGCTGCCGCGCGGCTGGAAGGCTCCAAGGGCATGACCAAGGATTTGTGTGCCCGCTACGATATCCCGACCGCCGACTATGCCCGCTTTGACGAGCCCGATGCGGCCAAGGAATACATCCGCATCCAGGGCGCGCCGATCGTCGTCAAGGCCGACGGATTGGCCGCCGGCAAGGGCGTCATCCTGTGCCGCAACGAAAATGAGGCCTACGCCGCTATCGATCACATCATGATCGAATCGGCTTTCGGCGAGTCCGGCGCCGAGGTCGTCATTGAGGAATTCATGACCGGTGAAGAAGCCAGCTTCTTCGCCCTGGTCGACGGTGAACACGTCGAACCCCTGGTCGCCGCCCAGGACCACAAAGCGGCTTTTGACGGCGACGAAGGTCCCAACACCGGCGGCATGGGCGCCTACTCGCCGGCGCCGGTGGTTGACGACGATATGGCCGCACAAATCATGGACCGCATCATCACCCCGACGATCCGCGGCATGACCGGCGAAGGGACTCCGTTCAAAGGCATCCTGTTTGCCGGATTGATGATTACCAAGGACGGGCCCAAGCTGATCGAATACAACGTTCGTTTCGGCGATCCGGAATGCCAGGCCATGATGATGCGCCTCAAATCGGATGCCCTGGAAATGCTGCTCGCCTGCGCCGAGGGTCGGCTCGCCAAAACCAAGCTTGAGTGGCACGACGAGGCGGCGCTGACCGTGGTCATGGCCGCCAAGGGTTATCCCGGATCCTATGCCAAGGGCTCCGAGATCGGCGGACTTGATGCCGCCGGCGAAATCGACAACGTGGTGGTGTTCCACGCCGGCACCCTCGACGGCGACGGCAAGATCATCGCCAACGGCGGCCGCGTGCTCGGCGTCACCGCCCTGGCCCCGACCATCAAGAAGGCGCAGAAACTGGCCTACAAGGGCGTCGACGCCATCGACTGGCCGGACGGGTTCTGCCGCCGTGATATCGGCTGGCGGGCCGTTGGCAAGTAAGCCCGGCGTCCCTATATAAGCTTTCAATCCACATCATGGACCGGGGAGGGAACCATGGACGACGCGACCCGTACCGAGCTTGAAGCCGCCGCCTTCCGGGGCCTGGTCAGCCACTTGAGGAAACGCACCGATGTCGCCAATATCGACATCATGAATCTGGCCGGGTTCTGCCGCAATTGCCTGTCAAAATGGTATATGGCCGCCGCCGCTGATCGCGGCCATGAGATTTCCTACGACGAAGCCCGCGAGATCGTTTACGGCATGCCCTACGATCAGTGGAAGGACCAGCACCAGAAACCGGCCACCGAGGATCAGAAGGCCCTGTTCGAGGAAACCAAGCCCCTGCACGCTGACATCAGCGGCCATTCAAAGGGCTGATCCGATTCCCGACGCAGCCACAGATTTCTGGACCGACTCCGGGTTCCGCCTGCTGGACCGCGACGCCGCCGGCCATTTGGGCGTGACCGACGATTTCCTGCGCGCCTATTTCCAACGCCCGGAACTGGCGCCGGTGATTGAATCCTGCGATGCCGAGCGCACGCTCCACGCCCGGCTCACGGATGATCCCCGCGCAGCCGTCACCCCCGGCGACCTTGGTCAATTGGCCGACGCCGACGCCCGGGAAAACTACGCCGTGGTTTTGCAATTCCGCGACCGGTTGGTCGAAGCGGGAACCGTCGAGGCCTGCTATTTGGGCGCCTTCCGCGCCGGCGACGTGACCCTGGCGCCGCTGTTTCTCGACCACATGGCTCAAGTCATTATCCGCAGTATCCTGGACGGCGCGGCGGACCCGTTCCGGGTCCGCGCTGCTGAACTCCTGTTCCGCCAACAAAGCGTCACCATCCAGGACGGCGCCATTCTGATGGGCGATACGGAAACCGTCGACCGGCTGGCCACCACCGGCGGCTTCGGCAACCTCGGTCAATTGCTGGGCGAGGCCGGTGTCGACACCCGGCAAGTCGAGCTCGATGTCCTGCAACCGGAAACCGCCGAGAGCTATTGGGGGCGAAGCGACCGCCATGACACCGTTTTGGACCTATCGTTTACCCGCCCCGGCCTGGATGCTTTGAGCCGGGTCCTGGAAGCCTGGATCGCTCATTTTACGGAAGCGCAAGTGAGCATCCAGCCGACCCAGGAAATTACCGATGACAAATGGACCTGGCACATCGGCTTGGATGCGGAGGCGTCGGCGCTGCTTAACGACCTCTATAACGACACCGAGGTCAGTGATGAGCGCATGGGCCGGTTGCTGTCGCTGTTCCGGCTGGAGTTTCGCGACCCGAGCCTGATGCGAACTGAGCTGGCCGGCAAGCCGATCTATTTGGGCCTGTGCATGTCCGAGGCGGGCAAGCTGCGCCTCAAGCCGCAAAACCTGCTGGTCAACCTGCCCCTGGCGCGGGAGTCGTAGCGAATTAGGGACGGTCTGGCGGCAAAATTGGCCGCCAGAACCCTGCCAAAGGCCATAAAACGACCGATGGAAATTGGCTAACCGTTTGATACCAAACGATTCACTCCCCGATCCGCAGAGAATATATCGTCATATATCGTCATTTATCGTCTTTTGTGGCGGTTACCCCCCCCATCCCAACCTTCCCCCACAAGGGGGTGGGGCGTAAGAACAGGCGCGCGTAAATTCACCCGGAAACCCCAAACGGGCTCCGCTTTCATGGCATTTTGTCTCACAGCCCCATATGGGCCGATCAACTGCCTACCTATTCACAATGTCCAACAGCATGGCCATCCACCGGATTGCCCTCCCGGAACGGCCGGGGATTGAAAATATATGTGAGAACAAATATAGAACATATGAAGGAAAATGTCAAGAGCGGCATGTCCGCTTTCGGTGGAAAAGCGGACGTCATTCGCCGGGTTGCGAAATGTCCGCTAATAGCCAAAAGCAGACGTTGGGGCTTTAAAACGCCAGCGATGAAATTACCATTTCAACGGTATTGAAATTGTAGTATTACCGCTATGGAAGTGCGGGGGGCACAGCAAATGTCAGATGAAGCATCAGAGATCACAAAACTGCCAGTTTGGCATACAGCGAAAGCTGCCTATCTGGTTATTTTTCACAATCCTCTACTTGCTGTGAAACTAGGGATTGTTCCTCTGGTTTTTTTCTTTTGGATCATCTTGCAAGGTTATTTCTGGGGGGGGATGACCGTGGCGGATTTGACAGCCACCATGGCCGACAATATCGGAGTGATCATCCTCATATATGGCGTTTCCTGTTTATTTTATCTCGCGACAATACCCATGATCACGGCTTGGCATCGAATGGTCATCCTAGGACATGCGGACCTTGACTCTCGTATTCGGTATTCTATTCGGAGAAATGAGTGGTCGTACCTATGGAAAGCGACCCTGTTTGGTTTATTGATTTTGCTGATCTACTTCCTTGTATCTATGGCAACTATTCTGGCAGGAATCGTCATTGCCGTAGTTTTCCCCCCGGCAATTCAAGGAACGTCAAGCGCCAGCATCTTTGTGATAATGATTGTTGTTCCGGTGCTGCTTGTCGTGTGCGGATTTGCTTTGAGATTCAGCCTGGTGTTTCCAGCCTCCGCAGTGGGCAAACCAATCGGGTTTCGAGAATCATGGAGAAAATCCCGCAGCAATACTTGGCGGTTGTTTGCTGCGGTGTGCTTGGGCTTTCTTCCGTCATTTATCATACCTAGTGTGGCGAATGGCTTGTTATTCAATTTTTGGGTATTTGGCGGCGACAGCATGGTCATGCCCACGATGATGGACTCCGTTTTGATGTCCGCGATAAGTATTCCATTCTGGCTCGTAGGACTGTGCGTTGGCGTGTCCGTGTGGTCCTGGGCATACCGATATCTTTATCAGGACAAACCGATCACGCTTCCCGGCGAACAGGAATCTACCGTCTAATGCTCATGAGTTGATCTCACGTTCACTTCCCCAGTGAGCATTTTCACTTACACTTCGTTTTGCGATAGCCCTCAGAATGTCCGCTTTTGGGGGTAAAGCGGACGTAGATCACAAACCTAGTAAAAATACCGCTACTGCGTCGGCTACCAATGCGGGGATTGAAATTTAGAAATAGGTAGACAAGGGAATCGCGAAGTTCCGCAAAGACCTGCAGAACGCCGCAATTTCCAAACCCGTCTGTTTTTGTCTTAAAACTTCACACCCGCCGTCAGCCAAATCTTTTCCGTATCCGTTGACGTGTTGTCGGCGTCGTAGTTGGCGTATTTAACGGCCAGGGTCAGGTGGTCATAGAACTTGCGGGCGATGCGCAAGTTCCACTCGCTGCCGTGATCGAGGCCGCCGCGTTCGGCGCCAAAATCGTGGTAGGCGGCGAGAAAATTGACACCATAGGCCTTGACGCCGAGCTTGACGTAGGCGTCCTCGATGCCGCCCGAAGGTGTCGCCAGGAACTTGTCGGCCCAGCCGTTAAAGGCATGCAGGGTGGCGAGCGGCGTCTGGAAGCCGTTGGTTCCATCGCCTTCGAGCACCTCATAGCCGAGCTTCACGGTGACGTCGAACTCTCCGGCCAGCTTGGCCGCGGCAATGCCCACTTCGGCGGTATAATAGTCCAGGCTCTTGCCTATGGTGGCCGAGGCGTAATCATTCTGGTGGGCGAACTCAGCCGTATAGAGGGCCTTGAAGCCATCCGCGATCTCGGTCTTGCCGCTGAGCCGGAGGCCGTAGGTGGCGATGGAGCTTTCCCCCAGTCCCGTATCGGTCAGGTCGATCAGGTAGGCGAAGGCCGTCGGCGTAACCAAATCGAAGCCGCCGTAGGAGGCGTTGAGCAAATGCGTCGAGGTGCCGAAGTTGCCGACGTCTGAGCGGTCGCCGAAGATGCGGTTGACGTTCCACACGTAGCCATAGACCGCCGTGGTGTCGGGCAGGCTGGTATTGATGACGGCAAAGGAATCATAGGTCTGCTCGTTTTGGCGGAAGCCGACATTGCCGACGAACCGCGCGTTGTCCAGGATCACCCGTTGGCGCCCGAACCTGAATGTGTGATTAGCCAGCCCTGTGTACTGGCCGTAGAGCTGGTTGACCTCCGTCGCCCGTGAATCGGCGACGGTCGGGTATTGGGTGCGGGCGTTGTTGGTTGAGTTGAAGCGGGCCGAGCCCAAATGGGCGATGTTCTCGGCCTCGGCAAGGATAGAGACGCCGTGGAATTCGCCGGTCTGCAGGCCCAGGCGGGTGCGCAGGGTCGAGGCATTGGCGTTCTTGGTGAAGCCGTCCTGATCGACGTGCTCGAACCGGTAACGCGCGTCAATGTAGGGCTTGGTATCGGCAATCGCCTCAACTAGGCTTTCCTCTGCATCGCCGCCGGCCATCGCCGGTCCGGCCAGTCCGGCCGCGGAATACAAGCCAATCGCAAATAGGCACCGTCGAAGATGTGGCCGCATGGGAACCTCCATCCAAGTCATAACATCCTAACCTAGCAAGGTTAGCCCCAGTTCGAATTGATTTAGGACAAGTACCCATGATTCCCGTCTGGACTATTCCGATTTATTGTTGAAAATGGTGGTGGCGTTGTCCAACCTACGGATGAGAACGCAGAGACGCGAGCGTATTCAGGGGTCGCCGTGCGGCGGCCACTAGAACCGACCGAGTTCTGTCAAAACTGATCTCAGGTCGATGTAAATTAACTACGCAAATAAGCCTGCTCGTGTTTTCCCGGCTTTTTATAACGTTATGTAACTTGTGGATTGGTGAGCATAAATGAGTAACTATCTCGACCAAGTTAGATCCCTGGACCGCCTGCGCGAACTGGTCGAAAGCTATCAATCCTCCGATGCCAAGCAGGCCCTGGATAAACTCACCGAGGAGACGAGTGCCGCGGTGGAAAGTATTTCCAGGGATATGGAGACAATGGAGGCTCAAGTTCGCGGTGAAGCCGATCAGGCGCACAAGAAAATAACCGATGATACAGCCAATTCCGTGCGCGGCATTGAGCAGGCCGCGAAGAAGGCGGCAAGCGAGCTAATTCTCAAGCCGAAGACGCCGGCTGACCGTAAAGACGCTGCTGCCGCCGCCGCCAACCTTCTTGAGGTCGCCGAACAAGCCGCAGCTAAGACCTTTAAACAGTCGGAAGAGTTGCTTGCCGATTGTGCCGCGAAGGCTGAGTCCGACATCGCGCGGATCAAAGCCATTGGTGACGAAACGGCCAAAATCATTTCAGGTATCGTGGAGCAGGCTGAGGAAAATGTGGCTGGCGTGAGCCAAAGCTCGGCGCTCAAGCTGCCCGGCTCCGGAAACAGCGACGATCAGGACGGCTCACTTGAGAAATTTTCGCGTGAGGCCTCGCTTAGAATTATCGAAACCCTGGCACGATGCGTCAAACAGATAAACGAAGCGGCCGACCAAGCGCTCGCCAAGCTGCAGGAAACGGCGGACGATGCGGTTCAAGCGATACGATCACTGGCAGAAGAGGCCGGCAAATCCATTGAGCGTGCTGTTGATGACGCCAATGGAACAATCCTTACGGCAACCGAAACGGCGATCGTTGAGAAAGCGGGCAAATCCGAAGGCTCACTTTTCGAACTCGACGCTCTCAAGAAAAAATGGACCAGTCGGGAAAACAAGCGCGCCGGCTGTCGCTGATCCAAGAGCCTTAGATCGGCCGATCCGCCATTTCCAATTGTAATTCCGAGCCCGAATAGGGGTGCGCGGCGGCAACTTCTTCGTCCAACTCCACGCCCAGGCCCGGACCCGTTGGCGGGATGACGTAGCCGTCCTGCCACTGGATGGGTTGCTTGAGGATTTCGGCGTGAAATCCGTCCCAGGTCTGGATACTTTCGAGAATGAGAAAATTCGGCGAGCAAGCGCTGATCTGGACGTTGGCGGCGCCCTCGATGGGGCCGCAATAGAGATGCGGCGCGATTTGAGCGTAATAGGCTTCGGCCATACCGGCGATTTTCTTGGCTTCCAGCAAACCGCCGACCCGGCCCAAGGCCATTTGTAGGATTGACGCCGCTTGTTCCTCCAGCACCCGGGCGAATTCGTACTTGGTGGTCAGCCGCTCGCCGGTGGCGATGGGGATGGTTGTCTGGCGGGCGACGCGGGCCATTTCCTTGGCGTTTTCCGGCGGCGTCGGTTCCTCGAACCAGAGCGGATCGTAAGGCTCCAGGCGCCGCGCTAGTCGGATTGCGCCGGACGTGGTGAACTGGCCGTGGGTGCCGAACAGCAGGTCTGCCTTGTCGCCGACGGCGTGGCGGATTTTTTTGACGAAGGCTTCCGAGCGGTCGAGGACCTCAAGAGAAGGTTGGCGCGGATCGAACACGGAATAAGGTCCGGCTGGGTCGAACTTGACGGCGGTGAATCCCTGGTTCACGTAAGCCGCTGCCCGTTCGGCGGCCAAGTCGGGGTCCGTGTAGACATCCGTTTTGTCGCCGTCTTCGGGGTAGATGTAGGTGTAGGAACGCAGTTTTTCATGAACCTGACCGCCGAGCAGTTCATAGACGGGCTTGCCGACCTCTTTGCCGATGATGTCCCAGCAGGCCATTTCGATACCGCTGAGCACGCCCATCAGTGAGATATCCGGGCGCAGGGAATATCCCCGCCCGTAGACATTGCGCCACAAAACCTCGATTTTGAACGGGTCCGCACCGATGACGTGGCGCTCAACGACATCGCGGATCATGTGCTCGATGGTGAACGGATTGAAGGTCGCCGTGTAGACCTCGCCGACACCCTCAATGCCGCTGTCCGTCACCAGCTTGAGAAATATGAAATAGCGGCCGCCGAAGTGAGGTGGCGGGTTGCCGACAACAAAGGTTTTCACATCGGTGATCTTCATGGCCGGCTGTCCTTCTTGGTTGCCTTGTTTGAAGTAAACACTGCTCGCTGTTTCAAGGACACTTTTTTCTCCTGATTTCTTTTTCGCCGGCAAAAACTACAAAAAAAGTGCTCGGGGATTCACCTGATATTTACACTTTCGGCAGTATAAAAGTCCCGGTTTTCAGCGGTTGGGCCAAAAGTCCGGCCAGTATTGTCAGGGTGCTGTCAGGCCTGTCATATAGAAGGCCGACCGGGGAGGGTTGTTGAAACTTGGCTGGAACGGCTTGGGTGTTCCGGTGATAAGAAGTAGAAGGCGTTTCCCCGATGATAGTTCGTTCGTTTTTTGCCGCAGCATTAATTGTCGCGGCTTTTTCGATCCCCTTTTCCACTCCCGCCTCGGCTCAGTGCCCGAAGTTTCCCGATGTGGAAATTTGGGGCGACATCTCCCACCATAGCGTGGCCAGCTACGTTAACCGGAAATTCGACGGTGATTGGGATGTGTACGCCGCCCGGTTAGCCAAAATTGTGGTTCGCCTCCAGGAACTGCACCGCAAGGGCAAGGCGGCGATCGTCAAGATGAAGGGGCAGCGAGCCCGGTTCAACGGCGAGACCCTGGCCCAATACCTGCGCGATTCGGAGACCCGTATCGACATTATCCATTGCCTAGGTGACGAAGCCCACATGCAGGCCCCGGACAGGGCGCCCGAAACCGCCGCCACCCCTGCCGCTGCTGCCAATGGCACCGTCAAGACGGTTCAAGTGGATGATTCGGCGGCGCTCTCGGCAAGCGGCGATGACGAAATCTATCGCATGTATCTTTCCATGCCGGCGGACTTGGTGGCCAGGCTGCGCCAACGGGCCGTGCATCAGAGCCTGATCGAAAAACGCCAGGTCTCCGTTAACGACATTATTCTCGCCCTGTTGAACCGGGACCTGAAGTAAGCCCGCCGCCCGGGCGCGGGCGGGCATTTGCTTTATTCGATTCGCAACCATTCACACTGCTGTAACAGGCCCGTCAGGCTCTGTTCAGTCTGAAGGCGTAGAAATTTGGCAACACGACTGAGACGCTTATAGGAGTGGCTATCGTAGTCAGTGTTGTCATGAAAACCGGAAAAAAGATCGCCAACACCCTTTGCGCTGCCGCCTTCCTGGCTGCCGCTGCTCCGGTCCTTTCGTTTTCGGGGCCGGCTTTGGCCGCGTCGGATTGCGCCAAGTTCCCGAAAGTTGCCATCTGGGGCGACATCAGCCACCGCAGCGTGACCCGCTACGTCGATCGCAAGTTGGAAGGCGATTGGGTTGCCTATACGGAGCGGTTGGATAAAATCGCCACCCGGCTTGAAGATTTGCATCGCCAGGGCAAGGCGGCAATCGTCAAGATGAAAGGCCAGCGCGCCCGGTTCAAGGGCGAGAGTCTGGCTCAATATATCAGGGACTCTGAAATCCGTATCGGTATCGTCCGCTGCCTCGGCGAAGAGGCCGCAGCCGCCGGATTTGATAACTTCTCCACCGCCGCAGGCGGCGATCTCGCGCCGCCGGAACCGGCCGCGGCCGCGCCGGAGGCGACCGGAAAGAAGGTCTATCGCATGTATCTGTCGCTGCCCCTGGATGTGGTTGGCAAGTTGCGAAAACGCGCCGTGCGGCAGGGCCTGGATGAGGGCCGCCTGGTTTCCGTCAACGATGTTGTTCTGGAAATCCTGCGGGGCGGGTTGGAGTAGCGCCGCTAACGCCGTTCGCGAAAGAACTCTTTCAACAATTTTGCACAGTCGGCTTCGGCGAGGCCGCCGACGACCTCCGGCTTGTGATGGCAGGTCGCATGATCAAATACCCGCGCCCCGTGATCGACGCCGCCGCTTTTTGGGTCATAAGCACCGAAATAAAGCCGCCGGATACGGGCCAACGATATGGCCTGGGCGCACATGGCGCAGGGCTCCAGGGTGACGTAGAGATCGCAATTTTCCAGATGCGTTTCGCCGCGCCCCGCCGTGGTCCGGCGGATCACCCGCATTTCGGCGTGGGCGGTGGGATCGTGAAGTTCCTCCATGCGGTTGCCGTCATGGGCCAGAACTTCGCCTGTGGAGCCGTTGACCAGGATGGCGCCGACCGGAACCTCGCCGCGCCCGGCGGCGTCGCGGGCCTCGCCCAAAGCCATTTCCATGAATGAGAGGTGCGGCATGGCTGAGAGCCTGACCGCCGCCGCCCCAGGCGTCAAGCCTACCGCTTGCCCTCTACCGGGGCGGTCAATAGAGTCCGGCCATGAATGACATAAAAGGTGAGCGCATCGCCAAGGTCTTGGCCCGCGCGGGATTGTGTTCGCGGCGCGAGGCGGAACGCTGGATCACCGCCGGCCGGGTGGCGGTCAACGGCAAAACGCTTGAGACCCCCGCCGTTACGGTTACCTCAAGCGATACCGTAACGGTCGATGGCCAGGCTCTGCCGAGCGCCGAGGCGTCGCGGTTGTGGCGGTACCACAAACCGGCCGGCCTGCTGACCAGTCACGGCGATCCGCAAGGCCGGCCGACGGTGTTCGAACGGCTGCCCAAGAACCTGCCGCGTGTCCTCTCCGTTGGCCGGCTGGATCTCAACTCCGAAGGGTTGCTGCTGCTCACCAACGACGGCGAACTGGCGCGCCGATTGGAACTACCGTCCAATGCCTGGACCCGGCGCTACCGGGTTCGCGTCCACGGCCAGGTCGACGAGGCCCGCCTCGCAGGCTTGGAGAAGGGCATTACCGTATCGGGCATCAAGTACGGGCCGGTGCGCGCGGCGCTCGATTCACAGACCCGCTCCAACGCCTGGCTGACGGTCGCCCTGGACGAGGGCAAGAACCGCGAAATTCGAAAGCTCATGGAGCACATCGGCCATCCGGTGAACCGCTTGATCCGGATCGCCTACGGCCCGTTTCAATTGGGCAAGCTGACCCGCGGCCAGACCGCCGAAGTGCCGGGCAAGACGCTGCGCGAGCAGTTGGGCGAGAATGCCGGACTAACCAAGGCCAAACGAACATGAGGATCGTCGGCGGCAAGCATCGGGGACGTCCCCTGAAAGCGCCGCCGGGACGGAGCCTGCGCCCGACCTCTGACCGAACCCGCGAGTCGCTGTTCAACATCATCGAACACGGACTGGCCGAGTGGGATGGGGAATTACAGGATGCGGCGGTGATTGATGCCTTCGCCGGCACCGGGGCGCTGGGCCTGGAGGCGCTATCGCGGGGCGCCGCGCATGCTACCTTTATCGATAGCGCCGGCGGCGCCGTCGGTTTATGCCGGGCCAACGCGGCGGCGCTGCGCGAGCCGCCCAACGCCACAGTGCTGAAACTGGACGCCACCCGTATTCCACCACCGCCACGCGCGGCTCAGGCGCCCTGCGGCGTGGTTTTTCTCGATCCGCCGTACGGGGAGAATCTCGCAGGGCCGGCGCTGGCCGGACTGGCGGCCAAGGGATGGATCGCCGACGGCGCATTGGCGGTGGTCGAGGTGGCTTGCGATGAAATATTCGATCCGCCGCCGGGCTTCAAATTGCTCGATGAGCGGGGCTACGGCGCCGCCAAGGTGGTGTTCCTGCACAGGCGCGCCTGATCCGCGCTCCCCAGGTCAGCAATGCCGACGACGCGCAAGTTGACGTCGAACTTGCGATTTATTTCGGGGCGTGGCGCCATGGCCCAGGTCCATTCCTCGCCCTGATAGGGAAACACCGCGCCATAGAGCGGATCGACCTTCTCCAGGGTTTCGCCGCCGTCCTGGATCAGGCGCATGACCTCGGTGATGACGCAAACCCGGCCCGGCAATCCCTGCAACAGGGCCAGGTGATGATCGACGATGGAGCGGGCGAAGGCCTGGCGCTGATCTGCATTAAACCTGGCTAAGCGGTTCTCGATGAAGTCGAGCGGCGACAAAGGCAATTGGCTGAGCAGATTGACGGAGACCACGAAATCGGCCTCGGCCAGGCCTACGGCGTCCGGTGCCGGCTCGGGCAGCGTCGCATCTCCCGCCTTGTCCATGCCGTAAAGTGCGCGCGACACGCCGCTCAGGTCGCGTTCGACAAGGCGCACATTGTTTATTTTCCCGGCCATCCTCCGCACTTTCGGGCTGTGCACGATATCCATCAGCCAGACTTCTTGGAAACGATCGGCCAGGACATCCAGGGGAACGTCAAGCAAAGGCCCGGAGCCCAGGACGATGGCGCGACCACTCCCCGGGCAGGCCTGCGCAGAGTCGGCAATCAGGCTGCGGCAGCTTTCAAGGTGCGGCGCCCAGGCGTCGCGGCAGCGGCGGTGGCGGGCCGCAATGGCGATCTGCTCGCCGACATAGCCCATGTCCTTGAGCCAGGACGGGGCCGGCGACAAAAGGTGGCGGAAAAATTCGGCCAGCATTGTCCAGTCAACCTACCGCCGGCCGAACAGTTTCTCGATATCGGCGAGCTTGAGTTCCACATAAGTGGGGCGGCCGTGGCTGCATTGGCCGGAGTGGGGCGTCGCCTCCATCTCGCGCAACAGCGCGTTCATTTCCTCGCCGTTGAGTTTGCGCCCGGCGCGTACGCTGCCATGGCAGGCCATGGTGGCACAGACGTCGCCGATGCGTTCCTTGAGCGCAATGGTTTCGTCATATTCCGCCAGGCCGTCGGCCAAATCGCGGATCATGCCCTGAATATCCGTCTCGCCCAGCAGCGCCGGGGTCTCGCGCACCACCACGGCGCCCGGCCCGAAGCTTTCCACCATCAATCCCAATTCGGCCAGCTCATCGGCCCGGGCCATAAGCCGGTCTTGAGCCGCTTCGTCCAGTTCCACAACCTCGGGGATCAGCAACCCCTGGCGGGCCACGCCTTGCGCCGCCATGTCGCGCTTGATGCGTTCCTCGACCAGGCGTTCGTGGGCAGCGTGCTGATCGACGATGACAATGCCGTCGCCGGTCTGCGCCACCACATAGGTCTCGTGCACCTGGGCGCGGGCGACGCCGAGGGGGTAATCCTGGTCGGCTTCCTGTTCTACAGACAACGCATCCATGCGGGCATCCGGCGGTGCGTTCAGGTCCGGCAACGGTGCGTGGTAAGTGCTGACCCGGTCGGACAACCCTCTGACCATGGGCGCCGGCCGCGACGATGCAAAGCTCTCATTGCCTCGCAGGTTACCCGGCCGAATGGCGCCCAGCGCCGCCTGGCTCACCGTCGTTGAGGCCCGATGCCCGGCTTCGGCCAGGGCATGTTTGACGGCGCTGACCATCAATCCGCGCACCAAGCCTGAATCGCGAAAGCGGACTTCGGTTTTGGCCGGATGCACGTTAACGTCGACCGCCTCGCCGGGCAGCCCCAGGAACAGCGCCACCAGCGGGTAACGGTCTGAGGCCAGAAAGTCCCGGTAAGCGCCGCGCAAGGCGCCGACCAGCACGCGGTCGGTAACCGGGCGGCCGTTGACGAACAGGAACTGCATGGCGCCGTTGCCCCGGTTGAGCGTCGGCAATCCGGCGAAGCCTGTGAGGACGACGCCTTCGCGGTCGGCATCGATGGCCACAGAATTGTCAGCGAAGTCGCGGCCCATGATTTCCGACAACCGGTTGAGGCGGGCCTGGAACAGATCGCCCTGAGCCGGCGCTAGATTGACCAGCTTGCGGTTGCCGTCGCTCATGGTGAAGCCGATGGCCGGGTGCGCCATGGCCAGCCTTCTCACCACCTCAACGGCTCGGTTCTGTTCGGTCCTCACGGTCTTGAGGAACTTGAGCCGGGCCGGCGTGGCGTAAAAAAGATCGCGCACCTCGACCCGCGTGCCCGGCGGCAGGGCGGCGGGGGCGGCCGCGGATTTGTCACCGCCTTCGACGCGCAAGGCCCAGGCGCTATCCGCGTCAGCGGTGCGGCTGGTGATCTCCAGGCGGCTGACCGCGCCGATCGACGGCAGTGCTTCGCCGCGGAAGCCCAGGCTCCTGATCTGTACCAGGTCGTCGTCGGGCAGCTTGGAGGTGGCGTGACGTTCGACGGCCAGGTCCAGTTCTTCGGCGGTCATGCCGCGCCCGTTATCGGAAACGGAGATCAGGCCGCGCCCGCCATCGGTGATGACCACATCAATGCGATCCGCGCCGGCGTCGATTGAATTCTCCACCAGTTCCTTGACCGCCGCCGCCGGACGCTCAACCACTTCGCCGGCGGCGATGCGGTTGACGATGGTTTCGGGCAGTCGGCGCAGGGTCATGGTTTCAGGCGTTTGATGTGGGCCAGCAGGCCGGCGGTAGAGGAATCATGCTCCCCAACGGCATCGCCGTTTAACTCGGGCAGGATCCGCGCGGTCAGTTCCTTGCCCAACTCGACGCCCCATTGGTCAAAGGGATTGACCCCCCAGATCAAGCCCTGGACGAATGCTTTGTGCTCATAAAGTGCGACCAGCATGCCGAGGTTGTGCGGATCAAGGCGATCAAGGACGATGGAATTGCTCGGCCGGTTGCCGGCAAAAGCGCGCGGTGAGTCGGCGGGTTCGCCAAGCCGTCCCACCATCAGGGCTTCCGGCTGGGCCAGGTAATTGGCCAGCAGCTTGGCATGGGCGGCGCTGTCGGCGTCCTCCTCGGGTTGGGCGGCGGCAATGAAATCACAGGCGACGCCCCGTGTTCCCTGGTGCAGCAGTTGATAGAACGTGTGCTGGCCGTCGCTACCCGCTTCGCCGAACACAATCGGCGCGGTGGCGCTGCCGTCCGGCGATGCCTTGCCGTTACCCTCCATATCGATCTCTTGCAGGAATCGGGGTAGATGGCGCAGGCGGTGGCCATAGGGCAGGACGGCCAGGGCTTCCAGGCCGAGAAAGTTGATGTTCCAAACACCAATCAGCGCCAGCATCACCGGCAGGTTTTTCGCCAGGGGAGCCGAGGCAAAATGACGATCCATGGAATGGGCGCCGGACAGTAAGGCCTGGAAATTATCCATGCCTGTGGCCAGAGCTACCGGCAGGCCCGCCGCCGAGCTGAGCGAGTAACGGCCGCCGACCCAGTCCCAGATGGGAAACACGTTCTCCGCCGCGATGCCGAAATCCGTCGCCGCGTCACCTTTGGCGGTAACGGCAATCAGATGCCGGGCGGCCCCGTCCTCGCCAAGCCCGCCCGCAAGCCAGTTCTTTGCCATCGCCGCGTTGGCGAGTGTCTCTTGTGTCGTGAAGGACTTTGATGCGGCGATGACCAGCGTGGATTCCGGATCGAGGCCGGCCAGAGTTTCACCCAGGCGAATACCGTCCAAATTGGAAATGAAATGAACCTGCGGGCCCGAGCAAAACGCGCCCAGCGCCGCCGCGGCCATCTGCTGCGGCGTATGGGAGCCGCCGATGCCAATATTGATCACATCGGTGACAGCCTTACCGGTGGCGCCGGTCCATTCGCCGCTGCGCACCGCATCAACAAGTGTCCGCATGCGGGCCAGTGCCTCCGCGACCTGCCCGGCGATTTCCGGTCCGGCCTCACCGGTCAACTCGCCGGTAGGATCACGTAGCGCCGGATGCAGGGCGGCCCGGTTCTCGTCGGCATTGATGTGCTCACCGGAAAACATTCGCCGCCGCCCTCCCTCGACGTCGGCAGCGGCGGCCAGATTGAGCAGCAAGTCCACCGTGTCGCCGGTGATCCGGTTTTTGGAGTAGTCCAGCAGCAGACCGTCCACCGTTAGAGAGAACCGGTCAAACCGATCCGGCTCGGTGGCGAACAGGTCGCGCAAATGAGCGCCGTCCAGTTCGTCCAGGTGGGACTCTAGCTTTTTCCGGATGGTTAGAATTTTCGCAGAGGTCATCTCAGCTCGGCACGGTTAAGGGACTGGACGCCGGGCAGATTACCAGACAACCCTGGCGGCAACCAGTATGGCGTCAGGATTGAACGTTAACGCAGTTTGCCGACTTCCACACAGAAATGTGATCACCTGTCACTGGCATCAAACGGCGAGGGTAGACAATCTCGGCCGAGACGCAATATTCCGATGGGAGAGGAATGACATGCCGAAGTCGAGAAAATCAAAACGCCGGAACTCTGCCGCAGGGGCCTCCAATCAGGGGTCGGTTACGCAACCGGCACCGGCAAAGAACTCATTCAAGTCGGTCTTCTATGCCGTTGTCCTAGGCGTCGCCGTCATTGGCGGTGTGTCGATCTGGCAAATACAAACTTGCGAAGCTGCGTTCCTCAATGTCGTTGCCGCCCAGAAAGGCCCACTCGAAGGGATTCAAACAAGGCCCAATCTCGGTCGAGGCCATCTCAACCCGGGGCAGTCGTATCGATATCCTGATCGTTTTCCGACGTCGGGACCTCACGCGCCGGTGTGGACGGAACCGGGTGTTTACAACTACTCGCCGCCTGCCATCCAATTAGTGCATGCGTTGGAGCATGGAAATATTGTCATCTACCACGACCAGCTGGCGGACGACGATCTCGGAACGCTTAAAGTCTGGGCCAATCTCTATGGCGGCCGGTGGTCCGGACTTGTCGTCGCGCGTAGACCTGGCATGGGTCAAGAGGTCGTGCTGACGGCGTGGCGCAAGATCATGCGAATGAAGACATTCGATGCCGGCGCCGCGGCTGTTTTTGTAGACAAGTATCGCGGCCGCGGCCCTGAACATCCGGTCCGTTAGCATGCGGTTGCCACAGGCGCAGCCGTCATCGATTGTCGCTTTCCTCAACATTTCTAGTAGTTTTGATTGAGGCGGTCCTGATAGCTGCGTGCCTTTTCCGGCTACTTGCTCTTGATGAACGCCAACACGGCCCAGATTTCCGGGTCCGTAAGGATGCCTTCGAATGACGGCATATCGCTCTCGGAACCGTCCGGTGCAAGCGGCGGGTTCATTCCATTCTTTGTCAGGCGGAATCTCACGAGTTCTAGTTGCTGGAACGTCAAGTTGCGATTTAGGGCCGTCCGTATTCACCCATGATTTGGACGAGAGCGCCGTGGTCGATGGCGTGGACCGTATTGCCGCCCTGGCCGGTCATGGTTTCGGCGGCAACGAGTGCATTGAGGATGGCTTCTTCGGTGGCTTCCACCGTGGCGCGGAACAGCGGGTCGATGGCGTCGCTGGGTACGTATCGGACATTTGGATCGCTGCCGGCATCGTCGGCCGGGTTACCAGTGGAGAGGGCCAGGAAAATATCTCCGGACCCGTTATCGCCGGTGGTTCCCGTGCGCCCGACGCCGAGCGCAATGCGCCGCGCGATGCGTTGCAGTTGGATCGGCAGCAGCGGCGCGTCAGTGACGGCGACGGCAATGATGGAACCTTGCGGGTCGGGATTTTGCCTAGTCCCCCACACGGTGTTCTCGGTCAGGTGGCGGCCAACGGGGACGCCGCGCATGCTGAGATCATGTCGCTTGCCGAAGTTGGCCTGAACCAGAACGCCGGTGGTGAAAGTCTCGTCGCCAATTGTGGAGCGGCGCGACGCCGTGCCGATGCCTCCCTTGAATTCGTAGCAGACCATGCCGGTGCCGCCGCCGACGTTGCCTTCGGGCACGGGGCCGGGCGTGGCGTTGTCACAGGCGGCAAGTACATGGTCCTCGGTCAGGTGCTGGCCGTTGATGTCGTTGAGGTAGGCATCGCAGGTTTCCGCCGCCACCGGCAGCATCCACATCTGGCGTTCGGGATCGAAGCCGGGATGGCGTACCAGCCACCGGAGCAGGGCATGATGGGCCAGGCCGACGCTGTGGGTGTTGGTGATGGCGATGGGGCCGGCGACGGAGCCGGCTTCGTCGATCCAGTGAACGCCGGTCATCTCACCGTTGCCGTTAAGCGAAAACCGTCCGGCCCAGACCGGGTCGAAGGTTTTGGTTTTGCCGCGCGGATGAATGATGGTGACGCCGGTGCGGACCGGGCCACGGCCGATCTCAAGCGCGCCCTCGCCTTCGATTATCGTCGTCAAGCCGACTTCGACGCCGGCCACGTCAGTAATGGCGTTGAGCGGCCCGGTTTCACCGTCGAAGGGAATACCGAGCGCGCGGGCGCGAACCGGGTTGGCGGCTTTGCCTGCCGCCACGCTACTCCCCTTCTTCCTCGGCCAAGGTACGCAGCACCATGTCACGGAGCGTGACAATGCCGAGCGGTTTGCGGTCGTGATCGACAACCAAAGCGCGGTTTAGTTTGAAACGGGTCAGCATGCGAACAGCGTAAACGACGTTCATCTCCGTCGGCAGGTTGAGAACCGGTTTGGACATGACTTCATAAACGTTGACGCGTTCCGGCGAGAGGTTTTTGGCCAGCACATCTGCGGCCACATTGACAACAGTGATCATGCCGAACTCGTCAGCCTCATCGCGCCGTTCAACAACCACGGAACTGGTGCGTTTATCCCGCATGATCTTGACCGCGTCATGTACCGTGGCCGTGGCCGGGATGGTCATGACCCCGTGGCTCATGACGTCGCCGACGATGGTGATTTTTTTCTCCGGTTTATCAGTCATAACGATTCCTCGATTTCCTGTATCAGGGTTTCCTCTTGGGTCTTAAGTCCGACGGCGTCCTCGATCTCGATCTGAACGGCGATGCCGCTGCCCGGCTCTTCATCGAATTTGCCGGCCTTAGATATTGTTTCCAGAATTTCGCGGGCCTTGGGTTCGGCCACCAGGAACAACAGCATGTCTCGCTGGGCGCTTAGTTCCAGGCCGAGAAAGGTTTTCTCCGGCTCCAGGCCCTCGCCGCGCACGCTGGTGATTACCGACGCCCCGGTGGCGCCGGCCTCTCGGGCGGCCTCGAGGACGGCATCCGTCTTCTCGTCCGCTACGAAGGCAATGATCATTTTCAGGTTCATTGAGTTATCTCCTCCTCTTTGCTTTGCTTGCCACGACGCCTCAGCCAGCTTGTGAGCATGTCGTATCCTAAAACAGCGACAATTGGAAATACGCTGGCGAAGGCGATTAAGCCGAAACCGTCGAGCAGGGGGCTACGCCCCGGAATACTCGACGCCAAACCGAGGCCGAGCGCCGCTACCACGGGCACGGTCACAGTTGAAGTGGTGACGCCGCCCGAATCATAAGCGAGCGGGATGATGGTCTTGGACGCGAAGAACGTCTGGATGATGACCAGCGCGTAGCCGGCCATGATGTAGTACTCCAGCGGCGTCCCCGAGACGATGCGATAGGTACCGATGCTGACTCCGAAGGCGACGCCGAAGGCGACGGCGATGCGCAACTCCACTGCCTTCAACGCGCCGCCCGAGACTTCCTGCGCTTTGATGGCGATGGCGATCAGCGACGGTTCGGCAATGGTGGTCGAAAACCCGATCAGGGCGGCGAAAACGTAAACCCACATGTAGTCCCGCCAGTTGACCGCCGCGCCCTCGGTGATGCCGAGAAAGGCCGGGTCCGTCAGTTGCGTGGCCATGGTCTTGCCGATTGGGAACAGCGCCTCGTCGAGGCCGACCAGGAACAGGCTCAGGCCGAGTAGCACATAAACGAATCCGATGACGATACGTTTCAGGTTGGCCGGTTTTTTACGGACCACCACGGCCTGGAAGCCGAACAGGATGGCGACAATGGGCAGCACGTCGAGCACTGTGCCGGCGGTGACTTGAATTAGGTTGGTGGCGAATTCCATCATGACACCATCCCGTAGATCAGCACGAAGATCATCGGCATCAGGCTGGCGAAGGCGATCAGGCCGAAACCATCGAGCATGGGATTGCGGCCGCGGATGGTGCTGGCCAGGCCGACGCCGAGCGCGGTGACCAGGGGTACGGTGATGGTCGACGTCGTCACGCCGCCTGAATCATAGGCGATGCCGATGATTTCCGGCGGCGCGAACCCGGTGATGATGACGACCAGGATATAGCCGCCGATGATGAAATACTGGATCGGCCAACCCTTAAGAATACGGAACACGCCCAAAACAAGCGATGCGCCGACAGACACGGCAACGGTCATCCTGAGACCGGAAGCATAGTCGGCTTTGGCCTCGGCGGTGTCGGCGATGGCGGCGGCCTGACCGGCGATTTCCGCGGCCTCGGCGGCGATGGCGATAAGCGCCGGTTCGGCTACGGTGGTGCCGAACCCGAGCATGAAGGCGAACAGCAGGAGGCCGATCAGGCTGCCCTTGCGGGCCATCGCCTCGGCCAAGGCCTCGCCGATGGGAAACAGTCCCATTTCCAGGCCCTGGACAAACAACGCCAATCCCAAGACCACGCAAACCAAGCCGGTAATGATGCTGGCAAGGTTGGGGAACGGTTGCTGCAGGACGGCCAGCTGAAAGAACAGGATGACCAGAATAATGGGGGTTAGGTCGCGGGCGGCGCCGACGAGGAGTCCGATGAAACCCTTAATCGCCTTGTTCATGTTCGGCTTACTCCAGGCGGTCACGGCTCATCAGCCCACTCGACTCAAGGTAACCGCTCTCCAATTTGCAAGCAACCGGAGACCATTTTGGTTTTAGTTGATACGGGGGATATCGGCTTTGACCAGGGTCAATTGTCCGCGCGGCGTGCCACCTGATCACGCAACCAGGGTTGCTGCCCACTCCGCGTCAAGCACCCGCCAAACGGCGGTCATTCCGATTGGTTGCAACGAATGTCAGGTGGTTGGTGTGTCGATCACGGATTGGACGAGAACGTTCTGAATGAGATCGGGACCGATCAGCAAGTCACTGATCAATTTCAAGCGCTGCTTGATAACCAGAACATCCACTCTTTCCAGTTTCTTGAGCATGCGGGGGAGAAAGCTATGTAGATCGGTGACGAACAGATTGCTGATTCGGGGCATCACATGCTGCAGCTTGGCTTTATTCTCCTCGCCGATGGTCTCAAGCTTGACTTGAATTTGGATCGTGGCGGCCACTTTATTGCCCCGGAAGATCGGAATAACCAAAGGCTCCATATCGACGAACAGCGTGTTCTCGTCGCGAACCATCTCATCGCCGGCTTCCGCGGCCACTTCTTCGAAGGGGCCGAGCTTCATCCACTTCAGGACGGTCGCGGCGCCACCGGCGAGAAGCATCACGCCGACAAGGACAATCAAAAGTTTTTTCACCGGCCACATACTCCAATCTTGGATTCATGGTTCGTATGGCCGGTTCCGAGACGGAACGAACCGATACTTCCCACGTAACCTGAAAATTGGCCCCAGTTGTAACGATGCCAGTAGTTGTTGCGTTACCGTGTCATTGGCAGGTTAATAAATCATTGATTTGCGCCATTTATTTGCAGGCGTGCTATGCCAAGGAAGATCTCCGTTACCGATCAATTGGTTGCGGCAGATGTCATGGGCGTAAGGACATTGGGAGACACCGCATGAGTGACGACATTAAGGATGTGAACGGCGGATGCTATTGCGGAAAGGTACGCTATCGCGCCAACCGCGCTGGTCCGGCAATAACTGAGTGCCACTGCTCCCAATGCCGCAAGCAATCAGGACATCGATACGCGACTGTCCATGCGAAAACGGACGACGTTGAGATAGAAGCAGCTGACGGCATGACCTGGTTCCGCGCGTCATCTGATGCCGAGCGCGGTTTTTGCTCGACCTGCGGCTCGCATCTGTTCTGGCGATCGTTAAAGGACGGCGAAATGGCGATCCTTGCGGCAAGCATTGATGAGCCGACGGGGTTTAAATTGGCGAAGCACATTTTCGTCGACCACATGGGCGACTATTACGAAATCGACGATGGCCTGCCACGGTTCGCCGGATACGACACACCCTACGTCCAAGAGTAGACGCGACCGGATTACTGCGACGAGGTAACCCCCTCCGGCTGGCCGACAATCACGGTGATCAGGTTGCCGGTCTTGAGCAGGCGCTTAGCGACGCGTTGGGTGTCGTCTTTGCTCACGGCTTCGACCAGGCCGTTGCGGCGGTCCAGGTAATCAATGCCGAGCGCTGAGACCTGCATGCCGACCAGCATGGCTGCAATTCGTCCCGACGACGTGAACCGCAGCGGGAATGAGCCGGTAAGGAAGGTTTTGGCGTCGCCCAGTTCCGCCCCGGTGACGCCGTCGCGGGCCATGCGCTCCCATTCCTCGGCGACGACCTGCAAGGTTTCCGAAACCCGTTCATTGGCGGTGCCGGCGTTGGCCAGGATCAGAGAGCTGTAGTCGAAGGGATAGATGCCGGAATAAACGGAATAGACGAGCCCGCGTTTCTCGCGGACTTCCTCATACAGCCGCGACGTGAAGCTGCCGCCGCCGAGGATATGGTTCATCACGAAACCGGCGTAATAATCCGGGTCTTCGCGTTTCAATCCCTGCTCGGCGAACATGATCGAGCTTTGCGTCACCGGCTTTTTGATGACGATGGTGCGGCCCTTGGCCGACGGCGCCACCTCGGGCAGGACCCAGGATGCGGCCTTGGCAGGCAACGGGCCGAATGTGCTGTCGAGCAACGCTCCCAATTGCTCGCCTGTAATGTCGCCGACAACGCCGACGATCAGGTTATCGCGGCCAAACCGGCGTCCGACAAACGCCCGCATGTCTTCGACAGTGATGGCTTCGACGGTCTGCAAAGTGCCGTCCGTCGGTCGCCCGTAGGGATGATCGGGGTAAAGTGTCTTGAACAAGGCACGGCTGCCAATGGCGTGCGGGTCTTCCAATTCCTGGCGCAAGCCGGCCAGTATTTGGGTGCGGATACGGTTGACCGGTTCGTCGTCGAAGCGCGGCTCATTTAAGGCCATGCGCGCCAAATTGAAGGCTTCGTCGAGGGTTTTGACCCGGGTTGTCAGCCGGCCGCCGAAGCTGTCGCGCCCGGCATCGAAGGACAAGCGGATGGCTTGGTCTTCCAGGGTCTGGCGGAAGGTCTTTGAGTCCAGATCACTGGCGCCCTCGTCAATTAGGCCCGAGACCATATTGGCCAGGCCCTCGCGTCCGTCCGGATCAAGACCGCTGCCGCCGCGGAACACGAACCGCATCGTAACTATCGGGTTGGCATGGTCGCGCACCAGCCAAGCTTCGATACCGCCGGCGCTGATGACCCGTTCCACGTCGATGGCCCGGGCCGGACCCGGCATTGCGGCGAGCAATGCGACGACGACAAGGCCGGCGGCACGGATGAACGGTTTGCAGTAGGTCATGGCGGCTTCACTCATTCCCATCGGATAACAACAGGCCGGTAACCGAACGATTAATTTGAAACACAGCCTTGGCTGCAGCCTTGATTTGGCCGGTCTCGACCGCGCCGATGCCTTCCGGCCAAGTCTCCACGTCGTTGATGGTTTGACCCACGGACAAGGCGGCGCCGAAGCTGCGCGCTCCGGCGGACGAGGCGTCGCGGGCGTAAACCGCCTCCGCCTGGATGCGGTCCTTGGCTCGGACCAGTTCGTCCTCTTCGATGCCCGATTTCAAGACCTTGGCGACTTCCGCCTCGACGGCGGTTTGCAGTGTCTCCATGGAGACGCCGGGCCGGGGGCTGGCGTAGAGCACGAAACGGCCCGGGCCGCGCCCGTTGCCGCTGTAATGTGCACCGGCGGATACGGCCAGTTTTTGGTCAATGACCAGGGATCGGTACAGTCGACTCGACGCCCCGCCGCCCAGGATGTCAGCCAGGATTTCCAGCGGATAGAGATGCTCGGATTGGCCCCAGTTGAAACTCGGCGCCAGGAAACTGCGTTGCCAGGAGGGTTGGCGGACGCGGGCGTCACGCAACACCACTTGGCGGGGCGCTTTTTGCGGCGGCTCCTTGGCCCGGTTTCGCTGCACCGGCGGCTGCGCCGGAATGACGCCGTAGTATTTCTCGGCCAGGGGTTTCAGTTTTGCCGCGGTGATATCGCCGGCGACCACGAGGACGGCGTTATTGGGTGCGTACCAGCGCTTGTAGAAAGCCAGGATGCGGTCGATATCGAGGGCGCGGATATCGTGCGCCCAGCCGATGACGGGATTTCGGTACGGGTAGTTGAGGAACAGGGCGGCGTTGATCTGTTCGGCAAGGATGCTGCCCGGCCGGTTGTCGGTGCGAGACCGGCGTTCCTCCAACACCACTTGGCGTTCCGGCTCGACCAACTCGGGCGTGATCACCAGATTGGTCATGCGGTCCGCTTCCATCTCCATGACCAGGCCCAGGCGATCGACGGCAACGGTCTGGAAATAGGCCGTGTAGTCGGTTGATGTGAATGCGTTTTCCTGGCCGCCGTTACGGGCCAGGATTTGCGAAAACTCGCCGGGCTTGCGGATCTTGGTCCCTTTGAACATAAGGTGTTCGAGGAAATGTGCGATGCCGGATTCGCCCGGCCCCTCATCGGCCGACCCGACCCGGTACCAGACCATATGGGTAACCACGGGAACCCGGTGGTTGGACACCACCACCACCCGCATGCCGTTGCCAAGGGTGAAGGTTTCCGGATTGAAAACGCCGGCGGCGGCGATGCCCGGCCACAACAGGGCAGCCAGCAGCAGCGAAACAAACGTAGCGGGGAGATAGCAGGCGCGCGTCATCATGGTTCCGTTAACGTTAGGTGATTTCAACCCTGCAACAGGTAGTATGCCCCGGACCGCCGCGCAAGGCACCTGCACCCATCAGCAACAGACAGGCTAGATCGGTTGACCCAAGTGCGTCGGTGTCGGTGTCGGACCGGCCTGGTGGTGGACCATCCGCCATTCACCGTTTTCACGGGCAAAGATGTTGGTGGCGATCATGTAAGCGCCGCCCAGATTCTCGTAGCAGATGACGAAGGCGGAGCCGGGGTAGACATACGCTCGGGCATTGACGCTATGGATGTTCGGCGGCGCGCCGGTGCCGGTCAGAATTTTACGCCACGACTCCAAAACCTGCGCGCGGCCGTTCAATTCGGGCCAGCCCGGATGGATAACGGCGATTTGTTCGGTCTGCGACCAAACCGCCTCCATGGCAGCCATGTCGTTACTTCTAAACGCGCTGTAGAAAGCTTCGTTGGCGGCGATCACCTGTTTCTCGTCTTCGGCGAGCGCCGCGGCCGTAACGTTCGCCGCCGGCCAGAGTAGAAAAGCGGCGACAAGCCATATCCCCGCCATTAGCGTTGTCATGCTGCGCTTTATCGTCATGTTAGCTTTCCCTTCAGTTGATGACCGGTACGGACCGAAGCATTTTCCGGAGCAGCCTCTCTGCCCGCTCGACTTCGAACCCGCCGAATTCCTGAAAACGAATGATGCCGTTTTGGTCAATGAACGCCATTTCGGGGGTTCCCATGGTTCCGAATAATCGCATCGTCCTGGGAACGCGCTGGCCCGGCTCATGTCGATCGATGCCCACCAGGTGATGAATCTGCTTACGTTTCAAAAACTTCTTTAGTTTGTCGGGGTTCTGGTAGTCATGGCCTTCGAAAACCGTATGTATGCTGATGACCTCCAGCTTTCCCGCTGCGATTTCCTGTTTGAAAGTTTGTTCCCAGTGTTTGAGAAGCGGGATGGAGAAGGCGTTGCAGCCGGGGCACCAGAGTTGAAAAAAATCGACGATGACGACTTTCCCCCGCAATTCGTCCAGCGTCCTGGCGTCTCCGTTGATCCACTCCGAAATGATCCAGTCCGGCGCCGGCCGGGGGACGGGCATCTGCGATGGCCGTGCGGCCGCCGGCTCGACAAGGCAGAACGCCAAAAGGAAAAAAGTGCTGATGAATAGACGCATGAACACCTCCGATTGTTCTGCCATCAAGCTAACGGAAGGCGCGCCAAAGGTCTTTTCAACAAACCGTGACAAGCGGGTGATGGGTCCGGGACATGGAGCGCGGCGCCGCGCCTGCTGGCCGGCCAGCACTGGCGGCTGATGGCGCTGGCTCCGCTGAACCTGTGGTTCCACCGGGTCTTCTGGTACGCCTACAGCCTGCGGGCCTACGCACGAGTTTGGTGCGGCGTGCAAATCTGGAGCAAGACACCACGGCCGCAACCGGCGGAGTCAATGCCGAAACCGTCCTGACTCTGATAGGCTTGGCGTACCCAACAGGCAAAGGAAGCAAGAAATGACGCGTATTCCACCGGTCGACCCGAAAAGTTCGTCTCCCCAGGCTGCGGCGGCTCTGGAACTTATCGACGCCGCTTGGGAAAGCGAGTGGCGGCTGGCCCGGGTGCTGGCCAATTCGCCCAATCTGCTGACGGCCTTTGCCGCTTATTGGCAAGGTATACAGACGTCCAGCCTGGAGCGTGATGAGCGCGAGGTCGTGGCCATGGAAATGGCACGGCGCAACGGTTGCCATTACTGCGTCCCGGCCCACACCATGTTGTCGCGCGAGGCCGGAATTCCCGACCCGGAAATTGCCCGTATCTTCGATGGGGAGGCGGCTGAGAATTCTCGCCACTGCCTCATTCAACGCGCCACGCAACGGCTCGCGGAGTCTACCGGTAAGCTCACGGACGAGGAACTGGCGGATTTTCGCGATGGTGGGCTGAGTGACGAGAATCTGCTCGATATCATCGGCGAAATCGCCCACTGCACCATCAGCAATTTCACCAACCGCCTGGCGCAAACAGAACCGGACGATTTCCTCAAGGCGGTGGAGCCGGCGCGCAAGGCAGTCGACAACGAGTGAGGCGCGTGTGAGCTTGAGAGGTCAGGGCGAAATGCCCGCTCCCTCGAAACTTAGCCAATCGGGTTCGCCGACGAACAGACATCGAGGGCCTGCTGCCTCGTCCGATGCTCGGAAGCGGAGCCGTCGACGAATGCCACATCTCCGTCCTCGCTGCGAACCATGAGAGGCAAGTCCTTGCTGTAGGGTTCGGCGAACATATTCTTCCAAGCATTTGGATCGTCGAGGTTGAGGTGCAATTCCAACGCCTCGCTTACCGCATCGAATTCAAGGGCCAGGATTTGATCGGACCCGCCACCCGTCCTCACCAGTTTGGCACGATCACCGGCCGCTAACGGATAGGCGCCGAGCCCATGCGGCGTGATCGTCACCTTGTAAAGCAGGATGAGTAGCGAAGCCCCGGCTTCGCCGGGTCCGTAACAGATCAGGCTGAGGTCATAAAAATGATTGTCATCATCCGGGGTACTGTTGGTGCTGGCCATGATAAAAGCCCGGCCACCGAACCGTCTCGAAACGCCCTCCTCGATAAACCACCTGCCGGCGTCGGCGCTCTTTCCCCGGCGCAGATCGTCCATCCTGGTTTGCTCGGCCCAATAGAAGGCAAGCTCGGCACCGAAGTAAGCCAATGCCAGGACGAACCCCGCGATGGCAAATTTGAACATCCAATGACGGCTGGTGATCATGGGCGGGGACACTGGCCGGGCCGCCAACTGCGGGCCATTTCCTGCGCTTCCGTCAGTTCTTCGTCTGTCATGTCCTCGGCGGTAATGCTTCTCGAATCCACGGTGTCCTCGCCGTTCACCGCCGCCAGGGTGTACCACATGTAGGCGACACGGTTGTCGGCGACGATGGTATTATCCGTGTAGGTGTTCCACGAACGGTGCATGAGGGCTAGTTTCCGCTGCGCCTTGCCCTGGCCTTCGTTGGCGGCCTCGCAGAGTTGCTTCAATGCGTCCGCGTCCAGCGTCTCGGGTTGAATGCCTGCGGTCTCCACCGTCTCGGACGGCGGCGCTGCGGCACCCGCTCTCTCAGCGTCATACTTTTCCTTCATCGCCGCCAGGCAGGCAATGTCGCCGAGAATGCCGAACGTCCAGCCCATTGCCTGGCAGGTAACTTCATCGCTCGACGCGCCGCATCCCTGAATCGCAAGCACGCAAACGACAACCACGGACCGAAGTAGCTTCATAACACCCACCGCCGATAGTCCGTTTCAGTCTATTACAAGTGGATACCTTAGTCGCCTGTTTCAACAAAGTGGCCTTGGCGGACCTTAGACATCGCCGGCGATCCCGCCCTGTTGTACGGCAATCACCTTGCCGTCGGCACCGAAGGTCACTGAAATACTGCCTTTCTGGCGGCTGACCCGTTCGGCGCGCTTGACCAGGGCGACGGGCATCAGGATCGGCTCCCAGAACGGCCCGTAGAGCCCGAGATAATCCCGCACCAATTGCGGATCAACGTGGGCCATCGGCGCACCCTGATCGTACTGGTATGTGGCTTTCACGCCGCCGTTGACTGCTTCCTCGGCGACGGCATCGCCGAGCACATCTTCCACCTGCTCACGGCTGGCACCGGGCTGGATGGTGGATAGATCCGTGGCATCGATCTCGGCGCTGTAGATGGCGAAGGAGCAGCCACCGAGGGCGGGTGTGACGAGGGCGGCGATGACAAGGGCCGCGGCCACGCCTCGCGCCGATCGGGCGACGTCACCCATATAGCGCGATACCTCGGCGCAAGCCTTGAGCCAGCTCTGCTCCCGGTAGGCGATACCGCAATCACGGCAGAACTCGCGGGTGATCTGGCGCGCCCGGCGCAACCGCGCCTTGGGGATGTTCGGGAACAGGTGGTGCTCGATGTGATTGTTGAGGCCGCCGAACAGGAAATCGGTCAGGCGCGAGGAACCCAGGTTGCGGGTCGTCGCGATCTCATGGTGGAAGTGCGAGAAATTCTCGTCGGGACCGATGACCCGGGTACCGATGTGGTTGACCAGAAAAACGGAACCCAAATATGGTCCGATCATCCAGGTCAGGACGGCGTAATTGAGAATGGCGGCACCGGGTCCCAGGATCATCATGGGCAGACCGAGCCAAAGCGCGGCGTGTAGCGGCATCACCGCCCAGTCTGCGGCGGCACGGCGGGGCTCGCGGCACATAAAGCGGAGGCTATCGATCTTGAGCGTGAACCCTTGCAGGGAAATAAGTATCCAAATCAGCCACGATTGGTGGCGCGTCACCCAATCCGCCAAGCCGCGCTTGGTCCAGGCGGATTCCAGATACAGGCTGAAGGCGCCCGACTGCATATCGGGATCGCGGCTGGGGTCGTTGCAATGGGGATGGTGGCGGCGGTGAATATCCTGGAAGTGACCATAGGCGAGGCCGGTCAGCAAGGTCATGAAAATCTGGCCAATGGCCGTGTTGAGCGCTCGATTTTTGGTAATCGTGTTATGGCCGGCTTCGTGGCCGATAAATCCAGCATGGACACTGGTGGTGGCAATCAACAGCAACGCCGCGAGCCTGACGGCGAGGTTCGGTTCGTGCAGCAAAATTCCGTAACCCAGGCCAAAGGTTGCGAGGACAGCGATCATGCCGGCCGATTGGCGCCACGGTGTCGGCTTGAAGCAGCCGGCTTCCATGAGTTGGTGCTGCAGATTCCGGTAAAGTGTCTTTCCTGAGAGGGTCGTCGTCATGTGATTCGGCCTCCCTGCCATATCAATTTTTGAACGACGTTCAAGTTTTATAGTTTGATTTTGAACAATGTTCAAGTTTATTTTGAACTGTGTTCATTGCGGCTTTGGCAGGGATGGCTTCAAAATGGCGCGAAAAGCTGAGTTGCGGCGACAACGGATTTTTGACGACGCCCTGGCGGCAGCGACGGAAATCGCCGCCCGAGATGGCCTGAAAGGGCTCACCGCGCGGCGCATCGCCAAGCAGATCGGCTGCTCTGTCGGGACGCTCTACAATGTGTTCGAAAATCTCGATAGCCTGATCCTCTATATGAATGCCGCGACGTTTGCCGCTTTGTTCGAGGAACTTAAAAGGCTCGGCATAAGCCGCGATCCGGAAACCCGGATACGCGATCTGGTCGACACTTACTTGGCGTTCACCCTGGACAACGCCAATTTATGGAGCGTCATCTTCGAGCACGTCTGGCCACGCGACTATCCGGTCCCCGAATGGTACCAACAAGGCATCCGCCAACTTCTTGCCATGCTCGCCGACGCCCTGGAGCCAATTCTCCCGGAGGCCGATAGGGCTGAGCGGATGCAGGCGGCCACGGCTTTGTGGAGCGGCCTGCACGGCATTCAATCCCTGGCCGCCGCCGGGAAGCTGGGCTTGCTGACGTCAGAGAACTTGACGTCGCTGATTGATTTGTTGGTGTGGAAGTTTATCGCCGGAATGCGTAAGGGCTAGGCAATATCAGAAATCAAGCAGGCCTTTTTTCCCGCGCTTGCGTTTGACTTCCGGAACTTCGCCTTCGTTGATGGGTTTGCCCAAGGCCTGATTTTGCAGAATCCGTTTCTGCTCCTCCTCGGCATTGACCACGGTCCCCTGGAAAGGCTTGTCCTCAACCCAGAAGATCATCTTGTTGATAAACTCGTCCCCCTCTTCCGACAGGATCGAGGTTTCGCGGTTGATAGTGACCCGAATGTTGGGGTCCGCGGTGACACCGCCGGTATTGCGCAGCAGGGTTTGAATGCCGGCACTGGTCGTGCCTTGTGCGGTATTTGTTTGGCCTGACGCATTTCCAAGAATGGCTTCCTTGGCCACATCTGATGGTGACACGCGCTGTGGCCGGTCCGTTCCCGGCTCCGGCGGGCGAAGCGCATAATCCGGCGGCAGGCTCAGCGGCGGCCGCGAATAGACGGCAAACTCATCGGGCGCCGTCTTACTTCCGCTAAACGCCTTTTTCGCCGACTCACAAGCACCCAGCGCAACCGCGGCGGCCAGGACTGAAAGAGCAATGTTGAATCGTGACTTATTCATCCGCAAAGATACCGAATTCAACCTCAGGGGCATGACGTTTCCTATTTTAATCCTTTCCGTCACCGACAAACAAGGAATCAGCAATCAGGACGACGGCGCCCGTGGAAATGGCAGAATCGGCAATGTTGAACGCCGGCCAATGATGCCCGGCCCAATGGAAATCCAGAAAATCGACAACCGCGCCGATCAACGCCCGGTCAATGACATTGCCCAACGCGCCGCCGACGATCAAGCCAAGCGCGGCGATCACCCACCAGCTTGTGGCGCGGGTCATCCACACCACCAGTGCCGCCGATATGGCCAGCGCCAGGAAAACCAGCAGCCACCGGCCAACCTGAGAGTCGCTGTCGAATATGCCGAAACTGACGCCGCGATTGAAACCGAGCACGATGTTAAAGAATGAGGTCACGGGAATGACCTGTGGCGGCTGCATGACGACCTCGGTGATCCACCACTTGGAGGCCTGATCGGCGGCGATGATGAGTGCCGATATGCCAATGCCGTTTCTGAGTTCGCGAGTTAGGGCCACATCCCTTCCTTAACCGGAAACGGTATGATGATGGCCGGCGGCGTCGGCGCAGCGGTTGCAAGTGTCCGGGTATTCCGCACTGCCGCCGACCTCGTCGAGGATTTGATAGCAGCGTTCGCACTTCCCGCCACTTGCGGCGGCCGGGACCACGGCGATATCGGTCACTTCGTCCAGGGTAAAGGCGCCAGCCGGGGCCGCGCCGCCATCCAATTCAGCGCCGGAGGTAATGAACAGCTCGCCGGCATCCAGACCGTCGAATGCTTCCGTGTACTCGGCTGTGGTGTGAACGGTGGGCCGCGCCTGTAGGCTTGAACCCATGCGTTTTTCGGCGCGCTCCAATTCGATGGCGCCGGTGACGACGCGGCGCAGGCGGCGGATCTTCCGCCACTTTTCAGCCAGGGCGTCGTCCCGCCAAGTTTCCGGAATCTCGGGAAATTCACGCATGTGAACACTGTTGAGCGCTTCGCTGCCGGGATTGCGGGCTAGCCAGGCTTCCTCGGCGGTGAAACAGATGAACGGCGCAAGCCAGGCGGTCAGGCAATTAAACAACTCATCCAATACCGTTCGCGCGGCGCGCCGGCGCGGCGCATCGGCGCGGTCGCAATAAAGGCTGTCCTTGCGGACATCGAAGTAAAATGCCGATAGATCGACGGTGCAGAAGTTATGCAACTCGGCGAACAGGGTGTGGAACTGGAAATCGTTGCAAGCGCTACGCAACGACTGGTCCATCTCCCACATGCGGTGCAGGACCCAGCGCTCAAGCTCCGGCATATCCGCCACATCGACCCGCTCGTCGCCGCTGAAATCGTTCAAGTTGCCAAGCAGGAACCTGAGTGTGTTACGGAGCCGGCGGTAAATATCGGCGTGCTGTTTGAGAATTTCCGGACCGATCCGCAGGTCTTCGGAGTAATCGGAGCCGACCACCCATAGACGCAGGATATCGACGCCGTTTTGCGACGCCACGTCCTGCGGCGAGACCACGTTGCCCAGGGACTTGGACATTTTCTGGCCATCCTCGGCCATGACGAACCCGTGCGTCAGCACCGTCTCGTAGGGTGCGCGGCCACGGGTGCCGCAGGCCTCCAATAACGATGACTGGAACCAACCGCGGTGCTGGTCGGAGCCTTCCAGATAGAGTTGGGCCGGCCAGCCGAGCTGCCAATGGCCATCCAATACAAAACTATGGGTGCAGCCGGAATCAAACCAAACATCGAGGATATCGGTCACCATCTCGAAGTCGTCGGGATTGTATTTGTCGCCCAGGAACCGCGATGGCTCAGAGGCGAACCAGGCGTCGGCGCCTTCCGCCTCGATCGCTTCGACTATGCGCTCGAATACCTCCACGTCGCGTAACGGCTCGCCGCTCTCCTTGTTGACGAATACCGTGATCGGAACACCCCAGGCGCGTTGGCGCGAGACGCACCAATCGGGCCGGTCGGCGACCATGCCGCGCAGCCGGTTGCGGCCGGCGGCGGGAACGAACCGGGTTTCATCGATGGCCTTGAGCGCCTTGTCGCGCAGCCCCGTCGTCTGCATGGAAATGAACCACTGTGCTGCATTGCGGAAGATCAACGGCTTTTTCGAACGCCAGCTATGGGGATAGCGGTGCACCAGGGAGCCGCGCGCCAGCAATCCGCCGGCGGCTTCAATGACGTCAGCAACCTCGCCATTGCATTTGTAGACATGCTGGCCGGCAAACAGTGGCACGTGCTCATAGAATGTGCCGCCCTCGCCAACGGTCTGCGGAACTTCGATGCCGTTGGCCATACCCAATTCCCAGTCGTCGGCGCCGTGGCCCGGCGCGATGTGGACGATACCGGTACCTTCCTCCGTGGTGGCGAATTCGGCGGCTAATGCCGGGACGTCGTAGTCATACCCCTGGCCACGCAGCGGGTGGGCGCAAACGGTTCCGGCCAGGTCCGCACCCTTGAAGGACGAGCTTTCGTTATAATCGGTAATCCCGCACTCAGCGGCAAAGGCGGCGGCGCGGGCCTGGGCGACGATCAGGCGATCACCCGCCGTCGCCAGCGAACCCTCTGCGGTTTCTCCAACCTCAAGGACCACGTAGTCGATCTCCGGGCCGTAAGCCACGGCCCGGTTGCCGGGCATGGTCCAGGGCGTCGTCGTCCAGATAACGACAGCCGCGCCCTCAGCCTCGCCGAGCGGTGATTCAGTGACCGGGAAGCGGACAAAGATCGTCGTCGAGGTGTGGTCGTGATACTCAACCTCGGCCTCGGCCAGGGCGGTCTTTTCCACCGGCGACCACATCACCGCCTTGGAACCCTTGTAGAGCGAGCCGTCCATGAGGAAATGGCCAAGCTCGCGGACAATTTGTGCCTCGGCGGCGTAGGTCATGGTGGTGTAGGGGTCTTCCCAATTGCCCAATACGCCCAGGCGCTTGAATTCCTCGCGCTGGACGTCGATCCACTGCTCGGCGAATTCGCGGCATTCGCGGCGGAATTCAACGATCGGAACCTCATCCTTGTCGCGTTTTTTCTTACGGTACTGTTCCTCGATTTTCCATTCGATGGGCAGGCCGTGGCAGTCCCAGCCCGGTACGTAAATGGCGTCCTTGCCGAGCATTTGTTGTGAGCGGACGACGACGTCCTTGAGAATCTTGTTGAGCCCGGTGCCGATGTGGATGTTGCCGTTGGCGTAGGGCGGGCCATCGTGAAGGATGAACCGCTCGCGGCCGGCGCTGGCCTTACGGCGCGCACCCTCAAGGTCATTGTCCTGCCACTGCTTCAGCATTTCGGGCTCGCGCGTCGGCAATCCGGCCTTCATGGGGAAGTCGGTTTTCGGAAGAAACACCGTCGATTTGTAGTCTACGCTCATGTTTACGCCTTATGGTTCGCTAGGATTTTCCGCGTCTGCTCCACATCCGCGGCGATTTGTGCCTTTAAAGGGTCTATGCCGTCAAACTTCTTTTCCGGCCTGAGGTATTCGATCAGGGCGACGCTCAGGTGCCGGCCGTACAAATCACCACTGAAATCGAGGAGATAAACTTCAAGTACCACGTCGGTGCCGCCGAATGTGGGACGCACACCGAGGCTGGCCGCGCCCTGGTACGATTGGACTCCATCAGGGTGCAGGATGCCGACTTGAGCGGCGTAGATGCCAAGCGCTGGGCGCAGGGTCGAGCCCAAGTGGATATTCGCGGTTGGAAATCCCATGGGGCCGCCGCGGCCGTCGCCGTGGGCGACGCGTCCTTCGATGGCGAAGGGGCGTCCGAGGATGCGCGCCGCACCGGCCGGGTCCGCGTCCTTCAGGCATTGCCGGATGCGGGTCGAGGCGTAGATGTCGCCGTCTTCGTTCTCGGCGGCGCTGACGGCGGTAAAGCCGAAGCCTTGCTCCTGCCCCATGGACAGCAGTAGTTCACAGGTGCCGCGCCGCTCATGACCGAATACGAAGTCGTAGCCGGCGACGATATGCGCGGCGCCGAAGCCATCAACCAGCACGTCGCGGACGAACTCCTCCGCCGGCCGCTGGGAAAATGCCCGGTCGAACCGCTGCACGATCATGGCGTCAACGCCGAGTGCTTCCAATTGTCCGGCCTTGGCGCGAAATGGGGTCAACCGGAACGGCTCCGTGTCGGGCTGAAAAATGGCGCGCGGATGGGGCTCGAAGGTCAGCACTGACCATGGAATTCCATTATCGCGGGCGATTCTCCCGGCTTCACCGATGACCGCTTGGTGGCCGGGGTGAACGCCATCGAAGTTTCCAATGGCGATGGATGCGCCCCGGGCCTCTTCCGGCAGGGTTTGGTAATGGCGATAGATCCGCATGGCGGCAGAAGGTGTCAGCGGCCCGGGATTCGGTCAAGAACAAACGGCATGACAACCGTTGGCGGGATTAGGCCCGGCTTGGCACCATGATGGTTGCCTCGCCGTCAATTACGGTACGCTCACCAACCGAGCAGACCGTAGACACCTCGATGAACTTCTTTTCCGGGATCAGCTTGGTCACCGTGCAGGTGGCGGTGACCGTGTCACCGGTCTTGACCGGCGCCTTGAAACGCAGGTTCTGGCTGACATAGATACAGCCCGGCCCCGGCATTTTGGTGCCGATCACCGTGGAGATAAAACTGGCCGTCAGCATGCCGTGGGCAATGCGGCCCTCGAATATGGTCTGGCTGGCGAATTCATGGTTGAGGTGAACCGGATTGGTATCGCCGGACATGCCGGCAAAGGTAATAATATCGGCGTCGGTGATGGTTTTCGCGAAGATATCCTCCATGCCTTCTTCCAGGTCTTCGAAGTAGTACCCGTGAAGGCGGTCAATGGGATTGGTCGCTGTATCCATCAAAGAAGTCCTTTTCATTAGAAATCGATTGTTATTGCGATGCAAAATTAATTACTGCACTGCAATATACGGGGTAAAATGAAGCCGGACAATACAATATTTACCTATGGCTATGATTTTTCTGGCAAAATTGCTATGTGAATGGGATGACGAAACGACTGATCACCAATAGGAGTGGTGCGCTGCACTCGCGGCTGGGCGTGGCTGCGGCCGTGCTCCTGGCGCTGGGCGCGGCCCTGGCGCCGCATCCGGCCCCAGCGGCGGGCGACCCGCCGGTACTGGGATTGCCCATTCAGTGCTCTCTCGGGAGCGATTGCTGGGTTGTTAATCTGGTTGATCTGGACACAAGCAAGGGTATTCGCGATTACAAGTGTGGCAAGAATTCATACGATGGCCATAAGGGTACGGACATTGCCATCCGCGATTTGGCGGCCATGAGAGAGGGCGTTCCAGTAATCGCATCTGCCGCAGGCATTGTCTTCGGCGTTCGCGACGGTATGAAAGATGTGAGCTTTAGAAAGGTTGGGACCGAGTACCTCAAAGGGCGTGATTGCGGCAATGGTGTTACACTTCGACATCCAGACGGCTGGGAAACACAGTACTGCCATCTTCGCAGTGGCAGTGTTAGCGTAGTCAAAGGCGGGCGCATAAAGGCAGGACAACAGTTGGGCCTTGTAGGACACTCCGGGCTTTCAGAGTTTCCTCATATCCACCTTTCCGTTCGATATCGCGGTAAGGTCGTCGATCCATTTGTCGGTGTCCAACGTAAATCCCAATGTGAAGCTGGCAAAGACTCCCTTTGGGCGATACCTCTGCGTGCGGCACTTGGTGCCGGTGAGACGGCTATTTATCATTCGGGCTTCGCCGCCAAAGCACCCAAGTCCGAAGCGATTCGTGCCGGGTTGCACAATACCAAGATTTTGCCGAAGGACGCACCAGCGCTAGTTCTTTGGACCGATATATTTAGGATTCGCAAGGGTGACCGGCTCAGGCTTCGCTTAGTCGATCCAGAGGGATCCGTGATCGCTAAGAAAGACTTCGTCATGCCAAAAGTTCCAGTTCGCCATGTTGTCTATTTGGGAAAGAAGAAAAAGGCATTATCCTGGCCCGTCGGCCGTTACCGGGGCGAAGTTACCCTGACCCGGGGGCAGGAAGTCGACGGCCGCCGCACCTACAAGGTAATTCGCGAGGTCGAAATCCAATGACGGGAGGTTCGGGGGCATGAGCGGCGACAAGACCGATTTGGAGGCGCAATTGGCGGCCCTGAGGGCTGATTTCGCCGATGGATTGCCGAAACGCGTCAGCGATCTTGAGGCCGCCGCGGAAGGTGTTGCGGCGCCGCTTGATGATAATGGATTCACCGCCCTGCAAAACCTTCGCGACCATGCCCATAAGATGTGCGGCAGCGCGCCGACGTTTGGTTTTACCACGGTCGGCGATGTCGCTTACGAATTGGAAATGGTCTGCGAGGAGATGCTGGCGGACCGGGACAATCCCTCGCCACCCAAAATCGGCGAAATCGAACCCCTGGTGGCCAAGATTTGCGCCGCCGCCGAGGCCGGTGCCGACTAGGACTTCAACTTACGCCGCGAGACCAGCTTCGGCGTTGAGCCGAGAACCCGCACCGCCCGTTTGCGCTGCGGCACCTTATCCGCCGCCGGTTTGGACTTTTTCTTTCGCTTCGGTGACTTGGCCAATAGATCGTCGTCATCGAGCAGGTTGGCGTCCCGCTCGCGTTTCTTGGCCCGGGCATCGATCATCTTCAGCGTACGGCTGACGGTCGGGTGGCGGTCCGGGCGCCGCCGCGACTTGGTGGCGTGGACGCGGCCGATGGCTTTGATCAGCTTGGCCAGGGTACGGGGCTGGTAGCGGTCCTCGCAGGCGCGGATGTAGGCGGCCAACGTCCAAGGATGGGCCGGCACGGCGCTCAGGTTCCGGGCCTCGCACCAGGCCACGAAATCGTCCCAGGCATCGTCTTCAGGCAGCCGTTTCACCGACCAGTCTCCAATTCGCAAAATTATCCGCCCCGGTACTTTCACACCGGCGGCGCAACCGTTAAGACTAACGAACGCAGCCTTCTGTTCCAACCTTGCTGTTCGGTGATCCTCTGATGCGTAAATACAAGCTGACCGCCATTCCCGGCCACGGGATCGGCACGGCGGGGACGAACGCGGTCATTGAAGCCTTGCGCGGCGATAATAAATGATACACATAGCCGATCCGAAAGAGGAAACATCATGACAGGTTCGATGGGCTGGCAGGGGTATCGGAACTTTCGCGTCGAGCGCAAGGAACCGGAGAGCGAAACCGTCACCTCGTTCTATCTGGCGCCGGAAGACGGCGGCGAGGTCACGTCCTATGAGCCCGGCCAGTTCCTCGGCTTCGCATTGGACGTGCCCGGCCACGACATACCGGTCATCCGCACTTACACCATCTCCGACGCGCCGGGTCGGCTGCAGGGTTACCGCCTGAGCATCAAACGCGAGCCGTCGCCGCCGGGCAAGCCGGACCTGCCGCCAGGCGTGTCGTCCAATTATTTTCACGACCATGTTGAGGTCGGCTCGGTGCTGCGCGTGCGCGCCCCGGCCGGGGAGTTTTATCTCGACCGCGCCAAGCAGACCCCGGTCGTCCTGCTCAGCGGCGGTGTCGGCCTGACGCCGATGATCTCAATGCTCAATTCCATCGTCGATGATGGCGCTAAGCGACCGGCATGGTTTATCCACGCGGTGCGCAACCGGAATGAGCATGCCTTCGGCGCCCACGTGCGCGGCTTGGCCAATGAGCATGGCAACATCGAGGCGCACATCCGCTACGACGAAACGGCATCCGTTGACGTGCTTGGCCGAAATTATGACGGCCAGGGTTTCATCACCGCCGACCTGATCCGCGAGCTCACCGGCGGCGCCGAGGCGGATATCTACCTCTGTGGCCCCCCGCCGTTCATGAAGGCGCTGTTCAATGATCTGTTGAATGCCGGCGTGTCCGAAGACCGAATTCACTATGAATTCTTCGGACCGGCCCAGGATTTACGCGATGGCCAGCCATCGACGGCCGCCGCTCCCGCCGCGGATGCGCCGCCGCCCGCCACCGCCGAAGAGGCCTTTCAGATCACCTTCCGGCGGTCGGAGAAGACCGCGCCATGGGATCCGTCCAAGGAAAACCTTTTGGAGTTTGCCGAAAGCCTGGGTCTCGACCCGGACTTTAGTTGCCGCTCAGGCTTTTGCCACACGTGTTTGACCACCCTGATCGAGGGCGAGATCGAATATGTAGATGATGCGGTGATGGTGCCGGACGAAGAAAACGAGGTGCTGATTTGCAGCTCGCGGCCCAAGTCGGACGTCATTCTCGACGTTTAGCCTGAATTATTCGGCGGACTTCGCCGCCACGCCCAATTCGCCCAAGCGTCTCTGCCAGATTTCCAGATCGTCCGGATCGGCGTCCTCGTCATCGTCAGCGATTAGCTGTTCATGCATGGCGACCTGGTTTTGAACCACTTCGATCAACTGCTCAAGCTGCGGCTCGGTTATGGTGTTGATGGTGACCTTGCCGTCGAACAGCATGTCCGCCCGCTCCATGGGCTGCAGTTTTTCCAGGCGCTCGTCGAGCACGGTCCATTGGTTGTGCCATTCGCCGTAGAGGGAGCCTGGCTCCGACTTCTTGCCGGCGAGCTTCTCATCCAGATGGCCCATAATGGCCATGAACTCATGGACGGTCAGTTCCAGTCGCTGCATGTGACGTCTCCCCCCTGATCCGCTGCCGCCGAAGATGGCGGAAAACTATCGGGTTAAGCTGACCTCAAACTGACGGTCAACATTCGAACCCATATTCCCAAACCACTGGGAATGGTGCCCCCGGGGAGAATCGAACTCCCACTCCCTTGCGAGAACGGGATTTTGAATCCCGCGCGTCTACCAATTCCGCCACAGGGGCCCCGTCCAGAATCGGCCCCATCATAATCGCGGCTTCCGCGTGGTCAATACGTATAGGGTGATGCCGGACCGTGAGCGTTTGCGCTCCGCGCCCCTGCCTGCTACATGACCGGCGACATTTTCTTAAGAGGCCCGCCCGCGTGTTGAAATCTCTCTACGACTGGACCATGACCCTGGCCGGGCACCGCCATGCGCTGTGGGCCCTGGCCGCGGTGTCTTTCATCGAGAGCTCGATCTTTCCGATCCCGCCGGATGCGTTGCTGATTCCATTGGTGCTCGCGGCGCCGACGCGGGCTTGGCGCATTGCCTTGGTCTGCACCGTGGCCTCAGTGCTGGGCGGACTGGCCGGCTACGGCATCGGCTATTTCCTGTTCGAACAGGTTGGCCGCCCGGTTCTCGATCTCTATGGGTACGCCTCCAAGTTCGCCCATTTCCAGGAGACCTATAACGAATGGGGCGCCTGGGCCGTGTTCATCGCCGGGGTGACGCCGTTCCCCTACAAGGTGATCACCATCCTAAGCGGCGTGACGCAGCTTGATCCAATTGTATTCACCGTGTCGTCAGTGCTGGCGCGGGGGCTCCGATTCTTCATCGTCGCCGCGCTGTTGTGGCGCTACGGCGAAGCCATACGCCATTTCATCGAAGCCCGTCTGGGACTCCTGTTCGCAGTTTTTTGTGTTCTGCTGGTTGGCGGTTTCGTGGTTATCAAGTTCCTGGTGTAAGGTTTAGACCATGAGCAACGCAGCAAAACAGACGGCCATCCAGTGGGTCGATGAACGGGCCGGTGATCTGTCGGACTGGAACCAGACCATCTGGCATTACGGCGAGACGGCATGGCGCGAGTACAAGTCGGCGGCCTGGTATGTCGAGCGCTTGCGGGCCGAAGGGTTTGAGGTGGAGGAAGGCAGCGGCGGCATGCCGACGGCCTTCGCCGCCGCCTGGGGAAATGGCGATGGCCCCTCGGTCATGGCCTACGCTGAATACGACGGCCTGCCCGATAATTGCCAGAAAGCGGCCACCCACCAGGCGCCCCGCGACGGCTTGAGCCGCCACGCCGGTGGCCATACGGACCCGCATTCGGCCCTCGGCATGGGCGGCCTGGGAGGCATTCTTTCGGCCAAGGCGGCGATGGAAGAGCACGGCATCGGCGGGACGCTCAAGTTCATGGGCGAACCGGCGGAAAAAGTGCGCGGCTCCAAGCCTATCCACGCGGCACGGGGCTACTACGACGGCCTCGATGCCATCATCAGTTTCCATCCCAGTTTCATGCTGCCGATGTCCAACACCACGCGCTGGGACACGCACTGCGGTCCCTGTTATGAGATGATCTACACCTTCCTGTGCGACGAGCCTGAGTCCTGGCAATCGGCGGACGGCGACGCGCCGATCCCGCAGGCCCACACATCGGCCCGCGCCCCCGGCGCCAACGACGCTGTTGTCGCTATGTATACGCTGTCCAAGATGACCAAGGAATCCATGCTGCCCCATAGCGGCGGTTGGTCCATAAACGAGGCCATCCTGGCGTCGGGCCAGGCCACCGGCGATAACCTGCCGGCCGGCATGGCGCAAATCCTCTATGCCGCCCGGGCGCCGAGCCTGGAGATGCTGGAGACCATTTTCCACGTGCTGGACAAGAACGCCGAAGCGGCGGCCGCCGCCAGCCATTGCACGGTCGAACGCGACTGGGTGTGTAAATCCCGGCCCGGCCTGGCCAACCACATCATGGCCGATGTCACCTACCAAAACCTGGCGGCTGTCGGCGCGCCCAAATTCGGCGCCGAAGCCATTGCGGCCGCGCGGGAAATTCAGGAAAACCTAGGCCTGGAGCCCATGGACGCTCCGTTCCTTGAGGACTGCGAAAGCTTGATCGAGCCGCAGGAAGCGGAGGCCATTTTGCGCCGCGACCTGCCGTCTTGGCAGCAGCATTCCACCTCTGACGATTATACCGACATGTGCTGGCAGGCGCCGACGGCACGGCTTTATGTCGGCCGCCCCATGCTCAAATCACCGCCCGGTTTCAGCTATCCCGCCTGGGCCATGAATGCGCTCGGCGGGATCGCGTCCTGTATCGACCCGATGATCCTGACCGCCGCCAAGACCATCGGCACGACATTGATCGAGCTGTTGGTGTCGGCGGACTTGATCGGCAAGGCCCGTGCCGAGTTCGAGGAACGCACCGGCGGCGGCATTGGCGGCAGCAGTTGGGTTGCGCCGTTGTGCGATTACGATCCGCCGCTCGACTTCCCGTGGCCTGAATACATCACCACGGCGCGCGGCGAGGAATGGTGGATTCCAGCCCGCAAATCAGGCGGCGAAACATGATTGAGCCCGAAGGAAAGCTCGACGAGCAGCGTTTGATTCCCCTGGCCATTGTCGCCGCGTCGGTCGGCGCCCTGGCCTTCGCCTATACGGCCCAATACGCCTATGGATTCGAGCCCTGTATCCTGTGCCTGTACCAGCGCGTGCCTTTCGCCGTGGCCGGCGTGCTCGGGCTGCTTGCCCTGTTGGTTCCCCGGGGGAATATCCGAAATGCTGCCGTGGCTTTGGCCGGGGTGACGTTATTGATCGGCTCCGGAATTGCCTTCTACCACGTCGGCGTCGAGCAACATTGGTGGGTATCGGCGGCGTCCTGCGGCGGCGGCCTGAATGAGGCCATGAGCATCAATCAATTGCTGACACAGCTTCAGAACAAACCGGCCAAGGCGTGCGATGAGGTGGACTGGGCGTTGTTCGGAATCTCCATGGCGACCTATAATGTGGCGGCGTCTCTCGCGTTGGGCGCCGCGGCCTTGTGGGGCGCTTGGCGGTTGAAAGCTGAGGTATGAGCACTAAGAAGAACAGTAAGGCGAAGCGGCTGCCGGGGGATCCGACCCGCGAGCAGATGATCGAGCGCATGATCCGCGTCGATCATGCCGGTGAATACGGCGCCGTTCGTATCTACCAGGGTCAGCTGGCGGTGCTCGGCAATCAAGCCTCGGCGCCGGCGATTGAGCACATGCTGGAGCAGGAAAAGGCGCATCTTGAGACCTTTGACGGTTTGGTGGCGGGACGCCGCGTGCGGCCAACCGCGTTGATGCCGTTCTGGCATCTGGCCGGGTTCGCGCTCGGTGCCGGCACCGCGCTGCTGGGCGAGAAGGCGGCCATGGCGTGCACGGTCGCTGTTGAGGAAACCATCGACGAGCATTACGCCGACCAGATTGAACGCCTGGAAGGTGATGGCGAGGAAGCCGAATTGCGCCAGACCTGCGTCGAGTTTCGTGATGATGAATTGGCGCACCGCGATACCGGTCTGGCAATGGGTGCCGAGCAGGCTCCCGGTTATGAAATTCTGACCGGTGCCATCAAGGCCGGCTCCCGGCTCGCCATCTGGCTATCGACCCGGGTCTGATTCAAACCCGCTATTCCTTATCGTTTCGTGCCAGCCCCTTAACCACGCCCCTGAGCGTGCGAACTTCCTGCTCCGTCAGGTTAGCGCGCTGGAAGATATTGCGGATGTTGCGGACCATGGTCGGACGTTTCTCCGCCACCCGCAGGAACCCGCAATCGTCCAATTCCTGTTCCAGATGCTCGAACAGGCCGATCAATTCCTGTTTGTTGGCGGGCCGGGTTTCCTTCGGCACGGCGAGCATCTCGTCCGTCGTATCGTGTCCGGCGAGAAACCATTCATGCCCGGTGATGAATACGGCCTGAGCTAGGTTTAGAGAGGTAAGATCGGCACTGACGGGAACTGTCAAAACGGTATCGGCGAGAGCGACATCATCATTGTCGAGGCCCATGGATTCGCGCCCGAACAGGATACCGGCGCGGTTGCCCGCTTCATCGGCTTGCCGTATTTCCTGGGCTGCTTGTCGCGGCGTGACCACCCGCTTGGTCATGTCGCGGGGCCGCGCCGTGGTGGCGTAAAGGCGAGCCAGATCGGCGATGGCAGCTTCCGTTGTCTCGAACAGTTGGGCGTTGTCGATGACATCGACCGCGCCCTTGGCGGCGGCCCGGGCGCTGCCGTTGGGCCAGCCGTCGCGCGGCTGAACCAGCCGCAAGTCGCGTAGCCCGCAATTGAGCATGGCACGCGCCGCCATGCCGATGTTCTCGCCCAGTTGGGGCTCGACTAGGATAACCGCCGGTCCGGTGTTTTCCCCGGCCACTCGCTCAAGCCCCGTTGTCGGTAGCGCCGTCCCGGTAAAGCTTATAGATGATGCTATCGCGCAGCGCGTTGTAGGAGGCGTCGATGATGTTGGTGGAAACGCCGACCGTGGACCAATGCTCACCCTCACCGTCGGCCGATTCGATCATCACCCGGGTGACGGCGCGGGTGCCGGCGCCGGGCGTCAGGATGCGGACCTTGTAATCGACCAACCTGAGATCTTCCAGGTCCGGGTACAGGGGATTGAGGACTTTTCGCATGGCGGCGTCGAGGGCGTTGACCGGGCCGTTGCCTTCGGCTACGGCCATCAGCGGTTCGTCGGCAACGCTGAGCTTGACCGTCGCCTCTGAAATCGTGATCAGCTCGCCGCGGGCATTCCACCGGCGCTCGTCGATGACCCGGAAGCTGGTGCAGTGGAAATAATCAGGGACCGAGCCCAACTCTCTTCGGGCAAGCAGTTCGAAACTGGCTTCGGCGCCGTCGTAGGCGTAGCCGTCGAATTCCTGTTCCTTAACGATCTCAACCAAGCGGGTGACTTTGGGATCATCGGCATCGATTTCCAGGCCGATCTCGCGGAATCGGGCGAGAATGTTGGAGCGGCCGGATTGGTCGGACACAACGATGTGGCGGTGGTTGCCGATCATGTCGGGAACGATGTGTTCATAGGTGCGCGGATCTTTTTCCACGGCTGATACGTGCATTCCGCCTTTGTGGGCAAACGCCGATTCGCCAACGTAGGGTGCGCCGCGATCGGGCGCCCGGTTGAGGCGCTCATCGATCAGGCGCGAAAGATGGGTGAGTTTGGCCAGGTCTTCGTCCTTAATATTCGCGGCCTTAAAGCCCATTTTCAGAATCAGCGACGGGATGATGGAAATCAAATTTGCGTTGCCGCAGCGTTCGCCAAGCCCGTTGAGGGTGCCCTGGACCTGCCGGGCCCCGGCGCGCACGGCGACTAGGGAATTGGCAACGGCATTGCCCGTATCGTCGTGCGCGTGAATGCCGATATGACTGCCGGGAACCTGTTCGCACACCTTACCGACGATTTCCTCGATTTCATGCGGCAGCGCGCCGCCGTTAGTGTCGCATAGGACAATCCAGCGCGCACCGGCGTCATAGGCGCCTTTGATGCAACGGATGGCGAAGTCGGGATTGGATTTATAGCCATCGAAAAAGTGCTCGGCGTCGAAAATTACTTCCTGGCCGCGCTCCGTGGCCAAGCGGACGCTGTCGGCAATCATGGCGATGTTTTCGTCGGCATCGATTTCCAGGGCCGTGTCGATATGGAAATCCCAAGTTTTGCCGACCAAGCAGACACAATCTGTGCCCGCGGAAACGAGCGCCGCAAGGCCCGGGTCATTTTCGGTGCTGCGGCCGGCGCGGCGTGTCATGCCGAAGGCGGTCAGCCGGGACCGCGATAGTTTCGGGGGCGCCGCGAAAAATGCATCATCGGTCGGGTTGGCGCCGGGAAAGCCGCCCTCAATATAGTCGATCCCTATATTGTCCAATTCGCGCGCGATCAACGCCTTGTCGGCGGGATTGAAGTCGACGCCCTGGGTCTGCGCGCCGTCGCGCAGGGTCGTATCATAAAAATAGATAGGGTCTTCGGCCATTTGTTGATGTTTCCGCCCCAGTCCTGGAAAGCGGGAGAATGCCGAATTTACCCCGCAGGCTCAAGCCCAACTGCGAAATCCTGGTACAGCCGGCGTTTCGAGGCCGGCAACTTGGGTTATGGAAAGGGTCTAGCTCGCGGCCGCAACGGTGGGCTGATCATTGCCGAATGCATTTTCGCTATCGACGCTGAGCAAGGCGCAAAACTCATCCTTTGGCACCGGTTTCGAGAACAAATACCCCTGGCCCGTATCGCAACCGAGCTTGTGCAGGAAGCTGAAGTGATCCTCTGTTTCAATCCCTTCGGCAACAATATGCAGGTTCAAGTTCTGGGCCATGCTGACGATGGCCTTGGCGATTGCCACGGCATCCGGGTCGTCGGGAAGGTTGGTGACAAAAGCTCGGTCGACTTTCAACGAGTCCAACGGGAATCGAGTCAAATAGCTGAGCGACGAGTATCCTGTACCGAAATCATCTATGGAGACGGAGGCCCCCATCTCCTTGAGCGTTTGCAGGATGCGAATTGTTTGTTCCGGATTGCTGACCATCATGCTCTCGGTTAGCTCCAGATCCAGGAGGGTCGGGTTAAGACCTGTTTCCTTCAATGTCTCGACCACCTTGCTAGTCAGGTCTCCGTGTACAAACTGCATGGCCGAGAGATTAACCGAAACCTGCACCGGATCCGGTGTAAGAGATTTCCACCCAGCGGCTTCCCGGCACGCCGTTTCGATCACCCATTGCCCTATGTCGACGATTTGCCCGGTTTCTTCGGCGACCGGAATGAATTCTACCGGCGAGACATTGCCCAGGGTCGGACTATTCCAGCGAATGAGAGCCTCGGCCCCCGTTATCTGGCGGTTGTCGAGAGCGACCTTGGCCTGGTAGTGAAGCTCAAACTCGTCATTTTCAAGTGCCCGCCTGAGACTGTTGGCAAGTTCATGGCGGCGCCGTACTTCTGCGCTGAGATCGGATGTGTAAAATTGGTAATTGTCGCGGCCCTTGTCCTTGGCATGATGGGTCGCCGTATCCACATTGCGCAGCAGGTCCGCCTTGGTCTCCGCGCTTCCGGGATAAAGCGCCACACCGATGCTGGCCGACGAAAAGATTTCCCGGTCATCGACGTGATAGGGGCGCGACAGCGCGCTGAGCATTTTCTGGGCGACGAAGGCGACTTCGCGTTGATTCGCCACGCCATTCAGGACGACGTGGAATTCATCACCGCCAAGATGCGCGACCGTGTCCTGCTGGCGGACGCTTTCGGTTAGTCTGCGTCCAGCGATCTTGATGACTTCATCCCCGGCAACATGGCCGATGGCGTCGTTGATGGTCTTGAAGTGATCGAGATCGACGAAAATGACTGCTATTTTGGTCTGTTGGGTGTCGGCGAGCCGAATGGATTCTCCCAACCGCTCGCTAAACAACATTCGATTGGGCATGCCGGTCAGCGGGTCGGTTGTCGCCAAAACGCGCAGCCGCCTCTCGTGCTCTTTTCGCTCGGTAATGTCGCGAAGGGCGCCGATGAAAGTCTTACGCGTTCCCATATCCAGGACGCTGACGGCGAGTTCCAGGGAGACACTAGAACCGTCCTTACGGCACCCGACAACCTCGCGCGAGTTCCCGATCACAGATGTCTCTCCGGTTTCCCGGTAGCGGGCCAGATACTCATCATGCTCGGAAACTTCCGGTTCGCTCATCAGCATGTTTACATTCTGACCGACCATCTCATCTAACGAGTATCCAAAAATTTCCTCAATCGCCGGATTGAGGGTTTCGATCATGCCCATTTGATCGATTGTGATAATGCCATCGACAACCGTATCCATAATTTTCCGGATGTGTTCCTCGCGTGCGGCCAAGTTGCGCAACGTACGGTTCCGCTCGGTTACATCGCGCGCCATCAACATGACAGACGATCCACTACCGTCGTCCAAATCTTCTTCCTGGTAGGGCAGCGCGGCGATTTCCGCATCCACTTCCACCCCGTCGGCGCGCTGGAACCGGACGGGAACCCGCAGCTTCTCCGCGATCAGGGATTGAGGCCCGGATTCGAACAACTCAAAATACTCGGGATGAACAAAATTCGAGAAATTTCGCCCGACCACCGTATCCACCGGCCACAAGCCAAGCATGTTTGCTCCGGCCGGATTGATCATCGTTATTTTGCCGTCGCGACAGATGCAAATGAGGTCAGGGGCCAGATCAATAATATGGCGGAAATCCTTTTCCGACTTTTCAAACTTCTCGAACCGCTTGCGGTCGAGCAGGTCGTTCATGAGGTCGAGCATGGAACGACCGGACTTTTGAATGTCCTCGGCGTAGGCTCGGTACTGGGGAACGGATATGGGGCCGAGCATCTCCTGCTCGATCATATCGGCGAACCCAATAATTGAGTTGAGCGGAGTTCGCAGCCCATGACTCAGGGTTTCAAGCATGACCTGATTGGCGTTGCTAACGATCTCAAGCTGTTCTTGGGCTCCCCTCAAAACGCTTTCAAGCGTTTCCGGGTCCAATGATTCGTCGGCCATCAATGCACTCCTGCATACAAAGGTAACCTCGCCATTGAGAGTGATCAACCGAAACGGCACTCGCGAAACATGATGAAACATACTGATATATTTCAGACGCAACCCATACGCGGCGAAATTCAGGCCAGAACGTCAAGCTTTTCCAACCGTAAATCGACAAATCGCTTAATTTTCTTCAGTTGACCGGTGGCCGGGTCGACCGGTCCCTGGGCGCCGATGTCACCGCTGGGGCCGCCGCCAAGGACCCCGTTGAGCAGGCCCAGAATGCCAAGCCGGAACTCATCGCCATGCTGGAAGGCCTGTATGGTCGGATGCGCCGCAAGTTTTTCATTGCACACCACCCGCATACCGACGAGTTGGGCCATTGCGTCGGGGTCGCGCTCCAGCGCGTCGTTTAGGATTTTTACGGCGTCGGTGATGGGATCGGGCATGGCGGTTTCCTCCTCGCCATTCAATTTCAATGCTTCTCGGTCACTCGGGTCAAGGTCCGTCTATCCGTTTACCGTAACCCGTGATAAATTCCCCGCCATGCCCGGAGAAATCATCCTACTTAGCGGCGAGGCGGAGGCGCCCCACCTCACCGATTCTCTCCAGCGCCACCAGCCGGACCTGTCGGTGGTTCTGGTGCAGTCGCGGGAGGAATTGGAAGAGGCGTGCTCGAAGCCGCCGCCGGAAGCCGGACCCCGCCGGTTGATAGCCTATTGCACGTCGGTGATCGTGCCGGCGTCCGTGATTGAGGCGTTGCCGGGCCCGGCCTACAATTTTCATCCCGGACCACCGACCTATCCCGGCAGCCATGCCGCCAGCTTCGCGATCTACGACGGCGCGGATCTTTTTGGCGTCACCGCGCATGTCATGGAGGAGCGGGTCGATGCCGGTCCCTTGGTTCAGGTTACGTGGTTTGAAATGCCCGACGGCATCAAGTTCATGGAACTGGAAATGATGGCTTATCAGGCAATGTTTACGATGTTTAACGAATTGGCGCCGCATTTGGCGAATGATGACGCACCCCTGGCGGTTATCGATGCGCAATGGAGCGGACGCAAGACAACCGAGCAGGATTTTCAAGTCATGCAGGAATTGGCTGCTGACATGAGCGAGGAGGAAATCCGGTTGCGTTACCGGGCCTTCGGTTAGGCCGCGTTAGGCGGATTGATTCTCCAGGTATCCGTCCATCATCCAAGCCAGACGCCGGCTGCGTGCGCCCAGGGGCTTGGTCTTGATGCGTTCGAGCCGCCGCGATTTTCAAGTATGCCAATCGGCGGCACTTGAACCGCAACTTTCGGGTGGCTGAAACATGCCGGCGCCGGCTATGTAAGTGATTCTAATACAATAAATTCCGGTGTCGATTATGGCAAAAGTGATGAATTCCCGCGATTGGGGCCTGCTTGTTTCACTTTCGATCCTTTGGGGCGGGTCGTTCTATTTTGCCGAAGTAGCGATTCGCGACCTGGGTCCGTTAACCGTTGTCGCCGGACGGGTCTCGGTCGGCGCCTTGGGGCTGTTGGCGGCTGTTTACGCGGTTGGATTGCGTATGCCGGCTTCGCTGGCACCGTGGCGCCAATTCACCACCATGGGGCTGCTCAACAACGTGCTGCCGTTTAGCCTTATCGTTTGGGGGCAGACGTCAATCGACAGTTCCCTGGCCGCCATCCTAAACGCGACGACGCCCATGTTCAGTGTCGTCCTGGCCCATATCTGGGTCAGCGGAGAACAGATGACGCCGAATCGTATTGCCGGTGTCGGGCTTGGCATTGCCGGCGTCGCGCTACTGGTCGGGCCGTCGGCGTTGAGCGGATTGGGTGACCATCTGGGCGGGCAATTGGCGGTGTTGGCGGCGGCGTGCTGTTATGCCGTGGCGGCCATTTATGGACGCCGGCTTGGCGATCATCCGCCGATTGTCAGCGCCGCCGGACAGGTCACGGCAAGCGCCGTGATTATGATGCCTGTCTGTTTGATTGCGGAGGCGCCATGGACCGCGGCGCCGAGCGCCGAGACGATGTGGGCCATTGCCGGGATCGGCTTGTTGTGCACGGCCCTGGCTTATGCAATTTACTTCCGGATTCTATCCAGCGCGGGTCCGACCAATCTGATGTTGGTGACGCTGCTGGTTCCCTTGAGCGCAACCGGGCTCGGCATTCTGTTCCTGGGTGAGAAGCCCGGGCCTGAGGTGTTCGTCGGCATGGCCCTAATCCTGGCCGGGCTGGCGGCCATCGACGGGCGGGTGCTTGGGTTGATCCGCCCTAGCCGCGCCGCCAGGTCGTCCCGCCGGCGCCATCCTCAAGAATAACGCCGTCGGCGGCAAGCTCGTCACGAATCGCATCGCTGCGGGCGAAATCCTTGGCTGCCCGCGCCTCCACCCGCTCCGCGATCAAGGCGTCAATGGCGGCATCATCCAGCCCGCCCGACGCCGAAGCCGGCTGCCATTTGAACCACTCCTCGGGATCTTGTTGCAGGAGGCCCAGCACTTGGGCGTAGTATCTCAACGCTTTCTTATGGTGAACTTTCAACTCCTCATTATTTGCCTTGTGGACCGCGCTTGCTTCGATATGGAGAAAATGAAGAGCATCCGGCGTGTTTAGATCGTTTTTCAATGCCTCCTGAATCTCGTCGCCGGAGGTTTCGAATTTCGAGAATTCCATTTCCTCCAAAGATGAACCTCGCAACGCCCCATAAAACCCATCCAACTCCACCTTCGCCTCCTTGAGGCCATCTTTGGTGAAATCCAGGGGTTGGCGGTAGTGGGTTTTCAGCAGCATCAGTCGGATGGCCTCGCCGGGGAATTCTTCCAGCAGGTCGTGCACGGTGTAGAAGTTACCCAGCGACTTGGACATTTTCTCGCCTTCGGCCATGAGATAGCCGTTGTGCATCCAATATTTGGCGAAGGTCTCCGGCCCAAGCGCGCAATGGCTCTGGGCGATTTCGTTTTCGTGGTGCGGGAAAACCAGATCGACGCCGCCGCCGTGAATGTCGAAGTTCTCGCCGAGATGCTCGCGGCTCATGGCTGAACATTCGATGTGCCAGCCGGGCCGCCCCCGGCCCCAATCGCTTTCCCAGCCGGGAGTGTCATCGTCGGAGGGTTTCCACAAAACGAAGTCTTGAGAGTCTTTTTTGTAGGGCGCCACGTCGACCCGGGCGCCGGCGACGATTTCGCGTTTGTCGAGGCGCGACAGCTTGCCGTAATCGTCCATGGACGGCACGCTGAACAGGACATGGCCTTCGGCCACGTAGGCGTTTCCCTTGTCGATCAGCGCCGAAATCATTTCCTTCATCTGCTCTACGTGCCTGGTGGCGCGGGGCTCCTGGTCCGGCGGCAGGGCGCCGAGGGCGGCCACGTCATCGTGAAAGGCTTGGGTCGTTCGCGCGGTGATCGAGCCAATGTCCTCGCCGGTTTCCTTCGACGCGTTGTTAATCTTGTCGTCGATATCGGTGATGTTGCGAACGTAGGTGACTTTGGGATAGAGCCGGCGTAGCAGCCGTACCAGCACGTCGAACACGACGATGGGCCGGGCATTGCCGACGTGCGCGTAGTCGTAGACCGTCGGCCCGCAGACATAGATGCCGACGTGGTTTTCATCGAGCGGCTCGAAGTCCACTTTCTGCCGGCTCAGGGTGTCGTGAATTCTCAACTTGCCCACAGATCGTCTCCGCCGCTCAATTGGCCGGCAGCAGAGCGAAGGTCATGTTGACCCGCGCCGATACCAATATTTCGCCGGGCATGACCGGCACGCCCCTTTCCTGCATCGCCATCAGGGCGCGGGGCCGAACCGGACTGCCGCCGCCTTCCGAAATGCTGATGACGTCGCCGAGGCGAACCCCGGCGGCGGCGGCGTAGGTTTCGGCGGCATGGCGCGCGTCGGTGACGGCCAGTTGACGCGCCTTGTCCTTGGCTTCCGCATCATCATCAAGCGCGAACCGGATACCGCCGAGGCGGTTGGCGCCGGTCTGCACCAGGGCGTCGAGCAGCGGACCCAGGGTTTCGATTTTGCGAACCACCAGTTGCTGACCAACCGTGGCGCGGTAGCCGGTAATCCTGGGCGCGGTCGATTGGTTCTGAGTGCTTTCATAGACGGGCGACACGGAGATTTGGCTGGTTTGGATGTCCCGGGCCGCGATGCCCTGCGCGAGCGCCGCCGTAATCACCGCATTCGCCCGGTTTGCTGCCTCGGACATGGCTTTCGCGGCGGTTGCGGCGGCGGCTTCGCCGGAGACACTGAGATTGGCGATGTCGGGGACGGCCTCGACAGACCCGAATCCGGACACCGATATCCACGGCGCCTCGTCGTCATCGCCGGCCTGGACGGGCGGCGCGGCGGCCAATATCAACAGGGCGAATAATGCTGACTTTATCTGCCGTTTCATATCTTTCCCGTAAACCCGTTGGTGATGGGGTAGCGGCGGTCGCGTCCGAAGGCGCGGCGGGTCACCTTGACCCCAGGCGGCATCTGACGACGTTTATACTCGGCCCGGTCCAACATGCGCCAGACCCGGCGCACCATGTCCGCATCGAACCCGCGCTCTGAAGTGGCATCGACGGAAAGCTCCTCTTCAATCAGGCAGCGGAGGATTCCGTCCAACTCCTCATAGGGCGGCAAGGTGTCCTGGTCGACCTGGTCCGGCTTTAGCTCGGCGCTTGGCGGCTTGGTGATGATGCGCTCGGGGATGACGCGACCTGCGGGTCCGAGGGCGTCTTCGGGGTGCTCCTGGTTGCGCCAGCGTGCGAGACGGAAGACGGTGGTTTTGTAGACATCGCTGAGGACAGAATAGCCGCCGCACATATCGCCATAGAGGGTTGCGTATCCAACCGAAACCTCGGACTTGTTGCCGGTGGTCAGGAGCATGTAGCCGAGCTTGTTGGACAGCGCCATCAGCAGATCGCCGCGGATGCGCGGCTGGATATTTTCTTCGGTCACGTCGGCGGGCAGGTCGGCGAAGAACGGTGACAGCATGCCGTCAAAAGCTTCCATCGCCGGGCCAATGGAAATTTCGTCCAATCGCGCGCCGAGCAACTTGGCGCATTCGGCGGCATCTTCCAGGCTTTCCGGCGACGTATAGGGCGACGGCATCATCACGCAATGAACCCGCCCGGCGCCCAGGGCATCAATGGCGACCGCCGCCGTCAACGCACTGTCGATGCCGCCGGACAGTCCGATCAAGACGCCGGGAAAGCCGTTTTTGGTGACGTAATCGCGAAGGCCCAATGTCATCGCCCGGTAGATGGCCTCGGCCTCCGCCGGAACGGGTGCGATTTCCGTCTCCGTGCATGACCAGCCGCCGTCATCCCGGTTCCACTCGGTCAGCAATATCTGCTCCCGCCAGGCGCCGGCCTTGGCAGCGAAGCTTCGATCGCGATTGAGGACAAACGAAGCGCCGTCAAAAATCAGTTCGTCCTGGCCGCCGATCTGATTGACGTAGATAAGCGGCAGGTCTGATTCCGTTACCCGCGCCACGGCATAATTCAGGCGTTCGTCGGTCTTATCCATTTCGTAGGGCGAGCCGTTAATGACGATCAGCATCTCGGCGCCGGACTCGTCAAGGCATTCGGCCACGTCCGGGGTCCACATATCCTCGCAAATCATGACGCCGAGACGGGCGCCGCGAAACGGCATCGGCCCCGGGAGTGGGCCCACCGAGAACACGCGCTTCTCATCGAATACGCCGTAATTGGGCAGGTCGTACTTTAGGCGAACCGCCGCGATTTCACCGCCGTCGAGCAGCAGCGCCGCGTTGTAAAGCTTACCGTCAACCCGCCACGGTGCGCCGACCAAAAGGCCCGGTCCGCCGTCGGCGGTTTCCGCCGCCAAGGTCTCCGCCGCATCGGCTACATGGTCCTGAAAAGCTTGCTTGAGAACCAAATCTTCGGGTGGGTAGCCGCTGAGGGTAAGCTCGGCGCAAACGACCAAATCGGCATTCTGCTCCGCGGCTTCGGCACGGGCGGTGCGAATCCGGTTCAGATTGCCCTCGATATCACCAACCGTGGGGTTGATCTGGGCAATGGCGATGGCCAAATGATCAGTCATGAAAACGGTACTAGACTTAGCTTCCGGGGGTGTCAACGCCGCCCTCTGTTGATGCCTGTGGAATTCCCACGGCGAAACCCATATTGTTGTGCCGCTATGGCGAGACGAACCAAACCCAAGGAAGTGATTCATTCTGGCGATACGGTCAAGGACCGGCCGCGCGCCAAAACCGCCGCAGTGGATTCAGGTAATAAGGCCGGCGCCAAGGCAATGATCTTCGAGCGCGGTGACGGCGGCTACGGCAAGGCCCGGGACGGCGGCGCAATCTCGGAACAGGTGTCCGCTCCGAAACGTAAGAAAGCCGCACCGGTGGCCAAGGCCGAGCCGGATATGTTGCCCATCGAAGTTCCTGGCCGCGGCGCGGCCCCGGACATAGTACCCGCCTCGGAAACCCGCGCCGCCGATGGCACGACGGATGTGTTGGCGACGCAATCGCCGGCTCCGCAATCATCCCCGCCGACAATGGTGCCAAGCCAAGCGCCGGCGCCAAAGGGCGAGCCGAGCATGATCTCGGTGCAGCCGGCCAAAGCGCCCGCCGCCAAGGCCAAAGCGCCAGAACCTAAAAAGAAACCGGCCGGTCGTTCGCCCAAGGACCGGAGCGGCGCCATGGCCGCGTCCGTGGTCAATTCGTTTGTCGGCCGACTCAAGACAGAGGCTCAAAGCAAGGGCGGTTATCTGTCGGTGGCTGACCTGGATTCCCTGCAGGGTGAATTCACGGCCCAGGCAAAAGCGATCACCGGCGTGTTCGAGCAATCCTTCGATGCCTATGCCGAGGCCCGGGACCGGGCCGAGTGGGACAAGATGCGCGATCTGCCGTTTGACCGGATCATGGTCAAACAGTTCTCACATTTGTTCCACGAGACCGACGCCAATAGGTTCGACAGGGTGACCCGGCGCATGCTGCCCGGCTTGTTCGCCGCTTTGAACATGATGCTGGGCGAGGAGATCATCGAAGAATATCAGGACAATTGCCATGTCATGGTGGCAAGGCTGCGCGAAGATAAGGGCAGTGAGTTCGATTGGGACGACGTTTACGCTTCGCAGGAATCCGCCGCCATTATTTTGGATGCCCAGGTCGCTATCGCCACTCATTTCGACGACTTTGCAAAACGGCGTGACTGGTTCATTGAATTGGTCAACGGAATTTTGGCGCCTGCCGACCCGGCGAATAAGGATGATGAGGGATGGGAATTGACGCCGGCCGGCTTCAACCGGTTTCTTGGCGCCTTTTTGGGAAGCCTTCGCGCGACCATCGGGACGGACGCGGGCAAGTTACAGATCACCAAGCGTCATGGCGCCGACACCACGGATGTGGTGTTCTGCACCCTGGAAAATATTTCAAACTGATTTTACGTCTAGCGGCGCTTGAGCAGGAATTCCCGGCCGAGCTTGACCGATGGTTTGCCGTCGTAGGCGATGATATCGGCGGTGGCATAGGTTTCGGTCCAGTTTTCCGGCAGGTATGAACCAGTGCCGATGACATCAATGGGCGCCTTGACGTCTGCCATGACCTTGCATTTGGCGACGCCGAATCCGGACGAAGCGACGATCTTTACCTTGTCGAAGCCGGCCGCGTCCAGGGTCTCGCGCATAAGGAATATGGCGGCCGCGGAAACGCCGGTTCCGGTCAGATAACGCAATTCGGTCTCGTTGCGGTAGCGGCGGATGGCCAGGGGCACATGGCGCTCGAGGACCGCATAGGAGGCCTGCGGGTCGAGCCCCTCAATGAACCGTCCGCCGTGGGTATCGAGGCGGACGCTGAGCCTTCCGGCCGACGCCATCTGCGGGAACCGGCGGCAAACGGTCAGGGTGTCGGTGATTTCGCGGCCGTAGTAATCCGGCAGGGTCGTCAGGGGTTCGTCGGGGAAAGTTTCGACGAACATTTCAGCCGCCTTCAGGGTTGAGCCGGCATAGCCGATCAGCGCATGGGGCGTTGTGCCGAGGCCGTCATCATTGCCGAAATATCCAGCAGTGGCGCGGGTCGCGTTACCGATAAAACCCTTGGCGCCGACCTGGGTTTGCGCCGCTTCCGAACCGACGGCGGCGGCATAGGCCATCATTTCCGCCATCTGGTCTCCCGTGCAGTGGCGCGCATCCATGGCCAGAAAGGCCGTTTCCGGTAGCTCCACGCACATGGTAAATGCGTTGTTGGCGGCGACGCAGGCAGCGCCGAGTTTTTGCAGAAACAGGGTCTCAAGATCGACCAGATGGAAAAAGGAACCGGTGATGTAGAGCAGCGGTTCACCGGCGCCGACCCACTGGCCCTCTTCGTAATTGGGTTCGATCTTGAACTCGACGCCGCGCTGTTTCGCTACTTCGCGCAGCCAATCTATCATGAGCTTCGGTGCGAACAGGACCGGGCGGCGCATGAACACCGCATAAGTAACTTCCATGTCGCCGAACTGTTCGACGGTAGCCTTGGTCTTGAGGAAATAGTGATCGGTCCAGCGCGCGACCTCGCTGTTCTCGGCGCCAGCAGGCTTCACCTTGTCGGTCATGGCGGATGCCTCCAGGTCTCTCTCGGCGGTCGCGGCTATGAACCCGCCGCCGCCAAACTAAGCGGCTCATGCCTGCGGCCTTGTTTCAATGTTTCAGCCAACAGAAAAGCCAATTCCAGCGCTTGCTGGGCATTGAGGCGCGGGTCGCAGTGCGTGTGGTAGCGGTCACTTAGGTGATCGTCGGTAATGGCCTGGGCGCCGCCGGTGCATTCGGTGACATCCTGACCGGTCATTTCAAAATGAACGCCGCCGGCATGAGTTCCCTCGGCCTGATGAACATCGAAAAAGCCCCGAACCTCGGCAAGAATTCTGTCCACCGGACGCGTCTTGTATCCGCTTGAACTCTTGATGGTGTTGCCATGCATGGGATCGGACACCCACGCCACTTTCTTACCTTCGCGCTCGACCGCGCGGACCAAGGGCGGGAGCCCTTCCGCCACCTTGTCGGCGCCCATGCGGGCGATAATCGTCAACCGGCCGGGTTCATTGGCTGGATTGAGGATATCGATCAGCTTAAGCATGTCATCGGGGTCCAGCGACGGCCCGGCCTTGAAGGCGATGGGATTGGCGATGCCGCGCATGTATTCCACATGGGCGCTGTCCGGTTGACGGGTGCGGTCGCCGATCCACAGCAGGTGGGCCGAAGTGTCATACCAATCCCCGGAGATGGAATCGATCCGGGTCATGGGCTCTTCGTATTCCAGGAGCAGGGCTTCGTGCGAGGTGTAGAAGTCGGTTTCACGAAGCTGCGGCGTGTTTCCCGATGTCAGGCCACAAGCGGCCATGAAGGCGAGCGTCTCGTCGAGCCGGTCAGCCATATCACGGTAGCGTTCGCCCAAAGCGCTGTCGGCCACAAAACCCAGGTTCCATTGATGCACCTTGTGCAGGTCGGCGTAACCGCCTTGCGCGAAGGCGCGTAGCAAATTCAAGGTCGCGGCGGACTGATTATAGGCTTGGTGCAACCGCTCCGGATTCGGGATGCGGGCGTCTTCCGTGAACTCCATGCCGTTGACCATGTCGCCGCGGTAGGAATCCAGGGTGACGCCGTCAATGGTTTCAGTCGGCGCTGAGCGCGGCTTGGCGAACTGACCGGCAAGGCGGCCGATCTTGACCACCGGGCAGGCGGCGCCGAATGTCAGCACCACGGCCATTTGTAAAAGCACGCGGAAGGTATCGCGAATATTGTCCGGATGGAACTCGGCGAAACTCTCGGCGCAGTCACCGCCCTGCAATACGAAGGCATTGCCTTCGCAAACGTCCGCCAGCGAACGCTTCAGGCTACGCGCTTCGCCGGCGAACACCAGCGGCGGCGAGGTGCGAAGCCGTTCGGCAACGTTGGCGAGCTTGGCCGCGTCCCGGTATTCCGGCACTTGTTCAATCGATTTTCCGCGCCAACTATCCGGCGCCCATTTCTTGCTCATTGATCTGTCCGTTGGTTGCCCAGGTAATTACGAGACCCCGATATACGCCGGTTGCTCTGAGTTTTCCAGCGAAACCGGGTTTGGGTTGTATCAGTCCGCGGCTTCAAGCCGTTTCTAGTGATTGTTATTTCGCGATACACACCATTTTCGCCATATGTCGCGCATTAGCTTGGCGAAACCCACGGCAAACTTCTCGCCGTTGCATAAGGGTGAAGAGGACATCCTGTCCCGCAATCCGGCCCGCAAGTCCGCAAGCCTGTCGATATCGTTGGCAAGCTCCACCGCCAAGGTCACGTAATCATCGGTGTCACGGGCCACCAGTTCGGGCAGGCCGACTGTTGACAGGTGACTCAGGGAGTGGCGGCTGGCAAACGTGTCTCCCGGTACCGTGATCACCGGAACCCCCATCCATAAAGACTCATAGGTTGTTAGCCCACCTGAGTAAGGAAACGGGTCAAGCGTGATGTCCACGTCGTTGTAGCGCGCCAACAGTTCCGCATGCGGCGAGAGTCCCTCAAGGATCAATCTTGATTGATCCACCCCCTCGGCTTCGAACATGGCCACCAAACGATCGATGTTGGAGGTCGAATCGATGCCCTTGTATTTGATCAACAGGCGCGCGCTCGCAACTTGGTGGAGAATTTTTGCCCAGACGGACACCAAGCCTTCATTGATTTTCGCCGGGTTGCTGAATGAGCAAAAAGTAATGTGGTCATTTTTCTTGAAGGGCAGAGGGCCGACCTCGGGAGCATAGTCCGGCGGGTCGTAACAGAGCCATCCATCGGGCATTCGGATGATTTCCTCAGAATAATACGGCTCATCCTCTTCGCCAGTCGAGTACATGTCAGATATCAAATAGTCTATTGCGGACAGTCCCGTTGTCCCCACGTACCCCGCCCAGGCAACCTGCAAGGGGGCCGGTTTGCGGGCAAAGACTAGCAGACGGCTTCCCGCCGAATGACCCGTGAGGTCGATCAAAATGTCTATTTGATCACCCGCAATCAATTGGCTGAGGTCCTCATCGGAGGCCTCTTCAGTATCGTGCCAGACATCGGCGGCAGCCTTTATCCGCTCAGTCAGGCCATCGCCGATACGGTCCGAGTAGCAAAATGTTTCGATCTCATCCCGCGGTAAATTCTCCAGCACGGAAACGACAAAATACCCGACCGGGTGATGTCCCAAATCGGGTGACACGAACCCGACCCGCAATCGGCGATCTGCGTCAGGTGAATTTTCATGCGCCGGCCAGTCCGAGCGAAACGCCCGCCCATGCTGCTCTTCCCAAGCGCAATGCAACTTAAAAAGCGATTCAGCGTTATGCCCGGGCCAATATTGTTCCGACAAAAGCAAGTTGCAGTGTGCCTCGAAGTAATCGGGTTTGATGACGATGGCTTTGCGAAGGCTTGCCAGGGCGTCCTCAAGCTGTCCCAGGTTTTTTAACGCACAGCCAAGGTTGTGATGCGCCCCGGCCAAATCAGGATTGACAGCAATGGCCTTGTGGTAATTTGCCGCGGCATCCTCAAACCGCGCCAAGTCCTGGAGCGCAATTCCAAGATTGAAATGCACATCGGCCAAATCGAGATTGACGGAGAAGGAGTTGGAATGACCGCCGGAAAAATCGGCCGCCAGTTTCAAAGTTTTCTCAAAACATGCGATAGCCGACGGCAGATCGCCTATCAGCCTTAGAGTTGAGGCTAAATTATTGTGAGCGATTGCCGACACGGGGTTGATTTCAATCGCCCGGCGAAAGCTAGCCGCCGCTGAGTCGAGATCGCCAAATTCCTTGTAGGCGTTGCCGAGGTTGATATGTATCGGTTCTCCGTTGGGATCTATTCGCAGGCATTGATGGAATGCGGCAATGGCCTCTTCCAATCTGCCGACTTCCGTCAACGCCGATCCTAAATTGAAATGCACACCTGCCTTTTCCGGCCGCAGTTTTGCCGCTTCCTCGAACATGGGAATGGCAGCCGTCAGGTTTTCTTGAGTGGCGTAGAGAACCGCCAGACCCTCGGTAGCTTCAAAATGGTTTGGGTTGCGCGTGAGGATGGTCTTGAGCACCGCTTCGGCTTCATCAAGTTTACCCGATCCAAAGCATTGTTTCGCGCGAATGAAATCGGCATCTGATTGACTGTCGGTCATTGTGGCGCGTTCTACCGTCATGCTCTCTCAATTGCGGCCGGGCCGGGCCGGGTCAATCCGCAACCTCGGGCCGCTTTTGGCGCAGGGTAACGAATTCTTCGGCCGCCGTCGGGTGGATGCCGACGGTGGCGTCGAATTGGGCCTTAGTGGCGCCGCACTTGAGTGCAATGCCGATGCCCTGGATGATTTCCGCCGCGTCAACGCCGACCATGTGGCAACCGAGCACCCTGTCCGTTTTCCGGTCAACGATGAGCTTCATCATCGAGCTCTCGTCGCGGCCCGACAAAGTGTATTTCATGGGCCGGAAGCTGGACTCGTAGACATCAACCTGCCCCTGTTCCCGGGCCTGCTCCTCAGTCAGGCCAACCGTGCCGATGGGCGGCTGACTGAATACGGCGGAGGGAACATTCGCGTAGTCCATGGCCGTGGGCTCGCCGCCGTAGACGGTTTTGACAAACGCCATGGCCTCCTCGATGGCCACCGGGGTCAGGTTCATACGGTCGGTGACGTCGCCAATGGCGTAGATATTATCAACCGAGGTGCGAGAGTACTTATCGACGGCGATAGCTCCCTTCTTGTTAGTCTCAATACCCACATGCTCAAGACCGATGCCTTGCGAGTTGGGCGCCCGTCCGGTGGCATACATGACTAGGTCCGTATCCATGCTCTCGCCGTTATCGAAGTGGATCGTATACCCTCCGTCGCGCGGATCGATGCCTTTGACCTGGGTGCCGTCGTGGATTCGAATGCCCTTTTTTTCCATCTCCCGGCGCAGGGTTTGGCGGACATCTTCGTCAAAACCGCGAAGGACATTGTCGGCCCGAATCACTTCGTGAACTTCCGCTCCCAAGCCATTGAAAATGCCGGCGAATTCGACGGCGATGTATCCGCCGCCGACAATGACGATGTGTTTCGGAAGCTTCGCCAAATCAAGCGCTTCGTTGGATGTAACGGCATGTTCGATGCCGGGAACGTCGGGTAATGAAGGCCAGCCGCCGGTGGCAACCAAGATCGTTTCTGCCGTGTAGTTCTTGCCGCCGACTTCCACCGTATGGGCATCGGCGAGGCGGCCGGTGCCGTCGATTTCGGTGACTCCGGCATTACTCAGCAGGCCGTGATAGATGCCCTCCAGCCGGTCCAATTCGGCATTCTTGTTGGCGATCAGCTTGGACCAGTCAAAACCGGGCTCTCCGGGCGTCCAGCCGTAACCCGCCGAGTCCTCGAAGTCGTGGGCGAAATGGGCGCCGTAGACCAGGAGCTTTTTCGGCACGCAACCGCGCATGACGCAAGTGCCGCCGGTGCGCAGGTTTTCGACGATGGCGACCCGCTTGCCATGGTCGGCGGCCGCCACCCGCGACGCGCGCACGCCGCCGGAGCCGGCGCCGATGGTAATCAGGTCATGATCGTATTTAGCCACCGGTGGTCTATATCCCGCCCATGCACATGTATTTCACTTCGGTGAATTCATCGAGGCCGTATTTGGAGCCTTCGCGGCCGGTGCCCGATTCTTTGACCCCGCCGAACGGCGCCACTTCCGTTGAAATGATGCCTTCGTTGATACCGACGATGCCGTATTCCAAGGCTTCCGCCGTTTTCCATACGCGGCCGATGTCGCGGCTGTAAAAATAGCAGGCCAAGCCGAATTCGGTATCGTTGGCCATATCGATGACTTCTTCGTCGGTCTTGAAGCGGAATAGGGGTGCTAGGGGGCCGAAAGTCTCTTCCTTGGCGACCTTCATATCCTGGGTGACGTCGGCGAGGATGGTCGGCTCGAAGAAGCTGCCGCCAAGTTCGTGGCGCTTGCCGCCGGCGACGACGCGCGCGCCTTTGCCGACGGCGTCCTGAATGTGCTCTTCCACCTTGTCCACGGCAGCCATGTTGATCAGCGGGCCTTGCTGGGTTTCCCCTTTGAGGCCGTCACCAACGGTTAGGCCGGACACCGCCTGAGCGAGCCGTCCGGCGAAGTCGTCGTAGACGGCGTCATGGACATAGATACGGTTGGCACAGACGCAGGTCTGGCCGGTATTGCGGTACTTCGAGGCCATGGCTCCGATCACCGCGGCGTCCAGGTCAGCATCATCGAAGACAATAAACGGCGCATTGCCGCCCAATTCCATAGAGGTTTTCTTGACGGTCGCCGCACATTGCGCCATCAACTCCTTGCCGATTTCCGTGGAGCCGGTGAACGACAGCTTGCGAACGATGGGGTTGGAGGTCAACTCGCCGCCGATGGCGCCGGCGGAACCGGTGATCACATTGACAATACCCTTGGGGATGCCGGCCCGCTCAGCCAACTCCGCCAGGGCAAGGGCCGAGAACGGCGTCGCGCTGGCCGGTTTGATCACCACCGGACAGCCGGCGGCCAATGCCGGCCCGCATTTGCGGGTGATCATGGCCGACGGGAAATTCCACGGCGTGATGGCGGCGACAACCCCGATCGGCTCTTTGATGACGACGATGCGTTTGTCGGCGCCATGTTGCGGGATGGTATCGCCATACATGCGTTTGGCTTCTTCGGCGAACCATTCGATAAAAGATGCCGCATAGACGACCTCTCCCTTGGCTTCGGCCATGGGTTTTCCCTGTTCGGCGGTCATGATGGTCGCCAGGTCGTCGGCGTTCTCCAACATCAGATTGAACCAACCACGCAGGATATTGGCACGCTCCTTGGCTGTCTTGGCCCGCCACGGTCCCCAAGCAGCGTTGGCGGCCTCGATGGCGCGGCGGGTCTCTGCGGCGCCCATCTTGGGCACTGTGCCGATGACCTCATTGGTGGCCGGGTTGTTGACCTCGACAACGTCGCCGGAATCGGCATTGGCCCACGCACCGTCGATATAGCATTGCTGGCGAAACAGGTTGCTGTCACTGATTTTCATATTGGCCTCTTCGGGGTTTGCCGGTCCACGCTGGGCCGCGTTTCTCGGCCAAAATTGATTGTCGAGTATATATCGTGACCGGTGCTGGAGTTAAATACATGAATCGAATCCTGTTCAGTCTTGAGTATTAGGCAGCGAGTTGGCCGAGGGGCGCCCGGGGAAACCAGTGGAGGTACGGATTCCGTGCTAAATGCGTTTCCGGAGTGTTGCGAAAGTATCACAGTGTTATACAAAAACCTCACCTAAGTGCGGATTATACTTCCCGCGGACCCGGAAAACCGTAGAATGCCGGTGATCAGAGGGCGGGGATGAATGAGCTAGCTCACAATCGAACCGAATTCCCAACCTCATAACAAAGGGGTGATCCCAGACGAAGGGGTTAATTCCAGTAAAATTTTGGTGAAGGAGAGACCAAAGTGAATATCAAAACAACACTGAAAACTTCCGTTGCTGCCGCGGCCTTGGTTGCCGTTGCTGCTCCGGTTGCGACCTCGCCGGCCACCGCCGGTGCGATCAATGCTGGCCAGGACAAAATGTCTGTGTCCATTTCCGGTCAGGTCAACAAGGAAATCCTGTATCAGGATGACGGTACTGACGGTTATACGTCGGTTGCTGACAACGATGCCAGTGGCACCCGGTTCCGGATTGTCGCCAAGGGCAACGTTACCGAGTCTGTGTCGGTCGAAGCGCGTATGGAAGCTGAGTTGCAGTCTTCCGCCAACAACAATGCGACGCTTGCCAACAAAGGCCGCGGTACTGGTCAGAACAACTTCAACAACCGCGTAACGCACGTCAAGTTCACGCATAAGGCTGCCGGCTCCCTGACCTTGGGTCAGAGCTGGGAAGCTGCTGATGGCGTCCAGTTCCAAGACCAAGATGGTGCTTGGATGACTGCTGAGGCCGTTTCCGATCACGCCAATAACGCTCTGTTCCGCACCTCGAATGGCGCTGCCACGGCGCAGGCCGTTCTTTGGTCGTCCATTGACGGCGGCCGTGATGACGTCATCCGTTATGACTCGCCGACCTTTGGTGGTCTGCGTGCCGCTGCTTCCTTGAGCAACGGTGACGAATGGCAGATTGCCGCCTTCTATGGCGGATCGTTCGGCGGTATCTCCGTTGGTGCCGGTGTTGGTTACATCAGCGGTAGTGAAGATGTCCAGAACGACAGCGTTGCGGGCTCCATCGGTATCGCACACGATAGCGGTATCAGCGTCCTTCTCGTTGCCGGTGAAACTGACTTCACTAGTGGCAATGCCGCTAGCGCAACTGCTACCCGTCCGGATGGCAGCAACATCTATGGCAAGATCGGCTATGACGCGTCGCTCAACGACTTGGGCACCACGTCTTTCGCTATCGGTTATGGCGAGACCGACGACTTGGCCGCTAATGGTGTCACCGTCGAAATGCTGAACTTTGGTGTTGCCCAAAGCGTCAGCGCCATCGGCGCCACCATGTATGCCGGTGCCACCCGCTTGTCGGGTGAGGCCGGTAACGGCACGACTAACTTCGACGATTTCTGGGCCGCTTATGTCGGCGCACGGGTCAAATTCTAAAGACCACGTCGAATCCATTCGCAGAAGGCCTTTGGCCTTCTCGGAAGTAGTTAACCGGGGCTCTTCGGAGCCCCGGTTTTCTTTTGCCTGACCTGTAGGGACTAGGCCGGGATCAAATCAAATGCGATGCTGACGCGGGTTTCATCAGATTCGAACGGAACCGTCCGGTGCCAGAAATAGGATGGAAACAGAACCATCAGCCCCTCTTCCGGCTGAACGAGGCGAACTTCTGGATTGGCCTGGCTCAGCGGATTTGAAAGCGGCCGCCCGAACTCGATCCACCCGGCGTGTCCGGTATCGTCCGAAGAAATCACATCCGGGAGCTTGGCGTAATAGACGCCGCTCAACCAACCGGCATTGTGAATGTGCGCCCGCTGGTGACCTTGCCGTTCCAGGACCGTACCCCAGATATCGATGGAGAAGCTGCTCGGCGGCCGCGCCAGGAAAGGGTGCGCCGGGTCGGTGGCGTGGCGTTCGCGGTAGCACTCGGCCGCCACGCCAATAGCCTGCAATAGATACTGAGCGGGACCGAGCTCGCCGCCGCCGATGAGGTTTTCTGTCTGGTACCCGTTCTTTGTCGCCTTGCCGGCACGGGCAAAGACCAGTGTCGGGTGACTGATACAGTAATCCGCCAATGCCCCATTGAAGTCCGAGTCAGTTTCGAATTCCTCAGGTAAATCGACAAACTGTGTCTGTATCAAACGGTCAAAATCAACTAATGACGCCAGTTCTCCGTTGCGGCCCAACTCTATCAGCGCACGGGATTTGAGGGCGAGGGCCGTAGTGTTATTGGACTCAATGGAAAGGGCCATTTCGAAACTGGCCAAGGCGGGCTCGAACCTGCCCTGCTCCAGAAGCGCGCTACCTTTGTTGTTGTGCAGCAAGGGATCGCCAGAATCTATTGCGATAGCTGTCTCAAGTTCACGCAGGGCATCGTCAATTCGCCTCGACTCAATGAGGGCATTTGCCCTATTGCCACGGGCTGCGACATAATCAGGATTGAGTGCGATTGCTTGGTCGAAACTCCCAATGGCATCGTCGAAATCACCCAACTCCATATAAGCCAGGCCCTTATTATAGTGGGGTTCGGGGGCGCCCGGATTGAGCGCCAGCGCGGCATCAAAACTGCTAATCGCCTCATCCACGCGGCCTTGCTCCTGCAAGGCGGATCCCATGTTCATATGAGCTTCGGTATAACCGGGTTGTATTGCCAGGGCTTGCTCAAAACTGACCACGGACTCGGCCAGCCGCCGCGTTGCAAACAACGCATTTCCTTTGTTGTACAAAGCCTCGGCGTAATCAGGCTTCATTGTCACCGCTCGCTCGAAATTTTCGATCGCCTGTTCCTGCTCGCCAATATCCAGTAGGGCGTTTCCCTTGTTGTTGTACGCTTCGGCGTAATTCGGTTTAACGGCGAGAGCTTCGTCGAACAGCCGGATTGCTTCGGACGGGTTCCCCAATTGCCCGGCGAGAAAGCCGAGATTGTGTAGTGCGCCGGCATGGTTAGGTTCTCGCGAGAGGATGCGGCGATACATTGTCTCCGCTTCGGACAATCTACCAGCCATGTGGTGGTTGGCGGCTACTGCGAAGTCTTGCTCAAGTCGCGCCCCGGCGTCTTTCGCGGTCATGGTTTCATCCAATGTATTCCGTCGTTTAGCTCTGCGCTGATGTTTGCCAATTCCATTCCAAGCGCCGTAAAATCAATTTCCAGGATACACAGGCGGCGCGTTCAATGAAAACCCGCCGATAAGGTCAAGGGATCAGGTGTCGCGAATATGAACGCCGAGCAACAGTTTCAACGCGCTGTCGAGCACTACCGTTCAGGAAATCTCAAGAAAGCCGATTCGATACTCAGCAAATTGCTGCGTAAGCATCCGGGACAACGCGATATCCTACATTTGCTTTCCGTGATCGCACTACAGAATGAAAAACCGAAGGCGGCGGTGCGATACTTGAACAACATAATCACCACCAATCCCGAGGCGGCGGACATGCACGATCTGCTGGGGATAGCTCTTCGGCGAACGGACTGTCTCGAGGAAGCCGTTAAGTCATTTGAGACAGCGATTTCCATCAATCCTGGAAGTGCCGTATTCCATTACAATCTGGCCAACGCTCTTCGGCAGGGCAAGCAGACTGACCGCGCCGTTCATCACTATGAACAGGCGATCCAGCTTGACTCGTCGCTGATCAATGCCCGCTACAATTTGGGCCAGTGCCTTGCCGATATGGCGCGGCCACAAGAGGCTGCGGACGCATTTCAGCAAGTGGTGCAGGAAAATCCGGATGATGTAGATGCTCATATCTGCCTGGCAAAAGCCGTTGCTGATTTGGGCGATCACGACAGCGCGTTGTCCATCTTGCGAGACGCAACCGGAATTACGTCGGGCGGCGCCTCGGTCCAAGTCAAGATTGGCGATGCGGCCTACGAGCTAGGCCGGCTTACAGAGGCAGTCCAGTGTTTTGACCGGGCGCTCGCCCTGAATCCGAACTTGCCGACAGCTTTGAATGGCAAAGGTTTGGCCTTGCGCGATCTTGGCGACACGGTGGCCGCCGCCGCATGTTTTCGCGAGGCCTTGGCTGCGATACCGGATAATCTGACACTCCTGTACCGGCTTGCTGAATTGTTGGAGCGGACGAACAAGAGAGACGAAGCGCGCGAAGTTGTGGAGCAGGGACTGGCCGTCTCGCCGGAAGATCCCCAAATTAACTTAATCCAGGCCCGGCTTGAGCGCCGCGACGGTGACCTGGAAGGAGCCATCAATAGGTTGACGCGGGTTCTGGACCTCTTGGATGAGCAATCAGCCCATCGAGACGCGTTCCATTTTGAGCTTGGCCGCCTCTATGACCGGTTGGAAGATGCAGACCGTGCCTATCACCATTTTTGCGAGGCCAATAGGTTGTTTTCCCTGACCTGGCCGACGCAAGCGGAAGACAAGGTTAAGGCCTTGGAATCCGTACGCAGGCACCAAGATACATTCACGTCGGATTGGTGCGATTCATGGTCGAGTACTCCCGAGCAACCCGATACTGAAGCGCCGATTTTCCTCATGGGGTTTCCGCGAACCGGCAGTACGCTGCTCGACCAGGTCCTTGGCGGCCACTCGTCGATTCAGGTGTTGGAAGAGGAAGCGGCGGTCTTCCGCGTCCGCAAGTATTTAGAGAAAGAGGGCAGCGACTATCCCGATTGTCTGGCGCAGTTATCGGAGCAAGAGATTTCAGAGCTGCGGGCCGGATATTTAAAAGGGGTCGATGCGGTTATCGAACGTAAACCCGGCACAGTTCTCATCGACAAATTACCGCTTCACACTATTGATGCCGGACTGATTCATCGCCTGTTTCCCAAGTCGCGGATCGTCTTCGCGCTTCGCCATCCGTGTGACATCTGTCTTAGCTGTGTCATGCAATCCTTTAAGGCCAATACGGGCATGTCCAACTTCTCGACGCTCGAAGATGCCGCCACCTACTACGAACAAGTCATGACCCTGTGGTCTTCCTATCGCGATGTTCTGTCCTTTGATGTTCACGAAGTCCGCTATGAGGATCTTGTCAACGACATGGAATCCGAAGCCCGGCGGTTGTTGGAGTTTCTCGACTTGCCATGGGAAGACACTGTTTTGGATTATACCCAACGCGCCGAAAGCCAGGAGTATATCAATACCACCAGCTACGATCAGGTAACCGAGAAACTGTATACTAGCGCCCGTTACCGCTGGCACCGGTATCGCCAACATCTGGCGCCTGTCTTACCCAAACTGCAGCCGTTTATTGAGAAATTCGGGTACGAAGATTGAGCCCTCTAGTCAGGTGTTGCCGCCGTTGTCTTGCACAAGCTCGCCCAAAGCACCCTCAAGCGGCGCCAAGTGTCTCCGATAGTCAGCCCACCGTTTGACCGAGCTCTTGTAAATCGGCCGCCGCACTTGTTCAGCGCTGGCGGTTGCCACCCGTCGGTCAGTCTTGTGAAACTGGAGGCAGGCATCCTCCCACTCAAGGCCGCAAAATTCGAGAAGACGGCGTGATTCGCCTTCCTGGTCGGCGACGACATCTTCGTATGTCATCTCAAGAATCCGCCCCGGCAATACTTGGTTCCAATGCGCCATGACGCGGCTATAAAGACGGTAATAGGCGCCGAGTTCCGCTTGGTCATAGGTAAATTCCTGACCCCTACGGAATAGCAGCTTGAAACACGACAGGCAGGTATCCATCGGGTCGCGACGGCAGTGAATGATGCGGGCATTGGGCAGGGCCAGGGCGATCAGTCCAAGAAAATAGTAATTCCCCAACCCCTTGTCGACGATACGCGGACTTCCCGGTGCGAGAACGTCGAGTCCCGACGCGTAACCGCGGGCCAATTTCTTCAGGGCTTTTGCAGACAAATCCGGTGGTTTATCGGGGTACTCGCTCGCTGTCGCCAGCCCTTCCAGGATTCCCAACTCACCGGCGCCAAAGACTTGGCTGTGAGAGGAAAGTATCTGTTCGACCAGTGTCGTTCCCGAGCGTGGCATGCCGAGAACCAGGATCGGCTGGTTATTTGTGTCGCCGGCGTCTGATGCCTCGGCAAAGGTCTTCTCGGGGAAGTTATCGGTGATCCAGGATTCCCAAGCTTCCCATAGGGCGATGTCGTAGCTCAGTGTTTTCCGTTTCAGTTCATTGCCTTTGATCATGTAGGCAGATGCCTGATCGGCGTCGTTCAAATCGTCAAAGACTTTGGTCAGTCCAAAGCCGAGATGGATTCGATCGGCATCGGATGTCGAAGGAGTATCAAACAGCTCCCGCATCCGGTGGACATCATCGGTTTGCTCGGTGAATTTTCGCAGCTGGCTAATATTGAAGTAGGCAATGGCATAGCCAGGATCCGCTTTTACGGCATCCCGGAAGCAAGCCTCCGCTTCATCCCGCTGTCCCATTTCGCGGTAGGACCGGCCCATATTGTTGTGGGCGTGAGCATCGTTCGGCTTCGCCGCAATGACGCGGGTGTACTCTTCGATGGCCTCCTCATTGCGGCCTTCATCATGGAGAAGATTGGCGTATTGGTAGCGAGCGTCAGTATGGCCGGGGTCAAGCGTTAAGGTGCGCCTGAATTCCTTTACCGCCGCTACGGCCTCACCCAATTCCATAAGGACGTTGCCCAAATTGTAGTGCGCAGCCACGTGCTCAGGTGCGGCCTTAACTGCTTTGGCCAGCGCCGACTTAGCAGCGGCCAAGTCATCACGGCGGCGTTCTACGAGGCCCAAATTGAAGGCGGCTTCGGCATAATTCGGCGCCATCGACAATGAACTGCTTAACGCAGTGGCGGCGCCATTCAAATCATTCATCTGAAACAAGGCAACGCCATAGTAGTTGGCGGCTTCCGGGTCTGTCGGTTGCTCTGCCAGGGCGCGCTCGTAGAGCGGGATAGCCTCGGCCAAACGTCCGGCCTGATGATGATCCATTGCAGCCTGCAGGGAATCGCCGTTGGCCCGAGGACGGGGGCCAGTTTCGGTCGGCTTCTTCAGTCGCCGGCGTTCCTTGCGATTCACGGAGTATCCCTTAGCGGCAGGATATCAAAGGCGATGCTGACCCGCTTTTCATCGCTGACGAAGGGAACGGTCTGGTGGCAGGCGTATGACGGAAACAGGAACATCATACCTTCCTCGGGCCGGTAGGCGGTGACGTCAAACTCCGCCTTGAGCGGTATGCGCGGATAGGGTGGGCCGAACTCGATCCAGCCGGCCCGTTCCGGATCATCCTCGGACATCAACGTTGGCAGGGTCGGGTAATAAACTCCGCTAAGCCAGCCAGGCGGGTGGAAGTGAGAAAATTGCTGGCCGCTGGAATGCATGACCGTGGCCCATACCGACGGCCGCCACCGGGCCGGAGGATGGGCCAGTGATGGGTGATCGATACCGGCGCAAACGGTATCGATATATTCCTGGACGGCAGTGCCAACCATCTGCCCGAACGCCTCGAACGGACCCAAGGGCTCGACCAGGAGATCACCCGTTCCCTGGCTGGCGGTTACGGAACGATTCGATTCGGAAAATCGCAAACTTGGATGAGACGTGATGTGTTCGACCAGCGCCTCGTTGAACTCATTGATGCTCCCGTATCCCGCTGGTGTGCTGAACTTCCGCGCCCTGACCAGTTTTTCAAAATCGAGCAGTGGCGCCGCTTGTTCGCGGTCACCATTCTCGACCAGCGCCAACGCTTTAATGGCCAAGCCAAGTGTGTCGCCGGGCGACAGAGCCAAACCCTTCTCGATGGCTTCCAAGGCGGCAGACGGGTTGCCATCGACAAGATGAGCGTAGCCGACATGAATGTGCATGCGGGGCGCCGAGGGAACCAGCTCGACGGCACGTGAAAAGGCGACAACCGCCTCCGCACCCCGCTCAAGCTTCAACAGGGCGCGGCCATGGTCGGCGATGGATTGAGCATCATCCGGGAGAAGTTCGCTGGCCTTTTCGCTGAGCGGAAGGGCCGCTTCCGGGTCGTCCATAGCCAGATGCAAGGTGGCCTTGTTGCGGTAGGCGCGAGCGTAACCGGGATCGATTTCAATGGCGCGCCCATAGGCGGCGATGGCTTCCTTGCCTTGGCCCAGAGAGCCATGGGCCGTGCCCAGATTGAAATAAATGTCGGCGTTGTCCGGCGCCAGTCCGGCGGCATTGGTATAGGCCTGGATAGCCTCATTGATGCGGCCCGATTGCTGGCACAACACACCCAGGTCAAGGTGAAGGCCGGCTGCTTTCGGCTCGACTTCGATGGCGTGAACGAGCAATCCGACGGCTCGTTCCGTTTGATTTGTCTGATGGGCGATCATGGCGAGAAGATGGAGCGCCCGGATGTGATTCGGCGCCGTCTGGAGGGCGGCGGTGCAAATTTCCTCAGCTTCACTCAAGCGGCCGTGTCCAAAGTGATCGGACGCGGTGAGCAGGAGTTGATCAACGCCGGAAGGTGAATTCGGAGGTTGGGGATTCTCAGCCATCATGTTTACAGTCCGGCGTGCGCCGACTCAGCCTTTCTCCGGCTTGGTGATTTGATCGCAACGGAGTGTGCTTTTCTTTTCGGCAAACCATTCGTCGGCATAATCGGTATCACGGTAGTCGTCAAAATAAGGGCCACCGATGGTGTAGTGCAGGTTCGAAACCTGAACGACCGGCACGGGATCGTCATAGCCGACCAGTCGGTTCCAGCGGTGCGGAATATCACCGATCAACTCATCACTGTCGAGCCAGTTGAACCTGTGCAAATCAAGTCCCGACGCCGAGTTCACATAGTCCGGCGTCAGGGCCGTGCATTTTTCATTGTTGAACAGCATTACGCTCGACCAGTTCTTTTTTTCGTATTTTGTCTGGGTCGCGCCGAGGAACTTGGTTTCTTCTTTGGGCCGGTGGTCGTGTTTCACCACCTGGACCGCGAAGTCGCCGTCGCGCAGCTTCCAAAGATTGGCCATGTCGTCGAGGACAAGCATGTCGCAATCCATGAAGATTGCCCAACCCTCGAAGCCGCAAAGATACGGGACCAGGAACCGGGAGAAAGAGAAGTCCGTCGATTGCAGTGGATTGCGTTCGCGCCACATCGATTCCCGCAACTGCGACAGCATCAGCGGCGTGATTGAAACGGGCTCCGAAGCCCGGTCGTGGATGCTCTGCGAAAGCACATGGAAGGCGACGGTCTCGCGCGGGTCGAAACCAATGAACACCCGGATCATGGCGGACGGGACTCCTCTGTGACCACGCGATGGTACCGGCCTGTCCGACAGGTGTCCAGATCAACCCGGTGCGGGGCGTGATTGAGTGGCGCTGATATCAGATGCTGTTGGACGGAGTCTTTTTTTGCGGAACAGGATCGGGGCTCGATTCGGTGCTGGGCATTTTCTCGAGCAGATCATCGAGAAACTTTTGCGCTTTCTTCTCTTGTTCCTCGAGCCATGGCTTGACCTGTTCATAGGCGACCCCGGCATCACAGGCGGCGTATCGGCCGGAGCAGCCCGGAACACAGGCCGCGCGCTTGCTCGCGTCATCGGCGTGGTCCTTATTGCAGGTTGCGATGCATTGATCGAATTGTTCGCCGCACTGGGCGCTGGTTTTTGCTTCTTGGGCGCTTGCAAGGTTGGCTGCCAACAGGACTGCCGCCAACGTCAGGCCAAAGGGAATTGAAATTTTCACTCTTATCACTCCACAGTTACGCTTTTCGCCAGATTGCGCGGCTGATCCACGTCGGTGCCTTTAATGACCGCAACGTGGTAGGCCAGCAATTGCACAGGGATCGCATACAAAATGGGCGAAACAAAGGCATCGACCGTGGGAAGTTTAATAGTTGCCGCGGAACTCTTGCCGAGCCGCGCTGTTCCCGCCTCGTCGGAGATGAAGATAACGCGGCCGCCGCGGGCCATGACCTCCTGGACATTGGACGCGGTTTTCTCAAATAGCGTGTCCGTGGGCGCGATGACAATGACCGGCACGTCGTCGTCAATCAGCGCAATGGGGCCGTGTTTCATCTCGCCGGCGGCATAGCCTTCGGCATGGATGTAGGAAATTTCCTTGAGTTTGAGCGCGCCTTCCAGGGCAATGCCGTAGCTTGTGCCCCTTCCCAGATAGAGCACGTCGCGGGCCTCCGCCACTTCCTGGGCGATGGTCGCGATATGCTCATCGTGGTTGAGGATATCGGCTGCCCGCGCCGGCACTTCCGTCAGCGCGCCGACCAGGGCTGCCTGCTCGGCGGCATCAATGGAGCCGCGGTCCCGGGCCAGGGAAATGCACAGGCAGGCCAAAACCGTCAACTGCGTGGTGAAGGCCTTGGTCGAGGCGACGCCGATCTCCGGTCCGGCCTTGGTGTGGAGCACCGCGTCCGATTCGCGGGCGATGGCGCTTTCCGGCTGGTTGATGACTGACAAGATAATTTGGTTCTGGTCGCGGGCATAACGCAGCGCCGCCAGGGTATCCACCGTCTCGCCGGACTGCGAGACGAACACCGCCACACCGCCCTCGGGCATGTCGGCCTCGCGGTAGCGGAACTCGGACGCGATATCCACTTCGACAGGAATTCGCGCGATACGCTCGAGCCAATACTTGGCAATCAGGCACGAATAAAAGCCGGTGCCGCAGGCGATCAATGTCAGTCGGCTGACCTCGCGGGCGTCAAACCCTAGATCAGGCAGGGTCACCGAGCGGCTGGCCGGATTGATGTAGGAATGCAGCGTATCGCCGATCACCTGCGGCTGCTCATAGATTTCCTTCAGCATGTAATGGCGGTAGCCGCCCTTGCCGATCGACGCGCCGGACAATTCGCTCAGGCGCACCTCGCGCGACGCCTCGCGGTCCTCGGCATCGTAGACGGTGACGCCGTCGGCGGTGATCACCGCCCAATCGCCGTCTTCCAGATACATGATTTTCTTGGTCAGCGGCGCCAGGGCGATGGCATCGGAGCCCAGAAACATCTCACCGTCGCCGAATCCGATGGCCAGCGGGCTGCCTTGGCGGGCTGCGATCATCAACTCCTGCTGGCCGGCAAACACGATGCCCAGCGCAAAGGCGCCTTCGAGCCGTTTCAAAGCTTCGCCGGTGGCCTCGACAGGCGACTTTCCGCCCTTGAGCAGTTCCGAAATCAAATGCACGACCACTTCGGTGTCCGTGTCCGAGGCCAGGTTGTGGCCCTGGGCGATCAGCTCGTCGCGGATTTCCTGAAAATTCTCGATGATGCCGTTGTGGACGATGGCCACGGTTTCCGTGGCGTGGGGGTGGGCGTTTTCCTCGTTGGGAACGCCGTGGGTCGCCCAGCGGGTGTGGCCGATGCCGGTGGTGCCGCTCAAGGGACTTTCGCCAAGCCGTGCTTCTAAATTCTCCAATTTGCCTTCGGCGCGTTGGCGTTCGATGCCGCCATTGACCAAGGTGGCGATGCCGGCGGAATCATATCCCCGGTACTCCAGGCGTTTGAGCCCGTCGATCAAGAGAGGCGCCACGTCCTGTTTGCCGATGATGCCGATAATGCCGCACATGGATTACGTCTCCTTGGTTTTGCGTTGGCGGTAGGTCTCGGCGCCGCCGTCGATGCCCTTTTGCGGCGCCCGGGTCACCGCCAGGGCATCCGCATTCACGTCCTTGGTGATGACGCTGCCGGCGCCGACGATGGCGCCGTCGCCGATTGAAACCGGCGCCACCAGGGCCGTATTGGAGCCGATGAAAGCGCCGGCGCCGATTTGCGTCTTTGATTTTACGAAACCGTCGTAATTGCACGTGATCGTCCCGGCGCCAATGTTGGCCCCGGCGCCCACGGTTGAATCGCCTACGTAGGAAAGATGACTGACCTTGGCGCCGTCGCCGAACACGGCATTCTTGATCTCGACGAAGTTGCCGACACGCACCCCTTCGCCGATTTCGGCGCCGCCCCGCAGCCGCGCGAAGGGGCCGATGGTAGCACCGGCCCGGACGGTGGTTTGCTCCAAATGGCTGAACGCCTTGATCGCAACGTTGTCTTCGATGGCGACGCCGGGCCCGAAAACCACGTTGGGACCGACGGTGACATCGCGGCCGAGTTGGGTATCGAAGCTGAAGGTAACAGTGCCGGGATCCGTCAATGTGGCGCCGGCTTCCATGGCCTCGCGGCGCAAGCGATCCTGGACCAGGGTTTCGGCATCGGCCAGGTCGGCGCGGGAATCGACGCCGATCCATTCCGCCGCCGGCCCTTCGACCAGGGCGCAGGCATGGCCGTCCGCACGAGCCAGGGCGACCACGTCAGTCAGGTAAAATTCGCCTTTGGCGTTGTCGTTGCCGATGGCCTCGATCAACCCTTTGAGGCGTTTTCCGTCAATGGCCATGACGCCGGAATTGCAGAGATCAATACCAAGCTGCTCGTCGGTGGCGTCCTTGGTCTCGACGATAACCTCGACGTGGTTCGCGTCGCTGGTGATGACGCGGCCGTAGGCGGCCGGATCATCCATGCGGTAGGCGAGCACGGCAACCGCCGGGTCATCATCGCGGCGTCGCGCGGCAACCAGCCGCTCCAGAGTTTCACGCGATACTGTATCGGCGCCGAACAGGACCAGCACGTCGCCGTCGAAACCGTCGAGCGCCGGCAGAGCTGCGCGCACAGCGTCGCCAGTCCCGTTCCGTTCCGTTTGCACGACTGTGGGATGAGGTGCCACGGCCGCCGCCACTTGGTCCATATCCGGACCGGTGACGACAACAACGCGTTCCGGGTGCAATTGTCCGACGATGTCGAGCAGATCGAGGATCATCGGCCGCCCGGCCAAGGGGTGCAGGACCTTTGGCAGGTCTGATTTCATGCGCGTTCCCAGTCCGGCGGCGAGGACCACGGCGGCGAGGGGTGAGGTGGTGTCAGATTTTGTCATGACGATCAACGGGTTGTGGCGGTCAGGCTTCTCCAGACGCCGCGGACATTGCCACAGTCGCCGAATCGCGCCAAGTCAAAGATTGTTTCGTTTTCTTTCTGTGTTGGTTGGGGCGGTCGGCAGTGAGCGAGGTAGGGCGGCGCTTGACAGCACCCAAGGCGCCGCCTTATATGGCCCCTCGCCAGCAAGCGACGGGCGCGTAGCTCAGCGGGAGAGCACTGTCTTCACACGGCAGGGGTCGCTGGTTCAATCCCAGCCGCGCCCACCATTAAAATCAATGACTTAGCTCTCAAAATGACAGTGGTCCCTGGTTCAGTTGAACCAAATCGGGGCTTTGTTCTGCGAACGTCTAGACAACTGAACCAGTGCATTTGGGCCAGTGTTCTCGAAACAGGCCAAAATGTTACAGCTGAACATTGAGGTTCATTACGCCACCAGCTATGCGGAAAACGTAGTTGTCCACAACAGTAAGCTGGACCCAGGCGTTACCTTGGTCAACAAGTCCGACCGTAAAGCAGAATTGTTTGAGAGGGTCCGGGCCAATCTCGATAGCGAGGGTGATTGAGCGTTTCGACGAAGCGCATCGAACCCTGATTGAGCCACATGATCGGTCGAAATCCATAATCCCTTCAATATCTGTTTTTGACCCAAAGCGGACATCGCCCGCATGGCAATACCGCCCGATTCGGAAATTTCCACCTGTGACCAAAGCGACCCGATTTTTGAATCTCAACCTGTTCCACCCAGCCCATTTCCACCTTGAGGCCGATGTTCATATGTGTCTTTTGGAAAGACGGTCATGTGAAAATCTTGACCGCCTCAAGTTGCCGGATCAAACCTGTCTTTTGGTCTTAAGGTTCGTCATTACCATACACAACGCTCTCACGGAGCCATCCTTCGATCTTTTCAATATAATCCGGACTCAGCCCAATCTCCTTGGCTCCTTCAAGCATGCCTTCCACATATGGCCGAGAAGGTGGATAGGGGCCTTTGATTTCTCTTAGACGGTATAATTCCGCCGAATACCATTCGCCATCTTCACCAAGCACCACAAATGTTTCCCGCTTATATTTGGGTACATAAATGCCAGGCTTGTAATCGAGTATTTGGATTTCCTCCTGAGGACATTCGTAAAGTACGCCTTGAACGATTTCACCAGGTGCCTCATTGATGCTGCTCGTTCCTCCTCTGTATTCTTCCGACCATGTCGGCCATTGCACCTCATAGTTTGGCAGATAGGCCTTCATTGCGAACGTTGCGCTGGGCAAAAGTTCTCTGACAAATTCGACTCTCAAATTGGATCCATAACCAAAATAATGCATTCTTCTACTCCATGGTTTCTTTGCAGCTTTATCTGCCACGGGTCATTAATTTCCCTAATCCTGATTGGATTTGGCTCTGTTTCAAACCTGATTTCCGTTGTCTTGGAGCCAGTCGACCGAATTGTTGGCGAAATTCCACAATAAAGAAACCCTGGCGCACTACGGAACGCCACCAACACGTTGTCACAATAGTAGGCAGGTCAGAATCTCGCCGAGCCCCGTCTAGTCTAATGTCAGCTTTTGGCTATTGGCGGACATTTCAAGGCATGTAAATTTGTGCCCGTTGTTACCCTGAAAGCGGACAATTTCAACTTTCGACTTTTTCACTCTCAACTGTTTACTCTTTCGCCAAATTATTCTGCTTGCGGGGGCAATGTTTTTATCCCCGCTATGGCGGGATTTGTTGACGATTAGAGCGTATATTCAATTAACTACCCGAGACTGATATCCATTCCCTGAATAGTTTCAGATTGGTTGAAAATCACCGCGATAAAGGGACTGTCATGAAGGCTCATGTGGAAAAGGCTCTCAATCTTGACAGGAAATTCGCTCTGCTATTCGTGCCAATGCTTCTTCGGACTCGAATAACGGCCAATCAGATTACCGCAGCCACTATTTTTTTAGGACTCGCGGGAGCCATTTTATTTGCATTTGGATGGCCGTTATCCGGCATCTTCCTATTTATCCTATCCAGATGGATGGACCATTGGGATGGGGAGGTCGCGCGACGCACAGGCACAGCCTCATTCTTCGGCATGTGTTTCGACAATGCAGCAAGCGCGATTATTTACTCAGCGATGTTTGTCGCGGTGGGTCTGAGCGCCGGTGAAATGGCCTGGACGGCGGCGGCTGTTGCCGGAACGATTCTCATGCGGCCTGTCTATTTTACAACCGCCGACGATAGCCAGATCAAAAAGGCCGCGTGGACACGTTTCGGGCCGATAACGCCCGTGTTCCTCGATGAGGGGGGGCCGCCACCGTATTATCTGGTGGCCGTGTTCTTCGTGTTTGATTCAATGCCGGAGTGGGTGATGATTTGCGCCATCGGCTACGCTGCGTTCACCGCTTGGCTGGTCCTTGAGAAATACGTCGCACGATCATTCGAAAATCCGTTTCAGCTGTTTTCATCTTCATGATGAGACCGGCCAGATTTGGGTGAATCTCCCGCAGTTTTCATTTTCCAGTTTGGCTTCATGAGCGGCGTAAACAGTTCGGTCTATAAACGTGCCCGCCAGCGCAGCTGCACTCCCCGCGCCTCTAAGCAGTTGCAACACGGCCATTTCCGCTACTGTCGCGAAAACATCATTGCGCTCCAAGCCGCCATCGAACAAACCATTGACGGAGGGTCCGCTCTCAATTTCCGTCAGCCAGGGCTTTCCCTTATCATCAATGAGCAGATCAAGGCCAATGATCTTGGGGATATGGGCGAACCGGCAACCTTCGGCCGCCTGCAACTCGAAGATACCGTTGAGCGTGAACAGTCTTACAACCTCGACCGCTGCAGTCTGTATTCTACCCCATAGCGCCTCTGTATCGACGCCCTCCCGCTGCATATAATCGGCCAGTCGATCATATGGCCACTCGGCATTTTCGTGACCCAAGACCTTCTTGGTTTCTTCGAACATCTCTGCAACCGCCTCACCATAGACGTTCGTATGGGTAACGTGCATGGGCAGGTGGTCAAAATTCTGCTCACCGGGTTTATAAGGCTCCACGGAGAAAACAGTGCGCCCGCCTTGGAACAAGTAAACCCGGGGCGGGCTAACGGACGTGATGAGCAAGAATACGCGTAAACTCATTTTGCGGTGTTCAACCAGATACGGTTTGTCTACATATCGCTGCACCACCCACCCAGTTTCCCTCGGTGCCTCATCCGGTGATTTGATCAAGCGAATTCCATGCCCGTTGTGAAGATTGCGGGGTTTGACGATCCAGGGGCCCGGCGATTTCTTATGCGCCTCGACCAGGGCATCATGCTCTTCGGGCATGACAAAGGTTGGCGGCATGAAAGAAAACCCACCAAGTCCCGCGGCCCGGCGGAAGGCATCGACCTGGCCCTTCAAGAACGCCTTGTCATCGACCTGCACCCAGCCGTAAAAGTCATTCTGTTGAATAAACTCAACCAGCATCCAAAGCGACCGCTCGTCCCGCCGCAAGATCCGCAGTAGTGATTTTGCCTGCTTGTCGGCCTTCGCGAATGCGCCTTCTTCCCGCAACGCCTGCATCATCCACAAGCGGGCACCGGCGTGATGTGGATTGCGGCGGAGAACCTCGTCGAAGATTGCAATAGCTTCTGCGACTTTGCCGAGCCGGTGAAGGCATCTGGCAGCGAGAACGGCGGGAAGGTCATTCTCCCGAGGTTCCGACTTCATGGCTTTGGTAAAGAACCCTAAAGCCAATTCCAGGTTCCCCGATTTGTCGTGGCAGACGCCGAGATTGAAATTTACGGCCTGATTGTTCGGGTTCAGTTTGAGCACCTGGCCGAGAGATGCTATGGCGCCTTCGTAGTCGCGCAGCCGCATCCGGATGTAGCCGCGTAGCATTAAAGCATCGAAATCGTCCGGAAACCGCTCAGCCAGTTCCCCCGCCTGTTCTCCGGCGCCGAACAAATCCGTATCCATAAGCCGGGTGATGCGAGACAGTTCGCTTTGAATTTCAGTCATTACCAAGGATCACAACAACGGCGGCGACTTCGATCAAGCTATTCTAGCCGTATAATGGGCACAGAACCCAATTGGACGATGTGATTAGAACAGGAAGTCGTCCTGATGCAGATCGTTGACGTTAACGCCGAGGAGGGTGACCTCGTCAATCCCGTCCAAGTCAATAACCGTATCCGCGCCAACTTGGCTTACCGCTGCCTGCACGGTAGCAAAATCTCCTACAGAGGAATATCCCGACAGATCCAAAACATCATCCGTGCCGGCGCCGGCCTGGAAGTCGCTGATTTGATCCTGTCCATCACCATTGCTGAAGACGAAAATGTCGTCTCCATTGCCGCCAGTCAGCATGTCGTCGTTCCCGCCGCCCGTAATTTGGTCGTCACCCGAACCGCCGCTGATCCAGTCCATGCCGCTACTGCCACTGAGCGTTGCGCCGCCGGTGTCGCCCAGCGCGTTTTGTGTCGAGAGCAACGCCGAGATATCGACGGTCGTCCCATCGGTGAAGCGAAGGGTTTCGATCTGGTTGTACGGGTCCGTCCAGTCGGTGATTGTGATGCTGTCTGTCAGCGCTCCAAAGGATGTGTCCGGAATGCCGGGATCCTTGATGCCGACGATCAGGTCCGCACCTGACAGAGACAAGGCTATGTCAGCGACCGAAATCCCGGTGGTGAAGGAAAGCATGTCATTACCGCCGTCCGTGTCCACTGTCGTCGATTCCCAATGGCTGGTGTCGCTCCACGTCTGGCCACCTTCTCCGCCGCCGGACCAGAAGCCGCTGCTCACCCAGGTTTGAGTTGTCGTCGTGGCGTCGTCCAAGATCACGTCCGAACCGTCGCCACGGCTGAATTCGTAACGGTCGTCGCCGCCGCCGCCGTACAGCGTATCGTTGCCGCCGTAGCCATAGAGTACGTCGTCTGTGTCGCCGCCCGTGAGAATGTCGTCACCGGCGCCGCCGCTAATCAAGTTAGCCGGGAACACCGTCACCGACGCGGTCCCGGTGGTGGTCGCGGTGCCGTCGCTGACCGTGTAGGTGAAGCTGTCAGCGCCGAAGTACGCGCCCGCCGGCGTGTAAACAAAGCCGCCGTCAGACGCCACCGTCACCGTGCCGTTGGCCGGATCCGAAGACAGCGAATAAGTCAATGCATCGCCGTCCACGTCGGTCGCCGTCAAGGCATCGGAGAGTTGAACGCCCAGTTCGGTGGCAAAGCTGCCGCCACCGGCGACCGGCGCGTCGTTGACCGCCGCCACCGATACCGTCACCGTTTGAGTCGCCGTATCGGTGCCGTCCGAGACCGTATAGTTGAACGTCGCTGTGCCGTTGTAGTTGGCTGTTGGTGTAAATACTACGTCGCCGCTCCCATCCAACGCTACCGTGCCGCCGACGGCGTTCTGAACGGACGTTAGTGTCAATGCGTCGCCGTCCGCATCCGTATCGTTGGCCAGCAACGACGACGCCAAGATTATTGCCTGTGTGTCCTCGGTTGCCGATACCGTGTCCGCGCCCGCCACCGGCGCCAGATTGTATACATTCACCGTCACACTCTGCGTTGTGGCATCGGTGCCGTCGGATGCGGTGTATGTGAAGGTTGCGGTGCCGTTGAAGTCGGTGGTCGGGGTAAACACCACGTTGCCGTTTGCGTCGAGCGCCGCGGTGCCGCCGGTAGCGTTTTGAACCGAGGCGATGCTCAGCGTATCGCCGTCCGCGTCGACATCGTTGGCGAGTAAATCATTGGCTAGAATGGTTACCGCCGTGTCTTCCGCCGTGGATGCCGTATCGGCGGAAGTTATCGGCGCGTTGTTGGTACCGTCGGCGAATATCGTAAAGTCGGAGAAGGCTAGGCGCTCGACGCCGGCCAGGATGTCCGTGCCGTCGCTGCCCGTAATCGTGGTGATGGTGCTGCCCACGGTGACCGTATACGACGTGTACGCTCCTGAGTATTGCGCCGTGTCCGTGCCGGCGCCGCCGGCCAGGATGTCATCGCCGCCGCCACCGGTGAGCGTGTCGTCACCCGAGCCGCCGGTGATCCAGTCCATGCCGGTCGTGCCGGTGAGGGTGACGCCTGCCGTGTCGCCCAGCGCCTGCAGCGTCGATGAAAGTCCCGTGATGTTCACGTTCGTGCCGTCAGAAAAGCGTAGGGTCTCGATCTGCTCATAGGCCTGCGTCCAGTCGGTGATGGTGACGCGGTCCGTCAGCGCCGCGAAGGAAGTATCCGGGTTACCGGAATCCTTAACTCCGACGGTGAGGTCCGATCCCGACAACGATAGGGCAACGTCGCCGACGTTGATGCCGGTGATGAAAGACAGCACATCATTGCCGCCGTCCGCCTCGATCGTCACCGCCTCCCAGTGACTGGTGTCGTTCCACGTTGCGGAACTGCCTTCACCACCACCGCCGCTCCAGAAGCCACTGCTCACCCAGGTCTGCGTCGTCGTCGTCGCATCATCCGAGATCACATCCGCGCCATCGCCGGTGCGGAACACGTAACGGTCATCGCCGGCGCCGCCATAAAGCGCGTCGTCGCCGCCGTAGCCGTACAGCACGTCGTCTGTGTCGCCGCCCGAAAGAGAGTCGTCACCGGAGCTGCCGGCAACCAGGTTGGCCGGCGACACCGTCACCGACGCCGTCCCGCTCACAGTCGCGGTGCCATCGCTAACCGTGTAGGTGAAGCTGTCAGAGCCGAAGAACGCGCCCGCCGGCGTGTAGACAAAGCTGCCGTCAGCGGCCACCGTCACCGTGCCGTTGGCTGGCCCCGAGGCTACCGCATAGCTCAGCGTATCGCCGTCAACGTCGGTCGCCGCCAACGCACCGCTGAGCTGAACGCCCAGTTCGGTCTCGAAGCTTCCGCCTCCGGAAACCGGCGCGTCGTTGACCGCCGCCACCGTCACCGTCACCGTCTGTACCGTCACATCGGTGCCGTCGGAGACCGTATAGTCGAATGTCGCCGTGCCGTTGAAGTCGGCCGTCGGCGTAAATACCACATCGCCGCTGCCGTCCAGCGCAACCGATCCGCCGACGGCGTTCTGAACAGACGCCAACGTCAGCGTATTACCTTCCGTATCCGTGTCATTCGACAGCAACGCCGAGGCCAGGATCGTTACCGGCGTATCTTCCGTCGCCAAGGCCGCATCGGCACCCGCCACCGGCGCGTCGTTGACCGCGGCGACGGCAATGCTCGCCGTCGTCGCAACGCTCACGGTCCCGTCGCTGACGCTAAACGACAATCCCACTGAGCCGCTGAACTCGGCCGGCGGCACATAGGTCCAGGTCCCATTACCGTTATCCGTCAGCACACCGCCGTCATTCAGCGTCAGGCCGCTAACGGTCAGCGCGTCGCCGTCCGCATCAACCGTGTTCCCGGTCAGTGCCGAGGTGGTGATCAGCAGCGCCCCGTCCTCGTTCATGGACAGCGCCACCGGGCCGGAAGCCGTCGGGGCGTCATTGACCGCCGTCACCGCTACCGTCACCGTCTGCGTCGACGTGTTGGTGCCGTCGGAAACCGAATACTCAAAACTCGCCGCGCCGCTGAAATCGGCCGTCGGCGTGAACACTACGTCGCCGCTGCCGTCCAGCCCAACCGTGCCGCCGACCGGGTTCTGAACCGACGTCAGCGTCAGCGCGTTGCCTTCCGCATCCGTGTCGTTGGAAAGCAAGGTCGAAGCCAGGACTGTTACCGGCGTGTCCTCGGTTGTCGAAGTTGCATCCGGACCTGTCTCTGGGGCGTCATTGACTTCGGCGACGTCAATGGTCGCCGTTGTCGCAACGTTCAATGCTCCGTCGTTAACATTAAAGGATAAACCAATTTGGCCCGTGAACGACTCCGTCGGGGTGTATGTCCAAGTCCCATTGCCATTATCCGTTAGCGTGCCGCCGTCATTCAGCGTTACACCGCTGACGCTCAGCGCATCGCCGTCTATGTCCGTCGAACCGGCCGTCAGCGCCGACTGGGTGATCAGTAGCGTGGTGTCCTCATCCATGGACAGCGCGACCGGGCCGGACGCCACCGGCGCGTCATTGATCGCCGAAACCGCGACCGACACGGTATGTGTTGAGGCATCTGACCCGTCGGAAGCGGTGTAGGTAAACGTCGCGGTACCGTTGAAGTCAGCCGTTGGCGTGAATACGACATTACCGCTGCCATCGAGTGCTACCATGCCATTGGTGGCGTTCTGAACCGAGGTGATGGTGAGCGTATCGCCATCCGGATCGACGTCGTTGGCAAGCAGGTTGGAAGCCAGGATGGTAATCGCCGTATCCTCCGCCGTCGAGGCCGTGTCGGCGGAAGCTATAGGTGCATTATTGGTGCCGTCGGCGAACACGGTGAAATCCGAGAATGCCAAGCGCTCGACATTGGTCAGGACGTCGCTGCCCTCACCGCCTGAGACCGTGGTGCCGCCACCGCCGATCGTCACTGTGTACGAAGCATAGGTTCCGGAATATTGGGCCGTGTCGGTGCCGTCGCCGCCGTCAAGAATATCATCGCCGCCGCCGCCGGTGAGCGAATCATCACCGGAGCCGCCGCTGATCCAGTCCATCCCGCCTGTGCCGGTGAGCGTGACGCCGGTGGTATCGCCCGACGCGTCCAGGGTCGATGAAAGGGCCGTAATGTCCACGGTCGTGCCGTCGGCAAAGCGCAGGTTCTCAATCTGGTTGTAGGCGTCGGTCCAATCGCTGACGGTAATGTTGTCCGTCGTTGCCGCAGGCAATGCGCTCGCATTCAACGATGCCGATGAGGAACTGGAGCTGCCGGCATCCTTGATACCGACCACGAGATCCGTTCCCAACAGCGACAGGGTCACATCGCCAATGTTGATGTCGGCAAAGGAAAGCGTGTCATTGCCGCCGTCCGCCTCGACCGTTGTCGTCTGCCAGTGGCTGGTGTTGACCCACTTTTTGGAACTACCCTCACCGCCGCCACTGGTCCAGTAGCCGCTGCTGACCCAGGTATCCGTCGTCGTCGTCGCGTCGTCCGAGATTGTGTCGGCGCCGTCGCCGCGCCGGAACACGTAGCGGTCGTCGCCGCCGCCGCCGTACAGCATATCATCGCCGGCAAATCCGTAGATGACGTCATCGGCATCGCTGCCGGTCACATCGTCGGAACCTGTGCCGCCGGCTGCCAGGCCGACGGGATTATAGGCCGTAAATTGAACCGAGGCCGTGTCGGACCCGCCCTGACCATCGGAAACGGTATAGTCGAATGAGGCCGCGCCTTCGTGTCCCGAATTGGCGGCAAACACCACGTCGCCGTTGCCATTGACGGAGACAGTGCCGCCGACGGCGTTGCTGACCGAGAGAATGCTCAGGGCGTCGCCATCGACGTCGGTGTCATTGCCGAGCAGTTCACCGGCAGTGAAGATTCGCTGCGCGCCGATCGCCTCGAGCCCGGAAACGTCGTCGGCAACTGGCGCGTCATTGACCGAACTGACAGTTACAGAGACCGTGCCGGTGTCCACACCCCCGTTGCCATCGGAAACCGTGTAGGTGAAGCTGTCAGAGCCGTTGTAGTTGGCATTCGGCGTGTAGGTATAGGAGCCGTTGGCGGCGACGGTGACCGTGCCGTTGGCCGGCACCTGGCCAAGCGCGAAGGTGACCGCATCGCCATTAAAATCAGCTCCTTGCAATTGACTCTGAAGGATTCCGTCCTCCGCAACAGTTGCCGAATCGGTAACGGCTTCAGGTGTCACGTTGCTCATATCAACTGTTATCGTCGTGCTTGTAGATGCCGTGTTGCCGCTCTGCGTTTCTGTGGATTGAGCAGTTAGGGTTAGGTCGAAATTCGCACCTGGACCCTGGCTAAGATAGATACTAACCGATCCAAGTTGGCCTGAAGAAAGTGTCCAATTGCCGTTGCCGTTGTCGGTGCCGGCGGCAATTGTCGAGCCGGCGGGCAGCCCGCTTACGATAACTGACAGAATTTCCGATCCATCGGTGTCGCCAAGTGTCCCGGTAACGTCCAAGACGACCCACGCTTGGAGATTGCCACTGGAACCACCAACGGATTGCGGTATCTGAGCAGTGGCGCTGATGGTCGGGACGTCGGTTACAGCATCCACGGTCACGTTGACGGTTCCGGTCGCGGTGTTACCACCAGAGTTGTTGACCGTATAGGTAAAGCTGTCAGCTCCGCTGTAGTCACCAACTGGCGTGTAAACGACATCGCCATTGCTATTCAATGCCACCGTTCCGTGACTGGCGCCGGCGACGGCAGTGATCGTAAGTGAGCCACCTCCGGAATCGGAATCGTTAGCAAGAAGCGTGGCGGCGGATATGGTGAGCGCCAAGTCCTCGGTCGCCGTTACCGAATCATTGGTGGCCTGTATGGCCAAGGCGTTAACGGTCTGATCCGCAAACTGCAGAAACTCGATTCCGGATAGATTGTCGGTGCCGTCGGCGCCTGAGACGGTTGTATTGCCACTGCCGTAGGTCACCGTGTAGTCGGCGTAGTTTCCGGCGTACTGGGCGGTGTCCGACCCGGTCCCGCCGGTCAGGGTATCGTCGCCGGCGCCGCCGATGAGGGTGTCGTCGCCACCGCCGCCCAGGAGCGCGTCGTTGCCGCGCATGCCGTAGAGCAGGTTGTCGGCGGTGTTGCCGGTGATGGTATCGCCGGCGTCGCCGCCGTAGGCGTTCTCGATGGTGGTGCCGGAGGTGATGTTGAAAGCGTGGCCGAGGAAGGTGTTGGAGGCGCCGGGCATCAGGCTGAGATCGAGCGTCGCAGTGACGGCGGCGAAATTCAGGGTATCGGTGCCGGATGTGTCGGATAACGTGCCGCGGCCGCTTTCACCACCGTGGCGGGCCCACTGATCGGTGTAGATGTAGGTGTCGTCGTTGCTGAGCGCGTCACCGTAGAAACTCAGGTCCCAGTCGCGCAGATAACCCGCGTCCTGGGTAACGCTGTCGCTGACCTGCAGGGTCCAATTGCCCTGCCCCGTCTCGCCCCAATGGGCCACGGAAGTGAAATCGAAGTCGATGTTGTCTTGGCTTGTACCATAGGTGCTTGAGCCGGAGACGCCCGGACGGTTGACCAGGGTGCTCGTGGTTCCGTCCGGCGACGTCAATTGCACGGTCAGATCGCCAATCCAGGTGTGATCGATATCGAGATGGGCGACGACGTGGTCAATATCCATCGGCGAGGATACGAACGCCGTCTTGGTGATCGTGTTGTTGTCAGGGATGTAGGTGGACGAAGTCAGGTTGTTGTAGGAATTAACGACGACATTGGCTTCCGTGCTCTGCGCCTGCCATGTCTCTGACAAACGCACGGCGGCGTGAGCATCGACCAGGCCGAAGCCGTAGTCATGGCTGAAGGTCAGGCCACCGCCGTTCCACGTATCGGCGCCGTTGGTCGTCCAGCCGGAATCGGTGGACTTGGGGTTGACCGCCGAATAGGCCAGGATTTCCTGTACGTCGCGGTAACCGAGATCGGCATTGGCCTCAAGCATAAGCGCCGAAACGCCGGCTACGGCGGGTGACGAGAACGACGTTCCATTGATGGTCGTGTAATCGCCGGAACTGTAGCCGCCGCTCCCCTGGACGTCGGTGGTGTAGATGCCGGTGCCCGGCGCCGAGACCAGAACGGCGGCGCCCGGCGTGCTGAAGGAACTGATATCACCGTCCTGCTCAATGGCGCCGACGGCAATGGTCTGACGGGAGCTGGCAAAGCTATGATAGTTGACGTCTTGGCCTTCCTGGCGGCCATTGCCGGCGGAGAAGGTAATGACCGTGCCGAGCCCACCACGCCCGTTGGACACCGCATTGTCGATTGCCGCTCTGGTCGAGGAGAACGTGGAAGTGGCAAAGTTATCGTAGAAAAACCCATTGTAGCCCCAACTGTTGTTGGCGACGTCAACGGTGGCGATATTTTGCATCTGGGTCAGTTCTTGGTTGGCGAGACCAACACCAAATCCCATGCGGAATCCCGTGATGTCAGCGCCCGGCGCAACGCCTACAGCATTGCCGTCGCCGAGCGAGGCGGCGATGACGCCTGAAACTGTGGTGCCGTGGTCGTCGTCGGAGGCCGAGGCATATGAATCGGAGTCGCCGTCCCGGGCGTCATAATCGAGGTCATGGCGGTAGTTGGCCGCCAGATCCGGGTGGTTGTAGTCGATGCCCGTATCGACGACACCAACGACAACACCATTGCCCTGATAGTCGTCCCAGACAGAGGTGACGTTAAGGTCGACGCCCGGATAGCTCGAATTGTTGAGATGCCACTGGCTGCCGAAACCGGAATCACCCGGAATCAGCGTCGGATCCGTCGGCGGGATGACCGCGGGCATGATGGCGGGGATAACCTGCGGCACAGCGCCGCTTGTGGGCGCAACGTTGTACGCCACGGATTGATTAAGTTTCCCCCGGAATTCACCTATGAAACTCATAGCAGCCAAACTAACACGATCGGGGATTTCCGAATATGACGTGCGTCACACTCAGTCCCTTTTTCGATAGATTCCAGCCATTTTATGGACATCTAAGGTAGATTAAAAGCACGAAATTATAGCTTTTTGACGGTCGCATCCGTCGACCCTCGAGCCCTAGAATCTCCTATGTCCAGCCTGGAGGAAATCAGATTTTGTTATAAAAATCAGTATGTTGTAAAAATTTCGCTGATTTGGACTTTGCTCGAGCACGTGTCGGCCGGTTTGTTGGCGAAATACCCCGAAAAAAGCAACAGTCCAGATTTACGAGAAAATGACGCGATTCGCGTTACGGTCGTAAGGCCTGTCAATCTTCTCGAAAAGCGCGGTTGAGACTGCTGGTGAGCGGTTTGAGGAAATACTCGAGTGCCGTTTGCTCACCGGTGACGATCATGACTTCCGCCTGCATGCCGGGGTACAACTCGGCACCGCCGAGTTTCCCTGCGAGGTCGTCGTCAATCTCAATCCGCGCCAGATAGTAGGTCTCACCGGTTCGATCATCCGTCAGGCTGTCGGCCGAAACCGCCGTGACGGTTCCGTTGACGGGTTGCGTGCGGCGCTGAGAAAAGGCGGTAAAACGCGCCTGCGCCGGCAGGCCGATGTGAACAACGTCGATATCGGATGGATCAACGCGCGCTTCGACGATCAGCCGGTCGCCGCTGGGAACGATATCGAGAAGTGAGGCGCCCGGTGGGATGACTCCGCCGGGCGTGTGGACCTGGAGATTCACTACCGTGCCCCCCATGGGCGCACGGATCACGGTTCGTTGCAGCACATCCGCCGTCGCCCGCTCCCGTTCGGCGAGATCGAACAGCCCCGACTGGACTTCCCGCAACTCTTGAACCACCTCGTTGATACGCTCCGTTTTCAATTCGCTGATGCGGAGTTGTGTCTCGGCAATAGTTTGCTTGGCCTGCGCAATTCGCGATCTGTTTTGGCTGAGGTTTCCGTCGATCTCCGCGGCGTCGCGTTGCAGGCGGCTGAGACGGGGCCGCGGAATCAGTCCCTTTTCCACCAACTCGCTGATGTCGCTGATTTCTCCGGCGATAAGCTGGAGTTGTATCTTCTCCGATTTGATCTGTCCTTGGAGACCCTTGATTTCCTCTGCAAGCTGGGCGATCTGCTGCTTGAGAATGTTGAAATTGCCTTTAAGGGAGTCTCGGCGCGCGTTGAATATGCTTATCTGTCCGTTGATGATTTCGCCGACATTCGGGTCCTTCCGCAGAGTCTGCAAGAGGTCTGGAAAGGCGATCTCTGGGCTTCCGTTTCGTTCCGCAAGCAGGCGAGCGTTCAAGCCTTCCGCCGCCATCTGCCGACCGCGAACAATCTCGAGAGCGGCGCGCGCCTGCGTTTCATCAAGCGTGAGTAGCACTTGGCCGGCTTCGACGCGGCTTCCATCCTGAACCTTGATCTCACCGATGATCCCCCCCTCCAGGTGCTGAACCGTCTTGCGGTTAGTCTCGACACTAACCGTTCCCTGTGCGATTGCGGCGCTACCTAAGGGAGCCAGCGTCGCCCAGCCCATGAAACCGCCGAAGAATACGGCAATGATGGCAAACCCGACTAGAACAGGCCCGCTTAAGCCCATTTCACGCATCAACGCGATAAGCCCGGAACGGCTCGCCGGTTCTGTGGACGCTGGTGACTCAAGCAATGTCATCGGCTCGGTTTCCCGCGCGGTTTCGCCGCCTTGCGAGGCTTAGCCCTCTTTGCTGCTCTCTTCTTCGGTTTCGCGTCGCCCTGAACTGCAGTTTTTTTCTTGCTACCCTTCTTCAGGGGTGGCTTTTTGTTTCCTACCTTCCGGACTTTTTCAGGCATCGGTTCCTCGGTCTTTGGGACTTTCGGCTGCGAAGGTTTGGGCTTGGATGATGCCATGGGCGTGAAGTTCTGCGGACGGGCCCAGGAACTAATACCATCCAGGATGTCATCGACCTCGGGTTCAGGCGCGGGCGCAGGCGAAGTCGGTGGCGGGGATTTCGCCGGGATATGTAGCGGCGCGGGTGAAGCCGGTGCCTGTCCCAATTCGGTTTTGCCCATTTCTCCAACCGTCTTTCCAGCAACCGTGTGTGGCGATTCTGCATCGGCCAAACTGGCGATGACCTCGTTACGCGGCCCAAACATTTCGATGGTTCCCGACCGCAGCACCAGAATCTTATCCACGTTCTGCAGTACGCTGGGACGATGGGCGATCACGGTAATTGTTGCACGGCGTTCTTTAAGCGCATCGATGGTGCGGATCAGCGCAGCTTCGCCGTCACCGTCCAGATTGGCGTTAGGTTCATCCAAGACAAGGAACTTCGGCTCGCCGTATACGGCGCGAGCCAGAGCCAGACGCTGACGTTGCCCACCGGAAAGCGCCGCACCACCGTCACCGATTTCCGTGTCGTATCCTTTCTCCATGCTGAGGATCATTTCGTGCACGCCGGCCATCCGCGCCGCAGTTACGACCATCTCGGGATCAGCTTCCTGCATGCGGGCGATGTTCTCGTTGACCGTTCCGGCGAAAAGTTCCACGTCCTGCGGTAGGTATCCGATATGCCGGCCTAGATCAGTGGATTCCCATTGGGCCACATCCATGCCGTCGAGCCGAATATGACCGGCGCGCGGCGCCAGGTTGCCGACGAGAAGCCGCGCCAAGGTCGTTTTTCCCACCGCCGTCGGGCCGATGAGGCCGAGCACCTCGCCCGGCTGAAGTTGGAAGGTGATGTTGCGAAGCAATGGCTCAGATGCGCCAGAATGCGCGAACACGACTCCCTCTGCCCGTACGTTGCCGGTTGGCGGCGGCAGGGGCATTGCTGGCGTCGACGCTGGCGTCGCATCCAATTGATCCTTGACCCTATTATAGGCGCTGCGGGCGGCAAGCAACTGCTTCCAGGTTCCGATGGCCTGCTCCACCGGCGCCAGGGCGCGGCCCATGAGGATGGAGGCTGCGATCATGACGCCGGGGGTAATTTCGCCGGCAATGACTAGCCATGCGCCGAGGCTCATAATGCCGATCTGCAGGCACATGCGAATGAGCTTTGTTACTGCGGTAATGCCGCCGCTTCGGGTGCTCGCCTGGGCCTGTAGGATCAGGGAATCAGCGTTTTTAGCTCCCCAGCGGCGAACCAGCCCGGGCATCATGCCCATGGCTTCTATAACATCGGCGTTGCGCGCGGCCGATTCAGCCATGCGTAAGGCGGCGATGGACGCGCCGCCGGAGTGCATCAACAAATTGCGTGTTGCCAACTCGTTGGCGAGAGCGAGGGAAAACAGGACGATCGCGCCGAACACAGAGAGCCACCCCAGGAACGGATGCAACATGAACATGACAGCAAGAAAGATCGGCGTCCAAGGCGCGTCCATTATGGGAAATACGCTTTGGCCGGAAAGGAAAGTTCGTACCGTCGTCAGGTCCCGCAGTCCTTGAATGGATGCACCTCCCCTCGAGTTCAAAGTCGATGCGACGCTTTCTGACAGAACTCGTCCGGCGAGTTGAGCGTCAATCCAGGAACTGACACGGATCAAGGCCAGGGTGCGGACGGCCTCCAGAGCGGCCATGGTCAACAATGCGAACCCGGCGATCAGCATCAGCATGACCAAGGTGTCTGTGTTTCGGCTTGTGATCACGCGATCAAAGACCTGGAGCATGTACAGCGGCGCCGTCAGCATCAAAAGGTTGATGAACATGCTAAAGACGGCGATGACCGCGAACGCCTTTCCACAGGCTGCTATCGTGTCACGGAGCAGAGGGTTTTTCGGGCCCTTGTTCGCATGCGTGGAGTTCATGTCCACTCCCCCCAGGGAAGACCTCGCTTGGCGTATCAACATACAATTTGCCAAGATTACAACATATGGCGGCACGACAGCTTTTCCGATTCAAGCACAATCGGCAACGCAAATTCTCGCTTGAGCGCACTACCGTGTCAGGAACGCAGTAGAGGCAATCAGCGGGCCTTCCTGGTCGTTTGTCATCTTCTGATGCCGCGGACGGTTGCTACACCATGGTATCTAGAAACCAAAATTGCTGGCGACCAGTTGTCGAGCGAGGTCTGCTTATGGCTATTAGCGGACATTCAGGGGGGTTACCGAATATGTCCGCTCTTACCCGAAAAACGGACATTCAAATTGCCGCCGTAAATCATCATCATCCACCGGGATAGAATTGGCCGCTCGCGAACATCAAATCGATAACCAACTGCCGGTCGCCAAGATGCGCATTTTGGATATAGAACATGAGAATATCGGTGGTGCTGACCAATCCGCGAAGGCGTCCTTCATAAATTACAGGGACATGACGAAATCCACCCCTTCGCATGGTCTTCATAACGTCACGCAAATCGTCCGAGGGACTGCAGACTTCAACGTTTTTGGTCATCAGGTCTACAACGTTGAGTTCGGCGATGCGATCTGGTTGTTCGGCAAATGTGCGGACGATATCGCGTTCAGAAATGACACCTGAGACGACCGTCGGGTCGATGCAGCAGACGAGCACTCCGATCCGCTCCTCGGCCATAATTTTTGCCGCCTCGACAGCTTTTTGGCTGGGCGCGATCGTGCTGACATCTGTGCCCTTGCTCTCTAATAGCTGCTTAATCTTCGTCGTCAGTTGGGCTTGGTCTGCCTGATCCTCTTCCGCCACCGAGATACCCTCGCTTTCCGCCTGTTCATTGGGTTGACGAATATTGGACACGCTCACTCATTAGATCAACAATAACCCGCAATTTATCGCAGAGATATTCCTGGCGCCGACTGGCAATCTCTATTCTGACAGCTGATTGTGCATTTAGCACAATGTCCGCCAATAGCCAAAAGCAGACGTTTTCGGACCACCTCCCGAATGTCCGCTTTCGGGGCAAAGCAAACCTTCGTCACAACCCATTCGCACACGGGAGTATCCGAGGGAACCTGCAATCGGGTCTTAGTGTGACCAAATTGTGTCCCACCTGTTCGAAACAAATCCGTTTCAAACCGTCTTAATCGGAGATAGCCGCGACCGCACCCGAACAACTAATTGATAACGTTACATTTCTATTTCGCTTACCCCGCTCACACGGCAGGGGTCGCTGGTTCAATTCTAACCGCGCCCACCATCCTTAATTCAAGAGATCAGCCGTGACCGCTTGCCATCAATGACTCAATCTGCGTGGCGATGCTTTGCCAGTAGACCAGATAGTCTTCATCCCTGGTTTCCCGCGCCTTCATGTTGGCGTGCACAAGCGCCCCGTCGCCTTTGATCTTCATCAGCAGCTGGGCTTTTCCATAGACGTCGCCTGGTATCGGTTGTTGCATCAAATTTCTCCTTGATACGAATAACAATAAGACTCGATCAACGGCTCCCATTCTTGGTCATCCGTTAAACGGCGAGTTTTCGATATAGCTGTTTGGGAGGTCGGGTGCAGTGACGTAAATCACAGGCGGTTCAAGAAACACCTAGTTCGCCGGTTAGATTCCCGGCGCTGCCGCCAATTTGGCAAAAAAATAGCGGCGATTTCGCCGCCGCCGCCGCGCTCTGCATTCATTGGCGCGGCGGATATTTTGGTTTGCGCCGGGAGCTTAGATCAGGCGGAAGCCGAGGTCGGCGGGGACGCGGATGGTGTCGAAGCGGTTGTAGGTCCGGGTAGCGCCGATGTCGGCCAGCAAGTGGGCGTCGAGACGGGCCAGCTTTTCAGCGGCGGAAGGAGCAACCAAGTCTTTGAGCATCTGTACGAATTTCATGGTCCTAATCCTTTATGTCTAACCAGTCGGTATTGATGTCGTTGTGCGTTGGCCCCTATGTACGCCTGAACGGTGATTTTCACTAATGCAGAGTTTACATTTCAGCCATGCAGTGGTGGCATGGCGACAATTAGCCCCTTGGGAGAGCTGAAAAGGACTTTTGCCATGACCAATAAACTGGATTCCACACGGCGGCGTTTTGTGGCTGGGGCCGCAGCCGCCACCGGGTTGGCGGCGGCCGCGAGCTTCGCGCCGGCGCGTTTCGCCATTGGCGCCACGGCGCCGGTCAAGGTCGGCATTCTGCTGCCGTATTCCGGCACTTATGCCTTCCTCGGCGCTCAGATCACCAATGCGCTCAAATTGCGGATCGATCAGGCCGGCGGCATGATCGGTGGACGCGGGGTTGAATGGATCGCGTTGGACAGCGAAATGTCGGTTCCCAAGGCGCCGATTAACACCAACAAACTGATTAAGAAGGATAAGGTCGATTTCCTAGTCGGCCCGGTGCATTCCGGCATCGCCGCCGCCATGGCCAAGATCATCGGACCGAGGCGGTCTCCGATCATGATTGTACCCAATGCCGGGCATAACGGCATCACCGGTTCGCTCTGCGCGCCAAACATCTTCAGGACCTCGTTCAGCAACTGGCAGCCGGCTTTCCCCTGCGGCAAGGTGATGGCCGACGACGGCCACAAGACCTGCGTCACCATCGCCTGGAAATACGGCGCCGGTATCCAGATGATGGCGGCCGGCAAGCAGAATTTCGAGGCCAATGGCGGCAAGGTCGTCAAGGATATCCAGGTGCCGTTCCCCAATGTGGAATTCCAGGCGCAGCTGTCTGAGATCGCGGCCATGAAGCCTGACGCCGTGTTCGCCTTTTTCGCCGGCGGCGGCGCCGTCAAATTCGTCAAGGATTACGCGGCGGCGGGGCTGAAGGACAGCATCCCGCTCTACGGTCCCGGCTTTCTGACCGAGGGCGTGGCCAAGGCGCAGGGCGCGGCATCGGAGGGCATCAAGACGACGCTGCACTACGCGGCCGAGCTGGATACGGCGGCCAACATCAAATTTCGCGCCGCCTACCAAAAGGCTTTCGGCGAGGCGCCGACGGTCTATTCCGTGCAGGGATACGACACCGGATCGCTGCTGTTGCAGGCCATGGGCGCGGTCGGCGGCGATACCGGTGCAAGCAAGGAAATGATCGAAGTCATGGAAAGCGCCAATATCCCCGATAGCCCGCGCGGCCCGTGGCGGATGTCCAAGGCCCACAACCCGATTCAGGATTTTTACCTGCGTGAGGCCCGGGGCGGCGGACACAGGATTCTCGGTGTCGCCGCAAAGGCCTTGGAGGATCCGGCCACGGGATGCAAGATGGGCTGATAGGTCGGATCAGTCCCGGAACGGCTGAACAAAGCGGATCCATAGCTGCTGATGGATTTCACGACGTTTCTTATCCAGGCGCTCAACGGCGTCCAATACGGATTCCTGCTGTTCCTGGTGGCCAGCGGACTGACGCTGATCTTCGGTATCATGGGCATCATCAACCTGGCCCACGGCGCCTTTTACATGCTCGGCGCCTATATCGTTTTCTGGCTGAGCGGCTACACCGACAACCTGTTCGTGGCCATACTCCTGGGTTTGCCGATGATGTTGGCGCTCGGTTACGGCATTGAGCGTTTCGCCATTTCGCAGCTCTACAAGCGCGACCATCTCTATCAGGTGTTGCTGACCTACGGCCTGATCCTGATTTTCAATGAGTTGCAGAAAATCCTCTGGGGCAGCGATTTCCACAGCGTTGCCGTCCCTGAGCTGTTGGACGGATCCATACGGTTGACCGAAACCCAGGTTTATCCGGTCTACCGGCTGTTTATCTCCGTCGTCTGTCTGGCCATCGCCGCCGCCATGTATCTGGTGATCGGGCGGACCAAGTTGGGCATGATGATTAGGGCCGGGGCATCCAACCGCGAGATGGCGCAGGCACTCGGCGTCGATATCGGCAAGCTGTTCGCCATTGTCTTCAGTGTTGGGGCGGCGTTGGCCGCTTTTTCGGGCATGATCGGCGCGCCGGTTAGTTCCGTCTACCCCGGCATGGGCGACCAGATATTGATCATTTCCTTCGTGGTCGTGGTGATCGGTGGAATCGGCTCGATCAAGGGCGCCTTTATTGGCGCCATGCTGATCGGACTGTCGGATACCTTCGGCCAGGTGTTGCTGCCCGAGTTCGCCTCCATGGTGGTTTATGCAGTCATGGCCCTGGTTTTGCTGTGGCGGCCGCGCGGCCTGTTCGGGCAAGCTTAGGAGACGGGCGTGATATCCAAACCGAGATACGTCGCGGTCTTCCTGATGGCCTCAATCGCCGGCCTTGCCCTGTTTCCCATGACCGGCGACGAGTTTTACCTGGAGTTGGTGACGCATCTCATGGTCATGGGCATCTTCGCCATGAGCCTGGACCTGCTAATCGGCTTTACCGGACTGGTCAGTTTCGGCCATGCGGCCTTCTTCGGCCTCGCCGGTTACCTCCTGGCCATTGTCACGCCGCCGGAAGCCGCCGCCAGCATTTGGATTTCGCTGCCCGTCTGCCTGGCCGGCGCGGCGGCGGCGGCGCTGGTAATCGGTTGGTTCTCGGTGCGCACGTCGGGCATCTATTTCATCATGATCACTCTCGCATTCGCCCAGATGCTGTTTTACTACTTCAATGAGAACCTGGCGCTCGGTGGCTCCGACGGTACCTTCATTTACACCAAGCCCTTGGTATTCATCGGCAGCATTGAAATTCTCAATCTGGGCAATCCGAACACGGTCTATTACGTCGTCCTGGCCAGCCTGATCGGCTGCTATGCGCTGCTCGGCACCATTCTCCGTGCGCCCTTCGGCCAAGTCATCCAGGCCATCCGCGCCAATGAGCACCGGACCCGGGCGCTCGGCTTCAACACCTATCGCTACAAGCTGGCCGCTTTCGTCATCGCCGGGACCCTGGCCGGGTTCGCCGGTTACCTGGAGGCGGTCTCGACCGGCATCGTCAGCCCCGGGCATCTCAATTGGCATCAGAGCGGCTTGGTCATGATGCTGGTGATCCTGGGTGGCATGGGAACCCTTTATGGGCCGGTGCTCGGCGCCTTTGTCCTCGGCCTGCTACATGATCAGGTGCAGGAAATCACCGAGCACTGGCATCTGGTGCAGGGCATGTTCATCATCGCCGTGGTGCTGTTCCTGCCGGGTGGTATCGCCGGCCTGGTGGCGCGCATGGCGGGCCGCGCGCCGAAGTCCGGCGGCGAGGGCGGGGAGCCGAAGCCATGAGCGATATCCTTCTCTCGGTCCGAGACATCAGCAAGCTGTTCGGCGGGCTGGCGGCGGTCAAGGACGTCAACCTGGAATTCGCCGCCGGGCAGGTGCATGCGGTGATCGGGCCCAACGGCGCCGGCAAGACGACGTTGATTAATCTGCTGTCCGGCGATCTGCCGCCGAGCAAGGGGTCGATTGCCTTCAAGGGCAGCGACATCACCAAGCTGCCGCCCTACGAGGTGTCGCGCATCGGCATCGGGCGCAGCTATCAGCGGACCAACGTATTTCCCGAATTTTCATGCTTCCAGAATTGCTGGCTCGGGGCGCAGTCTCGGCTCAAGACGTCGATGAAATTCTTCCGCCCTGCTGACGGGTACGGCGATCTGCACGGCCGCACCGAGTACGCCCTTGAACAATGCGGCCTCGGCCATCGCCGCGACATCCCCGCCCAGGAACTCTCTCACGGCGAACAGCGCCAGCTTGAAATCGGCATGATGCTGGCGACCGAACCGGAACTATTGCTGTTGGACGAACCCCTGGCCGGCATGGGAACGGCGGAATCGACGGCAATTCTCGAACTCTTGGGCGAGTTGGCCGAAGACCATACGTTGATCCTGATCGAGCATGACATGGATGCGGTCTTCGCCATCGCCGATGTTTTGACGGTAATGGTCAACGGCGCGGTCCTGGCTAGCGGCACCGCCGATGAAATCCGCAATCACAAGGAAGTCCAGGAAGCCTACCTGGGTGGGGCGGAGGACGGCGCATGAGCGGCGATACGATCCTTGAAGCCCGCGGGCTGCATACCTTCTACGGCGCTAGCCACATCCTGCACGGTGTTGACCTGATCGTCCGCCGGGGCGAGGCCATGAGCCTGATGGGCCGCAATGGCATGGGTAAGACGACGACATTGCGAACTATCTTCGGCTTGACGCCGCCGAGCCGGGGAACAGTTCAAGTGTTCGGTGAGGACGTTACCGGTTCCTCTCCGCAATTAATCGCAAGGCGCGGCTTGGCGCTGGTGCCGGAAGACCGGGGCATCTTTCCCAATTTGTCAGTGGTCGAGAACCTGACCATGTCGGCACGCAGCGGCCGGGACAGTACCGTGGCCTGGACGATGGAGCGGGTGCTGGATACGTTTCCTCGCTTGGCCCAGCGTCTCGGCAACATGGGCAACCAGCTTTCCGGTGGCGAGCAGCAAATGCTCTCCATCGGCCGGGCGCTGATGACCAATCCAGACCTTCTCATTCTCGACGAAGCGACCGAAGGATTGGCGCCGCTGCTGCGCAAGGAAATCTGGTCGGTGATCGGACAGATCAAGCAAGCCGGCATCGCCATCATTATCGTCGATAAGGACGTGCAGGCGCATTTGGACGTTTGCGATCATTTCGTGATTCTGACAAAGGGACGCGTTGTTCACAGCGGCCCGTCTGGGGACCTCATCGACAATCCGGAATTACACCTGGGCCATCTCGGCGTTTAACGGGTCAGCCAGATAACCGCATCCATACCCAGCAGAATAACCCCGGCGGCGGTCAGGACGGCGACACCGGCAAAGCGGGAAGGGCGCTTTCGCAACACCGGCGGCGGCTGACCATCGGTGAGGATTTCACCTCCGGGTTCCGGGAAATGGTCGCGGCGGACCGAATCCATATGGGTGGCTTCCATGCGCCGGAAGCCACGGCCCAGGGACCGGTACTCACGCACCATGGGGACGGCCAGGGAAACGAGAAACAGCATCGTTGCCGCAATGCCGCCCCAGGGCATGTGTCCGGGCTCGACGGAGATGCCAATGTAGGCGGGGGCGGCGATCAGGCCCAAGCCATTGATGATGGTCAGCCAGCGCATCTAGGTCATAACCTATCGGCCCAGCACCAGCGTCACCCAGCCGTCGATGACGAGGCGCCGACGCTCCGTAAAGCCGTGGGCGCGGTGGGCGGCGGCAACGCGGTTTCCATCACGTTCGACAAGGCCCGACAGGATTGCCATGCCGCCTCCCTCAGCGGCAGGGCGCAGATGGCGCGACAGGTCGCCGGCCATTTTGATCAACGGCCGGGCGAGGATGTTGGACACAATCAGGTCATATGGTGCGCCGGCGGCGACTTGCGGCGATCCGTAACCCGGTGAACAGACCGCCTTGATCCATGGGCTCATGTGGTTCTTTGCGGCATTGGACCGCGCAGCCCGCGCAGCTTCCTCGTCGATGTCCGCCGCCGTGACCGGCACACGCCAGGTTCGTGCCGCCGCCAGGGACAGAATGCCCGACCCGCAGCCCATATCGAGGATGCGCCGGAAGCGGTGCCGGCGGGCGAGGCTGTCCAGCACCCGCAAGCATCCCGCTGTCGATGCATGCTCGCCGGAACCGAAGGCGGTGCCCGGATCAAGCTTGAGGGCGATGGCGCCGGAGGGAACGGGGCCGTCGTGATGCGAGCCGTGAATGAAGTAACGTGCAACGCGTACCGGCGGGAACTGGGTCAGGTTTTCGGCCAGCCAATTCTTCGGCGGCACAAGATCGAACTTCGGCGTCGGGGGATCGATTCCCAACTGGCGTGCTGCCGTGGCAAGTTCCGCCGCCAAGGCTTTTCGATCGGGCTCAGCGCCGGCGAATCCCTCGACCCGCCAATCTTCGCCGTTGGCGTCCTCGAACGAGGATATGGATATGCAACGCGTTTCCAGAGCTTGCTCCATGGCTTCGCGGGCCGGGGCCGGAATCCGGATTTCGATGCGCCAGAGAAAGGTTGCCGTCATTCCGGGCCTGCAACCTAGACAGCTTCCACGAAGCTATCCATGACCTTTTTGGTGCCGGCTTTCTCGAAGTCGATTTCCAACTTGTTGCCGTCGATGGCGACGACGCGGCCGTAACCGAATTTTTGGTGAAAGATTCGCGTGCCGGGATCGAATTGACGGTCGGTGCCATCATCATCAACCCTTTGCCAAGATGTGTCTTCGACCCGCTTGCGCCGTCGCTGGCCTCCGGAGCGCCACCGCGCCGCGCCATAGGCGGCCTGCATTTCGCGAAGTCCGCCACCGGGGTCGCCGCCGCCGTATACGCCTTGTACGGATTGAATTTCGATATGATCCGGGGGCAGCTCGTCGATAAACCGCGACGGGATGGCGCTTTGCCATTGACCGTAAATGCGGCGGTTGGCAGCAAAGGAAATCCTCGCCCGCTTGCGCGCCCGGGTCAGGCCGACATAAGCGAGGCGGCGTTCTTCCTCAAGGCCGCCGGTGCCGCCTTCGTCCATGGCGCGCTGATGGGGAAACAAGCCTTCCTCCCAGCCCGGCAGGAAGACTGTGTCGAACTCCAAGCCTTTGGCGCCGTGCAGGGTCATGATGTTGACCTTGTCGGTTCCCGACGACTCCTCGTTGTCCATGATCAGGCTGACGTGTTCCAGGAATGCGCCCAGGTTCTCGAATTCCTCCAGCGCGACACTCAATTCCTTCAGGTTGTCGAGGCGTCCCGGTGCGTCGGCGTCCTTGCTCTGGCGCCACATGTCCGTATAGCCGCAATCATCGAGAATGGTTCCCGCCAATTCCGCCGGGTCCATGCTCTGGGCTACGCCGCGCCAGCGTGCAAAATCATCCATCAGTTCCCGCAACGAGTTTCGCGCCCGGGCGGTTAGCTCGTCGGTTTCCAACAGCCGCATGACCGCGGTGGTGAGCGAAATGCCCTCGGCCCGGGCCAGGAGATGAATGGTCTGCACGGTGGCCTGGCCGAGACCACGCTTGGGGACATTGACGATACGCTCAAAGGCGAGGTCGTCGCTGGGTTGGGCGACGACGCGTAAATAAGCGATGGCGTCGCGAATTTCCTGGCGTTCGTAGAACCGCGCACCGCCGATGACGCGGTAGGGAATGCCAAGCGTAATCATCCGTTCCTCGAACTCGCGCGTCTGAAACCCGGCCCGGACCAGGATCGCCATTTGATTGAGAGCGTGCTTCTTGGCATGCAGGGCCTCAATGTCGTCGCCGACATTGCGGGCTTCTTCCTCGCCGTCCCAGACGCCGCGAACGTGAACTTTGTCGCCCTCATCAATTTCCGTCCAAAGCGTTTTGCCGAGGCGGCCTTCGTTATGAGTGATGAGTCCGGAAGCGGCCCCCAGGATATGGGCGGTCGAGCGATAGTTGCGTTCCAGCCGGACCACGGTGGCGCCGGGAAAGTCCTTCTCGAAACGCAGGATGTTATCGACCTCGGCGCCGCGCCACGAATAGATTGATTGATCATCGTCGCCGACGCAGCAGATGTTCTTGTGTCCGCCGGCCAATAGCCTGAGCCACAAATACTGGGCCACGTTGGTGTCCTGGTATTCATCGACCAGGATATAGCGGAACTGGTTTTGATATTTCTTGAGAATTTCGGGATCATTCTGAAACAGGGTGACGCAATGAAGCAGAAGATCGCCGAAGTCGACGGCGTTCAGAACCCGCAGGCGCTCCTGGTATTCACGGTAGAGCGACAGCACGCCGCCGTCTGACGCCTCGGCGCCTTCGGCCCCAGAGACCTTGTCCGGCGTCAGGCCCCTGTCTTTCCAGCGTTGGATAATGCCTGAGACGACCCGTGCCGGGTATCGCTTGTCGTCAATCTCGTGGACGTCCAAGTACTGTTTGACCAGCCGCACCTGATCATCGGCATCGAGAATGGTGAAACTGGGCGTCAGACCCAGGGCCTCGGCGTGGATGCGCAGGATACGGGCGGCGATGGAATGGAACGTGCCGACCCACCAACCCTCGATTTGCTGGCCGAACAGCTGGGCGACCCGCTCCTTCATTTCCCGCGCCGCCTTGTTAGTGAAGGTGACCGCCAAAAGCTGCCACGGGCCGGCGCGGCCTTGCAGAAGCAAATGGGTAAGCCGGGTGGTCAGCACGCGGGTTTTGCCGGTGCCGGCGCCGGCCAGGACTAATACAGGCCCTTCCGTCGCCTCAACGGCCTCGCGCTGGCTTTCGTTGAGTCCGTCCAGCAAGGCCGGCGGTTGCGGCGGCTGGGCGGTGGGTTCAATGGGCTCGGCGTCGGCAAGGTCAAAAGAATCGGACATGGCCAGTGTTATAGCATGCCGCGCCGGTCGGGTTATCCCTTGTTTAAACGCATTCGTGAACATATTTAACCACCACCCATGCTAAACTTGTTTGATGGAAAACAGGGGGTCGTGATTTTCACAATCGCTCTATATCGCGCCATCAAGATCGCCTTTGCCGCCTTGTTGGTTGGGGTGTCGACGTACGCCGTCACGGTTGCTCAGGCCCAAACACCCTCGGCCAGCGATATCATGGACGCCGTGGTTCAGGTCCATGCCATGGTTCCCGAAGATGCCCGCACTGCGGAGCATCTGGGAACCTTCCGCGACGGCAGCGGCATCGTTATTGACGACGACGGCCTTATTGTGACGATCGGCTACGTGATTATGGAATCCACTTCCCTGGCCATTACCCGCGCCGACGGTGGCGATCCGGTGCCGGCGGATATGGTTGCGTACGATCACAACACAGGGTTTGGCTTGTTGCGTACCCGCGAACCGTTACAGGTCAAGCCGGTGGTTCTGGGGTCTTCGGCGGACCTTGAGGAAGGCGGTACGGCGATGATCGTCTCAAGGGGCGACGCCTATCCGGTAACCCCGGCGCAAGTTGTCTCGCGGCGGGAATTTACCGGCTATTGGGAGTACTTGCTGGAGGATGCCATCTTCACCATGCCGCCGCATCGGCATTTCGGCGGCGCCGCCCTGATCAACGAAGCCGGCAAGCTGGTTGGCATCGGCTCGCTCTATGTAAATGACGCCGCAGGCCCTGAGACCATGTCACCCGGCAACATGTTTGTACCCATTGATGCTCTCAAGCCGATCCTGGCTGATCTGGTACAGACCGGCCGCTCGGCTAAGCCGGCCAATCCGTGGCTCGGGATTTACACGGATCAACGCGAGGGTCGGGTTCTTGTTACGCGTGTCGCCGCCGAGGGGCCGGCCTGGAAGGCAGGAATTAAGGCTGGCGATATCATCATTGGAGTTGGCGGTCACCGGGTTTCGGGAATGCCGGACTTCCTTCGCCGGGTGTGGGCGCATGGAGAAGCCGGTGCGGAGGTTGTCGTTGACGTTCTTTCCATGGACAGCAGCGATCTTGAGATCAAGCACATTCCTGTGCGCTCACGCGACCGCCGGGATTGGCTAAAGCTCAACTAACGGCTCGTCTTAATCGTCGCCGTGCTCTGCATGGTGGGATTTCACCAAGGCCTTGTTGTAGGCGTTCATGATATCGCGTTGATGGACACAGCCGCGGAACGTCATGGAATCCGCATCCTTGACCACGGCGATATGTTCTTCGCCCGTATCCATGATCATAGCCATGGCGGTCTCCAGATCATCGCCCGCGGTCAGTACCGGCGGGTGCATGCGGGCGACGTCACCGGCGCAGACAAGATCATCGAACCCATGGTCGAAGGCGGTATCACTCAGGTCGGCAAGAGTGATGGTGCCGTATAGTTCGCCTGTTTCCTGAACGACAAATAATTCACCGGTTGGCGAGCGTTGCAGCGTTTCGCGCAATTCCTGAAGCCGGGTGTCTGGACGGACGGTTTCGCTGTTGGCGGTGAACACGTCACTCATGTGGATGGAATGCATGATCTCGGATTCGAACCCGCCCTTGACGTCAATGCCGCGGTGTTTGAGTTGCACATCAAAGAAGGATCGGCCGTAGAAGTGATGGGTAATCATCGACGATACGACGACAGCCACCATTACACCCAACGTCAAGGCGTAGTCGCTGGTCATTTCGAAGATAATCAGCGTGGTTGAAATAGGGGCGCCGAGGACGGCGGCGGCGACCGCGCCCATGCCAACCACTGTATAGGCTGTCGGGCCTGCCGATTGATCAGGGAACGTGGCGGTGGCGATAATTCCAAAAGCGGCGCCGACCATGGCGCCGATGACCAATGACGGGCTGAAGACGCCGCCACCGAACCCCCATCCCAGGCTAATGGCCGTAGCCGCGATCTTGGCCAGGCCGATGGCGATGCACATAAGCAGGGAGAATTCCATAAGCAGCGTTGATTCCGTCACGCCATAGCCGACGCCGAGAACTTGCGGAAATCCGAGAGCGATTACGCCAACCGCGAGACCCGCCACGGCTGGACGCAACCAAGTCGGCAGCGGGGTCGCTTCTGCCGCCTGTTGGGCCAACCGTATCGAGTGCATAAAGATGATGGCGGCGATGCCGCCAACGATGCCGAGTATAACGATCGCCGGGAACTCTAAAACGGACTCGAGGGCAATGTCATTTAGAGCGAAGGCGGGAAAGTTTCCAAACCACGCCCGCGACAATGCCGTGCCGGCAACACTGGCGATAACAATGGGCGCGAACGCCTTAAGCGCATAGTGGCCGACCACCACCTCGCTGGCGAACAGGGCTCCGGCGATGGGGGCGTTAAACGACGCGGCGACGGCAGCGGCCACGCCACAGCCCAAAAGGGTGCGGGTCAGTGACCGGGTCAGGTGCAGGCGCCTGCCGATCCAGCCGCTAATACTGGCGCCCAAATGGATGGCCGGGCCTTCGCGGCCGACTGACGCACCGGTGCCGATGGAAAGGGCGCTGATGAGAGCGGCGCGCAAGCCGACGCGCGATGACATCCAACCGCCCCTGAAAGTGGTCGCTTCAATCACATCGGCGACGCTCTGGCCCCGCTGATTGGGCATCAGCCGGTGAATCATACCGCCGACCACCAGGCCGCCAAAGGTGGGAACCAGGAGAATCTGCCACCATGGCAGGCTCTGGGCATGCTGGTAGAACCACTCACTCTCGGAACCGAAAGCAACATTCTGGATGATGGCGATTAGCTCGCGGAAACCGATGACGGCAATACCCGTGAAGCAGCCGACAACAAGCGCCAAAGCCGCAAGGACTAGTTGATCGTTGCGGATAAGACGGCGAAGCCATACCAGCAGCCGGAGGTATATGGACCGGGGTTTCGTCATGCCTTTACGGTCACGGAGTTGATTAAATTACCCCGAGTATAAAGGGATTTCCTTAAGAAAGTCTCTAGGTTATCTGCCTATGCCTATGATTTTGTTGGCGAATCACAGACTAGGCATATCCTCAATGAAGCACCGTGGTCATGCCGTAAAATAATGTCGCGGCCAGGATCGCCGACAGGGGAACCGTGACCACCCAGGCGGCGCCGATGGTCAGCAGATGCTGGCGGCGAACAAGCTTCCTGCGTCGGCGTTTTTCGCCGGCGTCGATGGCTTGTTTTTCCGACTCAAGAGGCTTCTTGGCCTCTTTCCTAATTGTCCCGTGCAACGGATGCGTACGCCGCGCTGTTTGGTATTCGCGGTAAAATCCAACCCCGAAGACGGCGCCCACCGCGATGTGGGTGGAACTGACCGGCAATCCCAGGGCCGAGGCGATGATCACCGTGATCGCCGCCGACAGCGCCACGCAATATGCGCGCATGGGGTTCATGCGGGTGATTTGTTCGCCGACGGTGCGGATCAGCTTGGGCCCGAACAGGAACAATCCCATGGTGATGCCGGCGGCGCCGACAAACATAACCCAGGCCGGAATGTCGACCTTTCCGGAAATACCGCCCGTTGTCGCGCTATCGACGATGGCCGCCAGCGGCCCGACCGCATTGGCGACATCGTTGGCGCCGTGGGCAAACGACAGCAGTGCGGCGGCAATAATCAGGGGCAAGGAGAACAGGGTGCGCAGAGACTTATTGCGGTTCTCCATGCCCTCGGCGCGGCGCGCGATCAGTGGTTTGACGAAGGCCAAGGTAATGGCGTAGGCACCGACCCCGATAACGGTCACCTGCCACGGCTCCGGTTTCCAAATTCGCTTCAGGCCCTTGACCGACAGATAGGCGGAAAACACGCCGGCCATGAGCGCGACCAGAACCGGCACCCATTTTTTGGCGGCGGCGATCTTGTCCGGCTGATAGATAATTTGCGCCTTAACGAAGGCGAGGAACGCAGCGGCGATGATGCCGCCCAGCACCGGCGAAATCACCCAACTGGCGGCGATCTTGCTCATCACGAGCCAATCGACAATGCCAAATCCGGCGGCCGCGATACCGCCGCCCATGACGCCGCCGACAATGGAATGCGTGGTCGATACCGGCGCGCCAATATAAGTCGCCACGTTGATCCAAAGTGCCGCCGCCAGCAGTGCCGACATCATGGCCCAAATAAATGTCGTGGTATCGGCGAGTTGTCCCGGGTCGATGATGCCCTTGGAGATGGTCTTGACGACATCTCCGCCGGCAATAATGGCGCCGGCCGATTCGCAGACGCCGGCGATAATCAGGGCGCCGGCCATGGTCAGCGCGCGCGATCCAACTGCCGGACCGACATTGTTGGCGACATCATTGGCGCCGATGTTGAGCGCCATGTATCCGCCGATCACCCCGGCGGCGACGATGAAAGTGTGGTTCTCCGCGCCGCCCGCGAAGGCGTTGGCAACGACCCAAACCGCAGCCAAAAAAATAACCGCCAGGCCAATGCCGACGGTTTGTTTGCCTGCCAGGTGGACCGCGGTCTCAACCCGAACAAGTTTATTCAGATCCTTGCTTAGTGTTTCTTTGTACACGTCCTATGTACCCTTTTCATACATCTCTCTTTGCGCGGTCCTGATAGCCGCAACGAGAAACAAATTGAAGGGTTGATTTACAAATTTTTGAAGGCTACTGAGTGGGGTTACGCCGGATGCCGATGACCCGGCCGGCCTGAGCCGGTCTTTCGAGCGCCTGGTGCCTCTCAAAAATTTGCTCTAGCGATCTCATTTGCATCTCCGGAAAAGGCGCGGAACGTCGCTCCCGCATATCCATATGCAGGATCATCAACTCGTTGGTGGCCGCCAGGTCATCTCCGTCGCCCGAATACATCCGGTGCAGAATGTGTAATCGCTTGGCGTCCAGGTCGAGCACCTGGGTCGTGGCGCGGAGCCGGTCGCCTTCCATGACCTCGCGCTCGTAGGTGACGTGAGCCTCGGCCACGAAAACGGAATTACCGCTGTCTTTCACATAGGCTTCACCGAGACCGGCATGCTCGAGCAGGGCGTCGGTGGCGTGATCGAATACGAGCATGTAGTAGGCCACGTTCATGTGGCCGTTCCAATCGATCCATTCAGCCTGCACGGTTTCACTGTGGCCGGCGAATGGCGCCGTCTGTTCAGTCATGATTCGCATCCAAATCCATCGCCCCAGTACTTGTCCGCTGCGGACTGCCGGGTCAATATGAATCTATCGACGAGGAAGGAACTTCCGTGCTCGAAATTCGCCAACTGCGCCGGGCCGGCTCCGAGCCATCGGCGCCGCCGCTCATCAAAGCGACCGACCTCGCCATCGGCCGCTCCGAGTGCGTTGCCGTTTCCGGGCCGTCCGGCGCCGGTAAGTCGCTGCTCATGCGAGCCATCGCCGATCTCGATCCCAACCACGGTGAAATTACTCTCGATGGTGTGCCGCGCGACAGCATGCCGGCTCCTGAATGGCGCCGCCAAGTGGTCTATCAACCTGCCGAGCCGGGTTGGTGGGCGGATGTCGCCGCTGAGCATTTTGCCAAGTCTAACTCGGTCGAGGATTTGGTGGCGGCGTTTGGACTGCCGTTGGACATTCTCGCCTCGCCGGTGTCGCGGCTATCGACCGGCGAGCGGCAGCGGCTGGCTCTTGTTCGCACCCTCATTTTGACGCCCCGGGTGATGCTTCTGGATGAGCCCACGTCTGGCCTCGATCCCGATTCGGTGGATCGGGTTGAGGGCGTATTGCGTCAGCGCCTGGATGCCGGTGCCGCCATGGTCATTGTCACCCACGATGCCGAACAGGCAGCGCGGCTGGCCGGACGTTTGTATCGGATGGCCGACGGCGAACTGCTTGCCGCCGGGGAGGTTGCGCCGTGAACTACACCGAGCTCAGTTACTTTGATGTTGCCCTGGCCGCTAGCCTGATCGCGGTGAACGCCGGTATCTCCATTGCCATGCGGCTTGGCCTGGAGCAGCGCATGATCATTGCCGCGACCCGAATGGTGGTACAGTTGAGCCTCGTCGGGTTGGTGCTGAAGGCGCTGTTCGCGGCCGCATCGCCGTGGTTTACGGCACTTGCCATGGTCGTCATGGTCGCCTTCGCCGGCCGCGAAGCCATGGCTCGCCAGGAGCGAAAATTCACCGGCTATTGGTCATACGGTATCGGGACCGGCAGCATGATGACGGCGGCAATGATCGTCACCGGCTTCGCCTTGGCGACACAACTCCATGCCGACCCCTGGTATGATCCGCGTTACGCCATCCCGGTTCTCGGCATGATCCTGGGCAATACCATGAACGGCGTCAGCTTGGGGCTCGACCGGTTGTTGAATACAGTCCAGCGCGACCGCAACGCCATCGAAGCCCGCCTCATGCTCGGCGAAGACATCGCCACGGCCATGCGCGGCGCTGTTCGGGAGTCTCTGCGCGCCGGCCTGATCCCGACCATCAATAGTATGTCGGCGGCGGGGCTGGTCTCGCTGCCCGGCATGATGACCGGCCAAATCCTGGCCGGGGTCGAGCCGGGCGAGGCGGTGAAGTACCAGATTCTCATCATCTTCTTGATTGCCGGAGGAACCGCCCTTGGCCTGTTTACGGCGGTGACGCTGGCTAAACATCGCCTGTCCGATACCCGCCACCGGCTCCGTCTTGATACCCTGGTAAGTTCCTGACCAAAGAGGGAAAACTCGGAAAGAGCTTTGCCGGGGCGGAGCGGCGGTGTAAAAGCGGGACGCGCGGCCTCGCGGGTGGCAGAGGCCGCACCCACCACTATATATGCTGGTCATGGTCGCCGCGAAAAACTCATCAAATCCCGAACCTCAATCTCCCGGCCTGGCGGTTGTCGTGCCGGTCAACAACGAGGTGGAGAATGTCGGCCCTCTGGCGGCGGAGATATCCGCCGCGCTCAGTGGGCAAGAATCGTTTGAGATGATTTTCGTCGATGACGGCAGCAACGACGGCACGGCGGATCAATTGCGGACCCTGCAAGGCCGACATCCCGAACTGCGGGTTTTCTCTCACCGGCAATGTTTCGGCCAGAGTGCCGCCATCTGGACCGGCGTTGCGGCGGCCCGGGCCTTGGTGATCGCTACCCTTGACGGCGATGGTCAAAACGATCCCGCCGACATTCCCGGCCTGCTGGAACGATTTCGGCAGGCAGATGCGCCCGACAAGCTGATGGTTGTCGGCCACCGGGCCAAGCGGCGCGATACGTGGCTTAAGCGGACGTCGTCCAGGATCGCCAATGGCGTCCGCGCGGCGTTGTTGGGTGACGGCACGCCGGACACTGGCTGTGGCCTCAAGGTCTTTTCGCGAGATACTTTTCTCGCCATGCCGCGGTTTGATCACATGCACCGGTTTTTGCCGGCACTGATGATGCGGGGCGGCGGCCGGGTCGAATCCGTGCCGGTCAATCACCGCCCCCGCGAACGCGGTCAGTCCAAATACGGTCTGTGGAATCGGCTTGGTGTCGGCATAACCGACCTGTTCGGGGTGATGTGGCTGCTGCGGCGCGGGTCACGGCCGGAAATTGAACCCGGACCGGAGAACGACGCGTGAGCGCCAAAGTCGTTCTCAGGAGCGCCATCCTGTTTGCATCGCTGGTGGCGTTCGGCCTAGCGCTGAAGTTCGCCGGATTGGATGAATACTTCAGCAAGGCCTGGATTGATGCGGACATTCGCGGACAGGGTCTTGGCGGTGAGATTTTATTTGTCTGCGTTGCCGCCGTCTTCACCGCTGTCGGCCTGCCGCGTCAGGCGGCTGCATTTCTAGGCGGCTATGCATTTGGGTTTGTACCCGGAACGGCGTTGTCTTTGCTTGGCGCTGCCATGGGGTGCGCCACGGCTTTCTATTATGCGCGGTTCCTCGGGCAGGATCTGGTCCGGGCCCGGTTTCCCAACCGGGTACGCAAAGTCGATGATTTTTTGAGTGAAAACCCGTTCACCATGACACTGCTGATCCGATTTCTTCCGGTTGGCAGCAATCTGGTGGTCAATCTGGCCGCCGGTGTTTCCAGCGTAAGGGCCAGCGCGTTCCTGTCGGGCTCCGCCCTCGGCTACATTCCGCAGATGGCGATTTTCGCCCTTGTCGGTACCGGTATCACTGTCGATCCGGCGCTCCGTATCGGGCTCGGCGTGGTCCTGTTCGCCGTTTCCGCTGTGCTGGGAATTCATCTTTACCGCAAATACCGGCACGGCAAGACCTTCGACGACCGCATCGAACGCGATCTCGGCGCCGGCGACTGAATCTCTCGACCAAGGCCGCTTAGGCAATCCTTTCATAATTTATTGCACCATGCCCTTGACAGGCCGGTGATTCCCCCCTAAATCCCTGGCACTCGTTCGGGGAGAGTGCTAACAAACCCGAATAAATCTAAGCATCTCAATAAGTTCATGGAGACTAATGATGAAATTTAGGCCGCTGCATGACCGCGTATTGGTTAAGCGCGTCGATCAGGACGAAAAAACTGCGGGCGGGATCATTATCCCCGACACCGCGCAGGAAAAACCCATGGAGGGCAAAATTGTAGCCGTCGGGAGTGGTACCCGCGGCGATGACGGTAAAGTCACGCCCTTGGACGTTAAGAAAGGTGATCGTGTGTTGTTCGGCAAGTGGTCGGGCACGGAAGTCGCGGTCGACGGTGATGATCTGTTGATCATGAAGGAATCCGACCTTCTTGGTGTTATTGAAAAGTAAGGAAAGAGAAAAATGCCAGCTAAAGAAGTAAAATTCAGCTCTGACGCCCGTTCACGCATGCTTAGCGGCGTCGAAACCCTGGCCGATGCGGTTCGTGTAACCCTCGGACCCAAGGGCCGTAACGTCATCCTCGACAAATCCTTCGGTGCGCCGAGGATCACCAAGGATGGTGTGACTGTCGCCAAGGAAATCGAGCTTAGCGATAAGTTCGAGAACATGGGTGCGCAGATGGTTCGCGAAGTGGCGTCCAAGACCGCCGATACGGCGGGTGACGGCACCACCACGGCGACCGTTCTCGCTCATGCCATCGTTCGCGAGGGCTCAAAGGCCGTCGCCGCGGGCATGAACCCGATGGATCTCAAGCGCGGTATCGACACGGCTGTCTCCGACGTCATTGACGCGCTCGGCAAGTCCTCGAAGCGGGTATCCACCAGCAACGAAATTGCCCAGGTCGGCACCATCTCCGCCAACGGCGATTCCGAAGTCGGCGATATGATTGCTCAGGCCATGGAGCGCGTCGGCAACGAAGGCGTGATCACGGTTGAGGAAGCCAAGGGCGTGGATACGGAATTGGATGTCGTCGAAGGCATGCAGTTCGACCGCGGCTACACGTCTCCGTATTTTGTCACCAACGCCGACAAGATGACCTGCGACATGGAAAATCCGTTCATCCTGATCCACGAGAAGAAGCTGTCCGGTCTTCAGCCGCTGCTTCCGATCCTGGAGCAGATCGTTCAGGCGGGCCGTCCGTTGTTGATCATCGCCGAAGACATCGAGGGCGAGGCTCTGGCCACCCTGGTTGTCAACAAGCTGCGTGGCGGCATGAAGGTCGCCGCCGTCAAGGCGCCGGGCTTTGGTGATCGCCGCAAGTCCATGCTCGAGGACATCGCCATCCTGACCAACGGTCAGGTGGTCAGCGAAGACCTCGGCATTAAGCTTGAGAATGTCACGATGGAAATGCTTGGTACGGCGAAGAAGATTTCCCTGACCAAGGAAGAGACCACCATCGTCGAGGGTGCCGGCAAGAAGAAAGACATCGAAGGCCGTTGCGGTCAGATCCGTGCCCAGATCGAGGAAACGACGTCTGAGTACGATAAGGAGAAGCTGCAAGAGCGGTTGGCCAAATTGGCCGGCGGCGTTGCGGTGATCCGCGTCGGTGGCGCCACCGAGATCGAGGTTAAGGAACGCCGCGACCGCGTCGATGACGCGCTGCACGCGACCCGCGCCGCGGTCGAGGAAGGTGTTGTCGCCGGTGGCGGTGCTGCCCTGCTGTACTCGGTTAACGCGCTCAAGAAGACCGAAGGCGCCAACCCTGATCAGAACGTCGGCATCGACATTGTCCGCCGCGTCCTGCAGTCGCCGTTGCGCCAGATTGCCGAAAACGCGGGCCACGATGGCGCCGTGGTTGCCGGCAAGATGCTCGACCAGAAAGACCGTAACTACGGTTTCGACGCTCAGAAAGAGGTCTACACCGACATGGTCAAGGCCGGTATCATCGACCCGACCAAGGTTGTTCGCACTGCTTTGCAGGACGCCTCATCGGTTGCCGGACTGCTGATCACGACCGAAGCCATGGTCGCCGAGAAGCCTGAGAAGAAAGACCCGATGCCTCCGGCCCCCGATATGGGTGGCATGGGCGGCATGGGCGGAATGGGCTTCTAGTCAGAAGTTCCAATCGTCTAAGAAAAAGGGGTCGTACCTTTCGGGGTGCGGCCCTTTTTCTTGCCAAGGATTAAGCCTCTGGATCGATGGCCTTGATCAATGCCGAATGATCCAACTCGCCGCCGCCGTCTTTGATCATGCGATCGTAGAGTTCGCGGCATAGCGTCGTCGCCGGCAAATCGAACCCAAGTTGACTGGCCAGTTCCAGGGCCTGGTCCAGGTCCTTGCGCTGGGTTGTGCATTTACCGCCCGGCTCGAACGCGCCGTCAATCATTCGTTGCCCGTGAACCTCGAGAATGCGGGAATCGGCGAACCCGCCGGCCAGGGCCTGGCGCACCTTGGCGGGGTCGGCGCCGGCCTTTTTGGCCAGCGTCAGGGCTTCGGCCACGGCCCCGATATTGAGGCCGACGATCATCTGGTTGGCCGCTTTGGCGACCTGACCGTTGCCGGTGCCGCCGACATGAGTCGTCCTGGCGCCGAGAATATCGAACAACGGCATGGCCCGGACCATGGCCGCATCCGTGCCGCCGGCCATGATCGTCAAGCTGCCGCTCTCGGCGCCAATGGTACCGCCGGAGACCGGCGCATCGACATAATCGCCGCCCTTGGCTTGCACGGCATCGGAAAAAGCCCGCGTGCTGGGAACCTTGGTCGTACCCATATCGATGATCAGGCTGCTTTCGCTGACGCCCTCGACGACACCATTGACACCGAGCAGGATGGCCTCAACTGTCGGCGTATCGGGCAGCATGCAGATCACCGTGTCCGCCGCCTCCGCCACCGCCGCTGGGCTCGAGGCTGGGGTCATGCCCTCGGCCACCAACTCTTCGACGACGGCCTGAGAACGGTTATGAATAACCATGTCGCCGCCCGCCGTCTTGAGATTGCGGGCCATGGGTTTGCCCATGAGGCCGAGGCCGATGAAGCCGATGGTTTGTCCGTCCAGTGATGTCATAGCATCGATCCTTCCCAATTTCCGGCGGGTGTCGCACGACCACGGGTCATTAGAGTAACGCGCGTCCGTGCACTTGCAAGAGACGCGAGGAAACCGCTGCTCGATGTGTGGCAAGCACAGCCTTGATTTCATCGGCCGAGGCCGTGATAACCATATGAATGCTGCGGATTGTGGGTAAGATTCTGATTGGATTGGGCGCGGCCGGGCTGGTCGGCGCCACGATCTGGTGGTACATGTTCTTCGAGCAGATGCTGGGCCAGAGCGTCAAACGGGCCAGCGAATGCTTTTATTCGACCACCACGGAATGCGAGATCGGCAACCTGATCGGCAAGTTCGGCGATGTGCCGGCCTATACGCCGGCGGCGCTGTGGATTTCACTTGGGGTGTTCAACGTCGGGCTGATCGCGTTTGGATTTTCGTCCAGACGTGATTCTGAAACCGCCGGCGAAGACGACGGTTAAATTTCCTCGCCGAGGAACGACCGGGTTTCCGCCACGGCATCGGCCAGCCCCAGGCGCCGCACTTCAACTCCTTCGGGGAAGGCGCCGGTCAGCCGGGTCGGCAGGCCCTTGTCGAGCATGACGAAGACGCCGCGGTCGCTATCGCGCCGGACCAGCCGCCCATAGGCCTGTTTGAGCTTCAGTCGGGCCAGCATCTCGTCATAGGCGCGGCCGCCGAAGGCTGATTTGCGGGCTTTGTGCAGGATATCCGGCCGCGGCCACGGAACCCGGTCGAAAACAATCAGGCGCAGCGAGCGACCGGGAACATCAACCCCGTCACGTACGGCGTCCGTACCGAGCAGACAGGCATCCTCCTCGGCGCGGAAGATATCGACCAGGGTACCGGTATCCATGGCATCCACATGCTGGGCCAGCAGCATCATCCCGGCTTCGTCCAGGGGGCCGGAGATGCGATCAAAGACGGCGCGCAGGCGAGAAATGGCGGTAAACAGTCCGAGGCCGCCGCCACCGGCGGCAAGGAACAATTCGCGGTAGGCGGCGGCTACGCCATTGGGGTCGTTGCGGCCAATGTCGCCGACCACAAGGACGCGGGTGTTGGCGGCGTAATCAAAGGGCGACGGTTCGGATACGCGGGCGGCGGGGATAGGCATATGCACCGCACCGGTTCGCGCTTCGGCGGCGGCCCAGCCGGGGTCGTCATCGACCCGGTCGCGAAGCGTTGCCGACGTCACCAGGAGCCCGTGCGCCGGCGCGGCGACGGTTTCCGCGAAGGGCAGTGTCGGGTCGGTCCAGTGGCGGTGAAATCCGACGTCGATGTCGCGTCCGCCGATGCGCTCGACGCCGAGCCAGTCGACGAATTCCTCCGGTGTGTCGTGGCCGAGCGCTCTGAGCATGGCTCGCCAGGCGGCCACCTGCTGGACGCCGCGCCTCTCAATACTGCGCGCCAGGGCCTCGATCCGGGTCCGCGTCGAAGTGTCCATGTCACCGGCCTCGTCGTCGAGCCGAGACGTTAGCGCGCGGATCAGCACGGTCATGGGCCGCGCCAGTTTGGCCAGGGCGGCTTCAAGCTTGCCCGCCGCCTCCGTCAAACCCTCAACCGGCTCGATCGTTTGCGTCTCCAGGCTATAGGGCGAGTCAGCATTCTGGTCGCGGGCGTAGACTTGTTGGCGGACCAGGGCCAGGAAATCCTCTGCTGGCCCCACGGTGACGCCGCCGCTGATGCGCTGGTTCCACGCCGGGCCGGGCAGGGTGTGTGCGGCGCGCAGGGTTTCCTCCAGGGCTTGTGCGGCCTCGTCATCACCGGCGATCAGGTCCTCGATCCGGGTTTTCAGGCCGCGCGACCGCGACCGGCTGCCGGCCTCGGCGCCGACCAGCCAACGCCTGAGATCAGCCGTCTCGCGGCCCGACAAGTGGGCCGAAAAGGCGCCATCGGCGGCGTCGAACAGGTGATGGCCCTCGTCGAACACATAGCGTGTCGGCAAGGTTCCCTCGTCGCCGCCGCCATGGGCCGCCTGGATCATCACCAGGGCGTGGTTGGCAACGACGATATCGGCCTGTTTGGCGCGGCGCACGGTGTGTTCGATGAAGCATTTGGAATAGTGCGGGCAGGCGGAGTATATGCATTCGCCCCGGGTGTCAGTCAGGTCCGTGGTCAAAGCGCCGCCCAGCAGTCCCTTGAGCCAGGCCGGAAAGTCGCCGCCGATCATGTCGCCGTCGCGGCTCGCCAACGCCCACCGCGCCATCAATCCGAACGCAACCGCATCGCCGTTTCCACGGGTCGGCTGGCGTTTGAGGGCGTCCTCAAAATTAAGCAGGCAGAAGTAGTTCTCACGGCCCTTGCGGACAACGACCCTCTCCGCCTTTTGGTCGGGCACAGGATGCAGGCGGCTCAGTTCAGCATCGAGCTGGCGCTGCAGGTTGCGGGTATAGGTACTGATCCATACCGGGCCTTCATTCTTTTCCGCCCACAGGCTGGCCGGTGCGATGTAGCCCAGCGTCTTGCCGACGCCGGTGCCGGCCTCGGCGATCACGAACGCCGGCTCGCCGGCGCGCTCGCGCGGCGCGAAGGCGGCGCTGCTGGCCGTGGCGTAGGCGACTTGTTCGGCCCGGTCCTCGGCGCCCCGGCCCAAGAGATGATGCAACCGGTCGCGGGCATCGGCCGGGTCGACCGGATGATTGCCGGGCGGCGGCGGCGGAGGTTGCTCGCGCCATTCCGGCAACTGGTTCCAAATCCGCAGCGCATCGGCGGGATTCTTCGGGCCCGCGCCCTGGCCGGCGCCGAGGGCGGCCAGGACCGCCGGTCCCCAGGCCCAGCCGCCGCGTGCCATGGCGCGGGCAATGTTGGCGGCATTTCCGTCCTCAGATCCAGCCAGCCCCGAGAGCAGGGCCTGAGCCGACGCGGCCAGGCTTTCGGCTTCTTTTTCCGGTGAGCCGGGGATCATGACGCCAATGGTTTCGGCCAGGCCGCGGGCCGTCGGCAGGGTGAACTGGGCCGGGCGGACGAAGGCAAAAAGCTCCAATAGATCGAAGCACTCGAACGCGGGGATTCCGAGCCGGCGGGCGACCTCTCCGGCATGGCAGACCAGCGGCCGGACCTCCGGGCCGATCCGTATGGCGGCGTCTTCAAGCGATAGCGTCTCGACCTCACCGTCAGGTGTCAGCCAGACGGCGTGGCGGATCCCGGCGATCAGGGCGGGAACGGGAGGGGGCGAGGCGTGGCGGGAAACATCGGACATTGGCGGGAGTATACAGGGCTCGCTGGAAGGATCGACACGGAAGATGGCCGCAGGAGACTCTTTTAGGACTACACAGGGGAAAGCGTGATGCCGTTCCTACTGCACTGGCGCCGTCTTTGGCGTATAATGTGTCTCAGATCGCGATGCGGGAAAGCGCCCGTCTCGAAGCCTCAAAGCTCTTCCCGCGCCAGATCGCGGCCCGAACCAGGGATCGGGCCGATGAGGTGGCTGGTCGCGCTGATTGGGAGGACGGTTCGGCCGCCGCCCCGACACCAAGACGAGGCTTTACGGAGACTAGGTTAGGGAGGCTAAAAATATGACTCCGCCGGACCAGCGAACGGACATATCCAGTCTTAGAAAATGATTTCCGGTCCTACTGTGATCGGAAGGTGCTTCGAGCACCCGAGTTTGAAACCCCGCCGCCATGGCGGGGTTTCCGCATCCGAGGTTCCGGCAATTCCCCTGATCACGGGGTTGTATGTTGGCATGGCGCGATAGGGGTGGTTATACTGCCGTCGTTACGGGCCACTGAGACAAACGGCCCCACCAGGGAACTCTAACAAACTTCGAGCCGACAATGGGGCCTACAAACACCTGCGTGGCTCAAAGGGAGGATAAAAATGAAATTTCGTATCATGGGCACGGTGGCTGTCGCCGCCGTTGCCGCAGTTGTCGGCGTCACGCTAAGCCAGCCGGCCGCGGCCAAGACTTTGGTTTTTTGTTCCGAAGGCAGCCCGGGTGGTTTTAACCCGAGCCTGCATTCAGCCGGCACCGATTTCGACGCGTCGGCGCAACCGATATACAACAGGCTGGCTGAATTTGAGCCGGGAACGACCAAGGTTGTTCCGGGCTTGGCCGAATCCTGGACGGCTTCGTCGGATGGCTTGAGCTATACCTTCAAGCTTCGCAAAGGCGTCAAGTGGCACAGCAACAAGCACTTCACGCCGACCCGCGACTTCAACGCCGACGATATTCTCTACAGCTTCAATCGTCAGTGGAAGGAAGACCACCCGTATCATGGTGTGTCCGGCGGCAAGTACTTGTACTTCGGCTGGATGGATATGGGCCCGGCGCTCAATGCTATCGAAAAAATTGACGACTACACCGTCAAGATTACCTTGAATGCGCCTGATGCGCCGTTTGTTTCAAACTTGGCTATGGACTTTGCCTCCATCCTGTCGGCCGAGTATGCCGACAAGATGGTCGCCGCCGGCACCATGGAGACGGTTGATACCGATCCCATCGGAACCGGCCCGTTTGAGTTCGTCTCCTATAAGAAAGACGCCTTCATCCGGTTCAAGGCTTTCGACGCCTATTGGGAAGGCAGGCCGAAGGTCGATAAGCTGGTTTATGCCATCACCGTCGATCCGTCAGTTCGCTATCAGAAGCTGAAAGCCGGCGAATGCCACATCATGCCGTATCCGAATCCGGCCGATCTCGACGCCATGAAGAAGGATTCGAATATCAACCTGCTGAGTCAGGAAGGCCTGAATGTCGGCTATCTCGGTTTCAACGCCGAAAAGAAGCCGTTTGATGATGTCCGCGTTCGTCAGGCATTGAGCATGGCCATCAATAAGCAGGCCATTCTCGACGTGGTGTTCAAGGGCGCCGGCTCGGCGGCCAAGAACCCGATCCCGCCGACCATGTGGTCCTACAATGATGCCGTCAAAGACTATCCTTACGATCCTGCCGCCGCGAAGAAGCTTCTCGGTGATGCCGGCGTTAAGGGCCTGAAGACGAACATCTGGGCGATGCCGGTGCAACGTCCTTATAACCCCAACGCGCGCCGCATGGCCGAGTTGATCCAGGCTGACTGGGCGAAGGTTGGCGTCGAGGCGGAAATCGTCACCTACGAGTGGGGCGAGTACCGCAAGCGCATCCGCGCCGGCGAGCATGACACGGCCCTTCTGGGCTGGACCGGTGACAATGGCGATCCGGACAACTTCATGTTCGTGTTGCTTGGATGCGAGGCGGCGAAGTCCAATGTTGCGCGCTGGTGCAACAAGGAGTTCGACGGCCTTCTCCGCGCCGCCAAGAAGACTTCCGATCAGGCGGAGCGCACCAAGCTATACGAGAAGGCACAGCTCGTCTTCAAGGCTGACGCACCGTGGTTCACAATTGCGCACTCGGTCCAATTCCGGCCGGTGCGGAAAGAAGTCATGGGCTTCAAAATCCATCCGTTGGGAAGCCACATCTTCAAGTACGTGGATCTGAAGTAGGATTGCACGGTTGAAACACTGATTGGCGGGAGGGCAACCTCCCGCCAATTCTTTTATTGGCTTTGAGCTGTGTTTTCTTTTCTCTTCAATCGATTGGCGATCCTGGTGCCGGTTTTTTTCGGCGTCACGCTGATGGCGTTTGGATTTATCAGAATTCTCCCCGGCGATCCCGTTGTCGCCTTATCTGGCGAGCGAAGCATTTCGCCGGAACAGCATGCGGCGCTCCTGGCCAAGCTGGGCATGGATAGACCGCTGTGGGAGCAGTATTTCGAATATATCACTAACATTCTCCAAGGTGATTTCGGCACCTCGCTGCTGACCAACCGGCCCATTCTCGACGAATTCATGGAGCTGTTCCCGGCCACGGTGGAATTGGGAATTTGTGCGATGATTTTTGCCGTGGTGCTCGGCCTGCCGGCGGGAATTTTCGCGGCGGTCAAGCGCCGCACGTTCTTCGATCAGGGCATCATGGGGCTCAGCCTGGTCGGTTATTCCATGCCCATATTCTGGTGGGGACTGCTGCTGATCATCTTGTTCAGCTCCATACTGGGATTGACGCCGGTGTCGGGCCGGCTGTCCTTCATGTTCGAGGTTGAGCCGGTTACGGGCTTTCTCTTGATCGACAGCCTACTGGGTGACGAGGAGGGCGCCTTCGGCTCGGCGCTCCACCACCTGGTTCTGCCGAGTATTGTGCTGGGTACCATTCCGCTGGCCATTATCGCGCGGCAAACCCGCTCGGCCATGCTTGAGGTGCTCAGCGAAGATTATGTGCGGACGGCGCGGGCCAAAGGATTAGCACCGATTCGGGTATATGGCCTGCACGCGCTGCGCAATGCCATGATTACGGTGATTACCGTGATCGGCCTCCAGGTCGGCGTGCTGCTGGCCGGCGCCATCCTGACAGAGACGATCTTCAGTTGGCCGGGGATCGGCAAGTGGATCATCTTTTCAGTCTTCAGCCGCGACTATTTTGCCGTCCAGGGCGGCTTGGTCTTGATCGCCATGTGCATCATGACCGTCAACCTCATCGTCGATATGATGTACGGGCTAATCAATCCGCGCATCCTGCATACCAGGTAGGGGCGACCGGGGCGATGAGCGAAAATGCAATCCAGACAACTCCGAGAAAGAGCCCGTTTCAGCAACAATTGGCGGAATTCTGGTCGTATTTTTCCGAAAGCAAGACGGCCGTCGCCGGATTGGCATTTCTGATCGGCGTTATCCTGGTCGCCATCTTCGCCGACGTGATCGCGCCGCACGATCCGACCGAACAGTACCGTGATTATTTTGAAGTGCCGCCGGCCTGGGCAGAGGGCGGCAGCGCAAAATTTATCCTCGGCACCGATTACGCCGGACGCGACATGTTATCCAGGATCATCCACGGCTCGCGCCTGTCGCTGATCGCCGGCGGCATCGTTGTTATAATTTGCCTTAGTGTCGGAATCGTACTGGGCCTGATCGCGGGACATTTCCGCGGCTGGCTGGAAACCGCGATCATGCGGCTGATGGACACCATCCTCTCGGTGCCGGGCCTGCTGATGGCGCTGGTTTTGGTGGTGTTGCTGGGACCCGGCTTGTTGAACGCCATGATCGCCATCTCGATTACCTACTTGCCGTACTTTGTCCGCCTGACCCGGGCTTCGGCAATCTCGGAAGGGTCGCGTGAATACGTTGTGGCCAGCCGGGTTGCCGGTGCCGGCCGGTTGCGCCTGATGTTCATCACCATCCTGCCCAATTGCATGGCGCCGCTGATTGTCCAAGCCACCCTGAGCTTTTCGACGGCGATCCTGGATACCGCCGCGCTGGGGTTTCTGGGCATGGGCGCACAGCCGCCGCAACCGGAGTGGGGAACATTGATCGCCGAAAACCGCGACCTGATGCTCAGCGCGCCGTGGACCGTGACCTTCCCCGGACTGGCCATTCTGCTGGCGGTGCTGGCCATTAACCTCATGGGCGACGGCCTGCGCGATGCCCTTGATCCGAAACTGAAGCAGGGCTGACCGGTCATGGCGCTGCTTGATATCCAAAACCTGAGCGTCGAGTTCGGCACCGGCAAGGAGCCGTTCCGGGCCGTCGACGGTGTTAACCTGCGGGTTGAGGAAGGCGAGGTTGTCGGCGTTGTCGGCGAGTCGGGGTCCGGCAAAAGCGTCACCATGCTGGCGCTGATGGGCTTGATCGCCTACCCGGGCCGCATCCAGGCCGACCGGCTGGAGTTCGCCGGTATCGATCTGATGACCCTGCCGCCGAACGGCCGCCGCCGGATCACCGGCAAGGACGTGGCGATGGTTTTCCAGGAACCCATGACCAGTCTCAATCCCTGCTTCACGGTCGGCTTTCAGATCATGGAGACGCTCAAGGTTCACGAGGGCGGCGACCGGGCCGAGCGCCGCGCGCGCACCATCGAACTGCTCGACCAAGTGGGTATTCCCGATGCGGCGAGCCGATTGGGATCGTTCCCGCATCAGCTATCGGGCGGCATGAACCAGCGCGTGATGATCGCCATGGCCATCGCCTGCAATCCGCGCTTGCTGATTGCCGACGAGCCGACCACGGCCCTGGATGTCACCATCCAGGCTCAGATTATCGACTTGTTGCTGCAGCTTCAGCGCGACCGGGGCATGGCCTTGATCCTGATTACCCACGACATGGCCGTGGTTGCCGAGACGGCGGAGCGCGTCGCGGTCATGTACGCCGGTCAGATGGTTGAGCAGCAAGCGGTCGACGGATTATTCGACGGCCCGCGCCATCCTTATACGGCGGCGCTGTTGGATGCGCTACCGGAGCGCGGCGCCGGGCGCCGGCGTTTGCCGACCATTCCCGGCGTCGTGCCGGGACAGTTCGACCGGCCGAGCGGATGTTTGTTCAATCCGCGCTGCACTTTGGCTACGGACCACTGCCGCGTGGATGCCCCGGCGGCAGCGGTTGATGATCTCGGCTTGATCAGGTGCCATACGCCGCTGCAGGGCGCCGGAGGTGTTCCATGACCGCCGCCGCCGTCCTCACCGTCGACAACCTCGCCCGCCACTATCACATCGGCCGGGGACTGTTCCGCGAAGCCGCCAACCTGCGCGCCGTTAACGGTGTTTCCTTCGCGCTGGAGGCGGGCAAGACACTGGCGGTGGTCGGTGAGTCGGGCTGCGGTAAATCGACCTTGGCCCGGGTGCTGACGCTGATCGAACCGCCGACCAGCGGCAGCTTCGTCATGGACGGTATTGATGGCGCAACGCCCGACGAGAGCCTGAGAAAACAACTCCGCCAGACCGTTCAGATCGTATTTCAGGATCCCTATGGGTCGCTCAATCCGCGCAAGAAGGTCGGCGCCATCCTGGAGGAACCGCTGGTCATCAATACGGACCTGGACGCCCAAGCCCGAGAGCAGGCGGCGCGTGAAATGATGGCCCTGGTCGGTCTGCGGCCGGAGCACTACAACCGCTACCCGCATATGTTCTCCGGCGGCCAGCGCCAGCGTATCGCCATTGCCCGCGCGCTCATGCTCAAGCCCAAGGTCGTCATCGCCGACGAGCCGGTCTCGGCCCTCGATGTGTCGATCCAGGCCCAGGTTTTGAACCTTCTGATGGACCTGCAGGATGAACTGGGCTTGGCCTATCTGTTTATTTCCCATGATCTCAGCGTCGTCCGCCACATCGCCGACGACGTGCTGGTCATGTATTTGGGCCGGCCGGTTGAGCAGGGGCCCAAGGAAGCAATTTTCGAAACTCCCCGTCACCCCTACACGCGGGCGCTGCTGGGCTCGACGCCGCGTGTTGACCGCAGCCAGCGGACGGAGCGCGTGGTGCTCAAGGGTGAGTTGCCATCACCCATGGACCCGCCGCCGGGATGCGCCTTTCACAAGCGTTGTCCGTTCGCCACGGAACTTTGTGAGACGAAGCAGCCGGAACTCAAACCGCTGGACGGCCAACTGGTCGCCTGCCACCACGCCGAGTTTATTTGAGAGCGACCGTGATTTGTTGGATAATGCTTGCGATTGGTGATGTGAAACGGGGGAGCGCGTGACATGACCAGAGTGTTTGACCGGCGCGGCCGCGCCACATGGGACGAGGAAACTCGCGAGCGCGAGGACCGTCGGCTCCGGGAGCGGCGCCAGGGCGGCGACCGCCGCGGCACCGGCGACGCCAGCACGTGGGACGGCGTTGAACGCCGCATCGGCCCCCGCCGGGTCGCCGAGCAACCCGCAGACGATTAATCTTGAAATTGCCGAACCGGTCTATTCGGCCCCGTAGATGGCGATGCGTTTAATAATGTAATCGCCGCCGCTATTGATCACGGCAAAGCCGTCGAACGGGTCGTTGAGGCCCCGGTCATAGGCGGCAATGACTTTTTTGCCGTCCACGGTTACAGCCATCTCACCATCCGGGCGGCGGGTCCATTCAAGCGTATGGACAGTTTTGTCTTCCAGGCCGAAGTTTCCCTGCGTACTTTCGATGACGCCGGTTCCCCGCGCCGATACGCGTATCAGCGTCAGCGTTCCGCCCGGAACGTAGCTAAGCCGGTATCCCGGGGTGCGGGCCGGATCACCCAATCGGCCTTGATAAAGGCCAAGCTCCAGGCGGCCCTTGGCGGCCCAGGAGCTGAAATCAAGCTCAACGGCGAAGGCATTGGAAACCGTTGCCGCGGTGTGGATGATGGCGGCCGCCGCCGGTCCTGCGGGCGCCGCCTGTGTTCCGGTCTGGTTGCCGATGGCTTGGCCTAAAATCTTGCCGAACAGGGCAGCGGCGGCTTGCTCGCCGGTCAATTTCTTGGCTGCGGCCTGCGGCGCTTGCGGCTCAACGGCGCTCCGCAAACCCCAACCTTTCTCGACCCAATAACGCCCGCTGGCCACGGTCCAGATTGGATTGGCCGTGAAATCGCCGTCAATGAAGTCATCGCCTATGATTTGCCTTCGCCAAGGCCGGTGGTAGCCACGGGCCAGATCGCGAAGATCGCGGAGGAATTTTGGATCGGCCGCGCGCGACTGTTCGGCCTTGTCAATCAGGCTATTGAGCTGATCAACGAAGCCCTGCATGCGGCTCTGGTCGGCAACCGCCGACCCGTCCGGGTTTGACCAGGTGGAATAGGTTTGCTGTGCGCCGACCGGGGCGGTCGTGAACAGAATCAGAAGCCAAATGAAAAGGATACGCATAGAGCCCACCTTGAGATGCCGTGACCTAGGAAATCGTATCACGACTCAAGTGCGGAATCATCCCTCGACGGCGAACGTCAGGCGGCCTCGGCCTGATCGCCGGCCCGCACGCCCAGCATATGGCACAGCGCGCGGCAGAGTTCGGCGCGGTTGAGGGTGTAGAAATGAAACTGATTGACGCCGTTGGCGTGCAGTGTGCGGCATTGTTCGGCGGCGATGCTGGCGGCGACCAGATTGCGGGTACCCGGATCGTCATCCAGTCCCTCAAACATATCGGCCATCCAACCAGGTACCGACGTGCCGCAGCGGCGGCTGAAGTTGGCGACGCGGGTGAAGTCCGTCACTGGCAGGATGCCGGGGATGATGGGCGCGGTGATGCCGGCCTTGTGCGCCCGGTCGCGGAACCGAAGGTAAATATCAACGTCGAAGAAGAACTGGGTGATGGCCTGTCCGGCGCCGGCGTCGATCTTGCGTTTGAGGTTGTCGAGATCGGCGGCATCGCTGGCGGCATCGGGATGGGTTTCCGGATAGGCGGCAACGCTGATCTCGAAATTGGCCACCTGCTTCAATCCGGCGACCAGGTCGGCGGCATAGTCGTATCCGTTTGGGTGCGGCAAATAATCTCCGGTTCCGGCGGGTTGGTCGCCGCGCAATGCGACAATATGGCGGACGCCCAAGTCCCAATAGCGCCGCGCGATGGTGTTGATTTCACCCCGCGATGCGCCGACACAAGTTAAGTGTGCGGCCGGTTTGAGCTTGGTCTCCGTGAGGATGCGGGCGACGGTGGCGTGGGTGCGCTCCTGGGTCGAGCCGCCGGCGCCATAGGTGACGGACACATAAGCCGGATCAAGCGGCGCCAGCCGTTGAATGCTGCTCCATAGAGTTTTCTGCGCGGTTTCCGTATCGGGCGGGAAAAACTCAAACGAGACTTGGACGTTGTGCGGCAGGGGCGCGGCAACCATGGCGTCGGCGAGGGCGCGATTATTTTCATGATTTGGTTTCATGGTGTCGTTTCCCAGGAATTGAATCTTCAATGAAGGGCGGCGGCCTGCGCCCCGGTTGTGGCGCTGCCGGTCTCAAGTTGTTCGGGCTTCTCGGCCAACCAGATACTGACGGTCAGCGGGTCGCCGGCCAGGTGCACTGTTTCCTTGAGTTCCAGATGAGCGTGAATGAACCAGCCGGCGGCTTCTTCGTCGGGAAAGCCGAGGCGGCGGTGTTTGTGCTCGTCGCGCAAGGCTTCATGCTTATGCGGCGCCAGGTCAACGACCAGTAACTTGCCGCCAGGCTTCAATACCCGCGCCGCCTCGCTGATGGCCAGGGCCTGATCATCGACATAGTGCAGGACCTGATGGATGGCTGCGATGTCGAAAGTTGAAGCGGCGAAGGGGAGTTGGCGGAGGTCGGCCTGGCGGACACGGCAATTGACGGCCGCCGCGCGGTCCAGATTGGCCCTGGCGACGCTCAGCATTTCGTGGGATAGATCGACACCCTGGCACGGCCCCAATTCCGGTCCCAGGAGTTCAAGCAAATGGCCCGTGCCCGTGCCGATGTCCAGCAAAGATGCGTTCTTGTCGGCCGGCAGCAGATTCCGGATCACCTGTTCGACCACGGCTTGGTCCACGTGCAGCGAACGCAGGTGATCCCATTCGGCGGCATTGTTGCGGAAATAGGTCGCTGCCGCCTCGGCCCGGTCGCGTTTAACCTCAGCCAACCTGTCGCGGTCGCGCGTAAGGATTTCGTCGCCGTCGGGGAGAAGTATGGACAAGTGCTGGGCCAACGGAGCGCCAATACCATCTTGAGCCATTCGGTAGAAAACCCAAGTTCCCTCTCGCGAGCGTTCCAGCAGGCCGGCGTCCGTCAACAGCTTCAAGTGACGTGAGATGCGCGGCTGACTCTGTCCGGTGATTCGCACCAGTTCACTGACCGTCAACTCGCCCTTCAGGCAGAGCGCAATGATTCGCAGCCTCGTCGGCTCCGCCACCGCTCTCAATGCCGCCAGAAGTTCGTCCACGGTTCGCTCCTCTTCCTTGTCATGTCGTTGCAGCAAGGACTTTGGCACATTTATTTAACAATATCAAGATATCTTTATATAGTTAAATTATAAGAATCCAGCCATTTTGTTAACCATGTTCAACGGCTTTCTTACAAATCGGTCGTCGGGAATGCGGCGGCCGGAACGCGGCGCAGGGGTGGAAAAGCGCCGCCTGCACGCTCATCGCCGCCGGCCGGGCCACGGGTCAAAGTGGCGGCAACAGCGTTAACGCGATGGTAAGAAATCACCGTCAAAGTCATGTCATGGACACATTCTTGACCCCAGATCGTGTTCGTCGGCTGGCTGCTTGCTTCTTCGTTATGTTGCTTGCAGTGGGATGCGCCAGCGTACCGGACGCAAGCGACCCGGACGCCGCGGCCGAGATGCGCGAAGTTAACGATCCGGCCGAACCCTTGAACCGAAGCATTTTCGAGTTCAACCGCACACTCGACAAAGCGGTGCTCAAGCCCGTGGCGACGGTGTATCGCGATGTGGTGCCGGTGCCGGTCCAGGACGGCTTGCACAATCTCCTCGCCAATCTTCGCGCGCCCATCATCATTTTCAATGATTTACTGCAAGGTGAGTTGAATCGGGCGCTGACAACGCTGACCCGATTCGTCTTTAATTCCACCTTGGGCATTGCCGGCCTGGCCGATGTCGCCACCGAGTTCGGCCTGGAGCGCCACGACGAGGACTTCGGACAGACCATGGCGGTGTGGGGCATCGGCGAAGGGCCGTATATCATGCTGCCCGTGTTCGGCCCCTCCAATCCCCGCGATACCGCCGGGATTATCGTCGATTTCCTGATCGATCCGTTCAATGCCTGGGCCGCTAACACGGACCGGGAATTCGCGCCCCTGGCCCGCGCCGGAATGCAAGCTGTCGACCTGCGCTCAAACAATCTCGACCTGCTTGATGATCTTGAGAAATCATCGCTTGATTTCTATGCCGCCATCCGTAGCCTGTACCGCCAGCGCCGCAGCGGCGAGATTTCCAACGGCAAGGGATCAGCTAATTTCCCTGCGCCGGGATTGGGTTTGGCTCCCGAAATTCCCGAGCCGGAAGACGTACAAGAGATTTCAGGGCTACCTTAAAAATGATTACACGGCGGTTTCTATTTGCAGGGCTTGCCTTGTCTGTCCTGCTTGGCGCCGGGACGGCATCGGCCGCTCAGTTGGAGGATGGTGCCGACAAGTTCATCCGCTCCCTGGCCGGGCAGGCGATCGGTTCGCTCACCGATCAGGCGGCGTCCCGTGAAGTTCGAGTTGAGCGTTTCCGCGAATTGTTCAACGACCGCTTCGCTGTCCACGCCATCGGCAAGTTCGTGCTCGGCCGCCATTGGCGCAAGGCCACGGATACCGAAAGAGACGAGTATCTCGGACTATTCGAAGATTTGATGGTGGTGTCCTATGTCGACCGATTTGCCAGCTACGCCGGCGAGTCCCTCGAAGTCGTCAAGACCCGGGCGGATAATGACAAGACGGCGACGGTGTTCTCACGGATCGACCGGCCGGGCGGTGCCAAGGCGGTTCGCGTGGCCTGGCGGGTCGGGAGTACCGACGATACCTACAAGATTCTCGATGTTGTCGTCGAAGGGGCGTCCATGAGCAGCACGCTTCGCTCAGATTTCGGCTCAATCGTACGGCGTAAGGGCGGCAAGGTCGCCGGCCTATTGGAAGAACTCCGCACCAAGACGGCATCGCTTAAAGAAGTGATTGAAAATTAACATTTTTGTCCCGCTTTAGCGGCTCATACTTGATGCGCCTAAAGTAATCTTGGTCCGATGCAGTCTGCCGATAGTCCGAAGTGGACGAAGGCAGATCAAACTAACGCGCTTGGATCCAAATCAGCGAGGTGCCCGAGAAAGAGGCTGAAGAGTTCACGCTCAGTTGTAATGTCCAATTTTGCATATAGGCGCTTTCGATGATTCCTAACCGTGCCAACACTGATACCGATACGCCGCGCGATTGCATCATTGGAGAATCCACCGAGGATTAGATGAACAATATCTCGCTCACGTGGCGTAAATCCGCTGTTCGTGAAGCTGCTCACTGCCGACCCGAAATCCAATGGTGTTGAAGTCTCCGCCATTTCCATTTGTTCTTCATTCCATGACGCTGCTTTAAGATGTGACTCGTTGAGCCCGGCAAACAACGGGTAGATGTTTCGCAGCAGGTCAAATTCATCATCTGAGAATGTCGTTGACCTATCCAGCGTCAACGCAACGCATTCATGATCGATTACGGGTAAAAGCAACGCGATGTCATCCGCCATGCGAGTGATTGGCATGAAGTCAGTCAGGTACGTATTTTCCTTCGACGGCGGCACGGGAATCTCGTGCATCCCGACAACACCAGGATCGCCACCGTTTTGCCAGTAATGGAAGAACGGATCGAACCGATAATATCCCAATTCATAAGTTGACAGAACGTGGTCGCGGTCTATTGCGACGCTTGGGTACGGCGTCAATTCGAACCTAAGCGTTCGAGGCCGCGCGACACGGCTATAGACAACGATCCATTCCCCGTCGTGGGAAACAAGCTCCGCCATCAACGCAAGGCAAGCCTCATAGAAGCCACTTGTGCCAACGGACTGACCCAAGCGCCTCAGGACTAACGGCTGAGCATTGGCGACCCGCTCAATGGACAATGAATTCCGCTCCTTGGCATTGGGGTCTTATTTGAGAGAATTTTGCGCTGTATCAGTATAGTCCAAATTGAGACCATTGCTGTTCTAGCGTGGTTGCGCAATTGATAGCTCGAAACTTCGGACTTTGAAATTGTTCCAATCTAGTTTGTGAACTGATGATAGAGGCCAAAATGACCCGTGACGCACGATATGACATCCTTTTCGAGCCCGTAAAGATCGGGCCGGTCACGGCCAAAAACAGGTTCTATCAAGCGCCTCACTGCAACGGAATGGGGCGAATGTTTCCGTCCAGTATGGCGGCCATGCGCGGCGTCAAAGCGGAGGGCGGCTGGGCGGTTGTTTCCACCGAGCAGATCGATATTCATCCTTCCGGCGATATCACGCCCTCTACCGAGGGGCGGATGTGGTCGGACAAGGATATCCCCTATCTGGCCCGCATGTGCGACGCCGTTCACGAACACGGCGCGTTGGCGTCCATCGAGCCGACACACAACGGCAAATGGGCGGCCAATCTGTATAGCCGTGACGTCCCCATTTTTCCGACGCACATGCCAATTGCCGGGGGCAATTATCCTATTCAGGCGCGGGCAATGGACAGGGCGGATATTCGGGATTATCGGCGCTGGCATCTGGACGCCGTGACGCGTGCCAAGCAGGCCGGATTTGATATCATTTGCTGTTATGCCGGACACAATTTGACGCTTTCCGGCATGTTCATGCTCAACCGCTATAACTTCAGAACCGACGAGTACGGCGGCAGCCTGGAAAACAGGGTCCGGCTGTTTCGCGAAATTATCGAAGAAACCAAGGACGCCGTCGGTGACACGATGGGGGTTGTCGTGCGTTTCGCCGTCGATGAACTGCGCGGCGCCGAGGGGCTCGAGGCCGATAAGGAAGGCCGCGAGATCGTTGAGATGCTGGCGGAGTTGCCGGACCTGTGGGACGTCAATATCGCGGAGTGGCACAATGACAGTATGACCAGCCGTTTTGCTGAAGAAGGTTATCAGGAGCCGTTTATCGACTTCGTAAAGAAAGTCACCACCAAACCGGTCGTCGCGGTTGGCCGCTACACATCACCCGACCGCATGGTGTCCATCGTGAAAAAGGGCATCGTGGATATGATCGGCGCGGCACGCCCTTCCATCGCCGATCCCTTCCTGCCTAAGAAAATCGAGGAAGGCCGAATTGAGGATATTCGCGAATGCATCGGATGCAACATCTGCGTCGCCTGGAACAATATGCAAGCGCCGATACGGTGCACCCAGAATCCCACCAAAGGTGAGGAGTGGCGGCGCGGGTGGCACCCGGAGCGCATCGCGCCCAAATCGGATGATGGCTCTGTTTTGGTGGTCGGGGCCGGACCGGCGGGGCTTGAGGCCGCGCTTGCTGCTGGTCAACGGGGTTGCGATGTCATCCTCGCCGAAGCGACGGAAGAACTTGGTGGCCGTGTAACTCGCGAGAGCAAATTGCCCGGCCTCAACGCATGGGCAAGAGTGCGGGATTATCGGGCCTATCAGATTTCACAAATGGCCAATGTTGAGGTTTATAAATCGAGCTTCCTGAATGCGACACAGGTTTTGGAGTTTGGCGCCGCCCATGTGGCGGTAGCGACCGGTGCACGGTGGCGGCGAGATGGTTACGGCCGCGCGCACCAATTTCCTATCCCCGGCACGGACGGCGGCAACGTGCTGACGCCCGACGACATCATGGCGGGAACTCGTCTCGAAGGCACAGTGCTTATTTATGATGACGATCACTACTATATGGCCTCTGTCATTGCCGAGCGGTTGGCGGCAGACGGGTGCCGGGTGATTTTGGCGACGCCGAACTCCGTCGTTTCGTCATGGTCCGGCTATACCATGGAACAACACCGTACCCAGACTCGCCTGTTAGACGTCGGTGTTGAGATCATCACCAGTCACAAGTTGCAATCAATATCCGAAAGCAGCGCGACGTTAACCTGTATCTACTCATCGCAAAACCGGACGGTCGAAGTGTCGTCGGTTGTCATGGTCGTATCGCGTATCCCCGACGATGAATTGTATCAGGATCTCGTTGGCGACCCGGACGGACTACGTGATGCTGGAATCTTGACCTTGAAAAGGATCGGCGATTGCCATGGGCCGGCAACGATTGCCGCAGCGGTTTACGAGGGGCACCGTTTTGCCCGCGAGCTGGGCGAGGACGTATCGGACATTCCGTTCCGCCGGGAAATCACCGAACTGACATCGGCATTTGAATTGCCGTGATGCAGAGCATCTACGCTCCGGCTATTTCGTCAACGGCTTGTACTTGATCCGGTGCGGTTGGTCGGCTTCGGCGCCGAGGCGGCGGTGGCGGTCGGCTTCGTAGTCGTCGTAGTTGCCCTCAAACCAAACCACCTGGCTGTCGCCCTCGAAGGCGATGATGTGGGTCGCCAGCCGGTCCAGGAACCAGCGGTCATGGCTGACAATCACGACGCAGCCGGCGAACTCGGCCAAGGCGTCCTCGAGCGCGCGCAGGGTCTCCACGTCGAGGTCATTGGTCGGCTCATCGAGCAGCAGAACGTTGGCGCCTGATTTGAGCATCTTGGCCAGATGCACCCGGTTGCGTTCGCCGCCGGAAAGCTGGCCGACCTTTTGTTGCTGGTCTCCGCCCTTGAAGGCAAATTGCGCCACATAGGCTCGGCTCTGCATGGTTCTCTTGCCCAGCTCGATTTCATCCAGGCCGCCGGAAATTTCTTCCCAGACCGTGGCATCCTGCTTCAGATCATCGCGGGACTGATCGATATAGCCCAAAGTCACAGTGTCGCCGAGGCGGAGCGAGCCGCTGTCGGGTTGTTCGTCGCCGGTGATCATGCGGAACAGTGTCGTCTTGCCGGCGCCATTGGCGCCAATGACGCCGACGATGCCGCCGGGCGGCAACTTGAAGTTCAGGTTTTCAATCAGCAGCCGGTCGCCGAAGCCTTTGCTCAGATCGGTCGCCTCGATCACCAGATCACCGAGGCGGGGGCCGGGTGGAATGGTGATTTGCGCGGTGCCGGCGCTGGCCTCGCGGGACTTGGCCAACAAGTCATCGTAGGCGGTGATGCGGGCGCGGGATTTGGTTTGGCGGGCTCGCGGTGACTGGCGGATCCATTCCAACTCGTGCTTGAGCACGCGTTGGCGGGCGGTCTCTTCGCGGGCTTCCTGACCGAGGCGTTTTTCCTTTTGCTCAAGCCAAGACGAATAGTTCCCCTGGTAGGGAATGCCGCTGCCCCGGTCCAACTCCAGAATCCAGCCGGTCACGTTGTCGAGGAAGTAGCGATCATGGGTGACGATCATGACGGTGCCGGGGTATTCATCGAGAAATCGCTCCAGCCACGCCACGGATTCGGCATCGAGATGGTTGGTCGGCTCATCGAGGAGTAGGATTTCAGGTTTCTGCAGCAGCAGCCGGCATAGCGCCACCCGTCGCCGTTCGCCGCCAGACAGCTTGGTCACTTCGGCGTCGCCGGGCGGACAGCGTAGCGCATCCATGGCGATCTCGATGGTGCGTTCCAGTTCCCAACCATCAACGGCGTCAATTTGTTCCTGCAAATCGCCCTGCTCGGCCAGCAGTGCGGTCATCTCGTCGTCATCCATGGGCTCGGCGAATTTCTCCGAGATTTCGTTGAACTTATCCAACAGCGCCTTGGTTTCGCCCAATCCCTCGGTGACGTTTCCCTCGACGTCCTTATCGGGATTCAAATCAGGTTCCTGTTCCAGGTATCCGACCTTCACACCTTCCGCCGCCCAGGCCTCGCCGATGAAATCCGGCTCGCGGCCGGCCATGATCTTCATGAGCGTCGACTTGCCGGCGCCGTTGATACCGAGCACGCCGATCTTGGCATCGGGGAGGAACGACAGCGTAATTCCCTTGAGGACTTCCTTGCCGCCGGGGAACGTTTTGCCCAAATCCTTCATGACGTAGGAATATTGATAGGATGCCATGTAAACGCGCCTTCGGAGTTGTTGGAGTGATGAATTCGCGGGGATCAGATACCAGTCCTCGACCCCTATCGCAACCGCCGCCTATCGTGGCTCGCAGTCGAAATTGCCGGGATCAGCAAGAACCGTGGCGGCGTCCCAGACACCGGCATATTTGCCGCGTACGCGCTGGGCGACGTCGGCTTTGACGCCGGTTGGCGGACGACGGGTATAGTAGACCAGGGCGGCGTTCGGGTGTTGCCGCAGCCAATCCGGGGCCGTCTTGCAGTCAACAAAGCTGAGCGGCTGCGTCAGGCGGCCGGGGAAATTGTACTGGCCGTGATACTTGCCGTCGTGGGCTACCGGCCTGCCGGCCTGTTGGATATCGCCGAGATATCGGGCAATGGGATGGACGTCGAATGTCGATTGAAGGCCCGGCTTTCCATAACCATGAACAGAGATAATGATAAGGGCAGACAGAGCGGTTACCGGCATGAGGCCCGGAGGTTGCCGCCAGGCCACGAATACCGCACCGGCGGCCAGGGGAACTGCCCACAGGGCATTGACGGGGAAGCGATCGACGCCGGCGGCCCGAAGCTCACCGCCGCTGCCAAAGCCAGCCATCGCCAGCGCCAAGACCAGCGCTGCCCCCGCGACTGTCATCGCATCCGCCCGGTCGATTGAGCCGATGCTCGACGACAACCATCGTGCTGCCAAGCAGGCCAGGGCAGGTAGGGCCGGGAGTAGATAGTGAGGCTGCTTGCCGCTGACCAGACTCAAGACAACCAGGGCGACGACAAACCAGATCAGGCAGAAGCGCGAGCCGGGGTCAGTTGGCAAGATCGTCTGCTCCGATCTCCGATGCCGGAGCGCCCGCGCTTGCCACCAAAATGACGGCAGCAATGCCCAGGGTAAGCAAAGTGCTGGAAGCAATGCCAAGTGCCACCAAAAGGGCTGTTTATGGGCGAAGGAATTAACCATACGCCCGGCGGTCTGACCCCATAGGATGGCATTACTGTAGGCCTCGCCACCCCGTTCGGCGGCGGGCAGGGCCCAGGCCAACGCCATGGCGGCGCCGAGCGTGATGGCGGCAGCCAGACCCAGATACCAACGCAGCCAGCCGCCGGGGGCTGCTGCTATTCGCCGCTCTGTATCCCACCACGGCGCCAGGAGCGCGGTGGGCAGGGTGAAGAGAAGGATGACCGGACCCTTGGCCAGGGCGCCCAATCCGGTCGCCACGGCTAATAGAATCCACCCGGCTATGCCGCCCCGACGCCAAACGGCCAGCACACCCAGTAATCCCAGCAGGGCCAGCGCCGCGACCAGCATGTCAAACATGGTCAATGTGGTGTAGAGAGCCCAGAACAGGCTACCGAGCAAGATCATCGGCGCCGCGGCCGGGGCCGCGAGGTCCTCCGGCCATAACCGCCGGCAAATGGCTGAAATGAGGTATAGGCTGGCGAGTCCGAACAGGGGCGCCACCAGACGTGGCCACCATTCATTAACCCCGAATACCGACCATCCGGCCTGCATCAGCCAAAACAGCAGTGGTGGTTTGTGGCTATAGGGAGCGCCATTGAGGTGGGGAACGAGAAAGTCGTCCCGCAACCACATCTCCCAGGCGACGGCCAAATAACGGGTTTCATCCACCGGCATCAGCGGCCGAAAAGCGAGGGCGGCAGAAACCAATATGGCCCACATGACCAGCCACGAAACCATGGCGTGGCGTCCGCTATGTGCTTCCTCAGCTGGTGGTGGGGTCATCGAAGATATCCATATCTGGGTGTTATGACTTGAATCGAGAGCTTTTATCACACAATTTGGTATAGTCCCGCTAACAGCGATTCAAAATTATGGACAGATTTACTCGATACGTCCTTTTTCAGCTTTCCGCGGCCATGGTGCTCGTAACCTTGGGCCTGACGTCAATGATCTGGCTGATGCAGTCGGTGCGGTTTATCGACATGATCGTCAACCGTGGTTTGACGGCTGGGACCTTCTTCTATCTGACCATGCTGCTTCTGCCCAACTTTCTCACCATCATCTTGCCGATCGCCATCTTTACTGTGGTTGTCTTCATATATAACAAGCTGATTGCCGATCATGAGGTCGTCGTCATGCGCGCGGCCGGTTTTAGCCAGTTTGAGTTGGCCAAGCCGGCGCTGATCCTGGCCGCGATGGTGATGATTCTCGGCTACCTGATCAATATCTATCTCCTGCCTCAGTCCTACCGAATGTTTAAGGAGCTAAAGTGGGATATCCGTTACAGCTATTCCCACATCCTGCTTCAGGAAGGCACCTTCAATAACGTTGCCGACGATATCACCGTCTATGTCCGCACCCGCACAAATGATGGGGAACTGCTCGGCATATTTGTTCATGACAGGCGGGAAAAGGACAATCCGTTCACGTTGCTCGCAAAACGCGGCGCCATGATCAAGAGCAGTACAGGATCAAGGGTGATGATGCTCGATGGCAGCCGCCATGAGATCGACAAGAAAACAAACAAGCTGTCGATTCTGTATTTCGACAAATACATCATCGACTTGCAAGGTAACAGCACTGTCGGCGTGGAACCGACGCCGGAGGCCCGTGAGCTTTTGCTCTCGGAATTGTTCGACGTGCGGAACAACAAAGCCGTGGGTCCCCAGGACCATGGCAAATTCACGGTTGAGGCGCACCGGCGGTTGATTTCGCCTGTCTCGGCTCTGGCATTCACTTTGATTGGTCTCGCGTGCCTGATGACGCGATATCACCAGCGCGGCCACCGGACCCGCCAGATTCTCATTGCCGTTGCTATTTTCATGGGGTTGCTAATCGGTCAGTTGGCACTGGAGAACGCGGCGGCCAAGAATCTGACTCTGGTTCCATTGTTGTATGTGGCCATGGCCATTCCGATCGTGGTCGGTGGTGTCGTCATCATGTATTCCGGAATGAGGCGCTCGCTGGCCAACGCGTGAGTCGTGGCGACGGTGGCGCCAATTCTACCCACTTCGGGGAGATATTTGCGAGGATGGACCAAATCACGGGAATCAGAAGAATGCCGGTCAGGCGGCTGGTGAAGGCGGCGTTTATCGTCGTATGCCTTGCCGTGGCGGCGGTTCTGGCCGTGGCCGGGTGGATCATCGCCGAAACGTTGCCCGAAGACGGCTCTTATATAGCCTACGGCGCCGCCGCCATCGGTTCCGTGGCCGTGGTTATCGTGGCCGTCTGGTTCTATCTGGATGAATTGTTGCGGCTTCGCGAGCAGGACCGGAAGAACCTACCGGCCCGGCCGGAATTCTATGATTTCGGCATCTTGAACCAGCCCATGCACCTGGAAGAATTGGGCGGCCGGCCGCTCAAGGACCTGAGCTATGTGGTGTTCGATACGGAAACGACGGGTCTTAAGCCTTCCGGCGGCGACGAGATCGTGTCCATCGCCGGTGTCCGGATTGTTGACGGCGAGGTCCGCGCCGGCGAAGCCTTCACGCGATTGGTTAATCCCGGTTTTTCCATTCCCAAGCAATCAATCCGGTTTCACGGCATCACCGACGAAATGGTTCGCGATGAGGCGCCAGCGCCAGAAGTGCTGTCCGGATTCCGGGGATTTATCGGCGATGCCGTCCTGGTTGCCCATAATGCCGCGTTCGATATGAAATTTCTCAAGCTAAAGGAAACTGAGAGCGGTGTGGTGTTTGACCATTTGGTGCTCGATTCCCTGTTGCTGTCCGTATTCCTCGATCATGACAGCCACAATCACACATTGGACGCCATTGCCGAGCGGCTTGGCGTTGACGTCGAGGGGCGGCATACCGCCCTAGGTGATTCGCTTGTCACCGCGAGGGTTTTCCTGCGAATGCTCGATATGCTCGAGGCGCGGGGAATTACCACGCTCCGTCAGGCCATCGACGCCGCCAATCAAATCGCCCACGTCCGCAAGATGCAGGAACAGTTTTAAAATAGTTCGCCGGTGAATTCGCCGCCGACTCGGTTGCGAAAATCGCGAATGGCCTTGAAAGAATCGGTCAGGATGTCCTGCTCCCGCTTGGTCAGCGCTTTCGGGTCAACATAGTTTGATACCTGGTTTCCGTTCTTGAAGTCGGCAATCTGCTGGCGCAACAACAGGCGGCAGATGTGGCGGAACCCTCCCGACAGGTAATCATGCTCATCGTGGCTAAGAACGCCCAACTCACGCAGCGCTTCCATTCGGTTCAGGGTCGAGGCAGTTCCGACCCCATCGCGCAAGGAAAGCAGGCGGATCGCCTCGACCAAGGGCAGGGTGCCGGTGTGTTTCAGGTTCATCTCACCTTTGTGTGCTTCAACGTCCTTTTCGGTTATGAACCGTCCGAACCATCCCAACGCCACGGAGTTATCACGGTCGTCCTCATACATCTCCCGCAGAAACGCTACATTTCCCTGGGTCACTTGGGCGACATAGTCATGCAGTTCGATTGCCATTTCCGGATTGCCCCAAACGCAGCGAAAATCGAAGAAGATATCGCACAATCTGAGCGCCGTCGTATTGCGCCGCCGGCTCCACAACGAAATCTGTTCCTTCCACTGGCTCAACGTTTTCCGCCACAGGGGATTTGTCGCCATGACATACCCCTTGCACAGCGGCAGGCCGACGCGGTCCAAATCGCCGGTCATGCGTTCGGCAAGCTCAATGAACCAAGCGTCGATCTCCGTATGACGGTCATCGTCGTAATCCTCAATGATGAAACCGTTATCTTGATCGGGATAGATGTAGTTTTCGCCGCGGCCGCCCGAGCCCATGACAATGACGCAGAAATTGGCCGGCGGCGTGCCGCGGCCATCGGCTTCCATGGCCGTCAGGTTCAGATCGATAACGCGGCGGTAAATATCATTGTTGATGTGGGTCAACAGGGCCTGGATTTCCGTGGTTGGCAGGCCTTCGGCCATGAGGTAGTCGGCGAGGCCCACCTGAGCGGCTTTAATTTCCGTCAATCCGTCAACGCTGTCTTCGCGGGTTAGCTTGTCGATCTCCGCCATCAATTCGGTGGATGCATCGGCAACGGCGTGGTGCAAATCCAGGATGCCGGCAAGCGCCCCCTGGCTGTCGACCACCGGCATGTGGCGCAGGTCCCGCCGACGCATGCGGGCGATGGCATAGTAGAGGTACTCATCGGCGCTAATGGTGACGACGTCGCGCGTCATCACGTCTTTCACCGGCTGGCCCTCAGAGGCTTGAAACACCACCCGTCGTGTTACGTCCTGTTCGGTCAGAATCCCGACCGGCCGGCCTTGTTCATCAACCACGGTCGCGCTGCTGGCGTCGGCGGCCGCCATTTTGGTCACGGTATCGACGAGTGGAGTATCGGGCGTAACGCTGACGGCAGCGCCGCTGGCAAAGTCGCGGACCAATTTGCTGAATATGGAGGTGCGTTGTGACATTGGGGCCTTATCGCTGATTACGGGCGAATCGGGGTTTCACAAGTTTGTGAAATATCGATTCCACCGATTCTCTATTATTGTCAATATCGGTAGAAAAATGGATGGAAAGTATAAGCATTCATATGAATAAACTAATGTAAGGCACCGAGTGAACACAAAGAAATTTCAAGTAATTGCAGATAGATTGCGCCAATTTTATAACGCATAACAGCCAATATTTAGAATTTCTCCCCGTAACTGCATTTACTTTCGAATTTTAACGATTTTTAACTTCAATCTCGCAATTCTTACTAACCTGTTGTCTCAAGCTGGGCAAAATGGTATCAACTTTGCAACTCTGATTCCAGTGGATCGGTTCTCGTGGATCGGAGGAAACATTGAGGCGTTTGAGTAACAGCTCTTGGGGATTACCGATGCAGTGGGGAAAGTTTAAGTCACCTCCGTTGAATCACGATTCCATGCCGGCTTCTGGGTTCAGAGGCTGGCGTTGTGCTGTTGCAGGCGTTTCATTATGGGGTTCGTTTAAGGCGTGAGCCTTGGGCGGCCCTAGGTCGGTGTTGGCTGCTGAGCGATCACAGCCGGTACCACGGGGACCGAATAGAAGGGGAGACTTAATCTTGGCACCTAAAGTAATTTGGTTGTTCGTCTTCGTGCTGTTGTATTGGGCCTACTGCATATTTTGGGGCATCAAATGCGCGAGGATGGCAAAGACGGCGAGTGACTACTTTGTCGCTGGCCGTCAACTTTCATTGTGGGTATTCGTTCTGGCGGCTACGGCAACGTCATTCTCCGGCTGGACCTTTATGGGCCATCCGGGACTGATTTACCGTGATGGCTTCCAGTATGCCTACGCTTCGTTTTATGCGATCACCATTCCGTTTACCGGAGTTATGTTCCTGAAGCGCCAGTGGATGCTGGGCAAACGCTTCGGTTATGTGACCCCTGGTGAAATGCTGTCCGACTACTTCCAGGGCGACATGATCCGGATTTTGGTGGTCTGCGTGGCTCTGCTGTTCTCAATTCCTTACCTCGGCCTGCAATTGGGCGCCTCCGGGTTCCTGTTCCAGGTGCTGACGGATGAATTGGTACCCAAGACCTTCGGTATGTGGGTGTTGTCAGGCGTCGTGCTGATCTACGTGGCTTCGGGCGGTCTCCGCGCGGTGGCTTATGTGGATACGCTGCAGTGCGTTCTGCTGATGCTCGGTATCGTTTCAATCGGCTTCATCGCCTACGGTGAACTCGGTGGTTGGGAAGCCTTTAACCAAGCCATGGCCAAACTCGGCGGCACTGACTTGGGTAAATGGGGCTCGACCAAGGGTCTTGGCGGTGGCGACTATAACGCCTACCTGGCCATTCCAGGGGTGATTCAATTCACCGCCGGTCTTGGCAAGGAAACGCCGGTTGGTGGTCTTTGGACAGGCATCATGGTGCTGTCGTACATGTTTGCGCTGATGGGCATTCACTCCGCCCCTGCGTTCACCATGTGGTCGTTCGGCAACAAGAACCCCGAGCCGTTTGCGCCGCAGCAAGTCTGGGCGTCTTCGTTCGGCATCGGTCTGATCCTGTTCTTCTTCACGGCCGCGCAAGGCATGGGTGCTCACTTCTTGGGCGCCAACGGTCCGGTTACGGAAGCCGGTCTTGCCGTTGCAGTCGTGATCCCGGATCTGACCGCCAACAAGCAAGGTGGTTTGGTGCCGCATTACATCAACCTGGTTGGTGACACGGCGCCGTGGTTTGTCGGTCTGTTGGCGGTATGTGCCCTTGCGGCCATGCAGTCGACCGGTGCGGCTTATATGTCAACGGCGGGCGGTATGCTCACCCGCGACCTCTATAAGCGCTACCTGAACCCGACTGCCGATCATGCCACGCAGAAACTGTTCGGCCGTATTGGTGTTGCGTTCATCGTGGGCTCCGCCCTGATGGTGGCGACCTATTCGGCGGATGCTTTGGTTCTGCTGGGTGGTTTGGCCGTTGCGTTTGGCTTCCAGATGTGGCCGTCGCTGGCTTCGGTCTGCTGGTTCCCGTGGCTTACCCGTCAGGGCGTCACATGGGGCCTGCTCGCCGGTCTGCTGGCGGTGATCTTCACCGAGAAGTTCGGTGCTTCGATCGCCGGCGCAGTTGGAATGGAACTAGCCTGGGGCCGTTGGCCTTGGACCATTCACTCAGCCGGTTGGGGAATGATCTTCAACCTGGGTGTCTGCTTGCCGGTTTCGATGATGACTCAAAACGAGGCGGATACGGCGCATCGCATGAAGTATCACAACTTCCTGCGTGAGCATGCGTCGCTTCCGGCTTCCAAACAGGGCCTCAAGCCGATTGCCTGGATCATCACCCTCGGGTGGATGTTCTTCGGCATCGGACCGGGTGCTGTTATCGGTAACGACATCTTTGGTGCGCCGAATGCAGGCTACGACGCCTGGACGTTCGGCATGCCGTCAATTTGGGCTTGGCAGATTCTCTGGTGGGCTCTGGGCGTCGGAATGATGTGGTTCCTCGCCTACAAGATGGAGATGTCGACCTTGCCTACGAAGGAAGTCGAGGCATTGGTTGACGATATCGGCGATACGGTGACGCAAGGCTAACCACCGCTGATATCTACCTATCGACAATTTTCCGGGGGAAGGGCAACCTTCCCCCGGATTTTTTATTGACGCCGGTATTGTCTGCGAATACCAAGGGAATGCGTCACGACTGCGGCGTTCTCTCAATTGGATTGACCGAAATGACCGAATTCCTGTTTTCAGACCAATCGAAATGGCTGTGGGTCGCGGCCATGGCCTTGGCGATGTTTTTCCCGGTGCGCAAGCTGATCTGGGTAATGACGGTGCGCCGGGCGATCCGAAAAGGCGGTGGCGAAAATGTCGATGAGGCCGAACAGGCCCGCCTCATGCGACGCGCCTCATTTACCTCGGCCCTACTGAGTTTTGTGTTTTCCCTTTATTATGTGAGTCATTTTTTTAAATCATGACAACTTCTTCGAACCCACGTGTGCTCCGCCGATTCATTATTTTGATGGCCATCGCTACTTTCGTCATGTTCAGCATCTGGACGATGGTGGGGCAGTTCAAGGACGTGCCGGACGGTGATTTTGAAGTTCGGCAGGGCGATATTTTTCTCACTGACGGGAAATACGAGAAAGCCATTGAGCGGTTTGAGGAAGCCCTGGTGAAGCAACCTAACCACCGCGGCGCCTTGAGCGGCAAGGCGGTCGCCTTGATCGAGCTTGAGCAATACGATGAAGCGGAGACCGAGCTTGGTTCCCTTATCGACTTTCTGATCCGCACCTTGGAGGATGACGACATTACCGGCCGGGGTGCGCTCGCCGCTGCCTATGCCAACCGGGGGATCATTAAGGATCGCCAGGAACGCTACGAAGAGGCGCTCAAGGATTATATCGAGTCGGTCCGAGTTGACCGCGACCTGGCCGAGGGCCCCGGCGTTATCGACCGTATTCTGTATTACGAGAAGGAGCCCTCCAGTATCCTGGGCCGGGCCGAGTATCTCTATAAGCAGCTGCAATTGCCGGAAAGCGAACGTGTGATGCGCCGTCCCGAAGAGGACGATAAGCAACGCCTATACAAACCGTAAGAAGTCCAGCGGCGCTAGAAAACCTGGGCGATTCCCAACACGTCCTGAACCAGAACACCGAAAAAGAACACAGCGGCGATACAGCCGAACACGAGGTGTACCCACTCGCTGTTGCCTTCGTCATCGCGAAAGCGGAGTCCGTGCCAGGCAATGGCGCCGGTCGCGCAAAGAAATATGAGATTTACAAGGGGCTCAAGCTCGCCCGCCATTTCAAACATGGCACGAAAAATACCCCGGTTGACCAGGGCTGACAATACGCATGGAAGCTCTGAATCCCGGTGTTAATTTTTGCCAGCCGATGGTGGCGGTGGCTTCACGTCTTCCGCATCCAGATAGGGCGGGAAAAGTGAGATCGGATTTTTAACGGCATGATTGGCAACAATAATTCCGCCACCCAAAAATAAGGTAATGCAAGCGACGGCAATGCAGAAACGCCGCACGCCGCCGGGAACGTGAGTTTCGTATTCATGATCATAGCGGTGATAGCGGGGGTCATGCTCATGGAGGCGGTCCTGGTCGCCAAGCCTAATGATTTGCCGCGCGTAGTGGCGGGCCCAATGGGGCACCTCGCCGTAAATCATGTAATCATGAAAAACGCGGTCAGTGATCGATGAGGGAAGCTCTTCGTTGTGCCACTCGTGATAGGCAAGCTGCAACACCTGGAATTCACCAACTTGGAGCAGGTTTGCAGCCCGGCCGACTTCGGCGCGGTCCATGTCTTCCTTCTCCTCCGCATCGGGGCGAAGCAGGGTTTGCCATAGGCTCTTGGCCATAACTGTTGTCTCCAAGAAGGCTGAACGTTTTTTTCCGGCTACTTTTGTTTCAGCCCGTCCCTAGGTTAACCGAAATCGCGGATTGCGGGGGTCACAATTAGTTCAGTGGCCATTCACAGTCCATAACAAGGAATAGCCGCGCTCCGATGTCACCGGAGCACGGCCAATCAAACCAACGGTTCTCGGTGGTTAATCGAGCAATATTGATGACAGGCGATTGATCCGGTCACGCAATTCGGCGAGAACATTGGAAACCTCCGCCGTGGCATTGGCGGTCTGATTAGACAGGTTTTTGACCTCTCCCGCGACCACGGCGAAGCCCTTGCCGGCGTCACCGGCGCGCGCCGCTTCGATCGTCGCATTGAGAGCCAGGAGATTGGTCTGTTTGGCGATCGCGTCAATTTGCTCGGCCACCGTGCCAACCTTGTTGATCTCTTCCTGCAATTCCTCGATTTCGGTGCGAATCCTGGCGGACTCCTCCTGAGGCTCCTCCTCGGCCACCGGCTCCGGCTCGGTGGCCGGCGGCGGCGCAGGTTCGGGCTCAGGCTCAGTCTCAGTCTCAGTCTCAGTCTCAGTCTCAGTCTCAGTCTCAGTCTCAGTCTCAGTCTCAGTCTCAGTCTCAGTCTCAGTCTCAGTCTCAGTCTCAGTCTCAGTCTCAGTCTCAGTCTCAGTCTCAGTC